>ERZ777011.29-NODE-29-length-233700-cov-86.073107_pt1 | contig 233700 bp, 194 predicted proteins | sample MGYA00374964_ERZ777011 | MGnify/ENA primary metagenome ERZ777011 (study PRJEB29310, sample SAMD00008975) | mouse gut metagenome | study: EMG produced TPA metagenomics assembly of the Metagenome analysis of fecal microbiota from mouse which was promoted... | reverse complement strand
TTCCATGGGGCGGAAGCTACTGAATATTTTATAAGTTCCACTACTGCCTTCTATTTGTAGCGTGGTTAATTTATCGGGGGTGGTAATTGTTGATTTCATTGCTGATTTTATTTGAATTATTCCATTTCTCATATATTATATCTCTGTTTACCTGTATAAACGCCAAGACATAGCCATTCAAACTCAAATTCCCTGCTATGTAGATTGATATTTATTGCTGGGAATAACGCCCAAAAACGAATATCAAAGTCAATATCAATTTTATAAGTTCTTCTATTCATATTTATTATGGTTATTAGCCAAATAAACTTGGCTGGGTTAATATTTCTTTTCCTCTTGTTGCCGGATTAAAATCTTTAAACTTGCAACTCTTAAATGCTTGCCGTTGGTTACACCACCACGCAAAGCGGTGTTGTTCGTCCGATACTGGAGTATTCTTATCTAAGTCCCGGTAAGACATGGCGAACGGTGTACATCCCAAAGAATCAAGGAGCAAAGCCCTCTTTTCTGCATCCTCAATCTGCCCATCTTTCACAAGTATATAGAAGAAGAGCCTATGCGCTGATACGCCGGATTCTTTCAGATAGGCTATTGCTGTGACCACTTCATCCGTAATCGACGAACTGTCGTAGGCCATGCGCAAGTGTCTTATCCACAACACACGGGCCAACAATTTAGCTATGCTCTTATCCCTTGCGATAAGTCGACAATCAATACCCTGGTTGAAATCGACCTTTATCTTCATGGAAGCAATCTTCTCTATCTGTTGCAGGCCCCATTCCGATGCGATGACGTTGTTGTCCATCAGAATAGCAGACTTCCGGTCATCCAGGAACTCCGATATATCCGCGTGCTTGCGAATAGTCCCTTCTTTCCGGGGAACGATACAAAAGGAACACTTATTGATGCAGCCACGGGTAAGGAATCCGTAGGCTTCTATGTGTGTGGGATAGAGAGAGTAGTCAGGGCAAATATGCTCAATATCGCTCGGTAACCATTGGTCGAACAACTTATACCCCGATCCCCCCTTCACAACTTCGTCAGCCTGTATAATTCTTCTATCGTCTGGGCTGAAAGAGAATATTTTGCTCATATACACACGGTCGTAATGCTCAATGCCGGAGTACCACCCTACGATGTCGCCTTGCAGCTTATGCCAGGCAGATAACTTCATCAATGCCAAGTTTGGGAAGTTATGACCGTCAACGTCTATTAATCCGATGTTCATTTCTAATTTGTTTTGAATGTTAATCTTCTTCTACAAAGGTGTTAGTTGTGTTTATCACACCAGCAGAATCAACACTCTTGCCATCACGAATAAACACTTTCTCACGCATTAGCTCTTCATAGTCGTATCGTGACATTCCGATTACACATACACGACCATCAACATACAATTTACATTTCATCAAATCGGTTCCTTCGACCGGACCGATAACATCTATTTGAATTGTTCTTTTACTCATAATTATTCTTATTTGTGCCGGAGGATAGCATCGAACTACCAATAACACCCGCTTTCGCCCTTCGGGGTTATCTCCACACTCCGGTGTTTATTATATGGAGCGGCAAAAGCCGCCCCAGTTATTTATTATCTGCTTCTAAAGTCAATCATCCATTTCACCGGAAACAAAAGGTAAATCCAACTGGCAATTATTAGCCCGCCAGTCATCGATCGTTATTTTCATTACCTGGTTTAATTCCGTCTTAGCTTCGTTCATCAACTTTTGAGCATCTTTAAAACGACGCTGGCACTCCTGGTACTCCGTTACTTTCTGCTCGATAACGGTCTGCTTTTGCTTCAGGAAGGTTTGCGGCTCCGTGAAATGTGTAAACAAAGCCTTGTAACATGCAAGTTTATATTCCAGAACCGATGCTTTTACGTTTTCATTTACTTTTGAGATGTCAATAGAAAACAACCAGCCGAAAACATAACAGTAAGGAATAGCATACATTTCACGATCTTTTCCGTCGCTGGCAACCGCCTTTATCATACAGGCAGTTGGACCGAGTATTTCATCCCGTTCTATCCGCTGCCGCCGCCCTTCCGGATCAACACCCAACGCTTCACAAATGGGTCTGATTGCCACAAATTGTTCGTCACCCGTAGATAAGATATCTACATTGTTCACTCTCGCAATAATCTTTGTATTCATAACATGTAAGTTTTAAAAGGTTATTTAGTCCACACGGAAAATTTTCACGCCTGTTACTTCCTCGATCTTATCCTTGGCAAGTTCGGGAATACGACATAAACCGGCGCGCCAATTATGAACGGTATGTAGTGGTACTTTACATGCTTCCGCCAACTTTGCCACCATTTTAGAAGAATCTTTCAGCGGCAAACCAATTAGATATATTCTTAACTTCTCGCCGTCTTCATTTCTTTTTAAAGTTTTTTTTGCCATAACATCACATTAAATCTATTATTTGTTTCTATATTTATACTACAAATATAGTTTTATTCTACCTATTCAGTAGAATAATCCCTGTTAATTATTGTAAATACAACATCAGATTATGGCTAATTTATTGCTTATAAGAGATTTATGCGAAAAGAACAAAATCAAGATTCGGGAATTAGCTTCCCGAATTGGTAAGGATGAAAGTAGTATTCAATCCATGATAAGAACAGGATCAACCAATACTAAAACTCTCGAAGCCATAGCAGAGGTATTTAATGTTTCTCCCGGTATTTTCTTTGATAATCCTTTGGAAAGTAATACGGAAAATAGTCTTAATAAAGAGGCGGAAATTGCTTATTTAAAGAAGCTTCTCGAAGAGAAAGAACGGCTAATACAAGTTTTATTAAACAAAAAATAGTTATTCAACTATACATCAATGCCACAATATACTAAAATGTTTACCTATAATTTAGAAACAATAATGTTCAACAATAGAAAACAGATAAATATTACATATCTGCGGACATATTTCGGACAAGTCAACTTATAATAATAATGCTTAACCAGAAACATAGTTATTTGACATTCAATAAAGGAGGAAGCAAAAAATGTCATTAGAGTTCGAGCCTCTCCTCCCGTGCAAGGTCAAATAGCTGTAAGTTAATAACTTACAGCTATTTTCCGTTTATGGGTCGGACAAATGTCGGACACTATTTTTGGCTCAGCGGATTTTTCGGATATATATCCCCCGCGTGGTGGGCATATAGATCCATCATGGTGGATATATAGATCCATCACGGTGAGTATATATACCTACCACGATGAATATATAGCTCTACTGTCAAGTCTGAAAAAACTGAATGCACTGAAAGCACTCCCCCCTGGCTACAACCTATTCTCGCAGGGGGTGTTTTTTTCTGCCTTCAGCCGCTATCGCCTTCCAGCAAGGCGTTTGCGAATAAAACTGAGCAACGGCTGAAACCGGATTATAGCAAAAAGAATCAGTAAGAGAATTTTTAGCCGGTTTGGATACAGATAATTGGAGAGTTGGTTCATTTCCGCACGGGAATGAATCATTTTTTAGGGATATGGCTGTGTACTGAACCAAATCTACCAAGAATTACAACTGAGCCACTTTTTAGAGCACCTCACTCATATACATACCGAAACTTTCATTTCACTGTAAAAAGTGTTTTTTTGTTAATAACCGGATATAGATGTAAAAAATCACTTATTTTTGCACAATTGATAGTATTCACCCAACCTCAACAGCATGCAACCTTTTAATGAAAAACTACTTTTAGAGGCTATCAGCAAAGGAGACGAAAAGGCTTTTGAAATTTTCTTCCTGCACTATTACCCACAAGTCAAAGGATTTATCACCGGATTATTGCAATCACCGGAAGAAGCGGAAGATATATCGCAGGATATATTTCTAATGCTATGGAGCAACCGCTCATCCCTCAATACAATCAACAACTTCAAATCTTATCTTTCCCGTGTCTGCAAAAATGCAGCATACCGGCATATCGAACGTGCGTTACTATTCAAAAACTACCAGCAAAAACAAGCCGAGAAGATTGTTTCCACACCGGAAAGCAACGAAACTGACGACAAGATACAACTTAGGGAACTCGAACTACTGGTGGCAATGGTTGTGGAAAAAATGCCTCCGCAACGGAAGAAAATATATAAGATGAGCCGGGAATCAGGAATGAGCAGTGACGAAATAGCCCAAACGTTAGGCATCAATAAACGAACTGTCGAGAACCATCTTTCACAAGCCCTCACAGACATACGGAAAGTACTATTTATTGCCTTTATTCTATTTTTCTAAAAAAAATATGAATTCAGACCGTGCGTAGTTGGTCGGCTACGTATCTTAATATAAGAAACCATCACCATAAAAAATTAATAAATATGTCGAATACCTATAAAATAATTAAAAATTTTATTTCCGACAAGTTCAGTCCCGAACTTAAGGAAAAGATGTGGAGATGGCTCATTGACTCCGCAGGACAGGACGAGAAGGAAGAAGCAATGATGCAGTTATGGGAAGAACAAGAATTCAAAACCGATGCAAGCACCATACGCTCTTATCAGGATTTCCGCAAGAAGTTGCCGCATTCACAAAAAACAGCCGTTTCTTATACGTTGCGCAAATGGGGACAAGTAGCGGCAGCATTACTCATCCCCCTGCTGTCCATATGGATAGCTTACTTGTATATACAACCCGATGAAAAACCTGTAGAATTGGTAGAATACTTTGTGCCTAAGGGAGAACAGAGGCAAATCACTTTGCCCGACGGTTCCATAGCGCATCTCAATTCAGGGACATTGTTAATATATCCACAGAAATTTGCTAATGACATGCGTTCCGTATATCTGATGGGAGAAGCAAATTTCGATGTAAAGAAAGATAGCCAACATCCGTTCATTGTCAAGACCAGCCATCTGAAAGTTAGAGTTTTGGGAACCAAGTTCAACGTACACGCCTATCCGGAAGATAAAAAAACAATCGCCACTCTTGAATCAGGCTCAATTGTTGTTCAGAAATCAAACGATGAGGACATCATTACTCTGTCACCCGATGAGCAACTTGAATATGACAATCCAACCGGAGAATTCAATAAAAAAATCATTGACGCTTCCTTGTACTCCGGTTGGACCAAAGGTGAATTAAACTTTGCCGGAATGACTCTCAAGGACATTTTCACTACAATAGAAAGAATATATAATATACATATCATCGTTCCTCCACATCTAGCCACAACGGATGTATATACGATCAAATTCAAACATAAAGTTCCTATCAAAGATGTCATGAATATTGTAACAAAAACGATAGGAAGCATCGATTATAAAGTAGAGGACGAGAACGTGCTTTTAATTTATTCACCTCAAAACAAGAAAGGAGGCAGATAGGCAGAAAAAAAGGAAGCCGGTACTTCGCGGATACCAACTCCCCTAAATCAATCAAAATTACTTCATTCAACTTGTAGCATACACTTAAATTAGTATTAATGATTAACTCACAAAAGTATGAAACTTTATAAGTTATCGGGTAAGAATTACCCCGTAAAAATTCATAAAATTTATATATTGTTATTTGCTTTATGTTTTTATAACACAGCCTTCGGGCAAAAACAGCAGATAACGGTATCTATGAAAAACCAATCCCTATTAAAAATATTTGAAAGTATTGAAGCCCAGACTGATTTAAGCATTGCTTATAATCAGACGAAACTGGACGTCAAACAAAAGGTAACCGTCAATTTCACCAAAGAAACAGTTTCTTCTGTTTTGGACTCGATATTAAAAGGAACCGGATTCACTTACAGACCGGAAGGCAAACATATCATCATAGTCCCTGTTCCGCCAAAAGCGGAAATGCCTTCCAATAATACAACCCAACAGAATATAAAAATAAGGGGAATCGTCACAGATATGCAGGGCGAGCCTTTGATTGGCGCCAACGTTCTTGTAGAGGGTAGCAAGCAAGCTACTATTACCAACTTCAACGGAGAATTCTCATTGGAAGCTCCGGCAAATGGCAAACTCAGAATCACTTATATCGGATACACCACACAAGAAGTTTCTGTGAAAAACCGGACATCCTTCAACATACAGTTGCAGGAAGACACACAAACAATGGAGGAAGTTGTAGTTATCGGATTCGGTACACAGAAAAAAGTGAATATGACCGGAGCCGTAGGAGCCGTAAACGTTAAGGAATCCTTAGGAGACCGTCCTATAACCAATGTATCGGCAGCTTTGCAAGGTGTTGTGCCCGGTCTGAAAATTGAATCGGCCACAGGTGCTCCCGGCGATAACATGACGTATAATATCCGTGGAACAACTTCCATCAACGGAGGTGAGCCCTTGGTGCTGGTCAACAACGTACCGATGGATATCAATATGATTGACCCGCAAGACATTGAAACCGTATCTATCCTGAAAGATGCCGCTTCGGCAGCTATCTATGGAGCGCGTGCCGCTTTCGGTGTCATCTTGATAACGACAAAACAAGGTAAAAAAGATATGGCTCCCAAATTCAACTATAATAACAACTTCTCCTTCTCGAAAGCATTGGAGTTGCCGCAAAAAGCCAGTCCGTTGGAGTCGGTATTGGCCTACAAGGAGATGGGATGGGCGAATGACACGTATGTGGACGGAAAAAACATCACCCAGTGGGAATCATACATACGCGACTACCAAAGCGACCCTTCCAAATATCCTAACGGCTATATATTTGACGACAAAGGCAATTTGTTTTTAATGCGGGAAAACGATATGTTTGCCGACATGATGGAAGACTTCGGCTTCATGCAAAACCACAGTTTCTCCGTATCGGGAGGTAGCGAACGCACCAATTACCGCTTAAGTTTAGGATATACCGGCGAAGACGGAATTCTGATAACAGACAAAGACAAGTTCAACCGTATCAATATGTCCAGCTTCCTCAGTGTGGATGTCAACAAATGGCTTACCACTCAGTTGGATATCAGATATGCCAACTCTACTCAAAATAAAGTAGAGCAAGGCGGCCGCAACGGTGTGTGGGGAAGTGCGATGGCTTTGCCATCTTACCATAACATCCTGCCGTATGAACAAGACGGTGTAGTATATCCGGCCGAAACATCGGCTACTTATGTACGTTATGGCGAACCGAGAGTTATCAAGAAAAACGACCTGCGCACATTGGGACGTGTTATCATATCTCCGTTAAAAGGATTGAAAATAACGGGTGAATATACATTTAACCGCACTACCGAATACAACCGGATGTATATCAACAAATACCAATACATCGGTTTCAACTTTACGGGAGTCCTGAACAATGTAGAAAACTCAAGTTATGCCCTGACACAAGGATTCACCAACTACAATGCCGTCAACGTATTTGCCAATTACGACTTCTCCATAGGCAAACACGACATTGCCATCATGGGAGGATATAACCAGGAAGAGAGCCACAAGGAATCCCAATGGTCGAAACGTACGGACGTATTGTTGGAAAACCTACCTTCTCTTTCAGGTTCGACCGGTACGGCTTCTGTCAGCGACAGTTTTGACGAATATGCCATCAGAGGTTTGTTCTACCGTGTCAATTACGCATACGCCGGCAAGTATATGCTGGAAGCCAACGGACGTTACGACGGAACTTCCCGTTTCCCGAAGAACAACCGTTTCGGATTCTTCCCATCTTTCTCAGCCGGATGGAGAATCTCGGAAGAACCATTTATGGAAAAAACAAGAGACATTCTTTCCAACCTGAAACTGCGCGCTTCGTGGGGTTCTATCGGAAACCAGATTATCCTGAAGTCTGACAACACCCCCGACAACTATCCGTACATTCCTTCCATGGCGACTTATCTCACAGAATGGTTGGTAGACGGACAGAAAGCCACTACACTGGGAGCTCCTGCAATGGTTAGCAATAATTTCTCGTGGGAGAAAGTATATACACTGGACTTCGGTGTCGACTTCGGATTCTTCAATAACCGCCTGAACGGTACTTTCGACTGGTATCGCCGCGACACCAAAGGAATGTTGGCTCCCGGTATGGACCTTCCGTGGGTAATCGGTGCTACTGCCGCCAAACAGAATGCCGCCGACCTGAAAACCTATGGTTGGGAATTGGAATTGAACTGGAGAGACCGCATCAACAAAGACTGGAGTTACCGGATTGGCTTCAACCTGTACGACTCACAAAGCGAGATTACGAAGTACAACAACGAAACCAACCTATTGGGTAACAACATTTATCGTAAAGGTATGAAAATGGGAGAAATATGGGGATACGTCACCGACCGTTTCTACACCGTAGACGACTTCAACGAAGACGGAACATTGAAAGCCGGTATTCCTAAACCGAAAGGAGCCGGAAAAGTGCATCCGGGAGATATCCTATACAAAAACTTCGACGATGATACGGAAACCATCTGGAGCGGACAGGGAACGGCAGACAATCCGGGCGACCAACGCATCATCGGTAACTCAACACCACGCTTCCACTACGGTATCACCGCAGGAGTAAGCTGGAAGGGATTTGACTTGTCTATTTTCCTACGCGGTGTGGGCAAACGCGATTACTGGCGTACCGACCAGATTGCATGGCCTACCGGAAACTGGGGTAGCTTGTTTAAAGAAACGCTCGACTTCTGGACACCCGAAAACACGAACGCACACTTTCCGCGCGTATATGCCAACGATGCAGAAAACACCTCCTACAACCGCTGGAAACAAACCAAGTACCTGGCAGATGCATCTTACTTGAAATTACAGAATATCACACTTTCGTACACGCTGCCCAAAACGTGGTCGCAACGCATCTATTTTGATGAAATGAAAGTATTCTTCAGTGGAGAGAATCTCTATACTTGGGACCACTTGCCCGAAGGATTGGAAACCGATATGTTGCAAAAAGGCATTTGGGAATATCCGTTTATGAGAAAATTCTCTCTTGGTATCAATGTTACATTCTAATAACCCATGCATTATGAGAAAATATTTATATCTGATATGTACGGTTTTATTAACCGGCTGTCTTAACAATGACTTCCTGGAAAGGTATCCTTTGGGAGACCCGACCGCCGAAACAGCTTTTAAAACATACGACAACTTCAAGGCTTACGCCTGGGGACTGTACGAAACCCTGCCTTCATTGGGATACGGTTCGGAAAACTCTACGGACGACATCTCGTACAACCAGACAAGAGGTTCGAGCGAAAGTAACTGGATTCGGAAATTAGTGACTATTCCCGACAAAAAAGACAATACTGTATGGAGTTACTACAGCTATATCCGCCGTGTGAACTTAATGCTCGACCGCATCGAAGGCAGCGATATGACGGATACGGAGAAAAAGCACTGGCGTTCTGTGGGATATTTCTTCCGCAGTTACCGCTACTTCTCTCTCCTGTCGGCCTATGGCGGTGTGCCCTGGATTGACCACGTATTGAGCGATAATGAGACAGAACTAATCGAAGGCCCGAGAGCATCGAGAGATGAAATAGCCGAACATATCCTGAACGATTTGAAAGACGCCGAAAGGGATATCAATGTAGACGGCGAAGGGGCAAATACCATCAACAAAGCCTGCGTACAAGCACTGTTGTCACGTTTCTGCCTGTTTGAAGGTACATGGCGTAAATACCACGGTTTGGGTAATGCTGAAACCTACCTGAGGGAATGCAAGCGGGTATCCGCCGAACTGATAGAGAAGTATCCCAACATAGCCGACTGCTATGACGACTTATTCTGCTCGCTGGAACTGAAAGACGTTCCGGGTGTGATTTTATACAGAGAGTACTCGAACGCTGTCGGTGTGGTACACGCTGTAAGTATCGGCGGAACCACTGCCACATCGTTCTATAATCCGACCCGCGATTTGGTAGACAGCTATCTTTGCTCGGACGGTAAACCGCGCTGGACAAGCGAAGTGTTTACTCATGATAAAGACCCGTACGAAGAATTCAGTAACCGCGACCACCGTTTATGGCTGCACGTCACTCCGCCTTACACCGTAGACCGTAGCAAATCGAACGACGCATGGGACAACAAATGGGAATTTACCGACAATCCTAAAGACAGAAGTTTCATCGACAGCCTCAGCACGCGTATAGGAATAGGATACGGCACTTCCAAAGAGCGGCAGAAAACGTTACCGTTCCGTCAAGGATATATCGGCGGTATCTTAGGTTCCGTACCACACTTCGACTTCTTCTTGAACAACCAGCCGTGGTATAAATCAGCTTTCGGATACAACAACTGGAAATACTACTGCTGCTACTTAGACATGGGTAGCCAACGAAATGAGGAGACGGATATGCCTATCTTCCGCATCGAAGAAGTGATGCTAAACTATGCAGAAGCCATGTGTGAATTGGGCGAATTCGATCAGGACGTGGCCAACCTTACCATCAACAAGCTGCGCCCGCGCGCTAATGTAGCACCGATGATTGTTACGAATATCGATGCTTCTTTCGACCCGAAGCGTGACAAAGGAAACTCCGATTATTCGGGCGACTACGAAGTAAATCCCCTGTTATGGGAGATTCGCCGTGAACGACGCATCGAGCTCTTCTCCGAAGGTTTCCGTTTCGACGACCTGAGAAGATGGAAGAAATGCCACTATGCACTGAAAAAGAAACTCGGACAATTTGTACGCTCGTCCGACTTCCCCGGAGTCAATGTCACCATCGACGGTGGAGGTAGTGAAGGGTATCTTGAGTTCCATCCCCAACAGACCCATCTGTGGCCCGACTATTATTACCTCAACCCCATCCCACGCAACGAACGAGTACTGAACCCCCAACTCGAACAAAACCCCGGTTGGGAAAGTGAGAATTAATAAATAGACCTTAATCAATTGAAACTGTCCAAAGTGTTTGGCACTTTGGACAGTTTATTCTTAACTTCGCCTACAAATAATCATTATCAAGATAACCTGTATGAAACACCGATTATCCATTCTTCTCCTGCTCGTATCTTATGTAACCCTCGCGTGCGGTCAAATCGTATTCCCCTCCCCCAACCAAGTGGAAATGAAAAAAGGCAAACTCACCTTACGAAAGAACATTTCCATGTACACTGCGGACACCACCGCATTTTACATAAGCCTTTTGCGTAGCGAAGTGCTCCGCGACACTTCCGTCAAATGGCAATCCAAAGCATCGGCCGCCCACATCTGCTGGATGAACGACCCGTCGCTTCCGCCCGAAGGATATAAGATAAGCATCAATCCGAAACAGATGACCATAACCGCCTCCGGCGAAAGAGGATTCATCTACGCCGTGCAGACTTTGCGTCAATGGGTCTCGGGGCCGGCCGGGAAACTTACCTTTGCCTGTGCCGACATCACCGACTCCCCCCGTATGCAATGGCGCTGCTTCTTGCTCGATTCCGGACGCCAGTATCAACGGATATCCACTATCAAGAAGTATATCGACATGGCTTCCCTGCTTAAAATGAACTATTTCCACTGGCACCTGACGGAAGGGTTGGGATGGCGGATAGAAATCAAGCGGTATCCGCACCTTGCCCAAGTAGGAGGTTCGGTAGGAAAGGCAGAAGAACAACAAGGATTCTACACACAGGAAGAGATACGTGAGGTAATCAACTATGCCAGCCAGCGCAACATCACCATCGTGCCCGAGATAGATATGCCGGGACACGCGGAAGCTGCTCTTTCCGCCCATTCGGAGTTGGGCTGCTTCGGGCTGCCCGTCGAAGTGCCGCAACAGGGATTTACTCAAAACATATTCTGTGCCGGAAAAGACGAGGTGCTGACTTTCCTGAAAAACGTATTGGACGAAGTATGTGAGCTATTCCCCTCTCCCTACATCCATTTGGGAGGAGACGAAGCACCGAAGGGAAATTGGAACAAATGCGAAGACTGCCAAAAGAGAATCGCTGCGCTGAACCTGAAAGACAGTCACGACCTCCAACTATGGTTCTCCGCGCAGATGGCAAACCACTTGAAGCAGAAGGGACGCAAAGCCATCTTCTGGGGAGATGTCGTATATCAGGACGGATATCCGCTGCCCGACAACACAGTTATCCAATGGTGGAACTACCGCGGACATAAAGACTTAGCGCTCCGCAATGCACTCAAACACAACTACCCGGTCATTTGCAGTTCAAACTACTATACGTATCTCAACTTCCCGCTCACTCCGTGGCGGGGATACGCCAAAGAACGCACGTTCGACTTGAAAGACTTGTATCTGGACAACCCTTCAAACAAGGCCTGCAATGAAAAGAATCCTTTGATTCTCGGCATGAGTTGCGCATTATGGACAGACGACGTAGTGACGGAACGCATGATAGACCAACGCCTGTTTCCCCGCATCATCGGACTGGCAGAACAGATGTGGCATCAGGGAGAGCCACTGGACTTTACCCGTTTCTACGAGCACGTGCTTCAAAAGAAAGAATGGTTCGAACAGCAAGGATATGAATTCGGGCCGGCTTTAAAAAGCGAAGTGCCGCAAGATTACAAATGGGATTAAAAAAAGAATATCATGAATAAAAGGAACTTATTTATCGGTGTTTCCGCCCTATGCGACAGTTATCTGCAAGGGCAGACTTTACATACACAACCCAATATTATTTATATTTTAATGGACGATCTGGGATATGGAGATATTGGTTGTTTCGGACAAGGGAATCATTACGAATACACGGAAAGGCAATACACAGATGCAACTCTATAATCTAGAGAATGACATCCGGGAAAAACATGATGTAGCTGCACAGCATCCCGATATCGTGAAGCCTCTCGAACAATTAATGAAAGAGACTACCAAGTAAATCTGTTTTAACAATCCAACCTTTCTCAAAAGAAACAGTGAACATCAAGCGGAGCATATTTCCACGATATTCACTGTTCCTTTTATCAATCAAATTGGAAACTTGAAAATGGACATCACACAGACAATCAGTCCGGTTTTTACTCTCCTATTCCCCAGGCAGCCTCAACCAGACGGACAAATTCTCTCCTATACCCTTTATCATCATTACTCAACCCTTGTTTTGCCAGGCTTATTACTTTATCATAACCGGCATTTCCTTTGAATTCAGAATTCCGAAGTAACTGTCCGAACATCGCAACGGCCGAAGCAAAGCGGAAATCGGAAGATACATTGTTTCCTTTGTTATCAACGAAAGAAAATTCCATTTTCTTACTGACATCTTTATCCGGAGCTTTATAGCGCAGCTTCACGGTCAGGAGTTCATCGGAACCTATCGGTTTCACGCTCACTTTTTCTTTCTTCTGATATTTCAAATCATCTACCTTGCCTACATAGTCATTCTTCACGCCTGTAGGAATTACTTCATAGAAAGCGGTCACTGTATGTCCTGCCCCCATGTCTCCGGCATCTTTGGCATCGTTATTGAAATCTTCATTTTTCAGCAGACGACTTTCATAACCAATCAAACGGTATGCCTGTACTTGTGAAGGATTAAACTCCACCTGCAATTTTACATCTTTCGCAACCGTATGGAGAGTAGCGCCAAATTCACCGACCAAGACGCGGTTAGCTTCCTGTAGATTATCTATATAAGCATAGTTTCCATTTCCCTTTTCTGCCAAAACCTGCATCTTTTTATCCTTATAATTTCCCATTCCATAACCCAATACGGTAAGAAATACTCCATTCTTCCGTTCTTTCTCTATTAGTTGTTCCAGTCCTTCCGCCGAAGAAACGCCTACATTAAAATCACCGTCGGAGCAGAGAATAATACGGTTATTACCATTAGGGATAAAATTCTTCTTCGCTATTTTGTATGCCAACAAGATACCAGCTCCACCTGCGGTAGATCCGCCTGCCGTCAGTTCGTCTATCGCTTCGCGAATCTTCTGTTTGTCGCTGCCCGGAGTTGCTTCCAGTTTCACGCCTGCACTGCCTGCATAAGTCACGATAGCTACTTTATCTTTATCACGTAAGTTATTGACCAGTAATTTGAGAGATGACTTCACCAATTCCAAGCGATTGGCTCCCCACATAGAACCGGAGACATCAATTAGAAAAACTAAATTGGATGCAGGCAGATTATCCGTAGGAATTTCTTTTGCCTTCAACCCGATACGAACAAGACGGTGATCAGAGTTCCAAGGACATTCTCCGGATTCCATGGTAATCTTCACAGGGTCACTGCCTGTCGGTTTCGGATAATCGTATGAGAAGTAATTCACAAGTTCCTCCGTGCGGACGGCATCAGCAGGCGGCAGTTCTCCTTTATTGATAAAACGGCGCATACTACTGTAAGAAGCGGCATCCACATCAATGGAGAAAGTCGAAAGTGCGGCATCCGATACATTCTTGAAGCCGTTCTCCTGAATCTGACCGTATTCTTCCGCATTTACTCTATCGTACATGACTGCCGATGTCGGACAGATTGCCATATAAGAGCCGGTCATCGCTCTCGACTTCATTGCACCATAGCCTACTACGACACACTCTTCCAATGCAACATTATCCGTTTTCAACTTCACGTTGAGTTGCGATGATTTAACAACCCTTTGCTCCTGCTTGTAACCGATATAATGGAATAATAACGTTTCCCCTTTTTTAGTCAGAATAGAGTACTGACCATCCATATTAGTTATCACTCCATTCGTGGTTCCCTTCACCGAGACCGAACAGCCAACAAGCGGAGTTCCATCCTTTGCATCCGTCACAGTACCCGACACGGTAATTGCTTGCGCACTCACTGTACCTAAAGAAACAACTGCCATCAGCAGTACGAGCATCACCGCTCTGAATTGATTTGTTTTCATAACTTCCTTATTTAAAAATATGACAATTAGTTCGCTTTTACTATAGAGATGCAGATTTCATAAAGATTCCATAAAGCCATCAAACTTTTTTTATTTTTCTTCTCATAGTTGTTATTTCTCCCTTCAATCCCTATCTTTGGCAGCAAATAGATGTTATTTTTCAAAAGAAACATATCGAAACTATCGGACGAAGAATTACTGATACACTATACGAAGTCCGGAGATACGGAATATTTCGGTGAATTATACAACCGATATATCCCGTTACTGTACGGACTTTGCCTGAAATATCTACAAGATGAGGACCGTGCGCAGGAAGCAGTCATGCAGTTGTTTGAAGATTTATTGCCCAAACTGAGAAATTATGAGATAAAAGTTTTCAAGCCATGGCTCTACCGGGTGGCGAAGAATCATTGCCTGCAACTTTTACGGAAGGAAAATAAAGAAATTCCGTTAGATTATACAGTCAATATTATGGAATCTGACGAATTTCTGCATCTATTAAGTGAAGAGGAAAGTACGGAGGAACAACTGAAGGCATTGCATCACTGCCTAGAAAAGTTGCCCGAAGAACAACGGCTCAGCATTACGCGTTTCTTCCTGGAAGAGATGTCCTATGCAGACATTGCCGAGCAGACCGGATTTACGCTGAACAATGTGAAAAGCTATATCCAGAACGGAAAGCGAAATTTAAAAATTTGTATCAAGAAACAAGCCCTATGAAACTATTGGACTACATACAAGGACTCCGTAAAGGAAAAGAGGCACACCGACTGGAACGAGAGTCGATGCAGGATCCTTTTCTGGCAGATGCGATGGATGGTTACAGCCAAGTGGAGGGAAATCACGAACAACGGATCAAGAAACTGCGAATGCAGGTTTCTACTTATTCGACAAAGAAAAAGAACACCCGCGCTATTACCTGGAGCATCGCTGCCTGTCTGGCTATCGGATTCGGTATCAGCAGTTATTTCCTGTTCCTGAAAAAGAGTATGACGGACGAAGTGTTCATTGCCCAAGAGAGTGTTTCCACCAAGTTGGCTGAACACACAGTTCCGCCCACTCCGGCCATTTCTGCAACTCCAACAGTTCCGGCAACTCCACAAAAGGAAATCGCATTGGCTACTGCAAAAGTAAGAACGGATTCCACACCTGTTTCCGAAGATTCCACGCCTGTTTCCGAAATTACTGCGAGACAAACGGATAAGAAAGATACGATTGCCAAAATCCAAGCGACTTCCCAACCACAACAAGGTACACCTGCGGCAACTGTGCCAGTGATGGAGGAAATCCCGGAAGAGACTGCTGCATTGCAAGAAGTAGTAGCAACGATGGATACTTTCGAATCTGAATCTGATAAGAAAATGAAATTGGCTAAGGTAGCGGCTGTCCTTCCTCCAAATAACATGATTAAAGGGAGAGTGACCGACGAAAAAGGAGAACCGCTTATCGGAGCCAGTGTGGCATATAAAGGAACGAATACCGGAACCATCACAAATATAAATGGAGAATTTTCGTTAGTCAAAAAGGATGATAAGAAACGATTGACAGCGGAGTATATCGGATATGATCCGGTAGAAATCCGGATAGATACCAGTCGGACGATATTCATTGCCATGAACGAAAACAAACAGGCACTCAATGAAGTGGTGGTAGTGGGATACGGAACTAAGAAAAACAAGAAGTCAACCACTGCCGGAAATGTTGTGACGGTTAAGGAACAGGCAAAGAAAGAAATTACTCCGCAACCTGTCATCGGTAAACGTAGCTATCAGAAATACCTGAAAGAGAATCTCGTTCATCCGACGGATGAAAAGTGTAAAGATATTAAAGGGGAGGTAGTCCTTTCTTTCTTTGTTGATGAAGAAGGAAAGCCGCAAAATATCACTGTTATTCATGGAATATGTGAATTCGCTGATAAAGAAGCCATTCGGCTTATTAAAGAAGGACCTAAGTGGACAAGTGGGAAACTACCGGCAAGAGTAACAGTACGATTCTGAACTTAACAAATACCAATAAGAAGTCACATTTGTGCCAACACAGTGGCACGGACATGCAAATAAGGTGGCATTACTGTGCCAATCTATCGGCATAGTAATAACCACACAAAGCCTATCTTAAATCAGTTCGTAACTAGCCATCTGTATCGGCATATCCAAATTATGAAGCACTTTCTCCAGCAGGATACCCTCGCGGTTATCATATTCATATCCGAAAGTGGCACGAATACCTTGCAGGATAAACTGTGTGGCACGGTCCAATGCCATCGGCAGACTGTCTCCCTGCATCAAAGAACCGGTGATGACACTTGTAAAAGTATCACCCGTGCCGGGATAATGCGCAGGCAAATAAGGACAAGTCACTTTCCAATAGCGGTTTCCCTGACGGTTATAAGCATAGACAGACGTTTTATGAGACTCATCACGCACAGGAACACTGGTGATGATAACCACTTGCGGACCTTTGTCCGACAAAAGACGAAGATATTCTTTCAGCTCCTCATCCGTGTTGTCCACTTTATAGGGTTTGTCCAATAAATAAAACAGTTCCGTCAGATTGGGGGTAATCACATCTGCTTTGGTAATCAGATGACGCATCTCCTTTATCATCCCTCCGTCAAAGTTGGCGTACAAACGTCCGTTGTCTCCCAACACCGGATCGGCAACTATCAGACTATCTGCCCGACGAAAGTCTCTGATAAACTCAGAAACAATCTGAACTTGTCTCGGAGAACCCAAGTATCCAGTATAGATAGCATCGAACTCTACCCCTTGTTTCTTCCATTGGGCAATAATCTTGGGCATTTCGTCCGTCAGGTCGAGGAAGGAGAAATCGGGATATTGCGTATGATTGGACAAGACGGCTGTAGGCAGCGGACAAACCTGAAAACCCATAGACGAAAGAATAGGAATGACAACAGTCAGAGACACGCGCCCCATCCCCGAAAGGTCATGAACGGCTGCTATTTTCTTTACTTTATTGGTATACATATATATTTATAATTAAACGTTTTACAACTCTTATCCTATGCTATGTGTTTTCATTTCATCTATCCATTTCATCTATCGCGTTTCAAAAACGCAGCTACCAGTTCCGCACTATTCAATTGCTTAGCCGATAAATCTTCCATGTGCCCGGCTTCTTCGTCATCGGAAATGGAAACGAAGCAAGTGATTTCCTCCGAACAGTCTCCGAACGCTTTCGCATCTTTGAGTTGTTTCATGGCCGATATTACCGCATTAAAGAAATAAGATTCGCTCGGCAACTCATCATGATGCTCCCACAGCAACCGGCTGAGCTTTACCAACGCACTATGGTGACCGTCCGAATAGCCCCATTCATCGGGAATCCATTTGCTCTCGCTGTCGGGTCCATCATTTTCATTCAAATATTCAACGGTATTCACTGCGAGAAACAGAGTGACACAATCCCTGTCGGAAACCAAAGCCGCCGTATAAATCTGCTCTTCGCCCACTTGATCAAGGACCTCACGGAGGTCTTTCTCCACTGCCTCTCTGATTCTTTCCGCCAATCCCTGATAAAAAGGCGCTATTTCCTTACCCGGCTTGTGGGATTCATGCTCTGACATCCCGGGTTGGTTTATCTGTTGGAGATGCTCTTTCGCCACTTCCAAACCAAGCTTCGCCGCATCCTCAAAATACTCATATCCCAATTCTTCATCTTCCTCTGTGCCACGCCCGAAATAATAGGCTACGCCCAGCGCATTCAGCACCATGGCATTGATTGGGTCCCACAACATGTCAATATCTTCCTCCACCTCCTGAAGATACTCCAAGGCCAAGTCATCGTCCTGTATTACACCTAGACCGTCCTGATAGCAGATACCAAGATAGGCTGCCGAGCGCACTCTGTTTCTATCGTCACTTTGGGGATTCTGATAGGCTTTCTCAAACCATTCGGCAGCTTTGGCATAATCCTGTTCGACGCTGCCCCAGCCGTCGAAATAGTAGTATCCCGCCTGCCACTGAGCATTAGGATGACCTCCAATAGCGGCTATCTCATAGAAATTGAAAGCCATGTCGACATCCCTTTCCACACCGAATCCCTCGTCATAGCAACAGCCGGCGTTGAATGTCGACTGTATATCGTAGCGATGTGCCGCCTTGATGTAATAAGCGAGCGCTGCCTCCGGGTTATTTTTCTCATGTCCGAGGTAATATCCGTAGTTGCCGCAAATCACCGGAGAAATCTCAGCAAGCGCTTGAAAATAAACTTCAAACACCTCCTGCCTGATATCGCAGAGCCCTGACTTACGGATATTGCAATAATTGCCCCAACCGGCACAGATACGCCCGTTAAAGCTGCGCTCGAACCATTCTTTCGCTATCGGATAGGCCCAAGCATTGTAATTGTCCTCGGTTTTGAATTGTTTGGCAAACTCAGGCTCAACAAGCAGATAGTCGCCCCAATAATAAACATTTCCTATCATATAGCAACAGAACGCATTGCCACGCTCAGCCTGTTCGAGAATCTCCTCGAAAGCCTCCTTGAACGACTCGAAAGGCATTCCCCGCTGAACCGCCGGAGTAAAGTTACCGCTTCGTGCGGCACAAAGCACACCTGTAGCGCTCCCCATAAGCGCGCTCTTCTGCATCAGTTTCGAAGCACTGGCATCGTCAGTGGCAAAACCGGCTCCGCTCCATACATACTCCTCTCCCATGAAACAACGTGCGATGAAGCATAATGCGTCTGCATCGCCTTGCTGTGCCGCCTGCATAAGCATCGCGTATCCACGGTGTATCTCTTCCTTGTCGAAACTAGTCCAAATTAAATCTACTGCCTTCACCACCGGCAGACTGTATTTACCGTTCATCTCTTTCCTCCTCTTCTAATTTATCCTCTTTCAATTTATCCTCTTCATCTAAAAAACCGAAAGTCAATCGCTGAAAAAACAGATCGTCAAAACGGAGTGCCAATTTCATCGATTCATCTTCAAAACCGGCATTTGCCATCGGTTGTCCACAACAAGTCTGATCCAACGGATAATCGACGTCTACTCCCAAGCTTTTCAATAGTCAATACGATGCCACTCCCACATTGGGGTAAATAGCATTGATATAACAAGGAATAAACAAACCTACTTTCATATTATGCTCTGTAATAATTTAAGCTTCTTCCGTATCACCCGTCTATTTTGCTCAACGGATGTCGATTAATTTGTGTGTTTGCAAGCTGAGTCTCCATTTGGGATGTCGCATTACACAGTCCACTGTTGAAGCAGTGTTGTTACAAGAACAAGGCTGAAGGAAAAAATGTTCGGCGGGAAGTTGTTCAAAAATGCTTATATCTTGTCCTTCATAGACCACTTTCACTTCATCCATCCGGTCGATGGCAAGCTTCGCCCCTTGTTTGGGAGAGCAGGTCACCCAGTCGATAGCTGCCGGCAGGGGGCGTGTACCGTTGGTTTCGATGGTCACATACTTACCTGCCTGGTGCAAACGGTCGATCAATTCATCGTCTATCCACAAGGAAGGTTCACCACCCGTAAGGACAACGGTGACGGCAGGATATTTTTTCACCTCAGCGATAATTTCATCGTCGGTCATCATTTTTCCTTCTTCGTGTTGTGTGTCGCAAAAGTCACATTTCAGGTTGCAGCCGGAAAAACGTACGAAGATGGCAGGAGTTCCGGTATGGTAGCCTTCGCCCTGCAAGCTGTAAAAGATTTCATTAATCTTTCTCATCATCAAAATTTGTTTGGTTTGCTATTCTTATCCTTCTGCGCCGACGGGATCTTTCTCGTAGATGACAATGTTTCCTTCCGATTCCTGCACTTCTACTTTATAGCATTGAGGAATCTGCTTGCATACCCACCGGGCGATATTCTCCGCTGTGGGATTAAACGGGAGTACTTCATTCAGATTTTGATGGTCGAGTTTCTCCATGACCACTTCTTTAATGCGGGTGAAATCGACCACCATGCCTTCGGAGTTAAGTCGTGCGGAACGACAATAGACGGTGATAATCCAGTTGTGACCGTGTAGACTGGCGCATTTACTGCGATACGGGAGTACCAGCTTATGGGAAGCTGAAATCTCCATGCGTTTGATTACTGTAAACATTGCTGTATATATTTTAATAGTTATACGCATCTAATGTCACCTCGATGCAACGGCAAAGGTAATATAAAATAGAATTCTCATCCAGCAAAGAGTGTTATTTTTTCCCTTTTTTTGCACTATCTTTGCCGCATGAAAACTCTATATATTGTTTTAGGTAGTATTTCTCTTGCGCTCGGCATTCTCGGCATCTTTCTGCCGCTACTGCCCACTACCCCTTTTCTATTGCTCACCGCCGCCCTTTATTTCAAAGGGTCACCCCGATTATATAACTGGCTGCTCAATCATCGGCACTTCGGTCCTTATATTCGTAACTTCCGCGAGAATAAAGCAATTCCGCTACGAGCCAAGATTATCTCACTTGTACTGATGTGGGGGACAATGCTGTATTGCATATTCTTCCTGATTCCTCTGTTATGGGTAAAGATTCTCCTGGGACTGATAGCCGCAGGTATCACTTATCATATTCTTTCTTTCAAAACGTTGAGGTAGTTGGAAAGTCCCTGACGGGCATCTGCAAGTTTATCTTCCCAATGTTTCACAGAATTCTGGCCAATTATGTCAGTCACGTATTTCACAGAAATAAACGGAATTTCTTTCAAGCGACAAACGAATGCCTGCGCATAGGCTTCCATATCCACCACGTCTCCGGTGACATGAGTCAGTTCGGTCAAAAAACCATCGCCCGTATTACAGATTCCATTCTCCATCCAGTGTTCGCAATATCCTTTTGCTTCAAGCAAAGCTGATGAGTCAATCTCACACTCCAATCCGAACTCTTTCATTTTCTGCATATCACGGTCTATGAACTTGCGACATACAAAAATATCTCCTACCTGATGATTGACTGTTCCGGCACTTCCGATATTGAGCACCAAGTCCGGTTGTACCTGACGGATTGCCTCTGCCAAATGAAAGGCTGATTTAACTTTACCAATACCTGTACGAACGTAGTAAGGTTCTATATCCGGCCATTTAAGTTCTACAAATTCGCCTTGGACGGCGTAGGTAACTAATATTTTCAACATAGGTTTCCTTCATTTTATTGAAATGCAAAGATATAGTTTTTCCTGAGCATTACTGGTTTTACAAAGCAATTATTACCACAGAATTCCCCTCTTTCTCTCGTCCAACCCGCTATTTTACGCTAAAATGCACATTTTATCCCGAAAAGTTTTTGTAATATCAGAGTTAATCGTATTTTTGTGTACAATTTTGGTGTAGTAATGACAGAAGAAGAAAAAAAGTTATTGAATACCTTTGAGACGCAGCTACGACATTTAATCTATCTGCACGATGAGTTAAAACGTGAAAATGCCGAGTTGAAGAAACTTCTTGATATTGAAAAATTAAAGAATGAGAAGGTACAGGCTCAATACGATGAATTGGAAGTCAGCTACACAAACCTAAAAACAGCTACGACAATCAGCCTTAACGGCAGCGACGTAAAAGAGACGAAGCTGCGATTGTCTAAATTAGTGCGTGAAGTCGATAAATGCATCGCTTTGTTGAATGAATAAGAAGAAGATGTATGAACGATAAAATAAAGATAAACCTGCAGATAGCAGACTCAAACTACCCGTTAACCATCAACCGTGAGGAAGAAGAAATGGTACGGAAAGCCGCCAAGCAGGTAAATATCAGGCTTAATAAGTACCGGGAAGTTTACAAGAACCTCGAACCGGAAAAGATTATTGCCATGGTAGCCTATCAGTTCTCATTAGAGAAACTGCAATTGTTGGAACGTAATGATACCGCCCCCTATACGGAGAAGGTAAAAGAACTAACTGAATTGCTGGAAGATTATTTCAAAGGAGAATAAAATTGACCGGCTATTCGTTGATAAGAGAAAAACAACCACGCACTGCACAATATCCAAGCAAGAATATGCTTTGATATTTGGCGGTGCGTTTTTATTTACATATTAAATTAAATGTAGAATGATAGCAATAATAGCAACAGCAATTGCTTGCTTCATCGTAGGTGGAGTCCTTTCATACATACTATTTAGGTATGCGCTGAAATCCAGATACGACAACATCCTGAAAGAAGCAGAAACGGAAGCAGAAGTAATTAAGAAAAACAAGCTGCTGGAAGTGAAGGAGAAATTCCTGAACAAGAAAGCGGACCTTGAAAAAGAAGTAGCACTACGGAATCAGAAGATTCAGCAGGCGGAAAACAAACTGAAACAACGCGAAATGGCGCTCGGACAGCGCCAGGAAGAAATCCAACGCAAGAAGATGGAAGCCGAAGCTGTCAAAGAGAATCTGGAAGCGCAGTTAGTGATTGTCGACAAGAAAAAAGAAGAACTTGACAGACTGCAACAGCAGGAAATTGACAAGTTGGAAGCAATCTCCGGTTTGTCTGCCGAAGAAGCGAAAGAACGCCTGGTAGAATCCTTGAAAGAGGAAGCTAAAACACAGGCTCAGTCATATATCAATGACATCATGGATGATGCCAAACTGACTGCCAACAAGGAAGCGAAACGTATTGTCGTTCAGTCTATCCAACGGGTAGCTACGGAAACTGCCATCGAAAACTCTGTTACGGTATTCCATATCGAATCGGATGAGATTAAAGGACGTATCATCGGTCGTGAAGGACGTAATATCCGTGCACTGGAAGCAGCCACAGGTGTTGAAATTGTTGTAGACGATACTCCTGAAGCGATTGTCCTTTCAGCTTTCGACCCGGTTCGCCGTGAAATTGCCCGCCTGGCTCTGCACCAGCTTGTTACCGACGGACGTATCCATCCGGCACGTATCGAAGAGGTGGTAGCTAAGGTACGCAAACAGGTAGAGGAAGAAATCATCGAAACAGGTAAACGTACAACAATTGACCTTGGTATCCACGGTCTGCATCCTGAACTGATTCGTATTATCGGTAAGATGAAATATCGTTCTTCTTATGGTCAGAACCTGTTGCAGCATGCACGTGAAACAGCCAACCTTTGTGCTGTAATGGCATCAGAATTGGGACTGAATCCGAAGAAAGCAAAACGCGCAGGTTTACTGCATGATATAGGTAAAGTGCCTGATGAAGAACCGGAATTGCCACACGCATTGCTGGGTATGAAGCTTGCAGAAAAATATAAGGAGAAACCAGATATCTGCAACGCTATTGGTGCTCACCATGACGAAACGGAAATGACGAGTCTGCTGGCTCCTATCGTACAAGTATGTGACGCTATCTCGGGCGCACGTCCGGGCGCACGCCGCGAAATCGTTGAGGCTTATATCAAGCGTCTGAACGACCTTGAACAATTGGCAATGTCTTATCCGGGTGTAACAAAGACTTACGCAATCCAGGCAGGACGCGAACTCCGCGTTATCGTTGGTGCTGATAAGATTGATGACAAGCAGACTGAAAACCTGTCGGGCGAAATCGCCAAGAAAATTCAGGATGAAATGACTTATCCGGGACAGGTGAAGATTACCGTTATCCGTGAGACACGTGCGGTTAGCTTCGCTAAGTAAGACCAAAGACTTAAAAAAGAAATTAAAAATAGAAGGGCGAAGCAATTCGCCCTTTTATAATAAATGAATATTCCTTTTTAATAACAGCAAACACTTTTCATTTTTATTCATCAACTTATGAAAAAATACCAATTCGAAGTTTGTGCCAACTCAGTAGAAAGTTGCCTCGCTGCCCAAACAGGCGGAGCCAACCGTGTAGAATTATGTGCGGGTATTCCCGAAGGTGGAACAACACCTTCTTACGGAGAAATTTCTATGGCTCGTGAAATACTGGATACCACCCGATTGCACGTCATTATCCGTCCCCGGGGGGGAGATTTTCTCTACTCGCCTATCGAAGTAAAAACAATGCTGAAAGATATAGAGATAGCCCGAAAACTCGGAGTTGACGGAGTTGTTTTTGGATGCCTGACTGCTAATGGAGAGATTGATTCCACCGCCATGCAAGAATTAATGTTAGCCTCACAAGGCTTGTCTGTCACCTTTCATAGGGCTTTCGATGTTTGCTGCAACCCCAAAGAAGCACTGGAACAAATTATTGAACTAGGCTGCAACCGGATTCTGACTTCCGGTCAGCAAGCTACTGCTGAACAAGGTATTCCCTTACTCAAAGAGCTGCAGGAGCAAGTAGCAGGAAGAATCATCCTACTTGCCGGATGCGGTGTGAACGAAAATAATATTGCCCGAATTGCTCAAGAAACAGGAATACAGGAATTTCACTTCTCTGCCCGTGAAAGTATTATAAGTGAAATGAAGTACAAGAATGAATCAGTATCCATGGGCGGCACTGTACATATCAACGAATATGAACGAAATGTAACGACCGCCCGAAGAGTTATGGATACGATTCAAGCAATATCTTTATAAATAAGGAATGACTGTGATATAGATGCCTGTAATTGGCAGAAGCGAGAAACCAGCCGCTTGCCATCATTGTACCAATGCCTTGAAATAAAGTCGCAAAATCTATATTTCAGACAATTAGTGTCGGTAAGAAGAATCTTCCTTTTGTCTTCGGGCAAACGGCAAGAGCGTAAACTTAACAATTGGACAATGCCGGAAATATCATTAAACTTCAATGTCCGCACCGAAGTGATGTTTCGTGGAATCGAAAAAGTAGTCAGAATTCCTAAGGAATGGCTTTCTGCCGAAGTTGAAGTGAGTGTGTTGCAGTAACTGAGATATCACTATCCACAGCGATTACGACCGTTTCCCGAAATCCCTGAGCATCTTTCTTATGGGCCAGACTACCCCTCCAATAAGTAAAAATGCAAGTGACAGTATGCACAAAAGATACTTCATCATAACTCTCTTATAAACGTAACAATTAATTCGCATAAAAGTGCGCTCTATATAGAGAATTAACGATTATTGCATACTGTCACACAATATTACTACCTGCTACTTCTTCTTTATCTATACTTTCTACAATCCATGAACGGTTTTCATTAATTGTTCACCCAAGCCGATAGTATATCCTTGAGAAACAAAGACTACACGGTTGAATGTATCAGCGATAATAAATACCGGTAGACTATTCTTATGTTTCAACTTCATGTTTTCCACAATCTGTTTGCAGATACCGTCCGTATCAATACCATAGATAACCGTAGAAGGTAATTCTGGAAACTCTGAAAGACTAAACTTCTTACACTGGACTTCATCGGGAAAAAGCAATACCATTTTCCTTCCCCATTTCTCCAAATCGGACTTCAAAGCGGCAATATCACGCAAAGCATGATTGGTAGGTTCCTGCCCTGGAGCGAGAACACCAACCACAAAGTAACCACGACCACATGATTGCAACAAACTTTGTTTAGCTAAAGGTGTACTATCCTTTCCTATACCTTCAACCGATGTGAAAAGCGATTCGGAATTGAAATTACCGATAACAGCAACTTTCTCTCCTGATTCACGTAGATGAAAAGGGACTTTAGTTTCTATAAGTTTATCATTCTCTGCTGACAACATAAAGGAAGAGACTCTCGCCAGCACACCACCGCTTGCCAGTCTCGTACCAGTGACCAGCAAATAATATCCAGTATCCAATATACCGGAACACCCTTTTTCCGGATATCTTTCATCAAAACTGATTAATTCCGGTTTTCCATCAACAATCCTGGAGATTGTATATTTGCTGTAATATCTAGGTTTATCATCACCGTAGCCAATCGCCTGTTCTCCATCACATAAATGATAATATGCCTGCGGCGTCCGCACACTCTCTTTTTTCTCAAAATCAGCTTCCACAAACTCACCAGCCGGAGTAATATCTTCTGTCGGAGGAAGTACATACCCCACACGCCCATCTGTACTCCTCATGTGGGCAAGAATACCCATACTACGTGCCAATGCTACAAAAAAGATATCCCTTGAATGGGAATCCGCAACACGTGAACGCCACACGCCTTCCGGAGAGATAGGAATACGTTGAGAATTGTTTTCTTCATCAATCGCAATATTATTACTTACCCATTCTATCAGTAGTTGCGGACGATTGCGAAAAGAATCAATCTGTGCTTCCGTAAATTTTGATTGGAAAAAAGACCTGTATGGAGTCAACGCTTCCATGGCAATACGTGGATTAAGGATATCATCTACTTCTTCCAACCAAGCATCCATACAATTCAAACAATCCGACAAAGTACAACCATATAAATATTTGGAGATATCTTTCGTATGGAGAAAATGGTCTAACAACACTTCATAATTTACATCACGACGATCTTTTTCAGAAAGGGTTTGTAATAAAGCAGCAGCCTTCATCAGTTTTCCCTGACGATCCGCTTCTCTAATAAAACGAATCAGTACATCATGATTCCCACGTGAATCTATAATAAATGAACATAGAGCCTTTTTAACACACGGATGTATTTTTTCTTTCAAACCAGATATAACAGAATCAATTTGCGCCATAGTCGGAAAAGTAGCAACATAAGCATTGCGAATCGAATCTTCCTGCGCCAGTCTCCTGTCATTTTCGGCCCGCTGTTCCGGAGTCACTTCAGGTAAAATAGCATTCTCAACCGGAGGAACAATATCAATATCCACTTCAAAAATATCACCTTCTTTTTTGTCAAGCGCTAATACCAATTCCGATTGCTTCCCAAAAGACAATTTAGAAAAGCCAAATCTCCCCTTGTCAGAAGCCCATACCAGCATATCCCCTCTTCCGGCTGTCAACGAAGCGCGACCGTCCGCATCGGCATATTTGGTAGCTACCGTATAAAACTCAGCATAATTATAGACTTTAAACTCGACTTTAGCACCGGAAACAGGATGACCATCCGTATCGGTCACCGTCACAACCGCCTTAGCCGTAGGAGCATAATTATCAATTACATTAATCTCAGTATAATTCGGAGTTTCAAGCATAATCTCTTCCGGCCCGTTATAACGGCCGAACACCTTTGTATGCATCAACATTCCCCGACTTGCAGGTGCATTAAACCATCCTAAATTCAAAACAGGCTCGGGTTCACAAGCCCCAAGAAAATACCACTTGCCATCCGCCCAGGCTTCTACCCAAGCATGATTATCGTCAGTGTGCGCCCAACGAGGAGTGTAAACCTGACGTGCAGGTATCCCGACAGAACGTAGCGCAGCAACCGTAAAAGTCGATTCCTCGCCGCAACGTCCATAGGCTGTTTTCACAGACGCCAGCGGTGAACTTGTACGGGCATCACTTGGACGATACACCACTTTCTCATGACACCAATGATTCACCTCCAAAATCGCATCTTTCATCGAAAGACCTTTCACCCGCTCCTTCAACTCTTCATAAAAGACTTTGCGGGATTCATCCAAGTTTTCGTTATTCACACGGACAGGCAGCACAAAATGCCGGAATAACTCATCGGGAACAGTCTTTCCCCAAGGCATCTCATGACGAGTCTGCTCGGAAAGACGAATATTTGCCAAATAATATTTCCCGTGATAATCCGTTATATCTCCTATCGGCATATACGCATACAGAAACATCAGAGCTTCACGCTCTGAAAGAGTCAAAGTGCTATCCGAAAAGACAGCAAACAGCTCCCCATTAGGGAGTACCTTCTGTTTCTGCTCAAAATCCTGAAGTACCTGATTACGATAAGCTTCTTCTTTCAGAAAATGAGATTCACTGCATGAAAATAATAGTACAGAGAAAAACGAGACAAACAAAAAACGAACGAGTGTTTTCATATTTATGTGTTAATTAAATAAACGAATCATGAAACAAAGGTGCATACTAAAATATACGTCCACAAAATTACAAGTTTTTTTTTAAAAGACGACACAAGTAACTGTAAATGTATGTAATAGGTTTGTAATATCTACCGTGTTCGAACCTTTTATAAAAAGAAAACCCAGAAAAAAAAGATTTTTCTTATGTTTTACAGCATATATTCCAAAAACATTTTGTACCTTTGCAGTGTTAATAAAGAAAACAAGATGTAAAACCGCTCTTCAAAACGTGGGGAGCAAAAAAGAGGAAACAAATTATGAAAAAGAATGCAAATGAAAAAATTATGATGTTACAGTACCGTATTAAACGCTATCAAGCAATGGGAAACGGCGCAATGTGCCAAACCTTGAACGGTAAACTTCAAAAGCTGCTGTCACAGCAGGTTGCCATGTAAATAAACACACTAATTATATTAAATTGAGCGAGGAACTTTCGAGTATCCTCGCTTTTTTTATACTTTTGCTATCCGAATATAATGAAACACATATGTCATGAAGAAATTTTTGATTTCGGTTGCGTTGCTCCTATCAGCCGCCACCTCTTTTGCACAAACACCCGGTTATGAATTCACAACCGTTGTTTCTCACAAAGCGACCCCCGTCAAAGATCAGGGTTCTACCGGAACTTGCTGGTGCTTTGCCACCACTTCTTTCATGGAATCCGAACTGCTACGCATGGGCAAAGGAGAATATGATCTCTCGGAAATGTATATCGTCCGCCAGAAGTACATGAATCAAATGAATGACAATTATCTCCGCCGTGGAAAAGGCAACATAGGAGAAGGAAGTCTGGCGCATACATTCACAAATGCCTATAAACAGGTGGGGATTGTTCCCGAAGAAGCTTATTCTGGTTTACTTAACGATAAAAAAGACCATAATCACGGAGCATTGACACGTTATTTCAAGGCTTTGGTGGACGCTAACATCGCTTCGAAAAAGCGTACTCCGGAATTTTACGCCCTCATCAATAATCTGTTCGATACTTATTTGGGCAAACTTCCCGAAAAGTTCACCTATAAAGGAAAGGAATATACTCCCCAGTCTTTTACAGAGAGCCTGGGATTGAATATGAATGACTACATAGAGTTGACCAGTTTCACCCATAAACCTTATTACGGAACTTTTTCACCCGAAGTTCCCGACAACTGGGAAAACCAGCCGATGTACAATCTTCCGTTGGACGAACTGATGGATGCCATCAACCACGCACTCAACAACGGATATACCATATGCTGGGATGGTGATGTCAGCGAACAAGGTTTCTCTTATAAGAACGGAATTGCCATCAACCCGCAGGTGGAAGATGTGAAAGACTACTCTACTACCGACCGTGCACGTTTTGAAGCAATGCCTAAATACCAACGCATGGAAGAAGTATTCAAGTTTGAACATCCTTATCCTGAAATCGACGTGACACCGGAAATCCGCCAGGAAGGTTATGAGAAGTTCGTGACAACCGACGACCACTTAATGCATATCACGGGCATCGCAAAAGATCAGAATGGTACTAAATATTACATTACCAAGAATTCCTGGGGAGCAGACGGCAACAAGTTCGGCGGATATCAGAATATGTCCGAAAGTTATGTACGCGCTAAAACTATCAGCGTCATGGTACACAAAGACTCTCTACCCAAGAAACTGAAAAAGAAACTCGGTATTAAATAAAAAGATTATTCTCCAAATAGATAGGGCGACAAAGTATCACTACTTAATCGCCCTATCTTTTTATTAACCTACTATTAAAAAAAATTCTTCTTTATTTCTTTCTCAACGTCACATCACTGATTTCTACAATACCACCTTTATTCTGAGCAAGGATGGCTACATAACAATCTTTCAGGATAGCATCATCATCATCCGTATCGGACACTTCCAGATTAGCATTGGCTTTCTTACTGCTAATGGCATTTACCACCTGTCCCATGTCGTAGTAAACCACCACTTTGGTCCATTTATCAGCATCTTTAATCTTGAAGTTGTATTGTGCGCCCGAAGCATTCGGCTGAGAATCAGCATCGTAATCCCGACGCATAAAGAATGTAGTATTGTACTTACCATTATCATTCTTTTCTTCGTTAGTCTGCTTGATATATACACTCACCGGAGTACCTGCTTCTTTAGCTTTTGCGTAGAAAGTGAGAACATAGATACCTTTTTCCAGCCCGTCTGTAACACGCTGTCCCAAGAAAGCCTTATACCAGGAGATGTTCTTTGAAGCACCCGAATTATCAATTTTCATAGCATTAGGATACTTGGCATCACCGGTTTGTTCCCATGCAATGGTAGTCGCTCCGTCAGTCTCATTATTCATAATGAACCATTCGCCTGCGGTAGCCTTGTTGGCATTGGTCACCTTGTTCGTTACTTCTGTGGCAAACTTTTCGTTTTTAATCAGATTTTGAGCGCTTACAGTCACTCCTGCAATAGCCAAAAGGCCGGCAAATAATACTTTTTTCATCTTACTGTGATTTAATTAATTATACCAATATTTCTTCTTCTATTTTTTAATATCTACTTCACTTGTTGAACAACAAATCCATATTTTCCTGTCTCTTTCTTTTCGTCCGTCTTCAGTGTGATGCGGTAAATCTCCTTGCCCCATACGTTAGACAAGCGCGAATCATCCAATTTAATAGTTTCCAATCCGGCTTTAAACTGAGGTGGATAATGCATTTCTACCTTTTGGCCTTTTACTTCAATCCGAATCTTTCCGGCTGATGGGAAAGTTACATTCCCCCAAGTTAAGAAATTCACTTGATTAGGGTTAATAGCCTCATCCAAGGTATAAACATCACCGATAATGAGTTTTTTATCATCAAGCGCATAAGAGCGAACCCAGCTTTTGACTTTCGCTTCTGTCGGATAAGCAGTAGCTATATCCATAGAGAACATCCGTTTCTTCTCATTACAAACGGTATTGGTAGCTTTATACTCCTGCCCGAATTTCTGCGATACACCGTTAATCATCGGCAAGTTATGATAGTTGCTCTGCATGGTCCAGATGGTATAGCGGTCCTTGCCAAACGTCTGTTTGGTATATGTACCTACACCGGCATCAATTATCACAGGAATTGTATTTACATATAAAGAAAAAGTTCCTACATCGTTGTGGTTATGGCTTTCGTTATTAAATCCGCCTTTAGCGGCAACGAACATACCGTTCTTGTTCTTCATATAGCAGAATTCCGTTTCGGGATACCAGGTTACATCCGGCATATCATGTTTCGGAGTTGCTTTTGCCAGCTCATTACAGCAAAGTAGAGATTGAAGCGAACGAAAAGCATCGTTGCCCATGGTAGCATACGGTTTTCTTCCTTTCAACAGGTATGCGGCAAAATGCATCATTTCATCGCTGTTCACAGCTTTACCGAAGCGGTAAATCAACAGAGGATCGCCCCCGCCTTGCGCCGATGCATCAGCAAAGTTCACCACCCAGCCATTGCCCACGTATGAGCGGGACATATATTCTCCCATCCGGCGAATCATCGGTTCATTGAACAGAGACAGCTTACCGCCTGTGCCATCAGAGAGTATCTGCAAATAGTCGTAGAGTTTTCCGGCGGCATGTCCCCAGTAAGAGGTTCCCTCCTCACAGGCACCATCGGATTTCACAAAGTTGATAAACTTATCGACTGACTGCATGGAGCGATAAACAGCTTTTGCCAACTTATCCTTATTGTTCTCCATCAGTAAGAAACATTGCAGTGCGTTGGAGTTACACCAAGGATTCCAGTTATTGATAATTTCTCCGGGATTCCAGTTGAAAGCCATCCACCACATTTCATCATCATTCATATAAGGGTCGAGGATTCGTTCTTTGATAGCTTTACGCATTTGCAAAGATACTACGGGATTAATCTTATCGAACGGCTTACGGAAGAAATAGTGTACCCAAGCCAGCAAAGCTCCATAACCGCCCGAACCGAGGTCGATAATCTGTTCACGGAAGTCGGGAAGAGAGCGTTTGCTGCTTTGCCGGGGTAAATGTGCGGACAAAACCCATGAATTCATTTCACAACTCATATAAGCACCGTTCAGCAGTTGGTCGATAAAACGCCCTTTACCTTCGGCCAATTCGGCAAGCATCAGCGTATTGAGTGCCTGACGGTTGGCATCATAAGGAACCTCCATCACTTTCCGGTTGCCGCTGCGTTCATATTCCAGATAGGCAGTAGCAGGAATCAGTTGCCATTTGTAGTTGAGGAGTTTTTCACCAGCTTGGATGAGACGTTGTTTGTTGGGGCCCATCAGCGAGTCCCAGGCGGCACGGTCTGTATAAGCAGGATATGGCACCCAGGCTTGTTTCATTACTAACACGTTTTTCAACGTAGCTTCGTCTGCCGCTTTCTGCAGTATGTTGCGTTCAGTGTAAGCGTTAGCTTTGAAAGAGAAGCTTCCCAAAGCTGCTACTAAAAGAACACAAAACAAATGTTTCATTCGATTCATGGTATTTTATTCATTTAAGCAGGACAAAGATAGCGTATCTCTATAAAAGTAAGGTGAGCAAATCATACGAACCTGATGACAAAAAAGTACATACTTCAAAAATCGTACTATTCCCAGTCTCTAAATTCAAAGCTCAACTGCTCCCAGACACCATGCTGCTCATCCGCTTCTTCTTTCGGATTGGATACGGAAAGTCCGATAAGCCGAATCGGGTGCTGTTCATATTCCACACTTTTAAGTAATTCCTTGGCCAGTGGAAGCACTTTGTCCAAAGTTGTCAGTTCCTGCGATTGGGTAAGGCTTCGGGTTATCTGGCTAAAATCATGAAACTTGATTTTCAGGGTAAGCGTATTGCCTTTGAAGTCTTTTCGCTGAAGACGTTCAATCAGCTCTACCGCCACATGGTATAGTTCGATAATAACCGATGAACGGGCTGAAATATCACGTTCCAACGTACGTTCGCACCCAATGGATTTACGGATACGGACTGCTTCTACCGGACGCTCGTCAATACCTCGGGCACATTCATAGTAAAGGGCTCCCACTTTTCCAAAGTGCGCTGTCAGCATCTCAAGGGAACATTTCCGTAATTGGAATCCATTGCTGATGCCAAGCATATGCATCTTTTTGGCAGTAACAGGACCTACTCCCCAAAATGATTCGATGGGAAGGCGTGCGATAAAATCAAGTGCCTGCTCCGGATGGATGGTACATAATCCATCCGGTTTGCGATAATCGGAAGCTATTTTAGCCAGGAACTTATTGTAGGATATTCCGGCAGACGCTACCAAGTTCAGTTGTTCGCGAATTTTCTGTTTAATCTCTTTCGCTATATCCACAGCTAAGGAAATGCCTTTCTTGTTTTCTGTTACATCGAGAAAAGCCTCATCCAAAGAGAGAGGTTCGATAATGTCGGTATATTCATGAAAAATCTCATGTATCTGCCGGGAAACGGATTTATAAACGTCCATCCTGCCGGATACAAATATGAACTGAGAACAAAGACGTTTCGCTTTTTGCGAAGACATAGCGGAACGGACTCCGTAACGCCGGGCTTCATAACTGGCAGCAGCCACGACTCCCCTTTCCTCAGCATGACCTACAGCTACCGGTTTGCCGCGAAGTTCCGGATTATCACGCTGTTCTACAGAAGCGTAGAAAGCGTCCATGTCGATATGTATAATCTTTCTCTGAGTCATTCTTTGGGATTAACAGAACAAACTTACGGAAAAAACTGCGTAATTCTACAAAGACAAAGCAGAAAAACAAAGGATTTAGAATGTAATCTGATAGTATTTGATTAGATTTCAATAAAATTGACTACCTTTGCAAGCGGATAAGGAAACTCTATCCAAGACATATTAGAAAAGGAAGAAGCGTTATGCTTATCTTGTTGTTGAAAACGTAGGAAATTTTCAGAATGAGCAAGGATGGCATAGTGGTTCTCACGCTATAGCGTGGGCTGCTATTACTACATCTGCTCATTAGGTTTTTCCTACGACCTTCAACAAAGACGTGGCATTGCAGTTCCACGCTTCGTGGTTTTATTAGACTTGGTTTAGGAACAGAACCACAAGAGATAATTGTATGAAAGAATTTGCATATTCGTACATTGAATTGGGAGAACAATATCGGTGGGCGTTTCTTATCATTTGGCTCCTGTGGATTATTGTAGCCCACATTCCCAACTTCATAGATTTCCACAATGCGGACATCATTATTCCAATCATTCTTCTGGCTATTTGGGGCATATTGAAATTGCTTGTAGTTTTCAGCGAAATATAAATCGTTAATCATCAATAAAATATATACATTTATGAAATTCAAAAAGTATTTTTATTTGTCTGCGGCACTTACTTTTATTCTTTGCTCATGCAGCGATGACAATGAAGCAGGTGAAGGCTTTACACCTACAATATTCAACGTGGTGGGTAAAGTCGAAAAAGGTCCGATGATTCGCGGTTCTCACGTAGAAATGCGAACATTGGACGAGTACATGATTCCTACTGGAAGTTCTTATCACGCTACCATTGACAACAACTTGGGGAATTTTAATTATGGCGTACTCAAGATAAACAGTCCGTATGCACAATTAACGGCAGACGGCTATTTTTTTAATGAGGTGAACGGTAAATTATCAGAAAGTGAAATCAAATTGGATGCTATTGTGGACTTGAAAGATAACAGCACTATCAATGTCAATGTATTAACCCATTTGAAAAGCAAGCGCATCCATCATTTGGTTGCCACCAAAGGTCTGACATTCAAGGAAGCTAACGCACAAGCCCAAAAAGAACTGCTTACCCAATTTGGATTACAGCAATTTGCCTCTAAAGATGCGAGCCAATTTTCTCTTACTTCTGGTGATGATGCCTCCGGTACATTGATAGCTATATCGTCTTTGGTATTGACAGATAAATCGGATGCGGAAATCGTTGAGTTTCTATCTATTCTAAGCAATGAGTTTGGTACAGAAGGTGCTTTCACCCAAGAGACAAAGAAAAGAATACAATCCGGTAAGAACTACCTGAATGCAAGATTGGATAGGATTTCCGAAAACATAAAGAACCGTTACAAAGAATTGGGATTAGAAGTCAAAGTCAAAAACTTGGCTTACTATTTCGACTGGGATAATGATGGTATTGCCGGAAATGAATTGGACGAATCAGAATCTGTTACGCTTAGTACAACGGAAGTAAATGTTCCGAAAGAAGGCGGCGAATATACCATTACTATTGAATCTGATAAGCCTTATTATTTAAATCCACCTTCTTTTGAATCTGATTCAGATTCCGGTTTTAGAGTTGAAGAAGTACCAGACGAAATGTGGAGTGATTCTCCGGGATTATACGAAGCTAGCGCAAGTATCTCTACTCCTTCGATAAAGCATAACAAAACCATTGATAACAATATCATTACTGTAAAAATAGAACCAGCTTTATTTAAAGAGGATCTATCCACCAACTTTACGGTATATAATGCAAGAGGTAAAGTTGCTGCTACTGTTATCATCAAACAACAGGGAGACAGTAATTATTGGGTTAAGCATGCCCCCGTCAAATTGGGAAATGGTGGAAAGTCTGCTGTATTAGCCATTATGAGCGTTATGAGAAATGCTGTATCAGAGCAATTTCATTTACAAAATAATTATACTCACCAAGAAGACTTTAGAAACTCGGTTCCTTTCCATCCTTATGATAGAAAAATAGAAAATACATGGAGATATTACTATAGCGCAATCAATCAGTGGCTCGCGATTAAAGATGTTGATGCAAGCCTATTAAATTGCTACCAATCGTTTATCGACACCCACCTTGCATTGGCATACTATCAGCTGTCTTCTCGTTGGGGCGGTGTACCTTTTATAATGCAGCGTTCAAACGACCCCTACATATCCCTGCCACGTACAGATGAATCAGAAGTTCTTTCAAGAGTAGAGAATATGTTGTTCGATGCGATGAAGGATTTGGACGAACATCGCTATGACGCTTTCCAAGATGCCAACAACATGCTTTTCGTTTCTAAAGATGTGGCCAGGACATTGCTTGCATTTATCTACTGCAATCAAAAGAAATTCGACAAGGCAATGCCGCTTTTGGAAGAAGTCATTAGAAGAGGTGATTACCACTTGGAATATTCAAAAGCGACTGAATACAAAAATAATGCAGAATGCATTTGGGGCTATCACATACAGACAAGAAACGGAGAAACTTGCCATCCTTGCCTTGATTACAAGGATGTGATACTGACTGCTGCCGAATGCCTGTATCACACAGGAAACGTTTCTAAGGCTAAACAATATATCAATCAAGTATGCGAGCATAAGAATCTTACGGTTGACCAATCAGATGTTCTGAAAGCCATAGCTTCCCTGCACTATCAAATAAATTCACCCAGCTATATGAATTTTATCAGAAGAAACGAATTCGGTGAGTCCTTTATGGGACTAAGCCATCACAATCTTTATCAGCTTTTATGGCCTATTCCCTATGATGTAATGGTCAGAAATCCACAAATGACACAGAATCCGGGATATTAGTCCTAGTATATAACGAAAGCCCTGCTGTTTACGGGAGGGCACTAAAAAAGTAAGTGATATTCAGTTTGCCTTCGACGGAGGCTCAACATAAAAAAATTGCCAAGTCCTTATCAGAGGATTTGGCGATTTTTTCATTTATTGCAGTGGAGTGCGTAAAACTGTTTTTTGTGGCATTATATGCGACCTATAGTCAGATATACGGTACTCAAAGGGAGTATATCAGTTCAATCGGAGAATTCGCTTGATGTTTGCGGCAAAAATCACCATGGCGCCTTGCATACGCATACAGTCCATGCCATACGAGTCTGCCCTGTCGTAGCCAAAGACATTTTTTAGTTCTGAGTTTTTAGCCTCTATTTTGTATCCGAACTTAGCTTTGGTCTTGAACCCTTCTGTTTTCTCGAAGTCGGCCTGCTTCTGATGTTCCTCCGACTTGATCTGAACAGCATAAGTTTTACTCTTAGCGCCTTCCTTATAGCACCCATGCCGTCTGGAGCATACCCGACATTTATCAACGTCAAAATAAAAACGAGTGTTTGATTTTTACGAGGGCACTGAAAAAGTGCCCTCGTAAAAGAGAGAGGTTCGATAATGTCGGTATATTCATGGAAAATCTCATGTATCTGCCGGGAAACGGATTTATAAACGTCCATCCTGCCGGATACAAATATGAACTGAGAACAAAGACGTTTCGCTTTTTGCGAAGACATAGCGGAACGGACTCCGTAACGCCGGGCTTCATAACTGGCAGCAGCCACGACTCCCCTTTCCTCAGCATGACCTACAGCTACCGGTTTGCCGCGAAGTTCCGGATTATCACGCTGTTCTACAGAAGCGTAGAAAGCGTCCATGTCGATATGTATAATCTTTCTCTGAGTCATTCTTTGGGAATAGCAGAGCAAACTTACTATATTTTTTCGAATAATCATCATTCTTTAGATGACAGACAGGGTAAAATCCATTTATTTTCTTGTCTAAATAAAACTTTATCTGTATTTTTGTAGTAGCCAATATATTAGACAATTATGAATAGCAACAATAAAAATCAGATAATCCGTTTTGACTGGGCTATGAAACGTTTGCTCAGGAACAAGGCAAATTTCAGTGTCCTTGAAGGTCTGCTCACTACGTTATTGGGTGAGAAGATTATTATTCAGAGACTCCTTGAAAGTGAAAGCAATCAGGAGGATGAATATGACAAGTATAACCGTGTCGATATGCTTGCCGAGAACTCCAAGGGTGAACTAGTACTGATAGAGGTGCAGAACAATAATGAATATGCCTACTTCCAGCGTATGTTGTTCGGTACTTCCAAGCTGGTGACTGAGTATATCAATAGGGGAGAAAGCTATGACAAGGTGCGTAAGGTATATAGCGTTAATATCGTCTATTTCTCTCTGGGACATGGAACTGATTTTGTTTATCATGGAAAGACGGAATTCAGAGGTATACACACCAATGATCTCCTAGAACTCACTCCATTCCAGAAGCAGACATTCAAGGTGGATACGGTAAGTCAGCTATATCCTGAATATTATATATTGAAAGTAAACGGTTTCAATCAGGTAGCGAAAAGTCCCCTGGAAGAATGGATCTATTATCTTAACACCGGAGAGATACCTTCCACTGCTACAGCTCCCGGTCTTGAGGAGGCTCGTGAAAGGTTGAAACTGGATAGCATGACCAAGGATGAGCTTGCTGCCTATTACCGTCACTTGGATAATATTGTTATTCTTCGTGATAATATCAATACCGAGCGTGAAGAAGGTAGAGCGGAAGGGCTTGAAAAAGGTAGAGCGGAAGGTCTTGAAGAAGGAGCAAGAAAGAAAGCTATCAAAGTCGCCCGTTATCTAAAGTCATCAGGAACCGCAATGGAATTAATTATTGGAGCTACAGGATTATCTAAAGAAGAGATTGAAAAACTATAATATAAACTTTTTACATAGTATTTAAGAGGAACTATACAATGGATTACGTATGGTTCCTCTTTTTGTTTATGCAACAAGTAATCTACACATAATAATAAAAGCATCAAGTCCCAATCTAATCAAGAAATAAGTTCATTTTTTATGGTATTTAACAGGAAACAGATTAAATGAATATAAACATTATCCATGTCCCGTGGAAGGTTGCCTATGTACCAAATATAAAGCTAAAGGCGTTTACAATAGTGACTGCAAAAATTGTGGTCATCCTAAACATCCGAGCAAATATTAATAAATAATATATTCTAATATAAAATAAGGCTTGTATAATGGTTACAAGCCTTATTTATGTGGAGCTGGAGGGAATCGAACCCTCGTCCAAACGAGGAAATCATAAGCTTTCTACATGCTTATCTTTGCCTAAGTTTTCGTGCAGGAACAGAACCAAAGCCATCAATTCCTGCCTTATCCTCTAAAGTTTCATCAAAAGCGCGAGGCCGCCTTTGACTATCCCCGATGTGACTGCACCACTGAACCGGAATGCTTCGGAGCAACAGCTTCCGAGTGATGTCTCGTCCTGGCACCTTGTGCCTGGATTAAGCTAATCTACTATACTTCGATTAAGCAGCAAGAGCGTAATTAGTTTCGCCAGATAAAATTTTGATAACTGAGATTTAAGTGGAAATTACCGACCCACTGCATGCTTACCTACCATTTCTGCCCGCTGTCAAATCCAGTCAACCCCAGAATATACATTCGACAGAATAGCGATTATTCAGAACGCTTTCTGAGGTTGCAAAGATACTAAATATTTTGAATTGGCGAAAAGTCATTAACCAATATTACAAATTATTCCTACAGGAAATAGCTCCGCAAAAAATCTGAATGATCTTTTAAAACACATGCTTGGCATAATTTACACTTTCCCGTTTATAAAATCCAACAAGACTGTTCAAACGCTTTAAGAATTCCTGATAGTCTTTCTCCTCCGGCATCATCCATTGCACCTCTGCTAAAGCTGCTATTCGCGGAACCATCATGTATTCTACATGTTCAGGAGTGGCAATATACTCTGTCCACACATTCGCCTGCACACCAAGAATATGCTTTTTTTCTTCATTTTCCAACTCTGCTGCCACCGGTTCAAAACCATATACCTTTTCAACAGTCACTCCGCTGCCCATTGCCAGCGGTTCCTGCGTCTTGTCGTCAGACTGATAATAATCAAAGTACATATAATCATTCGGCGTCATAATCACATCATGTTTCAACTTTGCAGCTTTGATACCGCCCCGTATCCCACGCCATGACATCACCGTAGCATTCGGCGCCACATCACCATCCAAAATCTCATCCCAGCCAATAATCTGTCGTCCCTTTTCATTGAGATATCGTTCGATACGCTTCATGCAATAACTCTGTAACCGGTCTTCGGTAGAATGTTCTCTATCAGTTTTCAAGCCTTCTTTCTTCGCCAATCCCTGACATTTCGGACACATCTCCCAACGAGTTCGGGGAGCTTCATCCCCACCGATATGTATGTACTTGGACGGAAAAAGTTCTATCACCTCTGCCAATACACCTTCCAGAAATTCATACGTCTTTTCATTTCCTAAGCAAAGAACATCCGGAAAGACTCCCCAATGACATGCCACTTCATAAGGACCTCCCGTACAACCCAGTTCCGGATAGGCTGCCAGTGCAGCCAACATGTGTCCCGGCAAATCAATCTCGGGGATAACTGTAACATATCGCTCCTGCGCATACTTTACGATCTCCCTTATCTCATCCTGCGTATAAAAACCGCCATAAGGTTTTCCGTCAAACTCTGTCCGGCTAGCACCAATTCCCGTCTCTTTACGTATAGAGCCTATTTCCGTCAACCGGGGATATTTCTTTATTTCAATTCTCCATCCCTGATCTTCCGTCAGATGCCAATGAAAATAATTCATATTGTGCATAGCAAGTAAATCAATATACCGCTTCACAAAGTCGACCGAGAAAAAATGACGCCCCACATCCAACATCATTCCCCGATAAGCAAATCGGGGAGCGTCTTTAATGACAGCTGCAGGCAAAATGATATCTAAACCATAAGCTATAGCAGGAACAGACTTGCGCAACGTCTGCAAACCATAGAAAACCCCATTGGCAGCCTGCCCTTTTATCGTCACCCTGTCCGGTGACACAGTCAGTTCATATCCTTCCGGGTTGTCAATCGAAGCATCCAGCCCTAACATAATCACATTCTCGTCATTTCCACCTTGCCCGGATTCCACTTTCAACCGCCTTCCTGTTGTTTCTTCAATGTATCCGGCAAGGAATTGTGCATTCCTTTCTAAAAGAACATTATCTTCAGGATAAAGAATCCGGGTATCTTTCTCAACAACAAAAGAATTCCCATCTACCATTACTATTTCATGTGGTAAAGGTATTACATTCCTATAGTCCGCCTCCACTCTTTCCGAAGTATCGCACGCGGCTATAACAACGGATATCACGCTTATTGCAATCAGTTTCTTCATATCGTTTCTGCTTAGTCGATATTGGGAGTATCCCAGATTTTGTCTTTCTCGCAGTCTATATACAGTATCTCACTGCCACACTTCATGCGGAAACGTCCTTGCTCCAACCGCCATTTCCTATCCTGACCGACAAAAGCCAGATCGCTTCCTTTCAACTTCATAACAACTTTCTTAGTTTCACCCGGCTGTAATTCAACTTTCTCAAAATAACGAAGACGGATCACATCCGGTGAAACACTAGCTGCCAAATCACTGGAATACAACAGGACCGTTTCCTTACCTGCCCTTTCTCCCACGTTCTTTACATCCACTTCAAATATCAGTTCATCATCCGCATTGAAAGTCGTACGATTCACTTTAAAATTACTATACTCATAGGACGTATAACTTAATCCATGTCCAAAGGGCCATTGAATATCCATAACCGCATCATAATTATACTCCCCTTCCATAGTTCCCATCTGTTCACACGGCTTATAATCATACGTAGCAAGCGAATTGATGAATTTCGGATAGGTAAAAGGCAATTTACCGCTGAAGTTCGCATCTCCGGCAATCAAGTCAGCCAACGCATCTCCACCGTAATTTCCCGGCAACATAATATGAACCACCGCTTTTGCCAAAGGTTCTATCTCATGGATTATACGCGGCCGTCCTTCGTTCAGAACCAATATTACCGGCTTTCCTGTTGCCGCAAGTGCTCTCACCAACTCTTTCTGATTGGAAGAAAGATTCAAGTCATTCAGATTTCCCGGAGTCTCACAATACGTATTCTCTCCTATACAAGCTATTATCACATCCGCCCTACCGGCAGCAGCAACTGCCTTTCCTATTTCCGGACGATTTTCTTTCCACCAGCTATCATTAGGATCAGCAACATACGTCACTCCCGGTTCATAGATAATATTTTCCGTACCAAACTTGTTGCATAATGCTTCATAGATAGTATTATAAGCCTGTGCAAATTCATCCGCCAACTCTCCCTGCCAACTGTAAGACCATCCTCCGTTGAGACAACGCATAGCATTGGCGTTCGGACCTGCCAACAATATCTTCGTTCCCTTACGTAAAGGCAAAAGTTCTCCTTCATTTTTCAACAAGACCTCCGATTCCCTGGCAGCCTGCAATGCCACTTCTGCAAACTCCCGACTTCCAAACTTGTCATATTTCCGAATATCCCAGTATGGATTCTCAAACAATCCCAAGCGGAATTTCAAACGTAATACACGTCGTACGGCATCGTCAATACGTTCCATTGAAACAGCCCCTTCCTCAACCAGTTCTTTCAAGTCGATACAAAACTGTCCCTCCGAAGGAATCATTGCCATATCAATACCCGCATTGACAGCCAGCCTGACGGCATCTTTCTTGCTGCTTGCAATATGGTCGCGAAAATACAGATTATTAATATCGTTCCAATCGGTCACAATCATTCCATCCCAGTTCAAGTCCTCCTTCAGCCATCCGGTCAATAACTCTTTATTGGCATGAAACGCCACCCCGCTATTATTGGCCGAATTGACCATCAACGACAACGCACCCGCACGGATTGCCGCCTTGAAAGGAGCAAAGTGCTTCTCACGCAAGTCAATATCGGTAATAGAAGAAGGAGTGCGGTCTTTACCGGAGACTGGAACTCCATATCCCATAAAATGCTTGATACAGGATGAAATATGATATTCATCCACCTTATTCGGATTATCCCCCTGTAAACCACGTACAGCCTGTACAGCCATTTGTGCATTCACATAGGTATCTTCCCCGAAACTTTCCCACATACGCGGCCAACGAGGATCGCGCCCGAGATCCATTACAGGAGCAAATGTCCACGGTACACAACAAGCGCGAGTCTCGTAAGCCGTAATCTCCGCACAACGCCTGGCCAGTTCCCTGTTGAAAGTAGCCGCCATATTGATACCTTGAGGAAAATAAGTAGCGTCTTGCGTATATGAAGCCCCGTGAATCTGATCCAAACCATAAATGCATGGAATCCCTATTTCTTCCAAAGATTTCTTTTGAATCTGTGTGATCACTTCTGCAAACACTTCCTTTTTCTGGCTGACTCCGAAAGGAATATTCAGCAACGAACCTACCTTATATTTGCCAATCACCGTATCCAGTAACGCCTCGCTCAATTTATTATTGTTTTTATCCGTCACTACCCCAATAGTCAGTTCGCACATCTGGCCAATCTTCTCTTCAAGAGTCATGCCTTTCAGCAGTTTCTCTATTTTTCCTTCTATTTCCGGATCTGACGGAATGGCAGGAACCGGTTGTCTTTCGGCACAAGCCGAAAAAATGCTTCCCAACAATAAAGTTGTTAATAGTTTTTTCATGGTAATTCGTATTTATTTAAATTGTAAATTCTCTATATATGGATTGACAAACAGATATTTTCTACAATCAGCCTTCTTTATCTGTCTTCCGTTAAACACAACATTATCAAATGTCACATTCTGTAAAGGAAACTCACGACTTACTCCCCGTACCTGGGCAGGCAGGTATTTGTCGCCTGTGAAAGTTATATTCCGAAAGACAACTCCGGACAAACTTCCCGTATCTGTACCGTCACTTACTATCTCCACAGCAATTGGTCGTCCGCCATACAAGTTCTCAATCTGTATATTCTCGAATAGAATGTCAGACATCCGTCCACCACCGCCAAGCCCCTCGTATATGCCAACACGTGCATTAATAGCCGCACATCCTCCTCTCCAGCCATCATCCCCCTCCTTGCTATCATACAATGCAGGTGTCTCCAATACGATACAATTTCTAAAAGTCACATTCCGGATATAATTCGTACGAGGTTCACGAGACGTTCCGCACTCCGGGCCGACCAAAAACACATTGGCGCAATCCGTCCAACCGACACAGTTCTCTACCAAAACATCCTCACACCCCATTTTCGCCAGTTCCTGATTCTTGATAGTGATACAATCATCATAATTCCGGAAAAAGCAATTACGTACCCTAACCTCGCGGCTATTACAAACATCCAGTCCGTCCGAGTTCAATATCCAGCTAATCTGTTTTACATTATCAACCAACAAGTCCTGCGAGTTCTTCAACCGGATCGTCCATGCCGGAGAATCAATTAAAGTAACTCCCGATATCTCCACGTTCCGACAATGCTCGAAATTTATTAATTGCGTACGCCTCTCATCGCAATGAGTTTCCTTCGCACCACACAAGATTCCTCTCCCTGCAATCCGGACATTTTCTATCCCCTTTCCGACAACATATCCATACACAAAAGCACCCTCGTCCAAATAAAGCGTCTGGTTACTTTTCATCACGATACGTCCGGCATCATGCTGCCCGGCCCCGTAATAAAGCACGTCCGGAACATCCTGAGCAGGCTTATCCACATCCGGCAAATCGGGAAACAAAAAAAGATTTTCCGCACGGTCACCGTCAAATTCTACGGAGACTTTCTGCGAAGCATCCGTCAGTTCAAACTCAATTCCGCCCTTTACCCTTTTATAATCTATTCCATAAGATACCGGACGTATCTCGACGTTCCGAAACCGGAAACAGGGTTCGACACGCACCTTCACATTCTTTGCAAAATCCCGGACAAAAAGCGCATAGCTCATCGTATCACGCAACAGTTTCTGATTTTCCCAATCATTCCATATCTGCGGATGTTTCGAGAAAGAAGAAACCAACGCATTACGAGCCTCTATCGGTTGCCATATTCCTTTCTCATCTTGAATGAAAACCTTATACGAGCGTTTACGGAATTCGGGTAAATGAATCAATGCATTTTGGGGAGTAACGGACAAAGTTCTTCCCGGCACCGTCCTGTCGTCAGCTTTTAAAGCCACTGCAAACAGTGCAAATAATAAAATCAATATATTTTTCATCGGTCCTCTATTGCTTCACGTTCTTCCAGTGTTCCGGTTCTACATACTCAAAATAATTCCTGATTTCCTTCTCTGTTCCCACATTACGTTCCAATATCGGTCCAAGTATTTTCCCTTCCCGGAATATCGCTGCTTTCACCACGACCGAATCATTGACAATAAAAGGCCTGTCATACCTCAAGGAAGTAGCTTCAGGAATCTTTCCATCTAACGTATAGCGTATCTCAACCGGATATTTCTCCGTATCCAACATCACTTCCATTCCCCCGTGTTCCACCTTGCGGGTAGTCAGTTCTATTTCATCAGTCAACGTAAAAGAATTAATTCCCCTTGCACGCAATTGCGGAATATGTGCATTCATACGCGGCTTGAAATGCTGCCATTCACGTTTCTCTTCCTGTGTCCATGCCATCTCGGCAATAGCAAGCAAACGAGGGAAAATCATATACTCCAGATGTTTCTCGTCATTAATAAATTCCGCCCATGCACAACCTTGTACCCCAATCACCCGTTCGGCATTCTCCGGACGAATCCAATCTACGCTATTCGGTTCAAGAAACTTTCCCTGAATCATCTGCTCATTGCAGACAGCGCTTTCCGGAGTAGTGGCTACAGGACAAATGCTATACATTTTCTTTATGGGAGAATATCCGGTCATTGCCCGTGGTTGCGTATCCGGAGTAGCCTGATACCAATCGAAATAAAGTGCGGCGCCCGGCGTAAAAACAACCTTATATCCCTTGTTCGCCGCATAAGACGCAAACTCCTGCCCCCGATAAGAGACAACCGTAGAAGCAGGCAGCAACTGATTCTTCGATATTTCATCCCAACCTATCATCTTTTTGCCTTTCGACGTAAGAAAGGTTTCCATTCTCTCAATCATGTAACACTGCAATTCATCCCAATCTTTGATCCCTTCCTTCGTCATCAAAGCCCGGCATTTCGGACAGTTTTTCCATTCTACTTTGCGGGCTTCATCACCGCCAATATGAATATATGCCGAAGGAAAAAGGTCGATAACTTCCGTCAGGACATCTTCCATAAAAGTATAGGTCTGCTCATTACCGGCACAAAACTCTCCACCGGCATAAGGTTTACCCATGCAGCAAAGTTCCGGATAACCGACAAACACTTCATCCGAATGAGCAGGAAACTCAATTTCCGGAATTACCTCAATACATCGTTTTTCCGCATAAGCCACTATCTCCCGTATGTCTTCTTTTGTATAATAACCTCCATAAGCGTTGGGGGTTCCTTCAGGTAAATAGGTGCGGTCTTTTTTATCCCACCATTCCACCCACTCACATTGAGTACGGAAAGCGCCCATAGAGGTTAATCGGGGGTATTTGTCTATTTGTATCCGCCAGCCGCCGTTATCGGTCAGGTGAAAATGAAATTTATTCAGTTTGTAAAAGGCCATTTCATCCATCAATTTCATAATTTCCTCTTTAGGGAAGAAATGCCTTGACACATCCACGTGCAACCCGCGATAGCCGAAACGGGGAGTATCTTTAATTTCCACGCAAGGTATTCCACGAGAAGATACCAGTTGCTTTAAAGTCTGCTTTCCATAAAAAGCCCCTTTCCCTGTGGCTGCATTCAAATGAACAGATCCGGAAGATACTGACAATTCATACCCTTCATCCCCCAACTCATTATAAGAAGCCGAATCAATATGGCAAGTAATAAACTTATCTGCACCTTCATTTACAAACCTGGTACTATCTATCTCGAAAAAGCCCTCTTTTATCTCCATGTCATTCGGAAGGGGAATCACATTGACTTGCCCCCTGTCCGGAGTACAAGCAACGAGTCCTGCTACCAAACAGTAGCAGTAACCTCCTGCCATTATCCACTTGCCAAATCCTGACAACAATCTGATTTTCATACCTTTCATGTTTTTATTGATGAATAATATCTACATTCTCCGGTTTATCCACCGTCCATTTCCCGGACTGATGAATAGGAGTGCCATTATAAGTCACCTTATCAAATACAAGTCCGCTAATGGTATTGCCATTGGTATAAATCCCCGAAGCCTGACACCTGTTAGCCTCATCAAGAATCTGAATATTCCGGTACGTCACATTCTTTATCAATGCATGGTCCTGATTTGCTTTCTGCCAAATAACCATAGGACGTCCCTTTTGCGAAATATTATCAATCACTATATTCTGAAATGTGATATTCTCGATCGTTCCTGAAGTGGCGCCACCCGAAGGATACTGGGAAACCGAAAGCCCCGCACCGTCACAATTTAACTTGCTACTGCTAGTTTCAAGCAAATTGGTAGGATATTCCATAATCACACAATCCTCTATCGTACAATCACTTATTCCTGCACGAGTATTTGTCCCGCTCTCGGGACCAATAACAATTCCCCGTGCATAATCCGCCCAAATCAAATTATTCCTTATACGAATATCCCTAGTTGCCGTCACCGAAAGGGAATTCACCTTCAAAGTAATGCAGTCGTCGTATGTACGTATGAAACAATCCTGAATCGTAGCATCCGTCACACTACACAAGTCAATACCGTCTCCATTCAATATCCAACACAGGATATTAATGTTGTCAATCATCACATGATCGGTGTTATAAACAGACAATGTCCAATTGGGGGAATCAACAACAGTAATGCCGGAAATCGTAAAATAGCCTCTGTTGGACAGCCTGTTGGCATTCGTCTCTATCAACAAGGCACCGTGTGCATAGGTCTCTCCTGTATGAGCCAGTTTGGCACCGGACAAGATTCCGCGTCCCGTAATGGTCACATGGCTGCCGGAGACTGCAACCTTACCATATACAACCGCTCCTTCATCTATATACAGCGTTTCTCCTTCTTTCAATGTAATCCGCTCCGGATTATGTTCACCCGGACCATAATACTTCATACCTGCGGGCAAATTATCCGGGTCGGGACGGTCAGGATCAGGACGATTCGGCAATATCATCAGATTGTAGAACCGGTCACCGTCAAACTCCACAGACACTTTCCGCTTTTCCCACTGCGGCAAAGTAAACTCAATCGTGTTGTCCCCCACATTGACAGGAGTGATTCCATACGTACTCGGACGAATTTTCACACTGCCGAAGCTTTTCTTCTTTTGCACTCTAATTTTGACAGGTGCGTCAAAGTCATGCGTAAAGTTCACAAAACTCATCGTATCCCTTAACCTCTTTGAATTGTTCCAATCATTCCAAATAGAACCATGATGTCCCGGAGCATCCGAACAAAGCGCATAATGCACATCCACTTCTTTCCAAGTACCGTCTTTCTGCAGGACAGACACCTTATAATAACGATTTTCTTCCTTTACCGGTGCCTCCTCTTTCAGTGCAATATCCATTGTATGACTTGTCCATTTTGACATTCCGTAGACTGCATAACGATATATCAGTCTGCATGTTCCGTCCACTTCATAGTTGGCAAAATCCACACTTATTTCCAAAGCTTGCCCGGTCTTAATCCCGGCAGGGATAAGCAATGTCTTTTCCACCGTTTCACCATTCTTCAATGCCAGCCTGCAAGCCAAATTCCAGCGACCGGAATCCGACATCGGAAAAACAACAGTCTCCTTTCCCGACTCCTGCTTTGTCACCCGTATCTCTTTGTCAGCAGACAAGTTACCGACCGATTCCAACTCACCGGAATCAACCCTTACCCGATTTGCCATCCCCGGCAACACAAAAGAAAGCGATTCGAATGCTTCGGGAGCATGTACAAAATCCACTTTCATAACAGAAGTGACCGGCTTCAACGACAATGTATTCCCTTCTTCGGCTACAACCGTCATCTGTCCCATCCATACCTGTGGAATATCTTCATTGACATCCTTCACAGACAGATGATAAGAAGACAAAGGTACACCCGAAGCCATGGAACCCCAAGAAAGGTTCTCCTTACTTTCATACGCCAGTGCCACCATTCGGTCGCCCACAGAAGAAACAAACAAAGAAGCGTTATCCGATGACTCCTGCACCTCCACACACTCTTTGTTTTCAAATACAAACAGCGCATGCGGCCAGTTCTTCAAGTCCTCGGGCGTATACCCCACCTCGTTGCCGAAATCCACCCGGATCCCCTCTTTCTGTTCTTCGTCTATCCTTTGTTCATCGTTCTCGTCAGAGCACGAAAGTAAAAGAACAGGCAACCACAAAACTCCGATGAGGAAAAGCAGCCGATTCACTTCAACAGCTTTTATTTTAATTACTTTCCCAACCTTCATTCTGAACAAGATTATGATTTTTGAATAATTCAACATCCTGAATCGGATAATAATTCATCCGCTCTTCCCATATCCTTTCCTGCACCGTTTTCTTCTCATAAGAGTAAATATACCCTTCCCCGCTCTCGTCCTTTACGGCTGTAATAGAGAGCCCTTCTATCCGGGTCGTTGAAGTTCCTGTCATCCAACGTCTTATATCCCAAAAGCGATGTCCCTCGAAAGCCAGCTCCACACGGCGTTCATTACGCAAACGCTTTTTAAAAGCATCATATCCAGTCGTTTCAACAGCGTTCATATCTACCCTTGTACGAATCATATTTACAGCCTCACGAGGTGATACCGTATACTGAACGTTATCCAAAGTCCCCTTGAAGTCCGGTTCTTTTGTTGCTTCCAGCAAAGCCTCCGCATAATTCAGCAAGACTTCCGCATACCTGAACAAAGGCCATATATGTTGATATGAGGTAGCACTTCCCGTAGTCAGGTCGGTAGCTTCTTTCAAGTGTTTACGTAAATAATAGGAAGTAGGAGAAGCTCCCTCTTTAGGAAGTCCGTTCATCCCTCCGATAAAACTTTCCACTACCTTGTCTTTGAATGTCTGTCCGTTCATCAATACAGTCTGTGCCAATCTCGGGTCTCTCTCCGAAGGTTCCAAAGCTTTGTTGCGATGTTCCGGGTTATTCCAGTCGAACGGAGTGCCATCCCGCATATCAAAAGCCTCAACCAAATTGTGTGAAGGGCACACTCCCGAGTTACCGCCTTCATATCCTATCGGAAAATTGGCACTCTCAAAACTATTGCTCACCCCATTCCATCTGCCAAAAATAAAATCAAGAGAATTGGGATTGTTAATCACCTCTTCACCCGGTTTTTCCTGATAGACATTCAAGTCTATAACCGCTTTGGCAGCCTTGGCGGCCTTCAACCACTTCGCCTGGTTGTCCGTCGAGTTCAACGGACTGGCAGCATACAGCAGCACTCTTGCCTTCAACGCCAACGCCATTCCCTTGGTGGCTCTGCCTACCTCGTCCGTAGAAGTCATTCCCTTAAACGTGACCGGCAGAAACTTCGCAGCCTCGTCACACTCCCCGACAATCCAGTTGACAGCTTCAGCAAATGTAGCAGGCTGCAATTCATTGACTTCCTCCAGCGTAAACTGCCGGTCGGCAATAATAATATTCTTATAACGTTTCAATAACTCAAAATGGAAATAGGCCCTCAATGCCTGTATTTCATAAGGATAAAGCTTCAGTTCCTTTAATTTTTCCTCATATTTCTCCTGATACTTTGCAGCGGGAAAATCTGCCGGACAATGTTCGATGAAATAATTGGCTGCGGCAATCGCCCGGTAATAATATTCCCATACATCGCCTATCGGTGCACTTGTATTCCAGCTACCGTCATAGAATCCTTTGATTCCGTTTGTACTCCAGGCATTCACCGCGTCGTCCGTCGCCGCATCTATCATGGTCGAACACACTTCGCTGTACCCGTCTTTCAGATATCCGTAGACATTGGTAGCAACCGCCTTCGTCCTGTCGAAAGTAGAGAACTGATATTCCACCGAATTATATCCGGATTCATTAAGCTCCAGAAAATCACTACAAGCAGTTGTCATCCACAAGCAAGCTGCCAAAGCCAATAGATTATATTTTTTCATACCTTGCTTCTTGTTTAAAATAAGACATTGATTCCAATCAAATAAGAACGCGATGAAGGATACTCCATATCCATCTGTTCCGGATCCATAATACCGACATGGTCTATCGAAAACAGGTTCATGCCTTTCAGGAACAACCTGCAATCACTCATCCTCATCTTTTCTGCAAACCGGGCAGGAAGTTTGTAAGAAAGTTCCAGCACACGTAATTTCAGATAATCCCCCTTTTCCATCCACAAGCTGCTCGTCTGAAAGTTGTGATTGTTGGAAAGAGTAGTCAGACGCGGATATCGGGCATCCGGGGTGGCATCCGTCCAGCGGTTCTCCAGATAATGTTCAGACACGTTCTTATCATTGCCGTACAACGGATGATAAATACTGGATAGCACAGTCGATACGGAGCGGTGCGCCACTCCCTGAAAATGAGCTTTTATCCCCCAATTTCTATAATCCGCCCCCAATGAAAACCCGTAATAGATTTCGGGCAGAGTGGAATACTGCTGATGGCAATGATCGTAATCGTCAATCTTTCCGTCGCCATTCAAATCCTTGTATTTCACATCTCCCGGTCGCAGTTCGGACTCATACGTAGAAACCGGCAGTCCGGGAAGCAGATTTCCCTGTGCGTCGAAATCTTCCTTCTGATACAGTCCCTCTGCCATCAGCCCGTAAAGTTGCCCGATTGAATTGCCTGTCGCATACATATATTTATAAGGATGATATTCCTCATTGATATTGACTATTTCATTCTTGGCATAAGAAAAATTCCCCTTTATGAAATAACTGAACTTATCAAGCTGCTGTTGCCATCCGAGCGTTATCTCTCCACCATAATTCTTCACTTCACCGGTAAACAACGAACCTACATCCCTACCTACCACAGAAGAATATACTCCACCGGCATACTGTCTGATATTTTTCCTCCGGTTATAGAAAGCGTCTACCTGCATGGAAAGTCCCTTCCAAATCCCGACTTCCACTCCGAAGTTTGCTTTATATTCCTTTTCCGGCTCGATCCCCTTCGAAGGAAAACCACCCTGTGCCAATCCTCCTGTAGAAGTAGTACCTACGAAAATATATTCCTGTCCGGGACCATTGAACTGTTTGTCCATATCATAGAACAGACGGGAATCATTGCCGGTGACACCGAATGAAGCACGCAGTTTCAAATAATCCAACACGGAGAAACGATGCATAAACTCTTCATTGGAAGCAATCCATGCTACGGATACAGCCGGATAAACACGATACTTGTCACCCACCGGCATTTTCAAACTTCCCGAATAAGAGCATACCACATCTGCCAGATAACGGTTGTCATAACTATAAGAGAGATGAGCCATATAATCACGGAATGCATTCGTACCGTTGGCACCGAGATACTTCCGCCGTCCTTGCGAATAAATACCCGCTACATCCAAATGGTGTTTTCCGAAATCTCTCTCATAATTCACTTTTCCCCAGATATAAGTACGCATCACCTGTGCCTGCAAACCACTGGTAAAACTCATTTCCGTATCATTACCATATCGGGAATACGACAAATCCGAAATATTCCCGGCAGCATCACGCACAGGAGTGGCAATAGAATAGGCATAACTCTTGGTTCTGAAGTCCGCTATATCCGCCGAGTTATCATAGGTCACCCTCACTTGTGCGGAAAGTCCCGGAGTAATCATCGACAAATCCTGCTCTATCGTCAAATCCGCAAACAATGTACGCTGCAAAACCTGCCCGTATCCGTTAGCTGCCTGTACTGCAAGCGGATTCGTGAACATCTGGTTCTTTGCCCATACTCCGTTACGGTCATATATAGGCGCGGCTATCACTGGAGTATTATAGACATTCGCAAGGGAAGTACCGCCCGTCGGTTGCTGATACTGCATCAAGCGTCCCATAAGATTCATGCGCGCCATCGTAGTCGGAGAAATGTTCGCTTCAAGATTCGTACGCAGCTTCAAGGCATACATCTCCACCTGTGTAGAATATCCGTCATTCAAATCTGTGTTATTAAAGAATCCGCGGTTGCTCGTATAATTGGCAAATACATAATAGCGCATCCGCTCGTTAGCACCATCAAACGAGAGATTCAAGTCATGATTAAAAGCCGTCTTACGTAAAATCTGATTCTTCCAGTCCACTATAGCCAGAGGAGAAGTCCCGTTCTGTAGTGCCTGTATGTCAGCCTGCGTATAACGGGGAGCAAGCCCGTCATATCCCAACGCTTCATTCACGGCGTTCGCATAAGATACGGCATCCGCCATTCCAGGAATACGGAAAGGAGTCTGTACCGTAAAATTATAACCGACATGCGTGCGCATCTTGTTATTTCCTCCCCTCTTGGTAGTGACGCAGATCACCCCGTCCGTACCACGGTTGCCATACAAAGCCAGTGAAGCAGCATCCTTCAATACGGTTACGCTTTCTATCTCATCCACATTCAGGCTGCCAATCTCTCTTTCCACGCCATCCACCAGCACTAATACCTTGTTTCCTTGATTGGAAGCCATTCCACGTACGTAAATATCAGGGGTAGAATTATACGGAAGCGAACCATTGTGATATACTCCCAACCCCGGAATCAGCCCGTACAATGTATTCAGCGGATTAATTTCTCCGGAAAGTTTCATTTCATCGGCCGACACCCCGTCAATTGCCGCTGTCGTATTCTCTTTCGTCACACGCTGGTCATATCCCAGTTCGAAGAGACGGTTGTCCTTGTCCAGCTTCACCATCATCACCTCCCCTGTCACTTTCAGTTTACGTTGCAACTGGTTATACTTTTCAAAACTCAGTTCCGCACCTTTGTCAGCCCGGCATTCAATCATACCGTCTTTGTCCGAAAGGAACGACTCGTCATCATTCCCTCCGATGCGCATCATCACTCCCTGCAACGGACGGTTCCACTCATCCACCACACGAATGCGAACATCTATTTTCTGTGCCTTCACCCACGAACATAGTCCGAGAATCAGCATTGCCCCTATTATAAATCTTTTCATCATTGTTTTCATTTTGATTTAACCACTCGTTTTTTACCATCCCGGATTCTGCAAAAGACCATATCCCTTATTAATCTCATCAGAAGGGAATGCGCTCATATACCATTTCGGACTAAAATTCTTTTGCCAGAATCTTGATACAGATTCCACTTTCGGTTGCTCAAAGTTCAGTTGCAGGTTACCTTCGGCAACCGAACCGCTCTTAATCGTCACATTCACTCCATGCAAGGTCTTTTTAAACACATCGGCACGTTTCCAACGGGCAATATCAAACCATCTCACCTCCTCAAAAGCCAGTTCACGGGCACGCTCATCCAGGATTTCCTCACGCAACTCCGCATCACCTTCCAAAGCACATTCGTTATAGACGGGCAACGACTTTCCACTCTGCAAACGATGCAGCAGCGCGTCACTCATGTCGGGAAGCCCTACACGGTTGCGGACTTTGTCAAGCTCTTTATACGCTTTGTCTTTCTGTCCCGTCTCGTTCAGCGCTTCCGCATAGGCCAGATGAATCTCCGCCATTCTCAAATAAGCATAATTGGCAGGGCGGTCATGGAAAGTGGATTGATTGTAATCCCACAAGAACTTACGTATACAAAATCCCGAAGGCGCACGTCCCCCGTCTGTTTCCGAACCTCTTTCCAGACCGCCAATCCACATTTCCGCCGGACGACTTTGAAAATGATCCCCCACAATCATGACCGTTTCATACAGACGGGGATCACGGTCTGTAAACGGATTGTTATCTATCGTACCTATTGAACCGTTTTTTTCTATCCACTCTTCATAAGAAGTTTTTTCTCCAATGGCAGAAGTAAACATATCTACATAATCCAGCGTAACCGCACCTCCGCCATATCCTCGTCCCGCATTTCCGTTCGTATCACTGGAAGGACCGAAATACATCCGGTGATAAGAATCCCCGAAAGTTCTAAGATTACGGAAAGTAGCTATCAGAATCTCACTGTTATAACGATCGGCATAACATCCGGAGAAAGCCTTCCGATATCCCTCCGCATCCCGCGTCTCCGGTTGTACCAACTGGTATACATTCCCATTCCTAGCATTCTCCGCAAAAAACTCCTCACAAGCCGTTACCACTCTCTCCCACCGTTTCCGCTCATAATTGCCATACCACACCATCTTGTCGACATCCTCCGCCGGTATCTTGCCGACATTGCCTGCTACGGGGCTACAAGCCTCCAAATAAGGTTGATTCGCATTAAAAAGCGGACTGGCTGCCAGCAAAAGCACCCTGACCTTCAATCCCAATGCAGCAGCTTTGGTAAAACGCCCGTCATCTACGGCAGCTACCCGCCATGGCAATTTTTTAGCTGCATCATCACATAAGTTGATAATAAATTCGACTGTTTTCTCGAATGTCTTTCTTGAAAAATCCACTTCCAAGCTATTAGACGCGTCTACAGAAGAATAAAGCAGGGGAACTCCTCCAAAATGACGTAGCAATTCATGATACTGACAAGCAATAATCATCTGCGCCTCCCCTTTACGGACATTCTTTTCCGCTTCGGTCATATCAGGAACACGGTCTACATTCTCAATATACAGATATGCTTTACGAATCCCCCTCCATGTCACATCCTGGTTGGGATAGAATCCCATTTTCGTACTCGAGGCCGTATTCTCTGTCTCCGAACTATACGACCCGTTATAATAAGTCGGATAAACACCTCCCCAATTGCAATGTGAATTCATAATATCCGTCAATGCGTCCAGATTGTCCCACCCCAGCTTGTTTCCTGCCTGCTGATGTTCAAAGTTTCCGTCATTTGCATGTACAGTCAACCCCGTGCGGAGTGTTGCATAGGCTGAGTTCAATGCCCGGTCTGCATAAAGTTTTGAAGAAAATATAGTGTCAATCGTCACATCCACTCCCGGCGCTTTCTCCAGAAAAGCATCCCCGAAAGCCAAATCACTGCAAGAGCCCAATATACAACTGGCAGCTATCACCGAAAAATATATAATAACCTTTTTCATACTCTATCGTTTTAAAATGAAATATTGACTCCAAAATTGTAAATCCGTATATTCGGATAGTTATTATTTCCTCCGTCAGTGACTCCTTCCGGGTCAATATCTATATCATTCAAATCGGAGAACAAAGTCAACAAATTGTAACCGTTACAATAGAACCGGACTGATTCAATTCCCACTTTCTTCAGGAAATCCTTCTGGGGAAGTGTATAGGAAATCTCCGCGGTTTTTAGACGAAGATAAGAACCGTTCATCAGCCACAAGTCAGAAGTTTGCAGATAATGCGACTTATTCATGAACGTCAACCGTGGAAAGCGTGAATTCGGATTCTCTTCCGTCCATCGCTCGTCTGCAAGAAATTTGAGCAACATACGGCTGTTCGTACTGCCGAACGCATTCCGGTATTCACCGTCCAGTATTCTGGATGCATTCATTGCTGCTGTCCACTGCATCGAGAATTCAAAGTTCTTCCATTTAAGACCGCCTAGAAAACCGAATACATAATCCGGACGTTCGGCATATCCGAAGCGGGTTTTATCATCACCGTTTATCACACCGTCTCCATTCAAGTCTTTGAACAAAGCATCTCCCGGGCGGGGAGTGCCCAATGCCATTTGCGGCAGAATCTGCCGGCCGTTCTCATCCTTTTTCAGGTTGCCATCCGCATCGAAGTCATCTTTTTGTAAAAAACGGTCGAAGATATATCCGTAAGTCAAACCGGTGCTCCGTCCCGTTTCAGCCATATAAGGCTCGTTGGGCACTACCTCGTCCATATAAATAATCTTGTTTTTCGCATAAGAGACATTCGCTTTCAGCCAATAGTCCACCTTGCCCGCCCGGTCGTTCCACCCGAGCGACAATTCATAGCCGTGGTTGTTTACCTTACCCAAGTTGATTTTAGGCAGATTGATATCGGTAATGGCCGGCAACGTGTTGCGGGTAGACAATATATCCTTTCTTTTTTCAAAGAAAACATCGGCAGTCAGACTCAAACGGGAATCAAACATTTTGAGGTCAATACCATAATTCTGTTTTGCCACCTTTTCCCAAGTCACATCCGGATTACCCATCGTATTTTCTTTCGCATCCGGAAGCAATCCCGTACCGCCGTCTTTTCCGAACTGCCAACTGCCCTGTCCTTTTGCTACTGTATTATAACCGCTCCATGCACCTGCCATATAAAGGAAACGGGCATTTTCCATTTTATCATTACCTACGATACCATAAGAAGCACGCAGTTTCAGGAAATCAATAACTTTCTGCTTCTTCATGAATTTCTCCTCCGAGAGAATCCAACCGGCAGAAACCGCTGGGAAAAAACCGAAGCGCTTATCCGGTGCAAAATTTTCCGAACCGTTATATCCTGCATTCAAGTCCACCATATATCGTTTCTTGTATGCATATGTCATACGTCCCACATACCCTACATAGGCTGTCGGTATATCCATATAAAACACTTTTCCGTCTATTTTCGTTTCCGGATAATATTTTTTAGACTGGTTGTACAAGAACAATGCCGATACATCATGGTCACCGAATGAACGGCTGTAGTTCAGGCTGAACTCTCCGTACCAGTTACGTCCCCTGCCAACCTCTTCACCGTAACTCATCTGTTCGTGCAGTCCGCTGACTCCATCCGTCTGATATACAATGGTACGGTCGAAACGCGGATCCCAAAAGTCCATTCCCGGTGTTTCTATCGAACCCAGATAAATCGGTGTACACATGCTGTCCGCTCCCGAAGGTGTCCGGGAAGCTTTCACATTATAGTTTGTGTTATAAGCACCTTTTATATTCATGCTCAATCCCGGAGTTATAAAATCCAGTTTCTGCTCAAGAGCCAAGTCCAGATTCAAGACATTGTCCGTATCCACATTATATCCATAATTGTAATAATAGTCCAACGGACACGAACGTTCACCGATAGAAATATATCTATTGGAATAGATATTGGAAATTAGTTTTCCATCCACTATCCCGGGGCTGGAGAAAGGAGTAGACCACAGTACTTTTCTCCACAATTCATCCGTCCGAGGTTCTCTCTTTGCACCGACATGTCCGCCGATATTCACTTTCAACAAAGTAGATTTTGCAATATCAATATCCACATTCGAACGATAATTGAAACGCTTGTATTGATAGTTAGGATCATAAGACTCTCCCAACTGCTTCAACATACCGTCTTGCAACAGATATCCCAAAGAGACAAAATAACGGAAACGCTCACCGCCACCCGACAACGTCAGGTTATGCTGTGTCTGCCAGGCAAGGTTCTTGAAAAGATAATCGTTCCAGTCGACATTGGGAAACATAATAGGATCTTCATTCGTTCTGAACATATCTATCACAAATGGCGAGAACCCCAATTGAGATTCCGTCAACGAGGGATTGTCACTTAGTTGCGCTTCATTATATAAGGTAGCATACGTATAACTGTCCACCCCTTTCAGGTTACGCAGAGCCTGGGTCAATCCGAATGAAGAATTCAATGAAATCACCGGTTTTCCGGATACACCGCGACGCGTAGTGACCAACACAACACCATTCGCTCCACGCACACCGAATACAGCCGTGGAAGCCGCGTCCTTCAAAACCGTAATACTTTCTATTTCGTGCGAGTCCATCTGAAAGAAAGAACGCTCCACCCCGTCCACCAGAATCAACGGTTTGGAAAGTTCGTCCGACAAGGACCCCGTGCCACGTATATATATGGAAGGATTCTCCGCTCCCGGCTGACCGGACGGCTGTATGGATGAAAGTCCGGTGACAGCTCCCGAAAGCGCATTTGCTACACTGCCACTGGGAGATTTCAACAGCTCTTTCGTGTCAATGGAAGAAATAGCCGCAGTAACGGACATCTTACTTTGTTTACCGTAAGCAATGATCTGTACTTCCTCCAAGGTTTGAGAATCTTCCGCCAATCGGATAGTGAATCCGGTTGTTTTAGCAGGGGCCGCTTCTTTCGAAGCGTACCCCATATATGAAACTTCGAACACTATGGGAGAGATATTATCCGGAATATCCAATGCAAAATTACCATCTATGTCCGTAATCGTCCCGATAGTAGAACCTTTCACTTTAACAGTAGCTCCTACCAAAGGCTCGGACGTCCTGTCGTCCACCACTTTCCCTTTGTAGAGCCTGTTCTTGTTGATATTTGTTGCTGATGGGACTTCCATGATCTCATGCAGAGTATCGTTTCCAGCCACTGCCATTACAGGAAACAATGACAGGCATGCAACAAACAGATACTTGTGTTTTTTCATAATGTTCTCTATTTAGTATTAATTATTTTGCGTCAAATGCCATAACAAACACAGAGCCGTCTGTATCCTGTCCTGCAACCAGCTTACCGTCCACCATAAGCCCTGGTTTCCATGAACCACTCTGCCAATCGGTCACACCTACACACATGATGTCTTTCCAGCCCATCTTATTAAGTACATATGCAACCTGCAAGGGCGTCAGTTCCGAATCACCTTCATTTTCTTTACTCACAATTGCAATAGCTACCTTACCGTCGAAAGTTTTTCCTATCATGACAAACTGACCATGCACATTATCACTCATACTATCACTGAATCCATTGTTACCCAACACCTGCTTGTAAGTAAGCGCCTGTCCGTCTTTGGCAAAACAAGGATAACCGTAAGCTGCAGATACTACATTCCAGTCACCGCTCAAATAGTTATGACAATCGTAAGTCAACACATTTGGAAAGTTATAAGGTTCTACATGAACTTCTCCCAAATCTTCGCCGGTATTAGCCTCATAGAATTTAACCTTATGCAATTTTGTTTTGCTTCCACCCGTATTCGTAGTGGCTATATCACACAAGAGCTTACCTTCTGCCGTAAATCCGAAATGCCAACCAAACTGAATATTCTCCGGCTGTTTTTCCATCCAAGGCAATTGCCAAGAATATATCTTATTATTACCATACAGAATACCTCTTCCGCCCTCATTGCCTTTAGAGCCGATAGCACGACCAGTCACAGTCACCAATCCTTTCACCTCCGATAATGTGAGACTATTCCGGTCGTCTATTTCCATTCTGCCTTTCACTTTAGCAGCATCCATCGTAAGTACTGTAAGATTCACATTCTCATAGTTTTCAAGTCCCGGATAAGTTGCAGGATCTTTCAGATCCCCCAATACCGCCATCGCTTCCGTCTGCGTCATTCCCGGATAATCCTCATTAGGATTCCACCAATCGGGATTCGGTTTCTTGGTAGGTTTCTGTTTAATCACATTATTCAGCAGCGTCGCTCTCATGATTGTGATATAAGGATATTTCTCCTTCACGGCTGCGTCTGTGATGTCCACAAATCCCAAGTCTTTTGCCGGAGTCATAATAGCCGAATAATCAATCTTCAATGTATAAGGACGGTTGCTGCCTGCCACTTTAATATTTACTGTAGCCGGTTCATCAGAAAGGTCGAATACAACAGTCTCAACCATAGCGCCCGCCATTAATGCCCCCTCTGCAAAGTTCAGTTTGACGTTGCTTCTATCCATATTTCGGTCATAAATGATCACAAGCTCTTTTGTCGCATTGTTTACTGTCAGTTTATATCCGCCATCTACCGTAATTTTGGAAGAGTCAACAATCGGTAACGCATTGGAAGTTACTATTACCTTATATTTCACCGTTTTCCCGTCCGGTCCCTTAAAGTATAAGTCAGGATCATCCGTCATATCGTAACTATTCACATCTGTAGGATAGGTAAGCTGATAACCGGTATTTACTTCAACTGTCAGTTTACAATCAGAAAAACTCTCGGCTTGGTCAAAAGCAAACGTAATCGTAGTACCATCTACAGCACCCTGTACTTTTTCTCCGTCAGCTTCCACCTGCACTAATTTGAAAGGAGTCGTTGCGGTTGTTCCACCATCACCTTCATCACCCATCTCATCATCACTGTCCGAGCAGGAAACGCCCAACATTATTCCCAAAATAGAGAATAACATCCAAAAACATCTTTTTAGAAATAAAGATTCTGTTTTCATAATCTTAGAAATTAATTAATAATAATGTTATGTTTTCATAGCCGGAATATCGGGCTATCGACGCGACAAAAGTAAATTCCATCCCATCAAAAAAGGTCGAAAATTTACCGGAAAAACTCTCTAAAGTTGGAGAACAGGTACTTTTTTACCGAAAATCCACCTTTTCAAAAAGAAACTCAAGAGCAAGACAAACTATAATTTCGGGAATTTATTAAAAACCAAATCCTTTTTTGCTCGTTTCCGACATAGTTTAGTACCTTTGCCGACAATTAATAACCATCAACATCCATAAAATAATGACTTCTCATTTCGACTTCTCCGAAGTCCCCTACTCCTTCGGCCTGTGCGCCGCCGAAAACTGCCCGAAAGCCTCAACCTGCCTGCGCCGGATTGCCATGCAGTATGCTCCTGTCAACAGAATTTTCCTGCCGACGATGAACCCTAACCGGATAATAGCTGGAAAAGGTAAATGTGATTACTATTGTTCGAACGAGAAAACCCGCTTTGCACTAGGCTTTACACGCACGGCAAACGCACTCACCGTGCGAATGGCAAGTACGTTCCGCTACCGGATGATTAGCTACTTCGGACGCAAGAATTACTACTTGAAACGCCGGGGAGCACTGAAAATCACTCCTGCCGAACAGATACATGTCATAAACGTTGCTAAAGAACTGGGGGTAGTATTGAATGACTACTTCGACGGTTATGTAGAAGAATACAACTGGAACGCTTAGTCGTTCCTACCATGTCTTCGGAAGAAATTTCCGTTTCTACAAAGGACACTGTTATATCCCTTTAGAACTATGGTGGTTTCCCTATAAGGAAACGCCCGTTTCCTCGTAGAGACACGGGTGTGTCCCCATAGGGAAATCATCGTGACCCAGTAGGGAAACGAGCGTGTCCAATAAGGAAAACGACAAGGAAACTGTAATACTCTAACAAACAACTATATATCTTTATCACGCTTTACCTTGCTCCATGTATTCTTTGGGAGTCATGCCGTACTTTTTCTTGAAACAAGTACTGAAATATTTCGGGTCGTTGAAGCCCACTGCAAAGGCAAGGTCGGCAATCCTTATTTTACTTTGTCCGTCCATCAGTTTGCAGGCAGCAGTCAGCCGGACATTCAGGACAAACGCTGAAGGTGTCAGTCCTGTCAACGATTTCAGTTTCTCTGTCAGCACTGTCCGCGAAGCCCCCATCTCACTGACAAACTCCGCCTGGTCGAACTCCACATCATTCAGATGAGCATTCACGCAGTCTATCGCACGCTGAAGGAATGTCTCGTCAAGTGAAGTATACTCCAACTTATCAACTTCAAATACAACCTGCTTACGAAAATCAGCCCCTTTCCGTTCCTGCCGTTTCAGGCAATTCATAATCTGCGCATAAAGCAATGAAAAGTTGCATGGTTTACTGATATACCCGTCAGCCCCAGAGTTATATCCCTCTATCTGACTTTCTTCAGCCCGTTTGGCTGTCAACAGGATGACAGGAATGTGGCAATATTCGAATTTATTCTTTATATACCTGCACAATTCTATGCCGTCCATCTCGGGCATCATAATATCGGAGACAACCAAGTCTATGCCCCCTTCTTGTAACACTTCAAGCGCCTGTCTGCCATTTATGGCGGTTTTCACACGGAAATAGTTGGAAAGCAGATTAGAGAAAAGCATGCACAATTCTTCATTGTCATCGACAATCAACAGCGTATAGTCCACCGGATGAAGTTCCGTTTTTTCGTCCGGCTCATTGCCTTCTTCCGTTTCATTGATATAAATCGGAACAGGAAAAGCTGTCTGTCTCTGCGCCGTCACTGTCTCATCGAGCTCTCCCTGTCGGTAGGTTTCTTTATTGACAGGCAGCATGATACGAAAACAATTGCCCATCTGCTCATTGCTGAATGCTTCGATTGTCCCATGATGGAGAGCTACCAGGTCTTTTACCAATGCCAGACCTATCCCCGTACCTATTGTATTATGCCTTCTGTAATCACCCTCATAGAAACGCTTGAACAATCCGTCTATTGTTTTCTGTGTCATCAGTTCCCCAGTGTTGGTCACGTCAATCTGCAAGGTATATTCGTCCGCCAATGCCGCCCGGACGCATATCTGCCCGTCCTCCGGTGTATACTTCGCCGCATTCGACAAAAGATTGTACACTATCTTGTCGAGCTTGTCGGCATCGAAGAAGCCGAAGATTATATCGGGAGCACTTTCAAAAGAAAGAAGCTGGCGTCTCTTGCCAAGCAAAGGTATAAAGGCTTCCGCACAACTGCGCAAAAAAGAAGAGATGTCTCCATAAGATACACAAATCTTCAGATTGCCGCTTTCCACCTTTCTAAATTCCAATACTTGCTGTATCAGACGCATCAGGCGGGTAGCATTGGCAGTCATCACCGTGTACAGTGTGCGTTTGTCTCCCCCGCTCTTCAGGTTTTCGAGCGAGGCAAGAATGATGCTCAGCGGAGTCATCAACTCATGGGTGATGTTCGTAAAGAACTGTAATTTCAAGTGGTTAATCTCCTGAATCTTCTGTTTCTCCAACTTGCCAATCTGAATCTCATGCTGCATGCGCATCTTATATCGCAGGAAACGAAAGACGAAATAGAGAATCACCACAATAGCAATGGCATATAGGCAATAAGCCCACCACGTCAGCCAAGGAGCGGGAAGAATACGGACCTTCAGGGTTCTCTCCGTATTTCCCCACACACCATCCTCGTTCGTTCCCTTCAGACGGAACAGGTAAGTGCCCGCCGGCAGGTTATTGTAAGTGGCGAAATGGCGTTGGGCATCCACCACGATTTCTTTATCGTCATAGCCTTCCAGACGATAGGTATACATGTTCTCCTGCGGATTCACATAATTCAAGAGAGAAAACTCGATAGTAAAGTTATTGTCCTGATGCTCAAGTATGATTTCGTCTGTATAGTTCACGTCTTTCTCTGAGAAACGCTGCCTCTCTTCCGGCGTCATACTTCTCAAAGAGCGGTTATGCACTTTGAAGTCTGTAAACACGAGGGGAAAGGAAGAAGGCTTATAGCCTGTCCTATCTACCATAAAACTTCGTATCCCGTGCGAACTTCCGAACATGAGCCTCCCTTCGGGCAGCAGACAACAGGACGTGGGATTGAACGAAAAAGTTTCCATTTCATTGGCTACCGCATAATAGTTTATGTTTTCCAGCACGTGGGCATCATTCATGGTAAAGGAAAGCACCGTATTATTGGTTGTTATCCATATCTTCCCCCGACTGTCTTCCACAATGTTGGTAATTCCCTTATTCTCTATGGTAGAGAAAGAAGTGATAGTTACAAACATATCCTGCCGGCGGTCGTAGTAAGAAAGACCATTCCACATAGAGCCTGCCCAAATCTGCCCACGGGAATCGACCAACAGACAAAAAATATTCTGCACATCACACTTCTGCCCTACGGCGTAACGCTTGTAAGTCTTGTCCTGCAAGTTTATGCGGACTATTCCTTCATAGTTGGTAGCAATCCATATATTCCGTTCCGAATCTTCCTTAATATCAAAAATACGTGAATGAAGGAATTCCAGTTCCGCACCGGACATCCATTCCGACAGTTTATGAAACTGCTCGTCCGCATCCAAAATATAAACTCCCTGCCGAGTACCTATCCATAAATTCCCTTCCGAATCTTCCATCAGCGTATGGATGCAATCGCTTTCGAATTTCTTCTCGGTCAGGCTGTTCAATGACCTTACTTTATGATTTTTCTCATCATAGAGCCAGATTCCACGGCTATAAGTGCCGAAGCAAATCTCCCCCGTTTTCTTTCTCCTGATAATTGCGTCCACAGCAGACGTGTAGGGCAATTCCTTGAAATCGGGATGCTGCTGATAATTGACACAAGTATGTGTCCGGTCATTATAAAGAATCATTCCGAAACCGATAATTCCCATCCAATATTCGTCGTTTCCGGCATAAAAGATACTCCGTATGGAACTTGTATTGTACAGTCTTCTCACCGTCTCCATCCGATCAATGCCGAATTTCTTGTTTTCCGTCTGAATCTTACAAACACCGCCACCAAACATGCTTATCCACATCTGATTGTCATGTGTACGCTGTATCGAGCTTACTTCATTGTAGGGCAGTTCTCCTATCTCACTACCCGGCAGATAATTTTCGAAAGAATAGAAATCATTCTCATCATGCATGATACTCAAACCGCTACGTGTGCCCACCCATATACGACGCGACTCGTCCTGCTCGATAGCATATACGATATTGTCATACAGTGTATTCTCCTCGCCTTCTACCCGATGAAAACGGTCGTACTGCATACGTCCTGTCGTGTAGGGTGTTTTCAACTTCACAAGCCCCCTGTCCCAGGTTCCGACCCAAATCTGTTGCTTGTCGTCCTGAAATACTACATTGGAAAAATACAAAACCGGATCAAGATAGGTATAAAATTTATTCCGCCCCGCATCGTAACGGTAAAGCCCGCTTTCACAAGCTGCTATCCAAATATCCCCTTGCGCATCTTCCATAATTGACGAAACTCCTCCCAACCGTCGACTCGACAAATCAATCCGCTCAAATACCTCCTCCGCTTTTCTCTTCCTGAAAAGCCCCCGGTCGCCCCCTACCCAAATATCCCCGTTCCTTGCACAAAAGATATCCGCTGCATTCAAAGGTTCCAGTTTTTCACTTCCGATGCGCTCTATTACTCCGGTAAGCTTATGCAACTTGAACACTCCTTTTTCCGCAGCAATCCATAAATCTCCATCCTGATCCTCAGTCACAACATTCAGATAACAGTTGAAAGGTAAATTCGTTCCGTCATTCAAACCATAATTCACCACACTGTAGCCGTCATAACGTACAAGTCCGTTATAAGTAGGAAGCCAAATATATCCCTCGGAATCCTGATACAGTATCCGCACCTCATTGGTAGGCAATATGCTTGATGAAATAGGAATAAATTTTAAGTTGGAAATATACTTCTCCACATTTGTAGCATGACTGTCTACTGATAGTATGCAGAGGAATAGTAAGAGCAGGTACAAATAAAAATGTTTCTTTTTCATAGCAGACTATTTCAGTCAATTCAATCTTAAGTTATGCAAATTTAAATAAAATCACCGATATTTCGGAATAACTACACTAAAAAATACAAGACGACATTATCAAAATCCTATATCAAAACACTATCTTTACGGGGCAATTTTACTCTTAACACAAAAAGATATCATGAAGAAACTTTTACTTACCGGTTTATTTCTAGGAAGTTGTGCACTCCTCCCGGCACAGAAAACAACTAGAATACCTGATGTTTATAAACCCGTCCGTACGGAAATGTACAAGAAAGGGTGGATAGATTTCAATAAGAACGGTGTCAAAGATACTTACGAAGACCCGGCAGCACCTATCGAAGCACGTATAGAAGATTTGCTCAGCCGGATGACATTGGAAGAGAAAACATGCCAAATGGTGACCCTATACGGGTACAAACGGGTTTTGAAAGATGATTTGCCTACTCCCGAATGGAAAAGCCAGCTTTGGAAAGACGGTATTGGAGCTATTGACGAGCATCTGAACGGTTTCCAGCAATGGGGACTTCCACCATCAGACAACGAATATGTATGGCCGGCCTCTAAACATGCCTGGGCGCTGAATGAAGTGCAACGTTTCTTCGTTGAAGAAACACGGCTCGGGATTCCTGCGGACTTTACCAACGAGGGAATTCGCGGAGTGGAGAGTTATAAGGCTACCAATTTTCCGACCCAACTGGGATTGGGACATACGTGGAACCGGCAACTTATTCACCAGGTAGGAATGATTACCGGACGTGAAGCCCGCATGTTAGGATATACCAATGTATATGCCCCGATACTCGATGTAGGACGCGACCAGCGGTGGGGACGCTATGAAGAAGTATATGGGGAATCTCCTTATTTAGTTGCGGAATTAGGAATAGAAATGGTGAAAGGCATGCAACACAATCATCAGATAGCAGCCACCGGAAAGCATTTCATCGCTTATAGCAACAACAAAGGAGCACGTGAAGGAATGGCTCGTGTAGACCCGCAGATGTCACCACGCGAAGTGGAGATGCTCCATGTCTACCCTTTTAAAAGAGTTATCCGCGAAGCGGGATTGCTCGGTGTGATGAGTTCTTATAACGACTATGACGGCTTTCCGATTCAGAGCAGCTATTACTGGCTGACTACCCGCTTGCGCGGTGAAATGGGATTCCGTGGATATGTGGTTTCGGACAGTGATGCCGTAGAATATCTTTATACCAAACACAGGACTGCCAAAGATATGAAAGAAGCTGTTCGCCAAAGTGTGGAAGCCGGACTGAATGTGCGTTGTACGTTCCGCTCGCCGGATTCGTATGTATTGCCGTTAAGGGAGCTGGTGAAAGAAGGCGGATTGAGCGAAGAAGTCATCAATGACCGTGTACGCGATATTCTGAGAGTGAAGTTCCTTGTCGGCTTATTCGATAATCCTTATCAGACAGATTTGAAAGGAGCGGATGAAGAAGTAGAAAGGAAAGAAAACGAGGAAGTCGCTTTGCAAGCCTCCCGCGAATCTATCGTACTCTTGAAAAACGATAAGAATGTGCTGCCGCTGGATGCATCAAGTATCCGAAAAATAGCAGTCTGCGGGCCGAATGCGGATGAACGTTCGTATGCGCTGACTCATTACGGCCCTTTGGCAGTAGAGGTTACTTCTGTCCTAAAGGGTATTCAGGAAAAGATGAAAGGCAAAGCGGATGTACTTTATACCAAAGGCTGCGACCTGGTAGATGCCAACTGGCCGGAATCCGAATTGATTGACTATCCTCTGACGGATGAAGAGCAAAAGGAAATAGACAAAGCTGTCGGTCAGGCAAAACAGGCAGATGTAGCAATCGTAGTATTAGGTGGCGGACAACGTACGTGCGGGGAGAACAAATCCCGTAGCAGTCTCGACTTACCCGGCCGCCAACTCGATTTACTAAAAGCGGTAGTGGCCACCGGCAAGCCTGTCATACTGGTTCTTATCAACGGACGTCCCTTATCTATCAATTGGGCAGACAAGTTTGTCCCGGCTATTCTTGAAGCATGGTATCCGGGGTCTAAAGGTGGGACAGCAGTAGCAGATGTACTCTTTGGAGATTATAATCCCGGTGGTAAACTGACTGTAACTTTCCCCAAAACCGTAGGTCAAATACCCTTCAACTTCCCTTGCAAACCCTCTTCCCAGATTGATGGCGGCAAGAATCCGGGAGCGGACGGCAATATGTCTCGCGCCAACGGTGCATTATATCCTTTCGGATACGGGCTGAGTTATACCACTTTCGAATATTCCGGCTTGAAAATCTCTCCGGCCATTATCACTCCCAACCAGAAGACTTATGTCTCTTGTAAAGTGACCAATACCGGAAAACGGGCAGGAGACGAAGTAGTGCAACTGTATGTGCGTGATGTACTGAGCAGCGTCACCACTTATGAGAAGAACCTCGCCGGCTTTGAACGGGTACATCTGAAACCGGGCGAGACAAAAGAAATCACTTTCCCCGTCGACCGCAAGGCACTGGAGTTATTGAATGCCAATATGCATTGGGTAGTAGAACCGGGTGATTTCACATTCATGCTAGGAGCCTCTTCTACGGATATTCGCCTGAACGGAACGCTGACTGTTGTTGAACCGGGGCAAACACCTGCTGCAAACACTACCAAAGACAGTAGTCCTGTCAGCACCAGCACCAACCCAGAAACAGCGGATAATGTAATTGATAATAATTTAACTACGTCCTGGGAAGGCAATAAAGGAGATTACATTACCTTTGCCTTGCAGAACGGAGCCAAAATAGACGGGGTATCCATTGCCTTCTCCCGCGAGAACGGGCCGGAGGCAGACTTTGAGATACAACTATCCAGTGGCGGCGGGCAATTCCTCACTGTATATTCCGGCACAGTGAAAGAGTACAACAAACTGTTGGACTTCCGTTTCAAAGGTACTACCGCCAGCGATTTACGCATTGTATTAGGTAGTGACCGGATAGGGATAGCAGAGGTAAAACTACCTCAATTAAAGAAGTAATAACCAATACCCAAACAACCCATATGATAAAATTTATCGCCACTATCTGTATAATCAGTATGACCACCGTCAGTTGCACATCAAAAAAAGCTGCCCGGACTGAAAGTTCCGAGCCAGTGAAGCAAGAGTTAACAATGCTCGTAGGTACATATACCGCAGGAGACAGTAAAGGAATGTACAGTTTCCGTTTCGATGAAGAAACCGGAACAGCCACTGCACTCAGTGAAGCAGAAGTAGAAAATCCCTCTTATCTCGTACCTTCTGCCGACGGGAAATTTGTGTATGCAGTCAGTGAGTTCAATAATGAACAGGCTGCCGCCAACGCATTTGCCTTCGATAAGGAAAAAGGGACTTTCAAATTGCTGAATTCACAGAAGACCGGCGGAGAAGACCCTTGCTATATCATTACGAATGGAAAGAATGTGATAACCGCCAATTATAGTGGCGGCAGCATCTCCGTTTTTCCCATTGCAAAAGATGGTTCACTCCTGCCCGCTTCCGATATTATAAAATTCGAAGGGGCGGGAGCTGACAAAGAACGGCAGGAAAAGTCACACCTGCATTGTGTCCGTATTACTCCGGATGGTAAATACCTGTTTGCCGATAATTTAGGGACAGACCAGATACATAAGTTTATCATTCACCCGGAAGCGGATGCAGAGAACAAAAAACGTTTTCTCAAAGAGGGTTCTCCTGCCGCTTTCACAGTGGAAGCCGGTTCAGGCCCCCGACATCTGACATTTGCCCCGAATGGCAACTATGCTTATCTGATAAACGAACTTTCGGGCACGGTAATCGCTTTCGAATATAAGGATGGAAACTTGAAAGAGATTCAGACAATAGCCGCCGACACAGTCGGAGCAAAAGGAAGCGGTGATATTCATATCAGCCCGGACGGTAAGTTCCTATATGCCAGTAACCGGCTGAAGGCGGACGGTATCGCTATCTTCCGTATCGACTCCGAAAACGGGAAGTTAACGAAAACAGGTTATCAACTGACAGGGATTCATCCGCGTAACTTCATCATTACACCGAATGGAAAATATCTGTTGGTGGCTTGCAGGGATAGTAATGCGATTCAGGTTTATGAAAGGGATGCGGATACGGGATTATTGACCGATATACAGAAGGATATAAAAGTAGACAAACCTGTCTGTCTGAAATTTGTGCCGTAACTACAGTATAACTAACATACAAAAGTATAACTAACGAGCAAAAGATAGCCACAGCCTATTCAAGCAAGGGGTTATTCTCACCACGATGGGGGAAAATTCTCATTGCAATGAGAAAAAGTTCTCACTACTATGAGTATTTTTTCTCATCGTAGTGAGAATAATCGAGAATTTGTACTTCCCTAATAATGTTCTTATCCTATCAGGCTTCTAAAAGCCTGGATCCCCTGATGATTAATGTCCAATCTTTCTACCTCACTTAATAACCGGACGGATTTCTCCTTCTGGTTCAGCCCCCAATATCCTAATGCCATCATATATTTGCAGTGAATTACGTTCCTTATCGTCAAATCATCCTCCCAAATCAACAAGTCGGGTAGAGATACTGCAAAATAATCCATTTTAATCTTGTCAAACAAGTGTTTTTCGCCGTAAGAGGTCAATTTATGAAAGCGACCGTTAGCCTCATCCATACGCCCGAGCTTCAATTATTGTATAGACGGAGCCGGATGGTACCGCATCGGCGAACAGGAATATACGGTATCCGCCAACCAGTATTTTATTCTCCCTGCGGGAGCTCCTCATGCCTATGCTTCCGACAAATCGTGTCCATGGACTATTTACTGGATACACTTCAAAGGTATCCTTGCACCGTTTTATGCACAGGAAGCCGGCAGACCGATGGATATCCAACCTGAATCGCATTCACGCATCAGTACACGAATCAATTTATTTGAAGAGATATTCAATACTTTGAAGAAATCATGGGAATGTCGCCACGGGAATACCGCAAGTCGAAGAAAGGGTAATATACTTTTCGGAAAGAATTGAAAAAGAAAGCTGTGTCAACGGAATCTTCTTTTCAAAACCGGACACAGCTTTTTATTTAATAATGCTCTCTATATAACAGGATTATTTCTTTTCAACAACCAGAATGAACTGACGCAAATAAACCTGTTGCTCTTCATTGCTGACATTAGTAAACCGGATAAACTTAACTGGAGTTTTTTGTAGACTTGCACTCAGACGGGCATCCTTCTGTGCTAATTCTATTGTTTTCCATTTCTTACCATCTACGGAAACTTCAAAACGCCCCCATGTGCACGGTTCTTTTTTACCAAAGTTAATACTGATATTTTCTCCGGGATAAACATTATCCAACTCTATTTCCACAGTATTTCCCGCAGCCCATTTCACAACTTCATTGGACGGTGAGATAAGTATCCGGTCGGCCTTGACCTGCAATGGCAGATTCTTTATCTGTTCCACATTGCTAACTAACTTATGAGGCATATAATTTGTAGTAGCATCCAGTCGGTTTCCTGTCTTTTGATTATAGCGGTTCACAGCCGTTACAAACAGTTCATCAATCAACGGTTTGATAATTTTTGAAGCAACCTTCACTCCCGGCTGATAAGGATTCTGATTGTAGTTCTGATCGGTATGGAACATTTGCTGCTGCAAAGACTTGACATGATTATATTTACGTAAAAAATAAGGTTGTGAATCTTGTTGTTGGGCTACCACCAACTTCAAGACTTCTTCACCTAGTTCTCCCATCAGCTTGAACTGATATAGCCAGGGAGTAATTTCTTTAATAAGCGGTTCGTTCTCCGTATTTGTCAGCAGAATATCGCTCGCTTCTCCCATACGTTCAAACGTATTCTGCAAGGTTTCAAAGTCGGCCTTTTCATAACTGCCGTCTTTGACATAGCTTTTGAGGAAGCGTTCTACAGCTGGCTGGATGTCCATAGATTCTTCCCGACGGTAACCGTGCCCATTGGGACCCAGGTCGGAATTATGCATGGCAAAACATTCCAGTTCGGCGGCCGCTCCCGGCAGGATGTTGCGGATAGCGTCTTTCCATGTTTTCCATGTATCGTATTTAGTCGGATTCCATGCATAACTTGCTACACTGAAAATGGCAATCCTCGATGCTTCCGCATGTTCCATCGGATTGGTGACAAATCCTGCCATCTCGTTGGCTATTGAAGTATCATTACCGTAAACTTGTCCGAGCAACAAATGATCGCGTACATAATCGGATACAGGGAAGTTCCACCAAATATAGGCCGGACGCTTGATACGCTCGTTAATCCAGTTGATGCCGTCACGGGTAATATCCGAAACGACACGATCGCCTGTCCACATTATTTGGATGGAAGGATTCAGTTTCTCACCAAGCGTAGTGAGATAATTGCCTTTCGGATTAGACCAGCTTTTGTTATATTCCGTAGGACACATGACAAGGGGAGTCACATCCGACTTTACTTTCACGAAATTATCATCAATATAGTTCAGTAGTTCCGCTTGTTTCCGAGGATTCGTTCCTTCGCCGGAAATATCATCAAAGAATACGGCAAACGAACGGACACCAAGCTGGTACATCTTCTCAAATTTGGCAAGTAACAAGTCCCGGTCTTCCTGATTCCATTTGATGTCCTGTCCCGGATGGATGGCCCATACAAAATCGACTTCGTTCTCGCCGGCGACTTTTACCAATTCCTGCAACTGTGCAGCTTCTTTTTCAGGATAAGGCAGACGCCAGTTGGGAGCACTATGATACGGATCGTCTTTCGGGCCGTATATATAAGTATTCATCTTATTCTCTCCATAAAACTTCAATTGGCGAAGTCGTGCCTGATGGCTCCAGGGAGTTCCATAAAATCCTTCTACTACACCACGGTAACGGATGGAAGGATAATCCTTAATCTCCACTTCCGGCAATTTTCCATCTTTCAGCAGTTGCACAAAAGTCTGCAAAGCGTAGTAAGTGCCCCGTTCGTCATTTCCTGCCAGAACGATTTCCTTATCGGTTACCGACAAGTAATAGGCTTCATCGCAATTGGGAATCAGGCGGCTATACTTCCGTATGCTCTTGTCTCCTTTCTCACCGATATAGATACGGAGTCCGTTCTTGGTGCTTTGCTTGCCATGAAGCAACTCTTTGAGAATTTCCACTGCATGCGGATTTGCTTCTTTTTCACCTACCAATTGGTAGATGGCGGGCAGAGCAACGGTTTTGTCACGGGTAATAAGTTCTTGGGGAGCAGGTTGCAAGCTAATATTCTGCGAGAATGCAGTGAGGGCACACGAGAGACAAGCTCCTAAAAAGTAAATCTTGCTGTTCTTCATAAATAGTAATAATGAGGGTTAGTTATCTTTGATACAAAGATAACATCAATTTATCAATTTGAACAAACAAAATATTCACAAACTTGCATATTTCTGATTTATTATTCCTATCTTCGAATGTTATTTAAGAATTACAAAACCACATTCTTACGAATATGAAAAACAAACACCTTTTATCATTATCATTGTTCATCTGCGTATGTACGATGCTAACAGCACAAGAAATTGCCATCATTCCCCGCCCGGCCCATCTCACGGTAGAGGAGGGATGCTTCAAATTCGACAATCGACTCAAAGCTAAAGTCCCACCTTATCAGGGAGACAGTGTCCGTATCCTCTTCGATGCTTTCAAGAACGAGTTCCGGAAGGCAACCGATATCCGTATTTCCCCTACCCGTCGGGATGCGGAAGCTGCCATCATCTTGGAGTTGAACCGCCAATTACCCGCCGAAGGTTACCACCTCAATGTTTCTACCAAACAAATCCGGATTGAGGCAGCACGCCCTGCCGGTTTTTACTATGCACTGCAAACATTGAAACAACTGATGCCCCGCAACGTAATGGCAGGCGTTCCCGCTCCCAGTCACGAAGAATGGAGCATCCCCGCTGTCAGTATCAAAGATACCCCCCGCTTCGAATGGAGAGGATTCATGTTGGACGAAGGCAGACATTTCTTCGGGAAGGATGAAATAAAAAGAGTTATTGACATGATGGCAACCTACAAAATGAACCGCTTCCACTGGCACCTTACAGAAGACCAAGGATGGAGAATTGAAATAAAAAAATATCCCCGACTGACGGAAATCGGTGCATGGAGAAACAGCAACACCCTGACATACGGCAGTGTGAAAACGGATACCGAACGCTACGGCGGATTCTATAGCCGGAAAGATATTAAAGAAATTGTAGACTACGCCCGTCAACGATTTATAGAAATCATTCCTGAAATAGATATTCCCGGACACTCGCAAGCCGCCGTTGCCGCTTATCCTGAATTCCTGTCCTGCGACCCCGAGAATCCCCACGAAGTATGGCTGAGTCAAGGTATTTCAACGGATGTCATCAACGTGGCTCATCCGAAAGCCATGCAGTTTGCCAAAGATGTGATAGACGAACTCACAGACTTGTTCCCCTTCGGTTACATCCACCTGGGCGGCGACGAATGCCCTACCGACAAATGGAAAAAGAATGAAGATTGCAAAAGACTCCTGAAAGAAATTGGTTCCGACAATTTCAGGGATTTACAGATTTACTTCTACAAACAACTGAAAGACTACATGGCAACCAAGCCTGCCGACAAGCAACGGCAACTGATATTCTGGAACGAAGTGCTGCACGGAAACACAGATATACTAGGCAATGATATCACCATCATGGCATGGGTAGGTGCCAACCAGGCTGCCAGACAGGCAGCCACTCGCGGCATGCATACTATCCTGACTCCACAAATCCCCTACTACATCAACCGTAAACAATCGAACCTGCCCACCGAACCTATGTCGCAAGGACATGGCACGGAAACAGTAGAAGCCGTCTATAACTACCAACCGATGAAAGATGTGGACGAGAAACTACAACCTTATTATAAAGGAGTGCAGGCTAACTTTTGGACTGAATGGGTGACCACCCCTTCTGTCCTTGAATACTTGATGCTACCACGCCTTGCCGCCGTTGCTGAAGCGGGGTGGACTCCGCAAGACAAACGGAATTACGAAGACTTCAAGACACGGATTTGCCGGGATGCAATGCTGTATGAACTTAAAGGATGGAATTACGGCAAACATATCATGAAATAATCATACTCTAAAGATGAGGGATGTCTCAAAGTCAGACAGTCCTCATCTTTTTCCGCAGCCAGAACTAACTATTCGAAAAACAGAAGTTCGCCTCCATCCGATTCCGCATAGTCCTTTAATAAAGACTGAATCATTTCGGCAGCTTCCTTCAAGCCTTCTTTTCCATTGTAGCCGTTGACTATAGCAAGAATATGAGTAGTCCCGACATCCATTTTCGTACGTTCATGGTCGCTTGTAGGCGTTCCGATTCCGCCAAAAGAATCCCGATATACGGGCAGCCCTTCGATATTCAACACACCGCGTCCGATACCTTCAAACGGTTCTCCTGCTTTGCCGATACCGAGTTCAAGGCGCGTACCTTGTATCTTATCGGCATCAAAACCACCGATCGAATGTCCTGTGCGAAGAGACACAAGGTTGATAAGGTCGACCAACGTATCAATCTGGTACAAAGGAATTCCACGCATCAGGCGACGGCGCAAAGCTTCCGCTGACGGACGGTAACGTCCGGGATCTTTTCCGCAACGTTTGTACGCTTCGCGGGTAGCTGCAATCACCGGCTGACATTTGATGTCTTCCATTTGCGTAGTGGCAGTCAGTTGTTTGGTGAAAGCATGGATTTCCTTCCAAAGTCCTTCGCTGTAAGCGGTGTTCTTCACTGCCGCATATATGGCCGCTCCGGCAAAAACCGGACAAGCGTTTTTTATTTCCTGAGAAACAGTAATTGTATACATCATAAAATATTTAACCGAGTTCTTCAGTCACAAAAATAAGTTTTTCGTTTCAATATCTTGTCTCAATTTAATAGCAATTAATTATATTCTCCTTATCTCCCCTCTCAAATCGTGTTGTTTCATTTTTTAGTAACTTTGCAAAGTTGCAAGGGACAGTGGTTCTTACAGCAGCTTTAATATTAAAAAAGAGAAAGCGTTATGCTTTTATCCTAAATATCAAAAAATCGCCATTTTTTTCACAGAAAGGATAAAACAATACGACGTTCTCGCTTTGTGCTGTAGGTTCGTGATACGTTTGTCACACTCCTATAATTCAAGCGCCGAAGCCAACATAATCCCGGACAAGATACGTCCGGAACGAATTCCTAAGCGACGGGCAGAAAAAAACTCGTCACAATGAGTATAGGTACAAATGCCTGACAGTTCTATCCGGCTGTCGGGTACTCCGAAGTCCAGCAACTGTATCCGGTTGGCTTCCCATAGGTCGATGTGATGTTTTCGCGTCCGTTCGTTCCACACAGAAATACGAGACATATCAAAGTCATGCTGTTGAAACGCTTCGTACACTTCTTCGCCTACTTCAAAAGATTCCCGCGAAATGCTGGGACCAATGCACGCCACCACATCTCCGCCTTCCGTACCGAAGCACCGGTTCATCCGCTGCAAAGTTCGATGAAGGATATACGCCATCGTCCCCCGCCATCCGGCATGAACGGCGGCTATCGCACGATGTTTAAGGTCGTAGAGCAATACCGGCACGCAGTCTGCCGTAGAGACGCAGATGCAATATCCGGGGGCGGAAGTCATCACAGCGTCTATCCCATGCAAGAGTTCCTCTTTCCTTGCGGCAGGCAAGGTATGAAAGGAATCCTCTATGTGAAGTATTTCCACTCCATGCGTCTGCACAGGCACTATCAATTCTATTGGGGGCTGCGGAAATCCCCCTAAAAGGCGTGCCCGATTTTCGCGGACGTTTCCAGGCTCATCACCACAATAATGCGAACAATTGAACGATGCATAAGTTCCCCCGCCTACTCCTCCGTGGCGGGTAGTTACAAAATGAAAAATGTCGGAGTACAAATGCAACGACTCATACCCCAACATCCTATTATCTTCTGTGAGTGAAATCATTTATCTTCCCAATCTTCTTCGTATTCATAATCGAGATCATCACCCTCATCGTCACCATCTTCCTCATATTCATAAACGATGTCTTCATCTTCGCCCATGTCTTTGAGTTCCTGTTGCAGGCAGGTCACGTCTTTCGGACGGTGAACGATAGCTTCTATCTTATTGCTTTCCTTGTTCAGCTCTTCCCAAAGGATGTCTTTCAATACCGAGATGCCCAAACCGGAAACAGAAGATATGAATACATGTGGAATGCCTTCCGGCAATGTAGGTTCAATCTCGTCCATCAACTCCTGATCGAGCATATCGCTCTTGGTGATGGCCAACACACGTTGCTTGTCCAACATTTCAGGATTGAAGGTACGCAGTTCGTTCAGCAAGACTTCGTATTCTTTACGAATGTCGTCGCTGTCTGCCGGAACCATAAACAGCAGTAATGAATTACGTTCGATATGACGCAAGAAACGCAGTCCCAAACCTTTTCCCTGACTGGCTCCTTCGATAATACCCGGTATGTCCGCCATCACAAAGGATTTTCCACCGTGATAGGAAACGATACCCAAGTTGGGTTCGAGCGTAGTAAACGGGTAATCGGCAATTTTCGGTTTGGCAGCCGAAATGGAAGAAAGCAGAGTTGACTTTCCCGCATTCGGGAAACCTACCAGACCGACATCGGCAAGCAGTTTCAGCTCCATGATAACGGTCATTTCCTGCATCGGCTCTCCCGGCTGCGCAAAACGCGGAGCCTGGCGGGTTGCCGTCTTGAAATGCCAGTTACCCAGACCGCCGCGACCGCCTTTGAGTAAAATCACTTCCTGTCCGTCTTCTGTCACGTCACAAAGATACTCCCCTGTCTCGGCATTGTAAACTACCGTTCCGCAGGGTACTTCTATTATTTTATCCGCACCGTCTTTTCCGAAACTACGTCCTTTGCTCCCCGATTCACCATGACCGGCCATTGCGTGACGGTCATACTTCAAGTGCAGCAATGTCCAGTAATTACGGTTACCGCGCAAGATGATATGACCTCCTCTGCCACCATCGCCCCCGTCGGGACCTCCGTTAGGACAATATTTCTCGCGCCTCATGTGCGTAGAGCCTCTTCCGCCCTTGCCCGAGCGGCAGTATATCTTTACGTAATCAACAAAATTCGATTCAGCCATATTTTTTAAGAGTTAAAGTAGTCAGTAGTCAGAGCTATTAATTAGCACACTCCGGCTACTGACTTATCTATTTATAATATTGTATTATTACAATTTATCTACTGCTTCGCAGATTTCAGCGAAGATACCTTCCATACTGCCCAAGCCGTTGATGTGTTGGTATTTCTTTTCGTTCTTGTACCAGTCGATCAGTGGAGCAGTCTGCGAATGATATACGTGCAGACGTTTTTTGATTGTTTCTTCGTTATCATCAGCACGACCGGAATCCTTGCCACGTTTAATAAGACGTACCATCAGTTCTTCTTCGGGAACTTCCAAGTCAAGCATTATAGAAACGTCCTGTCCTCTCTCTGCCAACATTTTCTTTAATGCTTCTGCTTGTGCAATTGTTCTTGGAAAACCGTCGAAAATTACCCCTTTGCTATCTTTGAAGCTGTCGAATACGCTTGCCAGAATATCAATCATTAATTCATCAGGAATCAATTGGCCTTGGTCGATGTAACCTTTAGCTGTTTTACCCAGTTCTGTGCCATTCTTGATTTCAGCACGCAATACATCTCCTGTCGAGATGTGATTGATTCCATACTTTTCTACGATACGTTCGCTCTGTGTTCCTTTTCCTGAACCCGGAGCACCGAAAATTACGATGTTCAACATTTTGTTATTTACAATTTAACGATTTACTATTTACCATTTAAACTGGTACCTATTTAACATTAATCTACTACTGTATAAATATCGGGATAATTACGTCCGAAACCATCATAATCCAGTCCGTAACCTACGATAAAGTCGTTCGGGATTTCCATCGCTACATATTCAATGTTGAGGTTTACCTTGAGCTTTTCAGGTTTCACCAACAGAGAAGCGATATGGATAGCTTCGGGATTGCGTGTACCTAATGTTTCGAGCAGTCGCTGCATCGTCAGTCCTGTGTCTACGATATCTTCTACGATTACAATGGTACGTCCGGCAATGTCTTCATTCAGGCCGATTACCTCTTTAATCACTCCGGTGGAAGTGATGCCCTGATAAGACGCCAACTTCACAAATGAGATTTCACAAGGGATGGTGATGTGCTTCAGTAAATCAGCAGTAAACATGAACGAACCGTTCAACACACTAAGAAAAAGCGGATTCTTACCTGCCAAATCGCGGTTAATTTCGTTCGCTACGCGAATCACTTCTTTCTGAATATCTTGTTCCTTAATAGAAACGGTAAACAATTTGTCTTTTATCTGAATGGTATCCATAACCGGTAATTTAAAAATAACCTTGCAAAAATACGATTTTTTATTCTACCTCGTGCATCATCTTCTGTAATTTCTTTGAGAGAAGGTACAGAAAAAGTAGATTAGATGCTTCCCCAAAAAAGAAAGTTCTTATCAAACAGCATAAATCCTGATGATCCACTACATTGTTTTTTCATTTTCATTTCTCATAGTGTAGTGTGCCGGAAGCGGGCATTGAATAAATAGAATCATGCATTCCTTTTGCTTGCTTCCATACACAGTGGCTTAGTCCCACATATTATGGGAAAAGATTCCCTAGCGCTTGGGAAAGTATTCCCTAGCGCTTGGGAAAATATTCCCTCATTTTGTGGGAAAGTTTTCTCTTAATACGCGGGAATACTTTCCCACAATATATGGGACAATCGAAACTAAGGAGCATCTTCAAGCAAGAAGCCGTTATTTTATCCAATTTGACTATGAGAAATACCCTGAAACACTATGAGAATAAGGTGGATTTTGAGCTAAAATAGGAGAAAACTTATGAGAAACACCGTTTTGGAAAAGTGTTTCTCATAAGATATCTATTTGATTATCTTCCATTTATCTAAAAACTATGAGAATATGAGAAATGCAATGAAGAAATCTTTCGCAGGAGAGCCTGAGAAATAAATGCCTGTAAAGATGGTTTTCTTCCCACAACAAACGGGAAAAGTCAGAAGAATCATGTACATTTGTAATCCGAAAACTAAAAGAACATCGCAATGAAAATATTTCCAAGCAGCAGTATCAAGAAATTGGACGCTTATACCATTGAGAACGAACCTATTGCATCAATCGATCTGATGGAACGTGCAGCAACCGCATTAACAAAAGCCATCACAAACAGATGGAATACGGAAACGCCGGTCACTATCTTTGCCGGACCGGGGAATAATGGCGGAGACGCGCTCGCCGTAGCCCGCATGATGGCTGAAAAAGGATATAAAATCGAAGTATTTCTCTTCAACACGAAAGGAGAACTTTCACCCGACTGCCAGACCAATAAAGAACTGGTAGAAATGATGGAAGAAATAAAATTCCACGAAATCAGCACTCAATTCGTACCTCCCGCCCTGACGCCCGACCATCTGGTAATCGACGGATTATTCGGTTCAGGTCTGAACAAACCGTTGAGCGGAGGATTCGCTGCCGTAGTGAAATACATCAATTCCTCTCCTGCCATGGTAGTAGCCATCGACATCCCTTCCGGACTGATGGGAGAAGAAAATACATTCAACGTAAAAGCTAATATTATCCGTGCCGATGTGACTTTCAGTCTGCAACTGCCGAAGCTCGCCTTTCTTTTCGCAGAGAACACGGAATTTGTCGGAGAATGGGAAGTGCTGGACATCCAATTGAGCGAAGACGGTATTGAAGAGATGGAAACGAACTACGAAATGTTGGAAATAGAGGAAATCCGTTCACTCATCAAGCCACGCAAACAGTTTGCCCACAAAGGAAACTTCGGCCATGCACTATTGATTGCCGGTTCAAAAGGAATGGCAGGAGCCTCTGTTCTCGCTGCCCGCGCCTGCCTCCGTTCGGGAGTAGGGTTGCTGACTGTTCATGCACCCATGTGCAACAACGACATCTTGCAGACCTCCATACCCGAAGCAATCGTAGAAACCGACATCAACGAAACCTGTTTTGCCGTACCGACCGACACGGACGACTATCAAGCAGTCGGCATCGGTCCGGGACTGGGACGAAACGAGGAAACAGAAGTTGCCTTGTTGGAGCAACTGGAACATTGCCAGACTCCTGTTGTAGTGGATGCCGACGCTCTTAATATCCTTGCCAACCACCGCCATGCCCTTACCCACCTGCCGAAGGGTTCCATCCTCACCCCGCATCCGAAAGAACTGGAACGTCTGACCGGCAAATGCCAAGACTCTTACGAACGTCTGATGAAGGCGTGCGAACTGGCGCGTACCGCCCATGTCCACATTATCTTAAAAGGAGCCTACTCCGCCATCATCACCCCCGAAGGTAAATGTTTCTTCAACCCGACCGGAAATCCGGGAATGGCAACCGGAGGTAGCGGTGACGTACTGACCGGAGTAATCTTGGCGCTGCTCGCCCAAGGTTATCCCACCGAGGAAGCCGCTAAAATCGGCACGTACATTCACGGGTTGGCGGGCGATGTCGCTCAAAAGAAACAAGGAATGATCGGAATGATCGCAAGCGATATTATCACCTGTCTGCCGACAGCCTGGCGACTTGTAAGCGAATAAAAGTTAAGAACTTCCCCTTTTTTCAATAACTTCATTAACTTTGTTTTCAAAACCAGTTAAAAAAAGAACCGAATATGAAAAAGTTGATTATAGTAGCAGGACTACTTATGACAACGTCCGCCTATGCGCAAACCGAAGTACTGACGGGAGTTACCCAGGGAAAAGACTATGGAGTGGTTTACAGTCTTCCAAAAACCCAGATAGAACTTGAAATAAAAGCCAACAAAGTCAACTATACTCCCGGAGAATTCAGCAAATATGCTGATCGTTACCTGCGACTGACCAACGTCTCCGCCAACCCTGAAGAGTATTGGGAACTGGCTAGCGTAAAAGTGAAATCCGTAGGTGTGCCCAACAGCGAAACTACGTATTTTGTAAAATTGAAGGATAAGACAGTAGCACCGCTCATGGAACTGACAGAGGATGGCATTGTGAAAACGATCAATGTTCCTTACAGCAACAGCAGTGCAGGCAAAAAAGCTGCTCCCGCTCCCGCAGTCCTCCAAAAGAAAGCAAATCCTCGCGAATTCCTGACCGAAGAGATTCTGATGGCCAGCTCTACCGCTAAGATGGCCGAGCTGGTGGCTAAAGAGATCTATAACATCCGCGAAAGCAAAAATGCCTTATTGCGCGGACAGGCTGACAATATGCCTTCAGACGGGGCACAGCTTAAAATTATGCTCGACAATCTGAATACACAGGAAGAAGCCATGACACAAATGTTCTCCGGCACCTGCAACAAAGAAGAGAGAACATTCACCGTCCGCCTTACTCCTGACAAGGAATTCAACAATGAAGTTGCCTTCCGCTTCTCGAAGAAGTTAGGTGTAGTTGCCAACCATGATTTGGCAGGAACTCCGTTTTATATCAGTCTGAAAGACCTGAAATCGGTCAAGATACCACAGGAAGACGGTAAGAAGAAGAAAGATTTGGATGGAATCGCCTACAACGTGCCCGGACAAGCTCTGGTTACACTGACCGACGGTAAAAAGAAACTTTACGAAGGTGAGCTTCCTATTACTCAATTCGGTGTGATAGAATATCTGGCTCCGGTTTTGTTCAACAAGAATTCTACCATCAAAGTTTATTTTGATCCGAATACGGGAGGATTGCTCAAAGTGGACAGAGAAGAAGGGAAATAGAAAAACGAGGAACTAAACTTCTAAAAAACAAAGAATATGGGTGGTGAAGGATATATGCTCGACATGATACGTCGGCTTAGTGAAGGACGGGAAGCTTCCCGCCTACGTCGTGAACGTGCTAACGATAAGTTAAAGCATCTAAACCGCACCAACGAACCTTATCCATTACCCGACACCACTCCCGAAGAAATGGAACGTATCATCCACGAGTCGGAGAAAAAGAAAGAGAAAGACAGCAATTATTTTGTTTGGGGAACACTTATTATCATGGGGGTCCTGATAGCAATTGCGGTCATACTTTGGGCTGTATTTATCAAATAAGTTCACCACAGAGGACACGGAGGACACAGAGGTTTAATCTTTTTTATTCACTACAGAGTAACACAGAGTCTCACGTATTTAACGTCAGTTCGATATAATCGTATTTATCACTCTGTTTTTACTTGCGGAAAGAGAGAAAGAGAAAAACTCTGTGTCCTCTGTGGTGAAATTGAAAATTCCCATCTATACGACTGGTATCACCAATTTTATAAATCCATCTTTCTGCATTTGAGAAAGATAAGCCGATACACGCGACTCGTAGCCCTCTTCATTTTGAAAGTGGTCTGCGAGTTTTTCTATAATCTCACGAACCGTCCGTTTTCCATCTATCAGTTCCCATACAGCCGTACCGTGTTCTTCCAATTGTACATGAAGTTCTTTCGACATTCCTTTCGGCACAAGGAAGCGTTGCATCCACGGATATTTAAAACGAGGAAAGGAGAGCACCATTGTCTCCCCTTCCCTTTTTGCTGTAATATGTTCACTGCGACAGGGAATGACCTCTAACAGGTTGATCTTCTCTTTAGCAGCCATCAGTTTTTCTTTATTACATATAACATCATTCTTTTATATTGGGTTCTTCCAGTCCGTAGCCCTTCTTCTTGTCGACTATCTTAAGCACGAAACCAAGAATCAGTGCCGCCCCTCCAAGACATGCCAACATCACCAACGGTGCCGTATAATCATATGCAGTAGCCGCCTCTTCGGGAGTAATCACACCATTCTTCAAATCGCTGACAAGTTGCGGATTCGTACGGTCGAGCACCTTACCGATAAGCAACGGGAAAAGCCACAACCCGATGTTCTGTATCCAGAATATCAATGCATATGCGCTACCGATAATCTTTGCATCCACCAATTTCGGCACACTCGGCCACAAAGAAGCCGGAACCAACGAGAAACTGGCTCCCAACACCAGGATAGTGAGGTAAGCAACGATGATTCCACCCACCGGATTGCCTTTGAAACCAGGCAACACGAATGCAAAAGTAAGATGACAGAGGATAAGCAGCACAGATCCCATGACCAGCATGGACGCCGCTTTTCCTTTGTGATCTACATAGTTACCCAAAATCGGCGTAATGCCAACAGCCAAAAGAGGGAATACGGCAAATACCGTCTCTGCACTCTGACGCATATACCCCATATAACAGAACACCACCAAAGCTACCACCGCCAACATCAACAGCCCCGATTTCAAATTCTTATTCTTCGAGAAGTTGCTGGCAAACGCAGCAGCAGCCACCACCAACATGATGCAATACTGAATAATAGTCACCGTATTGGTAGCCCAAAAAGAATCGGGCGACACTTCGGTAAACGTCAGATTACACTGCAACATATTAACGGCATACTTTTGGAACGGGAAAATGGCTGAATAGTAAAGCACGCACAATAACGCCACCAACCAAAAACCGCTACTTTTAAGAATCGTACCCAAATCACTAATCTTAAACGGATCGTCTTTCTCCTCGGCTTCACCGGTTTGTGCATCCAGTTTTTTGTCCATAAAGAAGTAAACAATGAACATGATTAGTGCTATCATCAACAATACAACTCCGAAAGCTACCGAACGGGATACATCAATGACACCACCTAACTTGGCAAACACCGGTGAGAAAATCATACATGTAGCCACTCCTAAGCGTGCCAGTGCCATCTCCGACCCCATAGCTAACGCCATCTCGCGACCTTTAAACCACTTCACGATACCGCGTGAAACGGTTATTCCTGCCATCTCAACTCCACAACCAAATATCATGAAGCCCACAGCAGACAGTTTTGCCGATGCAGGCATCCCCCTGTAGAAAGGAGAAATACCGAGTTCATCGAACACCGGAATATAATTGAGATTGTTATTAAACCAAGTCTCCAGATTGCTTCCGGCAAAGGCGGTAGTCACAGCATACCAGTTGATAACCGCTCCGACCAGCATCACCACACCCGACAAAACAGCCGTAAAACGCACGCCCATCTTGTCGAGAATGATTCCCGCAAAAATAAGGAAGAATACAAATACATTCAAAAAAGTCTCCGAACCCTGCATTGTACCGAAGGCGGTAGAGTCCCAACCACGGGTAGATTGCATTAAATCTTTAATGGGAGAGAGTATGTCCATAAATATGTATGAACAGAACATGGCAAACGCCAGAAACAGCAATACGGTCCATCGCATCGCTGCCGAATCTCTTAATGTTGTTTTCACAGTCTTTTATTGTTTTATGTTAATAAAAAAGAGATGCAAGCAATACCCACATCTCTTTTGAACGGATTTAACCCCAATATTTTAGCTCCGTAACAAAACTTAGTTAACAGAATCCTGCTGAACTGCGTCTGTCTGCGGTGCAGCCGTACCTGCGGGTAAGTTATACGGGTTAGTTTGTTGTTCTTTCTGTGCTTGTTCCAACACTGCGTCTGTAGCAACGGCAGAACGAGGAACAACATAAGCGGTAGCAATGCTCATTACAACCATGAAAATAGCCAGACCCCATGTTGCTTTTTCCAGAAAATCTGTAGTCTTGCGTACGCCCATAATAGCGTTGGATGAAGAAAAACCGGAAGCAAGTCCGCCCCCTTTTGAGTTCTGAATCAGCACGATGAAGCACATCAACAGGGCTGCAATCACCATTAAGATAACGAATAATAAGTACATTTTTAGTTATTTTGAATTAGCGTTAATAATCAATTTCTCCAAAAATCTGATTTGGTCTGCAAAGTAAGCATTTTTTTTTGGATATTTCAAACTTAATTTTTTAATTATTTCAAGTGCTTTCGAATATCGTTGCTGTTTAACATAGATTTTGGCCAAAGTTTCTGTAAAACAGCTATCATCTGACTCTTCTTCCGCACATGTTTCATCTGAAGGAGTAACAAGTGCTTCGGTTTCTTCCCGCATAGGTTTCATTGTACGGGGAGAGTCACTCTCGCTTTTTTCTATGAAGTTGTCAATCAGTTCAAACCCCTTTAGTTTAGGAGTTTCTTCTACCGATGCATCCGTAGCGGAAGTCTCTTCGAGCAAGTAAGAAGTATAGTCCATCGAGTAGTCAAATCCGGTTTGGGCGGTTACTTCTTCGGGAGCCGTGGACAGGAAAGCATCAATCAATGCCAGTGTGCGGTCTACAGACGGCTCGTCTTTCAACACTTCCGTCAGTGCTACCCCTTTTTTTCGGGATTGAAGGTCAAAGCGGCTACCTTCAATCAGTTGGAACAACTTTCGTCGGTCGGCTATGTAAAGAACGGCTTTCCGCAGTTCACCACCGAAATTAATATCATGCAGAATATACAGGTTTTTGAGATACAGCAAGCGAAGCGACTGAAAATACGGATATCTTGCAAGAAGATTGCGCAGTTCATACAGAGTGTCCCTGTTCAGCGTTTCAGGATGCTGAATCCATTGTTGAAAATTAGCGGAAGTCATTTAAATTACCAGTTTGCTACGGTTGCATTAAATATTTGGTCAGTTATCTCTTTAGACATTTCAGCAATTAACCCGTCTTGTACGGCTGTCAACAGTTGGCTGGAGTCGTAGACACGGAAAGCTGAGAATTGTTGTTCGAAGTCTTCAGCATGGTTTGTGTTGTTGACAAAGCGTACATTGACTGTAATGGTCAGCTTCGTTTCCGAAGAGTAACCATCAGCGGATACTGCCTGATTGTACTGATTGTATCCAGTGATTTCTCCGTCAATCTGCAAGTCCGCATTCTGGTTTGGTTTCAGTAACTGCAAACGGGTCTGGCGGATGAATATATCTTTCAAGTCTTCATTAAACTTCGTTGCCAACGGAGCGTATACGTACTCCGACTTTATAGGAAAGTCGGCAATGGAAATCGTCTTCACCTTATCATAATTGATAGACGAACCGTTAAATTTATAGGAAACAGTACATGCGATAACCACTACCGGCAAAACAACCAGCAATAAAGGGTGTATTATCTTCTTAATCCAAATCATATTCTTTTATTTTTCTATAAAGTGTACGCTCAGAAATATTCAAATCTTTAGCCGCACTCTTCCGTTTTCCGTGATGTCTCTCAAGCGCTTTGCGTATCATTTCTTTTTCTACTTCATCCAATGACATCGGTGTTTCTTCAACATACTCCTCCGTATCCTGTATGTCATCGTCATCCCTGCAAACAGTGGGTTGAGGTGGCTGTACAGCATGAATAATGGCAGGCACGGAAGGTTGATGGGCAGCCGTCATCACTGGAGTGGTAACCACCGCTCCTACTTGGCTTACTTGTCCGGCACGTTCAGCCATCAGGTTGTGCACCATCTTCTTCAGTTCCGCCACTTCCTGACGCATATCGAACAGAACAGAATAAAGAATCTCCCGTTCACTCTCAAAGCCTTTGCTTTCACGCGTTCCCATCAATGCCGGAAGGCGTTGCATATTTTGCGTAGGAAGATAGGTCTGCAAGATAGCAGCGTTAATCTCCCTATTCGTTTCGATAATCGAAATCTGTTCCGTGATATTTTTCAACTGGCGCACGTTGCCCGGCCACGAATAAGCCAGCAGTTCCTTTTTCGCATCCTCCGTCAACTGAATAGCCGGCATCCGGTATTTCTCCGCAAAGTCCGCCGCAAATTTACGGAACAACAGGAGCACGTCTTCTTCACGCTCACGCAAAGGCGGTATCTGAATGGGCACGGTGTTCAACCGATAATACAAGTCTTCACGGAAACGTCCCTCTGAAATGGCCTGTACAAGATTGACATTGGTAGCCGCCACAATACGCACATCCGTCTTTTGCACCCTGGATGAACCTACTTTCAGAAACTCACCGCTCTCCAAGACACGAAGCAAACGTGCCTGGGTAGGCATCGGCAACTCTCCTACTTCATCGAGGAAAATAGTACCACCATCTGCTTCACCGAAGTATCCTTTCCGTTCACCGATAGCACCAGTAAAAGCGCCTTTCTCATGGCCGAACAGTTCGGAATCAATCGTACCTTCGGGGATAGCCCCGCAGTTGACGGCAATATACTGCCCGTGCTTTCTCCGGCTGTATTGATGAATAATCTGTGGAAAACTCTCCTTTCCAACACCGCTTTCTCCTGTAATCAGCACGGACAAATCGGTAGGAGCTACCTGAATGGCAACATCGATGGCACGTGACAATGCTTCGGTATTACCAATAATACCGAAACGCTGTTTCACTTGTTGTATCTCCGCTCTTGTCATTACTTCTTTTAATCTTCGTCTACTGTATCCAGTTTTAGTTTATCGCTATCATCCCGCTTCTCGTAATACTGCTTCCGCAACGGATTCGCACGGGCCACTTTCTCCCGCTGACGATTGCGAAACACGTCAATGGCAACATAGATTGCCTGACGGAAAGAATCTTCACTTGCCAGTCCTTGACCTGCAATATCATAGGCAGTGCCATGAGCCGGAGAAGTGCGCACAACCGGAAGACCTGCCGTATAGTTCACTCCGTCGTCCATAGCCAATGCCTTGAACGGAGCCAGACCCTGATCGTGGTACATAGCCAAGATACCGTCGAAATGCGTATAATTGCCCGAGCCCATAAAGCCATCGGCTGCATAAGGGCCGTAGCAAAGAATTCCTTTTTCTTCCATTTCCTTCATTGCAGGGATAATCACTTCCTGTTCTTCCATCCCCAACAATCCACCGTCGCCGGCATGAGGATTGAGAGACAGCACTGCAATGCGCGGTGCACCGATTCCGAAATCCTGTTTCAAGCAATGATGGAATATCATCAGTTTCTCTTGAATCAGTTCTTTGGTTATCGTAGTCGCAATCTCCCTGACAGGAATATGCGTCGTCACCAAAGCTACACGAAAATCATTCTTCATCAAGATCATCAATGACTTGTCGCCATTACCCAGACGTTCTTCGATATACTCCGTATGTCCGGGAAATGAAAACTCTTCCGAATGGATCATATGTTTATTGATAGGAGCCGTTACGATAACGTCAATCAAGCCTTCACGATAGTCTTCAATGGCACGTTCCAAAGCTCCCAATGCAGCTTTACCTGCTTCTGGATCGGGTTTGGAAAATTCTACTTTCACTTCATCGTCCGTACAATTCAATACGCTCAAACGATTGTATCCTGCTTCGGAAGCCGTATTGATAATACTGAAGTTAGTCTGTATATCCAATGCTTTCCGATGATAAGCGGCCACTTTTGGTGAGCCGTAAATAATCGGTGTGCAAAATTCCAACATGGTAGGGTCTGAAAATGTCTTTAAAATCACTTCATAGCCTACCCCGTTTATATCTCCCTGAGTAATACCAATTCTTATTTTGCTATCTTCCATGCTTTTATTTATTAGTTTGTTCCGCCTCTTTGGTTACTCCGCCCAATGGAATCTGATTCTGCTGAACTTCATTAGGAAGTTTCAGTGTATAAAGAGATGCTTCCATTTGGCGAACCAAGTTGCGTTTCATTTTATCCGGTGAATAAACAAATATTTCTGCTGTAATAATCCGTTGGTTCTTCTCGTCCAAGCGAGTGTGCGATACATACGGACCACCCATGAAGTCGCCTTTCATACGCCATAGTCCGCGCGCTTCGAGTGTGTAGCTGTTCTGTACGTTGATGGGGCGGACATCTGTCAACAAGCTGTCGGTCGCCATATAAACACCTTCCTTAAATCCGGGAATATTGGCCTGCATCACAGAATCGCGCTTGTGAACGAAATATTCTTTGGTAAATGTATCCTTGTCAGTATAAGGATAAGAGTACATTACGAAATTACGGTCGGCAGTACCCGTATTGGTAGAAGCCCAAAAGAAATCTTCACCGGTCTTGGAGTTGGTCAACTCGGCAGGCAGCCAAATGTTACATCCAAACAAGCTATCTACTTTCTGCGAGATAAAATTGCTATGCTTTTCTTCAAGCAAAATGATTTGACGATTCATTTCCGCACGGGTAAAAAAGTCTATAATCGTATTTCTGTTCTCTTTTACAAATTTCTCGAACTCTTCTTCGTTCGGAGCCTGGATAGTCAGAATCATCTGCGGATTAGCATACACATCTTTCGCATATTTGAAAGAGACTTTCGTATATATGTCTTGTATATCTACAATAATAATGTTACGTATCAGTTTCAACGTAGAATCATAATCTTTCGGCGAAGTGTACATAATACGGAAAGAAGGTTCCGATTGCGGCAAACCGGGCATATCAGAATCAAGTGCATCATGCAAAGCCCTTCCAGCCGCACGTTCCCAAACACCATGATCTACTACTACCAAGAGCTCATATGCACGTCCACTAGAAGTGTGATTTCCTTTCAGACCACAAGAATTAACCACAAAAGTCACTAAAGTGATGCTTAAATAAAAAAAGTACTTTTTCATGATATTCGGTTTTATATGTTAACTTTTATTTTCCTCTTCCTGCTTCGCTGTCGACAACATGCCGCAAGCTGCAAAAATATCTTCTCCTCTTGAAGAGCGGATAGTGGTGAAAAGCCCGTGTGATGTCAGATAATCACGAAAACGGGTCATCGTGTCCATATCCACGCCTTCGAGATTTACCCCCGGTATGGCATGAAAACGAATTAAGTTCACCCTGCAATCCAGTCCGCGAAGAAGCTTCAACAACTCTTTTGCATAGACTCGCGAATCATTAAGCCCCTTAAAAACAATATATTCAAATGAAAGTCGGCGCTGTTTGCTAAAATCATAGTTTTTTAACAGTTCCACCATTTCTGTGATAGAGAACGCCTTTTCCGCCGGCATCAGTTCAGAACGCTGAGCGGTCAGCGGAGAGTGCAGGCTGATGGCCAGGTGGCAATCGCTCTCTTCAATAAAACGCTGCAATCCTTTCCGTAGGCCGACCGTGGAAAGAGTGATGCGCTTCGGACTCCATGCATATCCGTAGGAAGCAGTCATTATATCCAATGCTTTCAATACTTCATCAAGATTATCGAGCGGCTCTCCCATTCCCATCATCACTACGTTGGTCAGCTTGTCACGTTCCGGCAATGAATGGATTTGATTAATAATTTGATTGGTAGTCAGGTTAGCGGTATATCCCTGTTTTCCCGTCATACAGAATTTACAGTTCATCTTACAGCCTACCTGCGAAGAGACACACAGCGTCGCCCGGTCGTCATCGGGAATATAAACCGATTCGACAAAATGATTCTCGCCGACCCTGTACAAGTACTTCACTGTGCCGTCTACAGAACGCATTTCATCTACCGGAGCGGCTGCCCCTACCTCATAGTTCTGCTTGAGCAACTCCCGATGTTTCAATGACAAATTTGTCATTTCGTCAATCGAAGTCACTTTCTTTTCGTAAAGCCAGGATGCAATCTGCTTGGCGGCAAAACCGGGCATACCGAGTCTTTTCACCAACGATTGAAGCTCCACAAGGTTCATTCCTAAAAGAGGATATTTAGACATTATTCTTTCCGTTCATGGTTTATATTTGCAAATGTAAGGAAATAAAGTCGATTTCCGTATAGCGATAATGTAAAAGTTAACAAAAAAGGTCGTTCCCGAAAGAGGAACGACCTTTTGCAGTTATCGTTTATACGATTTAATCTTAGAAGAACAAGAAACGTGTATCTTTCACATTCGCTTTCAGATACAAGTCGTTCATCAGACGGCTGGCGAAACGAGCGTGCATATTAGCCAATGTAGCTTCTTCTGTTTTTGCATCGAAAGTTTCGTTCAGTTTATCTTTGCCATATACTTGCAGAACAAATACTCCGGCGTTACCCTTAATAGGTGCACTCAATTTGTTCGCTTCGGATACGGAAGCATAAGCACCTACCAGCGGTTCGCTGCTGCGCAATGCAGATACGTAAGCAGGAGCTGCGAATGTAACCATCTTCAAAGAGTCGCTTACAGCGTTGGTCATAGACTTATACTGGTCGAATGAAGTTGCATTGGCAGCTTTCATGTCAGCCATAATCTTTTCCGCTTTCTTATCTTTAACGATTTCAGCTCTCAACTGTTCCTGTACGGCTTTCAACGGACGGTATCCTTCCGGTTTGATGTTCACCAGACCTACTACCATCATGTGGTCGCTTTCGCCACATTCGTACAGACCCGAAACTTCACCCGGTTTTGCTTTATCAAACGCCCATCTCAAGGCTTCTTTTGTACCTCTCACACCACCAATACCGTGTTCTGAACTGTTCAAGTCTGCTCTATCAAGCAGTCTGTATCCGGCTTCTTCAGCGCTGGCTACCATCTTCTCTACAGTAGGATTAGCAGCGATAAACTGGCTGAAATCGTTGTAAGCACGATTGTAAGTTTCCTTGCTGAACTCTACTTCACGCTTGATGACAGCTACTTTATATTTGTCTTTTACAGATTTCTTGTTAGTCACCTGAAGAATTACGTTTGCTTGTCCCATCGGTAAGTTCACCAGTTCATTCACACCTGTATTATTGATAGCAGAGATGAATTTCAGGTTGTCACCGTCGATTTGCGCACCTTCATACTGTGCGGCAGTCAACCAGTTAGCGTCACCTGTCTGACCGTACTTCTTAGCCAGGTCTGCGAAATTGGCACCACCTTTGATAGCGTTGTAGATACTATCAGCCAATGTCTTTGTCTTCACTGCGTCTTCTGCATATACCTGAATCTGACGGAATTCGACAGAATCGGCAGCAGCAGCCTTGGCAACTATCTTGAAAGAATTGATAGTATTATCAGTGCCATTATAGTAAGGACCGTAAACAGTACCTACGGAAGCTGAATCCAAACGTGCCACTACATCTGACGGGAATGCAGTCTTGTTATAGAACAAGTCTACATAAGGAGCTTCGGAACCCACTGAACGAACGAAAGATGTATAATCGCCTGTCGTAGCAGCCAACTGTGCAGTCGCTTCGTCCACTTCCTTCTGGATAGCAGCTCTATCTTCTGCGCTGGCAGTCACCTGCACATCAATGTATTTGATGTCACGAGTTTCCTGATATTGTTTGAATTGCTCTTTCTTCTTGTTGTACAGTTCTTTCAGTTCCGATTCTTTCACTACAATAGTAGAGTCTACTACCGAAGAATAAGGAACGCCTGCCAACAGTACATTGTATTGATTTACTCTTGCGTCAAAAGCATCCTGTGCTTCTACCGGATTAGAAAGAAGAGCCTTAGACACCAATGCCTGATATTTTTCTGCCAGACGGCTTTGGATCAATGTCTTTTGGATGAACGACCAGTATTTATACATATTGTTGTACTGTTCTGCATACTGTGCCGGCATCTGGGATTCACTCATTTTCGCATATTCAACGAGGAACTTGTTCAGCATATCTTTGTCGAAGTTTCCTGTTTGCGGATTTTGGAAAGGAGTCTGTCTCAGCAAAGGATGAACACCAGCTTTCAGGATATCCTGAATTTCAGCAGTAGAGACAGTCAGTCCCAATGCTTTAGCTTCTTTTTCAATCAGTTTATTGTTTACGTAGGAACGCCATACTTCGTCGCGCACCTGGTTGGTTTGGTCGTCGTTCAAGGCGGTCACTCCACGCATGAGTTTCACCACTTCAGTATATTCTTCTACCAAATTCTGATACTCCTGAGCGGAAAGAGCGTCTCCGTTCACCTCACCTACGTCATGCGCCTGATGCGGCTGCATTACCTTCCATGCATCACCCGCAATGAAAGCAAACAGCGCCAAGCCGATAACAATCACCAATAAAGGTCCTTTCGACCTAATGTTTTGTAACGTTGCCATTTTGATTAATACGATTTATGTTTATTATTATTTCTTTCTTTTGTCGTTTTAGCGCACGAAGATACAAAAAATGCTAATATGCATCCATTTATTAGCCAAAAATTTCTTGAATATCGCTATTATTCCAAAACTTTCAAGCGCACAAGTTCTATTTTTGTCGCTGTAACCTTAATTATCTTGAACTGATAGCGTCCTACTTGTATGACCTCATGCAATTTCGGGAAACTCTGATATTGGTTAAGAATCAATCCACCCACCGTCAGATATTCGTCCGACTCGGGCAAATCAAGCCCGAAAGTTTCGTTGACCTTTTCTATTTCCAAACGGGCGGACAATACATACTCGCGTTCCTCAATCTGCTTGCAGATATAAGAAGTATTGTCGTGCTCGTCTTCTATATCACCAAAAATTTCTTCTACCAAATCTTCCAACGACACAATACCGGACGTCCCGCCGAATTCATCCACCACTACAGCAATCGTTTTCTTCTGTTGCATGAACAACTTCATCAATTTATGGGCAGACATCGTCTCAGGAACAATCGGCACCTGCTTCACATTGTCGTGCCAGTCTTTCGGAGCACGGAACATTTCTGACGAATGGATATATCCGACCACATTGTCGATATTCCCATCATATACGATAATCTTGGATATGCCGGACTCAATAAAACGGCTCTTCAACTCATCCAACGAAGTAGTCAGGTCAACAGCCACTACTTCCGTGCGCGGGACGATACAGTCACGGATTTTTATATTTGAGAAATCAAGCGCATTCTGAAAGATTTTCACTTCCGTGTCCAGTTCCTCTTCATTCTCAGCATTGTCGATACTACTCTGCACAAAGTAATCCAGATCCACCTTTCCAAAAGCTATATCAGACGCATCTTTATCCATTTTCATTCCAAAAAGCCAAAGGAACAAACAGGACACACCGGATGCAAATTTAGAAACAGGATACAGAACAACATAACAAACAATCAGCGGAACTGCAAAAATATTCAATACCAGATTGGGATTGATCTTGAAGAGCGTTTTCGGCAGGAACTCTCCAGTCACCAATATAATCAAGGTAGAAATGACGGTCTGCGCCAACACCATCAGAAAATGATTTTCTATGAATCCCGACAACAGATTATCGCCGATTATCTGCGCCATCAGGATACCGTAGATAACCAGCGCGATATTGTTCCCCACCAACATGGTAGAGATAAATTCATTTGGATTCTTGAAAAAGACAGAAAGGATACGGGACGTTATTCCGCCCTTGCGTTCCATTTCAAAACGCAGTTTATCTACTGAGACAAAAGCGATCTCCATTCCCGAAAAGAAAGCGGAGAAGACCATGGTGATTATAAGCGAGATATAAATATTCATAAGTTTTGATTTACGATTAGACGATTCACGAGGTACAATTGATATTACTTCGCCTATTTCGCAGCATCTTTATTCACAGAATCCGGCAATGCTTTTGTTTCCGGCTGAGACGGGGCACCCGCTTCATCGTCCACATAGAAGATGCCTTCTATATTATGAATGGTATAAACAGTCATTTGTTGATTGGAGTCGAAGCCATGTCCGGTAATAATTCTATCCGGTTGTTGGATACGTATGAACTTGTCGGAATATACTTTTTGAGTGGCTTCGTTCCAGTAAAGCAGTTCCGTATTAAAACGTTCGCCTTTCCGATTTTGTATATCGACATTCCCTATCAGCTTCCAAAGCCTTTCTTTATTATAATAATAGGCAGTATCCGCTTTGATACTGGCTTCTACATGAAAGATAGAGTCGAACTGCTCAAGATATACTCCTTTTTCAAATGCCCAATAAGAAGGTTTCTTACGGTCGTAGACCTCCCACTCTTCCGTACTCACCCTATAACGCGTCACTCCGGAATCGGATATAAGAGTTGTAACCCCCAATGTTTTCATCATCGGAAGAGAATCGCGCTCGGTGATAGCCTCACCCACCGCTTTCGTCTTACCGCCGCATGAGGGAAATAAAAGAAGCATAACAATTGTCCCAAGGACAATTGTTATGCTCATGCTTTTATGCAACAAACGTTTACTTCGTTTTCGCAACATACATTTATCTAATCGTTGTAGTCTCTCCGATCCATCCGCCGATAGTGATGCGATCGCCTTGTTTGTAACCTAACATAAACAGGTCTTTAGCTTGCGGAGTATGGCCAGAATATCTACCGATCAATTTGTTAGCTTCTTCAGCTACGCTCGGATCTACTTGTTTTGCACGTTGCAGTTTGTCGATCACTGCAAAATAAGTACATTTGTTCAAAGCAGATTCGTCGCTCCAGTTAGGGCTCATTGCATAAAGATTGGCAATCAGGATATATGGAGCACCGTAGTTTTCGTTAAGGCTAATAGCTTTTTGGCAATACGCTCTTGCTTGAGACAGTTTTTTGGCAGAAGCCAAAACAGCAGCAGCAGCATATGCTTTTTCAGCCTTCGCCATATTGTCTGTTTCCAGATTCACAGCTTCGTCAAAGAACTTCACAGCACCGTCAATATCACCCTTCTTAAATGCCTGGTAAGCACATCCGGTAGCAGCTTCTGCAGTCGGTTCTATCTTATATGAATAATAAGCTGCCTGTTGGTAAGCTTCGCTTTCAGTACATTTCATCATTTTCATGATGTCGATTACTTTCTTCAAGTATTCCAAATCGTTCTGGTTTGCTTCCACTTTCGGGCCATAGATACCTTGCAATGATTCGCAATCAGCAGTACCACTGTTTACAAACAAAGCAACCAAGTTGTCTTTGATTCCTTGCAAGTTTTTCTTCTTCGCTTCGCTGGTTTCAGTAGCAATAGCACCATCGGCATATTCGGAAGCAGCCAGATAATCCTGAATGAATTGTTCCTTATGAGTAGGATCTGCTTTCAGTTTGTCCAATGACATTTGCAGAAAATAGAACAAAGTAGCAGCAGCCGATTCGGCTTTCACTGCATTAACAGACTGGCTCAACCATTGATAAGCCTGATTTACGTCAATTTTCGGAGCAAAAGCAATATAATCTACTGCTTTGATACCCAATGCTTCGTCAGCAGAAGATACTTTGGTACCTTTAGCCAAAAAGTCAGGTGTGTATTTAATACGCAAATCATGCGTATTCATCAATTCATTAAAATATTTCTGGTATTCCGGATTATTCTTGTCCTTGATTTGTCCCATCAAGCCTTTCAGAATTTTATATCCGTCAGTAAATGTATAGAAACGAAGCGTCGGACAGTTTTCCAACACAGCTTTCCAAGGAGTATACGCATCTTTAAAATTACCTGCACGCACAGCTTCATGCGAAATACTACTGTTTGAATTACAGTTAGACGCATCCTGTGCTATTGCAGTGGTTGCCCCTGCTGAAAGGACCAACATAGCCACAAGCGTTTTAATCTTCATTGTATTTAAATTTTAGTTGTTATTATAAAGTCGTCTATTCTCTCTCACGTTGTTTCAACTTAATTATTCTACCCTGCGTTTGAAGAACCAACGTTCGTTGAACGTCAATCCGATACTCACACGGAAGACATTCTCATTCACAAAAGTTGCTTCTTGCCCACTGACACGGACAAACTGTCCGCTAATACTAAGGATAGAACGTGAACGGGGTACAGGCAAACCGAAACCGGCAGTTACGCCATATTCACGGGAAGCCTTTTTGTCGCCGATCTTATAATACGGAGTCGTATAATAAGCTCCCAAACGGTATTTGATGTGGGATAGGTAGGAACGTCCTATCAAATTAGGAATGTATTCCGCTCCCACTGATATTTTATGACGATCGCAATATGCATAAGTTTCTTTAAAATCCTTACGCATAACATCATCTGTGGTAGTTACACCAAAATTAGCCTTAGACCATTGCTGCAAACTATAATCCATACCAACTGTGAGACGTTTGTCGTAGTTGTATGTAAATCCTACTCCGAAAATATTCGGAAGTTCCAACGTAGCATCCAACTTATCACTGCTGGTCGCACTAGCCTGTTTAGTAACTGTATAATCGTTATTCAGTTTATGCTTAAGGGAATATACCGCTCCAATAGTTACTGAATGTTTTTTACTCAAATTTTGTGTATATTGCGCCCCAAAGTCCAGTTTATAGTCTGAAATCGACACAGTAGTCTGTCTTATGAACGAATTAGCCGAAGCCGTGTTCGGATAAAGCATCGTTAAAGAACGAGTTATGTCTCCCCAAAAATAAGATACATTAACTCCAAGAGAGAGATTCTTTAACACCTTCACGCCCACGCCTACATACAATTGATGCAATCCGCCATCTCCGGAAAAAACACTTGTATAATCCGGTGTGGCATCATTCGCATCAGGTTGTGTTTCCGGTGTGGCTGCATGATCCCTTGACACACTATATCCTACATTAGAAAACGGCAATAATCCGATGCTCATAGCTACTCTAGGATGCAAACGGAATTGCATTGCTAAATAGTCAAAACTAGAGTTCTTAACGTTTAGTTTATCGACGCCATTACTAATATTCATATTTTGTAGACTGACACCCCCTTCAAAAATGAAAGTCAACGAGTCAATGGCTGTGTACGAAGCAGGATTTAACGGATTGATCTGCGCTCCATCCCGGAGTCCAAAAGCAATTCCGCCCATCGCCTTGCTATTTCCGAAACTTTGATCGGACAAGTCACCATAACCATATCGTGTATAAGGAGAGTTTGTATTATTTTGAGCGATTGTCACTCCGGTAACCATTGTGAGCAAAAGCGCACATAGTGTGTGTTTAAATCCTACCATTATTATAGTTTAAAATTCTATTTAATCCTTTCAACACTAAAAATCTATCTGCAAAGATGACACTTTTTGCGCTGCTATCAAAAGAAAAATCATCTCCGCCCGTTAAAAAAACCAAAAGTTCAGGATATTTATGTTTCATAGACTCAATATAACCTGAAATTTCGTATTCCATACCTTTCAACACTCCGGCACGTATAGCGGTTTCAGTGTCTCGTCCCATCGGGAGTTTACGCCCATTAGTATCTACCATAGGTAAACGTCCGGTAAACTGATGAAGCGCCTTGAAGCGCATCTGCATGCCGGGAGAAATATTACCACCATGATACTGCCCCTTCGAGTCAATAAATTCGTAAGTAATGCAAGTTCCTGCATCGATGACTAATATATCGTTGTGGGGAAACTGCTCATTAGCACCTATCACAGCAGCCATACGGTCGTATCCCAATGTTTCGGGAGTTTCGTACAAGTTGGCCACCGGCAAAGGTGTTTTATGATTAAGCCACAGCAAAGGAAACGGCAAAGCTGACAAACCAGCAAGTATCCGTTCATTCAAATCAATAACAGTGGCCACAATCCCCTGCTCCATCGGGTATTTGGAGCAAAGAGTTCGCAAACAATCCAATGATTGATTGGATTCAGTCAACACTTCCACCATCTCCCCATTATTATTGAAGAGAGCGACTTTCGCCATTGTATTCCCTATGTCGATAATTAAGTTCAATGCATTCATCTTTAAGCGGGCGCAAAGGTAAAGTAAAAAAAGGGAAATTGAAGCATAGAGAAGAAATTATCTTATTTTTTCATTTCAGATAAAACAGACGTTCTGTTTCCCGAATCCAACAAATCTTCGTATATTCGCTGCCAAAATAAAACGAATCTACTGATGAAACGACCTTTTTTATATATAGTTCTTTCTTTTTGCTTGTTGCTCCTGCCCTTTGGACAAACAACTGCCAACTGCAATGACTCCATCCGCCTCAGCCTGCTGACCTGTGCCCCCGGAGAAGAGATATATTCCCTATTCGGACACACAGCTATCCGCTACGAAAATCCTTCACAAGGCATCGATATTGTGTTCAATTACGGATTATTCAGTTTCAACACCCCCAATTTCATTCTCCGTTTTTCACTTGGAGAGACGGACTACCAGTTGGGGGCGACTGATTATTCCTATTTTGCAGGAGAATACGCCTTTTTCGGACGCAGCGTATGGCAGCAGACTTTAAATTTGACTAATAAAGAGAAAGTCGAATTAATCCGCTTACTGCAAGAGAACTACCACCCCAAGAATCGGGTGTACCGTTATAATTTCTTTTACGATAATTGTGCAACCCGCCCCCGTGACAAGATAGAGGAAAGCATCACAGAGAAAGTGATTTATCCGGCAGATCCACAAGACGGTTCTCATTCTTTCCGTGATATTGTACATCAATATTGCAAAGGACATCCGTGGGCACGCTTCGGTATCGATTTATGTATCGGAAGTGAAGCAGACCAACCTATCACACAACGACAGATGATGTTTGCACCTTTTTATCTGATGGACGCTTTCGCCGGCGCACAGATTAAGAACGATTCCATCCAACGTCCGCTTGCCGAAGCCGCTGAGTTGGTGGTAGATGCAACTCCCGAACCGGATGAAAGCACTTGGATACTCACCCCGCTACAATGCGCGTTACTATTATTCATACTAACAGCCGGCGCCACTATCTACGGTATCCGACGGAGAACCGGTTTATGGGGAATCGACCTGTTTCTCTTTGGTGCGGCAGGTATCGTGGGATGCGTCCTTGCTTTTCTTGCCCTCTTCTCCGAACATCCGGCTGTCAGTTCCAATTTCTTGTTACTGGTGTTCCATCCGGGGCAACTTCTTTTACTTCCATACATCATTTATTGTGACCGAAAAAAGAAGAAATGTTGGTATTTAACCCTGAATCTAGTCGTTTTAACACTTTTTATAGCGCTTTTTTCACTGATTCCACAGAGATTTGACTTTGCTGTTGTACCTTTGGCACTCTGTTTGCTAATACGTTCAGCGAGCAACTTAATAGTGACATCTAAAAAGATATAATGAAAGGACTACTAACTTCCCTTATCACCGTACTTACCTTCACAGGGCTACAAGCTCAGTCGCTTCCTACTGCCCCTAAACTCGTAGTAGGACTGACGATTGACCAACTACGTACGGATTATCTGGAAGCATTTTCATCACTCTACGGTGAAAAAGGCTTTAAACGCTTATGGAAAGAGGGAAGAGTATTCTATAACACCCAATATACTTTCAGCGGTGTAGACCGTTCTTCGGCCATAGCCGCCATATACAGCGGCACAACTCCTTCCATAAACGGAATCATTTCCAAACGATGGATGGACGTGTCTACCCTGCGCCCTGTCAATAGCACGGACGATACGGCATTCATGGGCTATTATACAGACCAAACGTGCTCACCTGCCAAATTACTGACTTCCACCATTGCCGACGAGCTCAAAATTGCGACTCAAGGCAAAGGACTTGTATATGCCATCGCCCCCAAATGTGACGCAGCGATTTTTGCTGCCGGACATGCCGGAAACGGTGCTTTTTGGATGAATCCCAATACGGGAAAATGGAGCGGAACCACTTATTATGGAGAATTTCCCTGGTGGGCAAGCCAGTACAATGACCGCCAAGCTGTCGATTTCCGTATTGCAAACATAACTTGGGAACCTGTTTTTCCACGTGGGATGTACACTTTCCTGCCAGATTGGCGGGACATGGTTTTCAAATATAAATTTGACGATGACCGTAACAATAAGTACCGACGTTTCATCACAAGCCCTTTTGTGAACGATGAAGTAAACGCTCTTGCCGAAGAAGCACTGAACAAAAGTTTAATCGGCATGGATGACATTACTGACTTGTTGGCACTAACCTACTATGCTGGCAATTATGCACATAAATCCGTACAGGAATGTGCCATGGAGATACAAGATACGTATGTACGTCTCGACCGCAGCATCGCTGACTTACTCGAATTACTCGACAAGAAAGTCGGCTTACAGAATGTGCTTGTCTTCATCACTTCTACCGGATATACAGACAGCGAATCGGCTGATTCGGGACTGTATAAGATTCCCGGCGGAGAGTTTTACCTGAACCGTTGCGCAGCTTTGTTGAATATGTACCTGATGGCTACATATGGTGAAGGCAAGTATGTGGAAACGTATCATAACCAGCAGATTTACCTCAACCATAAGTTGCTGGAACAAAAGCAACTGAACCTGACAGAAGTACAAGAGAAGTCCGCCGAATTCCTCATGCAATTCAGCGGGGTGAACGAAGCGTATTCCGCCAACAGACTTTTACTGGGTTCATGGACACCGGAGATTTACAAGATACGTAACGGATATCATCGTAAACGTTCGGGCGACTTGGTGATTGACGTCCTTCCCGGATGGACTATGGTGGACGAAAACACCAGTGAAAGCAAAGTAGTACGCCATTCATTTATACCTTCACCGCTGATTTTCATCGGTCACTCGGTGAAACCGGCTATCATACAGACTCCTGTAACAATCGAACATATCGCGCCTACACTGGCACATTTCATGCGCATCCGGGCTCCCAATGCTTGTTCCGCTGCACCCATCACCGACTTACGGTAAAAGTTTACTCATAAAAACAGGGTGCAAAACATTAATAAATCAGCATTTTAATGTAACTTTGCGCAAGAATTTTTAAATAGATAAATAATAAACATACTTATACAAATGGGATTCAATGAATTTTTAAGCTCGATTTTCGGAAACAAATCCACGCGAGACATGAAAGAAATCAAGCCCTGGGTAGAGAAAATCAAAGCTGCTTACCCGGAGATTGAGAAACTGGACAACGATGCCCTCCGTGCCAAAACGGAAGAAATCAAAAAATATATCCATGAATCGGCTACTGCCGAACGTGCGAAAGTAGAAGAATTAAAAGCGAGTATCGAAAGTATCGAACTGGAAAACCGCGAAGAAATCTTTGCACAAATTGACAAGATAGAAAAAGAAATCTTGGAAAAATATGAGAAGGCGCTGGACGAAGTTCTACCTGTCGCTTTCTCCATCGTCAAGGCTACTGCCAAACGTTTCGCTGAAAATGAGGAAATCGTAGTGACTGCAACGGAATTCGACCGTCAGATTGCCGCTACGAAGGATTTTGTACGCATCGAAGGCGATAAGGCAATTTATCAGAATCACTGGATAGCCGGCGGTAACGACACGGTATGGAACATGGTTCACTACGATGTACAGCTCTTTGGTGGTGTCGTTCTGCACAAAGGTAAAATCGCGGAAATGGCAACCGGTGAAGGTAAGACTTTGGTAGCTACTCTCCCGGTATTCCTGAACGCATTGACCGGAAACGGTGTGCATGTGGTAACCGTGAATGATTATCTGGCAAAACGTGACTCCGAATGGATGGGACCTCTTTATATGTTCCACGGCTTGAGTGTGGACTGTATCGACCGTCATCAACCGAACTCCGATGCACGCCGCCAGGCATATATGGCTGATATCACGTTCGGTACAAACAACGAATTTGGCTTCGACTACCTACGTGACAATATGGCTATCAGCCCGAAAGACTTGGTGCAACGCCCGCACAACTATGCTATCGTGGATGAGGTTGACTCCGTATTGATTGATGATGCACGTACTCCGTTGATTATCTCAGGTCCTGTACCAAAAGGTGACGACCAATTGTTCGAGCAACTCCGCCCGCTGGTTGAGCGTCTGGTAGAAGCACAAAAAGTATTGGCAACCAAATATCTGTCTGAAGCCAAGAAACTTATCGCGTCGAATGACAAGAAAGAGGTGGAAGAAGGATTTCTCGCCTTGTATCGTAGCCACAAGTGTTTGCCAAAAAACAAGGCTCTGATTAAGTTCCTCAGTGAACAGGGTATCAAAGCCGGCATGCTCAAAACGGAAGAAATCTACATGGAGCAGAACAACAAGCGTATGCACGAAGTTACCGACCCGTTGTATTTCGTAATCGACGAAAAACTAAACAGTGTAGACCTGACAGATAAAGGGGTAGACCTGATTACCGGTAATTCCGAAGATCCTACTTTATTCGTTCTTCCCGACATTGCCGGACAACTCTCGGAACTGGAAAATGTGCCGAACCTGACCAATGAAGAAAAACTTCAGAAGAAAGATGAATTGTTGACTAACTATGCCGTTAAATCAGAACGTGTACATACTATCAACCAGTTGCTGAAAGCTTACACGATGTTCGAGAAAGACGACGAATATGTAGTTATCGACGGACAAGTGAAGATCGTAGACGAACAGACCGGCCGTATCATGGAAGGTCGCCGCTACTCTGACGGTTTACATCAGGCTATTGAAGCTAAGGAACGTGTGAAAGTGGAAGCTGCTACACAAACTTTCGCCACGATTACTTTGCAGAACTACTTCCGTATGTATCACAAGCTTTCCGGTATGACCGGTACTGCTGAAACGGAAGCAGGCGAACTTTGGGACATCTATAAATTGGACGTAGTCGTAATCCCGACCAACCGCCCGATTGCCCGTAAGGATATGAATGACCGCGTTTACAAAACTAAACGTGAAAAATATAAAGCTGTTATCGAGGAAATCGAAAAATTGGTTCAGGCAGGACGTCCGGTACTGGTAGGTACCACTTCGGTGGAAATCTCCGAAATGCTAAGCAAAATGCTTACCATGCGCCATATCGAGCATAAGGTATTGAACGCCAAACTTCACCAGAAAGAAGCGGACATCGTTGCTACCGCCGGTTTGAGCGGAACAGTAACCATTGCTACCAACATGGCTGGTCGTGGTACCGACATCAAGCTAAGCCCGGAAGTGAAAGCTGCGGGCGGTTTGGCAATTATCGGTACGGAACGTCATGAATCCCGTCGTGTAGACCGCCAGTTGCGTGGTCGTGCTGGACGTCAGGGAGACCCGGGTTCTTCCGTGTTCTTCGTGTCACTGGAAGATAACTTGATGCGTCTGTTCTCTTCCGACCGTATCGCGAACGTAATGGACAAACTTGGTTTCCAGGAAGGCGAAATGATCGAGCACAAGATGATTTCCAATTCTATCGAACGTGCCCAGAAGAAGGTGGAAGAAAATAACTTCGGTATTCGTAAACGTCTGTTGGAATATGACGACGTGATGAACAAGCAGCGTACAGTGGTTTACACCAAACGTCGCCACGCTTTGATGGGTGAACGTATCGGTATGGACATCGTGAACATGATTTGGGACCGTTGTGCCAATGCTATCGAAAACAATGATTATGAAGGTTGCCAAATGGAACTGCTTCAGACATTGGCGATGGAGACTCCGTTCACCGAAGAAGAGTTCCGCAACGAGAAGAAGGATAAGTTGGTCGAAAAGACTTTCAACATCGCGATGGAGAACTTCAAGCGCAAGACTGAGCGTCTGGCTCAAATTGCTAATCCGGTTATCAAACAGGTATATGAGCACCAGGGACATATGTACGAGAACATCTTGATTCCTATCACGGACGGCAAACGTATGTACAACATTTCCTGTAATCTGAAAGCGGCTTACGAATCGGAATCCAAAGAAGTGGTGAAAGCATTCGAGAAGTCAATCCTGCTTCACGTTATTGACGAGGCATGGAAAGAGAATTTGCGCGAATTGGACGAACTGAAACATTCCGTACAGAATGCCAGCTACGAGCAAAAAGACCCGCTGTTGATTTACAAACTTGAGTCTGTTACTTTGTTCGATGCTATGGTTAACAAGATTAATAACCAGACCATATCTATCCTGATGCGCGGACAAATTCCTGTACAGGAAGCACCGGACGAACAAGCTGCACGCCATGTAGAAGTACGCCAGGTTGCTCCCGAACAACGCCAGGACATGAGCAAGTATCGTGAAAACAAGCAAGACTTGAATGATCCTAATCAGCAGGCTGCTGCCAACCAGGATACTCGCGAACAGCAGAAGCGCGAACCGATCCGTGCGGAAAAGACCGTAGGACGTAATGATCCTTGTCCATGCGGAAGCGGTAAGAAGTACAAAAACTGCCACGGTAAGAATGCTTGAAGATATTGAGAATTGAAAATTAAAAATTGAGAAACAAGAGTTTTCCATTTCTTAATTCTCTATTTATAAAAGAAAGTCTCAAACGGTTAAAAACTGTTTGAGACTTTCTTTTATTCTTTCAAAATCGTACTTTTGTTCAAATTACTAAATAGAACAAAACTATGGCAAAATCTTATTCACCGGCTTTCGTTTCTTTATTCCTGTTGGCATTGAGTAGCTGCCAAAGCCTGGAGCAGATTTCCATTGATTATCTGCAAGCTGCCGACCTTAGCTTCCCACCACAACTTCGAAAAGTGGCAATCGTGAATAACACCAGCAATGCGCCGGATAACAAACTGATAACGCAATCTGATAAAATCAAAGAGAACTCGCCGATAGTAAGCCGCGCAACGGCTTATGTGAATGGAGATACTAAAGTCGCAACAGAGGCACTGGCCGAAGAGATTGCGCATCAGAACTACTTTGACGAAGTGGTGATTTGCGATTCCGCTTTGCGGGCAAATGATAAGTTGCCGCGTGAAAGTATACTAAGTCAGGAAGAAGTCCGTAAGTTGGCTTCAGATTTAGAGGTGGATTTAATCATTGCCCTAGAAAACCTGCAACTCAAAGCGACAAAGACTATCCGTTACCTCGACGAGTTCAATTGTTTTCAAGGGGCTGTGGATGTCAAGGCTTATCCTACGGTCAGAATTTACCTGCCCGAACGAAGCAGACCGATGAATACGCTTCACCCTAACGACAGCATCTTTTGGGAAGAATTCGGAGCTTCGGCAGTAGAAGCTGCCACGCATATGATTCCCGATAAGAAAATGTTGCAGGAAGCCGCCGAATTTGCAGGAACGATTCCGGTGAAGTATATTGTTCCGATGTGGAAAAAAGGAACACGGTATCTATATACCGGCGGTTCGGTACCGATGCGGGACGCAGCCGTTTACGTACGCGAAAATTCGTGGGATGACGCATACGAACTTTGGCGCCAGGCTTTCGAAGGTACGAAAAGTGAAAAGAAGAAAATGCGGGCTGCACTTAATATCGCAGTTTACTATGAAATGAAAGACAGTTTGTCCCAAGCACAGGAATGGGCTGAAAAAGCCCAGCAACTAGCCAAGAAGATTGAGAAAAAAAATGTATCGGAAAATATGCATGCCACCATTAACGATGTGCCGAATTATTATCTCACCAGCCTGTATTTGGCGGAGTTAAAGGAGAGAAATAGCCAATTAGCTAAGTTAAAGATGCAAATGAGTCGATTTAATGACGATTTTTAAGAAAATCGTGTATCAAATCTTATTTTTTTTATACCTTTGAACTAACAAAAAGAAGGAACCCATGAAATTGAGCCAGCAATCACAATCTATTATCGAGGCGACTATCCAAAAGGCAGTCGCTAAATACACATGTAACTGCGAACAAACTATTGTTACTGACATCCATCTTCAACCAGACCAAGCTTCGGGACAGCTTACTATTTACAATGATGATGATGAAGAATTGGCAAACATCATGATAGAAGAATGGACTACATATGACAGTGATGATTTCCTGGAAAACATAGAGCCTTCCCTGCGCAATATCCTCTGCAGAATGAAAGATGCAGGCGACTTTGACAAGGTGACTATCCTGAAACCTTACTCGTTCGTATTGGTGGACGAAGATAAGGAAACGGTGACGGAATTGCTGCTGGTAGATGATGATACGATATTGGTGAATGACGAGCTGCTGAAAGGATTGGATAAGGAGTTGGATGATTTCCTGAAAGAGTTGCTGGAAAAGTAAAATCTCATATACGGCAATAAATCATATACGGCAATAATATTGTGGCTTGTCGGCAGAAAGTCCTCTATGCGCTTAACCGGAGGTTCACCGGTTTCACTTTATTGCTAAATACCCGATGAATAAAGCCATAGCGGGTGAAAGCAAGGAAGAAAGACAAAGAGAAATTACCTTTCATCGCTTTCACCTTCATTATCGTTTCGCTTGCAGTGTCTATTGGACATATAGATCCAACACGTCAGCTATATATACCCAACATATCAAGTAATACTACCTGATAATTAAGCTATTAATACTTGACAACTCAACTATTAACATATTGATTGACAGATTATTTGCCATTACCTAATTTCTTTTTGGTTATAGCATAATTGAATTAGCTCATAGCATATCGAAAAAACAAAGGTGAAAGAGTGAAGAACGGTTCCAACCGGAATTTTCCCCTCTCTTTCACCCGCTATCGCTTTATCCATCAGGGTTCCAGCAACAGGGTGAACCCGATGAACCCTCGCTAAAAGTACAAGAAAAGAATCGCTACTATCTTATACTTTTAGATTAATATCCATGCGATTTCTCTGCCCAGGCTTTTTCCATTTCATAGAAATTAACCGTCTCACCAACAGACTTGCCGTCCAATTCCTGCTGTTTCTGCTCAAAGAAAGCCTTCCAACGCGGATAATACAAATCTTTCAGAAGCCCGCTCCACTCACGATGAGAATAATCATGCAAACCTCCCTGATTGGCAGCGATGCTGTCTCCCCAGACTGTGATTAACGCGGATGCATTCCATTCGTAGAGTTTCTTTTCCGCATCGGTAGTACCCAAAGAACGTGCGGCAGCCAGCCAAGAAGATACGGAGAACTCTTTCCGGGTAGACAATAAGCTGTCTTGTGACAAGATGAGCTCAAGAAATTGCTGTGTCTGCTTCCGGAAACTCTCTTTGTCTGTACGGTCATAACTTAGGGAGATGTCCTCGAGCAATGCATTACCTTTATCTGTATTACTCTGACGTACGATATCCACCAGGTCATATTCAAAGTTGTTGTTTCCTTTATACCGGTCGGCTACTGCAAGTAATAGATTGGCAGCCTTTGCCGTGGAATCGGGAGAATAGAAAAGTTTTGCCGATCCCCATGTCGATGTCCTGTCGAGGTGAAATCCCGGTCGGGCACATAGCAAAGACTCAATAGTACCTTCTCCCCGAATGTTTTTCGGGGCATTATAGACTGTATGTTGTAAAGTGCGCCAGGCTTCTGCCACTTCAGGCAGTACTTCACCACCATAACGGGCTTGCAGATATGTTTGCAGCCATTCGTCGGAAGAAAACCGCTGTTCACGCCAAGGCAACTCATAAAGAAGCTCAAACATCACCGGGTTGTTTTCTATTCCTTCGGGCACTGTACCTACCCCGCGCATTGTTTTTCCATTGGCATGTGCACGGGCGTCATAGTATCCGTTGACGAGTTGGTCCATCCGGCCATGCAAGCCCACATTTCCACCGAAGTTGAGCAACATACAATAAAGCCAGTCATGCTTGCCGAAACCTTTCTCCCGACACCACTCCGAATCCGGATCGCCCCATTGAGGACGTTTCTCACTATATAAATCGAGCACTATCATATCGCCGGCATTCAAGGCATCAATCATCGCCGGACGTGGATTGGCTTGCCAAGCCTGAATCACCCACACAGCTTCGGGATTCGCCTTTTTCATAGCTGCCATGATAGAGGTACCTGTTTTTTCCAAATCCACCCCTTCCGTATTTCCACCTTCATGAAAGGGATCCATGCTATAATAGTTGGCCTTTCCATAGAGTTTCTCCAACTCTTCATAGTACATGGCTGCAAAGGAATCGAAGTGTTCGTCTTCTGTGGAGAGGAAAGCCGGACGAGGAAATCCGCACCAGGTGCCTGGATCGGCAATCTGATACCCCAGTTTCTCGCCTATGTTGCGGGGCACCATTCCTGAGTATCCGGGAAATACAGGTTCGATTCCCAGTTCCCGCATACGGGATACAATCTTCTTTTGAAGTGCTTCCTGTTGCCGATACCAACTGTCGGGGTTAGGACCTCCCCACCCTTCCAAGTTATTCATCTGCCACCAGGCCATAAAGGCGGGACCGGAAATGAATTTATTAATCTCTTCTGTGGTATATCCCACCCGTTTCAAGAGATTATACCATACTACTTCTATCCCTGTGACACTCAAAGGCATATTGATTCCGTGCATGGCCATCCAGTCGATTTCTTTCTCCCAACGTGCCCAATCCCAAAAGGCTGTAGAGTAGGAATAGGTGCAATAGTTCAGATAGTAACGATGCTTCATATCTGTCTCCTGACGGATTTTCTCCGTGGGGAGAGGCAATGTTTCCGGTAACTTTTGCGTTGGATTATTCCAAGAAAGGTGGATGCCCGCCACATACTTCAAATACCAGTTCAATCCCGTTGCCAATGACAAATCGGAATTTCCGGTTATCAGGACTTTGCCGTCTTTGGGCGTTATCTCAAAATAGTCTTCAGACGGATTATCCTGTTGCGGTATCATCTGAAAAAGAATCCGATCTTTCGAAGTCCCTTCCGTTACACGTTCCGCCAAAGAATTTACAGGCAACTGCTTAGGCTGACAGCTACACAATAGAGTCACTCCAAGTAATAAGGTTATCAAAATACGTATGTTCATAATCGTGTTTTCTTAGATTTGCCAAAGATAGCAAATAGAAATCATATTTCTCATCTCATGTACATTTTTAATCAATGAAACAAGTAAATCAATGAAACAAGAAGAATTGCGGACGACCATATACATTTATCTCTTTTACCTTCCCTGACAAGAAAGAGCCTTTACGGACTTTGAGACGAAGGGCTGATATTTTATAGATTTCCTTTAAGTCAATAATGATACGGTGCGGCTGTCCGGATTCCGTTGCCGGATCAGTATGCCAGAATGAAGAAATATCCCCATCGAACAAATTCTCCGCCACGCCCAGATTCTTGTCTGCCTGCTCGCTACTTACATAAACAACTTCCCATTTGGTCTTATCCACCGGTTGCCCCTTGTCATCCAAGAAGTCAACTTCCGAAATGCATGCCTGGTTGTCTTCCGTATATGAAGAAAGTGTTTCAATGCAAAAATGGCGCAAAGTGCTCACAACCGGCAAATCAAATTGCTGCCAGTCGTTCGTCTCTGTTAAGGTGGTTTTCAGCAAAATATCTCCTTCTTCCAGAATCGGATTGCCTGTCTGGTTGCGTAGCTGTTTCTCCGGCTTGTTTTTATCCACGCCCAAACTGTCAAGGATCGGTTTATTATAATCGCGAAAACGAAACGTACAACTTTCTAAAACGAAACGTACAATTTTCACTGTTTTTCACCCCATCAAAGCAAAGGCATTTAATCACCATTTAAGCGGTAATTAAATGCCTTTTGAACATCTGCAAAAAGCGTGGAAAATGTTGCTTTTCAGCTGCATTTTGTCTGCACTTTATTTGCTCAATTCGTAGAAAATCACTATCTTTACATAGTAATTAAGAGGTTCTTTTGCGTCGGTTTATCCCGTTCGCAAACCTTTCATGCAACCAGCTTGTCAAGCAGGCTAATGATATTTGCCTTTATCTTGCGCCTGTCTCTTTCCCACTCTATTTGTTCCATCCCTTTGTCATATTCAGGATAAGGCTTTTCTTTCGTCTTAAACTGAAAATGCTTGCACAAAGGATAAATGTAACGATAGGTTTTCACCACGAACACCTCCAAATCACCAAGTAGAAAAGCAACATTCGAGCGAACATAACCAGATGGAGATGTCGTGTTTGTGAGTATCTGTTCGTGGGTAAACTCACCTGTTCGCCTGTTGCGAAGAAAGCGCGTGTAATGAAAGCCGTAATACTTGAAATTGGCTGCTTTGTAGATTGTTCCGCAACCCAAACGACCGTCGGCAAAACTTTGTATCGCCACGACGTTCTCGTCCATCTTTCGGATCAACTTAATGCTGGCAGCAATTAACACCGTTTCTGCGTTCTTTCCGAGGCAATCATCAATCCACAGACGATTTAATTCACACATCCACGCTTTCGGGTTCGGATGGGTAAACAGCTTTGCGTTCATGTTCTTCATGTACCCGTAAACTGCAACACCGAGGCATCTGTCTGGCTCATCAGCGCGGAAGATACCGAAATTAAACACCCCAAAGCCGCCAAAGTTCCATTTATGGGAATAGTGGTGTTCTATCACCATTTGGCGGGCAAGTTCCTTTTCCACGGGTTTGATAAGCAGGTCGCCGAGCGACGAGGTTTGTTTCAGGACAAACAGATTTTCTTTAATCATTCAGCATACTAACAATGTTTTAATGGTTTATAAATATGGTTTGAGTTATTTTTCGTACTTTTGCAGTCCTACCACATACGAGCGGGCTTTCCGCATACACAAAAAAAGCGTCACAACGCGGTCAAAAGGCATATTAAGCCCCTGACTGTGCGTTGTGGCGCATCTTTGTGTTAGTATGTGGTAGGATACTACTAACAGGTCGGGGGCTTTTTCTTTCCCCCTCTTTCAGGTGTCTATCGGTTCAGCAGTTCGTCCACCTGCCGCTTGCATTCGGCGCGGTAGGCTTCAAACGTGCGCAGTTCCTCGGCGTGTTCGGCCGTGTTATCGCTGTTTGCCAGAATGGCAATCTGGTCGTCGATACTGTAACGCCTGCCGATAAGCCCTGCCACGAACTTGCCGCGGCGGTTTTCGTCGGTGACGGTGCGGGCATCGACGGAAATGCGGGTAGAACCGTCGGTTTCCTCACCTGTGTAGGAGTAGCCGCGGGCGGTTTCGCCGCTTTCCTCGTCCACCACCACATCGGCGGGGGCTTCGTTCAGATAAAGCAGGTAGCTGTCCGCGTCATACCTTACATACTTCTTTCTTTCAATGTAACTTACTGTGTTCATTACTCTTTTTTATTGGTCGGGATCGACTATGCTGTAAAAGCAGCGTTTGCCGTCTGTCCCGATGGGTTGCTTGATTATTTTCGCTGCAACGGGTTCGGTCAGTTCCACGCCGTCAAGCTGGCGGATAAGGGCTTTTGACCCCGTGAAAGTGATGTGCTTTATCCAAGCCATGACGGGGTTGCCCTCGTCGTCTATCACTTTGCCCTGCTCGTCCTCCATCTGCTCGTAAATCTCATATTGCAACGTCAGCATTTCACCATCGTATTTCGATTGCGAAACGTCGAAAGCCGTTATATGGATTTCACGGTTCAGGATGGTGTCGATGTGGTATTTACCACCCGTTAATTTGCCCTGTTTGGGCTTAATGTCACTAAATTTTTTCATACCGAGTATTTTTAATAAATGATTGCTGTCGCAGTGTTTCATAAAGCCCATGCGTGAAGCCACGCGAAGCCTTATTTCTTCGTCAGGTAGTCCCTTTTTACGCAAAGCGGCCAGTTCCCTGCACAACCCCTGTTTGTTGCGTTTGCGGGCAAGGCAGTGGGTGTGGTAGGTCACGTAACCGACGAAATCGATGCCCCGACTTTCCACGGGATAGATTTGGAAGTTGCTTTTCAGCGTGAGCAGGCGGCTTTCATTCAGGTAATGGTTGATATATACCAGAACGCCGCTTAAATACTCCTTGCTGTCGGAAAGCAGCACTATATCGTCGGCGTAACGGTAATAGTACCGCACCCCGACGTCTTCCTTTAACAGGTGGTCGAGTTCCGAAAGGTACAGGTTGGCGAAATATTGGGAAATGTAGTTGCCGATAGGCACGCCGCTGGCCGAATCTATGATGCCGTCCAGAAGCCAAAGCACATCGGGGTCTTTCAGCTTGCGCCGAATGACCTGTTTAAGTATGCCGTGGTCGATGGAGGGATAGAACTTGCGCACGTCGATTTTAAGACAGTACCGCGTCCCGTCAGGGTCACGGCGCAGGTCGGTGCGCAACTGCCGAAGCAGCGAGTGAATACCACGCCCACGGATGCAGGCATGGGTGTTAGAGGTGAACTGTGGCGTCCAGACGGGTTCAAGCACTTGCATGATTGCCCATTGGACAACACGGTCACGAAAAGGCAGTTTATAGATTTCGCGACGTTTAGGTTCGTATTTGATAAACACCTCGTAAGAGGAGATCGTATAGGTTCGGGTCGTCAGTTCCGCCTGCAACTGCCGCAGGTTAGCGTCTAAATCGGCCTCGAACCGTTTAACCTCGTCACGTTTCCTTTTGCCGTTGCTCGCATTGTGGAACGCCTGCAAAAGGTTTTCCATCGAGCGGATTTGCTCGAACAAGTAACCTTTTCGTTTCATCGGGTCTTCGGGTCATGGGGTCTATGGGTCTTAAAATCTGCTTTGCATAATCGGGAGCGGTCGAGGCTTGCGCCCTACTGACACCCTTTTTGGCCTGTCATCTTTTGCCGAGGGGCAAGGTTCATTTCCCTGTCGCTTTTATTTCTTTTCCAAAGTATAGGGGCGACGAGTAGTTCGCATTCGTAGTCGAAGCTGCGTTGTTCGCAGTCGAGTTGGACGCACCTGCGTTCGTGCCATTGTTCACGTTACCGCCAGCAGCCTGAACGCGCAAACTAACCACCCACGGGAAATGCAACCTGCCTTTCACTTGAAAGACAGCGCAAATTTAACACTTTCGCACCAGACACCCAAAATTCCCAAAAAATTTCGCCCGCCTGACGGCGGGATTAAAGAAAACCCCGCCGCCATTATCAGCTACATTATTTCTCGGTATGAAAAAATTTCAAAGAACGATGTTTGTTTTCGGGGGCTTCGCCCCGTGTTCGTTTTTTTTCGTCTTACTCGATTTGCGGGTCTTCCTCGAAAAAGCAGAGGGGCGACGAGCAGTACGCATGCGTAGTCGAAGCCGCGTGGTACGCAGTCGAGAAGGACGCACCCGCGTACGTGCCATTGTGCACGCTACCGCCAGCAGCCCGAACGCGCAAACCAGTCTGTGTGGCGGCGTTTGTCCAGAAATAGTCGCAGTAATACGTTGCGGTAGAACCGCCCACGGACGTAGGCATACAACAAAGTCCCTCATAGGATTTCTTTATGATATACCCCTCACGCTGCGGGCATTCGCACGTCTTACGCATACCCTCGCCGATATTTGCAGGGTCAAAAGCAGCATACATGGACTTTGCCACGAACACCTCCGTCTTTTCGCCTGCTGTCTGCGAAACGGTCAGACCGCGCACCCAACGCCAAAGGTTGCCAAAGCCAGCGTTTACAAGGCCGAAGAAAACGGGGACTTTACATTGGTACACGGCCACGCCGTCGGCGTTCGTCACGGAATAATCCACAAGTCCTACACCGTCGCCCAGTTCAAGCCCCACGCTGGTGGGAATGACGGGGTAATAACCGTTATACGTGCCCCAGTTCGGCATATTCGTAGCACCCGCGCCAAAGCCGCCCTGACGCAGGCCGTTAGCGTCAAGTTCTGCGTTGAAAGCGGCCTGCGAATTGCGCGTGCCCATGATTATCTCGAAAAGGTATTCCACAACCGCACGGGCGACAAACCAGTTAGCCTCCCACCCCTCGCCGCGTTTGCGGGCATACGTTCCGAAAGCCGTTGTACTTAATGCCGTGGCGGGCATTCCCAGCATCGTTTTTTGCGGGGCATCGGCCGCCAGCGGGTAATTATCACCCAGTGCGTTGCCGTTGCCGCCACGATAACGGGGGTCGGTGGATATGACGGAACACAGTTTTTGTTCGGTTCTGTCCATCACACCCGCATCAATCCACGAAATGCCGCCTGCGGGAACGTAGATGCTGTTCTTTCCTTTGATGGGCTGGAACGTGACGGTCTGGATGCGGCGGTTGCCCTCCGTCCAAGTGGTGAAGTAGTGGGCGTTCCAGCACCACATGCACTGCCCCATCGTGCCGTCCAGCTTAGCGGGGCTGCCGTCGTCGAAACGGGTGCTGTCCGCGGCATCCAGCTTGCGACGCTTGCGGTCGTCCGTAACCAGATAGCGGCCAAGACCCAATTTGGCAGGCAGTTCCTTTAAGGCCTGCAAAGAGCCGTAATACCCCGCGGCGGTGGGCGTAGCGGCCGTTTCGTCCCACCAGCGGCCTGCGATGGGGTTGCCTGCCGTCTGGACGGCCTCCTGCAAGTTCATGCGGCGCGTCTCGCCGCTCTCATCGACCACGGCCACCTGCATGTCCGACATGCTGCCCGTGGCGGCGTCAAGCTCGTTGATGCGCTTGCCGCTCTCAAAAGCCGTCAGAAGTTGGCGGACTTTTTCTTCTTCGTTTGCGTTTAATGCCATTTGAATGATGGTTTTAAGTGAATAATACGTTTGCGCCAGCCAGCAAAAGCGAGGCATGGCCTGATTTTATCAAAGACGGCCTGACGACCTCGACCGTGACGGTCTGGTGCAACGCCGTGTTTTCGGTGGGGATGACGTGGACGCGGCTTTTGCCAAGACCCAGCACCACCACCTCCCCGTCGGGTTCGACATCCACAGCCTTGCCGTCGGAAAGCCAGAGCACGTTTTGAACGGCGAACTGCGGCAACAGGCTGGCTTTGATGTACTGTTTCACGGGGTTGCCGTAGGTGATGCGGCGCGGAGGTTCCACGGTCATGACAAGGGGAATGACGCGCCCCGCGCTGTCGGCCTGTATGGCAAAGATGGTCTGACGCACGGCCGCGATGTCCTGACGTATTTCCGCGTCGGACTGTTGCAATCCCGTTTTCGTGTCAGTGATACGTTTGCCGAGTACCGTTTCGGCTGCTTCCGCGCGCTGGCGTTCACCGTCGATGTTCGTTTGCAGTGTGGCTTCCGCGCCCTTTGCCCTGTCGCTTTCCACCTTGACAGCGGCCGCAATGGCTCTGTCATAAGCAGCGGTGATGTCCTTTTCAAGCTGTTCAAGCAGTCCAGAAAGGGTTTCGGTGTCGGTGATGCCTTGCAAAAAGGTTTCGATTTCCTGCCAGCGGTTTATCGTGCTGTCCGCCGTGTCCTTTGCTTCCAGAAAGGTTTTAAGCGTGTTCGCCAACGCCCAAAAAGTGCTGTAATTCGCGCCCAGCGCGGAAAACGTGCTTTCCAGAGAGCCGAAAACGGCCGTCGGGTGCAGACGCTTCCGCAGCTGTTCCAAATTGGCGTTGGCCGTGTCGATTTCCGCCTGCTGGTCGCTGTCCGTCTTATGCAGCGCGGTGATTTCCTTGTCCTGTTCCGCGTCTTTCTTATGGATGTTCTCCACCTCGACCTCCAGAGCGTCGATTTCTTCCTGCTGCCGTTCGTCAGTGGCTTCCAGTTCCTCGATATTCTCGGCGATGTTGTTGAACTGTTCGGCCGAAGACTGCTTGTGCGCGTCATAGTCGCTTTTCAATTCACGGTGCTGCCGTTCCAACTCCTGCCCCGCGGTGGCGGCATACTTGCCGTTCAACTGTTCGGGCAGTTCCTCTACCTGCGCGATGGGGATTTTGCTTTCCTCCTTATGGACGTAGCTGTCGAGCCAGTCGGCAAACTGTTCCTCCGTCGGGTACTTGCCGCGACGGAACCACGCCTTTAACTGTGCGATGCTTCTTATTGGCATTATAGTGTTATTTTATCGGGTTATCGTACTTTCATGATATAGGCAAGGGTATAATACGGCGGGCGGTTCTCATGCTGCGCGCCACCGCCCGTGGCGTTCGTGTTTCCGAACTGTGTCGTCCTGTCATGTTTCGATGTTGAATTGGGCGAGGAATTGCGACCGCCGCCTTTCCATGTGCCGCTGTCCTCCTGCCAAAGGTTCTGCGGGTGGGTGTGGCTCGGCATTTCGTTGATGGTGAGGGCGTGTTTCTTCTCGCCGCCCGTGTTGCCGTATTTCTTGTATTCGTCATCGAGGTCGTTATAACCCACGATGAAACGACCGCGCAGGTCGGGAAGACGGAAGAAGCCGCTTTGCGTGGTGTAGCGCGTGCCGTTGTAGTTCACACCAGCATTGAAAGCGGTGCCAAGGGCTTTGTAAAGTTCAGGGTATTCGCTGGTCTTCAACATCGCGCCGTCGCACAGGGCGTAATTTTCGGGGACTTTCACACCCGCCCACATCTTGACGATGCCCAGCGGCTCGCTGACGGATTTTGCCGCGGTGTCAGACTGTTGTTTGGCAAGGTCGGCAATCAGCTTTTCAAGTTCGGCAGACGTCTTCGGTTTCTGGAAGTCCTCCCACTTGAAATTTTCACTGCCCACGCCTGCGGCAAGCGTCCGACGCGTGTAGGCTTTCGGGTATTCAAAACCCTGCGCGTTTACTGAAACGTCCTCCAGCTTCACGTACATGCCCCCTGAAATGTTGCCGCCCTCCCAGCGCAGAACCTCGCCGTGCGGATAGTCACGCGTCTTGACGAACACATAGCCCGCGGCACGTTGCGTGTCGTTGTTCGTCAGCTCGCAGCCTGTAAGAATAAGTTTGTCGCCTGCGATATTGCCCAGTGCGGCCACAAGTGCCGTGCCCGCCTGCAACATGTCGAGCGTGTCGCAGTCAAGCGGAAAATCCTTGTTCGGCTGGGTCAGGAAATTACCTATCGTTTCCATTCTAAAAGTCTTTTATCAGTGTTTAATTATAATTTATCGTCCAACGTTTGGAGGCAAGTTTATAGGTGCTTACCACCGCGGCAAGGCGTGTCTCGTCGATTTTCCCCATAAGGGCATACGGCACGGACACCCAGAAGTCGAAGCCGCTCACACCGCCGTAGCCGCGGCGGTTGATGATGAAAGCCTTGCCGCCGCCACGCACGGGCAAAAGGATATGCCTGTCCATGTCCCGCGTAAAGAGGCGTGCGCCGCGCAGCCCGCCGCTGTCCTCGTCGTCCACGGTGATACGACGCTCCGTCTGGTCGAAAGTGTCGTTCAGAACCGCGCGCAAGTGGCAGACCTGACCGTTGTGCCAGAGCCTGTAATCCTTATCGTCGCGCCACCGCATGAACTCGCCGTGCAGCACGCTGCAACCCTGTACCGCGCTTTGCATGAAAGCCGCCACAAGGGGCTTGCGCAGGGCTGTGGGAAGCAGCAGGAGCGCAAGGCGTTTTATCTTGACATCGTACACACTCATTTGTAAGATTTCATATTGACTGTTATGTTGCCCGCGGAAAAATAGCCAGCCGCGGGGGTAAAACGGGCGTCTATGTCGGTAGGGGTACTTTCACCGTCCACCTCCGTGGTCGCACCGCTCATCTCAACGATGCGCACGCCCTCGATTTTCTGGAGTTCGTCCACAAGTGCCATGTTGCTGTACTCACCGTTGAAAGGCAGGTTTTCGATATAGTTACGTATCGTTTCCCTGCATTGCGTCTCGACGGTTTCAGGCAGCAGCATGGCGTCATAGTACACATCGACCTCGCAATGGAACACGTCGGCGGTCTGGTTCACGAGGTTCACGCGGACGCCCGCGTCTTTGATTTCACCGATATAGGCAAGAAGCTGGATTTCCGTGTCGGCATCAAGAGGCTGCCGAACACCGCCGACCTCCCCCGCCACCTTGATGGTAAGGATGGAGGCGTCCGCGTTCTCGCTGGCCGCGGCGTATTTCACCACGCGTGCGGCCTCGATGTCGCCGTCGCTCATACCCTCCGTGTCGTAGTGATCCGTGTCGGTAACGAGGGGCTTGTCTTTCATGAAGCCCAGAACCTTGTCCCTGTACCATTTCGGACGGTGCGGGATGATGGCCTCGATGCGCTGCTCCACATCGCGCCTGTGCTGGTCGAACAGGTTTTCAAGAACCCACATCGCACAGGCGACGATATAGAAAAGCAGGCTTTCGACGCTTACCTTGCTGAAATGCGAGGAAAAGGCCGCACCAGCTTCAAACCCGTAGGCGCGGGCCACGTCGGGATTGCGCATGAGGTCGGCCGTCATGCTGTCTTTGATTTCTGCGATTGTACGTGCCATTGTCTTATTTTTAACTTACTACAAAATCTATTTCAACACCCATGAAGTTGATGCCCTCCTGCGCGAGCGCGGCCATTTCTTCCTCGCTCAATGCCGTCGCGGGCTGGATGCCCTGAACGCTGTAACGGCGCACCGTGTCGGCATTCTCGACGGCCACCATGTCAAGCACCTGCCCGTCCGCAAGGGTGTCAGTAAGGCTCACGCCGTTGGCGGCTGCAAGGCCGAAAGCGGCCTCCATGCTGCCAGCCGTCTGGACGGCCATGTCGAGCAGGCTCTGCCTGTCCTTTACTTTTACCTCCATCACTCCACTGTTATAATGTTGTCTTCCGTTATGCTCACTTTCTGGACGTCAAGCCCGCAGGCCTCCAGCATCTTTTTGACCTGACCCCGCCACATGACGTCCACCTCGCCGCCAAGCATTTTTTTCACCTCGCCGCCGATAAGCGGCCATTCTTTCCACTCGCCGCGCATGGCAACAAGGACGCCCTCGGCAATCTGGCTGTCGGTGTCACCGATTACGACACTGCCGCGTTCTATCAGCAGGTCGCCACTTTCCGCGTCTATCAGTATGCCGTTCATCCGTGTTTCACTTTTTCGTTTTCATAATCACCCCGCTGTGTCAGTTCAAGCGGGGACGCGCTCCATGCGGCAGCGGCGGCGGACAAGGCCGCGCCACCGTCCTGCGGGACGGCCACCCACACAGAAAACACGTTTTTCAGGTTATTAATGTCCCGCTCTATGGCATTGATACGTTCGGTAAGCTCCACGATCTTGACCGTGCCACCGAAGCCGCCGCCGTTCAGCGTTATGCCATCGTTCGTCAGTTCCGCGCTGGTATCGTCGCCCATCAGTACGCGCACGCCGTCTTTGTCGGCCGAAATTCGGGCGGTATCGTCACTGATTACCACCTCGACGCTTTCCACTTCATCGGTAAGCAGCACCACCCCCGCAGCACCGTCGGCCACAAAGCCCACCACCACGTAACTGCCCACTTTCGGAAATGCCACCACGCCGAACGTGCTTTCCTGATTGGCTTGCAGGTTCACGCCCAGAAGCGGCGCGCTTTCGTCCAACGGCGTGCAGTCCACTGTGCGCGCCGTCTTGTCCACGGCGTCCACCGTGCAGACAAGGCTCACGCTCTGGCGGCCGCCCTGTGCCAACTGCCTGATGGTTTCTTTTATATTGTTCATTCTCCTATACGCTGGCCGAGCGTGATTTCCTGACGGAAGCCGCCCGTGCCGTATTTGATTATATTTTTCTTTACCTGATAGACACCTTTTTTCTCACCGTCTATCTTGATGCCGATGGCGTCCAGCTTGTCCGCCAGCCTGTAACCGAATGTCTTGAAACTGCCCGTGAGGCCGTCCCGTTTAAGACGTTTGATTTCCTGCTGCGCCCACGCTTTGAGTTCGGCTTCTTGCTTGTTGTAGGTATGGAGCGTGCGGTGTTCGCCGTCGGCGTCGCCCACTTCAACCCTGATTTTTTTATTGTTCGGCATAAGGCTGACCGCCTTGATACGCAGGCGCATGTTTTCGGCCTTTTGCTGTTCGAGGCTCTGGTCGTCGATGATGTTCACCCCCGTGGCGAAGACCTGCGACGGGCGGCTGTCCCTCTCGAACAGGACACCGCAATAAAGCACGGGGCTGCCGTCCTCGTAACGGAAAAACGAGCGGACGCCGTTTTCCTGCAAGTGGCCGAGAAGCGATGCCACGGTGTCCGCCGTGACACGGTACTGCCCGAGGCTCTGTTCACCCATCACGCGCAGCGGGTAGTTCAGGCCTTGTTCTTTCAGCAGGGTTTCAAGGTTCACGCTCTTGTAGGCTTTCTTCTTCGCTTCAATCTGCTTCAATTTGAACATTTCGTCCTCGCAGGTAATGACAACGGGCGTCTTAAACCCCACATCACGCACGTACCCCACAAAGGCAAGCTGCAAGTCACCGTCGTAGCCCAGCCACACTTTCACCACGTCGCCGCGCTGGACGGGTATCTCGGCCGCGCCGTCCCACTTGATTTTTTTGGGCAGCGTCAGGCGGCATTCGTCCGTCAGCTTTTCGGTGTCACGGGTGATTTCCACCTCCGTGACCTTTTCAAGCCGCCAAGACTTCGCCCCCGTGATTTCTATTTTTGCCGTCAGCCTGTACATCGTTTGAATGCTGTTTAACTACTGTTTAATACTCCGTGCTGTACACGTTATAATCTCCGTCGCTCATGGCAGAAATGCTCACGCTCTGGTAATTGCTGGCCGTGTCCTGCGATACGGAAAAGTTCTTTATCACGATACTGCCGATGTCGAATATCTCCAGAAAGACGCTGTGCACGTCGATGGCCGCCTTTTCGTCGAAAAAGGCGCGGAGCTCGCGCAGCCCGTCTTCGGGGTATTCGTCCACGATGACACCGTTACGGACGGCGGCCACACCGACAACGATGTTTATCTGGTAGTCGCCCTCGTTGATGTATTCTTTCACCGTGCCGTCCATGCCTACCATCTGCGTGGTGACTATGTTTTTCGCGCGGCTGATGGCGCACACGGCGTCATTGATTACAAGCGTCTGGCCGTCCTGCTTGCGCAGCGTCAGTTCGCAAAGCACATAACGCCCCTCCCAATAGCTTTTATCGGTTATCGGGCTGCTGACCTCGTGCGGGGTGATACCGCCGCCGTGGCCGTCCCAGTTCGGGGCTTGACCCGTGCGCGAGGGCTGCATCCTGTACAGCAGCCCTTTCGCCTGTGTGGCCGCGCCTGCGGCTATGAACATGAAACTTATCGGTGTCATACTACATTGCCAGATTTACGTCGTTAAGGGCGGACAGCAAGGCTTCGCCCACCATATCCTTGACCTTTCCCAAGTCCTCGGACAGGTTGGTGGTGTGTATCTCGAAACGCTCCACCAGCTTGTCCACATTGACCGTTATGTTCCTGATTTTACCGCCGCCCTCGCTTTTGCCGCCGCCGACAGTTCCGAGGCTGCCCCCTGTCGGGTCGGGCGGCGTGACAGTCGGCACGTCCACCGTGGGGACTTCACCGCCCGCGGCGTTCGGGTCGGGCTTGCCTTTCTTTTTGGCCTCCTCCGCTTTCTTGCTGGCGGACATTTCGGCATTGTAGGCGTCATTGAACGCCTTGCCGACGTTCGTGCCGAACTCCGAAAAGCCTCCTTTAAGCCTGTTTATGGCGTCTTTGATGCCCTGACCGTCAAGAGAGAAAGCGGCCTTTATCAGGTCGCCGATACTGCCGAAGACGTTTTTAGCCAAATCCCAGATGCCCTTAAATACGGCGACAAAGGACGCGCCCAGGCCTTTCAGGGTGGCGCGGAACTTCGCCGAAGTATTCCAAAAATAGACGCCCAGCGCGATAAGGGCGGCAATGGCCGCGGCTATCCACCCGATAATCGGGATGCTCATGATGGCCACGCTGACCGCACGGCAGGCGGCAGTGGCCGCCAACTTGAATGCACCAAAGGAAGCGGAGGCGACACCCGCGAAAGTGGCCGAGGCTGTCCCGCCCGTGACAAACGACAGAACCAATGCGCCCAGACCTTTGAGGGCTTGAAATATCCCCACTGTGGCAAATCGAAGCACCGCCAGCGTCGCGCGGGTGATATTGACAAAAAAGCCGTTGGAGGCGAATTGCCCCGTAATAAGTTCTCGGTTCATGAACGCCATTTGCAGGCGGGCGGCATAGATGAAGCCCTGAACGCGCGACCACATGGCAGCCCACTGCAAGCCCTTTATCCATGCCATAAGGTTGCCCATGCCGATAAGCAGCGGCATAAGCTGCGAAAGCGGAACGAGCGCGCCCATTAGGGTGGAAAGCCAGATGCCGAGGTCGCCCGTGGCCTGAAAGACGGTTATCTTGAAGTCCTCGAACTGCTGGTTTATACGCGCCTGACGCTCGGCGTAGCTGTCCATGATGATGGCCGCCTGTTCTTCCGCCGAGGCCGTGCCTGTGACGGCCTCGGTGAAGTCCTGCAAACTTTCAGTGCCGTTTATCAGAGCAAGGGCGGCGTTCGCGTTCTCACGGCCGAACAGGGCGGACAGCAGCGCGTCGTCTTTCAGCAGCGGTTTGAGCGTTTCCAAACGTTCTTTCAGTGGCTTCGTCTTATCGGTCAGGGAGGACACGTTGATGCCCGCCTTTTGCAGTTCCTCCTGCGTCTTTTCGGGCAGGAAACGGCCTGCGGCAAGGGTGGAAAGCACGTTGCGCAGGGCGACACCGCCCTCCGAACCTTTCTTGCCCGCCTTGTCGAGCACCTGAATGGCGGCGTTCGTTTCCTCAAAACTGACGTTGGCGGCTTTCGCAGCCATACCGCACTGCTGCAACGCCACTTTGATGGCGGGAAGTTCCGCGGAACCCGCCTGACCAGCCGCGGCCATGACGTTCATCATGCGCGCCATTTCCGCGCTGGCTTTCATCGGGTCGTCAAGGCTGATGCCGTACTGGTTCATAGCGGTGGTCAGAACCTCGGCCGCCGCCACACCGTCACCACCCATCAGTTTGCTGGTGGTGGCGATACAGTTGCCCATCGCCTGCAAAGCCTCGGGGTATTTGTCGAGTTCGGGCGACAGCTGCGAAAGCAGCAGCTTGTAACCCTCGACAGCCTGCGAGGCGTCGATACCGAAAGCCTTTGCACTGCTGCGGGCGTAGCCCTCAATCTGTTTCAGGCCGTCACCCACGACACCCGCGACGGCACTCAAATCGTGCATCTGGCTGTCAAGCGATATGCCCGAAGACGAAAGGCCGCCCAGCGTGTCGTTGAACTTGCTTACATAGTTACTTGCCAAATCCCAGACTGCAAGCGTCTGACCCAATTTGCCGAGCCAGCTGTGCGTACCCTCCACGGCGGCATTGAAACGGCCTGTACTCTCGGCCATTCCCTCCATCGTGGCGGTAAAATTGCCGCCGACATTAAATTGGTAGTCGAAATTTTGCATAATCGGGTTGTTTTTACTATTTTAGCAACGTGTTACTTTTACACTGTTTTGAATATGGAAAGCATCTTGATTTTTATCGGTAAATGGTTCGTAATGCTGCCTATCTGCATAGGTATCGTTATCATGCCATTTTATCTGCTCGGTGCTTTCGCCCGTGCCGCGTTCAAAGATTTCAGGCGGGCGTCAAGGGCTGGCATTGCCCCCAAACATTCCCGATAGCATTTCTGCAAGGTTTCTGTTTCGGAACTTCTCCAGCCATAACGCCTCGGCGTAATGCGCCGCCCATTCTTCATAACTGCCGACCGTCGGGTCAAGGCCGAGGTTCGCGCGGATTAAGGCACACCCCTTTTGAAAACCGTCCTTATCGTCGTCATCAGAAAGCTGGTGCGCCTCTACAAGTTTTTTAGGCTGCCGAGGCACGAGTTGAACATATTACCCAGCTGCGCGGTCGCCGCCATGAACAACAGCGCGTCTTCACGCATTTCCGTGTCACCGCCCAGAAAACAATTGTCATAAAGCACGGAGGCACTTTTCACCTCGTCGCTCTTGCCGACCTTTGTAACGGCCGACATGGTTTCCAGCGACGGGCGTTTGAAATAGGCCACATGCAGGTCTTCTCCGTCCGTCACGTCAATGCGGATAACACGCTTGTGTACGGCTTTCCATTTGTTGATTTGTTCCTCGGTCACACCGCCATCGTAGGTCTTGCCCTGCGGCTGTTTTGTTTCGTTATTTTCCATGTTCTTTTACTGTCTAATGATTGGTTACTATTTTGCCCATTCGATATGCGACGGCACAAGTTCAAGTTCCACCTCCTGCCCCGTGTCGCCCTCTTTCCACTTGCGGCTGTTACCCGAAAACTGCACGTTGCGGATTTTATCCGTCTTAATGATACCGCTGTCGGGCAGATAGGTGACAGTAATGTCAAAGGGTGCAAGGTCTTGGATGCGGCCGTTCGGGGATTGCGCCTGTATGGCTTCCACTTCCTCCTGATACAGGATGATTTTTGCCGTCGGGGTAATGCGTCCCTTTGCTCGACCGACGGGGTGGCGGCCTGCGCCGTACTTGTTTACCACGTCTTGACTGTCGCCATATTCGATACCTGTAATACCTGTAAGGGGCACGCCGCTGATGGCTGCCACGATGTCAGCCCACGAGTAAAGCATTCCGTTGATAAGGGGGATGCCGTTGTTGATTACACTTGCCATTAGTTCCTGAATTTACGCTGCGCTCGGCAACACTCAAATAAATTTGGTGTTGCTCTCACTGGCAGCAAATTTGTTATACTGTTTTAGCAAATCCGATTTTTACTTTGATTTTACGCATGACGCCCACGGCCACCTGTCGGATAACGATTTCCACCTCGCTGGTGCTTAACACATCCTGTTCGGGGTCGATTTCCACCTTGTAGCCCGACAGTTCGCCCGCCTTTTCCATGTCTTCGAGGGCTTTGTTGGCCGTCGTTTCCAGATGGCTGACGCTGTACGCCTGCATTTTGCCCGTGTCAGCGTCGATGTAGATGTTGCCGCCCAATTCGGGGATAAGGTAGGTGCGCACACCGCGCACGGCCTTGTCCATCGTGCGGACGCTTTCTATCATCGCGTAGTCGCTTATGGCACTGTCCATCGTATGGCTGTCGTTCACGTAGCTGCCCGCCTGTCCCACATGGGTGACGAAGAACAGGTAACGCCCGCCGTCCAACTGCTCGACAAGTGCCTTGTCAAGGTCGCGGTAAAGCGTGCCGTCACCAAAGGCGGGTACATTCACGCCCGTGGGGAAATTCTTGACCCAGCCGATGGACTGATGCACGGCGGCCAAAGAGAGAAGCCCCAGCACCACGCCGATGGCCGACACGGTGTTTTTGGCCGTCTTGTTGGCCTCGGCCGCGTAGAGTTCCGCGCCCGTTCCGCTGCCTGCCTGTGCAATTACGACACTGACGCGGCACTGGTTCGCACCCGCAACGTCCGCGGGCATGTTACCCACGGCGGACACTTTCGGGGCATACAGCACGGAAAGCGGTGCGTTCTGGGTATCGAGCGCGTCGGCGACGCCCTGAATGGCGGTAACGTCGTCCGCGCTGAAAGCCTTGTCGCCGCACCAGATGGCTATCTGGCGGATGCGGCCGCTGGCGAAGTTCTGCACCGTCTTGATTTCGGTAAACTTGTAGCTGGTCGGTTTCGTGAAGATGCCCACGTAAAGCGAAATGCTCGGATTGACGCGGAAAATCTCCGAAAGCTGGTAATGCAGCACTTTCACGCTCCAGCTGGCGGACTTGCCGGTGATGCCCAACGCCTCGGCGGCGTCAATGGTCGAAACGGCCTGCACGTGCGCCGTCTTGAAGCCGTCGGGGATTTCCGCGGCAGCCAGATAGGCGATGAAGCCGGACACATGGTCTTCACCAGCCACGCTTTTGGACACATTGCCGTTTTGTCTTTCTATTTTTAAAGTGTTCATTACTCCGTCACTTTGATGATTTCCTTACCTGCCAGATCGGCGGCGTGGTGCTGTGCGTCGGAGCGCAACGGGAACGCCTGACCGTCGGACGTTACGAATACTTCTTTGAAGCCGTGCCGCGCGATGGCGGCCTTGCCTGCCTTTTCCAGAACGCTGGCCGTGGGTTTCGGCTTCTTTTCCTCTTTGGCCGCAGCAGCCTTTTTGTCGGCCTTTTCAGTTTCAGGCGCGGGCACAACCGCGGCGGTCTTTTCCTCGGCGGGGGCGGCCTGTGCCGTCTGTGTTTCGGGGGTCGGGGCTGCCTGTGCGGCGGCCGCTTCTTTTTCCTTGTTCTTGTTCGTTGCCATAATTTTAGCGTTTAATTCGTTTGTAAAATATCCAGATTGCAAAGACAGACACCGCCAGCAGGAACATGCCCGTACCAAGCCGCAGGATGCCTGTGCCCGCGCTCGGTTTCTGTTCGGAGGTCTGGACGCTGTCGGACTGCTGCGTGCTCTCCTCGACCGTGTCGGCCGTTACCTGCGCCTCCGTCTGGACGTCGGTCTGCGCCGTCTCGCGGGTCTGCTGTTTCTGCCGATGTTCCTTGTGCAGCACCGCTTTCACGGGTGGCAGCCCTGTGCTATCGGCGGGCGGCTTGTCGGTGTCGTAAACCACCAAGTCCGTGACCGTTTCGCCCTCGCTGACGGTCAGACGTTCCAGCATCATGGCAACCTGTGCGCGCACAAGGCTGTCAAAATGCGCCTGCGCGCTCTCATCTATCCGCGTCTGCACCTCGGCGCGCGTCAGCCGCTTCTGCGGCGAGCAGCTCACGAGAAACAGGGCAGTTGTCAGCCATAGGGCATGACGGTATTTTCTCGACGGCTTTTCGGAATTTGTCCACATCCTTGCGTAATGATTTGATTTCTTTTTCGAGCGGCTTCACTATATTTTCCATAAGTATGCCGCTCGCCTTGCGCACATTCTCCAGCTCGCTGTTCTCCACGTTCGTAAGCGTCTGTTTCATTTCAGCACGCAGTTTGTCGAGTTCAAGCTGGTATTTCTGCCGCAGTACCCTGCTGTTCACCCACGCGCCCAGCGGGGCGGACACGGCCGCCACAAGGGACGACACAATTATGGTTGTAAGTTCTGCGCTCATTGTTTTACTGTTTGATACCTATTTCCAGAAGCCACGCCGCCACATCGAACGACGGGCAGGCTTTCGATGCGAGCTGGTTGTGCCCCACGATTTTAACGGAGGGGTGGCGCGCGTGGAAGTCAAGCACGTATTTCCTCAACGCCTCTTTCTGCCCCGCCGTGCGGGTGTCTTTCGGCTTCATGCCAGCATCGCAGCCGCCAGCGTAAACGATATGGCGGCTTATGCTGTTATAGCCCGCCGCACCGTTGGTAATTTCCCACGGATCGACATTCGCGTCCTCGTTGTTCGCAACCAGACGCTCCACACGGCCGTCGAGGTGGAACAGGTCGGTATAGCCTACCTGCTTCCAGCCGCGACCCGCAGGGGCGGGCGAAGTGTGCCAGCGACGGATGTCGGCCGCACTCACTTCGCGCCCCTCGGGGGTGGCCGTGCAATGGATAACCAGATATTTAAGTTTAGCCATTACGTCGGGTTAGTTCGCGGTCTTCGCGCTGATGACGGCTGCCGTGCAGTTCTTGTCGGAAAGCGGCAGGCAGATGCCCCATTTGCGGAAGTTCACGAGGTTGCGATGATAAAGCGGGTCTTTCGACGCCTCGCTGTGGTAGAACTGTACCGAACCGTTGGCTTTCATCATGCGGCCGACATAGAATGCCACGGACGCCTGCATGTCGGTGTCGGCGGTAGCCGCGCCCCATGCGAGTTTTTTCTTCGTGGTGGCGTTGTAGTACGGCGTGCCGTCATACTCGTAGATGTCGAAACCGTACAGGCGGCAAATTTTGCCCTCGGTCTGGTTGATGTTGTAGTGGTCTTTGAACTTCTGGTCGGTTTCCAGCAGGTCGTTCACGTGGTCACTGCACATCACCAGCACACGGTCTTTCTTCGGTATTCCCATACCGTCAAACTTGCGTTTCAGCGCGAGCAGGTCGGCCGTGGTGAACTTCTTGCGCGTGCCGTCGGAGGCTCCCGTAGTCACCAGCACGGGCGAAGTCGTCTTATTGTCGGCGGGCGCGATGGCATGGATGGCTTTCTGCATACACTTCTCTTTCAGTGCCTCGCGGTGGCGTTCCTGAACGCTCGCCATCTTGTCATAGCTGCAAGCGTGCAGTTCGTCGTCAGTTACAGGCGTGGCCGTAGTGTCGAAGTAATCCAGCGAAATGGGTTTGTCCGCGTCTTTGAGTTCCTGAATGTTCAGCGGATAGGTGGTGTTGTTCACCAGCACATCGGGGTCGCCGCCCAGTTCGGTGAAGTGGATAACGTCATTATCGACGTACTGGTCGTAACTCTTGATGCGGTCATACCATCCGAGACTTTCGGCGGCCGTGCGGAACGCCTTAATCATTTCACCAGTCCAGATTTCGGTAAACACGGTGGCGTAGGCACACCCCTGCGGCAGGACGGCACTTGCAAGCAAGCCCGCCACGTTACCCGCCACCGCACCAGCGGCGGGGGAAAAGCCCGCCACACAGGCGAGCGTCGCACCCGCCGCACTGTTCAGGGCGACGGATGCAATCAAGGCCAGAACGGCCGTAAACAGATACTTAAAAAGTTTCATTGCTTTTGGTTGTTAATTGGTTATTTCTTGGGGATGTCATGCCCGTACTCGGCTTTGTACAGGCGTTCGTAATCCTGCGGCCGTTCCTCGCGCAGTTTCTCCAACTGGTCTGCGGGGACGTCCGACAGTTTGGCGTAGGTCTTCGGCTCGTCGTCACGCGGCTCGTCGGTCTGGTGGATTACCTCCGTGGGCTTCCTGACGGGCTGCATAAGCGAAAGGGTCGTGCGCAGGCTGTCGATACCTGCGGCCTTGCCGATGTTCACGAAATGCTCCTTTTTGTCGGCCGTGATGCGCTTCTCGGCGATTGCACCGTCCACGACGGCCGTAATGCTGGCAAGCTGGAGCGTTTCCACCTTGTCGGCCTTTTCTTTCAGCAGGCGGAGCGCGCCCACTGCCTCCTGCTCGGTAGCCGTTTCCGACAGGCCGAGCAACTGCAAAATTTCTTTGTTCATGCTTTGAGTTGATTTTTTGGTTTGATTATTATCCTTGCCGTCGGGGGCAGTTCCCGACGGGTCGTCTTTCTTTTCGGGTGCAAGCAGGGGCAGCGCGTCGTTGTCCTCACCCGCGGCAAGTTTCAGCACTTTGCCGCTGCGGTCGTACAGTTGCAGGGCTTCGTCATTGCCGCCCATGTCCACGATACTGACCTCTTCCAGCCTGCAACGGGTGATAGTGCGCCGCGTCTGGCCTTGCAGCAGGTGTTCGGGCGCGTCGCTGGTCTCGATGATTTCGATACCCGCAGAGGCCATGCGCAGAAAACCATTCTCCCACTTGCTTTCTATCTTTTTGGCGAACTCGTCGTTCTGGTCGAAAACGGGCGTGCCGATAAGGCGGTCGCCGTCCGTGCGCAGGTTGTCGATGCGCCCGATGGGCATGGCGTCGCGGTCGAAGCTGCGGCGGTGCATCCACAACAACAGCGGGTTTTTCTGAAACTGTGTCAGGTCGATGCCCGACGTCAGCACGCGGCCGCCGTAGCAGTTCAGGCCGCTGGTGCTTATGATTACTTCTTTTGCCATTTGTCTGTCTTAAAAAGCGGGCGGCCTGCGTCGTTCATCACATCACCGCCGCCCGCAACTGAAACAATCGTCTTACCTTAAAAATACCATTGTAGCGGGGGCGGGACTCGAACCCGCGACTTTGAGGGAATGAACCTCACGAGCTGGCCGTCTGCTCTACCCCGCGATGTTTGATGCTGCAAATTTTCATCTTTCCTACTGCACGGGCAAAAAGAGTGTAAAACTTTGCATATCTTTTTCTTGCAGTCGCCCGATAGTGCCACTTTTGCAGAAGCAAAAGCCCCGATACGGGGGAATGTTTAATACTTTATTTATGAATGGCAACGAAAAAGGAACTCGAAGACAAAAGAGAGTATGCACGCCTGCTTTTCATGCAGGGGGAAACACAAAAGGTTATCGCGGAAAAGGTCGGGGTATCGGCCGTAACGATTAACAAGTGGGTGGCCGAAAACGGCTGGCAAGAACAACGCGCGGCGTCCAATATCACACGCCCCGAACTGGTGAACAAACTGCTGCACACCATTGACAAACTCATCGAACAGGTAAACGAAAGTGACGACCCCGAAGCGATGGCGGGGCTGGGCGACAAGCTGGCGAAACTTTCAACGACCATCGAACGCCTCGACAAAAAGGCGTCCATCGTGGACGTGATAGAGGTATTCATGGCGTTCAGCAAGTGGATGCAGTTCCGCATGTCGTTCGACGACGGGATTACGCCCGAACTGCTCAAAACCATCAACAAGTATCACGACCTGTATATCAGCGAACTGTTACAGAACAAATTCAACCAGTAGCCTATGGCTTCAAAAGCGGAATTAAGGGAAGCGGTCGAAAGGTGGCAGAAGCACTGCGAGACTGTGCAGCAGGCCACCATGGTGAATACCGCGGAAACGGAAAGGGAGAAACTGGCACGTATCAGGCGCGTGCGTTCCGACTATGCCGCTTTCGTGGATTATTATTTCCCGCACTACACCGTGAACCCAGAAACGGGAAAACAGACGCCTTGCGCGCCGTTCCATATCAAGGCGGCGAACAAGGTGCTGAAAGAACGCAACCTGAAAGCGGCGTTCAAATGGCATCGCGGCGCGGCAAAGTCCACACATCTGGATATTTTCATACCCATGTGGCTGAAATGTCAGGAAACGCGCCAGATTAACGTCATGGTGCTGGTGGGCAAAAGCGAGGACAACGCGAACACGCTGCTGGCCGACATACAGGCGGAATTACAGTTCAACCAGCGGTATATCCACGATTTCGGGCAGCAGTACAATAACGGTTCATGGGAGGAGGGCGAGTTCGTGACAAAGGACGGCACGGCATTCTTCGCACGTGGACGCGGACAGTCACCGCGCGGTCTGCGTTACCGTAGCCACCGACCCGACTACATCGTCATAGACGACCTCGACGACGACGAACTATGCGAAAGCCCCGCACGCGTCACCCGTCTTACAAATTGGGTGAAAGAGGCTCTGTTCGGCGCGCTGGACGGCGGACGCGGACGCTTTATCATGGTGGGCAACCTCATTTCAAAGAACAGCGTGCTGGCCAACTTCTGCGCCATCGACGGGGTGCATGTGTCACAGGTGAACATCTGGGACAAGGACGGGGGCGTGTCATGGGCGGCCAAATGGACGCCCGAAGAAGTGAAAGCCATCGAGAGGTTTCAGGGGTATCGCTCGTTTCAAAAAGAGTACATGAACAACCCCATCACCGAGGGCGCGGTGTTCCGTCAGGACTGGATTAAATGGGCGACACGTCCCAAATGGAAAGAATTTGAAGAACTTATCCTGTACATCGACCCCGCATGGAAAAGCAGCGTTAAGAACGACTACAAGGCGGCAAAACTGTGGGGAAAACGCAAAACGCAGCTGTGGCAGCTGCGCGCGTTCGTCAGGCAGGCCACCATTCCCGAAATGGTGAGGTGGTGTTATGACCTGTTCGAGTGGGCGCAGGAAACGGGTATCGCGATAAAATTCTACATGGAGGCCAATTTCATGCAGGAGGAAATTCTAAAAGATTTCAAGACGGAGGGCGATTTGCGTGGCTACCAGCTGCCCATTCTGGGAGACAAGCGCAAGAAGCCCGACAAGTTCCTGCGTATCGAAAGCAGCGCGGCAAATTGGGAACGAGGTTTTGTCTATTATGACGATAGCCAGAAGCAAGACCCCGACATGCTCGCAGGTCTGGAACAGACCCTCGCGTTCCAGAAAGGAATGCGGGGACACGACGACGCGCCCGACGCCGACGAGGGCGCAATATCACTGCTTCAAAAGCATTCACGGATTAGTAGTTTCACTCCGTCGTTCGGCAGGCGGAACAATGCAAAAAATGTATCATGGTAAGAAAGTATTTCAAAGCACTTGTGTTTGAATGGCGGCTAAAACGCGCCAAGAAAAAAGCGGACAGCGACGCCGCACTGTACGGGAAAAAGTTTCTGGTGATTGTATTCGGCGGAAAGCCTGTCGTGGTTTCCATGCAGGGCATTAAAAAGCTGATACGGCAGCACCGTTTCGCAAAGGGGTTCACGGCCGAGAAAGCCGAAAAATGCGCGCTGTATGTCGCCATCCCTGACAACTCAAAAAAACAGACGCCATGTTCCTGACGATTGAAGACTACCAGAGCGTGTGCGACAGTTTCGAGTTCGAGCAGGTGACGGCCAGCGAAGCGGAACGTCTCAAGGCGGAACGGGCGGCAATGGAGAAGATTTGCAGCTACACCCGACACCGTTACGACATGCGGCAGGCATTTGCCGCCGAGGGTGAGCAGCGCAACGCCATGCTGGTGCAGTGCATGGTGAACATCACCCTTTGGCTGATGATTCACCGACTGCCGCAGAACATGGGACACGAAAGGCGTGAATGCCTGTACAACGATTCGGTGAAATGGCTGCGCGACGTCCAGAACTCCAAAGCGTCGCCAGACCTGCCGACATACACAGGCACGGACGGGGAAACGGACGCACACAACCCCGTCCGTTACGGCTCTATGCCACCGAACAGATACGATTATTAAACGGTATTTAATCACTAATTAAATGGACTTAATCAGTAGCATTAAACAGGCTTTCACGCGGCGCACATACACCGATGCGGACATGGACAGGCTGATACGGTTTGCCAAAAGCAAACAGGGGCTTAAACTGACCGCACAGCTGATGCAGCAGACCGACAGCCTGACAAAGAAAGACATTGCGACATGGCGGCAGGCATGGCAGGCCGCCATAAGCATAGACACGCCGAACCGCGCGCGGCTGTACGACATTTATACCGACTGCCTCGTGGATCTTCACCTGACGGGATGTATCGGACAGCGGAAAGGAAAGACGCTGCAAAAGGATTTCCGACTGGTGGGAAAGGACGGAAAGGAAAAGGCGGACGCCACCAAACTGCTGCAAAGGGAATGGTTCAACGATTTCTGCGACCTCGCGCTGGACAGCCGTTTCTGGGGGCACAGCCTCATACAGCTGGGCGACATCGTGTCGGACGAGAACGGGATGCGCTTCGAGGGCGTGGAAATTGTGCCGCGCAAGCACGTGTGTCCTGAATACGGGGTAATTACACCAGAACCCGCCGCCGACTGGCGCACGGGCATACCGTACCGCGACGGGGATTTGTCACTTTGGTGCGTGGAGGTGGGAAAGCCCAAAGATTTGGGGCTGCTCCTCAAATGTGCACCCTCCTGCATAAGCAAGAAAAACATGCTGGCGTTCTGGGACATGTTCGGCGAAATATTCGGCGCGCCCATGCGCGTGGCACGTACCAACACCACCGACGAGGCCGAACGCCGACGCATTGAGGGGTCGCTGGACAGAATGGGCGCGGCGTTCTGGGCGTTGTTCCCCGAGGGCACGGACATCGAAATTAAGGAAAGCAGCCGCGGGGATGCTTACAACGTCTATGACAAGCGCGTGGACAGGTGCAACAGCGAACTGTCCAAAGGCACGCTGATGCAGACAATGACCATCGACAGCGGTTCGTCCCTGTCACAGTCGGAAACGCACCTCGAAATTTTCGAGGACGTGGTAAAGGCCGATGCAAAGATGGTGGCGAACGTCGTAAACGACAAGCTGCTACCACTTATGGCGCGGCACGGTTTCCCCGTGCAGGGGCTGACGTTCCAATGGGACGACGCGGCATCGTTCAGCCCCGCCGAAAGGCGCGAGGAGGAACGCCTGCTGCTGGAATATTATGAGATTGACCCGCAGTATTTCGTCGATAACTACAACATACCCATCACGGGCGTGCGGCAAGCAAAAACACAGCCTGACGCTTTTTTCGGGTAAGCCCCACGGGTGTGGGGCTGCGCAGGGGGTACAAGGCTTTCAACGCAGCGTTGCGTTCGCTTTACGGGCGTGAACTGCTGACGCTGGCCGAGGGCGGACGGCCGTTTGACTTCGACGACGCGCTGTTTGACGAGGCGGCAAAGACGGTGTACCAGAACGGGGGATTTGATGTTTCATGCCTGACAGAACCGCAGGCGCAGGCTCTCATTAACGAGACGCTGCGCGTGATTGACATGGCCGTCGGCAGCGCGCTGCCCCATGAAGTGCCCGACACCATACGTTACGCCCTCGAAAACAACGCTTTTGTGTTTTCGGGATTTAAGACGTTCCACGCGCTGCGTGAAGTGGGGCTGTCCATGCTCACGGAAAAGGGCGACATCAAACCGTTCGGGGAGTTCCTGACGGACGTAAAGCAGATAAATGCGCAGTACAACCACAATTACCTGTACGCGGAATACAACCACGCGCTCGGGGCGGCGCAGATGGCGGCCAAATGGCACGACTTCGAGCAGGACGGCGACCGTTACAACTTGCAGTACCGCACGGCGGGCGACGACAAGGTGCGCGAGGAACACGCCATACTCAACGGCACGACACTGCCGCCGTCCGACCCGTTCTGGGACATGTTCCTGCCGCCAAACGGCTGGAACTGCCGATGCACGGCCGTACAGGTGCGAAAGAACAAATATCCCGCATCCGACCCAGAACTGGCCATGAAGCGCGGGCAGAACTGCACGGAGGGGGCGAAAAAGGCCATTTTCAGGTATAACGCTGGAAAGTCGCTGCAACTGTTCCCGCCAAAGCACCCGTATTTCAAAGCACCCGCAGAGGCAAAGCAGGTCATCGAACAGGTGACGCAGGAAGCCATCAGGGAGAAACGCATCCGCGACATGGTCGAGGAACTGCCCGACAACCTGACGCCTGAAGAAAAGCAGGCCATTGCCGCGCACAACCTTGAAATAGAAGAAGCCCTGAAAATAACAAAGGGAAAACCTATGACCGTCGAGCAGGCAGACCAGCAGCACGCCAATCCGAACTATGGCAAAAAATACGAATACAGCATCAACTGCCAGACCTGCGCCCCCGCTTATGTATTGCGGCTGATGGGCTTTAACGTGACCGCAAAGGCCAACACCAAAAACTCGTTGTCGGAATACCTGTCACGCCAGCGTTCGTTCGAGGCATGGAAGAACACGGACGGGTCGCCAGCCGTGCCGACGCTGACATACGACTGGATGATAGCAAAGGGATATAAACAGATGTCGAAAAAAAGATATGCTGAATATTTCGAGGAATGCTGCAAGGAGACGGGCGTATATATACTGACTATCGGCTGGAAAGGCGGAGGGGGACACGCAACTGTCCTGCAACGTTTTGAAGACGGTACATTGAAGTATATAGAACCGCAGGTTTACAGTGAGAGAAGCGGGGCGAAAAGGAGCATTGACGAACTGTGCGAAAGCGGGGCGACAAAACCCTACCCCAAAAGAGGCGTGCTGCGTGTTGATAACAAACTGTTCGACACTAAATTTGCATCAATCTTTGACAAGTAAACGGATAATGCCCAATGCTTCAAAGCCCGTTACTTCGGTGGCTTTGCCGTCTTTGAAAAGGTAGATGTAAGGGAAGCCCGTATCAGTGTCCTCTGGGAAACGGAACAAAAAAGCGTCTTTGCCCTTGTACTTACCGAGGTAGTCAAAGGCATCGCCGTAAAGGTCGATAAGACTTTTTGCGGCACTCTTTATTTGTTCGGGCACTTTCATATCGGCAAAAATACGAATTATTTTTTGTTTAATTATAAAAATAACACCCAAAATGATAGACGGGGAACAACTTAAAAGAAACATATTGGACGATATGCGCGTGGAACTCTCCGACGAGTTCGACAAGAACTTCGACCGAAAGGCGTTTTTTACAAAGAAATGGAAACGCCGAGCCAACCCCAACGCGAAAGGATCGCTGCTGATGGTTACGGGAACAATGCGCCGAAGCATCAAGGCGGAAGTAAGAGGAAACGGTGTGCGGTTCACGTCCGCCGTGCCATACGCAGCCATACACAACGAGGGCGGAACTGGAACAAAGCCTGTGCGGCAGCATACCCGAACCAGCAGAAAGGGAAAACAATACACGGTAAAGGCGCACACGCGGAAATTTACCATGCCGAAGCGTCAGTTTGTGGGCGACGGCAAACGGACGCAGGAAATAATAAAGGGCGTCATTGCCGATAACGTCGCGGATTTCAACATGCAACTGTCTAAATTCATAAGGAAATGAGAAAACAGATTTTTCAGGCAATCTGCACACGTCTTACCGAGCGCGTGACAGATATTCAGTTTATAGACCTGTGGAACAACAACGTCCAGACGCTTAGCGGCGGCGCGGTATGGCCTTTGCCTGCCGTGTTCGTGGAGTTCGAGCCGATAGAGTGGCGGCAGCAGAACAACGGCGCACGGCGCGGCGACGTGGCAGTGCGCCTGCATCTGGTGACGCGAACCGTCAGCACACACGGGGCGAAAGACCCGAAAATGTCCGACGCGCTGGGGTTTCTTGATTTGATAGACCAGATAAATGCCGCCATGCAGGGATTGCGGGGGGATAACTTTTCAGGCTTCCAGCTGACTACCTCGGCGACCAACCACGACCACGCGGAACTGATGGAGAGCGTCGAGCGGTACACCACCAGCGCGCAGGACATCACGGCAGTGCCGAAAGCCACACAAGTGACGGGGATTGCCCCGACGCTACGGAAAGGGTAAGAAAAAGCCCCGCGTTCAGGTCGCGGGGCTTTCATTGAGTGCATCCCATAAGGTGAGTTGCTGCGGCTGCTGCACGGGAGGAGGCGTTGGTATGCCTAAATAATTCAGGTAGGTGCGATAGCAGATTTTGAACTTTGGAAAAATATGCTGCCGCCATACGGCCTTGTAACACCGCGCCTGATTGCCGCTTTCATAGTGCTGCTCGGTAATGGCGCGAACCATCCTTACACGCTCTATGGTACTTTCGTGGTGTTTTCGTTTCTCCATCTGCTTACTTTTTACTACCTTTGCAAACGTCCTTTTACAAAGGCTTTGCGCTGGCTCGCTGTTGGTTAAGTTTGGCAGATGGAGCTGGCGCGGCTTTTTATTCCACGTCGGTCATGCCGAGCGGAATATTCACCCAAGCACCCTTTTCGTTTTTGTATTCAGCACGAATGTATTTCTTTGTCGCGGTGGGCTGGTAGCTTTCCTCGATGATTTGCACACCCTCGATAAAACGCTCGTTGCCCGTTTCCTCGGCCATCTTACGAAGCTGGAGCACACGGCTGGCCTTGATGTTCCCGCTCTGGTCACGGGAAAGCAGACGCAGCACGGCATTCACAAGGGCTTTGCTCGTTTCGTCTTTGGCAAGGCTTTCAATGTATGCCTTGACCATTGCGATGCCGTCCTCCACCGTGTCACGGTAGCCGTCGATGGTGTTCACGCCGAGGGTAAGACGCAGTTTGCTGTCGCTGGTGGTAAACGTGTGGCTGCGCTGGTCGTCTTTCGTAAGTCCCAGCACCTCCGACTTCATTTTCAGAATGGCGTCAAAGTTGCCGAAAACGGTATTTTTAACCGTCTTGATTTGTTCGCTCAACTCTTGGAGGACAGGTAGTGTGGCACGCAATTCATCGTCCACCATTGAGGCGTAGTTCTCACGCTGCTGCTTGCGCTGTGCCGCAGCTTCTTTCTTTTGCTTTTCTGCGCGGTACGCCTCGAACTCTTGGCGTTCTTCCGCGGTCATTGTTACATTTTCCATATTAAACGGATTTTGAAGTTATTAAAAAGGGATTAAATACTGTTTAATCGTTGTCATAGTGCTGGTAAATATCATCGGCATATTCGGCCATGTCGGCCTGCGTTTGTGCCCATTCGGCAAGTTCCTGCATGAATGCCGCGTATTCCTCGCTTCCCATTTCGACGGTGCGCTCCCTGATGGCACGCTGCACGTCTTTCATTACTGCATTGCTCATATCTTAAAATTTTTTCCAAGTGTTGCCAAACGCGACAAAGCAATCATTTCCTCCTTTTTCTTCTCCTGTTTGGGCTTACGTTCCCAACAGTCAGGGCAATAGATGCCACTCGGTGCATTATAAGCACCGCCTTTTATCTCTTTACCGCAAAGGCAACACGTTATTGATTTCTTTTCCATACTATTGTTTTGATGGTTTCCACTCTATTGTTATAACTGCATCGAGTTGGCCGCTACCATTACACACAGGACAGTCTTTCTTCACATGTTCTCGATACTGCCCGCTCCAAAAGAAGCCATTGCCATGACAATACCCACACAAATGGCCGTTGCTGGTAATGGTTTCTTTCATGTTGCCAACCCCGATAAATTCAGACGGTGTTACTTTGATTATATCACTTTTTGCACTCATACTTTTCTTATTTTGAGAACTATTTTATCACATTTGTTAATTGGTGTTCTTACTTCTTTCCCATACCATGAACACCAATAGTATGGCTGAAACAAATTCGGTGAATGTGTACAATATTCACATGTTTCACATATATGGACTTTATTCATTTCTATATTGTTTGAAACATATTGTACTGAAATTCATACCCCAATATCCGCAGCCGCTTCTCCTGTACCGCACTGCGGTTCTTGCTGTCCTCTGGGAGCACGGCCACACGTTGCTCACGGTTGAACCGGTAGCCTTTCTTCCGCATCTGGTAACGCAGATTGCGTTCCTTACGCATTTGCTTGTCTTCCGTTCCCATGACCTAACAGTGTTTGCATAAGCAAGGCATCGGCTATATCATTCACCGCCTGCGCGTCTTTTACTTTATTGTTGAACGCGGCCACCAGATTGCGCAACCTTTCACGCGGGATTTTATTAAAATCAGTGTGACCCGTGGCACGGCAGGCAATACCTTTAATCACCGTGGCGTTGCTCTCTTTGCCCGTGGCTTTGAGGTAGCCACCAATGGCGGCCATTACACGCTTGCGCAGTTTGTCCATTTCACCCGCGCCCGTCTTTTCGTTCACCTGTGCCGAAAGTTTGCCGCACACGTTTATCAAATCGTGGGTGTCCATGTCGCGACTACTTTCAACCCCGCAACTTTCCACGATGGCGCGTTTCTCGGCGTCGGTCAGTCCCAACACGCTGCAAAGGGTGTGGAACTTCTTCAAAATATCCCTATGGATTTTATCCATTGTCTTGTTTTCTGCCATATCCTTTTACATTTTATCAACCCAATACTCCTGTGCGCCTGCCTCCCATATCACGAAGTCTGCGCCGCCCTCTCCGAGGTCGGCAACCTCGTAACGGGTAGTGACGAATGCCTTGTAACCCTCCACACGTATTTTTATCTCACTGTCATAGCGGATATTCTGTGCCATCATACCTTTGGGCTGGCCTGCCTTTTCATGACTGATGAAAATAAACAGCTTATCGGGGAACTCGTCGCGCAAAGTCTGGTACTGATCCATATTAAAACGCCTTAAATAATGCACGCTGTCAATCACAATCACGTCAGGACTTTGTTTCTTCTTCAAACGGGTACGCAGTTCTTTCAACTGTTCTTTATTCAGCAGGATAATACGGTTGCCGACTTCCGCCATGCCCACACGTTCCCATGCCTTTTGCAATGACAGACTTAAACCCTGTTCCAGACTGTTGTATGCCACGCGGCGAAAGCGGGTAAGGTACTTGCAGACCTGCATCACAAAGGTGGTTTTACCGCAACCGCTGCCGCCGTAGATTATCCACGCGCCCCGCAGTTCTGGCCGCCCGAAGCTGGCAAGAAACGCCCCGTCAAAGTCGGCCACCTCAAATTTTGCCGTCAGCACGTTTTTATTGCTTATCGCCCGTCCCATAGGTATTACGCTTTTATTTCCAGATAATAATCCATCCTTGACCAACCGCCAGCAGCGTGAACTGATTTAATCAAATAGGACATTTCACCATTAGTCAGAGTGGTAGATATAATCTTATCCCGCCTATACTCTATACGACCACAACCTTTTATGTTGATGTTGCCCCATTCATTTCTATCCAAAACCGAGGTAACAAATTCTTCTACTGTGCATTCCTGCGTCAAGAAAACATCGTATGGTGCAGTTTCATCACCTCCTGTACAGGCAGTTTGTCGAAAAATCAATTCAATCATTTGTTTTCCTCCTTTTGTAAAGCCCAAATAGCACGTTTTACACGGCGTAAATCACATTCGCAGTCCTCCACTATGCGGTTGATGGCGTTCGTGGCTGTAATGCCGTTTGCCACGCAAATGGCGGCTATATCTTCGCTGTTCACCACCTGCAACTCCACAAACTTGCGCCCTATACGGCTGTAAATTTCCTCGTACCCCTTGCGTTTGGTGCGCAGACCCTTTTTGATACGCTTATCCAGAAAATTGGTAGCGCAAAGGATGATGCCGCAATGTCCCTCCAGCTGGTTGTAAAGACTGATAAAGAAATAAAGCACCTGATCCGAAAGTTTGTCGGCCTCGTCAAGCACCACAAGCGGGTTTTCCTTGCGTTTGAGCGTGTCGATGATGTCGTCCATCATATCCGACACCGTGCTGCCCGTGAAGTCCACGCCCATACATTGCAGCAACTTGCCCATGAACGTGCGGCGGTTCCAATATTCGGAGCAGCAGAGGTGGTAAACATGGCGGTGCGTGGCGGCGTAGTTCTTTATGGCTTCCGTCTTACCGCAGCCAGCGTCACCCGTAACGGCCAGCACAAGGCTGTCCTCGCGGGCATTGTCAAGCAGAAAGCCCATGCGGCTGTACGCGCGTGTTTCAGCGATGCGCCACGCTTTTGCCTCGTGCCCTGTCTGGGCAGCTATCGTGCGCCACATTTCCTCGCTGATGGTGTCCCAATCACCTGCCAGCACCTTGCTGACAGTGGCCGCACTTACGCCATTCATACTGTTGGCCGCCTTGTTCTGGCTGCCTTTCTGCGCGCAGTAGTCTTTAAGACGTGCGGCAATCTGTTGTTTTTCGTCCTTTTGCATCTTATTTCGTTTTAGAAAATTGAATAATCGTCTTTATCCGAAGCGGCCGCGCCCTGCGGTATCAGGGGCACTTCCACCGTCTTGACCTCTACCGCCTCCACGTCAATGGTATTCAGGCGTTTCTGCGCTTTCGGCAGTTTGTGCTGCCCGCGGCTGTCACATATTAGCAGGCGGTTGAGGATATTGTCCTGTGCAATAACGGGCTGCGCCTTTTCATAAGCCAGCGCGAGGCGTTCCGTTACATGTTGTTCCAGATGCCTGTTGAAGTCCTGCACCTGTTGAAGTGCGGCCGCGTCGCCCTCCTTGCGGTCGGCAAGTGCCATCGGCTGCACGTATTTTTCTGTCAGCATGAAGCGCAGCGTGCCGTCTTCACTTACTGCCAGCACCTCATGCAGATTATCGGGGTCGTATTTCACCGTCCAACGCCTGCCTGCATACTGACGGAAACGCACGTCGAAACAGTCATAATCGCGTTTCATGCCCAAAAGTGTAGGCCGCAGGCCGCTGCCCTCGATGGCGTTCTTGTGGCCTGTTTCCGCACCGAAATTCAGCAGGTATTGTTCGCGGCTTAACGGCAGGCGGCGTTCCGCGGGCAGGTTCTCCATAAGTTTGCGGAACTGTTCTACCTTGCGTTGGCGTTCCATCTGCATGATGCGGTCTATCTGTTCACGCACACCCGCTTCGTCGGGGAAACTGTGCCGCAGCATGTTCAGGGCTTCACTGTTTGGCTGCTTGCTGGGGTCGGTGGTTATGCCAAAGCCCGACCAGTTGTTGAACAGCTTGCAGTATGTCTTATTCAGGTAGCCGAAATAAGGCTCTACCACTTTGGCCTTTGCATTCTTTACGCGGGCAGGCGTCAGTTTGTCGCCCATCACGTTGTAAAGCGGGGTCATGGCCTTAATGCTGTAGTGGTCGCACTGTATCTGGTTTGCCCGAAGCATGACCCCGAAAAGTTCCTCGCTGTGTTTGGCCGCGTCGCGCAGGGCTTCGGCTATAAGTTCGGGCGTTTCGTGTGTACCCACGGCATAGCCTATCGGGTAGTTTACACAGGGGTCAAGCACCACCTCCAGCGTCAGGCGGTTATGGTATGTCGTAACGCTGCGGCCTTTACTGTCGGTTTTCGTTGTCTGGTAAAGCAGTTCCACGTCCCAACCGTCAAGCGTCCACATGAGGAACGGAGCGGTCGGTCTGGTGCGCTTCACCTGCATGGATTTCGTGTTGCGGAAATTCGTACTGCCCAAACGGCCTGCCGCTGTCACCAAGTCCAATTTTTCACGCCATTTTGCCACCGTGCTGGGGGTTATCGCTTTCCAGCCCTGCTGCTTCGCCACGGCATTGTACAAATTGGCTATCGCCACATTGTCGAGGTTGTTGTGGTGGCCGATAAGCTGCACAAGCACGCTTTCTTTTACATCGTCGTCCACCTTTGCGGCGTTGATATTCTGGAACTTCTTGCTGATGAAACACACATACCCATCATGCAGGTATTCGTTAAACTTACGTTGCAGGCGGCGGTCGCTTTCAGGCAGGGAGTGCGGGAAACGGTCGGCCAGACGTGGCAGGGCTGCCGCGGCCTTGCGCCAGAACTCCGTCTTGTTCAGGCGCGGTTTGCTCTGACGTAGGCGGTGGCTGTTGCTGGTTTCGATACACTGCCGAAAAGCGTTCATGATGGCGCAGTTGTTTGAATATTCCGCCTGCTTTTCGGTGGTGAGGTGGCGACCGTCGGCCAGCACATAGTCCGCGTAAAACTGCATGGCCTGTCCGTCGGGGGTGATTGTGTCCATAAAAGGCTTGCTGTCGGCTTTTTCCTGTAAGTCGGGGTAACGGCGGTAAACCTCCGTGCGATATTTCAGTGGCAGGCTTTCAACGGCAAACAGCGCGGGTGTCCCATAACAGGCACGTTGCACCTGCTTGATTTGCTTACGACGGCGCAGATTTTTCACTGTGTCCTCCGTCATAATACCAGCAATCAACTCGGTATGACTTATACAAAGCGTGTTACCGTAATATTCCATCACTTACATTGCTTGTGCTTCCGCTTGTATGGCAGGAAACTGGTCTAACATTACGTTTTTGTAGTTCTTGACAGACTGACCGTCTTTGATGATGTCCACACGTCCCGTATTTTTGTCACACTCCAGCATAACACCATTAGGGAAATACTGACGCATATAACCGTCAGCATCGTGCATCGTTTCAATTGCAGGTGTGGCAATCATTAAAATACCTCCGCGCTGCTGTGCCAGCTGACGGATTTTCCGCGCCCGTGGGCTATCGCCCCCACGTTCAACAAAAGTCAGTGCCCGCCATACCGCCATTTTAGTAGTCCTGAAAGTCTTAATCAGGAACTCGCGGTTTTCTTTCGTTACTGCTATGTACTTTTCCATATTACTATTTATTTCAGGTTAGCATTGATATACTGTACATCCTCTTCCCAAAGAGGAAGCCCCATTTTGATTTTTCTGGTTACAACTTCCTTTTGCCCGACTAATTTCACTGCCTTATTATAAAAATCAGTGTCATTATACGCGCTGGCTTTACCTATAAGAAACTCTGCAAGCTCTTCCCGCTCTTTCTTTACAGCCTTTTTCAAAAAACTAAGCTCTGCATCCATGCCACCAACACGTCTGCCGACTTCTTTCAAACATTGGCGTAATTCGATATGATCGTTAGCTCCGTCATAGGCACACATGGCTTTCATTTCTTTACAGAACTCGTCCTTATCCATATTTCCAGCAGCTATGTAGAGATTCTCCACAAAATGATAATCTTCTGCCGTTATCAGTCTTCGTGTCCTGTCTTCAAATTCTTTCTGTGTCATTGTCCTTTTACTTTTAGGGTTTAACATTCTGCCGCCTCGGCTTTTTTTCGTACCTTTGGCGGCTGTGTTATAAGTTTCACGCTGCAAATATCGTGATTTCTCACGAATATACAAATAAAATGCGTGAGAAATTTCGATTTTCTATAAATTATACATGTATGGACGAAACAATTCACGATAGGATAGGGGCATTAGTCCAAGAATATGGAGATGGCAAAAACACTGTATTTGCCAATAAAATAGGCATAAGTGAGGGAAATATACGTGGTTATATCAAAGGCATCATGCCAAAGGCTGATGTTCTTGAAAAAATAGTGAGAACTCTCGATGTAAATGCAATGTGGTTACTCACGGGAATAGGACACATGCGCGTAAGCAATTTAGATATAAATGCACCTGTACTTGTTTCTGACAATGACAGGCTTGCTCCTATATTGCAACAATTCGATGTATTTATTCAAAAAAAAGACGCACAGATTGTACAGCAAGCAGAAGAAATTGGGCGGTTAAAAGAACGAGTTTCTCAACTTGAACGGGGAAAGGGAAAAAATGCCTCGGATGTCCCGACTTCTGGCGTTGCAAATGTCGGATAACAGTGATAAATATCTTGCGCCGCTGATATGCCCCTTTATATGCCCCATATATGGGTACTTTCTTAGGAATCATGCTGTTTTTTCATTTTTTCGAGGGGAAAATACGCCTTAAACGGTTATAATCAACAACTTAAATAGATTATAGCCGCTATTTTTCCTATATACAAAAAGGAATTAAAGGGGTAGATTTTCACGAAAAAGCCGCTTTTATATAGTCGTTTTTGCTCTTTTGGGGGAGTATTCACCATACACGCAGACACCCCAACTAACACCCCAACTGACACCCCAACCTCGTTTTTTCAAACGAAACGTACCGTTTTACCTCCTACCCTACCCGACCATTTACACCTCAATTCTACCATTTCCAAAAGTCCCTTTAACTGGTGATAAAACGCCCGTTAAAGGGTATTTTTCCGCTTTGCTGCCTCGCCACTACCCTACCCTCCCCAACGCCCCAAAAACAACAGGAGACACGGCTAAAAGCCCCATTTCACGCCGTTATTGCTCGTTTGTAGTGGTGTACTCACCAGACAAAAGAAAGCGGCCAGAAAGCCCCAAAAAGCCATCTGACCGCCCATGCGATTAAAGCAAATTAAACCTGATGCAAAGCCGCATTAAACACCTGCTTAAACACTTTGCCCTCGTTCTTAAAGCAAAACTAAACTAACTTAAACCTTTTGTGCGTTTCGTTTTCCTGTCCTCTACCCCACCACCCTCACCTACTTACCGAATTATCAAAGGTTTACACATTCAAACGTTCTTCATATTGTTGTACGCTTCGTTTTCATGCCCATATTATCCAATCCCCGTAAACTCCTCTTTCCCGTATCTTCCATTTCGAAAACAACAATCTCATTCTCGCCTGTTTTCAGCCAGGGAGCAGGTATATAGAGAGTCTGTTGAGGGCCGACATTCCAGAAACGTCCCAACGATTTGCCGTTTATCCAAACAGCCCCTTTACCCCACTGGCTCATATCAACAAAGCAATCGCCTTCTTTTTCTATCATGAACGTTCCCCTGTGAAATGCCGGAACGCCTTTGATTTCTTTTCCGAAAGCCAGAGAAGATACCTCTTCTTTATAAAGTGGAAGCGGGGTGATGGACCAGCCTGTCAATTTCTCATTTCCCCAAAGCACCTGACTTGTAATCCCTTTACGATTAAAAAGGATATCGGGGCCATAATTGACACGTCCAGTATTTTCAACCAGAATCTCCAGTGTAGCGGGAACTTTATGAATGTCCAGTGTCGTGCTGTTCTGATTATAACGGCGGTCAAGACTGGCCACTTGTCTGCCGTCTACCAGGATAACGGCATAATCACGCAAATCCTGAATAATCAGCTTTTGTTTTCCCGGTGTATTGATTGTAGTCTGATAGTGGATATATCCGAAATCCATTCCTACATCTTCCATTGACAGTACCTCTTCCGATTGTGTAGTCTGATGAAAAGTGGTAGTCAAAGGAGCACTTTCCTTTAATTCGACTGTAGCGAAAGTAGTGGTCGGATTATCGGCGGGCACTTCCGGCAATACAGTCCCCTCGGGCAGGTATTTCTGAATCACTTCTCTGAATGCATGATATTTCGGATAGCAGTTACCCCATTCTCCAAGCGGAGCGTCATAATCGTAACTGGTAGGCTGGGGACGGAATCCACCGCTGGTATTAGCACCATTCATGTACCAGAAATTTGTTCCTCCGTGGAACATATACATGCTGACAGATACGCCATGGCTCAACATCCAATCCAATTGTTCGGCAGGGCGCTCATAGGCTACGGATGAATGGCGTTTTCCCCATTCATCAAACCAGGCCGGATAAAACTCCGCCACAAAGTATGGACCCCCCGGATGATATTTGTCTACAATCTTAAATATATCTTCGCCGAATACACCGTTCAAAGTAGGCAATGCACCGTCAATATGTCCGGCTTCCACTTGTCCGCCACCGTCACAGGTGAACAACGGAACATTGAATCCAGCCTCCTGAAGCATATCACGGATAGCGGTGAGGTATTCTTTATCTGCCGCATACGAACCGTATTCATTTTCTACCTGCACCATAATAATATTACCGCCATTGTTGATAGTCAGAGGGGACAATTGCTTGCCGAGTTCCTTGATATATCGCTCGCAATAGGACAAGAAACGAGGGTCTTTGCTGCGATAAACCAGATCCTTCTCTTTCAGAAGCCATGAAGGATAGCCGCCAAAATCCCATTCTGCACACACGTATGGGCCGGGACGAAGAATGACATACAAACCTTCTTCTTGTGCAGTACGTACAAATTCGGCTATATCCGCCTGCCCGCTGAAGTCAAACTCACCCGGCTGCCGTTCGTGGAAATTCCAGAAGACATAGGCAGAGACAGTGTTCAACCCCATTGCACGTGCCCTATGCAGACGGTCACGCCAATACTCGCGTGGAATACGGGAATAGTGCATTTCTCCGCAAATCAGTTGCACATCTTTTCCGTTGATATTAAAAGTACCGTTTGCTATTTTAACCTGTTCCGTGGGGGCGGAACAGGCAGAAATAAAAAATGATACAATTAAGTTAAGTATAATAAATACCTTATTTCGATTTTTATTCATCTTCATTCAAACTATATCATAAATATTAAATACTCCGGTCGGCCTCACTAAAGTTTATCCGTCCGACCGGAGTATTCATCAATCTTTATCAGAATGTAACCTCACCAAAAATATTCACGGCATACTTTCCTGCATCATCATACCAATGAGTCAGTTTCTCTGTCAGAGCAAACTTTATGGCATAAACCGGATTGTATTTCAAATCGTCAACTTTCTCCGGCATCCAGATTCCTACCTTATATGTCCCGCTCAATCCGGCAGCCGTACTTCCTTTTATGGAATACTCCGCCGCCTTATTCGGTTCTTCATTGGTAGAAGGAATCCAGTTTTTCGGCTCTACATCCAGTTTTATCTCTTTTACCACCTGACCGTCACCGGAAACAAGCACTAAATAAACCTCTTTCGGGTTAATCACCGTAGCAAATCCTGTATTGGTTATCGTCAGGTCATATTCCAGATTTCCATCCTTTGCCTCTACTTTCGATTCACTTTGGAGATTCAGACGATAGCCCAAATGGTCGCGCACAAATTCATAGAATGAACGGACTACGTCATTGCCTTCGGCATCCTTAAAGTAACTCTCATCAAAGAGAATGTTATTATCATTCAATAAAGACGGATATACTTTCACTTGCTTCCAGCTCATGATATTCAAAGCAAAATTCTGTGTCACATCAAAAGCCGAATAACGGTGCTCACGCAAAATACGCAACGACTTCATCGGAGTAATCAGTGCAGACAATCCCCATTCAGTATCTTCATCATAAGGGATTTCACCACTCATATAGAAGTTATTCGCTTTTACTTCTTCTGTTATCTGCTTATAATCATCCGTATTAGGAACAAAATCATTGCCCGGTGCGTGAGAATGTTCACCGGCCGTAAAATAATCGTTCGCATAACCGATACGTCCGCGATATTCTTCTTGCTCCAATGTCAGTGCTTTCTTATGGCTCGGATAACGCATTTCTACACAATACGGAACAGGCAAAGCCCTTAGCAACGCACTGACAATTGCATTTTTTGCATCCTGATCATTCACCAACGGAGACGTATGCCACTCTCCCCAAGCACCGATAAAACCAACTTGCACCGTAGCGATCTGACCGATATATTCATTCAACAAAGGAGTCAGTTGTTCAATATGCCTAAGAATCCATTGTTTAGATTCACCGCCAGACGTATTAAGCCCCGCATGATTGTATGCAAAACGAAGAATGGCTTTATATCCCTGCGCTTTCATCAACTCAAACACCTTGCGGATATTATCCAAAGCCTCATCATCAAGGTCTTTACTCACCCACTTGGTCAGATAAATATACTGCTGCACAAGAGTCAGATTATCATCTTTCGCATCGAACTGCTCTACTTTCTTCGTATATAAGTCCTCACCGTAGACCTCATATTCATTATACGGACTCTTCATCTCATCGGCAAGCAGATTGCATTCCAAATGAAATCCTCTATCGGGATTTCTCAATGGCTCGATAGGTATGATTTTACCTACAACTTCCGGAGTTTCCGGTTCATTCGTACCCTCTTCCTCTCCATACTGTCCTGCATACACATCTATCGTATCAGAACAAAAGCTACACATAATACTTAATAATAAGGTAGATAATAGGGTCATAGTTTTCTTTATATTGATTAACATGATTGATATACTTTTAATTTTCACCTGATTAATTTTCATTAAAGATAAAACGTGCAGGAGCTCCCGTTGTCCAGGGAGTATACAATGTCGCTCCACCGTCATGAAGCATACATGCATGCTCCGCATTATCGGTCACCAACAAATAGCAATATGGCCCGGTGTGATTATTGATATTCGGTTCCACCCACTGACCGGAAGCGCACAAATTGAATTTCCAGTCATTCAGATGAGCCTGCCCTTTCACTGACTCATAATATTCAGGGTCTTTCAATACATTCCATTGCCCTTCGGCCATCCCTGCTTCGATAAACAGAGTCTTATATTCCTGCATAGTCGGTAGACGCCATCCAGCAGGAGCTATCCTGTCGCGGATGTCATAATGATAATGAACTCCGTATGCTTTCACCCTTCCTTCTCCAAAGGATGCCGGTGTCTCCTTATAGTTATTTGCTTCAATGTCGGTTCCGTCAGGATACTTGGTCGTCCGCAGATTATCCGCCAGCCAAACCAGTGAGGTCCCGTCTCTATAAGGAATACGTGCCACACGATAGGTTATTTTCTCATCACCGCGAACGTCAATGAAGCGCATCATTTCCGTCATATTCAATACTCCGGAAGAACGTGACACCAGTTGTCCGCCGTCAGTCTTCACATTCCAGTATATAGTGTTGGATGTCCAACGTTTGATAGAAAGTTGGTCGAGTAATGTCTGAAGTTCTTCGTGAGTCAGAGAGGATTTGCCTTTTACGACACCTACACTTTGCTCGGCCACAGTCTGTTTCATTTCAGGATCAAGTGACAGACAGAGCGAATACGAAGTTGATTCCGCCATTCCTTCCGTATCCCATTCAAATTGTACGGCAGTTTCCGGTTTATCTTCAGCCAAATCAATCTCTGTCATATCCTCAGGCAGCAACAATTTGGTAGACATACGTTTTACATGAATCGTGCGTACATCTGAAGCGGCAGCCGCAGTATTTCCCGTCTCTTTGACAGTCCAGTATAATAGCGCTTCCTGACCGGCTTTTATTCCTAACCGGGAGAAATATTGATCGGCAGCCAATACGGACATGGTAAAAGAAGTCGATTTACCTGCATCGACCTTCACCGGATTTTTAAAGTCTCTTGTAGCACAAAGAATTAGTTTGGCACCTTTCTCCAAAGACTTATCCCAAGAGAAGTTATATTCATCGGTTGACAAATCATTCAAATCAATAGTCGTTCCATCCTGAGGCGCACTCAGGTAAATATCCGACATGGGAACAATCACATTATACTTGTCCTCTTTGCATCCGGCAAGTAACAAAATACCTACCAGACTATATAATAAATGTTTCATAATACTCTCCTTTTTTTAATAACCGGGGTTTTGAACTATAAGACCTTGTCCTTCAGTAATCAAATGAGTAGGCAACGGGAACTTCTCATATTTATATTGCCCGTCCACTTTCGTTTCGATTTTACCTGTCGGCTGACCGGCAAATCTCGCTTTGGCAAGTGCCGCTTCTATGAATTTACCATGACGGATTAAATCCTGTCTACGTACACCTTCAAAATAGAATTCATGCCCACGTTCTTCCAACAACTTGTCCAGGAAATCATCTACGGAAGCGAAATCACTCAATTGCCAGGCTTTCAGTCCGCCATGGGTTACACGTACCTGATTCAATAAACCAACCGCTTCCTGAGTGATACTATTTCCATTGCGGACAATTGCTTCCGAAAGTAAAGTCAATACGTCAGCATAACGGTAGATCGGCATATCTATTTCACACTGTTCTCCTATCACTCCTTCGATTTTATACTTCACCGGGATTGCACCATAAAAGAGTACACCAGTTGTCCCCCCGTCACGGTCGGTAGCCCGACTGTGATATACACCTTTCGTACCGGTATACTCGCCTATAATTCTTTCCCGTCTTTTATCTTTAGGATCAAATGATTCGTAGGCAGGCCATGATATTTTGTATCCTCCCCATGCCGTCACTGCCATTCCGGCTGGAACAGGATAATCAGATGTCAATACGTGTGCAAACCATTTTTGCTCCATTACACCAGCTTCGGCTACACAAGAAAAGATGACTTCCGAATTCTTTTCTCCGGATAGAGAAAACAAAGAATGATAATCGTCTACCAGTTTATAACCGTATTCTGATTTGGTCAGTTCACGTCCTATTTTCTCCGCTTCGTCCCACTGCCTGGTCATCATATAAAACTTCAACAACAGTGTGTTGGCAAGCCCTTTCGTGAAACGTCCGTAATCCGTATCTTCATATTTATAAGGTAATATGTCAGCCGCTTCCTTCAGATTAGTAACAATGTATTCACGCATCGCTTCTTCAGACAAGCGGGGGATGACAATCTCCGCTTCCGGTTTCTGCAACGTTTCCAAATCGGCAATAGGTATCGGACCATACATGTCATACATCAGGAAAGCAAGAAAGCCGCGTCCGCATTTCAACTCTGCCATATAACGAGCTTTCAGTGTTTCATCCATATTTGCATTCTTGATACGTTCCATCGTCAGCGTCATGGAAGCCAAGTATTGGGAGTAGTCATACACGCGACGCCAGTCTCCGTCGATGTGCCAGTCGTTGGCTTCGTATGAATTGTATACGGTAGTCCATCCCCATGTATTCTCCACATAATCGGTCACCATTTCCGAAGTCGTCACATAACCTGCCGCCACTTCAAAAATCCCCCACGGGGAGAACACGTGATAGGCGCTCGCATTGACTAGCGCATTTACATCTTCAGCGTTTTGCGGGAACATTCCCGGGTTTATTTTATTGTAGACTTCTTGTTCCAACGTACAAGACGAAACAAGAAACAAGAGTGTTGCTATTGCTGTATAAATTATCCTTTTCATATTTACGACTTATTAGAAAGAGATTGATACACCGAAATTATAAGAAGTCACATTCGGATATGCATATGTTCCGTTATCCGTTTCAGGATCCAGACCTGTCCAGTTGGTAATCACAAACGGATTGTTCACATCTACGTATACCCGAAGATTGTTCACAATCTTTTGACTAATCGGCACTTTATATCCCAACGTTATACTTCCGCAACGAACATAATAGATAGATTTCACGTAATAATCGCCCCAACCGTTTCCCCCTCTTACATAAGTAGGGTCTGTAGCAGAAAGGTTGTTGCTGTTGAATGCTTTCAATGCATAAGTAGAAACGTTGATGCCGTTATCCATGCGTGTCCATCCTTCGTAATAGCTGGCTCCGCGCTTCCTGCCCGCTTCACCGTAGAAGTAAATATTCAGGTCGAAGTTTTTGTAGCGGAACGAGTTGTTCAGACCATAAATGATTTTGGGGTCGCCATTACCCATATACACTTTATCTTCATCTCCCAACACACCGTTTCCATCTTGGTCTTTCAGTTTCATCATACCTGGTACCAAGTCTTTTTGTGCTTCGGGAGCCTTTTCGCCCGGTTGCAGGATGCCGATTGCTTCATATTCCCACCACGCACGTATCGGGTCGTCTTCTTTCTCATAAGCTCTCGGTTTCCAGTTCGGGTCGCGTTTCAGCCAACGGTCGTTATAATGTGACAAGGTCAATGTGGTATCCCACTCAAAATCTTTTGTAACAATATTCACTGTATTCAGAGTGATTTCCACACCCTGACTTTGCGTGGCTCCTATATTTCCGGCGATTTTGTTTATCTCGTTATAGAAAGGCAATGGCTTGTCCGTTCGGAGCAGGTCTGTAATCTTACGTTTGAAGTATTCGGCTGCCAACTTGAAGCGGTTGTTGAATATTCCGAAGTCCACTCCGAGGTTAAATTCCGTCGTTGTCTCCCATGTAATGCTTTTGTTTCCCAAATCCGAAGCATATACTCCCGTCGACTCCGCTCCGCCTATAATAGAGTTCTTGCCTACCTCATAATAGTCATAAATGCGATAACCAACGTTGGAATTACCGGTTTGCCCATAAGAAGCTCTCAACTTCAACATAGAGAGCCATTTGGAAGCCCCTTTCATAAAGTTTTCTTCACTAATCATCCAACCTGCCGATACAGAAGGAAAATATCCCCAACGGTTTTCCGGTGCAAAATTGGATGCGGCATCGGCACGTAACGTAGCTTCGAGCAAATACCTTCCCTGATAAGAGTAGTTGGCACGGGCAAACAGCGAAGCAATACTATTGATAGAAGCCCATGAAGCTACGGAAGGTTTCTTGTAATTGCCCGAACCTAAGCTATTGTAACCAAACCCGTCTACCAAAAAATCCGAATTGCCGGCACTAAAACCATCATTCTTAAATTTCTGGAACGAATAGCCACCGATTACTTTCACATTATGGTCGCCGAAACTCTTCGCATATTGAGCTGTCAACTCCATCAGATAAGTAGTGTTGGTCGATTGAGAAATATCCGCTCTTCCGTTCTTGTTAGCTCCTTGCAAAGTTGTTTTAGGCAAGTAGCTGGAACGTTTCTGAAAACTGCGGTCGGCCCCTAATTGCAGTTTCACTTCCAGTTCTTTCAAAGGTTTCACTGAGACGAATGCCGAACCCATCAAACGGTCTTTCACCGTATTGTCTTGTATTTCCAACAACGATACCGGATTGGCTACAAACGGTCGTTTCGGATCGATATAATAGTTTCCTTCCGCATCATAAATAGGAATAGTAGGATTGGATTCAATGGCACCGGTCAGCACGCCGGAATATTCATTCTGTCCATCGCCCAAGGGAACATTATCGTATCTGTTCTGTGTGTATGTGGCAGTCAATCCGAAAGAAACGTATTCATTCAGTTCCTGATCCAAATTCAAACGAGCGGAAAAACGGCTAACGCCATTATTCTTCACAATACCTTCTTGATCCATATAGTTGACGGAAGCCAGATAACGGGTTTTCTCCGTACCGCCATTCACGGAAAGATTGTGTTGCTGCGTATAACCGTTGCGCATCACTGCATCCAACCAATCGGTACCGCTTGCCAACAAAATCTCGTCATTATTGAAAGCCGGTTTATACTGAGTCGGTTTTTCCGACTTTGCCACGTATCCTTCGTAAATGCCCATACCGTTCAGTTTCATCCATTCTTCATACTGCTGTTTGTTGTACATATCCATATACATACGAGTATCAAGCATCTTATAATTCGAACGGGCTACCTGCACAGATCCCATACCGGAATAAGTCACTCTGGGCTTCTGACTCTTACCTCGTTTTGTTGTAATCAAAACAACTCCATGACCGGCACGTGCTCCATAAATAGCCGTAGAAGCGGCATCTTTCAATACTGAAATTGATTCAATATCATCCGGATTCAAAGACTCCAACACATTATCAATATTACCAGATTCATAATAGCCGTTCCCCGAACTTAAATTACCGGAAGACGACACTGGAAAACCGTCAATAACAAACAAGGGTTCATTACCCGCGCTAATAGAAGTCTCACCACGAATACGGAATTTAGCCTCACCACCAGGTTGCGCAGAGATCTGATTTACACGAAATCCGGCAGCCTTACCTGCCAATGCACGAGATACATTCGGAACAGTATTCATTTCTACATCCCCCATATTCACCATAGAGACAGCACCTGTCAATGTCTTTTTACTCTGTGTTCCATAACCTACCACGACTACTTCTTCCAATTGCTTGGAATCTTCCTGTAAAATGATTTTTAGATTTTTACCGACCTGCACCGCAACAGTCTGTGACTGATAGCCGATATAGGAAATATCCAATAGTGCTTTCGATGAAGATACGGAAAGTTTGAAGACACCGTCAATGTCTGTAATCGTTCCATTTCCCTGTACGCCTTTCTCCAATACACTGGCTCCAATTATCGGTTCACCATGAGTGTCCAGTACCATACCCGATATTGTTACTTTCTTTTCCTGTTGTGATGATTGCGCTTCAACAGACAATATTATTTTCTTATCCAGCACGGAATATTTCACATTCGTACCGGCAAAGACTTCTTGTAATACATTAAAAATATTACTCTTATCAGCCGAGACTGATACACGGCGATTCAAATCAACATGCTTGTTGTTGAAGAAGAAGTCAAAGTCCGACTGTGCTTCAATCTCTTTCAGAATATCCTCTACACGCTGATTGTGGGCATCAATACTAATCATTGCTTTCTGTGCATAACTATCGGCTGCATAGCCCAACCCGATAGAGCATACCAAGAATAAAATCAAAAGTCTCATAGATAATGGGATTTTATTAGAAACTCGCCAAAGCGACTTTACCACCCATAAAAATTGGATGCTAAAATAATTTTGCATAAATTTGTGATGACTTAAAGTTAATAAAAAGTTTATCTAGGCTTGTCGCCAAACAAGCTCAAAAAGATTTACCGATTTTCATACGGGAAGATACGCCAATATCATCCCGTATGTTTTTTTATTTAAGGGGGTCTGTCTTTCATTGCATTTCTGTATTAAGGTTATTCAATCAATATATTTCTATCTTACTCTTTTCATCTGTTATATCTGGAGAATCAAGATAGCGCCAGCGGATTTGAGAAGAAAGCTGGAAGTATTCAAGAATGCGTTCCAGGCGTTGGTTGGTGAATGTACCTGTAAAGGAGTCTCCTTTCAAACGATCATTTTTAATAATGAATTCCACATTATACCGTTTTTCCAACATCCGCAGCCCCTCTTCCAAGGGAGTGTTTCTGAATATAATCTTCCCTTCTTTCCAGGCTATTTCCGATTCGCCCGAAGTGGCATAAAGTTGTACTTTACTGTCTTTCGAGTCATAGACCAGTTTTTGGCCGGGAGCCATTAGTACTTTCTTCGAAGCATTATCGCATTTGTAGATAAAACCGATTTTCCCTTCTACCAATGTAGCTGAAACTCTATTTTCTTTTTCGTAGGCTTCTACATTGAAGTGAGTTCCCAGTACTTCTATTTGCGACTGATGGGAAGTGGAAACAATGAATTTCTTCTCCGGATCCTTGGCTACTTCAAAATAAGCTTCACCCTGCAAATTTACGTTTCGCGTATCTCCGTCGAAGCGTGAAGGATAACTTAATGTAGATTCTGAATTCAGGAAAACGAGTGTGCCGTCGGGTAACGTCAATGAGGTCATCATTCCGGGATTGGTCTTTATCTCCATCATTTGCGCCAATTCTTTTTCACCGTCTCCCCAATGCTGCACCATCAAAGTAACGAGGAGTGGAATGAACAGAACTGCTGCCGCACGTTGTGCCCATTCCCACCACATCGTTTTCTTCTTACCTGTCATCCTGCTTTTTACCCTTGACAATGCCTTCTCCGTATCGACTTTCTTCATTACATGAATGGTGTCCGTAGCCAGATAAAGCGCATGAACCTGTTTTGCCGTCCGTCGATTCTCTTCCGACTCACTCATCCAATTTTCGACCAGCAGACGTTCTGCTTCCGTCACTTGTCCTTCACAATAACGGGGAAGCAGTTCTTCTATCTTATTTTTATCAATATTATCCATATACCGTTTTTATTGCCTTTTATGATAAGACAAGGGAAAAGCGGAAAACTCCTAAACTAAAAACCATTTTTTTTCAGAAAATCTTTGTTTTCTTATAAAAAGGCTATATTTGCAGTGAAATAGCAAAACTAATACATGAAAGAAACCTACCAATCAAACAACGATTTCCTGTTATCAGCCGTTCAACACGGGGACTTGAAAGCATTCGACACACTGTTTCGGAGATATTATCCGATGCTGTGCGCTTATGGCCATCGGTTTGTTGAGTTGGAAGATGCAGAAGAAATCGTGGAAGATTCTCTTTTATGGATTTGGGAAAATCGGGAAACACTGGTTATCGAGTCTTCTCTTAATTCCTATCTCTTCAAGATGGTGTACCGCAGGGCGTTAAACAAACTTGCGCATATCGACGCCACCCAACGGGCCGATACACGATTCTACGAAGAAATGCAGGAAATGCTGCAAGATACAGACTACTATCAGGTTGAAGAACTCACCAGACGGATTGAGGAAGCTATCGCAGCACTGCCCGAAAGTTATCGGGAAGCTTTTGTGATGCACCGATTCCGGGATATGAGCTACAAGGAGATTGCGGAAACACTGGGAGTATCTCCCAAAACAATAGATTACCGTATCCAACAGGCATTAAAACAATTGCGTACGGATTTAAAGGATTATCTTCCGTTACTACTACCACTCTTATTTCCTTGAAGCAGGCTGATTATACAAGTTTCTGCCAGGCATTGCCTTGTCTACCCCTACCTGTCTCTCAAAGTATTAATGAATAACTTTCATTGTATTAAGGGTAAACTTGCTTTCCCTTAATACCAAACTTCATCTTGACCCGATGAAAACTATAAATGCAACTTCTGATTATATAATTGCAGGCTTTGTTTTTATAAACGCAAGTTGCATTTATAAAAACAAAGCCTGCAATTATAGTTTGGAATAAAGCAAAAACAACTTTGCCATTAAAGAAAAAGAAGTTTGCATCAAGGAGACAATAACTTATCTATTAATAGCTTATGGGAAAACAAAGAGTATCCGACAAATGGAATGACATGATTTCACATGTCTGATACTCACGTATTTCGTGATTCATATTTGCCAAGAAAGCAGATTGCAGTTGATTGGCCTGCTCCGCTTTCTCCATTGCTTCAGGCAGCCCGTATGCTTTCCAGAGAATACGGATATATTCAAAAAGAAAGGCATCCCAAATCCAATTGAGATGCCTTATATTACATAAAATTAAGTGTTGGAGAATTATGCTTTCTTCAAAGCGGAAATGCTTTCCTTCAAAGACTTGATAATACTTTCGGCATCCGCTTGTTTCTTGCGTTCCATCTCGATAACAGCTGCCGGAGCATTGTTGACAAACTTCTCATTGCTGAGTTTCTTCAATACGCCTTGCAAGAAACCTTCCTTGTGTTTCAATTCGGCTTCCATACGGGCGATTTCAGCTTCCACGTCAATCATATTGCCCAAAGGTACGGCAAACTCAGTGGTACCGACCATGAAAGAAGCGGCACCTTCCGCCTTGCTTTCAACCACCTCGATAGAAGAAAGATTGCACATCTTCTGAACGACCGCATTGAATGCCGCCACCGGATTCTCGCCCAATACTTGCAACTCAAGCGCTTCTTTCTGTGCAATATTCTTCTGAAGGCGGATACTGCGGATATTACTGATGATATCTTTCACTACTTCAAACTGTGCCACGTTATCGGCATCGACAGTTGTATTCATATTCAAGGCACTTACCATCAAGCTTTCACCTTCTCCGACATTACGTTCCGCCATCTGCTGCCACAACTCTTCGGTGATAAACGGCATAAACGGATGAAGAAGATGCAGCAAGTTATCCAAATAACCAAGTGTAGCGTTATAAGTGGCGCGGTCAATACCTTGTCCGTAGGCAGGTTTAATCATTTCCAGATACCAAGAAGAGAATTCATCCCAGAACAATTTATAAACAGCCATCAACGCTTCACTCAAGCGATACTTCTTGAACAAGTCTGCCACTTCTGCCGCAACTGCGTTCTGTTTGGATTCAAACCAGTGGGTAGCCAGTCTTGCCGCTTCTGTGGCTTGGAGGCTATCGTCAACCGTCCATCCTTTAATCAGACGGAAAGCATTCCATATCTTGTTGCAGAAGTTACGTCCCTGCTCGCAAAGTGCGTCGTCGAAAAGGATGTCGTTGCCGGCAGGAGCCGAAAGCATCATACCCATACGCACACCGTCGGCACCATACTTTTCGATCAGTTCCAACGGGTCGGGAGAGTTACCGAGCGACTTGGACATCTTACGCCCTAATTTGTCGCGAACGATACCCGTGAAGTAAACGTTCTTGAACGGCATCTGCCCCTCATATTCATAACCTGCCATAATCATGCGGGCTACCCAGAAGAAGATAATGTCCGGTCCTGTCACAAGGTCGCTTGTCGGATAGTAGTATTTGATTTCTTCGTTGCCCGGATTGTTGATGCCGTCGAACAAAGAGATAGGCCACAACCAAGAAGAGAACCAAGTGTCCAGACAGTCTTCATCCTGACGGAGTTCTTCGATTGTCAGGGCTGCGTTGCCTGTCTTTTCTTTGGCTTTTGCCAATGCTTCTTCGGGAGTAGCGGCTACTACATAACCACCTTCCGGCAGGAAGTAAGCGGGAATACGGTGTCCCCACCACAACTGGCGGCTGATACACCAGTCTTTGATGTTCTCCATCCAGTGACGGTAGGTGTTCTTATATTTTGCCGGATAGAACTTCAGGTCGTCGTTCATTACAGGCGGCAATGCCATATCCGCCAAATGCTGCATCTTAAGGAACCACTGCATAGAGAGTTTCGGCTCAATCACCACGTTGGTACGTTCCGAATATCCTACCTTATTGGTATAGGCTTCCGTCTTTTCGAGCAATCCGGCAGCTTCAAGGTCTTTCTCTATCTGTTTACGGACATCGAAACGATCCATACCGATATACATACCGGCAGCTTCGCTCAATGTACCATTGTCATTGAAGATATCGATACTAGGCAAGTTGTATTTTTCACCCAGCATATAGTCGTTTACATCATGGGCCGGGGTTACTTTCAGACAACCCGTACCGAATTCGATGTCTACATAATCATCCTCAATCACAGGAATGACACGGTTTACCAGCGGAACGATTACTTTCTTTCCTTTCAGCCACGCGTTCTTCGGGTCGTTCGGATTGATACACATAGCCGTATCACCCATAATTGTTTCAGGACGGGTGGTTGCAACAACCGCGTAGCGACCTTCCGGATCACCTTCTACTTTATAACGGAGGTAATACAGTTTTCCATGTTCTTCCTTATAGATTACTTCTTCATCAGAAAGAGCAGTCAAGGCTTTCGGATCCCAGTTTACCATGCGGACACCACGATAAATCAATCCTTTATCGAACAGATCGACAAATACTTTGATTACACTTTCACTACGTTTCTTATCCATAGTGAAAGCAGTACGATCCCAGTCGCAAGATGCGCCGAGTTTACGGAGTTGTTTCAGGATAATACCACCGTGCTCGTCTGTCCATTCCCAAGCATGTTTCAGGAATTCGTCACGAGTCAGATCGGTTTTCTTGATACCTTGAGAAGCGAGTTTGTTTACAACTTTAGCTTCGGTAGCAATAGAAGCGTGGTCAGTTCCCGGCACCCAGCAAGCATTTTTGCCTTCCATACGGGCACGACGAACTAAAATATCCTGAATGGTATTATTAAGCATGTGTCCCATGTGTAACACACCGGTGACGTTCGGGGGCGGGATGACGATGGTGTAAGGTTCACGACCATCGGGTTTTGAACTGAATAATTTGTGGTCCAGCCAATACTGGTACCACTTTCCCTCCACGTCAGCGGGATTGTACTTACTTGCTAATTCCATATTGTTTTATGTATATGATAGATTGTATATTCAAAAATAACGGGTGCAAAATTAATAATTTAAATTCAAATCTTGCCACCCTCGGGCTGATTCTGTGGACGGAAAGAGAATTTATAGGCTTCATAAACTGCAAATCCATAGAATAAGATAGTCATGGATGCCAAATTCTCAATCAGCAAAGAAAAGATTTCAGCATAATCCACACCGGACAAGACGTCAGTATATGCCATATCATAATCTTTGGCAATATATCCGATGATAGAAAAGAAATCGCCCAACACACAACTAATCAAAGCCAGTGCCGCACCGATAATTCCAAATACGGGCCGTATCCCCTTCCCCTGGCGCATAGCAAAACCGACAAGAAAGCCGATACCGATAGCCATATATCCTATCTGATAACCGGTTGAAACGGATATCAATCCCCATGCCGCCGCTCCCACAAGGCAGGCAACAACTGCATACAATATTCCTTTAGGCAAATTTTCTTCTGCCAGCATTTCTTCTCTGGTCATCGACACGGGAAAGTCTTCGGGCTTGGGAGGTGCCCATCTTTCCAGATCTTCGTCTTTCTTGAAGTCTTCACATTCTTCTTCAAACGCCGGAAGATCTTTGGTACGTGAACAAACTAATCCTTTTCCATTCACGAAATCGCGCGATACGCAATTCCTGCAATACTTTTCAATTTCTTCTGTGGTAGCCATCTTTTTATTGTGCCTATATTGAACAATTAATTAGTTGATGTCGAACGCTCCTCGCATTTACATGAAACGGGCGAGCGGACGTTAACAGATTTTTTGCAAATATAGAGGTATTTTCTCGCGTGACGTTTAATTAATGCATATTTTTGTCGATTAAAATCTGAATAGAAGATGAAACGGAGGTTGAAAATTAGACATATAGTATTGGGAGTATTATTGCTTCTGGTATGGATGACGCAGTTGGTTCCTGCATTGGCAACGCTATATTCCCACACGATTTATCCGCTTGTTTCTTATGTCTTGTCATTCTTTTCCAACTTATTCCCCTTTGCGATAGGTGATTTATTTATTTTCATCAGCATTGCAGGTGTCATTGTTTATCCTTTCTACGGCCGCTTTCGCAAGAAATTATCCTGGAAAAGAGTTTTGCGGCGCGACGGCGAGTATTTGTTATGGGTGTACGTATGGTTCTACCTCGCTTGGGGACTTAATTATTCGCAAAAGAACTTTTATCAACGGACTGAAATTCCTTATACAACCTATACGCCGGAGAATTTCAAAGAGTTTGTAAATGATTATATCACACAACTCAATCGTTCGTATACCCCGTTGAATAGTATCGCCAAGGATTTGGTGCGTGAGGAAACCGTGCGGCTCTATCATCAGTTAAGCGATAGTCTTGGCGTACACCGTCCTCCACACGATGCTCCCAGAGTAAAGACAATGCTGTTTACTCCGTTCATCTCAATGGTGGGCGTGACCGGCAGCATGGGTCCTTTCTTCTGTGAGTTCACGCTGAACGGTGATTTACTTCCTGCCAATTATCCGGCTACTTACGCACATGAGCTGGCTCATCTGCTTGGCATCACCAGCGAGGCGGAAGCAAACTTCTACGCTTATCAGGTTTGCACCCGTTCTCAGGCTATGGGCATCCGTTTCTCCGGCTACTTCTCCGTGCTCGGCCATGTACTGCGGAATGCACAAAGACTACTGTCCGAAGAAGAATATACACAACTCTTCCATCGTATCCGACCGGAAATTATCGAATTGGCAAAGGATAATCAGGCGTATTGGGCTGCCAAGTACAGCCCGATAGTCGGTGCTGTGCAAGATTGGATATATGACCTTTATCTGAAAGGGAATAAGATAGAAAGCGGACGGCAGAACTATTCGGAAGTAGTGGGACTGCTGATTTCTTATCGGGAATGGAAAAAACAGATGTAGATTGTGCCTTGTTTTGGCACATCACTTCACGATATTTGCAGCACTAATATAAAACGGAAAACTAATTTCTTTATGGCAAAAGATCTTTTTAACAGATATCTCTGGTTGGTAGATACAATCTATCGGGCCGGAACAATAACACTAGATGAAATTAACCGTAAATGGCTGCGATGTGAAATGAGTAACGGAGAGAAAATCCCCAATAGAACTTTCCACAATCACTGGAAAGCCATTGAAGAACTATTCGACATAAACATAGAATGCGATAGACACAACGGAGGCAATTATTATATAGAAAACACCGAAGAACTTAAAAAGGAAGGACTCAGAAAATGGATGTTAAATATATTTGCAGTCAATACAGTCCTTAACGAAAGCCGTAAACTAAGAGATAAAATACTACCGGAAGAATATCCTTCAGGAGAACAGTATCTGATACCAATCATTGAATCTATTGACAATCATAAAACATTGGAAATAACATATCAAGGTCATTGGCAGGATAAATCATATACATTTCAAATTGAACCTTATTGTATAAAGGCCTTCAAACAACGTTGGTATGTGGCAGCAAGAAGTCCATATTATGACAAAGTATTGATTTACTCCCTCGACCGGATACTCGAAATGAAACAAACAGACTTACCGTTCGAGTATCCTCAAACCTTTCATCCTAAAGCCTACTTTGATGATAGTTTCGGGGTTATTGTTGATGAAGAATATGACGTAGAAAAAATCAGCATAAAAGTATATGGAAATCAATGCAAATACTTCCGTTCTCTCCCGCTGCACCATTCTCAAGAAGAAAGCGAAACACACAGCAACTATTCCATTTTTACTTTTAGATTGCGCCCTACTTATGATTTCTGCCAAGCCATCTTATCACATGGAGATTTTGTAGAAGTCTTGGAGCCTCAATGGTTCAGAATTCAAATTGGAACAACTATTCAAAAAATGAATCAACTATATGAATAAATATCATCATAGGTGTATCGAAATAAGTATTCATTAGTAAATATTAAAGCAGTCCGGTCATATTTTCTGATAAAATTCTTTCAATTCTAAAAAATGTTTCTTAGTTTTGCGATATACAACCATTAAAAACAAGTAGTAAGAAACAGAAAACAAAGATTTTCAGACATATTGATTGAACGTTAAAACGTATTATCCCATTCGCTTAAATCTCGCAAATTTAAAATGAATCTCAGGGATAGTAGGTTAAAGTAGCGTTCACACCCGAATAGGGCGTGGACTGCTTTTACCTTATTTGAGATTCAGGCAATGCGAGAGCCTAAGCGAATAAATAAGGATAAAAGTTAGTTTACGCTCTTTTTTTGTACCCGTACATTAATTTCAAACTATAAAAAATATGGAAAAAGTATCATTACTAATGAAAGATTCCTCCGAAGGAGATTCCCAAAAAGAAACCATGATAGATTTTATTCTGTCATGGACCTTACGTAGATCTATGCAGCAATACAGTGAAGAAAAACCTGTCCTTTATCAATATTGCAGAAAGATTCTCGGCAAACTGATTGGCATCGCAATGACAGACGACGTACAAGTCATCTCTGTCGAGACTTGGAAACAATGGAAATACATCGACCTTTGGGCAAACATACGGATTACATATAATGGAAAAGAAGAATTTCATGCTGTTTTGATTGAGAACAAAGCATATACACCGACTCACCATAATCAATTAGCAAGATACAAGGTAATTTTCGACCAAGTATGTGAAGAATATATGCCTGATGCCAAAAGGCATTATATACTAATCACCGCCTTGGATGAGATGCCGGCTATGCTTACAAAGGAATGTAAAGAGAACGGATATACTCCATTCTGCCTGGGAGATTTAAATGATTATGAACAGCAAGATTCGGAAAGCGATTTGTTTAACGAGTTTTGGTTAAGATACTGGTAAATTAAAATATATAAATATGTAAAACGATTAATTAATATACAATGAAAAAGTTATCAATTCTAATTATTGTCATTCTTTCTCTTATACAACAAAGTTGTAATAAAGAATACGACGATTCATTTCTACAAGAACGAATTACAAGTTTAGAAAATCGAATAGAAACACTAGAAGAACTTTGCAAACAAATCAATACCAATATATCTTCATTACAGACAATCATAACAGCCCTACAAGATAATGAATATATAACCGGTATCACTCCTATAATTAAAGATAATGAAACGATCGGATACACTCTTACTTTTTCACAAAGTAATCCAATCACTATTTATCATGGGAAAAATGGCACAGACGGAAGAAATGGTACAGATGCACCAATAATAGGCGTTAAAAAAGATGCCAACAACATCTACTATTGGACACTAACCAACAATGGCATAACAACATGGATTACAGACAATGATGGAAAGAAGTTACCTGTAACCGGAGACAAAGGAGAGCATGGAGACAAAGGGGAAAATGGCATTACCCCAAAACTAATAATCAAAAATGGACAATGGAATATTTCTTATGACAATGGAGCAACCTGGGAAGAACTCGGAAAAGCAACCGGCAATGATGGAAAAGACGGTGCAAATGGAGATTCATTCTTTAAAGATATAACTGAAGATTGGCAATACATTTATTTTACACTTTCCAATGGGACAGAAATTCGTGTTCGCAAGTATTGTACTATTTCAATTGATATTGATGACTCTAATTTAGCTCAGATACAACCCAATAGCACTTATATCATACACTATACACTTGGGGGAACCGATGCAAAAGAGCAAGCTATCATAAAAGCAATAACCAAGGATGGTTATAAGTCTACTGTTAAAGAGTCCAGCAACACTACAGGAACTATTGAACTCAGAACTCCTGAAATAATAATACCAAGTGAAATTCTTGTTATTGTAAGTGATGGTACAGAAAATACAATTGTACGTTCAATTCCAATTGGAATACCCAATAATCAAATATGGTACAAATCTATAGATAAAACAACCTCTGTTATAAGAGATCCATCATCACATTTTGCACCCGGCTATTTAGATGCCAATATACTATCAAACGCATATGAAAATGGCAAAGGAATCATTACTTGTGATAATGATATTACAATAATCGGAGAAAGCACATTCAGCCCTTTATATCAAGGAGGGATTGATGATTTAACGCACATCATATTTCCTTCTAGTATCAAAAGAATCGAAAGGTACGCATTCTTCGGTTGCAATTCACTCACCGATATCAATCTATACAATACAAGTTCGGTTAGTATTGGCGAATCTGCTTTTTCCGGTTGCTCTTCACTCCAAAAACTAGTAATCCCAAGTAGTGTTAGCTCTATTGAAAAAAGTGCTTTTGAAAACTGCTCTAAATTAATCGAACTCAACCTAAAAGAAGGAATTAAAAACATCGGAGCTTTAGCATTCAGTAACTGCAATATTCATACCATAACAATCCCCAATAGTATTGTAACAATTGGAGGGGGAGCATTCTCCGGTTGTCACAATTTAGGCAAATTTGAAGGGAAATATGCTTCCGCAGATAAACGTTATTTAATCATTAATGGATCACTTAAATCCTTTGCGTCATCTGGTCTAACCTTTAAGTATGAGGTTCCGGAAGAAGTTAAATCTATCGCAAGTTATGCCTTTTTGAATTGTCCTATAAGAATATCTTTATCAAATAATGTCACAGATATCGGAACAGGAGCTTTCAAAGGTTGTGAATTTAGCTATTTTTACATTCCAAACAAAGTTTCAACAATAGAAGACTTTACTTTTTTCGAATGTAAAAATCTAACTACTATTGTGCTAAACAACAATATCACTTCTATTGGAATGTCTGCTTTTTTAGGTTGTAGCAGTTTATCTAATATAGAATTACCCAGTAATCTATCCAATATCGAAATGGGTGCGTTCGAAAAATGCGAAAAATTAAAGAGCATATCCATTCCCAATAATGTAAAATCAATTAACGAATCAACTTTCCAAGAATGTACCGCTTTAGAAAATATCACCTTAGGAAAAAATATTTCTTTTATCAGATCACAGGCATTCCTCGGTTGCGAAAAACTTTCCCAAATATACTGTAAATCCCAAACTCCCCCTTCAATTACGTCAAACAACTGTTTTTCCCAGTATTCTTGTACAGTATATGTCCCCATAGGATGTCGCGACAAATATGTCAACTCACCCATCTGGAATAAATTTGCAAATATTATAGAAAAAGATTTTTAAAAACTCATCAATAAACCTATCTCTAAAACAAATATATATGAAAACAAAATTATTAGTATTAATCATGCTTTTATTTGGGATTTATAATCTCCAAGCACAACAGATTGAACAATCTAAAGAAAAACAAGAAAGTACTCAAGTTCAGAAAGACAACGTTTCTGATAAACCCACAGATGAAGAAGCTGCCCGATACACAAGAATAGCTCTAATTATTGCAGGCGTTATTCTATTTCTAAAATGGAAATATTCAGGTCGTTGTAAGAAATGTAAAAGATACCGGGCAATGAAAACGTATGATAAAGATCTTGTAGGTACAATGAAAACAAAAAGAGTACAACAAGGAAATGATTACGTCAATGAATATACTCGAAGGTACAAAATTTATAGACAATGCAAATACTGCGGATATAAAGATTCTATTTTTAAAGATAAAACAGAAAGATAAAAATATCAATACTTTTTTATTCCCTATCCAACACGTCAATTACACCACAAAAGTGCAGAAAACCATAATTCCTGCACTTTTGTTTTACAATTGGTGAATATTTACATATAAATAAATGACAATCATGGACAGATGATACGAAAAATAACATATTCAAGATTTACACTATAGAATTTCTATTTCCTCTTTAGATAAGCCGGTTGCTCCGACAATTAACTCTATTGAAGTTGCTGATGATTTTAAGTAACGGGCTACTTCCATGGCTTTCTTTTTCTCTCCTTCTTCCCTACCTTTCTTTTCCGCCGTAGATATGACACTATACCAGTCACGGAAATTTTTCAAACTGTCCCAGTACTCACTCAGTTCAGTCTTGGTAAACTTTGCAATTTCCGCAGTTTCAAAAAGGCGGTCAAAAACTCTGTTCTGCAATGCTCTCGGACGTTCAAGCAGAGAGGCAAGATTACGCAGAACAAACAACCACTTGTCAAACATGCTCTCCAACTCATCCTCGGTCTTATTGAATTTAGGCATTTCAAGATAGACAAAGGTAAGCTTGTCATAGAAAACCTTGTGGGTATAAAGGTCTACAAGCTTCACCTCATGATGGAAATACTCCTCATCAGAATTGTCAAAGGAGAAATTCAGGATACCTACTACATAGACAGCTTTCAACTCATAATCCCATTCCCCACGTTTAGCCTGTTCACGAATAGGGAAAGTGGAATAAAAGACACTGCGGTCCTTGAAGAACTGCTGCTCGCCACGCTGCATCTCAACCAGGAACTTCTCACCCTTCTCATTTTCACAATAGACATCAAATACGGCCCGACGGTCATATTCCTGTGTTCCAAGATGTTCCGCATTTAGATAAGTGACATCCTTGATTACCTCCTCCTTAAATAAGAGTGCATTTAAAAAACTAATCAACAATTCCTTATTCATTGCTGTACCAAAAAGCAACTTGAATCCGAAATCGGTATATGGATTCACATATTTATCCTGTATTCCTTCCATTCCCATGTCTTTTTCCATTTTTATAGTTTGAAATTCCAACCCCGCTCCTTCGTATAACCAATATATGGACCTCCCTTTGAAATGCCTTAATAACCTTTCCAAGGCGTTATGTACAAAAGTAGCAATAATCAGATAAAATCAAACAGAAAAAAGATTATTTTAACAGAGGGACGAAAATAACCGGGTAAAGATTATCCCTTGCTACATCCCCCTGTCATTCATCATCCATACGGTTTTCTGTGGTTATACAGACTATTTTTCAGGCTGTCCGAATCCTCCTCATTTCCCCAAATATATCATGCAACGAGAGTTCTATTACACCATAAAAGTGCAGAAAAACTATGATTTTCTGCACTTTTATGGTGTAATTGACGTATATTTGCATATAAATAGATGCTAATCATGGACAGATTATACGAAAACCTTAATAAAAAACAGATTTATGTCACATACCAGACAAGAACAGATGGAAGCCTTCGGACGCTTCTTGGATATCCTCGACGAACTGCGTGTTAAATGTCCCTGGGACCGCAAACAGACCAACGAAAGTCTGCGTCCAAACACCATAGAAGAGACTTACGAACTTTGCGACGCCCTGATGAGAGATGACAAAAAGGATATTTGCAAAGAATTAGGAGACGTATTGCTGCACGTTGCTTTCTACGCCAAGATAGGTTCGGAAACAGGAGATTTCGATATCAAAGATGTTTGCGACAAGCTGTGCGACAAACTGATTTTCCGTCACCCCCATGTATTCGGAGAAGTAAAGGCGGAAACGGCAGGACAAGTTTCCGAGAATTGGGAACAGTTGAAGCTAAAGGAGAAAGACGGCAATAAGAGTGTCTTGAGCGGTGTACCTACTGCCCTCCCCTCGCTCATCAAGGCTTATCGTATTCAAGACAAAGCCCGTAATGTAGGTTTCGACTGGGAAGAGCGTGAACAAGTATGGGATAAAGTGAAGGAAGAAATCGGAGAATTCCAGGATGAAGTAGCCAATATGGATAAGGACAAGGCGGAAGCTGAATTCGGCGACGTCATGTTCAGCCTAATCAATGCAGCACGTCTCTACAAAATCAATCCTGATAACGCTTTGGAACTTACCAACCAAAAGTTTATCCGTCGCTTCAATTATTTGGAGGAACATACTATCAAGGAAGGAAAAAGCCTGAAAGATATGTCTCTCGAAGAGATGGATGCTATTTGGAATGAAGCAAAGAAAAAAGGGCTGTAAGTCTATCAATAAAAAACCAAACAAGTATGAAAAAGCTAGTATCAACCTTATCTATGATTGTTGTTTCCCTCTCTCTGTCAGCACAAATAGAGTGGAATGTGAAAGCAGGTGTAGGAATGAGTAATCTCGCAAGTATGGATAAAATGACCAGCATCTTCTCTTACAAAGCAGGTGTAGGAATGGATATTCCTCTTCATAAGCATTGGGCTATACAACCTACGCTCTACTACTCCCCAAAAGGAGCTAAATTCGAAGCCTATTATGGCGGTGAACAAATATACGAAGGTGAATTCAAATACAGACTACACTATCTGGAACTCCCTATTCTAGCTGCCTACAAAATTGAAGTGGAACAGACTGCAATCCTTGTTCTCAAAGCCGGCCCTTATCTGGCTACCGGACTGAGTGCAAAATGTAGTGTCAAGACCCCTACTTGCAATGACTTCCACCAGACATTCAAAGAGAATCTGTTTGCGGAAGATGGCAAATATGACGAAATTTCCTATCTAAATGGGGAACACACGCCATTGAACACAAAGAAGTTCCGAAGATTGGATATGGGAATTGAGGCAGGTGTAGATTTGTTGGTAAACCATTTCATGATTGGAGTTGAAATAGCATTCGGGCTTACCCCTCTAAGCAACAACCTAATGAATAAGAAACCTAAAAACATAGGCGGTTATCTGATGTTCGGTTATCAATTTTAGGCAGTTTATCCAATGTATTGGAATGAAAAAAATCAGAGCGTCTATTCATACGAATCAGACGCTCTGTTTTTCTTTATTTCTTCTTCGAATCGTTTCCTTTATCCTTGCCACGATTCATTCCTTTTATCATCTCCCGGTGGAAGCGCATTTCTGCACGCTGCACGAGAAATATCTTCTTACTTGAAAGAATCTTCTTGAACTTACCCAGATAAGTCTTATCAAGCTGGTCGGCGGCAATACGATTGTCGGCTATCTTATCGTTGATTTCGGCATATTGAGCTTCCGTCGTCTTATCATCTTTACCTTTGCGCATCAAATCCCACGATTCATCATTCAGCTTCTTCTTCTTATCCTGAAGTTCAAAATAGACGGGAAAAAACTTAGCAGCCTCCTTGTTACTCAAGCCAGCCTGTTCGATAATGAATTCCTTTTGTTTTGCCCTGAACTCCTCCCGGGATAAATGCTGATCACATCTGTCAGCAGCCCAAAGAACAGGCATAAAGCCACACAACAAAACGACTAATGCGATTACTTTTCTCATTTTCTGTATTCAATCAATTTTAATAAATCATTCTACACTTGCGTCACTCAAATAAACATATAACGAATAATCATCCAGCATGGCACGGTCTAGTGCCACATCCAGCATTTCGTCCGATACAACTTCAGTATCTACCTCCGTCACCGCCACTTCATCGACCGCAGCAGGTTTGTGTTCTGTCGACGCTACCCGGATAATCAGGGCCGCACCCACAAACATAGCGGCGAGATAGAGCAATGGTTTCAGTCTTGTCCATGTGCTGACAGATTCTTCCTCAAAAACAACTTTTTCTTTTTCAGGAAGTTTATTCATTACCTCCGAAGTCAGGTTTTCAAAGTAGCCATCAGGCACTTTGAAGGAATTTTCCTTACCAAGCTTCTTCAATAGGGTATCTTCTTCTTTCATACGTTTTTCTCCTCTCTTTTACTTAGACAACGTCCAATTTAAAAGGTTTAATCTATTTCTTCTAAAAACTTCTCTATTTTCTTCACCGCATGATGATATGACGCTTTGAGCGCACCAACCGTTGTGCCGAAGATTTCCGACATCTCTTCGTATTTCATTTCCTGATAATATTTCAGGTTGAACACCATACGCTGTTTTTCCGGCAAAGTCAATAGAGCTTTCTGCAAACACAACTGTATTTCGTCTCCCGAAAAGTAGGAGTCACTTTCCAGTTTCTGCACAACCATTGCTTCTGGGTCGTCGATAGCTACGGTAGTCATGGCACGTTGTTTGTTTAGAAAGGTAAGACATTCATTCAGCGCGATGCGATAGAGCCAGGTAGACAGCTTCGCCTCGGCACGGAAATAATCGATATTTGTCCATGCCTTGATAAAAGTGTTTTGCAGCAGATCGTTCGCATCCTCATGCGACAGTACCATCCGACGGATTTGCCAATACAATTGTTCGCTATACTGCGCCACAATCATCTCGAATCCTTGCCGCTGGGTACTCTCCTCTTGAAGAAGTTTCAGAACTTCGCGTTCGTTATAAAGGGTCATAATCTCTCGTTATCTGTATGTTTATTTATGGTTTCAAATTCAGGTCGTCCATTGCCTTCAATAAAGACGAATCATATTTATAAATGTCCTCACAATACCTTAAATTATTATCGGCAGACAGGTAAACTGTCTGATAATCTATAAATAAAGGTATATATTTCTCTAAACTATAATGTTTCAGTTCGTTGTAGGTCGCACTGTTAGACAGCTTCTTTCCCTCTTCACTCACCGGCTTGATATCCATTGCAATGCGGATACGGTCTTCCAACAATTCATCCGGCTCTTTCAACAGGAAGAAAGCAAAGTCGAGTGCTTTTTGAAGACGTACACAGCCATGACTTACCGCCCGGTTCTTGCGTGTGAAAGCCCAACGGGAAGGAGTGTCATGCAAATAGACAGAGTGAGGATTGGGGAAACGGAAGATGATGCGTCCCAATGAGTTTCCTGTCTTATTATCCTGCTTTACAGTATAAGGCACGCCTCTTCCTGCATACTTAGCCCACCTGATACTATGAGGGTCTACTTGCAGACCGGTCTTATTATCATATACCTTCATGCGGTTGCGGGTAAAATAGGTCGTATCTCTGCGATAGGTAGGGATAATCTCTTTACGGATAATACTTTGAGGGACATTCCAATATGGATTCAGTTCCATATAGTAGATTCTGCTCGACAGCAAGGGTGTTTTATTCTTCACGCTTCCCACGCAGATACGCATTTCCAAGATTGAATCCATCTCTTCATTGATAGCTTGTAACATAAATGCCGCTACATTGGCTACTACATATTTCTTTCCTTTCTCCAAAGCATATTGCCAGCGTGCGCGTTCCATGTTTACCAATAGGCGGTTGCGGTAATAATCCGTAGTATCTGTCTTCCCCCAAGCATTCACACGTTCCAGTTCTTCCTGCATCTTGCGATAAAGCGGAGAAGAAGGTTGTGCTCTGTGAAAAGCAGCAATTGGATTTGCACGCAATGAATCGAGAGCAGCATTTGCAAAAGTAACATCACAATGTTTTAAAGGAATACGATTGATCGAATCATTCCATCTGCGTTCCGAAGGCAAGAAACCAAACTTCAACTGACACACATACGAAAGATATGCGGCTGTCAACTGATATTCCACATCTGCCAACAGACGGTTCATTGTTTTTCCTTCCTGCAACTTCAAAGAACGTATCTGTTGCAATCTCTCACGGATGCTATTGACCGAATAAAGATTCGGGTTAATACCATGCCGGGAGATGTCTCCCAACCAGAACAACATAGAGTCTGCCACCTGTGTGGCAGGTTTATCGGACACAAGCGAGTCATTCAACCAGAAAAATTCATCCTTTTCCCGATAATGAGCCAGCAAAGCCGAATCCCAGGGAGTTACGGGGTTTTCATTCAAATAAGAACGGATCATCAGACGAATACTGTCGGCATCTATTTGATAAGCAGGGTTGAACAGCTCTTGCAGGAAAGCCAGCGAATCTGGTATCAGAGATTGGGGTTTCTCTTTCTTACAGGCTGCCAAACAAACGACGAACAGGATTACCGCTCCCCAAAGCAGGCGTCTATTTCTCATATACAGTTTCTCCATCAATGTCAATACACATATTCTCTTTCGCTAAAATAGTTCGCGGAAAAATGGCGGACGCTTCATCAAATAGAATAGATTCATCCTCGTAACGGGCTGAAAAGTGTCCGATCACCAATTGTTTCACGTTTGCGTCCAAAGCAAGTTGTGCGGCTTGCGCAGCCGTAGTATGATAAGTTTCCTTGGCACGTGCCTGCTCTGTCTGCGCAAAGGTAGCCTCATGGAAAAGCAAATCTACATTGCTGATTTGTTCGGCAAGCGACGGGCGATAAATTGTATCGGAGCAATAAGCATATTTACGAGCTGGAGCCGAAGGGCGGGTCAGACGCAAATTGGGTATTACTTCTCCTTCGGGAGTTACAAAATCTGCTCCGTTCTTGATACGGTTCAACTCATAGACAGGAACTTTATAAAAGTCTACCATATCCCTGATAATATGATTGGGACATTGTTTTTCTTCAAAAAGGAAGCCGCAACAAGGAATACGGTGTTTCAAAGGAATCGTAGTTACGGTCACCGAACGGTCATCGTAGACAAGCATCGGCTCTTTCGTTTCGAACTCATGGAAGAGCACCTTATAAGTCAAAGTCTTGCAAAAGAAAGCAAGCATCGGGGCAAACAGTTCTTCCAGTCCTCGTGGAGAATGAATATGCAAATCGGCTGTTCTTCCCAATAATCCGAATGTAGAGATCAGCCCCAACAATCCGAAACAATGGTCACCATGTAGATGAGAGATGAAGATATGATTCAATCGGGAAAATTTCAGTCGCGAACGGCGTAACTGCATTTGTGCTCCCTCGCCACAATCAATCATAAATAGTTTTTCACGCAGGTTTACGACTTGAGAGGTCGCAAAATGTCGCGTGGTAGGCAAAGCGGAACCGCATCCCAATATATGTAACTCAAATTTTTCCATGGTATGCAAAGATAAAGCATTTCAGATTCAATCTTGCAAAGGAAGAAACTTTTTTTTCTATTCACCACAGAGGACACGGAGGACACAGAGGGTAAGGAGGATATGGAGAGGATGCGGAGGAGAAGAAGAGGGTAGATTTATATAAATAAATATATCGCCATCGTTAGTTTGCTAAATCAATCCTTCATATCCTCTGTATTCCCCATATCCTCCTTACCCTTCTTACCTTCTCTATGTCCTCCCTACCCTCTGTGTCCTCTGCGTCCTCTGTGGTGAATAAAAAAAGGCGCCCCCAACCAGGAGCGCCTTCATCAGAAAATATTCTGTTCAGATTATTTCTTTCCTTCCAACTGTTCTTTCAATGCAGCCAGAGCGTCAATGTCGCCCAGCGTAGTTGAAGCAGCTTGGTTTTGAATCATCGGAGAATCGTCTCTCTTACCAGAAGATGCTTTCTTTGCGCCAGAAGCAGCTTTCTTTTCTGCTCTTTCTTCAGCTTTAGCTACATCTTCGAAGATACGGCTGTGAGACAGGATGATTCTCTTAGCGTCTTTGTTGAACTCGATCACTTTGAATTCAAGTTTCTCATCCAACTGTGCTTGTGAGCCGTCTTCTTTTACAAGGTGTTTCGGAGTTGCGAAACCTTCTACACCGTAAGGAAGAGCTACAACAGCACCCTTATCCAACATTTCGATGATAGTACCTTCGTGTACAGAACCTACAGTGAACACAGTTTCGAATACATCCCAAGGATTTTCTTCGAGTTGTTTGTGGCCAAGGCTCAAACGACGGTTTTCTTTGTCGATCTCGAGTACCTGAACCTCGATGTCAGCACCAATCTGAGTAAATTCTGACGGGTGTTTTACTTTCTTAGTCCAAGAAAGGTCAGAGATGTGGATCAAGCCGTCTACACCTTCTTCGATTTCTACGAATACACCGAAGTTAGTGAAGTTACGTACTTTTGCAGTATGCTTAGAACCTACAGGATACTTCTCTTCGATTGTTTCCCATGGATCTTGTTTCAGTTGTTTGATACCCAAAGACATCTTACGTTCTTCGCGGTCAAGTGTAAGAATAACAGCTTCCACTTCGTCGCCTACCTTCATGAAATCTTGTGCAGAACGCAGGTGTTGGCTCCAAGACATTTCTGAAACGTGGATCAAACCTTCTACGCCAGCAGCGATTTCGATGAATGCACCGTAGTCAGCCATAACAACCACTTTACCTTTCACCTTGTCACCAACCTTCAAGTCAGTATCAAGAGCATCCCATGGGTGCGGAGTCAGTTGTTTCAAGCCAAGAGCGATACGTTTCTTTTCGTCATCGAAGTCAAGGATAACAACGTTGAGCTTCTGATCCAGTTCAACCACTTCTTTCGGATCGCTAACACGTCCCCAAGAAAGGTCAGTGATGTGGATCAAACCGTCTACGCCACCAAGGTCGATGAATACACCGTAGGATGTGATATTTTTAACAGTTCCTTCAAGAACTTGTCCTTTTTCGAGTTTACCGATGATTTCTTTCTTCTGTTGTTCCAGTTCGGCTTCGATAAGAGCCTTGTGAGATACAACAACGTTTTTGAATTCCTGGTTGATTTTAACCACTTTGAATTCCATTGTTTTGCCAACGAATACATCATAGTCGCGGATCGGTTTAACGTCGATTTGAGAACCCGGCAAGAATGCTTCGATTCCGAATACGTCAACGATCATACCACCCTTCGTGCGGCACTTGATGTAACCCTTGATAATTTCTTCATTTTCCAGAGCAGCGTTAACGCGATCCCAAGAACGAGTAGCGCGGGCTTTTCTGTGTGACAGAACGAGCTGTCCTTTTTTGTCTTCCTGGTTTTCGATGTATACTTCTACAGTGTCACCTACTTTCAGGTCCGGATTGTAACGGAATTCATTCAAAGGGATGATACCGTCTGATTTGTAACCGATGTTCACAACTACTTCACGCTTGTTCATTGCGATTACGGTTCCGTCAACAACCTCACGGTCATTTACTTTGTTAAGCGTACCGTCGTAAGCTTTTTCTAGTTCATCGTGGCTAACGTTGGTTACTGTTTCGCCATTTTCATAAGCATCCCAGTTGAAATCTTCAATAGGAGCTACGTTCTTTAAGTTTTCCATTAATAATAAAATTGTTTAATACTTTAATTAAATAAGACATTATATTATCTATAAATCGGGCGCAAAGGTAGAAATATTTTCTTGACCGACAAAAAAAATGGCTGAATAAAAGATAGTTGTATCTCTTTTTTTTGCACCGGCTTTCCCGGCGACACATCTTCATTCTCTTACTTATTTGCCAATAATACTTAAAAATTAAAATATAATATAATTAAGAAAATTAAAGAATGTACTTTTGATGCAATTTAAAAAAAATAGTCTTAACAATGAAATCCATATGGAATAAAGAAACCGTTCATTGGATAAATTTAGCAGATGCGCACATATTTCAGCAGCAATACAACTTATATTTCAGGCAACTGAAATATTTCGGGATGCATTATATTGCGGATGAGGAGGTGGTTTGCGACCTTATCCAAGACCTTTGGCTGAAGATTTGGGAGAGAAAAGAGAACCGCATCAACGAAGCTACCTTCAAGCAATATTTATTTCAAGGGCTTTACCGGAGCATTCTGGATTACATCAAGCACAACAACGTGGTAAGGGAATACTCCCAGAAGTTGTCGAGCGAAAACGCAATGACAGAACCCGAAATCAGTTACAAAATCATAAAAGCCGAAATCTACCAGGCGGTCAACCAGGTATTCGACGATTTGCCGGATGCTTCGCGCCGCGTGTATGCCGCCTGCCTCAACGGAAAATCGTATAAAGAGATAGCAGAGGAGTTCAACATCTCTATCAATACAGTGAAGAAACACATCAACAATGCCAACCATTATATGAGGAAACGCCTGAAAGACTTCCTGCTGTTTATTCTCTCCTTCCGATAGTCTCCCTGCCTTTTGCTGCTGTATATATATTAATGTAATTATAAGAAAGAGGATTGTTTTTTCCTGCCACACGTTTTGCGTTCTACTATAGCAGGGCAAACGGAACACTATAGTGAAACGAACGGGAAACTGTAGTGGAACGAAACAATCGTGCCCGACGAAACAAGTTCTCACAGGCAACGGAGTGAAAAGAAATTTCCACCGGAATAAAAAAAAGTTTCAGTTTGCCATTACACAAAAGCGGAGTTCGGTCGTATTATATAAAAAGACGACCCATATGGCATTACAACAAGAATTGGAAGAGGTAAAGAAGTATCTGCTGAAAGAGATAACCGGCAGCATCACTCCGGAAGAAAAGATAAAGCTACAGGAATGGGCCGATGCGGCAGAAGAGCATCAGGCCTTTATTGAACAAATATTATCCGAAGAGTTTCTGACGCAAGCCGTACTGGACAGAAATGAGAGAAAGCAGCAAGAAGAATGGCAGAAACTATATTATAAAATAGGATATGTACGCCCACTGACCACCTCTTTCCGCAAGTGGATAGCCGTAGCAGCCATGATTTGCCTGCTGTTGGGCAGTGGTTTTTATTTGCTGAACCGCGAAACCCTTATTCACTCGGGCTGTTCGAAGGCTTTTCTCCAAACGGTAGATTCTACGTATATCCTGAAGGGGGAGGTGCTGAATTACGCCCGCTACATTCTCGACCTACCACCGGCGCAGAACCGGGCGCAATTAAGTGCCGCACCGGACCGGAAAATCATCGTGCCCCGTGGCGGCGAATACAAGATTCAGATGGAGGACGGCACGTTTATCCACTTGGGGCCGGAGTCATCGCTGACCATTCCCGTAGACTTCTCGTGCCACAACCGGCGGCTGGCAGTGTCCGGTGAAGCCTATTTCGCTGTCCATAAAGACAGCTTGCATCCTTTTCTCATCCACTCCGCCGATGTCGACATCGTGGTGAGAGGAACGGAACTCAACGTGGAAGCCTATCCCGACGAACGGGAGACCCAAATCACGTTAGTGAACGGCAAAGCCGAACTGCGGACTCCACAGGGAATAAGCCAGGAGTTGCCCACGGGACACATGGGTATCATCAGCGCCGGAGAGGGAGAAGAGGTGAAGATAGCCGCCGCCAATATCGCCGAATGCACCGCCTGGCACCACAACCGCTGGATATTTGAAGACCGCCCCATCCACCAAATCGTGAAAAAACTAGCGCGGTGGTACAATATGGACGTCTCGTTTACCGACGCTGCCGCCCGCGATTTCCACATCACGATGAATATGGACAAATATGAAACGTTCAACAAACTGGCGCAGACCATCCGCAAGATGAACGAACTCCAGATACAAATCAAGAAGAACAACACTATAATTATTTCGGAAAATAAAATTAACCACAAATGAGTACTTTATGAAAGAAAGAACCAGATTTTGCGGTATCAGATGGCTATGCCTTCTGATACTATTATGCGGCTCTGTCATGGAAGGCAGGGCGCAGGCAGACAAGAACGTAACCGTTCAGTTGAAAAACGCTTCCTTGCGGAATGTATTCGACAAAATCAAAGAACAGGCAAATGTCGGATTTATCTACAGCAACTCCGCCATCAGCACACTGCCTAGAAAGGATTATGATTTTCAGAATGTAGCTATCTCGAAGGTTATTGCCTACAGCTTGACGGGCAGTATGCTGACTTTTGAAATAGAGGATAACAAGAATATCATCATCAAAAAGAAGAAAGGGATGAAAGACATCACCGGCGTGGTGGTAGATGCCCAGGGCGAACCGATTATCGGCGCGGCAATTCAGGAAAAAGGGACTTTGCACGGCACGACGACCGACCTCGACGGACGGTTTGCTCTGGAATCGTTCGGCAATAAAGACATCCAGCTCGTAGTGTCGTACATCGGTATGAAGCGGCAGGTAGTCACCTGGAAAGGAAATACCTTAAGAATCAAGATGGAAGACGACGCCCAAAACATCAACGAAGTAGTGGTGACGGGCTATCAGACCATCGACCGCCGCAAGACAACCGCCGCCATCAGTTCTGTAAAGATGGACGACGTACTGATGCCTGACATGACCACCATCGACCAAGCCTTAGAGGGACGCATCCCCGACCTTCTGTTTTCGCAGAACTCGGGCAACGTGGGTGCTACAGCACGTCTGCGTGTACGTGGAACGTCGACCCTTGTGGGCAACCGCGAGCCGTTGTGGGTATTGGACGGTTTCATCCTTCAAGACCCCGTCAACGTCAGCATCGAGCAGTTGAACGACCCCGACTACATCAACTACATAGGTAACGCCATCAGTGGTATCAACCCGCAGGACATCGAGCGCATCGACGTACTGAAAGACGCTGCGGCAACGGCACTGTACGGTACGCGCGCCGCCAACGGTGTAATTGTGGTGACTACGAAGAAAGGACACGTAGGTACGCCCGTGATACGTTACTCCAACCAGACCAAACTGGTGGTACGCCCCCATTACTCGGACAAGAACATCAACCTGATGAACTCCCAAGAACGTATGCAGTTCGGTAAAGACCTATGCGACCTGCATTACGTATTTCCACAATACATGACGATGGTGGGATACGAGGGTGCTTTCCACCGCTTTCAGACAGGAGTCATCTCCTACGAGCAGTTCCTCAACGAAGTGAAAAACTACGAAACGGCCAACACCGACTGGTTCGACCTCATGTGCCGCAATGCCGTGACGCACTCGCACACGGTGAGCCTCTCCGGCGGTACGGAATCCACACGCTACTATAGCTCCGTAGGTTATACGCGCGAAAACGGTACGGTAAACACCGAATATACCGAACGCTATACCACCGCCCTCAACCTGACCACGAACATCAGCAAGCAACTGCGCACCAACTTCCGCATCAACGCCAACATCCAAAAGAAGAACCACCTTCCGGGCGAGGTAAACGCATTGCAATATGCTTACGAAACCACGCGTGCCCTGCCTGCCTACAACTCCGACGGTTCACTGTTCTATCATCAGAAACACGGCTACAGCGTGGGTGAAAATAAAAAGGCCAACAATCAGTACAACTACAACATACTGAACGAAATGGAGAATACCTCCAGTGATTATTCCGGCAACACATTCAACGCAAGCGGAGAAGTGAAGTACAATCTGCTTGACATGATTGATTTCACGGCAGGAGGTTCCTACAGCCGTAGCTCGACCGCGCAGTCTGTATGGTTCGGCGAAAACACCAATTACGTAGCCATTCTGAAAAACGGCGAAGCAAAAGACATCCCCCAAACCGGCGAATCGGGTGTATGTGAATTGCCTTACGGCGGTGTGTACAACACGACAAACACCATCACCGAAAGCATCACCGGACGTCTGCAAGCCAACTTCCACCGTTTCCTCGACTCGGAAAACACCAGCCTCATCACCGCTACATTGGGATATGAAGCCAGTGCCTACCGGTCGAATGCCATTGCCGACGAAACACGCGGCTTGTACCAAAAACGCGGTATGCAATATGCCACTATGGAAGGTGCCGACCTCGATGACTTCCCGTATTATAAAAACTGGCTCGCCAAAGGACATCGGCAGATAACCGCAGCCAAGACCAACACCATCAGTGGCTATCTCACACTTGCCTACGAATACAAGAACTTCTTCACTGTGGGAATGAACGGACGTTTCGACGCCTCCAACAAATTCGGTAGCCGGAGCAACGAAAAGTTCCTTCCCGTATGGTCGGCGTCCGGACGTCTGAATGTGAAAGAAACCATGTTGAACAAATGCGACTGGCTGGATCTTTTCGACATCCGTTTCTCGTACGGTAAAACCGGAAATATGCTCGACAACCAGACGGCAAATATGCTTATCAAACAAGGTACTATGGATGGTTATTACGGACAGTACATTTCTGAAGTAGTGGCCTTCCCCAACCCGAACCTGCGCTGGGAACAAACCGGTACAACAAACCTCGGACTGGAACTTTCCTTGTTTGAAAGACGGCTGACTCTAAGTGGTGACGTATGGTTCAAACATACTACCGATGCCTTCTCTTCCATCAATATCTCTACTGTAAACGGAATATCGTCTTACCAGATGAACAACGGTACGATTGACAACAAAGGATACTCGTTCTACATCTCCGGCTATCCGATACGTACCAAAGACTGGTCGCTGTACTTGTCGACAGGCTATTCGTGGGCAGACAACACGGTACGCTCGGGCACTAACGAGAATTTCAGCCTTGACGATTACCTCAGCGGAACGGCAATAGTAAACGGACAAGCAATAGGTACATTCTACTCTTACAAGTACTTGGGGCTGAACCCCAACACCGGTATCCCGATGTTTGAAGATTATCGCGACCGCCGCCATCTGCTTGCCAACAAGAAATTAGCAGACGTTATTCCCCTTGTAATGACCACCAGTGGCAATCGCGACCCGAAACTGACCGGTTCGTTCTACACCACCCTGAAATGGAAGCAACTGTCTGCCAATCTGAGTTTCAACTACCGCATCGGCAGCAAAATACGACTGTTCAATCTCTACGACCCCATTTCAAAAGGTATCTCTTCGGACAAAAACGTACGCAAAGAGTTCTTAAACCGTTGGATGAAGCCGGGAGATGAAAAACATACCAATATTCCCGTGTTGCTAAGCCCCAGTGACCCGAACTACGAATCAACCATGTCGCACTGGTGTCTTACGGCATCTGCCAAAGTAAACGAAAAGATTCCTGCTTTTGCCGGCAATACTTGGAGTATGTACGATAATTCCGACCTGCGAGTTGTATCGGGCAACTATCTGCAACTAAGCAATCTGGTATTCTCTTACGATTTCCGTCCCGAACAGTTAAAAGAAACCTTCATCAAAGCGTTGCGCATGAGCCTGTCTACCACGAATGTGTTTACCATCGCATCCAAGAAACTGGACGGCCAAGACCCGACGCAAGCCGGTTTCGCCGGAGTAAGTATGTCAACTCGTCCTTCATATACATTTAACATCAACATATCATTTTAAAAACGGATGAATATGAAAAAAATATTATATACAATTACCCTAACACTTGCCACTATCCTGACGGGAACCTCTTGCAGCGACTTCCTCAGTGCCTACTCCCAAACGATGATAGTAGCCAAAACGGTGTACGACCTTGACGAAGTATTATTAGGAGGAGTGTACATCAAAAGTAAAGCGATGTCCGAAGGACCTACCATTCACCGGACTGCCGGTTTCCTCAACATACTGGACGATGATGTCAACACCGGAAGCATTGGTGACGAAACCAGCAAAACCTGGGGTACCTGTCTCTCTTCCATATACGGAATTTATGCATGGCAGCTACGCATAGGAAGCAACTTCGATGCTTCTTACTTTCGGAACGATAATGCGACATGGAATGATTTGTATAACCGAATCAATGTGATAAACATCCTTTTAGATGAAATCACACAACTGCCGCACGAAACAGACGACGAGCTCTCTGCCTACATAAGAATACACGGCGAAGCCTACTTCCTGCGCGCCCAATTCTATTTCATGCTTGCCAATCTCTACGGCGATGCATATACACCGGCCACCTGCAACACCAAACTCTGCGTACCTCTGAAACTGACTCCTTACGTTGAACACGATAAAAACAAGGACACACAGTTTCACCGGGCTACACTCAAGGAAGTATATGCCCAAATCATCGCCGACCTGCTCCAAGCAAAAGAGTGTCTGACCCGTAGTCCCCAAGCCGACCACCACCGCCTGCACCGTGCATCGATGGAATCTGTAGGACTGTTGCTCAGTCGTGTCTATCTGTATATGCAAGAGTGGGAAAAGGCAGAAAAAGAGGCGGACGAGGTGATGAGAAGCACAGCAGCTACACTGAGTTCCATCCAAGCCTTTACTTCTGACAAGGCCTTCCTGACGGAAGACAATCCGGAGATTCTCTTCTCACAAGGACACAACTCGCTCGTCACCGACCTTGTATTCATGGCAAGACCGGGTGATTTCTGCGTAACAAAAGAGTTGTATGATATGTATGACGAAAACGACTGCCGCCGCGACTGCTTCTTCGGTAAGCTATTGGCAACCGGCGATAGCATCATTATGAAAAATAAATACGAAAAAGGAAGTATGGTTTCTCATATCTCCGATGTATTCACCCTCCGAATGGCAGAAGCCTATCTGAACAAAGCGGAAGCCTGCGCCATACAAGGGAAAGCAGAGGAAGCCAATCAAACGCTGAACGCCCTTCGCAAACAACGCATCGAAGGGTACACTCCACAAAGCTACACCGGCGAAGAATTGGTAACCCAGATACGCGACGAACGTCGGAAAGAACTCTGCTTTGAGGGACATCGCTGGTTCGACTTGCGGCGATATGCTGTATGTGAGTCTTATCCTTACTCCAAAGAAATCATCCACGTATATCACGTCTGTGGCAACAAGGGAGTATCTCATACACAGACATTCCGTTTGGAGAAAAACGACAAGGCCTACACGTTTGCCCTGCCGGAATCTGTCATCCAGTTCGATAATGTACCGATGGAAGACAACCCCCGCGACAGCAGAGAGCCACTGAAAGCCGACACCGAAGAAGAAACGGAGACACCCGAACAATAACATCAACAGTCTTTCATTAAAAACAGCATAGAATTATGAAATACGTACATATTATATACAGCCTTTTCTTACTGTCTGTCCTGCTAATAGCGTGCGACGACACAGAGATACTGGAAAACAAAATTGATTTTTCCTCTCCATATGTAATTGAAGACAACCCTGACGACCCTATACAGCATCGTCGTTACCTGATTTTTCAGAAATATGGGATTCCCGTGTTTTTCAATGATACTATATCAAAGACATTTATCTACAACGATAACGATGGAAAACCTGTCTACCGTTATGAAACCCTCGATCTGAATTGGAGTTTCTCTTCGCACACTAACCGAGCAATCCAATACACTGTCGATTATTATACCGACCCGGAACTCCAAATGAAAGGACTGGAATTTATAGAAGTGTTCCTGGAACAATCTTCCAAGCCGATGCGCCCCTTTTCCATCTTCCTGCCAAGTACGTTAACTATAAAAGACCTAAATAAAAATACAATTGAAAAGCCCGAATTCTGGTTCGGTTTCCGCACACTTGTAATCCCCAAAGTTCCCAATATGTCTATAGAGACAATTCCGTCAATCCTGCTTAGTATGGTAAAAGCTAAAGTGATGGCAAACGCGGATATCATCAGCCAATTCGGCGAAGTTTCCGATAAAAACAAATATTATGGTAAAGAATGGGTAGCAGAATTGGGTTGTAAATGGGGAAGAGAACACCCTGGAACTTACTGGGGCCCCACAGTTCTCTATAAAGAAGGTACGTGTGAAGAATATATAATGTGGGGATTCAAAACAGGAATAAATTCCGTTGAAGATTTTGAAAAAGAACGTACGATTGTATTTCAACAAATAGGTCGGTTCGGATTCATTTGCGGTAATTACAGCAAGAGTCTCGACCACTCAAATTCTCCGGAAAAAGTCGACGAAGATATAGCTTATTACATAGATCAAATGCTCGAAATCGGTAGCGAAGAGTTTCTAAGACGTTATGGAGAATCTCCCTTAGTAGTGAAGAAATACACAATTCTTGCCAATTATATTAATAATGTATTAGGCATCGAATTTTAATACCTGACAAAAGAATTATGATTATGAAAAGAATAATAAATACTAAAATACTCATGTCAATGCTGTCACTTCTATTGGTAAGTGCCTGCAATAATGACGATGCTATTTCGTTCGACACATCCAAAGTCGGACAGGTGGAAGACTTTGTGGACAAACGCGACGGACACGTGTACAGATGTGTACAAATAGGCGACCAGATATGGATGATGGACAATCTTGCCTACCACCTGGACAAAGGTTCTTACGAAGGATGCTTTACTTGGGATGAATTGATTTTTGATTTTAATAAAATAACAATTCCGATTACCAATCAGCAATTCATCAAAGTATATGGCGATTTATTAGACAGCCCCAATCATGACTGGAGTGTAGAACAACCGGATATGGACATCAATAAAATGAGAGGTTATCTCACCAAACTGGAAAATGGTGCAGCAGGATATACACAATCTCTTGTTTTATCAGTAACAAGAAGATACACCGTATTTTTCAACCTATTAAACGAAAAAATATCCGAAGAAAAAGAAAAACTCAAACCGCAATTCATCAAAGAAGCAGCCAAAGCGCATTTAAGGGATGCAGAAGCCGCCAACGGCGAATATTCAAAAGCATACGGACTGCTCTACTCATTGGATGCAGCCAGAAAGGCGGTGCCCGAAGGCTGGAGAATACCTTCGGACAAAGACTGGATGAAGCTGGAAACCACATTGGGTATGCCTGCCTCCGAATTGGAAAAGACAGACGCATGGCGTGGAGACGGCTGCGGAGACTTCATCAAAGTAGGCGGTTCCGCCCTATTCGAAGCCAAAATGGGCGGTTGCAATGCCTGGTCGAGTTCAGGTCACCAATACATTCTTCAGGGAGAATGCGGCTACTTCTGGACCGACGAGGAGTGGACTACCATCCATGTCGGCAATAATACCGATTCGGACGACAACGAAGGTAGCAGCCAGGAAAACGTAAGACAAGGTATCATACGCCAAGTAGCTCTCTATTCGCCGATGATATGGCGCGGCACTACCCGATTGGACGGTAACGGACGCCCGGTGTGCTACAGCGTACGCTGCGTAAAAGATGCAAGATAATTTTAACAAACTATTTTAATATGAAATTAAAAGTATTGACTTTATTAACCGTGTGCTTGCTGGCTTCATGGACAGGATACGCACAAAACCGTCAACGGGAAATGTACGGAGACGAAACCCGTGAAGTGAAAATGAATTATGTACATTCGTTGGAGCAGGCCTGCAAAGATGCTTATCGTCAAAAGAAGCTGATATTCGTCAACTGCCATGCAGACTGGGCGGCTCCCTGCCTGGGTATGAACCAGTTTGTGTTCAGCGACGAGGAGTTTTGCCGCTACATGGACAAAACGTTCGTCAACCTGTTTGTAGATATGTCTTCGCCCGAAGGGAAGGAAATAAGAAAAGAGTATGGCGTAGACGTATTCGCGCAATATCTGATACTCAACTACAAGGGGGAAGTAATACAGCGCATACAAGGAGGAAGCAAGCTGCCGGAGTTTAAAGAAATGGTAAACTTGTCGCTCAACAAGAAAACGTCGCTGGCAGGAACCCGCCTCAAATACGAGAGCGGCAAATACTCCAAGAAAGACCTTTACAACTACTTGAAAGCGCTTCGAGTGGCAGGGTCCGACTCGCTATTCAAATCGCTTGCTAAAGAATATATGGCAATGATGGAGGAAAAGGAATATGCACAACCGGAAAACTGGATATTCGCCCATCTCCACAAAAATCGCCAGGGCGCCTACTACCGGTATATGGTTGCCAACAAACCGTTGTTCATAAAGAACGTGGGCGAGAAACAGGTCAACGGCTATCTTACCTCTTTGTTCAGTTCGGAGATATTGAGCTACGCCACCGGCAGCACCGAATACGATGCGGAAGCACTCAACCGCCTGCACGGCGAAATGCGCGAAGCGGCATTGCCCGACACCTGTGCTTGTGAGATTCTTTACAACGTAGCCCTGCTGCGCGGTGAAAGAAAAATGCACGACCTTCTGCAATATCTGAACGAAAACGGCAAATACCTGGACAACCACCGGGGAATACGTTCGCTCGTTGAACTGAACCTCCCCCAGCCGGGCATGAAGGATGCAGAAAAGCAAGAACTTATCAGCTATTTGCAACGTGCATCGGAACGGGAGAAAGGAACGACTTCACGACGTCTGAAGGAGTTGATTGAGCAACTCGAAAAGAATACCTCGCAAGGTATCGACTTCCAGCACGCTCCTTTCGCCAGCCTATTGACAAAGGCCAAAGAAGAAAAGAAACTGATATTTGTAGATTGCTACACTTCCTGGTGTGGTCCTTGCCGCATGATGGCGAACAATGTATTTACCCGTCCGGAAATAGGCGACTATTTCAACGCTCACTTCATCAATGTCAAAATCGACATGGAGAAAGGCGAAGGTAGAGACCTGGCTAAAAAATACGAGGTGCGTGCCTTCCCCACCCTGCTGATGATAGACCACGAAGGCAACATCGTAGAACGAATGGTAGGCGCTCAAAGTACGGAGAAATTACTGGAATGGGCAAAGTCTGTAAAACACAATGACTAATCTTTCTGTATCTGTGGGTGGTATGTCAAAACTCACTACCCACAGATACAGAAACACTATCGGTTGAACAACTCAAACGTGAGCTTACAGCCTATTCTTCCGAATTTCCAGTTTTCGCTGCTCACAAAAACTCCCACATCGAAAACATGCGTACCGATGCCATATCCGACTTCCATATAAGGCTGAAGATGCGGCATACAAAGCGCACTGACATATATACGCTCATTTTGCACATAACGGGTATACTTCATCAGATGCCGGAGAATAAGGAACGGAGCTTCGTAGGTGAAATGCCCCCGCACATAACGGCGGGAGGAGTTATACCAACGTGAGTCAAGCACCTGAAATACTCCGCCGATTTCATCATTCCAGCCTACGGGAAGATTATGACGGGAGAAATTGGCAAAGTCCACAAAATACAACTCATCCTGGTTAGTGAATGCTCCGAATCCGAAACGATAATAAATATTACGCATCAATCCCATCCGGATTTGATGCTGAAGGTCAAACTCTATTCTTTCATATTCGCCCGTACTTTTAAATACTCCTTTTATTCCCCGTTCATAATCGACCGAGAAGGTTGGATAGATGGAACGCAGGTTAATCTTTCGCTTTCCATTCATATAATAATAGAGTCCCGGTGTCCATTCCACTCGGATACGGGGGGCGAAACTGATATAAGTGTTCTTGAATTTATCCATAAATTCCGGAGGCGGCATCGGATAATCACCGGTTATCACAAAACGGGAAGGCTCTACGGCGGTTCTTCTATGGGCAGAGAAACCCAGCCCGACATCCAGTCCATTAACCACCTCAACTGTATGGCGGAGATTAAAATACAAGTCCTTGAAATAATCAAGGTGAATTAAATTGAAATCAAAGATGCTGTCCGGCATAGCTTTCAGCTCATCCAGCACCTTACTACTATAAATGCGGTTACCATTCCCCACATTCAACCGGAAGAATCCCCGTTTCTGCGGCCAGTATTCAAAGTCGGCATTCAACGACCAATAGAACTCCTTACGTGTAAAGTTATATCCGAGCTTAGGTACAATACGAAGCACTTTATCCCCTCTGAAAAGACGGTTATAGCGGAAATCCTGCCGATAAGACAAACCGTTACTTCCGCTATAACTGAATAAAAGCGGGTTTATAAAGGGAGAGAACCGTACGCTTCCGATATTAGACAAATTGAATTTATAATCTTCCATCATCAAATCACCGATTGTTCCCCAAAAGGTCTGACTCTTGGATGGCTTTTGTATGGTAGCCGTGTCACGTCTAAGCGCATAGTCGGAATATAGTTTCTTCTCATTCTCATTCAAAGGAATCGGGCGCAAGATAGCAAAGGTAGAGGCATCCGTCTTATAGGCATTCGTATCGCACTGCAAGGAGAAAGATTCCGAAAGATTATATTTCCTCTTTTCTTTCTTACGCACCTTTATTTCTTTCAACTCGATGGATTTATAGTCTAAAGACGCGGTATAATTACCATCCACCTCATTTCCGAGAAATTTAAAAAGAGCCTCTACGTCATAACGTACCGGCAAGAATTCGTTTTTCTTGCCGACATCTCCCATTTTTATCCGGCAGGTAAACGTTATCAACTCCGACCTTCCGGAAAAACGAATCTCACGCACACTCCAGACATTGCTGCTAACTACCATATATCCACCTACCAACTGATCGCTCTTGGTACGGGGAATAAAGCGGACCCGATAATTCAGATTATTAGGATCTCCCATCACGCTGTCTATCCGGTATTTATAATATTTCTGTCCGTTTTTAGCCAGCGGCGACAACAAGCGTTCATCGTTCAGCAAAGAAGAAGAGTAGATATTTACGTTAAAGTATTCGAGCAAACCCGGTAATCCCCTGTTCCCCCTCACTGTTCCTTGGGAGGCTTTTACTTTCTGGTCATAAATATTGGGAGCGGTATAATGAAGGTCACTGTAAGTTTCGAGCAAATATTCGCGCACCCCCTTTTGCAAACGGAACATAGAAGGCACATAACGGAGAATAAAATTCTTTTTCTGAATATCCATCCTACCTTTTATATATAGGTTCGCGCGATAGTCACTGACTATTGTTTCATACAAAGGCGCAAAAGTCATCACACGCTCAATGATGGAATCGACGGAGATCTCCTGACGAGTATAAGGATTCATTATATAATTATTGGCTGCCCCCTTTGGAATAAAAGAGAACAGACACAATATGCATCCTATCAATATTTTATCTCTCAATTATCGTATCTCCTCCATTAACGCAGGCAAATATAAAAAAGAATATCGAAAAGCAATGGGATTAAGCTACTAAAATTTATATTTCACCGTTCAACTAAGAACGGTTCAGTCATGAATACATCAGTTGAGAATTCCGCCCCTACTAGAGAAGCTTTTGTAATTCTCCCATAAAAGTTTTTTTTCATTTTTGCCCTCATGCCCTCATATTTCCTCTCAATCCCTTTATTCATGGTGTTTTCCGCTGTTAGGGCAAGTATGATAGCAGAGTGAGGGCAAACGTTTGCTCTCACGCTCCGATCATTCAGTTCATTTAGTCAGTGCCTATATTTTCTTATGAAAGTAAGTAAAAAAGAGATAAACTAGTTCCGATTGTCCCACATATTGTGGGAAAGTATTCCCTCATATTATGGGAATTTATTCCCAACTAATAGGGAATCTTTTCCCAATTAACAGGGAATACTTTCCCACAATATATGGGACAAAGAGAACCTGTACTTCTCAGGTAATGATTGACTAGTTGTTTCTTTATTCTTGTTACTGAAGTTTCGCAAGTGCTCTGCATAGCTTCTCCTCCTTCTGAAAGGTTGCTCTCCCCCGATAACGGGGGAGTCGGAGGGGAAATCCCAAAATACACATAGAGGGATAGCTGGGTTAGTTGGAGAATCAGCAGAGGGGGTATCTTCAAAAAAAATACATCAATTTCTTAAAATACCCCCTTCAAAATAGGGGTACTTTCAGAAAAAACATATAATTTTGCGCCATCAACCGATAAAAATTAGACCATTTATGTCAAAAATGCGTTTTTATGCCTTACAAGAGCTTTCCAACCGGAAACCTCTGGAAGTAACTGCTCCTTCCAACAAACTCTCTGATTATTATGGTAGCCACGTGTTCGACCGCAAGAAGATGCAAGAGTATCTTCCTAAAGAAGCCTATAAAGCTGTAACCGATGCTATCGAAAAAGGGACACCTATCAGCCGCGAAATAGCAGACTTGATTGCTAACGGCATGAAAAGTTGGGCCAAGTCGCTCAACGTCACTCACTACACACACTGGTTCCAGCCTCTGACAGACGGAACAGCCGAGAAACATGACGGTTTTATCGAATTCGGCGAAGACGGCGGAGTAATCGAACGCTTCTCCGGAAAACTGCTGATCCAGCAAGAGCCGGATGCCTCTTCTTTCCCTAACGGCGGTATCCGCAACACGTTCGAAGCACGAGGATATACAGCCTGGGATGTTTCTTCACCAGCATTCGTAGTAGATACTACTCTTTGTATCCCCACTATCTTCATTTCTTACACGGGTGAAGCGCTGGATTACAAAACTCCCTTATTGAAAGCACTTGCCGCTGTAGATAAAGCAGCAACGGAAGTCTGCCAACTATTCGACAAGAACATCACCCGCGTATATACCAATTTAGGATGGGAACAGGAATATTTTCTAGTCGACTCTTCCTTATATAATGCACGCCCCGACCTCTGCCTGACAGGACGGACACTGATGGGACACTCTTCTGCCAAAGACCAACAATTGGAAGACCACTATTTCGGCTCCATCCCTCCACGTGTCACCGCATTTATGAAAGAACTCGAAATTGAGTGTCACAAACTGGGAATTCCCGCCAAAACCCGTCATAACGAAGTAGCCCCCAACCAATTTGAGTTGGCCCCTATCTTCGAAAACTGCAACCTGGCGAACGACCACAACCAGCTTGTCATGGATTTGATGAAACGTATCGCAAGGAAACATCACTTCAATGTACTCCTGCACGAGAAACCATACAGCGGAGTAAACGGTTCGGGCAAGCACAACAACTGGTCGCTCTGCACCGACACCGGCATCAACCTGTTCGCGCCCGGAAAGAATCCGAAAGGAAATATGCTATTCCTTACTTTCCTGGTAAACGTCTTAATGATGGTTTATAAAAACCAGGATTTACTGCGTGCCTCCATCATGAGCGCCAGCAACAGCTACCGTTTGGGAGCCAACGAAGCTCCTCCCGCCATTCTTTCCTGTTTCCTGGGCTCACAACTCTCGTCCACTCTCGACGAAATTGTCCGCCAGGTAGGTAACGAGAAAATGACACCGGAAGCAAAAACCACCCTGAAGTTAGGTATCGGACGTATCCCCGAAATCCTGCTGGATACTACCGACCGTAACCGCACCTCTCCTTTCGCATTCACCGGAAACCGTTTCGAATTCCGTGCCGCAGGTTCTTCTTCCAACTGTGCCGCTTCTATGATTGCAATCAATGCTGCCATGGCAAACCAGTTGAACGAATTCCGCGCATCGGTAGAAAAGCTGATGGAAGAAGGAGTAGGCAAAGACGAAGCCATCTTCCGCTTGCTGAAAGAAACGATTATCGCCTCCGAACCGATTCGCTTTGAAGGCGACGGTTACTCAGAACAGTGGAAACAGGAAGCCGCACGCCGCGGACTGACTAACATCTGCCACGTACCGGAAGCCCTGATGCACTACGTTGACAACCAATCCAAAGCTGTACTTATCGGTGAACGTATCTTCAACGAGACAGAGTTGAACAGCCGCCTGGAAGTGGAACTGGAAAAGTATACCATGAAGGTGCAAATCGAAGGCCGTGTATTGGGCGACCTCGCCATTAACCACATCGTGCCGACTGCCGTTGCCTATCAGAACCGGTTGCTCGAAAATCTTCGCGGACTGAAAGAAATATTCCCGGCTGACGAATACGAAGTATTGAGTGCCGACCGCAAAGAACTGATCCGCGAGATTTCACACCGGGTGACTTCCATCAAAGTACTGGTTCGCGAAATGACCGAAGCACGAAAAGTTGCCAACCATCTGGAGAACTATAAGGAAAGAGCGTTTGCCTACGAAGAAAAAGTACGTCCATACCTCGATCAAATCCGCGACCACATCGATCATCTGGAGATGGAAGTGGACGACGAAATATGGCCGTTACCCAAATACAGGGAACTGTTATTTACCAAATAAAATGTCTTCAAGATTGCACGAAAGCTCCCACTTTTGTGCAATCTTTTTATAGATTCGTTCATTTTCTCATTTTTTCTTTTTACTTTTGTGCTGTATAACACAGTTTTATAGCACTCATGGTAAAAATGAATATGTCAGACATCGATATTTCGGAGCCGTTATCCGATATGTTAGCTCCTTTAAATAACGAACAAAAGGAGTTTCTGATGAACAACTATACGATACAGACCTACAAAAAAAATGAAACTATCTACTGCGAAGGAGAAACACCTTCTCATCTGATGTGCCTTATCAGTGGGAAAGTAAAAATCTTCAAAGATGGTGTGGGAGGTAGAAGTCAGATTATCCGCATGATTAAACCACGCGAATACTTTGCCTACCGTGCTTATTTTGCCAAACAAGATTTTGTAACTGCCGCAGCAGCTTTCGAACCCTCTGTTGTTTGTCTGATTCCCATGAATGCTATCTTAACTTTAATTGCCCAGAACAATGACCTCGCCATGTTTTTTATCCGCCAGTTGTCTATTGATCTCGGCATCTCGGACGAACGCACCGTCAATCTGACACAAAAGCATATCCGCGGACGCCTGGCCGAATCTCTCATCTTCCTGAAAGAAAGCTACGGCTTGGAAGAAGACGGATCTACCTTGAGCATTTATCTTTCACGCGAAGATTTAGCAAACCTCTCTAATATGACTACTTCGAATGCTATCCGCACGCTGTCTCAGTTTGCTACGGAACGCCTGATTACAATCGACGGAAGAAAGATCAAAATCATCGAAGAAGAAAAACTGAAGAAAATAAGTAAGATCGGATAATACAGTATCCCAGTTAAAAGGATAAACATTATTTTTAAATTTCGGAGCCTTTCAAGTTCCGTTTTTTTGTTTCCATATAATTGGAACTTATCATTTACCCCCAGTTGCCAAAAGACAAAAGAAAATCGCCTGAACTTTACCCAGGTTTACGGATTCTAACGTATTCTTAGGTAAAATTTAAGCGATTCTTTCTAAAAGGCTCTTAGTCAGCCTTTGTATTTGATAATAACCGGAAGAAGTTATCGGATAATTTCTTATCTTAGATAATTCCTTTTGCAGAAAGATAACGTTCGGCTTCGATAGCAGCCTTGCAACCACTACCTGCTGCTGTAATAGCCTGACGATAATGCGGGTCAGCTACATCTCCGGCAGCAAACACTCCGGGAACTTTCGTACGCGGACTACCACCATCTGTAATAATATAACCAACTTCATCAGTATCCAAATAATCCTTGAATATATCTGAATTCGGTTTATGGCCAATAGCCAGGAAGAAACCGTCAATAGGCAAACTGTAGCGTTCTTCATCCGGTTCACCCAAACGTTTCACAAGATTTACTCCTTCTACACCATTGTCACCGTACAGACCGACAGCATTATGTTCGAAAAGCACTTCTATCTTCTCATGATTCATCACACGTTCCTGCATAATCTTCGACGCACGCAGGAAAGGCTTGCGGACAATCAGATATACTTTTGACGCAAGTCCTGCAAGATAAACCGCCTCTTCACAGGCTGTATCACCGCCACCAACAACGGCAACCACTTTCTTACGATAAAAGAAACCGTCACAAGTGGCACAAGCACTGACACCCATTCCAGCATACTTCTTTTCATCTTCCAGTCCCAGATACTTAGCTGTCGCCCCCGTAGAAATTATCAATGTTTCCGTTTCGATTTCTTTTTCTCCGTCAATCGTTATTTTATAAGGAGCCTTGCTCAAATCTGCCGCAGTAGCAATGCCAAAACGAACATCTGTCCCGAAACGGCTTGCCTGCGCACGCAAGTCTTCCATCAACTGCGGACCACTGACACCTTCAGGATAACCGGGGAAATTTTCAACATCCGTAGTCGTAGTTAACTGTCCACCGGGCTGCAATCCTTCATAAAGCACCGGACACAAATTTGCACGTCCCGCATAAATCGCTGCCGTGTATCCGGCAGGTCCTGAACCAATAATCAGGCACTTCACTTTTTCTATTTCTGCCATTTTATTATACTTTTATTATTTTGTTATTCAAAAAAACACTTTATCTCAAATCAATAATCTCTGCACTCGGATATTGCTTTCTGTTAAAAACAAAAATGCCATCCGCATAATCCTGCCCTGTCTGATAATTCATAATGGTTATTTCATTACGCGTCTGTTGCCCACGTTGTTGAAGCAGAATATACAGAGGTTCGTAAGCATCCTTCGTTACATAAAGAGTAATGCGTTCCAATTCCTGTTTCTTATCCTTAGCCGTCAAAACTACCTCCCAAACAGTTTTTCCACAAAATACTTTCACTGCTCCCAGTTTGTAAGAGAATCCTTTTTGGTATATATAAAGAAACGTATACGGATTAATCTGCTGCAACTCTTCCTGAGTCGGATTGCTGACATTCACTTCATCATTCTTCGCCACATAACTCCACTGCGTCTTCCCGTCAAACCAAGTGACCAGATCAGAGGTTTTCAATACGAATTTCTCACCCTTCAACTGAATAGTTCCGCTCTCCGCCCCTTCTGCAAGTCCGTTTGTCACCGCCTTTATAATGAAATCAGCCTTCACGCCGCCTGCTTTACGAAATGCCTCAGCCGTCTTATCAAGAACAACTTTAGCCTGCGACTGCTGTTGTTGAGCAATCACAGGCAATGACAGTAAAGCTATTAAAACACTAAAAATATATTTTCTCATTTGATAAATAAACAATTGATTACTGCAAATTGTTCAAACGCATTTCAAGGTCGTTATCATCTATACAAAGCACGTCACGCGCTTTACTTCCCTGCGTGGGTCCAACGATTCCCGCTTTTTCAAGTTGATCCATGATACGGCCGGCACGATTATAACCGATAGCAAATTTACGCTGAATCAACGAAGTCGAACCTTGCTGATGAATAACGACCAACCGGGCAGCATCTTCGAACAACGGATCAAGGCGTCCCATATCAATATCGCCCACCTCACTACCACTATCCTCACTCACATATTCGGGCAAGAAGAACGGAGTAGGATAACTCTGCTGACGGGCAATAAACTTCGTAATCTCTTCTACTTCCGGTGTATCAATAAAAGCACATTGCACACGCACCGGATCAGCTCCCTGCAAGAAGAGCATATCCCCCTTACCAATCAGGCGGTTAGCACCCGGACGGTCAAGAATAGTACGAGAGTCCATCATAGCAGATACACGGAAAGCGATACGAGCCGGAAAGTTAGCCTTAATCGTACCTGTAATAATATTAGTAGTCGGACGCTGCGTAGCGATAATCATATGAATACCGACAGCACGCGCCAGTTGGGCGATACGGGCAATCGGGAGTTCCACTTCCTTACCAGCCGTCATAATCAAGTCACCAAACTCATCAATAACGACTACGATATACGGCATAAATTTATGTCCCTTCTCCGGATTCAGGCGACGGTTGACAAACTTTTCATTATATTCTTTAACGTTACGCACATGCGCCATTTTCAACAAATCATAGCGTGTATCCATTTCCACGCAAACAGAATTCAAGGTTTGCACAACCTTCGTTACGTCTGTAATAATCGGTTCACCACCATCGGGAAGCTTGGCAAGGAAATGATTTTCAATAACCGAATAGATACTGAATTCCACTTTTTTCGGATCGACCAAAACAAATTTCAGCTCGGCCGGATGTTTCTTATATAACAAGGATGTAATAATCGCATTCAATCCGACAGACTTACCCTGCCCGGTTGCACCTGCCACCAACACGTGCGGCATCTTGCAAAGGTCGAACATAAAGACTTCATTCGTAATAGTCTTACCAAGCACAATAGGCAGGTCAAATTTGGACTCTTGGAATTTCTTGCTGCCAATAACGCTTTGCCCGGAAACAATCTTCGGATTCTTGTTCGGCACCTCAATACCAATAGTTCCTTTACCCGGTATCGGAGCGATAATACGGATACCGTCAGCAGAAAGACTCAACGCAATATCATCTTCCAATCCGCGAATCTTGGAAATACGTACTCCTTGCTCCGGAGTGATTTCATAGAGAGTGACCGTAGGCCCTACCGTTGCCTTAATCGTACTAATCTCAATACCGAAACTGCGCAACGTATTGATGATACGGTCTTTATTCGCATTCTGCTCATCCATATCAATCGTCGGGTCGTCATTCTCGAAATGTTTCATCAAGTCGATAGTAGGAAAACGGTAGTTCTCCAAATCCTTGGTCGGATTGTAAGGTTCCACTTCCGGGCCCTGATACTCTTCTTCCGAAACAGCAGATTCCACTTCAAATCCAGGTTCTTCATCCTCAGCAGGTTCCTTCGGGAGTGATACCTTCGGGAGTGATACAACAGAATTAGAAGCAGCCGGTTCAAACACCATAGTAACCCCTTCGCTTTCTTCAGATAAAGAGGAGGATTCTTCCGTTTCCTGCTGATTCACCGGAAAGTCTTCCTCTTCTTCATGCTCTTCAGATTGTATATCCATCACAGGCGCAGGCGGCGTCTGCTTATAAGTCCGTTTCAACTCAAATTCCACTTCTTGCGGCTGAGAGGTTGCAAATTCCGGTTCACCACCTACTGCCGGAGCCGCCTCCACTTCTTCTCTCTTCTTACGTTTCAAGAAACTCAATGCGAAAAGTTTACGCAACCAAACAACTGTACGCGCACTGATATATATAAAGAAACAGATAGCCGTTATCAACAGAATCATCCATACTCCGGGCACACCCACTTGGGAAACCAACCAACGGCTGACATTATATCCGTGCATACCGCCTAAATAAATAAAAGAATCCTGATAATGGTCCATAAAGGTAAATCCGAAGAATATGGAGAACCAGATCAACAGCAACGTACATCCGATAAACCATTTCCATAGCCGGACAATACGCACACGCATCAGTTTCAATCCCGCCACAGCCAAAAAGACAAGGATAAAGAAGGAAGAGATACCAAAACAGTCATTAATCAGATAACTCGCCAACTGTGCTCCGCGCGAACCGGCATAGTTCTTCACATGATTGTCAACAACCGACAGGTCGGCCGGATTTCCACTGTCAAGAATACTCTGATCTGCTGCTCCCGTGAAAAAGAACGAGGAAAAAGCTAACAGCAAGTAAACGGAAAAGATGACCAACATCAATCCGATGACAAAATGGACAGTTTCATTCTTCAATATTGCAACGATTTTACTTGGGGAAGAGGGAGTACGATCCGTCTCCTTATCTAATTTCTTCTTTGCCATGACTTTTTATTCTTTTTATAAAATTGGAATCATATTCTAAGCCGCAAAAATAATAAAAAAATAACGAGCACTACGCTCATTCAATCCTTTTTCTTACCTTTGCGTTTCAAATCAATACTGATCATGGAAAAAGAAAGTCAAACGATATTTGATAAGAATGTAATTGAGTTCGTAACGGTAGCCGCTGAATTTTGCGCATTTCTCGAACGTGCCGAACGCATGAAGCGTAGCGACTTCGTTGATACATCCCTGAAAATACTTCCCCTGCTCTATCTCAAAGCATCTATGCTCCCGGAGTGCGAGACTATCGGGGATGAGGTACTCGAAACGTATGTGACAGAGGAAATCTACGAAATCCTGCGTATCAATCTTGCAGAATTGATGGGCGACAAGGATGATTATCTAGACGTATTCGTACAGGATATGGTTTATAGCGACCAACCCATCAAAAAATCCATCTCGGAAGATTTGACAGATATCTATCAGGATATCAGAGATTTTATCTTCGTTTTCCAACTGGGACTGAATGAAACGATGAACGACTCATTGGCACTCTGCCAGGAGAATTTCGGAATGTTGTGGGGACAGAAGCTGGTAAACACGCTGCGTGCACTCCACGACGTGAAATACAACCAACAAGAAGAGGACGGTTGCCATTGCCACGATGACGATTACCATTATCACGAAGACGGCTGCCATTGCCACCACGATGAATAAATTAGAAATGATTGTAAGAAGAACCATAGATAAAGATGAATTAAAGGAGCTCCCGAAAACTATTTTTCCGGGACGAATCCATGTTATCCAATCGGAAGCGGAAACGAAAAAGGCGGTAGCCTACCTGCAATCCAGAACTGTGATAGGTATCGATAGCGAAACGCGCCCTTCCTTCACGAAAGGACAGTCGCACAAAGTAGCACTCCTTCAGGTTTCTTCCGAAGAATGTTGTTTTTTGTTTCGTCTTAATATGACAGGATTAACCCAACCATTAGTTGACTTGTTGGAAAATCCAGGCGTGATTAAAGTCGGCCTTTCACTAAAAGATGATTTTATGATGCTGCATAAACGTGCACCTTTCACCCAGCAGAGTTGCATCGAACTGCAAGATTATGTACGCCAGTTCGGCATCCAAGACAAAAGCCTGCAAAAGATTTACGCAATCCTGTTTAAAGAAAAGATTTCCAAATCACAACGCCTGTCCAACTGGGAGGCCGATGTACTGAGTGACGGACAAAAGCAATATGCCGCCACCGATGCCTGGGCTTGTCTCAACATCTATAACCTGCTACAAGAACTGAAGCAAACGGGCAATTATGAAATAGCCCCCGAAGAAAAGAAAGAAGAACATTTAATCGAATCAGATAAATAGAACATCATGCATAAAGTCTACCTCAAACCCGGCAAAGAAGAGTCTCTCAAAAGATTTCACCCCTGGATTTTCTCCGGTGCAATCTCCCGTTTCGACGGAGAACCCGAAGAAGGTGAAGTTGTGGAAGTATATACCTCAAAAAAAGAATTTATCGCTGAAGGACATTTCCAAATCGGAAGTATCGCCGTACGCGTACTTTCTTTCCGCCAGGAACCTATCGACCACGAGTTCTGGAAACGTAAGTTGGAAATTGCATACGACATGCGTCGCAGCATCGGTATCGCCACGAATCCAACAAACAATACCTATCGTCTCGTACACGGTGAAGGCGACAACCTTCCCGGGTTGGTTATCGACGTTTACGCCAAGACCGCTGTCATGCAGGCACATTCGGCAGGAATGCATGTAGACCGCATAGCAATCGCTGAAGCTTTATCAGAAGTAATGGGAGATAAAATAGAGAACATTTATTATAAATCAGAGACAACACTCCCTTTTAAAGCCGACCTTTTCCCTGAAAACGGTTTCCTAAAAGGCGGAAGCAGTGATAATATCGCGCAAGAATACGGATTGAAGTTCCATGTGGACTGGTTGAAAGGCCAGAAAACAGGATTCTTCGTAGACCAGCGTGAAAACCGTTCTTTACTGGAACGTTATGCCAAAGACCGTTCGGTACTGAATATGTTCTGCTATACCGGCGGATTCTCATTCTATGCCATGCGCGGAGGTGCAAAACTCGTCCATTCTGTCGACAGCTCTGCCAAAGCCATCGATTTAACAAATAAGAATGTAGAGTTGAACTTCCCCGGTGATCCTCGCCACGAGGCTTTTGCCGAGGACGCTTTCAAATATCTCGACCGCATGGGCGACCAGTATGATTTAATCATTCTCGACCCGCCCGCATTTGCCAAACACAAAGATGCCCTACGGAATGCTTTACAAGGTTATCGCAAACTGAATGCCAAAGCATTCGAGAAAATCAAACCGGGCGGCATCCTGTTTACTTTCTCCTGTTCACAGGTAGTAAGCAAGGACAATTTCCGTACTGCCGTGTTTACCGCAGCCGCCATGTCGGGACGCAGTGTGCGCATCCTGCATCAACTGACTCAACCTGCCGACCATCCGGTAAATATCTACCATCCTGAAGGAGAATACCTGAAAGGTCTGGTACTCTATGTAGAGTAAAAAAGAGGACAGTAACAGAAAAAAGGAAGCTTCAAAGTTAATTAGAGTTAACAAATAGAAGATTTACAGCAAAACATTATGTTGTATAACATAAAACCCCTTATCTTTGCACTGTGTTTTTCATGGTATTAGATTTAAGGTTAACAAAGATTGGCTGTCTGGGATAGATAGCCTTCTTTTTTTATACCCCCTCCATTTACTTTTTCGAAAGCAAATCTCCCCCTTTTTTCCACATTTATGCCTTTTTTATCGCCTTTTTATCCAATATCTAGTCTACCTATTCAATGAAAATATTATATTTGCATCTATTATCAACAAAAGAGAAACACAAATTAAAAAAGTCATGAGTATAAAAGTTCGTTTGATTATTATGAACTTCCTGCAATTCTTTGTCTGGGGGTCATGGTTAATATCACTAGGTGGTTACATGGGTAGAGAACTCCACTTCGAAGGTGGACAGATCGGAGCTATTTTCGCCACTATGGGTATCGCTTCTTTAGTAATGCCTGGTATTATCGGTATTATTGCCGATAAATGGTTTAATGCGGAACGTTTATACGGACTTTGCCATATTGCAGGAGCAGCCTGCCTCTTCTATGCCTCTACAGCAACGAGTTATGACCAGATGTATTGGGCAATGTTACTTAACCTCTTAGTATATATGCCGACTTTATCATTGGCCAATACTGTATCATACAATTCTCTGGAACAATATAAGTGCGACCTCATTAAAGACTTCCCCCCTATTCGTGTATGGGGAACAATCGGCTTTATCTGTGCCATGTGGGCGGTAGACCTTACCGGATTCAAAAATTCGAGTGCACAGCTTTATGTAGGTGCCGCATCTGCATTGTTGCTCGGACTCTATTCTTTCACTTTGCCAGCTTGCCGCCCCACTAAGTCGGAAAACAAATCTTTGCTTTCCGCTTTCGGACTGGATGCACTGGTATTATTCAAAAAAAAGAAAATGGCAATTTTCTTCCTTTTCTCTATGCTTTTGGGAGCAGCCTTACAGATTACCAACACATACGGCGACCTGTTTTTGGGGAGTTTTGCCAGCATTCCCGAATTTGCAGAATCCTTTGGAGTGAAACATTCGGTTATTCTGTTATCCATATCCCAAATGTCCGAGACACTGTTCATTCTCGCCATACCTTTCTTCCTGAGACATTTCGGCATCAAGCAAGTAATGCTTATCAGTATGTTTGCATGGGTATTCCGTTTTGGTTTGTTCGGCTTCGGAGATCCGGGCAACGGGCTGTGGATGCTTATCCTTTCCATGATCGTTTACGGAATGGCTTTTGATTTCTTCAACATTTCCGGTTCGTTGTTTGTTGAACAGGAAACCAGTTCTTCCATCCGTGCCAGTGCACAGGGATTATTTTTTATGATGACCAACGGACTGGGAGCAATCATCGGCGGATATGCCAGCGGTGCCGTAGTGGATGCATTCTCTGTATATACCGACGGTAAACTGGTAAGTCGCGAATGGACAGACATTTGGCTGATATTTGCAGCTTATGCACTCGTCATCGGTATTTTGTTTGCCTTAGTATTCAAGTACAAGCACCAGCGAGAGAGTCAAACAAATTAAGCAAGAAAAACAATGGACAAAAAGATAGAATTACAAGTTATAAATATCACAAACAGCCAGGCGCAGGTAGGTGCATTCGCTATGCTACTAGGCGAGGTAGACGGTGAACGGCAACTACCAATCATCATCGGTCCGGCAGAAGCCCAGGCTACAGCTTTGTATCTGAAAGGAATCAAGATGCCCCGTCCGTTAACACATGATTTATTCATTACCGCTCTCACAGTGTTGGGTGCCAGTCTGATACGTGTATTAATCTACAAAGCTAAAGATGGTATTTTCTACTCCTATGTTTATCTTAAAAGAGACGAGGAAATAATACGTATCGACGCACGCACTTCGGATGCAATAGCCTTGGCAGTGCGTGCCGACTATCACTGTCCGATTCTGATTTATGAATCCATCCTTGAACAGGAATGTCTGCATATATCCGAAGAAAAAAGAGTTGGTTCCGAAGAATCGGATACAGACGAAGGCTCCGAAGAAGAACATCGGTCATCTGCTCCTACGCCTTTCTCTCTCGAAGAGACATTACAACAGGCTATCAAAGATGAGAATTACGAACTGGCGGCACAGATACGGGACCAAATCAATTCAAGAAATAAAAATCAGTAACTACTATTATGCACGTATTTTATACTCCTGATATACAAAAAAGTAATGAGCTTCCAGAAGAGGAAGCACAGCATTGCACCCGTGTTCTGCGGTTAAGTATCGGAGATGAGATCACCCTTACCGATGGCAAGGGTCACTTCTACAAAGCGGAAATCACGGCTGCGACCAACAAACGTTGCCAGGTAGCCGTTAAAGAGACAGTCTTTCAGGAGCCGCTATGGCCTTGCCATTTACACATTGCCATGGCACCGACCAAGAACATGGACCGCAACGAATGGTTTGCAGAGAAAGCTACTGAAATAGGTTTTGATGAGTTGACTTTTCTCAACTGCCGTTTCTCTGAACGTAAAGTCATCAAGACCGAACGAATCGAAAAAATCCTCGTTTCAGCAATCAAGCAGTCACTCAAAGCCCGTCTGCCCAAACTGAATGAAATGACAGATTTCAATAAGTTCATTGTCCAGGAATTCAAAGGACAAAAATTTATTGCCCATTGTTACGAAGGTGAAAAACCGATGCTGAAGAATATCCTGAAACCTGGAGAAGACGCACTTGTACTGATAGGGCCCGAAGGAGATTTCAGTGAAGAAGAAGTGAAAAAAGCCATTGAGCAGGGATTTGTCCCCATCAGTCTCGGCAAATCACGGCTTCGTACAGAAACAGCGGCACTGGTAGCTTGCCACACGCTAAACCTGCTAAATCAATAACCATAGCAACCGTCCGAACCATGATTATACAACTTTTTTTTAAATAACATAAGTATGGCAAAGAAAATGATTTCACGACTATCGGTACTGACGGTACTGATTGTTTTTCTGACAGCATGTTCCAAGACATCAGAGTACACTAATGTGATACCGGCTGATGCTTCGGTAGTCGCTTCTATCAACCTTAAATCCCTTGCCAGTAAAGCAGGATTAAATGACAAGGAGAATGAAACTGCCAAACAAAAAGTATTGGAAGCACTGAAAAGCGGAATGAACGCCGCTACTTTCCAGCAATTGGAAAAAGTCATGAAGAATCCCAGCGAATCGGGTATTGATATAGAATCCCCATTCTATGTATTTTCTTCATCTTCTTTCCCATATCCAGCCATCGTAGGTAAAGTGAGCAATGAAGATAACCTGCACACTTCATTAGACGTGATGACTAAAGAACAAATCTGTCAGCCAGTCAGCGAAGCAGACGGATACAGTTTCACTACCATGAATGGTATCCTGCTTGCTTTCAATAACTCTACCGTAATGATCGTCACCGTAAACGGTACTTCCCAAACAGAAAAAGCAAAAAAAGGTATCACCGACTTGATGAAACAAACAGCAGACAACAGTATCGTGAAATGCGGTGCTTTCCAGAAAATGGAACAACAAAAGAGTGATGTCAACTTCTTCGCTTCTATGAAAACTATCCCGGCAACCTACCGCAGTCAAGCAAGTATGGGGCTGCCCGCTGAAGTAAAACCGGAAGACATTACCCTTGTAGGCGGACTGAATTTTGAGAAAGGAAAGATTGCTCTCAAATCAGAAAACTATACAGAAAATGATGCTGTTAAGGCATTGTTGAAAAAGCAAATGGAATCGTTTGGAAAAACCAACGGTACTTTTGCCAAATACTTCCCAGCTTCTACACTGATGTTCCTCAACATAGGCGTAAAAGGAGAAGGACTTTACAACTTGTTGAGCGAGAATAAGGAATTCCGAAACACAATATCCATCGCTAAGGCTGACGAAGTGAAAGAACTGTTCGGCTCGTTTAACGGTGATATTTCTGCGGGATTGATTAACGTTACCAGGAACATCGCTCCAACATTCATGCTATACGCAGACGTAAAGAACGGAAACGCACTCGAAGCTCTTTACAAGAACAAACAATCATTGGGAATGAAAAGAGGGGAAGATATCATTCAACTTGGCAAGGATGAATATGTCTACAAAACAAAAGGCATGAATATATTTTTCGGTATCAAGGATAAACAAATGTATGCTACCAATGATGAATTACTCTACAAGAACGTAGGTAAAGCTGCCGACAAATCAATAAAAGATGCTCCATACGCATCGGATATGAAGGGAAAAAACATCTTTGTAGCAATCAACGCTGACGCAATACTGGACTTGACTGTTGTTAAAATGGTAGCAGGTTTCGGAGGACAGGAAGTTAAAACATATATTGAGTTAGCCAATAAAGTCTCTTATCTGTCAATGAGTTCAGAAGGAGAAATCAGCGAGATCGACCTTTGCCTGAAAGACAAAGACGTCAACGCTCTCAAACAAATCGTAGACTTTGCCAAGCAATTTGCCGGCATGTAATTAACTTGTAAACAAACGGTATGAATAGTATTCACCTGCAGCAAACACTTCCCCAAGTGTTTGCTGACCGTAATTCGGTGACTTCGGATGTATGGCACCAGGATCTGATCTTCCGGAAAGAAGAAATGTATCTGATTGAAGCAGCTTCCGGCACCGGCAAATCTTCGTTGTGTAGCTATATCTATGGTTATCGCAACGACTATCAGGGGATTATTAATTTCGATGAAACCAATATCAAAGCATACTCCGTGAAACAATGGGTCGACCTAAGAAAGCATTCACTAAGTATGCTTTTTCAAGATTTACGCATCTTCACCGAACTGACCGCTCTTGAAAATGTGCAATTGAAGAATAACCTTACCGGATGCAAAAAGAAAAAAGAAATCCTATCATTCTTCGAGCAACTGGGTATCGCAGATAAAATAAATGTGAAAGCCGGCAAACTATCTTTCGGACAGCAGCAACGTGTTGCCTTTATCCGGGCACTCTGCCAGCCGTTCGACTTTTTATTTCTGGATGAACCGATCAGCCATCTAGATGATGATAACAGCCGCATCATGGGCGAACTTATCATTGCCGAGGCAAAGGCACAAGGAGCCGGTGTAATCGCAACCTCCATCGGAAAGCATATCGAGTTGCCTTACAACCATATACTTCAACTATAACGAGTAATTACTGCATCATTTCAAATCGTAAATCGTAAAATCATAAATAAAATGCCAACTCTTGTCTGGAAGCTCCTCCGCCAACATATCAGTATCGGTCAACTGGCCGGTTTCTTTTTAGCCAATCTATTCGGCATGATGATTGTATTGCTTAGTGTGCAGTTTTATAAAGATGTCATTCCGGTATTCACCGAGGGCGACAGCTTTATGAAAAAGGATTTCATCATAGCTACCAAGAAAATCAGCACACTTGGTTCTTTTGCCGGAAAGAGTAATACGTTCTCTGCCGAAGAAATTGCGGATTTGAAGAAACAACCGTTTACCAAAACAATAGGGGCCTTCACTCCTTCTCAATTCAAAGTATCGGCAGGATTGGGCATGCAGGAAGCTGGTATCCATCTTTCCACGGATATGTTTTTTGAGTCTGTTCCCGATGAGTTTGTCGACATCAAACTCGACAAGTGGCACTTCGATGAAAGCACGCATACCATCCCCATTATCATTCCCCGCAACTATCTGAACCTTTATAATTTTGGTTTTGCGCAAAGCCGGAGTCTGCCCAAATTATCGGAAGGACTGATGGGACTGATACAAATGGATATTATGATGCGCGGCAACGGACGGGTAGAACAGTACAAAGGAAACATTGTCGGCTTCTCCAACCGATTGAATACTATTCTTGTACCCCAATCCTTTATGAAATGGGCCAACGAAAATTTCGCTCCGAACACTGAAGCACAACCTGCACGACTGATTATCGAAGTCAACAATCCGGCAGATTCTTCCATCGCCAGCTATTTTCAAAAGAAAGGATACGAAACGGAAGACGGGAAACTGGATGCCGGAAAAACGACTTATTTCCTACGTCTTATCGTAGGCATCGTATTGGGAGTAGGTTTATTTATCAGTATTCTTTCATTCTATATCCTGATGTTGAGCATTTTCTTGCTCTTGCAGAAAAATACGACTAAGTTGGAGAGTTTGTTATTAATCGGGTACAGTCCCAACAAAGTAGCCATGCCTTATCAGTTACTCACAGTAGGACTGAATGTTATCGTACTTGTATTATCCATCGGATTAGTTTCCTGGCTACGCAGTTATTACATAGATAGCATCCGATTGTTGTTTCCACAATTGGAAACCGGATCACTGTGGGCGGCTATCGGCATGGGCATTCTTCTATTCATAGTCGTATCAGTAATCAACATACTGGCAGTAAAGAGAAAGGTACTTTCTATCTGGATGCATAAATCATAAATGAAACTGAGTCTATTCCGTACTCCCTGCGAACGATTTTTCATTTTCGTTTCTCATATTCTCATAATTTTCAGATAAACAAAAGATAATCAAACAGATATCTTATGAGAAATACTTTTAAAAAACGGTATTTCTCATAAGTTTACCCGTATTTTAGCTTAAAACAGACCATATTCTCATAGTGTTTCAAGGTATTTCTCATAGTGTCGTGTGCCGGAAACTAGTGTTGCAATAAACAAAACTATGTATTCCTTTTGTATGTTTCCATATACAGTGTTTTAGTCCCACATATTGTGGGAAAAGATTCCCAACTGCTTGGGAAAAGATTCCCAACTGCTCGGGAAAGTTTTCCCTTAATATGAGGGAAAGTTTTCCCACAATATATGGGACAATTAGAACTAATGGGCATCTTCAAGTAAAAAGCCACTATTTTATCTAAAAACATAAAGAATCCACACGTTTGATTAAAAAGCATAAAGACTCCGGCAGAATAACACAAAGATATACATCTATCTATACAATAGATATCAGATAGAAAAGGAAAACGAAATAAAAAAGTGATTGAATATCAAACAGGTTAAAATTATTTCGTAATTTTGCAGATATAAAAGAATGAAGCTATGCCGGACTATGATTTAATCGCCATACTCGGACCTACAGCCTCGGGTAAAACTCCCTTTGCCGCTGCCTTGGCCTATGAACTTAACACAGAAATTATCAGTGCCGATTCCCGACAGATATATCGTGGGATGGATCTCGGTACGGGAAAAGACTTAGCAGACTATACCGTAAACGGACGTGCTATCCCCTATCACCTGATTGACATTGCCGACCCTGGATATAAATATAATGTATTCGAATATCAACGCGATTTCCTGATTTCTTACGAAGCCATCAAACAAAAAGGTTGTCTCCCCGTTTTATGTGGAGGGACAGGCATGTATCTGGAATCCGTATTGAAAGGATATAAACTGATGCCCGTGCCGGAAAACCCTGAATTACGTGCCCGCTTGGCTAATCATTCGCTCGAGAAATTGACGGAAATATTAGGTCGGTACAAAACATTACACAACTCCACCGACGTAGATACCGTGAAACGTGCTATCCGTGCAATAGAGATTGAAGAGTATTATGCTGCCAATCCCGTCCCCGAACGGGAATTTCCGAAATTGAACAGCCTTATCATTGGTGTGGATATCGATCGGGAACTGCGTCGCGAAAAGATTAGCCGGAGACTGAAACAACGGTTGGACGAAGGCATGGTCGACGAAGTGCGACATTTGATTGAACAAGGTATCGCACCGGATGATTTGATATACTACGGACTGGAATACAAGTACCTGACCTTGTACGTCATAGGCGAATTGACTTATGAAGAAATGTTCAATGGTCTGGAAATAGCCATTCACCAATTTGCCAAACGGCAGATGACCTGGTTCCGGGGCATGGAAAGAAGAGGATTTACCATCCATTGGATGAGCGCGAAGCTGCCGATGGAAGAAAAGATAGCCTTTGTCAAAGAAAAACTGGAAGGGATTTAGTATATTTGGCAGTTATTTATAGTGAGATTTTAAATACAGTAGGATAGAAATACGGATATGAGTGTAGAACCGAAGAAATGGGGAGTGATTTATAACCCGAAAGCCGGCACCCGAAAGGTAAAAAAACGCTGGAAAGAAATCAAGGAATACATGGACAGCAAAGGTGTCGACTATGACTATGTGCAATCCGAAGGTTTCGGCTCAGTAGAACGTCTCGCTAAGATTTTAGCAAACAACGGTTATCGCACGATTGTCGTTGTGGGTGGTGATGGCGCTTTGAACGATGCCATTAACGGCATTATGCTATCCGATGCCGAAGACAAAGAGAATATAGCCCTCGGTTTTATACCGAACGGTATCGGAAACGACTTTGCCAGATATTGGGGCCTCAGCACCGAGTATAAACCTGCCGTAGACTGTATCATCAACCACCGCCTGAAAAAGATAGACGTAGGATACTGCAACTTCTATGACGGCAAAGAACATCATCGCCGCTACTTCCTCAATGCCGTCAATATCGGACTGGGTGCACGAATCGTAAAAATCACCGACCAGACCAAACGTTTCTGGGGAGTGAAATTCCTTTCGTATGTTGCCGCCCTGTTCTCGTTGATATTCGAACGGAAACTATACAGAATGCATCTACGCATCAATGACGAGCACATCCGCGGACGCATCATGACGGTATGCGTAGGCAGCGCCTGGGGATGGGGACAGACTCCGAGTGCCGTTCCTTACAACGGATGGCTGGACGTATCCGTCATCTACCGCCCGGAATTCCTGCAAATCATTTCCGGCTTATGGATGCTTATTCAGGGAAGAATACTGAATCACAAAGTAGTGAAAAGCTACCGGACAAAGAAAGTGAAAGTACTCCGGGCACAAAACGCGTCTGTGGATTTGGACGGACGTTTATTGCCTAAGCATTTTCCTTTGGAAGTGGGCATACTTCCTGAAAAGACAACACTTATTATTCCGAACTAATAAAATCAGGCACAGATTACACGGTTTCCAGTAAATCATAATCTGCACAAACTGTGTAATCATCCCGCGTAATCCGTGCTTAAGAAATCAACTAATAATAGTATAAAAATGATAGAGCTTAAAAACAATCCTGCCGGCAATTTCTTCCTACTTGCCGGTCCTTGTGTGATAGAAGGCGAAGAGATGGCAATGCGTATTGCCGAACGAGTGGTTAAAATCACCGAAGCATTGCAGATTCCTTATGTATTCAAAGGGTCTTACCGCAAGGCAAACCGCTCACGCCTGGATTCGTTTACAGGTATCGGCGATGAGAAAGCGCTGAAAGTGCTGCAAAAGGTACGCGATACGTTCGGAGTTCCTACCGTAACAGATATCCATAGTGCCGAAGAAGCAGAAATGGCAGCCGAATATGTGGATATTCTTCAGATTCCTGCTTTCCTTTGTCGCCAGACAGACCTGTTGGTAGCAGCCGCCAAGACCGGAAAGACGATCAACATCAAGAAAGGACAGTTCCTCTCACCTTTGGCTATGCAGTTTGCTGCCGACAAAGTAGTGGAAACCGGAAACAAGAATGTGATGCTGACCGAACGCGGAACAACTTTCGGTTATCAGGATTTGGTCGTTGACTATCGCGGTATCCCCGAAATGCAGACATTCGGTTATCCTGTCATCCTGGATGTCACCCATTCATTGCAACAGCCCAACCAAACCAGCGGAGTGACCGGTGGAATGCCGCAACTGATAGAAACCATAGCCAAAGCAGGCATTTCCGTAGGCGTTGACGGCATCTTTATCGAAACGCACGAAAATCCTGCTGTAGCCAAAAGTGACGGTGCCAATATGCTCAAATTAGACCTGTTGGAAGGGCTGTTAACTAAGTTAGTCCGCATACGCGAAGCTATAAAATGACGTTTTTTCCCTGTCTATTTGTGATTTGCGGCTAAATACAACGACAAATTACTCAGAAACATTTATTTAAATTAAATAGAACATGAAACATTTATTACGTGGATTATCCATTGCAGTTCTTATCATATGCTGCAATTTTCAGCCCGTACTTGCACAACCCATGCAACAACTGCCTGTGGACAAGAATGTCCGTATCGGCAAGTTGGACAACGGACTTACTTATTACATTCGGCACAACGCACTCCCTGAGAAGCGTGCAGAATTCTACATTGCCCAGAAAGTAGGTTCTATTCTCGAAGAACCGCAGCAACGCGGTCTGGCTCACTTCCTGGAGCACATGGCTTTCAACGGGACCAAACACTTCCCAGGTGATGAAACCGGACTGGGCATCGTGCCCTGGTGCGAAACCAAAGGTATCAAGTTCGGTACGAACCTGAATGCGTATACCGGTGTCGAACAAACTGTCTATAATATCAGCAACGTGCCGACAGAGAACATCAATGTCATAGACTCCTGCCTGCTTATCCTTCACGACTGGTCAAATGCCATCAACCTTGCCGACAAAGAAATCGACAAAGAACGTGGCGTCATCCGTGAAGAATGGAGAAGCCGCAACAGCGGTATGCTCCGTATCATGACAGATGCGCAGCCCACCCTGTACCCCGATTCCAAATACGCTGACTGTATGCCTATCGGAAGCATCGACGTTATCAACAACTTCCCTTATCAGGATATCCGCGACTACTACGCGAAATGGTACCGCACAGACTTACAGGGAATTATCATCGTCGGCGACATCAACGTAGACGAGATAGAAGCGAAACTGAAAAAGGTTTTCGCCGACGTGAAAGCTCCTGTAAATCCTGCCGAACGTATCTACTATCCGGTAGCGGACAATCAGGAACCGCTTATCTACATCGGTACCGACAAGGAAGTGAAGAATCCTTCTGTAAATATCTTCTTCAAACAGGACGCTACTCCTGATTCCATGAAGAATACCATCGCTTATTACGCTACGAACTACATGGTCAGCATGGCTATGAATATGCTGAACAACCGTTTGAACGAACTTGCCCAGACAGCCAACCCACCTTTCACCAGCGCAGGAGCAGGATACGGCGAATTCTTCCTTGCCAAAACGAAAGAAGCATTCAGCCTAAGCGCAAGCAGCAAAATAGACGGTATCGACCTGGCAATGAAGACTGTACTGGAAGAAGCTGAACGCGCACGCCGCTTCGGATTCACGGCTACAGAATATGAACGTGCACGCGCCAACTATATGCAAGCCGTAGAATCCGCTTACAACGAACGTGAAAAGACAAAGAGCGGCGCATACGTTAACGAATACGTGAACAACTTCCTTGACAAAGAGCCGATTCCGGGCATCGAATTCGAATATATGCTTGTCAATCAGATGGCACCGAACATTCCGGTAGATGCAATCAACAAGTTTATGCAACGGCTTATCACCGACAACAACCAAGTGGTTCTGCTTGCCGGTCCCGAAAAAGAAGGTGTGAAATATCCCAGCAAGGAAGAAATCGCTGCCCTGCTGAGAGAGATGAAGTCATCCGACCTGAAACCGTATGAAGACAAAGTTTCTAACGAACCGCTTATCTCCGAAGACATCAAAGGCGGAAAGATTGTATCCGAAAAAGCAGGAGATATCTATGGCAGTACGAAACTGGTACTTTCCAATGGTGTGAAGGTATATGTGAAGCCGACAGATTTCAAAGCCGACCAGATTATCATGAAAGGTGTAAGCTTCGGTGGTACAAGCGTATTCCCGAACGAAGAAATCATCAATATCTCCCAGTTGAACGGTGTAGCCCTGGTAGGTGGAATCGGCAATTTCAGCAAAGTAGACTTGGGCAAGGCTCTTGCCGGCAAACGTGCGTCAGTAGGTTCAGGCATCAGCAATGCTACCGAAACTATTTCCGGTAGCTGTTCTCCGAAAGATTTCGAGACAATGATGCAACTTACTTACCTGACATTCACTTCTCCGCGTAAGGACAATGAAGCATTCGAATCTTATAAGAACCGCCTGAAAGCGCAACTTCAAAATGCAGATGCCAACCCGATGACTGCGTTCAGCGATACAGTGACACGTGCTTTATACGGCAACCACCCACGTGCTGTCAAGATGAGAGAAAGCATGGTAGACCAAATCGACTATGACCGTATCATTGAAATGTACAAAGACCGTTTCAAGGATGCAAGCGACTTTACCTTCTATCTGGTAGGAAACGTAAATCTGGAACAGATGAAACCGATGATTGCCAAATACTTGGGCGCTCTGCCGTCTATCAACCGCAAAGAGACTTTCAAGGATAACAAGATGGATATCCGCAAGGGACAATACAAGAATGAATTTGCCAAGAAACAGGAAACTCCGATGGCTACCATCATGTTCCTTTACAGCGGCACTTGCAAATATGACTTGCGCAACAACATCTTGCTCAGCTTCCTCGACCAGGCTTTGGATATGGTTTACACAGCAGAAATCCGTGAAAAAGAAGGCGGTACATACGGCGTGAACTGTAACGGAAGTCTTAGCAAATATCCGAAAGAGGAATTAGTTCTTCAGATTGTATTCCAGACTGACCCTGCCAAGACAGAAAAACTGTCTGCCGTTGTTGTAGAACAGTTGAACAAGATGGCTAAAGAAGGCCCGTCGGCCGAACACATGCAGAAGATTAAGGAATATATGTTGAAGAAGTACAAGGATGCTCAGAAAGAAAACGGCTACTGGCTCAATAATCTGGACGAATTCTTCTACACCGGCATCGACAATACAAAAGACTATGAAAAGTTGGTCAACAGCATCACAGCAAAAGAAGTCCAGAATTTCCTTGCCAAGCTGCTGAAACAGAACAACGAAATCCAAGTCGTTATGACTATGCCGGAAGAAAGCAAATAATATTCTCTAGCATATCAACAGAATGATGATACTCAACGAACTACGTAAACATGGAAGGCTCGCCGCCAAACGGCATCCGATGTATGAAAAGAACAAAGTCGCTAAAATACTCGGTTATGTCATGGGCGCATTTTGGGCCGGTTACCTGATATTCTTCGGTACGACGTTCGCGTTCGGATTTTCAGATATGGTTCCCAACCGGGAACCATATCATGTAATGAACGCTGTCGTTCTGATATTCATCCTGGCACTCGACTTCCTGATGCGTGTTCCGTTTCAAAAAACACCGACGCAAGAGGTAAAACCTTACCTCTTGCTGCCGGTTAAACGAAACCGTGTCATCGACTTCCTGCTTATCCGCTCCGGGCTCAGCCTGTTCAACCTCTTCTGGTTGTTCCTGTTTGTCCCTTTTTCCTTCATCACTATTACCAAATATTTTGGTGTCCTCGGTGTCATCACCTATCTTATAGGTATCCTACTTCTGATTCTTGCCAACAATTACTGGTATCTGTTGTGCCGCACACTTATCAACGAACGTATTTGGTGGATTCTATTACCCATCGCTTTCTACGGTGGAATAGGCTGCCTTCTTTTTATTCCCAAGGATAGCTCTCTCTTCTATTTCTTCATGGATTTGGGCGACGGGTATATTCAGGGAAACATTCTCTATTTTCTCGGCACTATACTGGTTATCTTCCTTTTATGGCTGATAAACCGCAAGATTATGTCGGGCCTTATCTATGCAGAACTGGCAAAAACAGACGATACCCAAATTAAAAATGTCTCCGAATACAAATTCTTCGAACGCTACGGAGAAGTCGGCGAATACATGAGACTGGAACTGAAAATGCTTTTACGCAACCGCCGTTGCAAAGGTGCGCTGCGTAGTATAGGTATCATAGTCCTGGCTTTCTCCATCGCTCTCAGTTTCTCTAGTGTCTACGACGGAAACTTTATGACCTCTTTTATCTGTGTTTATAACTTTGCCGTATTCGGAATGATTATCCTTTCGCAGCTAATGTCGTTCGAAGGCAATTACATCGATGGACTGATGTCTCGCAAAGAATCAATCATGAGCCTGCTGAAAGCGAAATATTATACATACAGCATCGGCGAAATCATACCTTTCATATTAATGATTCCCGCCATCATCATGAACAAGCTCACCCTGCTGGGGGCTTTCGCCTGGTTTTTCTATACCATCGGCTTTATCTATTTCTGCTTCTTCCAACTGGCAGTCTACAACAAGCAGACCGTCCCCCTGAACGAAAAAGTGACAGGCCGCCAGACCAACAGCGCGATACAAATGCTGGTTAACTTCGGAGCGTTCGGGGTGCCGCTCATCTTGTACAGTATATTAAATGCACTTTTAGGTGAAACAGTTACTTATATTATCCTGTTGGCTATCGGCCTTGGATTTACCCTGACGTCTCCTTTATGGATAAAGAATGTATATCATCGCTTCATGAAACGGAGATATGAAAACATGGAAGGTTTCAGAGACAGCCGCCAATAGACCTTCATGGAGCATTAACTATATAAACATAGAAAATCATGATTACCATTGACAAACTTAGAAAGAATTTCGGTGAGAAGGTTGCCGTAAACATAGAACACTATGAAATCAATCAAGGCGATATGCTCGGATTGGTGGGAAATAACGGTGCAGGAAAGACAACCCTCTTTCGATTAATGCTGGACTTGCTGAAAGCGGAAGATGGGAAAGTGGTTATTAACGACATTGATGTGAGCCAAAACGAAGATTGGAAAGCCTTCACCGGCGCTTTTATCGACGAAGGCTTTTTGATTGATTACCTCACTCCCGAAGAATATTTCTACTTTATCGGAAAGATGTACGGATTGAAGAAAGAGGAAGTGGACGAACGTCTCATTCCCTTCGAACGTTTCATGAACGGAGAAGTCATCGGACAAAAAAAACTAATCCGCAACTACTCTGCCGGAAACAAACAGAAGATTGGCATTATCTCCGCCATGCTTCATTATCCGCAATTATTGATATTGGACGAGCCGTTCAATTTCCTCGACCCCAGTTCGCAATCTATCATCAAGCACCTGCTCAAAAAGTACAATGAAGAGCATCGGGCTACGGTCATCATTTCCAGCCATAACCTGAACCATACCGTAGATATATGTCCGCGAATTGCTTTGTTGGAATACGGGTTCATCATCCGTGACATTATCAATGAGGATAATTCAGCAGAGAAAGAGCTCGAAGCTTATTTCAACGTGGAAGAGTAAGGGGATTGACTATTTACAAGTTACGACTGACTATTTATGAGTTACTTTTGCTGTTTATAAGTTAAGTACAGATGATGAAAGTAAAATTCAAACTGATATTCTTACTGGTAGGACTGACCGCCATTCTTAGTTCCTGCCGCACGTCCGCCCCCCGTTTGGATTACCAGGCATTGGCGCGGGCTTCCATCTTATTGGGCGTAGACATCAACCTTGAAGACAATCATAAACTCTATCTGGAAGCTGCCGACTGGATAGGCACCCCTTATCGCAGTGGCGGAGATTCGAAAAAGGGAACCGACTGTTCGGGCATGGTCTGTCAGATATACCGGAAAGTATATCGTACCCAAGTGCCTCGAAACTCGGAAGAACTGAAAAACAAAAGCAATAAAATAGCCAAGCGTAACCTCAAAGAAGGTGATTTGGTATTCTTCAGCAGCAACCGTTCCAAAAAGAAAGTAGCCCATGTAGGCATCTATCTGAAGAACGGGAAGTTCATCCATTCCAGTACGAGCCGGGGAGTAATCGTCAGCAGGTTGGGCGAAGAATATTATAGCAGGCATTGGATATGCGGTGGCAGAATACGTTAATCATCAACTCTCAATAATATATCATTATAAAGTCATTTATCGGAGCTGTCATATTTATCTGCGTGGCATTCAGCGCAAATGCGCAACTTTTATGGAAAGTATCCGGCAACGGGATGGAACAAGCATCTTACTTGTTTTCTCGTTTGAGTTCTCTTCTTCATTATCTTCTATAGCCAACATCTATAAATGTCGCACTAACTTTCTGTAACTAGCTCATGGACTGTTATAGACAACAATTCGACTCTCCCGCACCCACGAAAAAAAGTTTAATAGCGATTTTGCCCTCATACTCTCATAGTTCGTCTGAATCCCTTTATTCATCGACGTTTCAGCTATGAGAGCAACTATGAGGGTAACTATGAGGGTAAAAGTTACTCTCATACATCACCGACTCTTCCCGACTGCAACTCCAAACAATAATACTTGAATCACAGGATGTTAACAGTTATCATCTCAGCTATTAATACTTGACTTCCCAACTAGTAATAGCTGAGAAGTCAAGTATTAATAGCTGATAAATGACCTGTTTACATCCAACAAATGATATAGCAATACCCAAAAAGTAGATTAGATGGATTACTTTTTATTTTCATCCATCCACTTCTTCAACATTCCGGACTCCTCATGGCAAAAAGTAGTTAATTGGCTTATCAACCGACCGGATTGTGATAGAAGAACCACATATCTCTAACAGCAGTAGACATAAAATATGCCTACTACTGAAATTGAAACAGATTCACTGTTATACGTGTAATGTTAGGTATTGTAAATATACTATCTTTTTAAAATAATCACATTGTATAAGAATAAAACTTTGCCTTTTTCTTGACTTAGCTATAGGACAATCATTTTGAAACATTCGACACCTAGCCAGACAGGAGTAGAAAGCCATAGTAAATCGGCCAATAGAAACATAGGGAATGGCATAAGCATCTCCGCGAAGGCAAAAAACGGGTGATAGGTGATAGATGCGGGTGATAGGTGATAAACACAACCTATCACCAGGCAAAGCATTATAAATGAATGATTTGTAACATCAGGTGATAGGTTGAAAGAGAAAATGCATTTTTTACTATGGGAAAGAGGGAGAAGTATCCCAAAACAATAAAAAAAGAGCGGAAACATTTGTTCAGATTGAATAAAAGCAGTACTTTTGTGCCCGATTATTCCGCAACGGGTTCGACAAAGAGCTCTTTAAGTGATTAAAGACCACCCGCCGGAGCTAACTTATACATTTATATATAAGATGTACGCAATTGTAGAAATTAACGGTCAGCAATTCAAAGCAGAAGCTGGTCAGAAGTTGTTCGTTCACCACATCGAAGGTGCAGAAAACGGTTCAACAGTAGAATTTGAAAAAGTTCTTTTGGTAGACAAAGACGGAAATGTAACTGTAGGTGCCCCTGTTGTAGAAGGCGCAAAAGTTGTTTGTCAGGTTGTTTCAAACTTGGTAAAAGGCGACAAAGTTCTTGTTTTCCACAAGAAAAGAAGAAAAGGTTACAGAAAACTGAACGGTCACCGTCAACAGTTTACAGAGTTAACAATCACAGAAGTAGTAGCTTAATCAATTTAAAACAGTAAGAAGAAATGGCACACAAGAAAGGTGTCGGTAGTTCTAAGAACGGCCGCGAATCACAAAGTAAGAGATTAGGCGTTAAGATATTTGGTGGCGAAGCTTGCAAAGCAGGTAACATCATCGTTCGTCAAAGAGGTACTGAATTCCACCCGGGTGAAAACATGGGAATGGGTAAAGACCACACTCTTTTCGCTTTAGTAGATGGTACAGTTAACTTCAAAGTAGGCAAAGGAGACAGAAGATATGTTTCTGTAGTTCCTGCAACTGAAGCATAATTGCACAACCAAAAATATTTAAGAGAATTAAGCTGAAATCTCCTAAAAAGATTTCAGCTTAATTCTCTTAAATATTTTCATATACCCCACCTATAAGTTTTTTTTAGAACTACAGTTTTATAATATCTTTCTACGAAAATATTTCTAACTGATAGTTGACTTTAAAAGTCCCTATTAGTAGTGATATATAATTTAAAGATAAAGATTATGAAAAAAAATATATTTGGAATTATTGCAATAGCTTTTCTATCAATTCTATTCTCATGTGATAAAAAAGAAGAAGAATTAACTTCCCCTACTAACGAAGATGTTTATTATGTAAAATATGAAATTTCAGGACGAGTATATTTCTATATTGATGGAGTGAGTTACAAAACAGAAAACGGATTTCAGTCGCAAAGTTTTTCTGCTGCCAAGTCTTTCGAAGAAACATGTGGACCTGTTAAAAAGGGGTTCTCAGCACAAATAAAAATAACACAAAAACGTGGTGAGCCTTCATCTGGAGCAACAAAAATATATGTTAGTAAAAACAATGGCCCATTTGCAATTAAAGCAACAGGAAAAGAATCAGCTAGTTATACTATAAATTTTTAACAACGAGACTTGTGTGAAACAAATATAAATTCCGCACAAGTCTCTTTTGTATTTAAGTAAATACATATTCTTCATATTATCTACATCATATCTCACACTTTTTGCTTAAATTTGCCCCATTAAACGAAAGTACATAAAAAGTATAGATATGCTTACCATTAAACAAATTACAGAAAACACAGAGGCGGTACTCCGCGGACTGGAAAAGAAGCATTTCAAGAATGCAAAAGAAACGATCGAACAAGTGATCGCTCTAAACGACAAGAGACGTAGCACGCAAAATCAATTAGATAAAAACCTGGCAGAGGTAAACTCGCTTTCACGCACCATCGGCCAACTGATGAAAGAAGGCAAGAAAGAAGAAGCTGAATCTGCACGCGCCCGTGTTGCCGAACTGAAAGAAGGCAACAAAGAGCTGGACGCCACCATGACACAGGCTGCGACTGACATGCAGAATATTCTCTATACCATCCCCAATGTTCCTTATGATGAAGTGCCCGAAGGTGTAGGCGCCGAAGACAACGTCGTAGAAAAAATGGGTGGTATGGAAACCGAACTTCCCAAGGATGCACTCCCTCACTGGGAACTGGCAAAGAAATATGACTTGATTGATTTTGACCTGGGTGTTAAAATCACAGGCGCTGGCTTCCCTGTATATAAAGGTAAAGGTGCACAGCTTCAACGCGCCCTTATCAATTTCTTCCTCGACGAAGCACGCAAATCAGGATATACTGAAATCATGCCGCCGACAGTGGTCAACGCTGCTTCCGGCTATGGCACAGGACAGCTTCCCGACAAGGAAGGCCAGATGTACCATTGCGAAGTAGATGATTTATATCTGATTCCGACAGCAGAAGTCCCTGTCACTAACATCTATCGTGATGTCATCCTGGAAGAAAAGCAATTGCCGATTATGAACTGCGCCTACACGCAATGTTTCCGTCGCGAAGCAGGTTCTTACGGTAAAGACGTACGTGGATTGAACCGCCTGCACGAATTCTCTAAAGTAGAATTAGTGCGCATTGACAAGCCGGAACACTCCAAGCAGTCTCACCAGGAAATGTTGGACCATGTAGAAGGATTGTTGCAAAAACTGGAACTCCCCTATCGTATCCTCCGTCTTTGTGGTGGTGACATGAGTTTTACTGCTGCGCTCTGCTTTGACTTTGAGGTATATTCCGAAGCACAAAAACGTTGGCTGGAAGTAAGTTCCGTTTCCAATTTCGATACTTATCAGGCGAACCGTCTGAAATGCCGTTATCGTAATGCAGACAAGAAAACCGAACTTTGCCACACGTTGAACGGTTCCGCATTGGCACTGCCACGCATCGTTGCCGCCCTGCTCGAAAACAACCAGACTCCGGAAGGCATCAGAATTCCGAAAGCATTGGTTCCGTACTGCGGTTTCGACATCATAGACTAAAGAAAAGAAAATTTCACTCTTGTAAGAATCAGGAAGCTCCTCTTCTTACAAGAGCTTTTATATAACCTTTTAACACATTTACCCCCATGACAAAAAACACAAAAAGTTTTGTACTGCCTTTGACATTCATCGGCATCATGTTCTTTGCGATTGGTTTCGCGTTAGGAATTAACTCGTTATTAGTTCCCGTATTACAAAAATCACTGGGAATCTCAAACACGGCTTCTTACCTTATTATTGCTGCAACCTTTATTCCATTCCTTGTATTCGGCTATCCTGCCGGACTCACCATCAAGACGATTGGCTACAAACGCACCATGTCACTGTCTTTCTTTATTTTTGCTGTGGCATTTTACCTGTTCATCCTATCGGCATCACAGGAAAGCTTCACCTTATTCCTGTTGGCATCTTTCATTAGCGGAGCCGCCAATGCGTATCTGCAAGCATCTGTAAACCCTTATATCACCATCTTGGGACCATTGGACAGTGCCGCAAAACGCATCAGTATCATGGGTATCTGCAACAAATTGGCGTGGCCTATTCCTGCCATCTTCATTGTATGGTTACTGGGCAAAGATGTCAGTCTGATTGGTATTGAAGACTTGAGCAAGCCGTTTATCATCATCATCTGCGCTTTTGTCGCCCTGGGTGTCATGGCATTCTTCGCACCGCTACCCGAAGTAAAAGCTGCCGGAGAAGATGAAAACGAGGACGAAGCCGAAGCCTGTCCGTATGCTGCAAGTAAAACTTCCGTTTTCCAGTTCCCGCACTTGCTGTTGGGTTGCCTGGCTTTGTTCCTTTATGTAGGTGTTGAGACGGTTTCACTCGGCACGCTGGTCGATTATGCCAAAGAACTCGGCCTGGAAGGTGCTGCCAACTATGCATGGATTGCTCCTATCGGTATTGTCATCGGTTACATCTGCGGTATCATCTTTATCCCGAAATACCTCAGTCAGGCTACAGCCTTAAAGATTTGCTCCATTCTGGCAATTATCGGTTCACTGCTGGTTGTACTCACACCAAGTCATATTTCTATCTATTTCATCTCGTTTATGGCATTGGGATGCTCGCTGATGTGGCCGGCTTTGTGGCCGCTCGCTATGGCAGACCTCGGCAAGTTTACAAAAGCCGGCTCGTCATTACTCATCATGGCAATGTTCGGCGGAGCCGTTATCCCTACCCTCTACGGTTGGCTGAAAGACATAGCCACTCCGCAACAGGCATACTGGTTGTGTCTCCCCTGCTTCCTGTTTATCTTATATTATGGAGTAGCCGGATACAAAATCAGAACGAAATAAAAAGAGATATTCACTCATATATAGGGAGCCACTCATCAAAAGAGTGGCTTTTCTTTTTGTTTTTCGTAAATAAGCCGTATCTTTGCCAAAATTTATAACATTCTGCCAGCAGTTACGTAATAAAACCAACAAATTAATTAGATAATGAACAAAATCATTAGCAAAGAACGTTTTTCAGAGAAAGTATTCAAATTTGAAATTGAAGCCCCTCTAATTGCTAAATCCCGCAAGGCCGGACACTTCGTCATCGTACGTGTAGGCGAAAAGGGAGAACGTATGCCTTTGACTATCGCTGGTTCCGATGTGAAAAAAGGCACTATTACCTTGGTTGTACAAGAAGTCGGGCTGTCCTCTACCCGTCTTTGTGAACTGAACGAAGGTGACTATATTACCGACGTAGTAGGTCCGCTGGGACAAGCTACACATATAGAGAAGTTTGGGACAGTAGTCTGCGCCGGTGGCGGTGTAGGTGTAGCTCCGATGCTTCCTATCGTACAGGCTTTGAAAGCTGCCGGCAACCGTGTGATTACTGTGCTGGCCGGACGTAACAAAGACCTCATTATCCTGGAAAAAGAAATGCGCGAAAGCTCTGACGAAGTAATCATTATGACAGACGACGGTTCTTATGGCCGCAAAGGTCTGGTGACAGAAGGCGTGGAAGAAGTTATCAAACGCGAAAAAGTAGATAAGTGCTTCGCTATCGGCCCTGCCATCATGATGAAATTCGTTTGTTTGCTGACTAAAAAATATGAGATTCCGACTGATGTTTCATTGAACACTATCATGGTGGACGGAACAGGTATGTGTGGTGCCTGCCGTATTACTGTGGGCGGAAAAACAAGATTCGTCTGCGTGGACGGACCCGAATTCGACGGTCACCAAGTAGATTTTGACGAAATGCTGAAACGCATGGGCGCGTTCAAAAAAGTAGAACGCGAAGAAATGCACAAGTTGCAACCCGAATGTGAAGCGACTAAAGAAATCGACGAAAAGAGCCGCAACGCCGCCTGGAGACAGGAATTGCGTAAAGCAATGAAACCGAAAGAACGTACGGCTATTCCCCGCGTTGAGATGAACGAACTCGATGCAGAATACCGTTCACATAGCCGCAAAGAAGAAGTAAACCAAGGCTTGACGGCAGAACAGGCGGTTACAGAAGCAAAACGTTGCCTTGACTGTGCTAATCCGGGATGTACGGAAGGCTGTCCGGTAGGTATCGACATCCCCCGCTTCATCAAAAACATCGAACGTGGAGAATTTCTCGAAGCAGCCAAGACACTGAAAGAGACAAGTGCACTTCCGGCTGTCTGTGGTCGTGTTTGTCCGCAGGAGAAACAGTGTGAATCCAAATGTATCCATCTGAAGATGAACGAAAAGCCGGTAGCTATCGGTTACCTCGAACGCTTTGCAGCCGATTACGAACGCGAAAGCGGACAGATTTCCGTTCCTGTCATCGCAGATAAAAACGGCATCAAAATAGCTGTTATCGGTTCGGGACCTGCCGGATTGGCATTTGCCGGTGATATGGCGAAATATGGATATGATGTAACTGTATTCGAGGCCTTGCACGAAATCGGCGGTGTATTGAAATATGGTATTCCCGAATTCCGTCTACCCAACAAGATTGTAGATGTGGAGATTGACAACCTTTCCAAGATGGGGGTCAACTTCGTCAAAGACTGCATCGTAGGAAAGACTATCAGCGTAGAAGACCTGAAAGAAGAAGGTTTCAAAGGTATATTCGTGGCTTCCGGCGCCGGTCTGCCCAACTTTATGAATATCCCCGGAGAGAATTCCATCAATATCATGTCTTCGAACGAATACCTCACTCGCGTCAACCTGATGGATGCTGCCAGCGAAGAATCTGATACTCCGGTAGCTTTCGGCAAGAACGTAGCTGTGATTGGTGGCGGTAATACCGCTATGGACTCCGTCCGTACGGCAAAACGCCTGGGAGCTGAACGCGCCATGATTATCTATCGCCGCTCGGAAGAGGAAATGCCCGCCCGTATCGAAGAGGTGAAACATGCCAAGGAAGAGGGAGTGGAATTCCTGACACTACATAATCCGATTGAATATATCGCAGACGAACAAGGATGCGTGAAACAGGTAATCCTGCAAAAGATGGAATTGGGCGAACCGGACGCTTCCGGACGTCGTAGCCCTGTGGCTATACCCGGTGCGACAGAGACGATTGACATTGATTTGGCTATCGTAAGTGTCGGTGTATCTCCCAACCCGATTGTCCCAAGTTCAATCAAAGGACTGGAATTGGGACGCAAAGGAACGATTGCCGTCAATGAAAATATGGAATCTTCTATCCCGATGATTTATGCAGGTGGCGACATCGTTCGCGGTGGAGCTACCGTGATTCTTGCTATGGGAGACGGCCGCAAGGCTGCCGCTGCCATGAATGAACAGTTAACGGTTAGTGATTAACGGCTGAAGTTGATGATAAAAAATAAGCGGTGGATAAACTTAATTATCCACCGCTTATTTTTTATCATCAAGTAATGGTGCGATTGTCAATCACCGGCCACTACTCCGTTAATCGTTTACAGCACTTTGTTCGTCGCGGGGTCCGGGAATATGACAGTCGGTTTGAACGACTTGGCTTCCTCAAAATCCATCAATGCGTAAGACATGATAATGACAATATCATCCGGTTGCACCTTACGGGCGGCAGCACCATTCAGGCAAATCTTACCCGAACCGCGTTCACCTTTGATAATATAGGTTTCAAAGCGTTCACCGTTGTTATTATCAGCGATATACACTTTTTCTCCCGCAATCATGTTCGCGGCGTCCAACAGGTCTTCATCAATCGTAATACTACCCATGTAGTTCAGATTGGCCTCCGTGACACGTGCACAATGAATTTTCGACTTCAACACTTCAATCATCATAAGGTTTCGTCTTTTTAGTTATTCTTTATATTTAATGTTATCAATCAAGCGGACTTCCCCACAGAATACAGTAATGCATCCTACTGCATAAGAAGTATCCTCCCAATTATTTATCTTCTGCAATGTATTTCCGTCTACGATTTCAAAATACTCCAACCGCAAGCCTGGAGCAGCTTCAATCGCATCTTCCACCATCTTCTGCGTTTCGCTCACTGTGTGAGTGGCTGCAAAGTTACGACTTTTAAATAAGGTCTGAGAAATATTTAAAGCATTTTCACGTTCTTGTGCAGATAAACGCTTGTTCCGGCTGCTCAATGCCAAACCATCCTCTTCACGGACAATCGGACAACCTACAATCTCCAACTCATATTGCAACTGGCGCACCATCTCACGGATAATCGCCAATTGCTGGAAATCTTTCTCACCGAAATAGGCCTTGTCCGGCTGTACAGCATCAAACAATTTGCTGACAATCTGGCAAACACCGTTAAAATGTCCCGGACGGAAAGCACCTTCCATCACTGTGTCTAACGGTGCATAGCTAAATTGACGAGTGTCCGGTTCCGGATACATTTCGCTTACCGAAGGAGCAAAAGCGAAATCCGCTCCGCATTCTTCCAACAAACGGCAATCTGCATCTAATGTACGCGGATACTTCTCTAAATCGTTTTTATCGTTAAACTGTGTGGGATTCACAAAAACACTCACAACAGTTACACCATTCTCACTTACGCTGCGCTTTACCAGAGATGCATGTCCCGCGTGTAAAGCACCCATTGTAGGAACCAGTCCTACCGTTTCACCTTGGGCTCTCAAGGCAGTCAATTCTGCCTGTAAGTCCTTGATAGTGTGCACTATTTTCATTTTCGTCAATTGGTTTATGTTTTACTCGTTTGCAAAAACTCTGCAAAATAAACTAATATTTGCCACATAAAGAAAGAATATCTTATTTAATGTGTCTTTTTTTTCGTATCTTTGCAGAATATTATAGAGAACTATTGTTATTATGACAAAGGCGAATAAAGTTTTATTTATTACTCAAGAGATTACACCTTACGTTTCAGAATCCGAAATGGCCAATATAGGTAGAAACCTTCCACAGGCAATACAAGAAAAAGGCCGTGAAATCAGAACCTTCATGCCCAAATGGGGAAACATCAACGAGCGCAGAAACCAACTGCACGAAGTGATCCGTCTCTCTGGGATGAACCTGATTATCGATGATACTGACCACCCACTGATTATAAAAGTCGCTTCTATCCAATCCGCACGTATGCAGGTATATTTCATCGACAACGATGATTATTTCCAGAACCGCTTGCAGACAGCGGACGAAAATGGTGTGGAATATGATGACAACGACAGTCGCGCCATCTTCTATGCACGGGGTGTACTGGAAACAGTGAAGAAACTTCGTTGGTGTCCGGATGTAATCCATTGCCATGGCTGGATGACGGCTCTGGCTCCTCTTTATATTAAGAAAGCCTACAAAGACGAGCCTTCTTTCCGTGATGCCAAGGTAGTATTCTCGGTTTATGAGGACGACTTCAAGAATACACTTAGCGACGACTTCGCCGCAAAGCTGATGCTAAAAGGTATTTCAAAGAAAGATTTAGGCGACTTGAATGTACCAATGGACTACGCCGCTCTTTGCAAACTAGCTGTCGACTACTCCGACGGAGTTATACAGAATAGCGAAAAGGTAGACGAGTCTATTATTGAATACGCCCGCCAATCAGGCAAATTGGTACTTGACTACCAGAACCCGGAAAACTATGCAGATGCTTGCAACGAGTTCTACGATCAGGTTTGGGATGCGACTGCAAACGAAGAAGAATAAAAAAATCAAGATACGACGATCATGAAAGCAAAATACGCCTTAATAGCTTTACTGGCAATCTCTTTTTTCGGTTGTGATGACAACACAGCAGGATTGGGATTGGGAATGTTTCCGGGAAGCGACCAAGATATTAATGGAAAGCTGACGACATTTGATGTTACAACGGAATCCGTTCATGCAGGTCAGATTTATGCGATGAGCAATATAGGCTATGTGGGTAAGTTTACGGATGATGTATTCGGAACTTATCAAGCCGGATTCCTGGCAGAACTGAATTGTACGAAAGGAACGACATTCCCAGGAGTATACAATTATGAAAAGAACACATCTCTCGATAGCAAGAACAAGGCTACACAGACGATGGTAGGCGAAGGCGGAGACCCTATAGATAAAGAAGGACTTGAATTTGTATACAGTGATGGCAAACTTATAGGCAATATCCACACTATCGAACTTTATTTGTGGTATGATACTTATTTCGGAGATTCCTTGACTGCTTCTCGTTTAAGTGTTTATAAATTAGGAGAAGCAGCAAAAGAACTTAATGAGGATAATGCTTATTATACAGATATTAATCCTGAAGAATTTTACAATCCTAAAAATCTATTAGGAACCAAGGCTTATACTGCAGTTGATCTATCCATAAAAGACTCTATTCGTAATCTTAGCACATACGTTCCTAGCATACATGTTTCTTTTAAAGATGACATGGCCAAAAAAATAGGAAAAGATATAATAACAAAAGCTTATGAATCCGGAAGCAACTTTGACAGAAAAGCGCTTAAAGAAGCTTTTGCAGGACTCTATGTAAAGAGTGACTATGGTGACGGTACAATACTTTATATAGACCAAATCCAAATGAATGTAGTATATAAATGTTATGCAGTAGATACAATTACAGGTTCTATATTACAAAGGAAAGTAATACATGAGGGTGAAAGTAAAGACTCCACCTATTATGGATATCGTATGTTTACGTCTACCCGTGAAGTAATTCAAGCAAATAGTCTGGATAATGATAAAGATGCTATTCAGGCATGTATTGACAATCCTGATTGGACTTATATAAAAAGTCCGGCAGGAATATTTACTCAAGTAACTCTACCTGTTAGTGAAATAGCAGATAAACTTCAAGGAGATACTTTGAATGCCGTAAAATTAGGTATTCCTATTTATAACGAAACAAATAATAAGAAATTTGGAATGTCTGCTCCACGCAGTGTTTTACTAATACGTAAAAAGCATAAAGACACTTTCTTTGAAAAGAATCAATTAAGCGATGGTATAACTTCAGTTTTATTTGATCATTCATCTTATACAAGTAGTTTTACTGAATATACGTATAATAATATCACGCAGTTGATAAATGACTGCTTGGCAGATGGAGAAAGAGATGCTGCAGAAAAGAAATTCAGCAATCATGAAACGATAACTCTGCAAGTCACTGATGCTGAAGGGAAAACAAAAGATGTGATAGTTGACAACATCAAAGATTGGGAAGAATTAAGCGATTGGAATAAAGTTGTACTTATTCCGGTACTTGTTACCAAAGACTCTTCTTCAAGCAATAGCTACTATGGTAGTAGCAGTTCTAGCCAAGTTATCAGTATACAACATGATTTGAAACCGAGTTACGCACGTTTAAAAGGTGGTAAAAATCCAGCTAATAAATTAAAACTTGAAGTTGTATCTACAAACTTTGAAACAAGATCAAAATAAGAAACAATAGACATATCTATAAAATAATAACGCGGATTACTAGAAATAATCCGCGTTATTATTTTATAGATATCTCCCCAACAAATGATAGATTAAAAACCGTGAGCTCAATTTCCATCAAGCTCACGGTTTTTAATCTATCAACAACAAAGCATCAGACTTATTCTTCCTTCTTTGCAGCAACTTTCTTAGCTCTACCAACCGACTTCTTTGGTTCAGCAGCCGGTTTAGTCGCAGCTTTCTTTGTAGCAGCTTTAGCCACCGGCTCTTTAGTAGCAGCCGCAGTCTGCTTCTTTGCCGTAGTCTTTTTAGCAGCTTCCTTTGCAACCTTTGCCTGCAATTTCTCAACCTCTTTCTCCAACTCAGTGATTTCGTCACCTTGATTCTTAATCGTAGTCAACAAAGAGTTAAGTTCTTCGCTGTCAACATCTGAAGGATATAATGAATCCACCCGTTTGATAAAGTCAGCCAGAATATTCATGTAGTTAGTGAAAGCATCATAAGGAGAGTCATAGATACCACGATTCAACCACATACCGTTATTCTTTGTAGTCATGAAACGGAAATTATTGCTGGCCTGCAAATAATCCCAGTCCTGCTTGATACGACGGTCGTCACTTAAATGAATGCGCTCTGCTACACTATACAGTTTATTAAAAGCTTCACGTTGCATTACATTGCCCAGCCAGCAGCTAGTATCCCTCTCTTCATCTACCCATGACATCGGATAAGCAACATCAAGCTGAGAAACAGATTTCAACTTCGTCACGATATCCGTTGGCGTAGAGAAAGTAATGCCTTTCGCTTTCGCACATTCCGGCAAAGCTTTCAGGAATTCGAGAATATTGGAAGATAACGGCTGAGCCATACCCAGCGCACTCAATTCCATAAAGATATTGATAACTTGTTCTTCTTGTGGCAATGCATCAATCCAATTGATATATTTGTCCGCAAACAAAGGATATTCCGCCCAATCCGAATTAGAAAAACGCAAACTTATATCATCTGACAGTTTGAAATCTCTCAATAGAAGTTTAAGGCTCGGAGCCTGATTACAGTGGTATACATAATGTGGGCTCTTCCATCCCAACACATGCTTGGCACCTTCTGTCAACATTCCCTTGAACCCCATAGAAGCCACCAGACCACCAATCTCGTCCGAATAAATCAAACTGGAATTGCGGAACACTTTCGGTTCCTTTCCAAACATTTGTTTCATCTTATCACGCTGACGAAGCACTTCTTCACGGAAGCAATCTTCATTGGCAAGTGAGGACAAGCCATGCGAATAAGGTTCACAAAGGAATTCACAACAACCGGTATCATTCAACTGATGCAATAAGTCAATCACTGCCGGAGCATGGATTTCAAGTTGCTCCAAAGCTACTCCCGAAATAGACAGCGCAACCTTAAAGGCACCGCCTGAATTTTTCGCCATCTCAATCAATGTGCTGAGAGCAGGAATATATGAACGTTCGGCCACTTCATTCATGCCCGTTTCATTCGCATAATCATCATAATAATAATGATCATTACCGATATCAAAGAAACGGTAGCGTTTCAAATGTATAATCTGATGTATCTCAAAATAAAGACAGATAGTTCTCATTTTTATATATTGTTTCGTTATTTACCATAGTTTCTTAACACATCCTCGTAGAGAGCACGGATTCTCAAACCGACTTTTTCCCAAGTAATTCCGTCCACCTCTTTCTTCCCTTCATCCTGCAGATAACTGAAAAGCGACGGATTGGTACAGATGGAATAAATGGCGTCGGCCATAGCATGTATATCCCAGTAGTCGGTCTTAATCACTTTGTCGAGAATTTCACCACAACCCGACTGCTTTGAAATGATGGAAGGCGTCCCACACTGCATAGCTTCCAAAGGAGCGATACCGAAAGGCTCGGAAACGGAAGGCATGACAAACACATCACTATTCTTATAAACCTCATATACTTGTTTACCTTTCATAAAGCCCGGGAAGTGGAAACGGTCGGCAATGCCGCGTTCTGCCGCCAGGTTAATCATGGCATTCAACATATCACCCGACCCCGCCATTACAAAACGGATATTACGAGTACGCTTCAATACAAGCGCAGCAGCTTCTACAAAGTACTCCGGCCCTTTCTGCATGGTGATACGTCCGAGGAAGGTGACCACCTTTTCTTTTGAGTGATCGGGACGCGGAATATCCAACAATTCCTGCGACAACGGATAGACGGCATTGTGCATGGCAAATACCTTGCGCGGATCCTGGTGATACTCGTTGATAACCGTTCGGCGGGTAAGTTCGGACACACACATGATGCAATCGGCATGATCCATGCCATTCTTCTCGATCGAATAAACAGTAGGATTTACTTTACCGCGGGAACGGTCGAAATCTGTTGCATGCACATGGATACAAAGCGGTTTGCCACTTACCATCTTGGCATGTACACCGGCAGGATAAGTCAGCCAATCGTGTGCATGGATAATGTCAAATTCCTGCTGGCGGGCAACTACTCCGGCTATTATGGAGAAATTGTTGATTTCTTCATGCAAGTTTCCGGGATAACCGCCGGCAAACTCCATACATCCCAAATCATTGACATGCATATAAGAAAAATCGGCATAGATATGATCACGGAAAGAGTAATACTCTTCCGGCGACATCTCCAGCAAACGGGATTTCAAGTAGTCATAGTTGACATCACGCCACACGATAGGCACTTGATTCATACCGATGATTTTCAAGAACTTTTCTTCTTCTCCGCAAGGCTTGGGCATACAGAAAATCGTTTCCATATCACCTTGCAAACTCAATCCTTTAGTTATTCCGTAAGAAGCAACTGCAAGACCACCATATATTTTGGGGGGGAATTCCCAACCAAACATTAAAACTTTCATCTTCGTTCCTCCTTTCTTTAATAATATTTAGACAGCAGCTTCAAAACACGCAGGATTTCTGCCGTATTCATCGCAAATGACACAGCACCACGTCCCCTGAAAGGTGGATTCCCGTCAAACAGTTCGGCTATGGAACCAATACAATGGCTCGTCATCTCATCATCATAACCAATCAACTGGCGTTCGACAAATGACAATCCGCTCATCTTATAAATCCGAAGATAAGCTTCCAGATAGAATCCCATCAGCCAAGGCCATGCCGTTCCCTGATGATATGCATAGTCACGTTGTACCTGCGGACCTACATAATTCGGATTATATCCCCCGCTCTTCGGACTCAAAGAACGGATTCCTTTAGGAGTCAGCAATTCTTTAGTCACAATATCAAGCACTTGTTTCTTTTGTGCCCGGTCTAACGGAGAGTAATCAAATGCTGCGGCAAATATCATATTGGGGCGTACACTCCAATCCATCATATTACCATCAACATAGTCGAGCAGATATCCGTATTCGTTACGGAATACATCGACAAATGACTTTCCTGTCACTTCTGCCTGTGCATCAAGCGCATCTGCCAAATATACATCACCACCTTCGCGTACCAAATCGGCTATAAAGCGCAATGCATTATACCACAATGCGTTAAATTCAACAATATATCCTGTACGAGGAATCACCGGATGTCCGTTCACCGTGGAGTTCATCCATGTAATTGCTTTCTCAGTACCATTTGCATAAAGCAATCCGTTCTCGTGCAGGAAAAGATTGTCATGCTTCCGCTGGCGGATAAATTCCATGATATCTTTCAAAAGTTCACCGTATTTCTGACGGCATTGCTCGCGGGAAGTCTCCTTGGCATATTGCTGCAAAGCCCAGATCGCCCAAAGCAGGACATCCGGATGCTCCATTTCATAAATCTTGTACCCGACAGGCTCTTCGTTGATAAAGTTACGAATCGCTTTTTCTGCCGTTTTCATCACGTCTTCAAACTCGTCAACCTCATCAATAGCGAGTGTCAGACCCGGCAAAGCAATGAACAAATCACGTGCACGGCATTTGAACCAAGGATAACCGGCAAGAATGTAATGCTCACCTTCCTGTTTGTTATGGAATTGATGGGCAGAATTCTTCAGGCAGTGGTAGAAACTGTCACGTGGCGTACGGTCGGCCACTTCCGCCTCAAAGGTCTGTTTCAGTTTACGCGGAGTTGTTTCTGAAATTCCGGCAGAGAATACAATACTCTCTCCTTTCTTGATATCCACCTCGAAATATCCCGGAACGTACAGGTCCTCATTGAAGTCGTACCCGCGTTCCTGCTCTTTCGGATATTCAATGCCGCGATACCAATCGGGCTGGAAATGGAATTCGCACTTTTTGTTCAACTGCATATAAAGTTCCGGATAACCGGGATACATGCAAGTCTTTATACCGTTTTCCACAAGTTGATACTCACGGCTTGCCTGTGCATTTTCGTGGGTATATTCGCGTACGCTTCTGAAAGCGAGGAACGGACGGAAGCGCAAAGTCGTTGCCGAATGCGCGTCAAGTAAAGTATAACGAATCAGGATTCTGTTTTCATGATGTACAAAGATTTTTTCTTTGCGGAGAACCACACCTCCAACACGGTAAGTTGTCGCCGGAATATGCTCACAATCAAACTCACGGATATACTTGTGCCCATTCGGACTAAAGTTGTTTCCTTGATATTTATGCAACCCCAGGTTAAACTCTGCACCGTGTTGAATTACCGTTTCATCAAGAGAAGATAGCAGCACATGATTTTCATCGTCGAGATTGGGAACCGGAATTACCAACAGTCCGTGATATTTGCGTGTGTTACAATCAACAATCGTTGTACAATGATAAGCTCCTGCCTTGTTCGTCCGGAGAATTTCTCTCTGAAGAGACTCTTCCAGATTCGTCATGAGGGTCTTGTCAAATCGTAAATAACTCATAGTTGTGCATTATTTAAAGGTTAATTATTGGTCATTATATCGCACCTGATATTTATCGCCACATTATATATTAAATAGTTGTAGCCCCATACATAACAGGTATAACGCCCAAATGTACAAATTATAGATAAAAACAAAAATAAAAAGCCTTTTTATTTTCAGATTTTGTGCAAATATTCGTAGTATTGCGCAAAATATCTAAAGAAAAGAATGTCATGAAGCAAGATATTCAGCGTATCACGGTGGCTGCCGCAAAGCCCTTGTTCTTAATTTTCATCTTATATATACTCAAGTTTCTGGAAATCGGGATGGACTGGGACTTCTCTCACTTGGGGATATATCCCATGGAAAAGCGAGGTGTAACAGGCATTTTGGCTCATCCGCTGATACACAGCGGATTCAGCCATTTATTGGCAAATACAATTCCTTTATTCTTCCTTTCCTGGTGTCTTTTTTATTTTTACCGAGAGATAGCCGGCAAGATTTTTGTCCTAATCTGGCTTGGTGCGGGGCTGCTTACCTTTATTATAGGCAAACCGGGATGGCACATCGGTGCCAGCGGACTCATCTACGGACTTGCCTTCTTTCTCTTTTTCAGCGGTATTCTCCGCAAATACGTCCCACTGACTGCAATTTCCCTACTTGTCACCTTTCTATATGGGGGGATTATCTGGCATATGTTTCCTTATTTCTCCCCCGCCAATATGTCATGGGAAGGACATCTCAGCGGTGGAATCATGGGAGTGCTCTGTGCATTTGCATTCGTGAACCACGGGCCTCAGCGACCGGAACCTTTTGCGGACGAGGAAGAGGAAGAAGAACATGAAATCTCAGATCCTGTTTAAATTCTCTTCAGTCATAATTTTATAGCTGATATTTTAACTTAACCCGGCTCTTCTTGTCGCGTCCGTCTGTAGTT
>ERZ777011.26-NODE-26-length-245339-cov-16.679282_pt1 | contig 245339 bp, 172 predicted proteins | sample MGYA00374964_ERZ777011 | MGnify/ENA primary metagenome ERZ777011 (study PRJEB29310, sample SAMD00008975) | mouse gut metagenome | study: EMG produced TPA metagenomics assembly of the Metagenome analysis of fecal microbiota from mouse which was promoted... | reverse complement strand
TGACAACGCTGTTGTCGGCATTCTTCTCGATAGAGATTGCCGGAGTGGCAGCCTGAGACATGATAACAACACCGAGTGAGGCAACGCTACTTGGCAAATAACCATCGGCAAGAGAAACGGCCTTCACTGTGCAAGCCTCTGTCAAAGTAAACGGCTCTGTATAGAGTGTGCTTGCCGTTGTAGGCTCGCTGCCGTCTGTCGTATAATATGTCACAGCGCTCTTGTTTGTATTTTCAATTGTGACAACAGTCTCCAAATTCTTGTTTTCCTGAGAAATCAACGGAGCTACGACAGCGGAAACATTTGTCTTTGTCTTGGCAACCATCTTCACCGCATTGCCGAGGATAACGGGCAATATGTCTTGGTTGGCGGCAGCCAGTCCTTCCTCTGTGTAAGGCAGGAAGAGATAAGTGTTGCGGGCCGCATTATGCTGGTGTATGGCGACCGCCTCACCGGCTGTGGCAAGAACGGCATCGTTTGCGAAATACTCACCGAGAGACACTCCGGTGATACCGCCGTCTGTCAACAATTCAAGGCCTGATGTGATATCGAGGTCGGCAAAGAGAGCGTTGTCTGCCATTTCAGTAGGAACAGTGACTGACATTTCCGAAGTAGCTACGGGCTTGCCATATCCCCATGCCTCATACAGGGCGGCATTCATGTTGAGTACCGGCTCATAAGCGATGGCGCTCTTCAATGTGGGAACGATAGCGTCTGTAGCAGCAACATAAGGAGAGATTACAACCGCATCATAACCCTGAAGCTCTTCAAGTGAGGATGTCTCGGAAGATGCTACCGTATTGAGTTCCACACCATCAGTGGCGCTGAGGAACACATAAGCCAGGTCTTCATCAATAGTAGCGGTATTAGTCACATAAGCGACTTTCTTCGCTTTCTCCACATCCGGCACGTCACCGTCACCGACTGTGATATAATAAAGGTGGCAACCATTAGTATTGCGAATCTGGATATCAACGGTTCCGTCTTCCTCATTAGTGGGAGTTACATCAGCAGGTACGAGCCATGTCAGATCCTGGTATGTGGTAGGCTTAGGCACCGCATTTCCATCCGGATCAAGCAATTTCGTTCCTGATGTTCCACGACCCACATAAAGCTCAACACCGCGGGCTTCTGCCGATTTATGTGACTCTACACCCATCTTAATGGTTGTACCGGGAGCCACGTGAGGTATCACGAAGTAGTTTTTCGTTTTGCTACCGAGCCACAAGTAAGAGGGACCGTGATACTCACCCAAGCTGGGCAGCAGATAGTTCACAGCGATGGCGAGCGAACGGTCTGCCGTATTTGTATACCACAGGCCATCGAGTTCCTTGATTACAGTCTCATTGGCTGTAAGAACAACCTCGCCGTCGGCAACACCTCTTGACTTTACTTCCCAGAAACAGTTGTTCTTTGACGCTTCTGTCGGCTCAGACTGGTCTGCCTTCTCAATGTCGGACCAATCCGAACCTGCCATAAGGTTGGCCACGGTCTCGGAACTCCACTTGGTGAAGTCCCATGACTTTCGATAAGTCGTCTGCGCATCGGCACTTAGTGCCAATACGAGAGTCAATGTCAATAATAGAATTTTCTTCATTACACTAATCTTGTTTTAAACTAATAATAATTATTTATCGGTATTTTGGTCAGTATCATTCTTCTGTTCCGAAGATATTTTCAAATCATAAGGAATCCAGTTGCCACCCGCCAGGATTTTGGAACGAATCTCCCCGGCTTTACCTGTCGCCTCATATTTGGGGCACACACGATCGGCAATGATGGAATTGTCGCCATAACGCACAGCCATACGGTTCATCATGGGATATGCCTTTCCCTCGCAAGCGAATTCAAGCATTGCCTCATCGAGAATAGCGAGGTCGTTGAACTTGAACGTTTCGCGTTCGCCGAGTTCAAGGATGGACATCTTGACAGGACGGGCCGTAAGACCGTAGCAACCGCGGATACCCATTGACGGATATCTGCGAGTTCCCCACTCCGCATCACTGGTCCAGTTGCGGGAGAAGCCCTCCCACTCCGCATCACCGGCAACGAATATCTCCTTGGTGACACCGGTGTTGAACACACCGTTCATTGCGGTAAACCGCTTCAAATGATTAAGCGCCTCCGCAAGCAACATGTGATACTGTGTGGCACGGTATATATAGATATGCACATCGTCCTGATACGGGTTCACCCTGACACTGCTGCCTACAGGGCGGAACTTGGCAATGTAGGGCTGACCGCTGGCCGTACCGAACATACACTTGTAACGTGTGTCATTCGTTGTCGCGCCGGGGTTGAAATCCTTATCTATAAAGTGCTCTATACCATACTCTGACGGACGAAGCCAATACTTGTTCGGATATTCGTTAGAGAAATGCTTCAACAGGGTATTGGTCTGATTGAGAGTATAGTCATAAATCAACGCGGCCACAACCTCACACTGATACGGCTGGGCATTATTCCAAATGGGAGTATAATGACCGGGAGTAGCCGCGGAGGGCAACCAATAAACCGTAGAACCCGGGTCCTTCGGTGTTGTCATATACTTACAATCCGCATAATATGTAAGAATATTGAGCAATACATCCGCCGCTTTCTTATAATAAGACTCGGCGTCTACACCCTTGCCGTCAAGACATGCGCCCTTCCAGAGGTTGAGCTCTCCATAAATACCCTCGTATGGCGGCACCATCCAATTCCATTTGCGATATTGCGAATTTGCGGCATTGGTCACATTGCTCGGATCCAGCCACGCAATCCAATCGATAGTACGGTTGGTAGGAACACCTTCGAAACCGGTATCCATGAGATTGATACACTTGTCGATGAGCGGTTCCAGTTCCAAGAACTCAAAACCTTCGCCCTCAGTGATGTCCGTCACTTTGGTAATAGGAGTATCGAACCATACGGCCTTGCCGTATATCTCCGCCAAAGTCTTATATGTCCAAACCTTGATACGCACTGTCGAAGACACAAGGTCTTTCCATATATCATCATCCACATCGGGATTCTTGCGATACTCTTTCATCTTCACAAGATAATCGTTGCAGGCTATTATGACTTCATAATAGCCGGCAGGATCCGCATACGAATTGCCTTGCAAGTTATCCGCGTAATTATAAAGAGCTATCAACTCGGGAGTGGAATCGTCTGTCGGTTCAAGAAGGTCCGCACGGGTATCGGTGAGGAATATTTCCTTGTCACCGATAACCTGCAGCTTAGTCATAATGCCGAGAAATCCCGTATACATTTCCGTATTTGAGGAAATGTAATCTCCACCGTCTAATTCGTCGTCGGTGTCAGGATCAAAGAAATCGCTGCACGACGTGAACGACATCGTGGCTGAAAGCAACAGCGATATACTGAATATCGAATAAAATATCTTTTTCATGTAATTTGTATTTTATCAATTAGAACTTGAGATTTACACCGAACTTTATCGAGCGCGGAGCGGAAACCTTGGCATAGTCCACACCCTGGTATACCGAACTGTTGGAATAAGAGAATTCCGGGTCGAGACCAAGGTAATCGGTAATGCAGAAAAGATTCTCACCGGTTACGAAGAGTGTTCCTCCCTGAATGAAATTGAAGAGGGGCTTATTCCATGTATAACTCAACGTGACATCACGCAATTTGAGATAAGAGGCATCCTCTATCCAACGATCGCTGAAGTCATTGTTTCCGACCTTGTCACCGTACATCACACGGGGAATGTCTGTAACCTGTCCTTCCATAGACCAACGGCGAACCATGGATATACTCTGATTGGAGAAGTCTGAACCGGATTCCGTCACACGACGCACGGCATTATAAGCATCGTTACCTACCGAGTATGCCATTGTGACGTCAAGCGCGAAGTTCTTGTATTCCACACGTGTGAAAATGCTACCGAAGAAATCGGGAGTAGCGCTACCGATAACAACCTTATCGTCATCGTTGATTATATTGTCGTTATTCATGTCCACATAACGCATGTCGCCGGCCTGATACTTCACACCACTACGGTTTGAAAGATTTGCGGCGGCAGCCTCAGCTGTCGTAGAGAATACGCCGTTTGTCTTATAGCCATAGAAAGCATAGGGGTTCTCTCCCACACGAGTGATAATCTCTGCGCCGTCATTGAGCGGAGTGACTATGTCATTGATGTTTCCGAGAGACTTGACCTCGTTCTTGAGCGTTGTAAGATTTCCGCCAATCGTCCATTTGAGATCCTTTGTATAGATCGGTGCCACCGCCAAGCTCAACTCCAAACCGGAAGATGATATCTCCGCGTCATTATTATAGTATGTGCTCGTTCCGAGAACAGAAGAGCGCACACCGGTCATGAGGACATTCTTGGCATTGATGTCGTAATATCCGACACCAAGGTCTACACGGTTGTTCCACAGCGATGTCTCAACACCGAGATTCAAAGTGTAATCGGTCTCTGCCTCGAGTTTGGTATTAGGCACGTTGGCGCGCACAATACCTGCGATTGTCTGATATGGACGGGATGTATAATAGTATTTACCCAGCTTGCTGCTGTAACGGCTGTTACCCGTAAGTCCATAGTTGGCATAAAGGTTCAACTTGTTTATAAAATCAAAAGTATTCAAGCCGGGCAACTGCTTTGCCATGACCACAACCTCTCCTGCCGGATAGAATGACATGCGTGTGGCATCCTTGCCGATACTTGACGCGCCGTCCCACGATGCGGACAGACCGACCTTCAACAGATTTGCGAATGTATAGTCCGCATGGGCATATAAGTTCATCCAGTTCCACTTATTGTTATAACCGGAGAAGTACTTACCCAACGACTGGGCGTCACCCAATGTCTGGTAATAGTCATTGTTAGAGTTGCGGCCGAAAGCGGCATCATACTCATAGCTGGTAAGCAACGCCTGATAACCGGCCATGAAATTGAACTTATTGTCTGGGTTCAGGTTCCATTTGTATACGGCATTGGCTCCGTAATACATATTAAAAGTATGATTGGTACCTATCCTGACAGAGTTTTCGGCCTTACCATACTGGTCAAACAAAGGAACTATGTCATTGTTGTTCTTGCCCGGAATGAAAGCTTCTTCCTGATTATAGTTGTAATACATTCCCACTACACCGTTAATGGTAAGGTTCGCGATGGGATTATAAATCAACTGTATCTTCGCGTTCATGTCATACTGACGGCTTTTTCCGTAAAGAGTGTTCACAATGGCAAGAGGGTTTGACACGAAAAAGTCGTCTTTCTCTATCGCTCCATACTTATAGCTCGAATAGGTATTGATGAGGTGTCCATACATATCGCTCTTCCACGGACTCAGCAACGGGCTGCGGCGATATGCCGCCAACATGGGGTTTGTCTCGTAAGACATTCCCTGCTCCTGATAGTCACCCGTCAGATAAGCGGCGTTAATGGCGGCCTGGATTTCCAGTTTCTTGCTCACCAGCACAGACGCATTGACCTGAGTGTTATAGCGCTGGCTGCTTGTGCTCTTCAATGTACCGTCATCACCCATGTAGCCCAATGAGATATTGTACTTGGCAATATTGTCACCACCCTCCACACGGAACAGGTAGTCCATAGTGTTGCTGTTTCGGTATATCTCATCCTGCCAGTCTGTGTTGTACTGATACAGATAGGCCTTGTTGGCGTTAGGATCGGACAAGAATGTAAAATCCTTAAAGAAAGCCTCCATATTATCGTAATATGTAAGACCCATATCGGACAAATAGCTCTTGTACTGGTTTGAATTCATCACCGGTATACGACGGTTGTTCCAGTTAAAGCCATAAATAGCCGAGAAAGATATACGCGTATTGACATCTGTCGAAGTTGCCTGGTCGGTCTCGATCATTATCACGCCGTTTGAACCGAGCGAACCGTAAATAGCGGCGTCAGCGCCCTTCAGTATTGTGATATTACGAATATCCTGACCGTTCAAGGCCTGGAATATGGAGCGTGAGTAGCCGTTTATGATCTGGCTCATATTCATATCGGGCATATAAGGCACTCCGTTTATCACTACAAGAGGAGAATTCTCCGCCACAAGCGACTTGATACCTCTCAACTGCATGTAAGCGCCCTCACCGGTCATACCGCTTTTGTTCACGACATTAAGTCCGGTGACACTTCCTTTCAGAGCCTTGTCTATCGACATGGAACCCAACGCAAAGTCCTTACGGTTCACATTGCTCACACCGGCCACTGACATATCATTCTCATACTTGCCGTGCGGCAACAATGCGGTCTCGTTGTAACGTGTCTTGTCAGTTTCCACCATATAGACGTTCAAACCTGTCACGTCGGCATTTTTCAGATATTCCGTCTTTGTATAAAATCCCTCATGGCGGAAACTTACAATGGCGCCAGCCTTGACACTGTCCATCGCAAAAGTTCCGTCGCTTGCCGAACGTGTTGTCGTGCAGCCGGGGCTTGTGATGACGACATCGGCAATCGGCTGATTGGCAGAGTTCACCACTCTACCGGTCAACTTTTGTGCGAATCCATCGGTCGTGAAAACGGCCGACAGACTCAGACACAGAACAAATCTCTTTATATTTTCGTTCATATCGTTAATTTTTTCTTAGTAGTTGTTTACTGTCGGACGCAGACACCAGTGGTGCAAAGTCATACCGGTCTGTTCATTCCAGTTGTCTGCCTCAATACGAATAACAATCTGTGAAGCGGAACCATCGCCATTCACATCAGGAATGACAACCTCATCTATGATTGGACCGCCGTCGGTATCATAATTGCCGGCTTTCTTGTCAGACAGCTTGGAGGGATCGTAACCTTCCGGATACCTGTCGGGCAATGTCGCGCCACGGTCATAGTGATAAGTGGTGGCAGAACCGAGAGTAATAGGATTTGAAACCGATACCACCTGGCCGTTTACCAGTACAGACACTTTTATTGTCATGTTCTGATTCTGCTTGAAACCCATAGCCAGACGATATGATCCAGGCGGGACAAGATAAGGCTCGACAGATGTTCCGCCACCTATGTTTTCCTTCAATCTGACGGGGGTAAAATCAAGACGCAAATTGCCTTGCGGACCGTCATCACCGGGGCCAAGTATGAGAACACGGTTTTCCACTTCCGGCCATACGCCTGACAGCGGAGTCCACGCAGCGACATCGGTATTACACTTGGAGAAGACCATGTTGGTCATCTTGAAATACTCCTCTTTCTGTGCATCCGTGCAGTTCTCATAATAATAGAACTTGTCTTTCAGACGATACATAAGCAGATTGTTGGGCATGTGTACCTTATTCACATTATAGACAATGCCGTTAGACAGCTCTATCGGATTTTCCTTGTCTATCGAATGGGCGTTTGTACGCCACTGCTTGTTGAAAATACTCTTGATGTCTTCTGCCTCGGCATTCTGCAACTGGTCTGCCGTATATCTCCTGTTATAGAAGCTCACGTCCCTGATCCAATTAAGAAGAGCCGAGTCCGGACGTTCCATTCCCCACATTGTCAGACGCGCACGCGCTTCTGACATAGCGGCATTGATAACATCGTTCGAGAACAGAAGCATCGTGGCGGTAAGCGACTCCGAATTCATGTCGAAGCCTTTCTCCTCAAAATGCGCGTTGGTATATATCCACACCGTGTCATAAACAGTGTTGCCCTCATTGTTTACACCTATCGGCTTACTGTTCACACGGTCAAACACCTTTCCTCCGCTGCTCAATACCAAATCCTTGAATATCGAATAATTATCGTCAAGCGAGTTGATGAAATCCGACAACGAAGTAGGAGTCTCTATCATATCGGAGATGACATAGATATATCCGTTGGTTGTCTGGATAACCTCTTTCACCGATGCGTTGTTGAACTTTATATGATCCACAATGGCTCCTTGCTCGCCTTCTTCGTCCATGGTGACGTTGACATATTTTCCATGCCACATCATCAGACGCTCACCGTTATGCAAGTTGGCGGGAGATACCGACACGTCACTGACATGCGACTTCGTGACAAACACGACATCATCCGCATCAGGCTGCCTGTAGTTATCGTTCGTAACCACAAGCATGGTGCTGAGCTGTCCTTTCTTGTTCAGTTCGCTATATATGCCGTTTTCCTTGAACAGATTGCTCATGTCGGATAAATCCGCACGGCTGTTCATGTACTCGGCACTGCTCATGTTAACGATTTTCAACTCGTTGTTGTTTATTACCGTAGAGCCGTTTCCATAATGGTCGTTGTCTTCCAGGTTCGAGCAGGAAGCGAAAGCGAAAGCCATCATGGCCGCGCATGACGTGCGGAAAAGCCAACGGGAAATGCTTATATTTACTTTTTTCATAACTGTTTGCTTTATTAAGTGTTCATTATTCAATCGGTGTGAATGTGATGCAATCGAACTGCAAGCTGAAACCAGACTCCGAACTTGCGGCCGGATCCAACACAACAAACTTAAAGTTATGTGATGATGTCTCGGTAAACTCTACCTCATCGTATATCGTGGATGTGTATATACCCGGCAAAGCGCTCGGTACTTTCGTATACGGTGCGGTGAATACGGTTGTCTCCTCCCTGTCGTCAAAAGTCATACGCAGAAGTCCGCCGTTTCCTTTTGTCTGCTGACGCATGAAATTCTGTGTAGCGGTATAGATGAGAGTAAGTTCCACTTTGTACTTGCCTCTTACCAAGGTCGGTGTAGGCATCTGCACAAAGCCCATATAGCCCAGATTAAACACAACCTTGTCATTATTGTTCGCTTTCACCGTGTTACCGCTGATCTTATATGACTTGCTCGTCACATAGTCAATGTCACTGAACGAGTTGTTCTTCGTTCCCGACTCACTCATCTCGTACGTGAAACAAGCGGCGTTGGCCACGCGTGTCCTGCTTTCCGATGCCACCGGCTCGGCAGGTTGGTAATCTTCGGGACTAACGATATTCTTTATCTCTGTGTAGTCACCCAAATCCCATACGACCACCGACTGTTTCGGCTCCCAAACGGGCAGCCATGAGGTCAGCTGGTGCATATATCCGTTCTTTGCCAGTACATTGGAGGCTTCGGGAATGAACTTGGCGCTCACGCCCTCACCGTTGAGAACATATTTGTCTGCCTCGACAGTCGTCAGAGTATCGGTCTTAACAGTGAACACCTGATTCTTCGCCGCCGAGTTCCAGATACGTGTATCTGTCGTGGTAACCTCTCCGAGATTTGCCGTCGTATACATGTTGGTCATCACGTGATAAGCCACATACTCGCGCAGAAGGCTGTCCACGCCTACTCCCCTGTCGTCATTGGCGGCCATTTTCGTTTTCAGGTCATCCAGACTTCCGATGCCGGCCTCGCCAAATACCGCGTCAGAAACATTGAACACGGTATAATAACGCTTACTGATTGTCTTCTTTCCATCCACAATCACAGTATCGGCAATAACGGACAGCTCCTTGTCCCAGCCGGTCTCACGCATGGCGGCAGCCATTATGTTTGACGTGCCGGTCTGCAAAACACGCTCATATACCGTCTCTACAAGCGGAGTCATCGCTTTAGACAACACATATATCTTACCGTTATAAGCGCTTATTCCCATCTGTATTACCTGTCCCTCGTCATTAAGTGTCGCCTGTCCGGCATTATCAGGGTCGATAGAAATGCTGATATTGTCTGACGAAAGGTTGGTCACGGAGGTCTTTGTCACGAATGTCTCGGCCTGTATTGAGTCCGGCAATGTGTGATAGAGCACGAACGCCCTCACATAATCCTTTGACAAGTTCTCCAATCCTTCCACACCCCTGCGGCTGTAAAAGTCCTGCATAGCCTCATTGGTCGGAGCGAACGCCGTGAAGCTCACTCCTGATGTCGACTGGTTCAGCGCATTGTATGTATCCGAATATTTGAGCGCTTTCACGTATTCCGTGAAGTCGGGCTCACTTTCGAGATATACTGAAATCGGCGAGTTCAGAATATTAATATATGTCTGATCTTTAAACGGATCGGCATTTATGTTGAACACATCCGAGTCACATGCCGATACAGTAAGCGCAAGAACTGCGCCTGCCGCTATTCTATTAAGCATTTTCAATATTTTCATGTCTTTCCCTCCTTAATTAGTTGTTGCATAATAGGGATTCTGTTCGAGCAATCGATTATGATCGATATCCGCCTGCGGTATAGGCATGTACCATGCATTGGGATCCACAAGCACCGAGCGAATCCACGCCTTGTTGGTGGTCTGGTTGCCCTTGAGCACCTCACTGATGAATTCTTCCTTATACGTTTTGTCCTTTATTCTTCCGAACCAGAGCAAATCATACCAGCGCTTGCCTTCTCCCATGAATTCAAGCTCTTTCTGACTCAGCACTTCCTCAAGCAGTGTCGGTTCGTCAAGCAGCCCGATCAATACATCAGAATCTTCGCTGTCGAGATCTATATTATTATAGTTGGCCAGTCCGGCACGGTTGCGTATGCGGTTTATCTGAGCCACGGCCTCGCGGTAGTTGCCCCTCATAATCTCTGCCTGTGCCTTCATCAGTATGATTTCAGCCACACGATAGATTATGAAATTAGCGTCCTGATGAGAACGCACGCCTCCGGTAACATCCTGCACGTCGGTTCCGTTGTATTTCCACATATAGAACGTGTTTGCGGTCTGATACGGCGAACCGTTATCCGTCACATATGTTCCGAGCATCATGCGTCCCATACGGCCTTCCGGCGACATTCCGGCCTTTTCAAGTTCTTCCGTCTCGGTACGCATCTTCTCCATTGCCTCATTGGTGAAAATCAGGCGTGAGGACGTAGACTGTGACCACAGCGAAGCGAAGTTATTGTTCTTAAGCTCTATGTTGTAGTCCCAGTTCAGCTCGAATATGCTTTCGTTTGAGTTTCCGGGATAGAACATCGTGTACCAGTCGTTGGTATTTGTGATAAACACCGGGCGGAACGCATCCGTGGCGTTCAGTATCATATCGCAGTACTTCACGCAATCGTCGTAGTCCCCGTTCCACAGGCACACGTCTGCCATAAGGGCATAGAGAGCCCACTTCGTGGCACGGCCTTTTGTCTGCCAGTCCACTTCGTAAGAACCTTTCGCGGCTCCGGTGGCAAGAGCGGTCTCAACGTCTTTCTTTATACGATCCACTATCTCCTTCTCCGTAGACTTGGCTATGTCAAAGGAGTTGGTATCATCCACATAAGGCTCTGTTATCAGAGGCACGCTCTGATAGTTTTTCAACAATACCAGATAAGAATAAGCACGCTGGAAATAAGCCTCGCAGAGGTGTGAGTTCATCACAGACTCGTAGTAAGTATTGTCCAGGCTTCTTACTCCCGGGGCATAGTGGATTACCGAGTTGGCATTGTCTATGACCTTGTAGAAATTCGAATATTCGCACAACTTATAACTCGGAGTAAGGTTGAAGTCTTGCAGCTTCACATCGTCACTGTTACGTGAGTAGAACGCTCCACCGCGCAACTCACCCCACTTGATGTAATTGGGCACGCAATCACGCATGTAATAGTAGCCCGAGGTCACAACAGACTCCACGTCTTCTTTCGATTTCCAATAATCATCGGTGACCTGCTCGTTATTAGGTTTGAGATCAAGCCAGTCGTTGCATGATGTTGTGAACATCAGGCAGAGCAGGCTTAACAATATATTTATTTTCTTATTCATTGTTCCTTAGAAATTAACGGTTAGACCAAATGCAAAACGCTTGGAAACAGGAGTTGTGGCATTGTCTTCCACAAGCTTTGTGGCCGATGGCAGACTAACCTCGGGATCCTGACCTTTATAGCCCGTCCATGTAAACAGGTCGTATCCTGTCACGAACACGTTGGCGCGCGATATGCCCCAGTTCAGCTTCTGGAGCAACTTCTTGGGCACGTTCCAGCTAAGCGACAATGTCTTCAGGCGAACGAATGTGGCATCCTCGACAAAACGGTCCGAACCGAGATAGTTGTAGCCCATGCCGTAAAGTGCGCGCGGGATATCCGTCTGGTCGCCTTCGGCACGCCAGCGGCTCAGCACCGCCGTGCTCTGGTTTCCGGTACCATACATGCTTTCAAGGTTCATACGAGCCTTGTTGATAATCTTCTGTCCGAAACGGCCGTAGAAGAATGTGGTAAGAGTGAGGTCCTTCCATTTCACCTGGAAACCTCCACCGCCGATGAGTTTCGGATTGGCGTTGCCGAGGTATACGATATCGTTCTCGTTGATTACACCGTCATGGTTGATGTCCTCATACTTGGCATCGCCGGGGAAAGCCTGCGTGGAACCGTTACGCATGATGATAGGATTACCGTTGTAGTCGCGCATCACGGTGCCGTTCTTGTCGCGTGCGTATGTATCTTCAGCGTTCTGGTATACACCCTTGTAGCGGTATCCGTAGAACGAACCGATAGGAGCGTTTTCAAGAATACGGAGAGCATAGTTTCCGTTTCCGAACGTATAGTTCTCATATTTATATGTAGACGGTAGCTCCTCTACCTTGTTCACGTTGCGGCTGATGTTTGCGTTAACGCTCACAAACCAGTCTTTCTTCTTCAATACCTGATAGTCGAAGCGCAACTCGAAACCCTTGTTGCTGAGCACACCCGAGTTGATCCACGCTATCTTGTCGTAACCTGTGGTAGACGGCAGCTTGGTGTCTTTGAGCAACAGGTCTGATGTCTTCTTGTCATAGTAGTCGAACGTGATGTTCAACTTATCCCACAGACGCAGGTCCACACCGAAGTCATACTCACGGGTAGACTGCCATTTGAGGTTTTCGAGCTGCATACGGATCGCGTGTATTGCCTGCAAGTCCATATACTGGCCGAGCGAAGTGTACGCACCGTAGTATCGTGCGGCGCCGGAAGGAGCCTTACCGGCCCATCCGAGACCGAAACGCAGTTTACCTTCGGTGAACCACTTGTGGAACGATTCGCTCCAGAAGTGCTCCTTGTCGATGTTCCATGCCAGACCGAACGCCGGGTATGTACCGAAACGGTTCCTGCCGCCCATCGCAGAGTTACCCTCGTAGTTGACAGACGCTTTCAGCACGTAACGCTCGTCGTAAGAGTACACGGCCTGACCGATAAACGATACCGAGCGGGCCTCCGAGTTTCCTGAACCTGATGATGAAACCACGCTTCCCACCACGGGGTCTGAAAGATTGGAAGAGGCGTTACCGTATGTCACGCTCGAGCTGTTGAACGACTGGCTCTGGTAAGTACGGAAGATGGCTGTCGCCGTAAGTCCGTGCTTCTTTCCAAGTACATTATTATATAATAATTTAGCTTCCGATTGCAGTGTAAATCCGTCTGATGTGGCGTCGGTTGCCTGGTTGGCGTTTGAGTTTGTCCACAGCACTCCCGTAGCTTCCTGCGGCAAGAATTTTTTATTCTTGTTTGTCTTCATGTTGAGTGCCACCCAACCCTGGAAGCGCAGGTGGAACGGGAATTCATACTCAAGCATTACCTTCATCTTTTCCTCTCGCATGGTTGTCTTGTTGAAACCAAGATCCACCAGTGCCACAGGGTTATAGTTATCCTTGTAACCTCCCTGGAAGTCACTTTCCTGCATGAAGTATCTGCCTGTGGCCAATCCTGTCACGTCATCAATCCAATAAGGACTTAAGTTAGGCATCTTCTTCTGGGCCATCGAGCGGGCATTATCAAGCACATTCGCTTCTTTCTCAGTGTTTGTGAACGAGAAGTCGGTGTGCACGCGCAGACGGTCGGAGAAGTTGTAAGTAATCTTGAACTGGGTCGAGAGACGGTCGAGACCCGTTCCCTTTGTGGTACCCTGCTCATTGTAGTATCCGAGACTGAAACGGTATGTTGCCTTCTCACCACCACCGCTCATAGAGAAGTTGTTATCCGTGATGACGGCATCCTGCTTCACGGCGTCGAGCCAGTCGGTATCGCAATTATACTCGTCATAGTACTTGTATGCCTTGTTATAGTTTATCTCATCGGCATTGAAAAGCATGTCCATTTCGGAAGAGGCATTTGATATACCTTTCGAGTTGGCGGCGTTCCACAGCTCGTCCTGCATCAGCGAAGTATACTGGCGGCCGTTGAGCAGCGGGATGGATGCCGGCTCTTTCTTCACGGTAAACTTAGTGGAGAAAGAGAACTGCGTCTTTCCGTACGAGCCGCGCTTGGTATTGATGAGCAGCACACCGTTGGCTCCCTTGGAACCGTATATCGCCGTTGCCGACGCGTCTTTGAGCACGTCGATGCTCTCGATGTTCGACGGGGCGATGTTCAGAAGAGCACCGAAGTCTTCCTCATTGGCAGTCTGGAAACTGAAATCATTGGAGATGTCCACGTCGTAAGGCACACCGTCGACCACGATGAGCGGCTCGGCATCGCCGTCGAGCGTGCTCGTACCGCGGATACGTATCGAACTGCGCGCACCTGGGTCACCGCCCAGGTTGATGTCCAGACCGGAAATCTGTCCTTGCAGAGCCTCCTCGATTGTTCCGATGGGGCTTTGCTCCACAATCTCACCCACCTGCAGTGTCTGCATGGACGATGTCTGTTCAAGACGTGACACACCCATCCGGTCGGAGCGGCGCGAAACGACCTTGATTTCCTTTACCTTGTTGGCCTCGTCACTCTCAAGAGTGAAGTTAAGTGTTGTCTGTCCGTTATAGTTAACGGTCTTGGTCTTCATACCGATATATGACACACGGACTTTCAGTTTGCCCGCGTTTGCCGGCACTTGAAGCGTATAGTTACCGTTAAAGTCGGTCACCGCACCCTTGATATATCGGTTCTGAGAGTTCACCAGCACCACGTTGGCGCCAAGCACAGGCTCCTTAGTGTTGCCCACCATCTCCGAAACGATACCCGATATCACATTCTGGGCGGAAGCCGCCATGCCGAACGATACCAGCATAACCATCAGAAGTGATATTCTCACGTTTATTTTTATTGATTTAATTCTGTTCATGATCGTCGTTTTTATCATTGCAGTATGCCGTCGATAAGATGGAAGCATCCGTCATTGAAGGCGAACGGCAGATAATTGTAATCAGGAATGACAGTCGTCGTATTGCCGGAGCCTACGAAATTGACTGTCAGCTTTGTACCGTCGTCAGACACGTTTATCCTGTCCGAGCCGGTGGTATTGAACTCACCCTTGCACGAAGAGCCTATATATGGATATGAGGTGAACGAGTTCATGGTGGAAGTCACGAAATATGAGCGCAGGTAATTTGCCAGCTGCGTCTTCTCGGAAGACGACGGTGTGCCCGAAAGGATACCGTCGTTTACCGTCAGTTTGCCTGCACCCGGAATCTTGTCGAGATTTGCCGCGATAGCCGCGTTGGTGGGAATGAAAGCGAAGAAACGGTCGCCGGGGAAGACTATGCTCGTAGAAAGTCCGTTACCTACGGAGAGACCCGCTTTCTGCAACAGTTGCGCGAACATATAATAAGAATAGTTCTTGTCGTTGCATATAGCCAGGCGGCGTGCGAGTCCGTCGCCGCTCGCTGCCTCGAAGATGGCCTCAGCGTCGTAAGAGTAAGAGTTTCCGTTGTCCCATGCCTCTCCATTGTTTGCCTGCAAGTGGAGGTCCACGAACGGCGAGCCAGTATATGTAGGCTCAAGCTGCTGGTTGAAAAGGGCGTTGGTAGTTATCTTACCGTCCTTTACGAACCAATAGTTGTACGGCAGGTTGGTCTCCACCACCTGTGTGCCGTTATCCGACAGGCTCTTTATGTTCTGTGCGGTGTGCATGTCCACGATACGCTCCATAGAGGCTGAACTCATCTCCACAAAATCACCGGCATCGCTGCTGTACTGCTGCAACTGCTTGCCGGCAGTAGTGGAATAGAGGCGCATTGCCGGATCGGCTTTCTCGAACTGTGTGTTGTTGGGCATGAGTGTCACGAAGTCTGTGTTGCGTGACGCAAGCGAGAGCATACGCTGCGAACCGGTAAGAGCATAAAGATATGTGAGGAAGTTCTTATCCTTGAACGCCGGACCCACAACGGAAGAGAATATCGCCGGGGCGTCCATCTTATCCATACCGTATAATATGCCGTTGGCACATATCTTCCTGTCTGTCACCTGCTCCGGGTCGATGTTTATCGGCGTTCCGTAAACCGTGAGCACGTCTCCGGCCTTTATCTCTTCGGGGAACACTATGAAATTCTCCTTGGCAAACGACTGCAACAGGAAATATTCAAGTATCAGGTCGTCAAGATTGTCGAGCGAGGTATATCCGCCCTCGGCCGTCCAGTACGTCTTGAAGAAATTGTCTATCGCCGCGTTTGAAGGCGCGAATACATTGTATCCCGCATACTCAAGTGTGGCGACGGCCTGCCAGCTGAGCACCGGCCACTCCATAGCTATCGAAGGCAATGTGCCGTGACGGTGTACGTATGCTATGTATCCGAGCGAGTTGTTTATATCTTCGGATGCCGGCTCGTATGTAGAGTACTTGTCGTACAGTTCCACATATTTGGAGTATTGGGGATTAAACCTCAACTCGTCGTATATCGTGTTCAACGGATCAATCACGCGGTCCACATGATACAGATAACCGTTGTCGGTGACAACATTCCTGCTGTCTTTCACCTTGGCATTGGCCACATTGAACACTCCGTTGGCGCCGGCGTTTCCTTTCCACTCCGTGCCGGGATAGAAATAGTTGTAGTTGTACGCCGCGTCTATGCCCTTAGTCTCGAACATCTTGTTTGAGAACACCGGCAGGTAGCGCTCGTAATGATAGATGTTGATGAGCGTGTCGCTGGTGGCATTGGGCGTCAGCTTCACACGCTGCTGTTCTATCGGGTCGATGCTGTGCGTGCGGTGCTTGTAGAAGTAGCCCGCCATCACCTCCTTGTCCTCGTCCGTACCGGCATCGCCGTCGTCGGGGCGGAAGTTCACCATCTTGGACCAGTCGTAAGCATAGTACATCAGATGGTATCCGATGAGCTTGTTGAGATACTGCGGGTCTTTCTGTTTCAGGTCGTCGATGGACGAATAGCCCTTTTCCTTCAAGAAAGTCCTGAACGCATTGTCATCCGGCGCCATGACCGTGACGATACTGTTGCCCCTCACGATAGAGGCATAGTCGGACAAATCGACACCTCTCAGGAAGATTCCGTGATTGCCTTCTCCCTGCAACACTTCGTAGGCATTACCTTTCAGCCAGTCGGGCGACTTGTAATGGTCGCTCTCGGACAGGTCGTCCTTACAAGAACTCACCCCCCCTAACAGAAGAAGCGCAGCCAACGAAATAAACAAATCTTTTCTTTTGTTCATTGGTTATAATATTTGTTAATAATTCTCGTCAAACCCGGAAACATCGACACAACAACGTATATAGCCGACAAATACGGCCCGGAAACCGGACTCATACTGTTCCATATCCAACTATGAAATTCTCTGTTTCAAGATTGTTTTATAAAGTTTGTAGTTTGTTAGTGATTAATCGGTACAAAATTATAAAAAATTATAAGCATTGCAAAAGCCCCCTTACGGGGGGGGGCAATATTATAATGTTTTTATCAATTATTCGGGTATTATAAGACTTAACGACAAGCCAAATAAAGGCGTTAAAACACTGAAATAAATATTAATTACAAAACCCGACACGAAAAAGGCCAAGACAGCATACGCCGCATGCTGACAAACGACGCAGAGACATGGCACACAGATGTTTGTAAATAAAATATCAAACGCAAACAAGCCTGACACCACTGCGAAAACACGATAAACAGTAAAGGTCGCAGCATAAAAGACAAACCGTCACCACTGTCGCACAAATGAATATTTATACAAAAATGGGGTAAATACGCAAGCGCTTTTCCTGCGTTTTTTGATATTTACCTCACTGTGCGAGCCATAAACATCGAATAAAACCGAAGAAAAAGCCTGCCCCGTGCAATGGGATACCCGTTACACTCCATTCGGTATCCCGTTGCGTCGCGTTTAGATACCAAACGCGACGCAACGGGATGCTTAATGCACGGCAAAAAGAGGCTTGTTACAAGGATTTTAAAGGCCTGAAAACAAAAAAAGGCACCCGATGCCAAGCATCGGATGCCCCGAGTATATGATACCGGACGGCCGCAAATCCCCTTCGTGCGCGCTACATAGTCATAGCGTGCATCGCCGCTGGCCTTTGCTTATCAAAAATCACAGACAATACCGGATGTATAAATATGCACATCCGCCATATATCTGTGCCGGGGCGCGAAACCTGATTGTGGATGCCTGCCATACCGGCCGCATGCGACAGAGCGCCCGTGTTGTAAAAATTATTCGTTGTTTCCATGGCTTTAAATCGTTTTTATATCACAAAGTTAGCATCAAACCGCCGAAAATGCAAGCGACATCACGATACACTTCACTATACGGCCGGTTATTATCCGGCAGAAAGAGAAAACCACAGGAAGGAGGATTAAAACTCGGCCGGCAACTCGTTTTTTTGCCACAACAGACTGCTAATTACGGGATTTTGAGTATTTTTGCATGAGATTAAGACGGGCATACGCACGGAGTGACATGAAAAACGAGGAAAAGCATGCCTGCAGCGGCACCCGTCACATACCGTATACACATCATCAACATCGTATTTTGAAATTATGCAAGAGACAAGACAGAACAAAATCGCGAGGCTGCTGCAAAAGGAGCTGAGCATCATATTCCAGCAACAGACACGGATGACACGCGGCATAATGGTGTCGGTGACACGCACGAGGGTGTCGCCCGACCTCAGTATATGCACCGCCTATCTGAGCATTTTCCCCAGCGACAAGGCCGAAGACATACTGGCCAACATCAAATCGAGCGAAAAGACAATACGCTACGAACTGGGAACACGCACACGCCACCAGTTGAGGATTATCCCCGAGCTGCGCTTCTTCGTGGACGACTCGCTCGACTACATCGAACATATCGACGAACTGCTGAAAGAGGAATGATACTGCCGCTATACATATCGCGCCGTTATCTCTTCTCAAAGAAAAGCACGCACGCCATAAACATCATCAGCGGCATCAGCATGGTGGGTGTGGCGGTGGCTACGATGGCGCTCGTGGTGACGCTAAGCGTGTTCAACGGTTTCCATGACCTGGTGGCATCGTTCTTCACCACGTTCGACCCGCAGATTAAAGTCACTCCCGTGACAGGCAAGGACGCTCCGGCCGACGACCCGGTGCTGACGCGCATAAAGGCTCTCCCGCAGGTGGAAGTAGCCACGGAGGTGGTGGAAGACATGGCGCTGGCCATGTATGAGGGCCGCCAGGCGATGGTGAATATAATGGGTGTGGAGGATAATTTCGACAGCCTGACACACATAAGGGAGATACTTGTGGGCGACGGCACATACGAGCTGCATGCCGCCGACATATCATACGGCATACCTGGCATACGCCTGGCCGAGACGCTCGGCACCGGATTCACCTACCGCAACCCGATAAGGATATTCGCGCCGAGGCGCGAGGGGCAACTGAGCATGACTGACGTGGAAGACGGATTTGTGGAAGACGAGCTTTACTCTCCGGGTGTGCTCTTCAACGTAAAGCAAGCCAAATACGACAAGGGCCACATACTGACTAACATTGCGTTTGCCAGGAGGCTGTTCGACCGCCAGGGAATGATAACGTCTCTCGAACTGCGCCTGAAGCCGGGAAGCGACTTCGACGCCGTGAAAGCCGAGATGAAGAATATCGCAGGAGGCAAATACTACGTGAGAGACAGGTACGAGCAGCAGGAAGACACGTTCAAGATAATGAAAATAGAGAAACTCATCGCATATATCTTTCTTACGTTCATCCTCATCGTGGCATGCTTCAACATCATCGGAAGCCTGTCGATGCTGATGATCGAGAAGAAAAACGACGTGGTGACACTGCGCAATTTAGGAGCGAGCGACAAACTGATAACAAGGATTTTCCTCTTCGAGGGGAGGCTCATCACCGTGATAGGCTCCGTGGCCGGCATTGCACTCGGCCTGCTGCTCTGCTGGCTGCAACAGACCTACGGCATCGTGGGACTGGGTCGCTCGTCGGGCTCTTTCGTGGTAGACGCCTACCCGGTGAGCGTGCATCCGGACGACATCATCGTGATTTTCATCACCGTCATAGCCGTAGGCTTCGTGTCGGTGTGGTATCCGGTGAGATATTTCGCAAAGAGGTTGTTGTGATTTGAGGAGTTGAGTAGTAAGGAGTTGAGTAGTAAGGAGAATACTTTCAAGAACAAGAACAAGATTTCATGCTCAAAGATGTGGATAAATATTCTTTGGGCAGTTAACGACAAATAAAAATCAAGCCGTGATTGTTTCATACACAAATCACGGCTTTTTGATTTTATAAGGAGAATACTTTAAGGAATAGTCAATTCCAGAAAGTATTCTCCTTACTCCACAACTCCTTACTCCACAACTCCTCAAATCAATATCTGAACGAGCTTCCTCCGAGAAACTCGCGCAACAGCGATGTAGACGGTACCTCATCGTTGGTGATCGGCTTTATATAACGAAGGAAACGAAGCAGGCGGCGGGCCTCGCTGTACTCGGGAGCGCACTCGGGCACAAGCTCGAGAAGCGGCTCGGCCTGCGTCTTTATCACGGCAAGCTCGAACAGCATGGCCGTATTGAACATCACGTCGGCATTCTCCTGGTAAGGAAATATCCACTTGTCTTCTCCCGCACGCACCGACGGCCAGCGACGTATGGTATCCAAGGCGCTCATGCCACGATACTTGTGGTCGCGGATGATCCGGCGCAGCAGACGGTTGTCCGTCGTGGGTACATAGTTGTGCGAGTCTAACAGGATAGTGGTAAGGGCGGAGGCATACACCCTGAACTTCTGTTCCTCGGGTATGGCGGCCGTCAGTTCGGGGTTAAGGGCATGTATCCCCTCAACCACAAGCACCTCGTTTCCTTTCAGACGGAGCCTGCGCCCGCTCTTCTCGCTGCGTCCCGTCTGGAAGTCATAGCGCGGCAACTCAATCTCTTCGCCTGCGAACAGTGCGTTCATCTGCTCGTTGAGCAACGGTATATTGAGCGAATACAGGCTCTCGAAATCATAATCGCCCGACGCGTCGCGGGGGCTTTTCTCACGGTCTACGAAGTAATCGTCGAGCGAGATGCCTATCGGCCGTATACCGTTGGCGAGCAGCTGGATAGACAACCGCTTGCAAGTCGTGGTCTTGCCGCTCGACGACGGTCCGGCAATGAGCACCATCCTGACGTTTCGCCGCTCGGCTATCCGCTCGGCTATTTTCACTATCTTGTTCTCCTGCAACGCTTCCGACACGTTTATAAGCTCGGTGCTGTTGCCGGATGCTATCACCTCGTTGAGGTCGCCGATGGTGCTCATTCCGAGAATATCCTGCCAGTGATGATGCTCCTTGAATATCTCGAACATCTTGTCCTGACGCACCAACTTGCCAAGCACCGACGGGTCTTTGCGCGACGGTATGCGCAGAAGCAGGCCGTCGTAGTAGCGCACGAGGTCGAAAAGATGCAGGTCGGCAGTGTTTGTCAGCAAGGAACCGTAGTAATAGTCGCAATATCCGTCGATATCGTAATACACGGTATAAAGGCTTCCCACGCTTTCGAGCAGTTTCACCTTAGAGTACGTGCCCAAGGCACGGAACATCTCTATCGCTTTCTCCGTGGTGGTCTCATGCCGGCGTATGGGATGGGCCTCGGCCACAATCCGGCGCATACGTCCAAGGATGGCGGCGGCGTCCGCATCGCTGACAGGGTGCCCGATGGACAGATCGCAATAATAACCGTTCGACACGGGGATGTCTATCTTCACATGGCCGTCGGGATAAAGGTCGTGAACGGCCTTGCACAACACGAAAAAGAGCGTCCGGGTATACGACCGTTGCCCCGAGGACGAATACAGGTCAAGAAATTCCACATCTTTATTATGGTACACCCTGTAATTCAGTCCCTCCACCTTGTTGTTCACTTTTGCGCTGACCGGGCCGAAAGGCATATCCAGATCAAATTCATCAAATATCTCAGAAAGTGTACTTCCGATGCGAAAGTTTTTAATTTTTTTATTATTTTTGCAACGTATTTGTAACATCTTTTCCATTCTCGTATCATTTTAATGGTTATACATTTACAGCCGTAAAGTTACTCAGAATATCCGAGAAAAGAAAACGGTAGCATTTTAATTAAATAAAAAATATGTCGTTAATTATTATTTTTAAGTTGATTGGAGCCTTGGCACTGCTAATCTATGGTATGAAAGTGATGAGCGAAGCCCTGCAAAAAATGGCCGGATCGCAATTGCGCCATATCCTCGGAGCCATGACAACGAACCGCTTTACAGGAATGCTCACGGGCATGTTCATAACCGTATCAGTGCAATCATCATCCGCCACGACGGTAATGACGGTGTCATTCGTAAACGCCGGGCTGCTGACTTTGACGCAAGCCATATCGGTAATCATGGGCGCCAACATCGGAACCACGCTCACGGCATGGATAATGAGTGCCGGTTTCTCGTTCAACATCACGGACTTCGTATGGCCTGCATTCTTCGCAGGCATCATACTTATATACATGCGCAGACACAGATACATAGGCGATTTCCTATTCGGAGTGGCGTTTATGTTCTTCTCCCTTGGCGCACTCAGCCAGACGGGCAAGGAGATGGACTTGGGACACAACGCCGAACTGGCGTCTTTCTTTGCCTCGTTCGACCATGACAGCTTCATTACCATCGTACTTTTCCTTGCCATCGGAACCATACTCACATGCATCGTGCAGTCGTCCGCCGCACTGATGGCCATCACGATGGTGCTCTGCACGAGCGGCGTACTGTCTATATACCACGGCATCGCGCTCGTGATGGGAGAGAATATAGGAACCACACTGACCGCGAACCTTGCCGCCCTCACCGGAAACACACAAGCCAGACGCGCGGCAATGGCCCACCTGTTCTTCAACGTATTCGGCGTGTCGTGGATACTTGCATGCTTCTATCCGTTCGTAAACACAGTGTGCTCCACGGTTGGAGTAGACCCGATGACCGAACATATCAATCCCGTGCGATTGTCGTTCGTATTGGCGGCATTCCACACAGCGTTCAATATCACCAACACAGCGATACTGATTTGGTTCATACCACAAATAGAACGATTCTGCAATTGGGCTATAAAACCGAAGAGGAACGACGAGGAAGACGAGTTCCGGCTACGCTACATCGGCGGCGACAACATCATGAAAACCCCTGAGCTATCGGTACTTGAAGCGCAGAAAGAGATTCAGTCGTTCGCCAAGCGCATACAAAGGATGTTCGGATTTGTACGCGAACTGCTCGGAACAAAGGACGAAGCGGCCTTTACCAAACTCTTCACACGAATAGAGAAGTACGAGAGTATCAGCGACAACATGGAGATCGAGATAGCCAAATACCTCGACAGCGTGAGCGACGGGCATCTGAGCGACGACACAAAGGCAAAGATACGCACCATGCTCAGGGAGATATCCGAGATAGAGAGCATCGGAGACAGCTGCTACAACATAGCGCGCACCATCAGCAGGAAGAACTCCGGAAAGGAAGACTTCACCGAAAAACAGTATGAACGCATACACCAGATGCTCGAACTGACAGACGATTCGCTCACGCAGATGAACACCCTGCTCAGCGGGCGGAAGGACAACTTCGACGCCAACCGCTCGTTTAACATCGAAAACGAAATCAACAACTACCGCACACAACTCAAGAACCAGAACATCAACGATGTCAACAACCACGAATATACATACGCCATGGGCACGATGTACATGGATATCGTGAGCGAGTGCGAGAAACTCGGAGACTATGTGGTAAACGTTGTTGAGGCACGCATGGGCACAAGACAAAGAGGCGCGTGACCGAACGTCACACGTCACGTCACAGGCCGTAACCGGATACGGCATGACAAAGGCACGACACACCCCATAACAATAAGATACATAAGCATGATAAGATACACCGCCGGCATAATGATATTGCTGTTATGCGCCGCCCTATGCAGGGCACAGCAACAAACGACATGGGGAGACATGGGCGACGGCACGTACCGCAACCCTGTTCTCAACGCCGATTACAGCGATCCGGACGTCATCCGGGTGGGCGATAAGTACTACATGGTAGCTTCCGACTTTCATTTCATCGGCATGCAGGTTCTCGAATCGGAAGATCTCGTCAACTGGCGGATTATCAGCCAGATATACGACAGGTTTGACATGCCGGGTTGGGATGCGAACAAACGGTACGCAGGCGGCTCGTGGGCACCGAGCATCAGGTATCACGACGGACTGTTCTACGTGTTCTTCTGCACTCCGCACGAAGGCTTGTTCATGAGTACCGCCACCGACGCCAGAGGCCCGTGGGCACCGCTGCACTGTGTGAAGGAAGTGGAGAAATGGGAAGACCCGTGCCCCATCTGGGATGAGGACGGACAGGCATATCTCGGCCACAGCGTGCATGGAGCCGGCCCGATAATAGTACACCGCATGAGCGCCGACGGCAAAACACTGCTCGACGAGGGCACAACGGTATACACAGGCCCCGTGGCCGAGGGCACGAAATGGCTCAAACGCGACGGCTATTACTATCTCAGCATTCCGGAAGGAGGCGTCCGCACGGGATGGCAGACCATGCTGCGGTCGCGCGACATATACGGTCCTTACGAGAGGCGCATCGTTCTCGAACAAGGCTCCACAGCCATAAACGGCCCGCATCAGGGCGCGCTTGTAGACACTCCGAACGGCGACTGGTGGTTCATCCACTTCCAGTCTGTCCCCTCTACCGGCCGGGTGACGCACCTGCAACCGGCCCGCTGGCGCGACGGCTGGATAGAAATAGGCGAAGACTACGATGGGAACGGCATCGGCGAGCCTGTGACCGCATACTCGAAGCCTGCTCCCAAGAGCGACATGAGACCCGAAATACCGGCGATGAGCGATGAGTTTGCCGGCAACGGCCTGTTCTGGCGAGGCCGTAAGCAAACCGCTCTCGGCCTGCAATGGCAGTGGTGCCATAATCCTGTGGACAGCGCTTGGAGCCTGACAGAACGCGAAGGCTGGCTGACACTGCACGCCATGAAAGCCGACAGCCTGCGGTTTTGCCGCAACATGCTCACGCAGAAGAGTATAGGACAGCCCGGCGAGGTGACCACGGCCGTCGACTGTACAAACATTTCGACCGACACCTATGCGGGCTTGCTGCTCATCGGCAAGGAATTCAGAGCCGTCGGCGTTTGCCGCGACGGCATCTTTACAGAGGCAAACGGAAAAAGACAGATTGTCGACCGCAACGTGAAATCATCGAAAGGCAAGCCAAGAGTGGTATACCTGCGCGCCACCATCGACAATCAGAGAAACATAAACCGGTTTTATTACAGCACCGACGGAAAACGGTTCGTTCCAGCCGGAGCGTCATTCACCATGCGCGACGGCTATTGGAAAGGCGTGCGGCCGGGACTGTTCTGCTACAATACGAAAGAAAACGGCGGCACCGCACGGTTCGATTACTTCCACTACGACCTGAAGCAGCCGGCAGCCACACAGCGTACGACAAAGAAATGACCCATAACGGACGTATGGCGGAAAGGTGAAAACCTGCCGGCAGACCGGACATGAACCGCCGCTATCATCAGCATGGCTCTCGTCCGATCGCCGGTAAACGATGGCGGAGTGGCACAGGCTGACATAATCAGGAGGCTGTTCAGCTCGCCGACCGCCGTTTCCGAGGCATTCAAGCCATTCGAGACACAATACGACACATATCTTATAAGTATGAGGATATAATAGAGAGACAAGATTTATAACTGCCTGAAAGCATTTAACATAATGCTGAAAAAATATTTAACATAACCGCAAAAAGCGTTTAACAAATCAAGAAAATATCTGACAAAACGCTATCCGTATTTCGCCCGTTTAAAAATTAAAAGCCAAAAGCCGGAAATAAACGAATTACGAACTGCTTTCCGCAAGTATCTGTGCATCAGCTTGATACGCCTACCACACCTACTTCCCCTACCAAACCTACCCCACCTACCCTCACTATTTTTTCCATTCAGCGTCCCGTTGCCTCGCATTCAGACGCTAAACGCAAGCCAACGGGACACCGAACGCGACGCGATTGGCAACCCAACGCGCTCCAACGGGCATCCCGTTGCGGAAAAAACACCGCTTTTCGTCTATGGCGAAAAGCGGCATATCGCATTGCATATAGCGGTGCGTATCGTATTCGTTCTCTGTTTCAACAGAAAACAAAGTGTTAAATACGTGACTTTATCATTACATTTAAAAAGCGTCTTCACGCACATACTCCAGACGCTCGTCCGGCGTGTCGGTACGTATCTCCACGTTGTCGAACACCACGTTGCGGGCATGGCGCACGAAGAAGCCTTTGGCCGGCAGGGTGTCCCACATAGTGGCCTCGGGGTAGTCTTTCTCTTTCTCGTCGGCCGGCACAGGAGTCTTCTTCCCGCCTCCCTTATGACATATAAGGATGTCGCTCAGCCTGACGTTCTCCACCGGATGGCCGGGAAGACCGGTCACCGAGCATCCCGTGGCACCCGCGTTGCGCACTATCACGTTGTCTATATGCACATCGCGGATTATACCCACATTGCCGATCACCTGCCCGTTGTAGTATCCACGGGCACGATTGCCGAGCCGCACGAATATCGGAGCCTCAGTGCCCTCGACGGTAATTCCGCTCACACTTACGTTTTCCAGCACGCCCCCATCCACTATTTCAAGAGATATTGCCGATATGCCCCTTGGCAGTCCGAAATACTGCGACGTCTGGTCTTCCGACGGTTTCACGGCGATGCCGCTGATGTTGATGTTGCGGAACCCGCCGTTGGTCTCCGTTCCCAGCTTTATAGCGTTGCAGTGGCTGCTCACCACACAGTTGCTTATCGTAACGTTCTCGCACAACCTCGGCGAGGTGCTCTTCAATGTGATGGCGTCGTCATCGCTGTCGGCCGTCATCCCGGTCACGATCACATCGTGACAGCCGTCTATGTCGAGCGCGTCATTGTTGTAGTTGTTGCGGTTTTTCACCCTGATGCCGTCTATGCGCAGACGGTCGCAAGCCAGATAGTGCTGCATCCAGCACCCGCTGTTGCGCAGGGTGATGTCTTTGACCGTTATGTCCCGTCCACGTATGAAGCGAAGCAGGTGCGGACGCGTGATTCCCTCGTCGTTCCACGACAGTTTCTTGAATGCCTTGCCGCGCCCGTCTATCGTGCCGTGACCGTCTATCACCACGTTGTCCACATCGTCGGCATATATCAGCTGTATTGTCTCGGTCTGTGTGCGGAGCGAAAGATAGTCCGATTTCACGGGCTTATAGTCTGCCAGGTCGGTACTGCCATACAGCGTGGCACCATGTTCGAGATGCAGGTTGACATTGCTTTTGAGCACTATCGTGCCTATCTTGTAGCCTCCCGTGGGCACTATTACCCGTCCGCCGCCGGCCCTCGAGCAGGCGTCTATGGCCTGCTGCACTGCAACGGTGCTCAGTCTCGCGGTATCGCCGACGGCGCCGAAATCCACGATGTTGTAGTCTGCGGCACCGGCCTGCGCCACGGCGACACATAGAGAAAAGGCGATAAATATCTTTCTGATGTTCATAAGATTAGTTTTTTTTTATTGAGACAACAGTCCCCACCGGTAGGAAGACCGGTTGCCCCGGGTTGTTTAAACAGTGTTTTTATCTTGAAGTCCCTTACCTTTTGATTGACAAACCGGTCATACAACCGTGGGACACACACCGCATTTAAGGCGTAAGACCTACGATAGCGCCTCAATCGGGACGGTCGTTTGTTTCATAACGACATACCCCGGCAGGCATATTATGGCCTGCCGGGGTATATAAAGGTATCATCATTTTTTGGTTGCCCGTATGAAATATACTATCAACAGGGCGTATGCGCCGAGCGAAAGAATTTCAGACAGCGGGTTTGCCCACCACGTGTCGTATGCGAAATCGACACCGCCGAAGCGCAGCAGGGCACTCACCACACCCATGAGAGCGCCGCCGGCAATGAACCCTGAAGCTATCAGGTTACCTTTCTCGCCACGCTCCTTGTTTGCTTTATCATCGGCTGTGCGTGTTGTCACAAACCAGTTTATCGCTCCTCCGACAAGCAAGGGAGTGTTGAGTTCCAGCGGGATGAACATTCCAAGAGCAAAAGCCAGGGCCGGAACACGGCACCATGTGAGCACAACGGCAATGCCGGCACCTATGGCATAGAGTATCCACGGAGCGCTGATGCCGTTCATCAGCGGCTCGATGACCGCTGCCATCGCATTGGCCTGAGGGGCTGAGAGCTTGCCGGTGTCAAATCCGTATGCCTCGTTGAGCAGCATCATCACACCGCCTACCGTGGCAGCCGACACCAACGTGCCGAGAAACTTCCACGACTCCTGTTTTCTCGGCGTGGTGCCGAGCCAGTAACCGACCTTCAAGTCGGTGATGAACGCTCCGGCCATAGACAGCGCCGTGCACACCACGCCACCCATGACGAGCGCAGCCACCATGCCGCTTGTGCCGCTGAGACCTACACCCACCATCACCACGGAGGCGAGAATAAGCGTCATCAGCGTCATACCCGACACAGGATTGCTGCCCACAATGGCTATGGCATTGGCTGCCACGGTGGTGAAGAGGAACGCTATCACGGACACAAGGACTATCGCCACGAGGGCAAAGAGCATGTTGCCGTCCATCACTCCCAACCAGAAGAAAAGGAAAGTGACGATTATCGTGAACACGGTGCCTACGGCGATGACCTTGAAAGGGATGTCGGCATTCCCGGAACCATCCTCACTCCTCGAAAAGCCGTTACTCTTTCCCCCCCCTGCGATTCTGCCGATGCTCTGCCTGATGATACCCCATGACTTGATGATACCGATGATACCGGCCATGGCTATGCCGCCGATGCCTATCGACTTGCCATACTCCTTGAATATAGCCTCCGGGCTCATGGCTCCCACGGGGTCGGTGATGGCGGGATTCCATGCGTTAAGCACCGTGTCGTGGAAGAGCAACGCCATGCCAGGCACTATCAGCCACCACACAGCCAGTGATCCGAGTGTGATTATCAACGCATATTTCAGACCCACGATATAGCCCAGTCCGAACACCGCAGCTCCGGTATTGACCTTAAACACGAGCTTGGCCTTGTCTGCCAATTGCTCGCCCAGCCCGCAAACGCGCGTCGTGAAGTTCTCGTTCCACAGTCCGAACGTGCCCACGATAAAGTCGTACAGACCGCCGACAAGTCCCGCTACGAGCAGCGGTTTCGACTGGTTGCCGCCCTGTGCCCCGCTTACAAGCACCTGTGTCGTGGCGGTTGCCTCCGGGAAAGGATATTTCCCGTGCATGTCGCTTACGAAATACTTACGGAAAGGTATGAGGAAAAGTATACCGATGATACCTCCGAGAAGCGAGGATATGAATATCTTGATGAATGACACAGTTATCTCAGGATACTTGGCTTGAAGTATGTATATGGCCGGCAAGGTGAAAATGGCGCCCGCCACCACCGCGCCCGAGCACGCTCCGATGCTCTGTATGATGACATTCTCTCCGAGAGCCTTGTGGCGCTTGGCGGCGGTAGACACCCCGACAGCGATAATGGCGATAGGTATAGCGGCCTCAAACACCTGCCCCACTTTAAGACCGAGGTATGCGGCGGCGGCCGAGAAGAGCATCGCCATTATCACACCCCACGTCACCGACCATGCGTTTACCTCGGGATGGTTCTCTCCCGGAGTCATGACAGGCTCGTACTTTTCTCCTTCTTTCAACTCACGGAACGCGTTTTCCGGCAGTTGAAGCATTTCTTTTTCGTTCTGTTTCATATTTTGTTGATGTTTTGTTGCTAAATTTGAGGAGCTAAGAAATTAAGGGAGTCAAGCCAATAGCTTTCAAGACCTGAAAGCTCCAAAACTCCGGTTCCAATATTCCTGCATCCGCCACTCAAAGCTGTTGGTTTAACTTCTTGACTCACAAATGGTTCTCTTTCTCTTCCAAATACTCCGCGAATATCCTCGCGGCGGAGATTATCTGCCTGACGCACGGCCGCGTCTTGTAGTATTCCGCCGTGCGTTCGGATGCCTCGCAGGTGACGGGGGCACCCCGCTTGAGTTTCAACAGCTCGGCGCACGTGAGCGAGCCGTGCTCGGCGGCGAAGCGTCCGGCAAGCCGCTGTACTACCTTATAGTTATGGGATTTGCCCTCCCGGTCGCCGGGCGTGGTCGAGCCGCAGTCCATCCCGGCAAGGGTGAACATACCGCAAGCGGCACCGCACGTAAGTCTCATACGTCCGATGCCGCCTCCGAACCCGGCGCTGAGCCTCAACGCCTGTTCTTCCGTGTACCCGTAAATATCGGCAAACGCCGCCACGACAGACTGCGAGCAGTTGAACCCCTGCATAAACAGTTCCTCGGCACGGCGTATCCGTTGTTCCTTATCTATCGGCATGGTTATTCATTACAGTTGTTTATTTTTTTAAGACAGTCAAACCGAACGCAATGAAAGCCCTTTCAAATTGCCGAGGTGCAGACTATCTCCTTGCAAAGTTAACCTAAATTCCGATGAATACAAAATAAAAAAGCCGCAAATATGACAAACCGGTCGTCAGCGTGGCAGCACGGCCGCCATGCGGCGCAGTCCTTCCATCATCCGCTCTCTCGGACAGGCAATGTTTATACGGATGAACCCCTCGCCCGCCTGACCGTATATTGTTCCGCTGCTGACCATCACCCGGCCCTCTGTAAGCAGCCGTTCGGTGACTTGGTCGGATGTCATGCCAAAAGCGCTGATATCCGCCCACACAAGATATGTGCCCTCCATAGGCACTATGCGCACACGCGGAAGCCGCCCGGCGAAAAACTCACACAGTGCCGTGTAATTGCCCTTGATGTAGGCCAACAGACTGTCGAGCCACTCCCCGCCCTCATTATAGGCCGCTATGAGGGCTGCCACACCGAAAGGATTTACGTCGCACACCTCGTTGATGTTTATCGCCCGGTCTATGCGACGGCGCACATCGGCATCGGCCGATATTATATTGGCTATCTGCAATCCCGCAGTGTTGAACGCTTTTGACGGTGAACAGCACGTCACCGAGTTTGCCAGACAGCCGGCAGAGAGCGACGCGAACGGGCGATACTCATGCCCGTCGTATACCAACTCGCAGTGTATCTCGTCGGAAACGACGGTCACACCGTGGCGCATGCAGATGTCGTTGACCCGCAACAGTTCCTCTGCCGTCCACACACGGCCGGCGGGGTTATGCGGGTTGCAGAGCAGCATGAGCCGTGCTCTCGGGTCGGCAGCCCGCCGTTCCAAGTCGTCGAAGTCCATTGTGTACCGGCCGCCGGCATATATCAGCGGACTTTCCGACACCTCGCAACCGTTATTCCTGATAGACGAGAAGAAGCAGTTGTAGACCGGAGTCTGCACGATCACACGGTCGCCAGGCACTGTGAGAGCCTTTATCACGGCCGACACGGCCGGCACCACACCCGATGTATACTGTATCCACTCACGCCGCATTGTCCACCCGTGACGACGGGAGAACCATGAGATGACAGCATCGTAATACTCGTCGGTCACAAGCGTATATCCAAACACGCCGTGCTCGACCCTGCGCCGCAACGCGTCCATTATCGGCCGGGCCACACGGAAGTCCATGTCGGCCACCCACATGGGTATTATGTCGTCGCCTTCCGGCTCGTCCCACTTGTAGGAGCCGGTGCCGCGGCGTGTTATCAGATCGTCAAATTTATTGGTCATTTTTAGGGAATTAAGAAGTTAAGGAGAGTTTTTTTGGAAAGTTATTTATTGTAGTTAAGGTAGTTTTCTTGGGGAGTTATCGTTCGCAAGCCTGCTCTAACTCCCCAAGGAAAACCACTTTAACTCCTTGATATAACCTCACAATCCGCCGGCGCCTTGATGTTCTCATCTATCGTGACACTGCCTATGCTGTCGGCCGTGATGCGTCCCGACCTTGGATTTTTGATGTTTGTTATAGCACCACGGATGTCGGCCTGCACGGTGGAATACTCGAATGCGCGGTCGCAGTCGGCACCGAACGTACAGTTTTCCAACACCAGGTCGTGAGCATAGCACAATGGCTGCTCACCCGTGATATGACAGTTCACCAGACGCAGGTTCTTAGAGTGCCAGCCGAGATACTCACCGTTGAGTTCGGAATCGTAAATAGTGACATTCTCCACCTCCCAGAAAGCGTCTTTGGTGGTTATCCTGGCATTGTGTATCTCAACATCGCGCACATACTGGAACACATACTTACTGTCGCTCACCAGCCCGTCGACACGGATATCCCGGCTGAACATGAACGGATAAGTGCCGTCGTGCAGCGTGACATTCTCCAATCGCAACCCCGAGCAGCGCCAGAATGTCTCGTCGGCATCATTCACGGTCACGTTGCACAGCGTCAGATCGTCCATCTCACGAAACATCTTCGGGGCATCTATCACAGTGTCCGTCATCTTCAAGTGCGACGAGTACCACAACGCCGAGCGGGCTCCTACGGCAAAATAACAGTCGGCGATGCTGAAACGGTCCACATGCCAAAACGGATAGTTTCCCTCAAAACGACAACGCACGGCCTGTATGTCGCTACACTCTTTTATGGCAGACTCTCCGGTGGTTATCGTCACGTTGTCCAGCAACACGTCGTGATGCTCAAACAGCGGACGCTCGCCGCCGAAAGTCATGTTTCTTATCTCTTTCATCTTGATATTTGATATTGGTTTTTGTTGTTTATCCTGCCAGCTCAGGCTTGTTTGTTTTTTTTTACGAATGCAAAATTAACAAGTTTTTTCCAATATCCGTGTAACTGTTTTACGGATTGAACAAACATTTTCATCCGTAAGCATGGAAAAGAGAGAAAAACAGCACACCACAGCGCAAACCGGGATACGACAGAAGACAGGACGAGAATGAGACGAAACGGGAACATACGTAAATAACGATGATATTATTTTGTTTTCCGCCGCCTTTGCACTACCTTTGCAGAAGATAGGCATTGCCACGGTAACCAGAAACAGGTTTCGCCGTACACGGCCTGCGCTGTCTTTGCATACAAAATATACTGAAAGAAAATGAAAAAACTGTTTATCGAGACCTACGGCTGCCAGATGAACGTGGCAGACTCGGAGGTGGTTGCGTCGGTGATGAAGATGGCAGACTATGACATCTGCGATACGATCGACGAGGCCGATGCCGTGTTTCTGAACACATGCTCGGTACGCGACAATGCGGAACAGAAAATATACAACCGGCTCGACACGCTGAACGCCATGCGCAAGAAAGGGCGGCGGCTAATCCTCGGCGTGCTCGGCTGCATGGCGGAACGGGTGAAAGAAGACCTCCTCGAAAACCATCATGCCGACCTCGTGGCCGGTCCTGACGCCTATCTAACCCTGCCCGACCTCATAGCGCAGGCCGAGACAGGGCACAAGGCAATAAATACGGAACTGTCTGTCACGGAAACGTATCGCGATATTGTGCCGCAACGCCTGCACGGGGCAAGGATAGGAGGATTTGTGAGCATCATGCGCGGCTGCAACAACTTCTGCCACTACTGCATCGTGCCATACACACGGGGCCGGGAGCGAAGCCGTGACATAGAAAGCATACTCCGTGAAGTGAGAGACCTGCGCGACAGGGGGTACAAAGAAGTGACGCTGCTGGGACAGAACGTTAACTCATACCGATTTGAGAAGCAGGCGGCAGACGGCACTGAGAACGCCGGACAGACGGTGGCAGACTTCCCGGGATTGCTCCGCGCCGTGGCCGGGGCAGTGCCGGAAATGCGAGTCAGGTTCACTACCAGCCACCCGAAAGACATGAGCGACGAGACGCTCAGGGTGATTGCCGAGATGCCGAATGTGTGCAAGCACATACACCTGCCTGTACAGAGCGGCAGCGACAGGATACTGAAACTGATGAACAGGAAGTACACCCGCGAGTGGTATCTCGACAGGGTGGCCGCGATCAGGAGAATAATTCCCGACTGCGGGCTGTCTACAGACATATTCGTGGGCTACCACAGCGAGACAGAAGAAGACCACCGGCTGTCGCTGTCACTGATGCGCGAGGTGGGATACGACTCGGCGTTCATGTTCAAATACAGCGAGCGACCCGGCACATACGCATCGAAGCATCTGCCGGACGACGTGCCGGAGGATGTGAAGATAAGCCGCCTCAACGAGATGATAAAATTGCAGACAGAACTGTCGGCCGAGGCAAACCGGCGCGATGAGGGCAAAACGTTCGAAGTGCTTATAGAAGGATACAGCAAACGTTCGCGCGAACAGCTCTGCGGACGCACAGAACAGAATAAGATGGTGGTATTCGACCGTGGCGACTATCATGTGGGACAGACCGTCAAAGTGAAGATAACAGGCAGCACAAGCGCCACACTGATGGGAGAACCGGCAGGCCTGTAAGCGGCTTGCGAAGATGTGGGACAGGGATTGAAGATGGTGGCAAGCATCATCACCCACCGAAAGAAAGGATGTACCACCCCAACAATAAATAAAACAACAAACCGGAAAATGAAAGAATTCATACAGGTGATGCGCCGCTTCGTGCCGCCATACAAGAAATATCTCGTCGCGTCGATCGTGTTCAACATACTGTCTGCCGTGCTGAACATATTCTCGTTCATGACGCTGATACCGATACTGAACATCCTTTTCAAGACAGAAGAGAGCAAACGGGTGACGGAACTGATGCCCGTAGGCTGGGACAACCTGAAAGAAGCGGCGATGAACAACGCCAACTACCACATCACACAGCTGATAGACAGCGTGGGGGCGACCACCACCCTGCTCATCATAGGACTGCTGCTCGCCGTGATGACATTCGCCAAGACCGCCGCCTACTTTTTCAGTTCGGCATCGATAATTCCCATCCGCACGGGCATCGTGCGCGACATTCGCAGCCAACTGTACAAAAAGATAACATCGCTGCCGCTCGGTTTCTTCACCGAAGAACGCAAGGGAGACATCATAGCAAGGATAACGGGCGACGTGGGAGAGATCGAGAACTCGATAATGTCGTCGCTTGACATGCTTTTCAAGAACCCGATACTCATCATAGCGTACTTCTCGATGCTGCTGTTCATCAGTTGGGAACTGACGCTTTTCACCATAGCCATAGTGCCGGCGATGGGCTGGGTGATGGGCATGGTGGGCCGAAAGCTCAAGGCACGGTCGCTCAAAGCGCAGTCGCTGTGGAGCGATACGATGAGCCAGGTGGAGGAAACACTGGGCGGACTACGCATCATCAAGGCCTTCTGTGCCGAGGAGAAGATGAACGCCCGCTTCGCAAACATAAACAACGAGCACCGCAACACCATCATGTGGGTCAACATCCGCCAGCAAATGGCACACCCGATGAGCGAGTTTCTCGGCACGGTGATGATTGTAATCGTGCTCTGGTTCGGCGGAATGCTCGTGCTCAACAACTCAACGCTATCGGGTCCGGTATTCATCTACTACCTCGTGATACTGTACAGCATCATCAATCCGCTCAAAGAGTTCTCCAAAGCGGGATACAACATCCCCAAGGGACTGGCGTCGATGGAGCGCGTCAACAAGATACTGAAAGCCGAGAACAATATTAAAGAACCGGCAAGCCCGAAGCATATAAAGGATTTCACAGGCAAAATAGAATTCCGAAACGTGTCGTTCGCTTACAACGCTGAGGCGGAAAACAACAAAAGCACATCTCCCTCCACACCACACGTACCACACTCCACAAAAGAAAACCCGAACATCCGCTGGGTATTGCGCGACATCAACCTCACGATAGAGAAAGGGAAGACAGTGGCACTGGTAGGCCAGAGCGGCGGCGGCAAGTCGACTCTCGTGGACCTGATACCGAGATATTACGACGTGCAGGAGGGCGAAGTGCTCATAGACGGCATCAACGTGAAAGACATCGGAATACAAGACCTGCGCCAGTTGATAGGCAACGTGAACCAAGAGGCAATATTGTTTAACGACACATTCCGAAACAATATAGGCTTCGGGGTGGAGAACGCCACGCAGGAACAAATCGAAGAGGCGGCGAAGATAGCCAACGCGTACGATTTCATAATGGAATCGGAACACCGGTTCGACACAAACATCGGCGAACGGGGCGGCCGTCTCTCCGGCGGACAACGCCAACGGGTAAGCATCGCACGCGCCATTCTCAAAAACCCGCCGATACTTATCCTCGACGAAGCCACGTCAGCGCTTGACACCGAAAGCGAACGACTCGTACAAGACGCGCTCGAAAGGCTGATGAAGACACGCACCACAGTGGCAATAGCCCACCGGCTGTCCACCATACGGCAGGCCGACGAGATATGCGTGCTGCACGAAGGACGCATAGTGGAGCGCGGAACGCACGACGAACTGATAGCCCTCGACGGATATTACAAGAAACTCAACGACATGCAGAGCAAATAAACATGGAAAAGGCCGCGCTTAAAATTGAAGACACAAGCGCGGCCTTTTATATTGTCAGGCTCCTTGCCTTTCAGCCTTTCATCCACCGGTCCTCTACCTTCAATACTACACCGACAGCCAACGGCATACCATTCCAGAACCATATCGTATTGACACAGGTTGCCGTCAACTTCTCGTCACTGAAAAGATGAAGCCACAACATAAGCAGTATGGCAATCCCTTTGAGCTGCAACGTAGTATTTTTCCGCATCACATTTATTTAAATTGCCACAAAGATAACGAATTTAAGGCGAATAACAACGTGTATCAAGTTTTTATCCGTATCTTTGCACAAGATTAAACGCATCATGGGCAAAGCCATTAAAGTATCATGGCGCTCATCCGATCCTTTATCAAACATGACAAAATATAATACCGACGGAAATCCATAAAACAGCATCGGACAATGAAAGCAACGTATTATATCATCCATACGACAATGTATCTGATATCATTGCTACCGCTCTGGATTCTATACCGCATCTCAGACGGTATCTATCACATCATATACCATATAGCCAAATACCGCCGTCCGCTGGTACGCAAACATCTGAAAGACTCTTTCCCTGAAAAAAGCGAGACTGAAATAATAAAGATTGAAAAAGGATTCTATTCATGGTTCGCCGACTATATAGTGGAGACAATAAAGCTGTTCTCCATGAGTGAGAGACAGATTAGGAAGCGGATGAAGTTCAAAGGAACGGAAGAGCTGGACATCTGCGTGGCAAACGGACAGTCGTGCGGAATATACCTGGGGCATCACTGCAACTGGGAATGGATAACATCATTGCCGCTTTGGACTACCGGAAAGGCGCACTGCGCACAGATATACCACGTGCTGGAAAACAAACAGTTCAACAACCTGTTCCTCCGGTTGCGCCAACGCTTCGGGGCCGAGTGCATACCGATGGCCGAGACACTGCGCCAAATAGCCCGGTACAAACAGGACAACCAACCGATTGTACTCGGATATATATCGGATCAGGTGCCGTTCTGGAACAACATACACCACTGGCTCGACTTCCTGAACCACGATACGCCGGTACTCACAGGTACGGAGAAGCTGATGCGCTCCACAAAACAAGCCGTTTTCTATGCCGACGTGCGCCGAATACGCCGCGGATATTATGAGTGCGAGCTGATACCGATAACCAGACATCCCGAAACGACCGGGCAATGGGAACTCACCGACACATATTTCGCGATGCTTGAAAAATCAATACGCAACGTGCCGGAGTGCTATCTGTGGACACACAACCGCTGGAAACGCACCCGCGAGGAGTTCAACATCCGATATGACACCGCCACCGGAAAGGTCGACTTGGGAAATCTGGATGATATCAAGAAACGAAAAGGCATCAAATAAAATACCGACATGATATTCGTAAAAGGATACGGACAGATGTGCAACAACTGGTTGCAGTACGCTCACATCTATGCTTGGGGACTGGAGAACGGAGTAAAGACCGTATCCATGAGGTTCTCATACAAGTACAAATATTTCAAACTGTCGGAACTGCCTTATCATAACTTCGCTACATACCTGCTCGCGAAATTCCTTATAAAGACCAAACTGATAAAATGCCTGTGGCTGCAACATCCCAAATACAGTACGGATGAAAACATATTGCGCATGCTCCGCAATACGCCGACAATCGCGGCAGACGGCTGGGCGTTCCGCCATCCGGCCTTGTTCGATAAATACCGCGACGAGATAAAGCGCCTGTTTGCCTTCCGCCGAAAGAAAATAGCGGCCAAGAAAGAGTGGATGGAGTCGCTTCCGGAAGCCGACATACGTCTCGGCATACACATACGGCGGGGCGATTACGCAACGTGGCAAGGCGGATTATACTATTTTGACGACCGCATATACGCCGAAATGATACGCCGGTTCAGTGAATTGCACAACGGAAAGAGCATCCAGGTATTCATAGCCACCAACGATCCGAAAACCGACGTGGAGCTGATTAAGCGCATATCGGGAACCGACTGCATCTATATGAGCGACGGAAATCCGGGCGAAGACCTGTTCGTTCTCTCCGAATGCCAATACATCATGGGCCCGAAGAGCACGTTCTCGCTCGTGGCCTCGTTCTACAACGACGCCTCGCTGCATTGGATCGAAAGCAAAGACGACAAGATAACGGAAGAGAGTTTCCGCAAATTCGATGATGTTTTCATGGATGTGTAAACACCGCCCAACCGCTTACAACCGTCAGGGCAATGCCCCTGCATATAATGACAAAGCGCAGAAAGACATGACAACGGAACATTATCGGATAAAAGACAACCACTCTCAACCATCGTATGCAAACATTACGGAATATCAATACAAGAATAAAGACATGAAAATAAAATCACCGAAGACAACACTTCTCATCACTACATACAACTGGCCGGAAGCACTGGAACGGACCGTAAGGAGCGCATTCGACCAAACAGTGGCTCCCGATGAGATTGTCATTGCTGACGACGGGTCGACAGACGAGACCAGGCAACTGATCGAACGATTGGGAAACGAAAGCCGGATACCAATAATACACGTGTGGCAGGAAGACAAAGGGTTTCTTCGCACAACCATACTTAATAAAGGCATAGCCAAGGCTTCGGGGGAATATATACTGCAAGTGGACGGCGACGTGATACTAAGCAGACACTTCGTAAGCGACCACCTGGAACTGGCCGAGCCAAACTATTTCGTATGCGGCAGCCGTGTCAAACTGTCACCGGAAATCACACAAAAGGTATTCGCCAACCCCGACTTCCATATCAGCCTGTGGAACATGCCGCCCAGCTTTGCCCTCAACAGCCTGCGCTCACGCCTCTTGCGCCGTTTCATGTCTCTGCGCTACGGCAAGAAGATAGACCACCTGCGCGGATGCAACATGGCATACTGGAAAGCAGACATCATAAAAATCAACGGATACAACGAGAAGCTCACCCAGTGGGGACACGAAGACGGCGAGATGGCCTACCGCCTTCACTTTGCCGGAGTAGGAAAGAAATCACTGAAAATGGGCGGATGCGTGTATCATCTGTACCACAAAGAAGCGTCACGAGACAACGAACAGACGCATACAGCCGAGCAAAACAGGGTGATAAAAGAGCGGTTGCGCTGGTGCGACGACGGTATAGACAAATATCTGTAAAATCGTCGGAAAGCATTTACCGCGTTTTTGAAAAGTACTGATAACACTTTCTGAAAATATCCGCAATACCAACGGGATGTATCTGCAACACCATGGTAAAGCATTTGTAACGACATTAACAACTATCATACAAGAATGAACAACCTGAAAACCGGCATATTGAAATTCTTCTGCACACTCATCTCAGCGATTGTGCCGGTAAAATCGTGGCGGCACAAGGTCAGATATGCACTCAATCCGCTTAACGACAGACGATGCACGGCATACTTTACGAGAAAATATGCCGCCCTGCCATATAACGGTTTCAGCGTAAAAGCACTCTGTACGCTGCCCCCCGCCACCGAATGCCTGTGGCTCTGCTGGCTGCAAGGCGAGCAGCAGATGCCCGAACTGGTGAAAAACTGCGTGCGGTCGGTGGAAAAACACAAGAACAAAGACCAACGGATATTCATCATCACCGAAGAGAACTACGGCCGGTACATATCCCTTCCAGATTTCATTATAAAGAAACGAGAACGAGGAGCGATAGGAAACGCACATTTTTCCGACATCCTGCGGGTATATCTGCTTGCCGCATACGGCGGATATTGGATAGACGCCACGTGCCTGATGACAGACGCTTTCCCCGAGGGGATGTCCCGCCTGCCGTTTTTCATGTATCACTCGCAGGGAGAATTCGCATATACAATGATACAAAACTGCTTCATACATGCCAAGAAAAGCAACTATCTCATAACCCGGTGGGCACAACTGACGACCGAGTTATGGCATAACGAGGACAGACTGCGGCACTATTTCCAACACCACCTGATGTTCAAGGCCATGATATCGTCCGACAACAGGGCAAGAAAAGAATATGAGGCAATGCCTTACGTAAACGAGAAAGACACGCATACCATACAGGAATGGATGAAAGGGAAAGTTGTTTTCAGTACCGGTCTGCTTGAAGAAGCGATGGAAAAATCGTTTATCCACAAACTGACATACAAACTCCCGGCCGACGATACAGACGGAACGGAGACATTCGCAAGCCATTTCTCACAGCCGGGCATCAACCTGCCACAGGCAAAACAGCACTCACTTACTTTTTCCTCCGCCGCTCCTCGATGAGCTTCGCCACTATCGCAAACTGATATACGGCATCCAACGTCGCGTGTATCAGGCCGGGCATACCGTCGAGAAACCCTCTTTTCAGAATGTAAGACTTGAAGAAACGGAACGCCGGGCGATATACAACCGCAAACAGTCCGTAGTTCTTATGCCTCCGTCGGGGCAGCTCGTGCTCTGAGTAAACATCCGTCTTTCGGATAATGGCGCTCACGGAATCGTTCGCAAGGTGCTCTAACGCCAGCCCGGTGCGCCAGGCCGGTATCTTCACCACCGTGCCGTCTACCCGTGGCGATGTGTGTATCACCGGAGGCCATACGGTCACACGGCGGTCAAAAAAACGCAATACATAGTCGGGATAGCAGCTGTGCATGAACCGCCCCATGAAGTAATTGCGCCGGGGTATGGCTATCCCGGCAGGACACGAACCGCCGGCAAGCATCCCGTAGAGATAGTTCCGCAACTCATCGGGCACCAGCTCATCGGCATCGACCACCAGCACATGATCGTAAGAGGCGCTGTCTATGGCAAACTGGCGGGCCGGCTCCACAATGTCGCAACCGTCTTTGGGAAACGTCACCACCCTGCAACCGCACCCGCGGGCAATCGCCACCGTGTCGTCGGTGCTCTCCATGTCGCAAACCAGTATCTCGTCGAACCCCGTCACCGACCCAATCACACGCTTCAAGTGTGCCGATGCGTTGTAGGTGTTTATCACCACAGATATTTTCCTGTCGTTACTTGCTTCTGCCATACCGCCGTTTATAGATTGTTTACAAAAGTAATCGTTTTCCGCCAATACTCCAAATTTCGCGTTCCATTATACTGTTTATCTCTGAAAAACTTCTTACTTTTGCACGCATGAAGACAAGACTCACATATATAATAAGGTTATACGCCGTCATTCTCGCCATGTTTGCAGTGCAGAAGCCTCTGTTCATGTGGCTCGACAAGGCCGAAGACCCGTCATACTCGGCGGCCGACACGCTCGCCGTCGTTGCCCACGGGCTGTTGCTCGACATCCCCGTGACAGGCTATCTCATAGTATTGCCGCTGCTAATTACCGTTGTTTCAGTATGGACAGGCCGTCCGCTGCCGCTGCGCCGCCTCGCGTCGTTCTACTATCTGCCCGTGGCCGTGCTCTCGGCACTCGCCTTCGTGGCCGACACCTCGCTCTATCCGTTCTGGAAGTTCAAGCTCGACGCCACCATTTTCTATTATATCGACTCGCCGAAAGATGCCTTTGCCAGCGTGTCCGTGTGGTACCTTCTGGTCCGCCTTGTTCTTATTGCCGCATGCACGGCCGTCATATTCTTCTGCCTGCGCAAGGCCACGCCTCGCATGATGCCGCCGATGACCGGAGCCACGGCAGCCCGCCGATGTGCCGCCACCCTCTCTTTCATACTGCTCATGATACCGCTCGGCATTTCTATCCGCGGCGGACTGGGCGAGTCGACGGCCAACATAGGCAAGGTTTATTTCAGCGAAGACGAGTATCTGAACCACTCTGCCGTCAATCCGATGTTCAGTATGCTCTACTCTTTGGGCAAGGCCGAGAATTATGCCGACGAGTTCGAATATTTCGACGAGCCGCGGCGGGCAAGTCTTTTCCGCAGCCTCTACCCGCAGACACCCGCAGACACTGCCTCGCTGCTCAACACACGACGGCCGGACGTGCTGCTGATACTGATGGAAAGTTTCGGCGGGCAGATTGTAGAGGCAGTCGGCGGACGGGCCGACATCGCTCCCAACTACAACCGGCTGGCCGCCGAGGGCGTGATATTCACCCGCTGCTACTCAAACAGCTTCCGCACAGACCGCGGCATGGTGTCGGCACTGAGCGGCTATCCGGCGTTCCCCACCCTCTCGGTGATGAAACTGCCGATAAAGAGCCGCACGCTGCCCTGCATGGCCAACACCCTCAACGCCGAGGGATACAGAAGCACGTTTCTGTACGGCGGCGACATAAATTTCACAAACATGCAGAGCTATCTGCGCACGGGCGGTTACGGCACTATTATCAGCGACAGCGACTTCCCTGCCGACAAGAAGAAAGACAACCCGTGGGGAGCCGACGACGGAGTGACGTTCGACAGTCTGTTCAGCATCATCGGCGCGCAGAAGCACCACCCGTGGCACATCGGTTTCCTCACGCTGAGCAGTCACGAGCCGTTCGAAGTACCTTACAACAGGCTCAAAGAGCAGATACCAAACGCTTTCGCATATACGGACGAGTGTCTCGGACGGTTCGTGGAGCGCATGCGCAAGACTCCGCTGTGGGACAACCTGCTCATCATCTGCATACCCGACCACGGTTTCCAATATCCAGCTAACATCACCCACGAGCAACACCACCGCAACACCATGTTGTGGATAGGCGGGGCAGTGAAAGCGCATAAGACGGTAAGCACCGTCATGAACCAGAGCGACATGGCGGCCACACTGCTCGCACAGTTGGGCATCGGCCACGAAGACTATACGTTCAGCCGCGACGTGCTCAGCCCGGCATACCGCTACCCGTTCGCGTTCTTCACTTTCAAGGAAGGTTTCGGCTTCGCCGACAGCACGGGACACACCGTATACGACATCATCGGAAACCGGATATCGGAATACCGACCGGCAACGACATCCGGCGACAAAACGGCCGCCGACAGAAGAGCCGAACTTGGAAAAGCCGTTATGCAAAGCATATATGACGACTTGGGAAACAGATAATTTGTTTAAAGGTAAAAAGGTAGAAAGGTAAAAAAGTAAGAGTCACCATGTATAAAAAACTGCACCCCAAAAGTTATTTGTCTAACTTTTGGGGTGCAGTTAAAAACTTTCGGAGGTGTGCGGTTTAGCTTAAACGCAGTTTTTAAACCTTATTTACTCTTCTACCTTTTTACCTTTCTACCTTTAAACGGTTTTCCACCATTCTGGTCATATACTGTTGTATGATTGCTTTCACCTCACGCTCCATCTGTCCCTGTTCGGCCACATGCCCTACAAGGTTTTCCTTGAGCAGCGAGTCGGTGCGATAGCGGTATACGGCCTTCGTATTCCTGCCGTCGAACTGCAACAGATAGTCTCCCTTCACATACTGGTATATACCGTTGAGATAGTTCACCGCCCACGTGTCGGCGGCCGGTGTGGCAAGCAGGTCGCAACCGAAAGCCACGTAAGGCCGGTCGTAGCCCAGATAGCCGAGCACCGTTGGCATGATGTCTGTCTGCTGGGCTATGCCATCACGCATGCCCGGAGTTATGCCGCCGCCCGGGTCGAAGAATATCACAGGCGAGCAAAAACCGCCGAGGTCTGTCTGGTAATAGGCGTGGTCGCTCAGGTTCGTGTGGTCTGACGTGATGACAAAGAGCGTGTTCTCGTACCACGGCTGGCGGCGGGCCGTCTCGAAAAAACGGCGCAGGGCGTTGTCGGTATACCGTATGCACTTGTGAATCACGATGCCCTCTTCCGGATATACATCCTTATACTCTTCGGGCACGGCATAGGGGTGATGCGAGGAGGCGGTGAAGACGGCCGACACAAACGGCTGTCTGAACTCCGACATCTTCAACGCATAGAATTGCAGGAACGGCTCGTCCCATATAGCCCACGTGCCGTCGAAGTCGTCGTCGCCGCGGAAGCGCTTGTCCTCGTTAAACTCTGTGCGCCCGAAATAGTCGGTAAATCCCGTTGTGCGGGCAAAGGCCTGGAAGCCCATCGACCCATTCTCGGCCCCGTGGAAGAAAGCCGAGTAATAACCCTTATTCTTCAATTCGCCCGCTATTCCGCTCACATCGTTCATTGATGATGGAGTGAGGAAAAACGGTTCGACGAACATCGGTATGCCGGATAGTATGCTCGGCATGCCGTCTATGCTCTTGCGTCCGTTGCAATATGAGTACATCCACGTGGCACTGTGCCGCATGAGCGAGTCGGTGAACGGGGTGTAGCCTTTGTACTTGCCGTCATCGAGCCACTTGTTGAACCCGCCTATATACTCCCGTCCGAAACTCTCCACTATGAGCACCACCACGTTTTTCTTTCTCTCCGCGGCGTCCGCACGCGGCGTGTGCACCGGCGAGTATATCCGTTCAAGCTCCTGCGGACTATAATAGTCGGGCACGGTGAATATCTGTTTGTTGAACGTCCGTATCAGAGAGAAAGGAGTGTTGAGCACCAGGGCCGCTTCCAGCGGCCGGTCGACATACTGATTTGCGTTGCTGATGGTTATCGGCCGCACGGCGGTTGTGGCTCCGCCGCGCATCCCGCATACGCAGAGCGGCACGAAAAGTACGAGAAACAGTGTGTTCACGCCATAGTATGCCGCCATTTTCCGCCATCTGACAGGACGGCGCAACCCCTCGGGCACTCCCTTTTCCGGACTTACGTAAAGCCGCCACAGCCCGTAAACGACCAGCGCCGCGAGCAGCACGAGATACCAGTGGCGCATGAACTCCACCGCCACGACCTTGCCTATGTTGCCCTCGTTGCCGAACTCGGAAAACACGGTTACCGTCGTCCGCCGGCCGGTATACTTGAAATACACGGCGTCGGCAAGGTTAATGGCTACGCACAGGCCGTTGAAAACGATGAACACGAGGCGCGCCGCACGCTGCCAGACGGCCGTCTCTTTCCAGTGGAGCGGCAATATCATCATCACGATATACAGAGCGTTTGTATACAGGATGGCCGACGTGTCGAACATCCACCCGCCGCGCAATATCTCGGCCATGGCACCCCATGTCAGGTTGGGAGCGAACGTGCTCCAATTCTCCAACAAATAGGCTATACGGCATATCCCGTATGCCACGTATACGAGTGCGAGATTGAGCATCATGCTCAACGGCGCGCGCAGAATGCCGCCGCTGTTTACAATCGGTTTCATATTCATTGTCTTTTATCGGGTTGCATGTCTCCTTTTGGCAAGTTGCCGGCCACGGGCATCCCGGCATAATCGCGCGTCATCATCTCATACACGAGTTTCAGCCATATCAGCACGCAAGGCAACGCTTTGAGGGCATATGGCTGCACGTATGTCTTGCGGATGAAAGCCGGGAACAGGTCGGACGGCGACATACTGGTGAGTATGAAGGCGAAAACCATCAGCGCGATGTCCGCCCGGCCGCGCTTCCACGGAGCCGACACATACCATATCGCCGCTCCAAGCAACGCTATGATGTATGAGCTTGACTCGCTGCCGGTGCTGAACAGCACCACAAACAGCAGCACGGAAGCAAGTAAGGCATGGCGGAAAGCGAGGTTTCGGTATTGCCCTATGCGCAAATAAGGAAGCGCGAAAGCGGCCAGTCCGGGCACGATAAGCCACAGGTCGGAATACGACAGGCATCCGGTCAGCTTGCGCACAAGGCCGAGCAACGATATGTTCTGCCCGCCGCTAAGCAGGTTTTCAGAGTTCTTCTCGCCAAGACAGAGCGCCCATTCACGGTATTGCTCCACTATATACTCCGGACTGCTGATGGCCATCGGCAGCACAAAGAGCAGCGCCGACCACCCGACAAACGACAGGATGAAGCGCGATTTGTCGCGGGAGAAAAAGAAAAACGCCAGTCCCACTATCCCGTAGAGCTTGACAAACGTGCCAAGCAGGATGAGAAACGCGGCCGTGGCGTCGCGCCCCCGCTGTATGCAGCAGAACGAGCCGATGATGATTGCGGCGATGGCTATGTTGAACTGGCTCATGAACAGGGCCGTGAGCAACTCGTGGGCGCAGAACCAGTAGATGAATACCAGCTTGCCCCATGGCAGCGACAGCCGTCCGACGGCATAGTAAAGGAGAACAGCCATGACCGTAAGCCAGAGTATGAGGCCCGCCGGATGCGGAAGAACGGCAAACGGAGCTATCACCATACTGAACAGCGGCCCGTAATGATTGAGGTCGAAATACTCCGCCGGATACGGCTCATATAGCGGCGTCCCATTCCACGTATGCACGAAAACACCCTTGAATATCAGAAAGTTATTGCACTTGTTTATCTTCAACAAGCCCGATATGACAGGCAGAAGAAGCCACAGCCCGCAAAGGACGCGCGGGTCGCTGAAAAACGGTTTGCCGAAAAAACGCCTCACCGACGCCGGCAGATTACTCATCACCATCGTTTTGTTATCACATAAATTCTTAGTACGTGCAAAATTAGCGAAAACGGAATGAACGGCCAAATATATCGGGTTATTTCGCCTTTACGCCCATTTTTTTGAACATCGGGATACCGCATGTCGTTTTTTTTACTTAGATTTGCCGAAAAATAAAACGCTTACTGAGAATGAGAATAGGATTTGACGCCAAGCGGGCGGCACAGAACCGCACCGGATTAGGAAATTACAGCAGGTTCGTGCTCAGACTGTTATCGCAATATGAGCCTGAAAACGAATATCACCTGTATATCCCCGACGAGAGGCGCACACCCTACCTGAACGAGATCCCGACACTCACGGCACTCAGACTGCACTTCCCCGCGACCGGTATATGGCGCAGGCTGCGCTCCGCATGGCGGGTGCTGGGCGTGACAAAGGATGTTCGTCGCCACGGCATCGACATTTTCCACGGGCTGAGCAACGAGTTGCCGCTGAACATCAGACGTGCCGGTTGTAAGAGCATAGTGACTATCCACGACCTGATTTTCATCAGTCACCCGCAGTATTACCACCCCATCGACCGATGGATATACGGCTATAAGTTCAAGAGGGCGTGCCGGATGGCGGACAGGATCATAGCCGTCAGCGAATACACGAAAAGGGAAATCATCCGTAACTACGGCACACCGGCCGAGAAGATAGACGTGGTATATCAGGGTTGCGACCCCGTTTTCTCGAAAGAGATAGCCCGTGAGACCCTGTCGGAAGTGAAAGAGCGATACCGGCTGCCCGACAGATTTATCCTTTACGTAGGCAGCATAGAGGAACGCAAGAACCTGATGGTCGTGGCACGGGCGCTCGCCGCGATGAGAAACGACGGCAACCGGGACGCTGAGAGCATCAGGATGGTTGCCGTCGGACGTCACACGCCATACGAGGACAAGATCAAGGAGTTTCTCGCCGGCAACGGACTGGCTGACTCTTTCACGTTCCACAACAACGTGCCGTATGCCGACCTGCCCGCATTCTACAGGCTGTCGGACGCGTTCGTCTACCCGTCGCGCATCGAGGGTTTCGGAATACCGCTGCTCGAAGCCGCAAGCGCAGGCATTCCGGCAATCGGTTGCACCGGCTCATGCCTCGAAGAGGCCGGCGGCAAAGGCGCCATATACACCGACCCTGACGACGAGAGGCAAATGGCCGATGCCCTGTCACTCCTGTGGAACGACGCCGGCCTGCGCCGTCGAATGGCCGACGAGGGCAGAATACACGCCGAACGGTTCACCGACGACAGGCTGCTTGCCGACCTTATGAAGGCATACGGCAAGCTATCGGCCGGCTGTTGAAAACATACACGGCCGGTCCGTTATCTGCCGGAAAGATAAATCAAGCTACATATCACCATGAAAATAACAGCGGCACACAAGGAATATCCCCGGTGTGCCGCTGTCTGCATATATAGGTAGTTCAGTAGTTTATCTATTACCAATCAGTTAAAGCCCGGCAGTACAATGGTGTCTGAACATATTCAAAAACTCTATCCGCAATAACGAAAATCTATCGGGCAATAACGATTGCACCGCCAAACAACCCCCTGTCTCCGTTCAAACATCCCGAAAACACTTACTCAAACCATCCCACCAGCGTGCTCTTATAGCTTTCGATGGCAGCTTTCAGAGCTTTCACCACGCCATAATCGGTGTCGGCAGTGGCGTTGTCGAACGTCCACTTGAAGTCGCCTTTGTTCATTCTTCCGGCCCCGTAGTAACCGGTCACCGCGGCAGGAACGTCGGTGGCCGGCAGAGGAGTGTATTCGTATATCAGCTTGCTGTCGGTGTCGAAGTTGTCGTATGTCGTTCCGCCGGCAACGGTCTTGAACGAAGCGGGCACCTGCTCGTCACGTGTATCTGCCTCATAACAGTCGAAATTGGCGGCACTCGCCTTGTGTGTGACCGGCGTATAGTTGGCACCGGTTCCCTTTTCGGCATACACATTGCCGAAACTCTTTATCATTCCGCCGTTCTCGCCACTGAAAGTGCCGTCTCCTTTGGCGTCCGTTCCCTGCTTGGAGATGAGCATCGGGTTCTTGGTATGGCGGAAATAGTTGCTCTCCACGAAGACGCTCGACCCCATCATGGCTCCCACGCCATACTTGGAGCAGCCGTCATAGTAGTTGTTCCACACGTGAACGGTCATCGTGCGGACACGCGGATGGCGCGAGTCGCTATGGTCGAACCAGTTGTGATGATAGTCGATATAGTTCGGTCCGCTCTCGCCCGTCATTCCGCAGAGCGACGACTTGCCGCTGTCGAACATGTGGTTGTATGATATCGTGACATACTGCGAGTTGCCTTTTACGTCTATCGTTCCATCGCCCTTGGCCTGGTCGCTGTCTCCTCCTGTCTTTCCGTAGAAGAGGTCGAGGTGGTGGATCCAGCAGTATTTGTTGTTCGTGTCTATCGACACGCAGTCGTCCATGCAGAGCATTATGGCGAAGTTGCGCAGCTCCACGCTCACGGCGTTGCGCAGCAGGAATCCGAATCCCCACACGGTGGCATCGTCGCCCACGCCCTCTACGGTGATGTTCATCGGTATGGTGTTGTTCCGGCCCTTTATTTGCAGTCCCTCCGACTTGCTTCCGAAAGCATCCATGTCGGTATCTTTGATTTGTCCTATGAAGCGGACTGCGAGCGGGCGTGTCTCAAGTCCTTTCTGATATGCGTTGATTATGGCCTGCAACCCAGTGAAAGTCTCTTTCTTCTCGTTGCTGCCTGTGATTACGTCGAGCCGCACGGTCTTTGCCGTCTGCGCCGTGACATATATCACACGGGCATCTGTTTTCAGTGTGCCATCGTCGTTATATGCTCCCACTCCCGTGTTATTGAAGTGCGCGAAGCCCGAGCGGTCGTATGCGTTCACGGTGATGTTGGCTGCCACGCTGGCCTTGGTTGCGTCTTCGCTGCCGCCCGCCACCGGCACCACCTTCACGGCATATCCCGTTCCAGCGGTCAGTCCCGGCACGTCGGCACGTCCGTATGTGCCGTAGTTTCTCACCAGTTCGGTGTCTATTTTCGTGTAGTCGGCATGCTTGCCGCCCTTGACGTACACGTTATACGCCGTGGCACCGTCGTATATGTCCCACCTGACATACAGCGACTCGTTCCAGCCCCGTGCCTCGGTTATCTTCACGCCGCCGTTCTGAATGTCTCCGCTCTGGCCCTGATCCGCGGCTTTCGAGAATGCTATGTCGCTCACGCTCTTGGTGTACACGTCGGTCCATTCGGCCGCTTTGGGCGTCACGGTGACGGTGCCGGCCTGCCTGTCGATGTCTATCGAGCCTATATTCTCCGTGTCGTAGTATTTTATCACGTTTCCCGCCGTGGTCAGCCGTGCCTGGTTTTTCGCCGTGTTTAGCGTCACGGAGTGGTCGCCGGGTGTTGTCGTCCCGCCTTGTCCTCCGCCCTGTCCGTCGGTCACGGCGATGCTGTAAACATACATCCCGCCGGTGTTTTCCAGTGTCACGTCACCATCTTCCGTCACCGTGCCCACGTTTGTCTGGTCGTCAATTGTCGTCGTCCCGAAATATCCCGACACGGGCGTAAGGTTGGTCGCGTTTATCCCTCGTGCCGCCGTCTTGCTCGATGTCTTGCAGTTCATGGTAAGCGTCATTCCTTTCCTGAGACCGGATATGGTGATTTTCATCACCTTGTTCATAGCCATGCGCTTTCCCTTGATGTCCACCCGCACAGCGTCGGCGACATCGGCCGTGACAGCCAGCCCTTTCGTAAATTCAAGTTCGGCACCGTTGGCTCTCAACGGCTCCGCGGCGTATGTCGTCCTGTTCTTGTACCTGTCGTTGCTGCTACTCAACTCGTGCTCCCAACCGGCGGCATCGGCAGCCAGATTGGCCTTGTCGGCACCGCTCACATACGAGAAATCCCATGTCTGCGCCACCGCCATATATGGCATGAGCATCATCAACAGCATGGCCGCACCGTATATAATAGTAGTATGTATATGTCTTTTCATGATTGCGGGTTATTTGATTATCATTTTCTTTCCATTCACGATATATACGCCTTTTGGCAACCCCTCGGGCGAGTCTCCGGCATACTGTCCGCCGATGGTATATATCCTGCGGGCGGTACTGCCCGATGCGGCATCCACATCGCTGATCGACGTGTCTTCGGCATCGTAAGATAAGGTTATGTTCACCTGGGACATGTCTGCGGCCATCGTCCTGCCGTCGTCAAAGAGCAGCGCGGCGTTGTCGCCATCAAATGTAATACGTGTCACAAACCCTTCTACGGCAGAGCCGCCCACGGTGACTGTCCCGCCGGTATCGGCCTGTCCCGCAAGGGCAAGCATGGCGAGACATGATGAAAGCATGTAATTCTTTTTCATACAGGTTAATGTTAAATAGATTGTCAAAAAACAGTTTACCTGACAAATATACGTCATTTAAATTGATATATTTACATAATATAATAAGTTTCTGCACGCAAACGATTACGCCTCGCCAATATTCTTTCACAAACAACAGTTATACGCCATATCGCTTACACAACGTTGCCATGCGGCCTGATCAGACATGTACCAACAGGGAGCATCCCGTCCTTTCAGGAATAATATTTACAAAACGCTATCCATATTTCGCCCGTTTCAAAATTAAAAGCCAAAGGCCGGAAATAGGCGAATTATGAGCCGCCTTCCGCAAGTGTCTGTGCGTCAACCCAATACATCTACCGCACCTACATCCCCTACCAAACCAACCACACCTACCCTCACGAATTTTTCCATTCAGCGTCCCGTTGCCTCGCATTCAGACGCTAAACGCAAGCCAACGGGACGCCGAACGCGACGCGATTAGCTACCGAACGCACTCCAACGGGCATCCCGTTGCGGAAAAAACACCGCTTCCCGTCTATGGTGAAAAGCGGCATATCGCATTGCATATAGCGGTGCGTATCGTATTCGTTCTCTGTTTCAACAGAAAACAAAGTGTTAAATACGTGACTTTATCATTACATTTTCCTACCATGCCACCATGAACACGCACATTGGCACGGTAGGCACTGGCATAAAAAATCATAGATTCAGGAAAAGGACCCATATCATTTACAGGGCTCGCTATGTGTTTTCTATAGTCCCAAACACGCCGTATTGCGGATTATTCGGAAATATTTGAAAAAATACGCCTTTTTTAAATCTATTTTCGTTTCTTTGCGTCTGTAAAAGTAGAAGCGCCTTAAAAAAACAACGAACACCGAAAACAGATGAGCACCGACAGCGAACATCACATGAAAAGGTTCGAGAGCCTCATTGCCGAACGGCAAGACTGGCTGTTCCGATTTGCATATATGCGCGTCGGGCGGCGTGAAGACGCCGAAGACATAGTGCAGGAGGTGTTCATGTCGATATTCTGCAAGATGAAGAAAGACAAGGACATCAAAGACATCGACCGTTATATGATAAGGAGCGTAAGCAACGCCTGCACCGACTATCACCGGCGGCGGAAGCAGAACCACATACAGATAGACGACATGCGGGACATCCCCGTGACCGAGACCGACCGGCAGATACACGATGAGTTCACGAGAATTAACCGCCTGCTCGACTCCCTTCCGCCCGAACAGGCGGAGACCGTGAGGCTGAAATGCTACGACAACCTTACCTTCCGGCAGATAGCCGAACTCACGGAAGTACCCGAAGCGACCGTAAAGTCGCGCTACCGATACGCAATCACGCATATACAACAACGATTAAGAAAGGAGCACAACAATGAAGGATAACCGCTATGACTTTAAGGACGTGGAGCAATTGCTCGGTCCGCGGTGCGATTTTCACGCATCGGAAGACCTCAAAGAGAAGATTACAGACAGGGCAAGGCGCATGGCCAAGCCCCGGCGGGCACACCTCATGCCGTGGATTGCCGCAGCCTGCGCGGCCGGAATACTCGTGATATTCCTCACGCCGCCCAAGAACGGCGACACCGCCACGGCCCGGAAAGCACCGGTGACAGACACCGTAAGCGCGCAACCGCCACGGCAGCCGGCACCGACGGCAGACATACGGAAAGAAAACAACCTGACGGCCACGGCCTCACCGGCCGTAAAGAAAAAGCCGGCGCCGAAGCGCTCGGAAACCCGAACGCCACACACCAGCAGCGACAGCAGACAGGCCGAGGCACCCGCCAAGGCCGCAAGACGGAATATCACCGGGCCGATGCCTGCGGCAATAAGCATGGACGGAGCCTCACCGGACAGGATAATATCCGAGGCTGACCTGCCAATCACCAACCGGGAGAACTTCGAGTACACGGCCGAGGAAATAGAACAGATAAGGCGGCTGTCAGCGAAAGCCTGTCTGGCAAGGATGAGACTGGAAGTGGAAATAGCGAAGTACAACATGGAACAAATGGCAAACATATAACGGGAGCCTGTAATTTAATTAAAAAACAACTAAAACAATATTGATATGAAAAAGACAATCATCATGCTGCTCATCGCTTGCGGCATAAGCATGGCGGCAAGTTCGGCGGAGGTTAACGCACCGGCAAAAGTGCCCGAGAACCTGAAAAAGGCCCTTAACAACCTTTGCACGAAAGGCGGCAACGAGAAAGCCATGTCCGTAAAGAAAGACGTCGACCCGAATACCGGCTTGCTGAAAGAGATGTATAAGGGAACAAGCATCACGGTAAAAGCCGGCGACAAGCTGCTGCAAAAAGTCATAGAGGCATTCGAGAAAGACAAGGACTGCGGCTACCAGTATATCCACATAGCCCCGGGCGACAAGCCGAATGAAGTGATCAGCATGGGCAGCGGGCAGCTGGTATTGCGCGAGAAACCGGGAGACGAACTGTGGATGCTCAACACCAAAAATCCCGACAACCCGTCGCTGCGTGACTGCTATGCGCTCGTGCTCGACAACGGGAAAGACGTAAGGAAAGGAAAGATATTCATAATCACCTCTGCCCGCCCCGACATTGAAAATGATAAAGAAATCAAATACAACGGCTACATAACCTATCCGGGAATAACTCCCGCGGCCGGCGTAACGAAGAGAAGCGGCAAGTTTGTCATCGAGGGCACCGTAGACGAAGCCATTGCCGACTCGTGCTACAACATTTACATTGCCGACGACGATGACGTGATAGCCGACAACGACATTGTCGCGTGTGTACCGGTGGTGAACAAGAAGTTCCGTTTCGAGACAGAACTCGACAATATCAAATCCGGCCGCATACGTGCCATATTCCCGGGCAACGAGCTTTGCACGGCATGGATAGACATATACTTCATTCCCGACTTTACGGTCTACATGACGGTACATAACGGTCACTATAACATACAAAACCAAGGGGAATACTCCCGCATAGTGAACGAATACATTAACAGGCGCAACAACACCGGCGGCATCGTCCCGGTAGTGAAAGACAAGGAGTCGGATGAAGAAAAAATGAACAAGATGAGAGCATCGATAATACTTTACAGAAATATGATTTCCGACATAAAAGATCAGATTAGGAACATCCGCAGCGGCATGGAAGCCGGCCACGACAACAAAAAGACAGCACAGAAACACATCGACCGGCTGCACCAACAGATGGAAGACATAATGAAAAAGATGCAGTCGCTAATAGACAAGTTTGCCGAAAGCATCGACGAATAGAAAAAAGACATGGCAAACGCCGTATGGCAGACGCGGGACAACCGACGTAAAACAGATTAAACGGACGAGAGGTAAAAGGTGGTCGGGGCACCACTTTTTACCTCTTGTCCGTTTAATAACATTTGCATTTTTCCGAATTTCACATCCGTCATTTCACATTTACGCATCCGACATGATCAAAACTCCGATTATTTTCAGTAATTTTGCAGCGTAACCAAACAAAACAAGGCAATGATATTACTCAGTTTTGACACCGAAGAGTTTGACGTTCCGCGCGAGCATGGGGTGGACTTCACGCTCGAAGAGGGCATGAAAGTATCCGTGGAGGGTACGCGCCGCATACTCGACTGCCTGAAAGAAAACGGAGTTAAAGCGACGTTCTTCTGCACATCAAACTTCGCGGAGAACGCTCCCCAAACCATACGGCGCATCATCGAAGAGGGACACGAGGTGGCATGCCACGGTTGCGACCACTGGAAACCGGCGGCCACAGACGTGGAACGCTCCAAGAGGATACTCGAAAAAATCACCGGACTGACGATGAACGGCTACCGGCAGCCGAGAATGTTCCCCGTGAGCGACAGCGAACTGACCCGCATGGGGTATAAATACAACTCGTCGTTAAATCCCGCTTTCATTCCCGGCAGATACATGCACCTGTCTGCCCCGCGCACGTATTTCATGCGCGACGGCGTGATGCAGATACCGGCCTCGGTCACACCGTGGCTCCGCTTCCCGCTCTTCTGGCTCTCGCTGCACAACCTGCCCGAGCGGTTATACCACTCGCTCACGCGCCGTGTGCTGCGCCACGACGGGTATTTCGTGACCTACTTCCACCCGTGGGAGTTCTACGACCTTAAAGAACACCCGGAGTTCCGTATGCCGTTCATCATCCGCAACAACAGCGGGCGCCGCATGACGGAACGTCTCGACAGGCTCGTCAAGATGCTCAAAGCAGACGGACGGCAATTCGTCACATACACCGAGTTCGTGAATTTAAAAACAAACCGATCATGACCAAACTGGCAATAGTGTCTCCCTGCTATAACGAGGAGGAAGTGCTCGAAAGCTCTGCCCGCCGGCTGACGGACCTGTTAGACAGCCTCACGGCGTCGGGAGAAATCGGCGTAGACAGCTTCGTGCTCTTCGTGAACGACGGAAGCCGTGACAGCACATGGCAAATCATCGAGCGGCTGCACGCCGCCGACAACAGGATAAAAGGCCTCAACCTCGCCCGCAACGTGGGCCACCAGAACGCGCTTATGGCCGGATTGATGTCGGCTCGGCGCAGAGCCGACATTGTTGTCAGCGTCGACGCTGACCTGCAAGACGATCTCGATGCCATTCCCCGCATGATAAAGCTCTTCAAGGAGGGCAACGACATAGTCTACGGAGTAAAGGTGAAGCGTGACGCCGACCCGCTGATGAAACGCCTCTCGGCAGTGACGTTCTACAAACTGCAAAGCGGCATGGGCGTGGAATGTATATACAACCATGCCGACTTCAGGCTGATGAGCCGCCGGGCGCTCGACATGCTGGCCGGATACGGCGAACGAAATGTTTACCTGCGCGGCCTCATCCCGCTGATAGGACTGCAATCGGCAACGGTAGACGACGTGATAAGCGAGCGTGAGGCCGGCTCGTCGAAATACACACTGGGCAAGATGCTCGGCCTGGCGCTCGACGGAATAACGTCGTTCTCGGTAAAACCGATATACGGCATTGTGTGGCTCGGCGTGGTATTCATAATCATCAGCATGCTGATAGGCATCTATGTGCTGCACGCACTCATCACGGGAACGGCCGTGCCCGGATGGTCATCGCTGATACTTAGTATATGGTTTGTAGGCGGAATAGTGCTCATCTCGATAGGTGTCATAGGCGTTTACATAGGAAAAATATACAAAGAGGTAAAGAACAGGCCGCTATATAACATCAAGGAGACACTCGACTGAGAACCGGGAACAGGCATATCGGTAACAGACAACAAAACCGGCGGAAGATGAAAGAAAGCGCGAAAGGGAAAATCAGGACCGAGTTCTGGCGGATATTCCGCTTCGGGGTGACGGGCACTGTGTCGTCGCTCATTCACTATGTGATATACTGCGTGGCGCTGTCGATACTCAACCCCACGCTGTCATACACCGCCGGCTATCTCGTCGGACTGGTATGCAACTACGGCATGACCACGTTTTTCACGTTCAGGCAACAGCCGTCGAAGAAAAACGCAGCTGGATTCGCGGCAAGCCACGCGCTCAACTATCTGCTCGAAATAGCGTTGCTTCACGCATTCTTCATACTCGGAGCGGGCGAACTGATGGCTCCCGTGCTGGTGATGATAGTGGTGGTGCCTATAAACTTCCTCATCCTCCACTTCGTCTACCTGCACAAGCGCAAGGCCTGAAGCGAGAATATCAGCTCCCGTATAGTGGCAACGGCAGTCTCGCCGGCGGCATGAGCCACGACAAAACAATCGTCTCTTACTTCTATACGAACATCGGCAGGCTGACATCCCGCAACGCCGATGCCGTTTCTTTTCAACGCCTTCACCGCCATCTTGCGGCGCACGGTGTCGGCACCGAGAACAGTCACGAATGTGGCTATCGGCGTGTCGGCACGAAACAACCCCGTATCGGTATCGAAAGAGATGCCCCGCCCGGCAAAGAACTCCGACAGGCTGCCGTCTATCGACAGGTCTTCGGGAGTGCCGCTTACAATGCCCCGGCCACGCTCCATGAGCCATACGGTGTCCGATATCTGAAGAGCCAGTTCGAGATCGTGTGTCGACATGAATATCGTCTTGCCCGTCTCGCGGCTCACACGGTGCAGCAACCGCATGGTGTCCACCTTGCTCGGAAAGTCGAGAAAGGCCGTAGGCTCGTCAAGGATGATTATCGGTGTCTGCTGGGCTATGGCCTTGGCTATCATCGTCTTCTGCCGCTCTCCGTCGCTGAGGGTGTCTGTCATGCGGCCGGAAAGTTCCTCTATGCCCGTCATGGCTATCGCACGGTCAACGATTTCGAGATCGTCGGTACTGTATGTACCCCAAAATCCGGTATAGGGCGAACGACCCAAAGCCACCAACTCGCGCACCGTCATATTGCTTATATCGGGTTTCTCGGTGAGAACCACGCCGATATGGCGCGCCAGTTCCCTGTCCTTAAATCCGGTGATGTCTCTCCCGTCAACAATCACCGTGCCGCCGAGCTTCGGCAGAAAGGCCGACAGCGTGCGCAGCAGCGTGCTCTTGCCCACGCCGTTGGCACCGAGCAGGCATGTCAACTCACCGGCACGTATCTCTCCGTTGAGGTCTTTCGCCACTGTTTTCGATGTCGCTCCCGTGCGGTATCCTATGGTGAGGTCTTTGAGAGTAATGGTCATTGATGCTTTATTATGATTCCGATCGGTTCTTTCAAGATATAAAAAAACAAACAAACTTGTTTTTCGCCATCTCATTCGGACTATATTATGCTCTGCAAAGTTAGTGATAAATATCTATTACCAAATGCTGCCGACCGATATTTTTTTCCTATTTTGCCATTTCCCGGCCATTGCAAGACTCAGGCCACGCACAGGCACGCATCAATGAGGCGAAAACGGCATTCCCGCCAAGCAGCGCCGGATTGCCCGTGATTATCATCTGACGGCGGGCACGGGTGACGGCCACGTTCAGTTTACGGTCTATCACACGGCCGTTCTCGATGAAAGTGTTGGCAGTGAGGAATGCCAGCTGGCTGCGGCGATGCACGGTGAACGAATATATTATCACATCGCGCTGACTACCCTGAAATCTCTCCACCGTATCAATGGATATCCGGTCAAGGGCCGATATGCCGAGAGCGGCCAGCCTACGGCGTATCATGGCTATCTGATTGCGGTAAGGCACAATGACTCCTATCGTCTTATCAGGGTCGAAGCGCTCTCCGTAGAAGCGATATATGCGACGCACGATGTCGGCCGCCATGTCGGCCTCGGCCACATTCACCTTGTCGGAAAGCCGGCCAGCGTTGTCATCCTCAACAGGGATGAATATCATTCTACGTACTTTCAAAAGTCCGTCCATGGCATCCTCTGCCGGAAGGTCATAACCGAGCGAGGCCTCAAGCTGGTGAGAAAGGGGCACAGGCCGCAGGTTCTCCCCGGTGTAGAACATGGTTTCGGCAAACCGCGCCACATCAGGGTGCATACGGCCCTGCCTGTCCAAAAGTCCGACAAAACACTTACGGCCGCCGCGCCGCTCTATGTTCATCAATCGCTCGAACAACGAGTTTCGGCAGTCGGTCAGCCCGATGCCATGAAGCAGAGGGTCGTCTACCCGCGAATCCGTTTCACTTTGCTGAACCACGGCAGGTAACTGCTTATGGTCTCCCACAAGAATAAAGCGGTCTATGCAGCAACGTCCCGCTCCGTCGTGCGCCGACAATATGCCTATAAGCGCCGGTTCGAGTATCTGCGACGCCTCGTCGACAATGGCAAGGGAGAAGTGTTTCAGGCCAAACACGGATGGACGCGACTGCAACATTGACGTGGTACCGACAATGACAGCAACCGAACGCACGGCATCGCGCATATTCTCCACGGTATCGAGACCGCCGACGGCATTCTCAAAAAGCCTGTCACGGAAGCGTTCGTCACACGAACTCTCGCCGCCTATACGCAAAAATCCTATTCCCGCATCATTCAGCATAGCGCAAATCTCGTCTACCGCCATATTGGTATACGCAGTGAGAAGCACTCCGCATGTACCCCTGGCAATCTCTTCCTCTACCATGAAACGCAGAGCCATGGACGTCTTGCCTGTTCCCGGAGGACCGACAAGCAGGAAAAAGTCTTGCGAACGGAAAGCGGAAAGCAGCACTTGATCGTAGTGAGGGTGGTATTTCCTGGTAAGACAGACAGTGTTGTCAGACACCGGTTCACGACGGCCGAGCAACAGGCTGCGCCGCTCTTCGGGCGCAGTAATAAATGTATGCAGAGCACGTATGGCACACGATGTTCCTGAATCGCTTGCCATGTGCTCCATGGCAAATGTCTTGCCATCGAACAAAGACGCGCTTCTCTGCCTGTTTACAAGCCTTACCGTAACATCATTGCCGCCCAGCCGCTCCACCGTGGCGGTATGCAGCAGACTGCCGCACACATCAGGCTCACGGTCATAGCCGTATATATACACCATGTCGCCGCGTCTGAAATTAGGCATGAAGTCATCTCCCTGATCGGGATAAGAGAATGTCAGTGTTTTAAATGTCTGCCCGTTGTCTTCCGATGTGCCGGCATCCGCAATCCTCATGCCGGTTATAATGTTTCCCATCTCCTGCTTTTTGTATACAGGCAAGTTCCAAAGGTCGGCGGCACTCCTTGTTATTTCCTCGAAACCACCGGTCTTTGCGACAAGCTGTTCGCGATACACGAAAGTCATCATACGCTCGAAGTACGCCCGTTCGAGCGGCGGCATGGCATGCAACGGATCCGTAACCTCCTCAGTCTGCGGACGGATGTAAAGCTCGAAAAACCTGTTTTTCATCCCACGTTCGTTGATTGTATCTGCCGACAGATGACGCAATATATTGCCGATACCGCCCCGAGCGACAAACAACTCGCCCGCTACAATACGGTTGCGCAAGGCTATGGCTTCGTTGAACAGTGCATGGAAATAGTTGACATAAAGCAGACCGTCACGTGCCGGATAACCCGAATAGAGCAAAAAGGACGATATGTCACGGTCTTTAAGCCCGAAATTACAACGTAACACGCCAAAGTAAAGAAGCAATTGGACGTAGTGTGGTTCGAGATGGGAAATGCTGTCTTTCGGTGAGCGCAAAGAGTGTACCGCAGAAGAAGAAGCTGAAGACCCGTCATTATGCTCCCCGCGACACCTTATGCCGCTATTCCCCATAAGCCGACCACCGCCCGAAAGCAAACTTTCTATCTTTCCGTTTCTTCCGGACTTCTGCTCCACAAGCAATTGAAGATCGGCTGTCATGAGGTCTACACGCCCCTGAATGCCGAGACGTTCGCACACAAAAGACGGCTCCACCACTACCTTCGAAATGTCGAACGGCCGCCGGCGGCCGTTCGCATCTCTACCGAACAAAGCCCCGACAGCCTGTTTTATGTTTTCGGCCTGCAAGCGGGCCTTGTCTTTCAAGTCCGCCATGCTTAAAGAACCGTCGGCACAAAACGACAGCGACCGCTGCCGGCAAAAACCGGAAAATATTTCCTTGAAATCGAAACCGGCATCGTTCAATACACCGTCGAGAATATCTCCGGCAAGATTTCCCAGTTGTATAGCCTGGGAAGAGACCTTCTTCCGCATCCTGTTGATAGTGTATGCAAGAGGATGATGGCCGTAGTCAGTGAAACAAGCGGCCACAGAGCTGATGTCGACAAGAAAGTCTGGCTCTACCACTATCAGTCCCGGCGTTATCATGTCTCCCGATGTACGACAGTCAAGCAGGTTCAGTTGCATTCCGGGACGCAGCAGTTTTCGCAAATAAGACATATCCACACCATGGTCCTTGCTGCCATAGCCCACTCCCACCGTATGCCCTCCGTCGGCGCTGTCTGTGACAACAACAATCCTTTCGCTGTCGAATTCGACAACAACGCAGCGAATATAGGGAAGGTCTACGGCCGTATTGACGGCACGTTTGCGCCCTATGCGCGGTATGACGGCAGTGAGACGCGACGGAATATCAACCCCGAAGACAGCGGAAACGAACACGCAAAGAGCACGGATATCGTACATCAAGTCTTCATCAGGAATAATATCCTTACTGTTGGAATGACGCCGGGCGGTCTGTATCTCCCTGCGGTCATCCTCGGAAACGCCATACATACGGCACAGACGGTCTACCTGGGAGAACACGTTTCCGAAGCCCGAACCTTCCGGTGATGCCGCAGCGCATGCCATTACAAGCGTCTCACGCATACGCATATTCACGGTAATACCCTGCCGCCCGCAAGCAACGGCCATTTCATGACAACTGTCGAACAATTCTTCGGGAGTGACAACATTCATAAATGCAAAGATACGAAAAACAAGACAATAACGTAAACAAGAAAAGACAACTTTATATTCACAACCGTTTTATCGTGGCATAAGACAGCAATATCGTTTCGTTTACATCCCATGCTTGATGGCAAACAATTCTCCGCGCCATGGCACGGGACAACAATACCTTTTTGTCTGCATCCAAATAAAAAAAACGTTACATTCCGAAATACAGGCCATATTGTTTCATTACCGTTATATACAACCGGTTTATGGACACTGGCGTCATACGGCACAATCCATACCGCATCAGACAGTCACACGGCATAAATACGTGACTACAAGTCAAAAAATACTTTATAATATTGCCGAAACGAGCCTTTTGTTATAACTTTACCACACATTTGAGATCTATTATCATTATTGACAACAAGAAAACAATAACATGGGAAGAAAGAAAATCACACTGCTCACAGGTGCCGGAATGTCGGCAGAAAGCGGAATAAGCACGTTCAGGGACGCAGGCGGACTATGGAACAAATATCCAGTCCAACAGGTAGCATCGCACGAGGGATGGCTCGCCGACCCCGAACTGGTGACAGAGTTTTACAACTCGCGACGGGCCGAACTGATAAAGACAAGCCCGAACGACGGCCACAGGCTGGTGGCGGAATTGGAACGTGACTATGACGTGACTGTTGTCACCCAAAACGTGGATAATCTGCACGAGCAGGCCGGTTCGTCGGAAGTGATACATCTGCACGGCGAACTGATGAAGATGTGTTCAAGCCGCGACGTTGACAATCCGCGGTTTCATGTGACCCTCACGGCAGACAACTATCGTGTGGAACCCGGTACAACGGCCGGTGACGGCTCATTACTGCGCCCCTTCATTGTTTTCTTCGGCGAAAGCGTACCTATGATAAGCATCGCCGCCGACAAAGCGGCCGAGGCAGACATATTCATCATCATCGGCACGTCACTCAACGTATATCCGGCGGCCGGACTGGTGGATTTCGTAAGACGGGGAGTTCCCATATATCTGATAGACCCCAAACCTGTAGCCGCACCATCGAGATCAAACATTACCCACATACACAAAGGCGCGTCGGAAGGCATGCGGGAACTTATGAATATATTGGCGACAAGCACTGAATGATGTTCAGAATAAGAATTGAACTGCCAACGGGCATGGAAAAACTGCCGGACAGGGAACTCGTGATAAGAATAGACGATGACAACGGACTCTGCATACGGCCTAAAAGCACGAGAAGCAAGTCGGATGAGCGCCTGCTCCCATTTATGAGAAACATAACAGAAGAACTGCTTGCCGAGGGACGGGAACGAACCGCCGAGACATACATGAGCACCTTACGTAGTTTCAAGGAGTTCATGAACGGCAAGGACATAGCCATCGGAAACATTACCTGCGACACGACAAAAAGATACGAACAGTTCCTACGGCAAAAAGGGCTGAGCCTCAATACCGTATCATTCTACATGCGGGTGCTGCGCGCTGTGTACAATAAGGCTGTAATAAAGGGAAAAGCCATTGACATAAAACCATTCAGAAACGTATATACGGGCATCGCCAAAACCCGCAAGCGGGCACTCACCATAGAGGCGCTTAGGGCAATGAAGCGTCTCGAGCCGAAATCGGATGCGATGGCATTCGCAAGAGACATGTTTATGTTCAGTCTATACACCAGAGGAATGTCGTTTGCCGACATGGCCGCGCTGCGGCATTCGAACATCCGAAACGGTGAACTTGTATACACGAGAAAGAAAACAGGACAGCGCATAAGGGTTAAATGGGAAAAATGTATGCAGGACATAGTGGAACGTCACTACAGCAGGCATAAAGAAAAAGTGCCGGGGAACGATGATCTCCTCCTGCCGATAGCCGTAGACCCGAAAACAGGAAGGCTGCGACGGTATAAAAGCGTGCAATGGAAGGTGAACTACCAACTCAAAAACATTGCCGCCATACTCGGAATAACCAATGGCATCACCATGTATGCCGCGCGGCACTCATGGGCCAGCATGGCAAAGAACATGAACATACCACTTTATGTGATAAGCGACAGTATGGGACATCACTCACAAAACACCACACTAATATATCTGGACACGATAGACCCAGAAGTAATTGACCGTGCCAACATGAAAATAATAAAAGCGATATGACGCATCCGGCATGTAATTCATATATCATCAAAAAGAAAAAGAGGATGCCGCACAACACCAACAGCCGAAACGTACTCTTACTATACGAATCAAATGTTATCCCGAACAATTAAAATCAGGTAGTACCGATGAGTATACTTCCCAAATGATTCTCATGTGTCTATAAACCTTTCTTTAAAGGTTTTCTTTTCACGACTCCAAATCTCTTGCAGAGTTTTACTTTTCGACGCAGAAACGGCCGGCAATCGAATGAAAACGATTGCCGGCCGTTTTTTATGCCGATGAATTATCGTCTTTATTTCACGTACTCCGCGAAATCCGTCAGTTTCATATCGCCTTTGCGCGCCAATGTATCGTGCATGGCGAACGCCGCCGACAGACAGTGCTTCGTATGACCGCCGGACGACAGTTTGAGATAGTCCCAAAGCAACTGGCGATAGTCGGGATGAGCACAGTTTTCGATAATGCACTGCGCCCGCTGCATCGGGCTTTTGCCTCTCAAGTCGGCCACGCCCTGCTCTGTCACTATAACGTTCACGTCGTGCTCCGTATGGTCATGATGGCTCACCATAGGCACGATAGAACTTATCATGCCGCCCTTCGCCACGCTCGGACAAGTGAAAATGGATATGTACGCATTGCGCTCGAAGTCTCCCGAACCGCCAATTCCGTTCATCATCTTCACGCCGCTGATATGGGTCGAGTTGGCGTTTCCGTATATGTCGCACTCCAATGCCGTGTTGATGGCAATCACGCCGAGACGGCGTATAAGCTCGGGAGAGTTCGAAATCTCGCTCTGCCGCAGCGTAAGGTGATTCTTGAAGTAATCTATATTGTCGTAGACCTTCATCAGACTGTCGTTCGTCACTGTGAGAGAGCATGCCGACGCCTCCTTCACACGGCCTTCAAGCATCATGTCTACCACGGCGTCTTGCAGCACCTCGGTGAATATGTTGAAGTCGGGCACGTTCTTGTCCTGGCTCAGCGCGGCGAGAATGGCGTTTGCAGTAGAGCCGACACCGCTCTGCAACGGCAGGAACGACTGCGGTATGATACCGCGCTTCATGTCGGCCACGAGGAACTCGGCCACGTTCATGCCTATCTGTGTAGTCACAGGATCAAGATCCTTGAAAGCGCGGGCCTCGTCGGGTATATGGCATTCCACCACTCCCACGATTTTGCTTGCGTCTATCTCCACGTATGGCGTGCCTATACGGTCGCTCACTCCCGTGATTGGAACAGGCTGGCGCAGCGGCGGGTCTTGCAGCTCGTATACGTCGTGCAGATACTTGGCGCCGGCACTGTGGAAAGAGTTCAGTTCGAGAATGACATGCTTGGCTAGCCGGGCGGCCGTCGGGCTGATACCTCCCGCCGACGTAAGATAAGCCTTGCACGTGGTCTCTCCCTCCTCTATGTCACACACCTCGAGTATCGCCCAGTCCACCTGTCCCATGAATCCGTAACGCAGTTCTTGTGCCATCTGGCTCAGGTGTATGTCGTTATATGCTATCTCGCCCATGTTGACGTGCTTGCGGAAATCGGGGTTCGTGGTATACGGAGCGCGGTATTTTATCGCCATGGCGTTTGCCAGGTCGCCATCGGTGCTCTGTCCGGTAGACGCTCCGGTGAACAGACCCACTTTAAACTCACGTCCGGCCTCATGCTCGGCCACGGCTATTTTAGCCAGTTCCTTAGTCACGGCCTTTGCCGTTCCCGAGGGTGTAAATCCGCTGAGAGCCAGGTTTTCTCCGTTTTTAATCAACGCTGCTGCTTCGGCAGCGGTCATGCGTGTGTATGCCATTTTGGTTTTATTGTTTTGTTTGTTATTCACTAATGTATATAAGCGAATGCAAAATTACTGAAAATCAGTCTTATGGCAAAACAAATCACCGTGTTTTATTTCCTCGTTTGCCCATTTTACCGTATCTTTGCAGGCGGAAAAAGCAATTATAAAGCCAAAAAGCGATGGAACAGAAACTTTTGATATACAACACTCTCAGTCGCCGCAAAGAGCCGTTCACAGCACAGCACGCCCCCAACGTAGGCATGTATGTATGCGGCCCGACGGTATACGGCGACCCGCATCTGGGCCATGCCCGCCCGGCAATAACGTTCGACACGGTGTTCCGCTACCTGCGGCACTTAGGCTACAAGGTGCGCTACGTGCGAAACATCACCGATGTGGGGCACCTCGAACACGACGCCGACGAGGGCGATGACAAGATAGCCAAGAAAGCGAGACTCGAACAGCTCGAACCGATGGAGATAGCCCAACACTACACCAACCGCTATCACGACGCCATGGAAGCGCTCAACGTGCTGCCCCCGAGCATTGAGCCGCACGCCACGGGACACATCATCGAGCAACAAGAACTCGTAAGGCGGATAATAGACAACGGATATGCCTACGAGAGCAACGGTTCGGTGTACTTCGACATCGAGAAATACAACGGAGACCACCGCTACGGAATACTCTCCGGACGCAATCTCGACGACGTGATAAACGCCAGCCGCGAGCTCGACGGCGTGGGAGAGAAGCGCAACCAGGTGGACTTCGCCCTCTGGAAGAAAGCGCAGCCCGAGCACATCATGCGTTGGCCGAGCCCGTGGAGCGACGGATTTCCGGGATGGCACTGCGAATGCACGGCCATGGGACGCAAGTATCTTGGCGAGAGCTTCGACATACACGGCGGCGGAATGGACCTCGTGTTCCCGCATCACGAGTGCGAGATAGCGCAGGCGGTGGCCGCATACGGCAAGCCGATGGTGCGCTACTGGATGCACAACAACATGATAACCATCAACGGGCAGAAGATGGGCAAGAGCCTCGGCAACTTCATCACCCTCGAACAGTTCTTCACCGGAGACCACAAGAGCCTCGAAAAGGCATACAGTCCAATGACGATACGCTTCTTCATCCTGTCGGCACACTACCGCGGAACGGTCGACTTCTCGAACGACGCGCTCAAAGCGAGCGAGAAAGGCCTTGAAAGACTGATGAACGGACTGGCCGACCTCGAACGCATCCAACCGGCGGCAGAGTGCGACGAACAGACAAAGAAGACAGTGAAAGCTCTCCGTTCCAAGTGCTACGACGCCATGAACGACGACTTCGCCACGCCGCAGGTAATCAGTTACCTCTTTGAGGCGTGCGGAGTGATAAACAAGCTGATAGACCACAAAGCCTCCATCTGCGGCGAGTGCCTCGACGAACTGAAATCGGTGATGCGCCTGTTTGCCTGCGACCTGCTGGGCCTGCGCGAGGAACGCGGCAACTCGACCGACGCACGCGAGGAGGCCTACGGCAAGGTTGTAGACATGGTTCTCGACTTACGTGCCAAGGCACGCGCCGACAAAGACTGGGCCACCTGCGACCGCATACGCGACGAACTGAAAGAGGCCGGCTTCGAGGTTAAAGACACCAAAGACGGCGTGACGTGGAAGTTGAACAGATAAACAACGGAAAAAAACGTATTACATGATATGAACAGGCGGTATGCACAGTTATTGCATGCCGCCTGTTCATTTATCGGAAACGTATACCACACTTACCTCCCCCACCTGCCATGCCTGTCATAAATACCAAACCTACACTATCTACTCCCACTCTATCTTTCCATTCAGCGTCCCGTTGCAAAAAAAGCCGCTTTTCACCATCCGGCGGAAAGCGGTATTTCGCATCCTGTATATTCGGTGTGCATTGCTTTCGTTTTCTATTTCAACAGAAAACAAAGTGCCACATCCATGATATTTTATTGACAACATGATGATGTCCCGCACTCATCGTCCATCTCGCACAGGCACGCAGTCGGCTGGAAGAAATAGGGCTATGGTCTTCATCCGCACATAATCTTCCGACAGATACATCAGTCCGCCAAATGGATTGTCCGTGCCCCACGAATTTTTCATTATGAAATATCGGCGGCCCGATGAGTCACGGGCCATGCCAACAACAGCCATACTGTGATCGTCGGTGGTGTCGAAACGCTCGAAAGCGCTCTGGCGGGCAGCGGCATCAGACTGTGCACGGTAAGGGAGCACGGCCGTGCCGTCGGCAAACGAGAATCCCGGCTCACTGATATCGCCCTCCCAACATACACCACGACCATGGCTTACGGCATGCTCGAGGACGCTCATCATCGTGTCGAGCGGCAGGTTGTAGAAGCGATCGCGGTTATAGTTGTCGGGCAGTTCGAGATCTGCAAACTTATGGTAGGGATGGTGTGTGAAGCTCGTCACGGCAATATACTCGCCCGGGGCGCACACACTGCGGGCAAACTCCTGAGGAGTATACTCGGCACCAAGCATGAACACGCGCCTGGGGACAGGACCGAGATCCTCATCGGCAATGCGGCATACACGCTCCCTGACAAACCGAAGTCCCTGCCGTCCGGAGGCGGCTCCTGCGGCAATGCGGAATGCCTTGCGGCCGAGAGTGGCAAAATCAGCCCCGCCGGCATCACCATAGGCATCGTGCGGCACCAGTCCGCGGGCGGAAATGGCGTCGAGCAGCGTGTGGGCCGTGGCACGAAGACGAAGCGGCCGCACACTTCCGGCAAGATAACAACGCACGGCACTCTCCTCTATCACCTGCCTGACGGCATACTTGACAGACAGGTGAACGGAGTCGCCGCGCATGATGTGCTCCGTCTCTATGGCCGACAGCATGGCGTACGCCCAGCATACGGGGTTCGTACCCTGATGCTTCACGGGTGTATAGCCGTTGAGCGTCTCCACGGTAAAGCGGCACCCTGGCTTTTCCTGCCCGTCTTCTCCGCCGGCACACGACACACACGCCACCACGGCGGCTGCCGCCACGCACCAAACCGCACGCCGTGTGCTGTGGCGAAACATATAATACGGTTTTGTCATCAATATCTGTTTTTTGCGCAAATTTATCAATATTAATCTGAAAAATAGTGATTTTTCGTTTATATTAAGCACCGTATCAGATAAAATAATTAACTTTGTATGTTTTTAAAAACATAATACACATTATTTATAAAAATACGAAAATGGACAAACTGAGTTACGCTTTGGGTCTGGGCATCGGTCGCCAACTGGCGCAGATGGGTGCGACAGACCTCAATATCGATGACTTTGCGGCCGCTATCAAGGATGTTATAGCAGGCAATGAACTGAAAGTTTCAAACCGTGAGGCACAGACTATCGTACAGGATTACTTCGCCAAGCAGGAAGAGAAACTGCAAGCCGAAAGAGCCGAAAACGGCAAGGCAGCCAAAGAGGCCGGCGAGAAATACCTGGCTGAGAACGCCGGAAAAGACGGTGTGACTGTGTTGCCGAGCGGACTGCAATACATGGTAATCAAAGAGGGCGACGGCCGAAAGCCGAAAGCCACAGACAGCGTGCAATGCCACTACGAGGGATTTCTCACCGACGGCACACTGTTCGACAGCAGCATACAGCGCGGCGAGCCTGCGGTGTTCGGCCTGCAACAGGTAATAGCCGGATGGACAGAAGGACTTCAACTGATGAGCGAGGGTGCAAAATACCGCTTCTTCATCCCCTATATGCTGGGCTACGGCGAGTCGGGCGCAGGCCAGTCTATCCCACCGTACGCAGCGTTGATATTCGACGTGGAGCTAATCAAGGTGATGTAACACGGCATACAGTCGACAAGGAAAGGAGCAAACGGGTATCGACAGCGGACAAACAAGCCAAGGATATTACCGAAAAGACGGGGCCGGAGGCCTGTCAGATATGTTTCGGCACAATAAGGCTTACACCTCACCGCCCGTATCCGGTGCTCCGAACCATGACAAAGACTGCACACAGCCTACATCCAAACAATAATATAGAATAAATTTAAACAAGAATAAGAAAATGAAAAAACTTACATTCGTAGCCGCTATGGCCGTAGCGGCAGCCGCAATGACATCGTGCGGAAACTCAACACCGAAAGCCAACCTCAAAAACGACATCGACTCTATGAGCTACGCCATCGGTATGGCACAGACACAGGGACTCAAAGGATACCTGCAATATAACTACGGAGTGGACACGACATACATTGACGAGTTCATCAAAGGTGTGAACGACGGCGCAAACGCAGGCGACGACAAGAAAAAAACGGCATACTACGCAGGTTTGCAGGTAGGCCAGCAGATAAGCAACCAGATGGTGAAAGGCATCAACAACGAGGTGTTCGGCGATGACTCCACACAGACGATTTCACTGAAAAACCTGCTTGCAGGCTTCGTCAGCGGAACAAAAGGCGAAGGAGGTGTCATCAGCATGGAGGAGGCTTCTACGCTGGCACAGACCAAGATGCGCGCCATCAAGGCCAAGAACATGGAAAAGAAGTTTGGAGACAACAAGAAAGAAGGTGAGAAATTCCTCGCCGAGAACAAGAAAAAAGAAGGCGTACAGACCCTGCCAAGCGGCGTACAATATAAAGTGATTAAAGAAGGCAACGGCCAAATACCGGCAGACACATCACGCGTGAAAGTACATTACGAGGGCCGCACGCTCGACGGTAAGGTATTTGACAGCTCATACAAACGCGGCGAGCCGGTAAGCATGCTGTGCAACCAGGTTATAAAGGGATGGACAGACGTGCTCACACACATGCCAGCAGGCTCCGTATGGGAAGTGTATATCCCGCAGGAACTGGCTTACGCGGAGCAAGGCACACCGAACATCAAGCCTTTCAGCGCATTGATTTTCAAGATAGAACTTGTAGGAGTAAACGAGAAATAATCGGATGAGAAAGATTATAATCATAGCACTCGCCATATTGGCGAGTGCCTCTTTTAATACGGCAGAGGCCGCAAAGAAGAGCAAAAAGAAGGAAAAAACCGGAGCCATGGCACCCGTTCAACTGAAAAACGGCTCCGACTCACTCAGTTATGCGGCAGGAATGTCATTCACAAACGGACTCACGACATACCTGAAACAGGCTCACAACCTCGACGAGACATACATGGCAGACTTTCTTCGCGGCCTGAACGACATGCTCAAAGCCGACAGCGACCCGAAGATGAAAGCATACGCGGCAGGCATGGAGATAGCCGGCAGGCTGTCAGGCTCTATGGTAGAGCAGTATAAAAAGGAGTTCGCGGAGAACAACGACACTATCGTCGCCACAATTTTATACCGAGGTTTCAACGACGCTCTGCTCAACGACACTACGGTTTTCGACCTGAAAGAGGCCGAAAAACTGCTTGCCGACAAGAACGAGGCCAACAAGAGAAGGAAAGAGAACACTTATCTGGAAGTGGAGAAAAAATTCCTGGCCGAGAACGCCACGAAAGACAGTGTCATGACGACACCGAGCGGACTGCAATATAAAATCATCAAGAAAGGAACGGGCGACATACCGAAAGCCAACGACGAAGTTCTCGTACACTATGAAGGACGCCTGCTCGACGGGACAGTGTTCGACGCATCGCGCAAACACGGTGACAAACCGCTGCAATTCCGTGCCAATCAGGTCATAAAAGGATGGACCGAAGCCCTCACCATGATGCCCGTAGGCAGCAGATGGCAGCTTTTCATCCCCTACAAACTGGCTTACGGAGACCGTGCCGCCGGACAAATAAAGCCTTACAGCACGCTCATTTTCGACGTGGAGCTGGTGGGAATAAACAAGAAATAGCTCTTGTCTGAAGTTAAGGGAGTATTTATTGGAAGTTAAGGGAGTTAAAGAAGTTATCGCTCGCAAGCTCGCTAAGAAGTCAAAGGACAATACTCTTTTTAAACATTAAAAGCCGTGATTTGTATTTGAAACAAATCACGGCTTTATTAATTTTGTTATTTTGGGAAGTTAAAGAAAGTACTTTTAGAAGCTAGAAGGACTCTTTTGGAAAGTTAAGAGAGTATTTATTGGAAGTTAAGAGAGTTCTTTTTAGAAGTTAAGGGAGTTAAAGAAGCATGCTTTATAGGTTATATGATTTAAAATTTCGGTTATGGAACAGGAGAAGCTCCATTTCAAAACTTAAAGCTATTGTCCTTTGACTTCTTAGCGAGCTTGCGAGCGATAACTTCTTTAACTCCCTTAACTTCCAATAAATACTTCCCTTAACTTCCAAAAAGAACTTCCTTAATTTCTAAAAGAACTCCTTATTCCCCCTCACTGAACAACACCTGAACGACCGTCTGGCCGACCGCTTGTAACGTATTGCGGTCTATATGCGACATATCGTCATGCACAGTGTGCCACGTAGGGCCGAAGCTACTCGCCTCACATTCCGGATAATATGGGACTATATCTATCGTAGGGATGCCCGCTATTTGGTTTACCGGCACATGATCATCGGATATCATGCCACCGTTTTCCACCGGGAAATAACTGCCGAAGCCAAGAAGTTCGGCCGCATCCCATACTTTTTCCACCACGCCGGGCGCATACTGCATCGAGAACGCCTCACGGTAGAAGCGTGCTCCCTGCCCCCCTACCATGTCGAGGAGCACACCGAAACGGGGCTTATAGCCTTTGACATGCGGATTGGCAGCCCAATACTGGGCACCGAGAGCAAACGAATTGCCATCGTCCCGCACATCGCTCCACGACGGGACGCCCCAATCCTCGGCGTCGAAGCATACGAAATCGACACCGACGGAAAGGCTGTCGGCCGACGACAATAGCCGTGCCACCTCAAGCATCACCGCCACGCCGCTCGCACCGTCGTTCGCTCCGAGCACAGGCTTGCGGTGGTTTGCGCTGTCGGGGTCGTTGTCTGCCCACGGACGGGTGTCCCAATGGGCGCAAATCATGACCCGCTCTTTCCTCTCGGGCTTATGGCTCGCTATGATGTTTGTGCTCTTCAACTGCGTGCCGTCATATCCGCGCAACACCGCTTTCTGTCTTGTCACCGTCATACCGTAAGCCTCGAAACGGCCGGCAATCCACTCACCGCAACGTTCGTGGGCCTCGCTGTTCATCACACGTGGTCCGAAATCGCACTGTGCGGCACAATAAGAATATGCGCTGTCAGCATTAAACACCGGACCGCAAGGCTCAGCCGCCGACGCTCCGGCAGTATCGTTTGCCTTGTTTTTGCCGCCGCAGGCACATAAAGCGGCTGAAATAATAATGTATGCCAATAATGTTTTTATCATCACAAATATATTTTTGTTTTGTTTCCCGGCGGCAGATAACAACCGCCATGCCACTGCCGGCACCCGTTACGCCGCCGGCCACTCACTCTCTCGACCGCTGGGCGATATTCATCACCCGCAGGAAATTGCCTCCCCATATCTTCCTTATGTCGCTCTCGCTGTACCGACGCGCAAGAAGCATACGGGTGAAATTTATCAACTCGGCCGAATTGGCCAGTCCCCGTATACCTCCGTCACCATCGAAATCGGTGCCGATGCCCACATGATCGATACCCATTATCTTTACGGCATGCTCCAAATGAGCCATGGCATCGGCCACAGTGGCCTCGCCCTCACGCCTCAGGAAACCGCCGTAGAGCGTTATCTGCGCCACGCCTCCCGTACGGGCAAGGGCACGCATCTGGTCGTCTGTCAGATTGCGTGGATGATCGCACAACGCCTTCGCGCTGCTGTGACTGCACACTATCGGCACACCGCTGATGTCTATCGCATCGTAGAAACTCTTTTCCGACGCATGACTGAGGTCGACCATTATCCCGTTGCGGTTCATTTCCTTTATCACCTGCTCCCCGAAGCGGCTCACACCGCCGTGGGTATCGCATCCACGCGCACTGTCACATATGTCGTTGTCGCCGTTGTGGCACAGAGTGATATATACCACGCCGCGCTGCGCGAAGTGCTTCACGCCCGCTATGTTTCCGCCCAGCGCCAGTCCGTTCTCTATCCCCAGCATCACGGACTTGCGGTTATGCCGCTTGTCCTCGTGAAGGTCGGCCGGTGTACGGGCTATGCTGACATAGTCCTTGTTGCGCATCACGATATCTTCTATCTTGTCGAATATCATGTCGGCATACTCCGTAGGCCCGCTGACATCGAAGTCTACTTTCGACGAGAAAGTCTCGCCCATTCCGGGCTGAGGCAGATATGCCACCATTATCGTGGCGTCCTGACGGCCCTCGGTCATCTTGTGCAGGTCGACGAGCAATTGCGGGTCGCGGCTGTCAAAGCGCACGCCCCGTGGGAAAAGCATCGGGGTGTCGCAGTGGGTGTCGAGCGTGAGCACACGGTCGTGCAACCTGTGGGCACCACGATAATGCGCTGCCTGCTTCACAAGCCAGCAGAAGAGCGGAAGACCGTCTTCCATGCATTCCGGATGCCACTGCACACCCATTATAGACTTGAACTCCCTGCTCTCGATGGCCTCCACAACACCATCGGCCGCCACGGCCGTCACCCTGAACCGCTCGCCAGCCAAGGCCACGGCCTGATGGTGAAACGAGTTAACGGCGATACGCTCGCTGCCGTAAAGGGTGTGAAGAATAGAGTCGCGCTCTATCCTCACGCTGTGTGTCGGCTCGTCACGGCGTGTGTCTTGGCTATGTTTCACCCTCAGACCCGGATCGCCCGCGCCGGCGGCGTCTATGTCTTGCGCCACCTTTCCGCCCAGAGCCATTGCCAGTGTCTGTATGCCACGGCATATACCGAGCATGGGTATCTGCCTGTCGTAAGCCAGACGGGCGACAAGCAGCTCGGGAAGGTCGCGCTCGGCATTGATGCCGTGCAGGGCAGGCAACGGTTCCTCACCTGCATAAAGCGGGTTATAGTCGGCACCGCCGCTGAGCAGCAGACCGTCTATCCTGCCGAGGGTGTTCACGATCACACCCGCATCGGCCACGGGAGGGATAATCACAGGCACACCGCCCGCCGCAGCCACCGACTTGTAGTACATCTCACTCAGCCTGCAATCGGTGTCGGCATAATTGCCCGTAATGCCGATAACGGGCTTACGCTCCACTCCGGGGAAAGAGGAGTGGACATCGGCCAGACGTGCCTGCCAGTCAAAACGGTCCATGCTATACGGTTTGTTCCTCGTCTGTCATTGTACTCACGATAATGTCGCGCTTGATACTCTGTTCGAGCGATATCAGCGTCTCGGTAGCCACTACGCCGGGAATATCCTGCAAACGGCCGTTTAGTAGATCCATCAGTTGCTCGTTGTCACGGGCATACAGTTTGACAAGCATGGTATAAGGACCCGTAGTGAAGTGACACTCCACGATCTCGGGGATATGGCGCAGACGCTCCACGACCTTCTTGTACATGCTCCCTCTTTCGAGCGTTATTCCGACATAGGTGCATGTGGTATATCCGAGGCTTTTCGGACTGACGTCAAATCCGCTTCCCGTTATCACCCCTCCGTCTACCAAGTGTTGCACACGCTGGTGTATGGCAGCACGCGACACGCCGCATTCCGCAGCCACATCCTTAAAGGGTATGCGCGCGTTTTGTGACAGTATTCTAAGTATTTTCCTGTCAAGATTGTCGATTTTTTCCATTTAAATTAAGACTGTTATATTACAATATATTGGCTATACTTACAAAATGTAAGCAAAAGTAAAAACTTTAATCGAGCCGAGCAACTTATTGGAATAAAAAAAACTAAAAAAAGTATCAAAATGCTTTCATTCGGTCTTTAATTGCGGCATTTATCTCCGTTTGCCACGGCCTGACCGGCATCAAACCCGCAAATTGTAATTATAAAGTCATGAATTTAACACATTATCATTTAGTGAAATAGGATTGCGGAGACGATACCTGTCACGATATGCAACACGATATGCCGTCTATTGCAATCTGATTATTCTGCCGATATTCCGCAACGGGACACCCGTTGGAGCGCGTTTGGCCGCCGGTCGCGTCGCGTTTGGATACCCGTTGCATTCCGTTTAGCGTCTGAATGCGAGGCAACGGGACGCTGAATGGAAAAAATCGGAAGGGCAGGTGGGGTAGGTTTGGTAGGGGATGTGGGTACGACAGGTGTATTAAGCTGACGCACAGACACTTACGGAAAACAACTCATAATTCGCTTATTTCCGCCCATTGGATTTTAATTTTGAAACGGGCGAAATATGGAGAGCGTTTTGTATGATATTTTCTTAATTTGACAAAGAGGATTTTTTAAGGGCCAACGAGCCTTTATTCTTTGGGAAATACTCTAAAAGAATACCCTTAAAAAACTTATTCCAACCCACTGAAATCTATCGTTTAAAAAAATAAACAGAACTCACGTTAAATAAAATTGCATAATGATTGACATTGCCGATTATTTTGTAATTTTGCAACAATAATAACATCAGATAACACCAACGTATAATCAATGGCACAAGGTCAGGTTCAAGAGACAAGACAGGAGCAGGCACTCAAACAACTGCAAACCATCTCGCAGCAGCAACTGTTGCAGTCGCAACTCGTGGAACTGCCATTGAACCAGTTTCTCGAACGAATAAACACCGAGATGGACGACAACCCGGCTCTCGAAGCAGACACGCACGACCACGACGAAGACATGGTTCACGAAGACTATGGAGCCGACGAAGACACTACGGGAGCCGACGAAGACTTCGCCGCAAGCAAGGAACGTGAAGACCGGCAGACAGCACTCGACGAGGCGCTGAGCGGAATAGGACGCGATGACGAGGACCTGCCTGTATACCACGGCAGCGGGATGGCCACCGACGAAGAGCGTGAAGAGATCATATACGGCGACACGGTATCGTTCTACGACAGGCTGAAAGAGCAGATGGGCGAGACAGAGCTGACCGAAAGGCAAGCCGAGATAATGGAATATCTGATCGGATCGCTCGACGACGACGGACTGCTGCGCAAGAGCGCCGACTCCATTGCCGACGAGCTGGCTATATACCACGGGCTGGACATCAGCACCGAGGAGATAGACCGGGTGACGGCGATACTGCAAGAGTTTGACCCGCCGGGCATCGGCGCACGCACATTGCAGGAATGTCTGCTGCTGCAAATAGACAGACGTGACGAATCGCGCCTCAAAACACTTATGCGGACAGTGATAGGCAAATACTTCGACGAGTTTACCAAGAAGCACTGGGACAAGATAAGCGCGGCACTGAAACTGAACGACGAGCAGACCGAGGCACTGGCACGGGAACTGCGACGGCTCAATCCAAAACCCGGAGCGGCAATGGGCGAGACCGTAGGAAAGAACATACACCAGATTACACCAGACTTCGTCATCGACACGCAAGACGACGGCACCGTCACATTCACGCTCAACAGCGGGGACATCCCCGAACTGCACGTATCACAGTCTTTCGCCGACATGCTCAAAGAATATCAGGACAACAAGGCAGGCATGAGCCGGCAGATGAAGGAGGCATTGCTCTATACAAAGAAGAAGGTGGCGGCCGCACAAGGATTCATCGAGGCGGTGAAGATGCGACACCGCACGCTCACACTCACCATGAGAGCGATTATCAAATGGCAACACCGCTTTTTCGAAGAAGGCGACGAAGCGGCCCTGCGGCCGATGATACTCAAAGACATCGCCGAGAAGACGGGACTCGACCTCTCCACCATATCAAGGGTGAGCAACAGCAAATACGCCCAGACAAGGTGGGGCACTTTCCCGTTGCGCTACTTCTTCAGCGACGGATACGTGACCGAAAGCGGCGAGGAGCTGTCTACACGCGAGATAAAAGCCGCCCTGAGGGACATAATAGAGGCGGAAGACAAGAAGCGGCCGCTAAGCGACGACGCGTTGAAAGCGGAACTCAACAAGAAAGGATACCCGATAGCGCGCCGCACGGTGGCAAAATACCGTGAACAGTTGGGAATACCGATAGCGAGACTGAGGAAATGAAGAACAAAAACATCATAATAGCCGCACGCCTGATGAGCTCGGCGTTCACTCCTTTCTATCTTCCGATGGTGGGACTGATGGCTCTCTTCACGTTGAGCTACCTAAGCCTGCTGCCAATGGCATACAAGATGGTGGTGCTCTCGATAGTGGCCTTCTTCACTATCCTGCTCCCGTCGCTGCTCATACACCTGTACCGCCGCTTCCAGGGATGGACGCTAATCGAGCTTGGGCACAAGGAACGGCGCATGGTACCCTACGTAATCTCAATCATGTGCTATATCACCTGCATATATGTGATGAAAGAGATGCACATCCCCCACTTCATGGGCAGCATACTGAAAGTGGCTCTGTGCATCCAGATTGTATGTGCGCTGATGAACGCCTGGTGGAAAATCAGCACCCACACGGCAGCCATCGGCGGTGTGGCAGGCGCGCTGTTCGCTTTCGCAGAGATATTCGGCTTCAACCCTGTGTGGTGGCTCTGCGTAGTGTTCATCCTCGCCGGCATGGTAGGCACAAGCCGCATGATTCTACGCCAGCACACTCTCTCGCAGGTGACCGGCGGTTTCTGTGTGGGAGCCGTATGCTCGGCCGTCACGATACTGATATGACAGGGTCACGCCGCAATACCGCAAAATACGCCACACAGCAGCGCGCGCACCGCCAAACAACACCCTAACGGCTGCCGGGCCGTACCGCGGAGACATCAAACAACACGGCGGAAACCGTAATTGCAAAGACAAAAAAACTTAAAAAACGATACGATATGAACAATCCATTGGTTAGCATCATCATGGGCAGCACAAGCGATATGCCCGTTATGGAGAAAGCATGCAAGTTTCTCGACGAAATGCAAGTGCCCTTCGAAGTGAACGCATTGTCCGCACACCGCACCCCGGATGCAGTGGAACAGTTTGCCCGCAACGCGAAAGAGCGAGGCATAAAAGTGATAATCGCAGGTGCCGGCATGGCCGCCGCATTGCCCGGCGTGATCGCCGCCTCCACCACATTACCCGTCATCGGGGTGCCAATCAAGGGCATGCTCGACGGTCTCGACGCCATGCTCAGCATCATACAGATGCCTCCCGGAATACCCGTAGCCACGGTGGGAGTGAACGGAGCGCAAAACGCCGCCATACTGGCAGTGGAGATGATGGCGCTCGCCGATGAAGAACTGGCCGCACGCCTGGCTGAATTCAAAAACGGACTGAGAGCCAAGATAGAGAAAGCCAACGGCGATCTGGCCGAGATAAAATTCAAATACAAAACCAATTAAAGGGCAAGGAGTCTTTTTAGGAAGCTAAGGAGCTCTTTTGGGAAGTTAAGGGAGTTAAAGAAGTTATCGCTCGCAAGCTCGCTAAGAAGTTAAAGGACAATAGCTTTATGCCGTTATACGATTTAAAATCTCGGTTATTCGGTTATGAAACAGGAGAAGTTCCGTTTCAAAACTTAAAGCTATTGTCCTTTAACTTCTTAGCGAGCTTGCGAGCGATAACTTCTTTAACTCCCTTAACTTCCCAAAAGAGTTCCTTTAACTTCCCCCAAAACTACTCCTTAACTTCCTATAAAAGTTTCTTTAACTTCTAAAAAGCTCTTTCTTACGTCCTAAAAAATACCCTTGAAATTTTTATTATGGATATATTCAATTACTCCCGTCGCCGCTCTTCAGTAGTCACGATTGGCGACACACCGCTGGGAGGCGACAACCCGATACGGGTACAGTCGATGACAACCACGTCGACAAACGATACGGAAAGTTCCGTGGCACAGGCCGAACGGATTACCGACGCCGGCGGAGAATATGTCAGACTGACAACCCAGGGAGTCAAAGAGGCCGAGAACCTGAAGAACATAAGCGCCCGGTTGCGGGCCGACGGATATACGGTACCACTCGTGGCCGACGTGCATTTCAATCCGAACGTGGCCGACGTGGCCGCGTCATACGCCGAAAAGGTGCGCATCAACCCGGGAAACTATGTCGACCCGGCACGCACTTTCAAACAGTTGGAATATACCGATGACGAGTATGCCGCCGAACTGCGCAAGATCGAGGAGCGGTTCGTGCCGTTTCTCCGTATCTGCCGCGAGCACGGCACAGCCGTACGCATCGGGGTAAACCACGGCTCGCTGTCGGACCGCATCATGTCTCGCTACGGCGACACGCCCGATGGTATCGTGGAGAGCTGCATGGAGTTCCTGCGGATATGCAAGCGCGAGCGGTTCGACAATGTGGTGATATCCATCAAGGCCAGCAACACGGTGGTGATGGTGCGCTCCGTGCGCCTGCTTGCCGACACAATGGAGCGCGAGGGCATGAACTATCCGCTACACTTAGGCGTCACCGAGGCGGGCGAGGGCGAAGACGGAAGGATAAAGAGTGCCGTTGGCATCGGAGCGTTGCTTGCCGACGGTATCGGAGACACCATCCGCGTATCGCTCAGCGAGGAGCCTGAAGAGGAAATCCCCGTCGGCCGTCATCTCGTAGAATATATCGGGCGGCGGGCCGGTCACATGATGATCCCCGGCACGGAAAATGCCGCTTACGATCCGATCCGCCCCGAACGCCGGGCCACAAAGGCAGTGGCAGACATCGGCGGGACAGCCGTACCCGTGGTAATCGGCAGCAGGACTATCGGTGAGACACATGCCGATGTCTGCAAGGACATGACTCCCGACTATATATACATGGGCGGAAAACTGCCTGAGGACACAGATAGCGACACAAAGTACATAGTTGATTTCGATGTGTACAACTCATGGATTGAGAACGGCAGATTGAAGACCGGAAACGGTGAGGGAAATGATGGCAAGTATCGCGACACGCATCAATCCGCCATAAACGGCGGCCAGCCCTCTGAAACAGCTCATATATCATCGCGAAGCCAATGCGCTTCTCCCAGGCTCTTCCCTATTTTCCCGCACACCGCCATACCGTTCATCGGCATGACAGACGCCCCGTTGAAGTTTCTCGTGTTGCAATTCGGCGCGCCGGCGGAAGAATACATCGCCTGCCTGAAAGCCCACCCCGAGGTAGTGGTAGTGTGTGTGAGCAATCACGACAACCGTCTCGGCGAGCAGCGCGCGCTCATCCACGAGATGATGAACGCCGGAGTGACAAACCCGGTAGTCATCTGCCAGATGTACCGCCACACCAAAGGAGAGAAAGACGACTTCCAGCTTGAAGCCGCCGCCGACATGGGCGCACTGATGTTCGACGGACTATGCGACGGAATATGGCTCATGAACGACGGCGACCTGCCGTCGGACGACATAGACACCACCGCATTCGCCATACTTCAAGCCGCACGGTTGCGCACGTCGAAGACAGAGTATATCAGTTGTCCGGGCTGCGGACGCACGCTCTACGACCTGCGCTCCACCATCGCCCGCATCAAAGAGGCCACCAAAGACATGAAAGGCCTGAAGATCGGAATCATGGGATGTATAGTCAACGGGCCGGGCGAGATGGCCGATGCCGACTACGGATATGTGGGGGCGGGACGCGGCAAGATTTCTCTCTACCGCCGGAAAGAGTGCGTGGCAAAGAACATTCCCGAGGAAGAGGCCGTAGACCGGCTGCTCGAACTGATACACTCGGACAGGGTGTAGCCCATCGCCGGCCTGACGGCCTGTCGTGAGACGCCTTGGGATCAATATTGTTTTTCCATGCAGTCGGACCATGAGGGCCTGGCCGATGAATGCCATCCATAATAACACCGGCAGGACACACCATCCCAACAGCCATGGCGACAACTACCTGGAAGCCGGTCTCAGAAAATCGCTTATCCGGCCTATCGACTCCTTGAACTCATCGGGCTTGAAACCATGACCGGCACCACGAATGATGTGCAGACAGGCATCCTTATACACCTCTCCGGCCGCACGGCGCGAATCAGCCACAGAAACCACATTGTCCCTGTCGCCCTGAACGATAAGCACCGGACGGCCGTAACGGCCGATGGTACCGAACACATCCATATCGCGCACCTCAGTGAAGAAACGGCGTCCCATCGGCACGCCCCAAAGACGGGTGGTGTCGAGTATATCGGCCACCTCGGGATAACGCTCCGTCCAGTTGGCGGGGATACACAGTGCGGGGAACACAAGCACCAACCTGCTGATCTCCTTAGGCATGTCGGCGGCTGTGAGAGCCGAGACCAGTCCGCCCTGACTCTCGCCGATGAGCACGATGCGGTTCTTATCTACATCGGGACGGCCGCGGAAATGCCGCACGATGGCTTTCAGGTCGCTCACTTCGTCGAGCACGGACATGTTCATCGTGTTGCTGTCGCTGCGGCTGTTCAGCGAGCCGCAAGGAAAATCGAACGTATACACCTGATAGCCCAAAGCGTTCAACGCCCCGAAATAGCTTTTGCCGAACGAATGACTGCCGTTGAAACCGTGCGACACTATTGCCACGGGATGCTTGCCACGATTGTCGACCGGACGGCTCAGCACGCCGTATATCTTCCTGTCGCCGTTGGATATCCACAAATCACCGACCTGCGCAAAGGCCGCTACCGCCATATTGGCGGAAAACAACACTGATAAAAGTAGCTTTTTCATTTTATTCTAATAATTAAAGTTCATCATTTCACAATACATACTCTCCTCGCTGACTGTCACGCACGCTCAAAACCTCATCCTCGCCTGCACTTCGAGGTCGATCACGGACGAGGAATCTATCGCCTGATAACCGCTGCCGATGGTACTGCGGTCGAAATAGGCGGTATGGGCGAGACGGGCGTTGACAGTCATGCCACTCCATACGGACGCCGTGGCAAACAGCGAGCAGTGTATCCCATTGCCATGAAAAGACGGGAAACAGAACGTGTGCAGTATTCCGCTCTCATGCAGATAGACACGGCTGTCGTAGTCGTCGGTATCAAAATATGCCGCCGAAAGACTGACACTGAAACAAGGCCGCCTGTGCCCCACACGTCCCGAAAACATCCACCCCCGGCTGACATCGTCTCCGACGGCCTGAGAAAAATCGGTCTGCGCGGCACAGTTCCAGTATCCTGCCGGCCCGGCATATACAGCACTGACACGCGCCCGATGCTCTGTACGCGGAACGAGAGCCGTCTTTTGTTCATTATCACGCTCTCTCAACCGAAGCCGATAGCGGCCTCCCACAGTCCAGGCACCGGCCTTATACGATGCCGAAAGCATGTTGTCTGCCGCCTTTGACGACCCCGACACACGGTATCTCGGCCACGGGAAATAAGCGAAATCCGTATATGCCGACAGGCTCACGCGGCGGCTAATGTTCCAGTCGGCCGCCAGATACAGTCCGCTCTCGTTTCTGATGCTTCCTCCATCGCTGAAACCTCCGGCATAAAGAGACGTGTACCTGTATGAATAAAAACGCTGTACGGCGGTGAGCGACAATCCCCCCGCCACGGTCACACCTACGGTATTTATCGTGGCTATGGCACCGTGACGGTCGGTGGCCGTCTCGCCACGGAAAGTCAGGGCGCCAGCGATATATCCATAGTCCAAGCCAAGATTTACAAAATCACTTCCGGCAGCGTAATACTGACGGAAAACAGCGCCCGTCTTCGGCCTCAACTGCCTGTCGAGACGGGTATATACGGCCGTGGCGCCAACATGGATCCCGTCTGCCGAGTAAGCAGCCGTAAGTCCTGCCGCCGCTGCATGGGTATTGTTTTTCTTCGCCATCTCCTCCGGACGGCGGTGATAGCCCGACGTGATTATGGTAGCCGCCGTGCCGTCAGCGTTCAGCGTGGCGTCCATCGGACGGTGAGAGACAAACACTCCTGCCTTTATCCGTCGCGACAGACGGGCGGTTGCAGCCGCACCGCGAAAGTATCCCGCCTCGGAACGCGACGAGTGCCCCCTGATCACGGCTCCCGAACGAGACGATCCTGAAAGCGCAGCCGTCTTTCCTATGCCGAATGAGTTGCCAAGCACAAGTCCCATGCCGGTCCGGAAGCGGTATTTGCCGACGGCAATGGTCTCAAACGGCCTGATGTCACGCATCACAACATAATATGAATAGTAGTCGTATCCGGTGTTGTTACCCGCCGAGAAAAACGGTTCGCCGGCATCATGGGCGCCCACCACGCCGGCCCGCAACCGGTCGCCGCAGTCAAAATCGTACCGGAACCAGTGCTTGAAAGGATAACCGAGATATCCGTTTATATCGCCCTTACGACTGTAAAACGGTATCTTCGCCGTGGCGACAAGCGTGTGGCGGCCGTTCTTTATGCTTTCGGAAAGCGGCCGGCGGCCGTCATGGGGCGGTTCGCCGGCATATACGAGACATTCGAGCAACCTGCGGCGGACATTGTCAAGCGACGGTATCATCTGCAACTCGCCCGTTGTGCGCATCACCCCGTGACGGCCGATATACTCCTGTATGTCTTCTATCTGGCGGTCGGTGAGAAACGGCAACCGCTCAAGCCCGGTGCGCCCGGCGGCATTTATGTTTATCGGATGTTCCGCAACGGCCGACAACACATCGTGCATCTCTTCGAAAGCGGCTTCCGGTTCGTCTTCCAACGCCGCCATCTCACCCAACACCGACTCCCAGCCGGCATCCTGCTGTGCCGCCGACATCACCGGCACAAACAAGAAAAGAAGGCACAAAGCCTTCTTTTCCACATATTTTATTATCGTCAAACAGTCTTTCATAGTATTCATTGTGTCGGTTTTGCGCCGGTCTGCCGGCCTGCTTACTGTATCTTGGAGGTCATCGGTCCGCGGACACCCTTGTAACCTTTAAGAAACGCCTTGGCCGAGCCGAAACTCAAAAACATGTCGAGCCTCACGGGTATGTGGTTTGTGTCGTCTGTCACATAAAACCTTATCAGCTCATGGTTCTTTCCGTCCTCGCGCTCTATGAACGAAAACACGAGACATCTGTACTTGTCGTTGGTACCTTCCATCTTGAAAGTCTCTTTCCCTCGGTATTTCAACCACGAGTTAGCCAGATGTTTAGCGTCGCTGATAGGCATCGGGATGTTCTGCCCTTTCTTCAAATTCCCGGTGTTGAAGTTACGCGCCCGTAGGAAGATGCTCATCATGTCGTATACGCACTTCTTGTATTCCGACTCCTTACGGATATGCTGCCCGGTGTGTTCGATACGGTGTTGCCTAAGGTGGCAGTTGCCGTTCGGATAGCTGTACCACAACTCATCGACGTAGTACCTGTCGCCTTCGTGCGCCCCCTTGCGGAAATAGAGCGGCGATAGATTCATGTCGCAGTATGAAAGGAGAGTGTCGCGCATTACAAACACCTTGTCGAGTTTGTTGTTTCCGCGTGTTATCAGACTGGTGCGATACGCCTTTTTTCCTTCATACACCGACTGCACGGTGCTCATGGACGCCGTGCCCACCTTCATCCAAATGAATTTCCAGTTGAAGAACAGGTCGTAATAGAGAAACTCTCCCGACTTGAAAGCCTTGTTCTCTATACCGCACTGAGCCGATACCGTGGTGGCCGACCACCTCTGTCCGACAACGAAAAACAACGCGACAACCAACAGCAATGCCGTCTTTGTCTTCAAACGGGTCTTCATCTTGCTTATATTTTCCATGTTTTTTCTTTTTGGTTTGACAAAAGTATATATCTTTCCAGCCACCCATAGCACTATGCCCGGCCGCAGACGCTCCGCAACAAGAACACCGGCCTTTCGTCACACGGCACCACGTACCACATCACCGGACCGGCCATATTACCGGATATTGCCTTTAAGCGTTCCGGGATAAGGCTTTCCGAGCTTGGCCGCCCGGTCGGCGTTTCTGTTTCTCAGCTTCCTCTCCCTGTCTGGTTTTTGCTTCACTATGGCCCAAGGCTTCTGCCTTGCCACAGGCACCGCGGCCATATTCCAGTCATGGGTTATATCCCACTTGGCCTTGCACTCTATCTCCTTGGGATTGTAACAGACCGCCTCGGGTTGCAGATCGGCATGATAATCGCCTGTGTCCCACTTCCCGTTGCCGTTGACATCGGCGAAAGCGCGCATATAGTATTTGCCCGGCGCGAGATAGTAGAACTCGGCTGTGCCTCCGGTTACACGCGTCTGCTTGACAGGCTCGCCCGACCCGTTTAGCAATTGCACCACGAGCGTGGTGTCTTCCGTACCAGACAAGGTGACCATCAGCGAACCGAAATCATCGTTCGAGAGCACTCTTATGCCTTTCTTGACAGGCGACGACACCCGGCCGTATATGTCTTCAAAGGCAGCCGAGTCTATCTCGAGACTGTATTCAATGCCGGGACGCCACTCGGCGAGCAGCTCGTAGCCGCGCAAACGGCCCTCTATCGGCCTCAACTCGCACCGCGACCTGTACCAAAGCGTGTCTATCTTGGAGTAAAGATGGACGGCGGCTGTGTCGCAACGGGCCAAAGGCACCGGCATCTCGAATATGATTTTCCTGTCGGGCGCCATGGCCGACGGTATCTGTATGGAGGGTTCAAGAGGCTTTACAGGCATCACCGAGTCATACGGCTCTCCTTTCTTCTTTGCCTTCTCCTGCTCTTTCTGCCACTTCCCGAACTCACGCTCACGCTCTTTCTGGCGTCTCTCGTAAGACATCTTGGGCACCGCGTCTATCGTGTCGGTACGGCTGACGAGCAACCCGGTGGTGTCCGTCGTCATGTAGGTGACCTCCATCTGCAACGTATCGCGATTTACAAGGGCGGTGTCTTTGAGCCAGTAATAGACCGTGTCGAGTTTCTCGGACGACTCGACCAAGAATGCGTCCGAGGCGTCGAAGTCAAGCCCACGCACTGACGGCAGACTGTCGCTGCCCGCCGTGAAGTAGAAACCGATCTTCCTGTGGTCCTGACGTTCCGTTTTCAGAAGATAGCGGTCTGTCTGCGGAGCGGTGAAAGCCAGCAACGTTATATCGTCTGGATAATGATGGGTATAGGGCACGCGGATGATCGAGTCGATACGCAGCGAGTCGCGCCATACGGTGTCTTGCCTTATGTCGGGCTTGCTGCTCGGCTCGAACGTGGCGTGACTGAAAGCCAGCATCTCGCTCTTCTGGCTGTAAACATAGTCTCCGTCGGCGTCTTGCAGGGCATATATGCGGTATGTTCCGGGAGCCACGCCCTTGATGACGAAGCGTCCGCGGCTGTCGGTGCGGCTCACGCGCATCATCGGCCTGGTGACGAACGCCGTGTCGGACAAGTCGTCGTAAAGCCCCACGAGTATCCCTTTCACCGGTTCGAGATTGGCCGCTTCGAGCACGTTACCCGCCACCTCGAACGTATCTATGCGCTCACCGGTGGAAAAAGTGTATGTATAGTTACCCATCGGGTTGCCCTCGTTGTTGTCGCTTATTGCGTCTGAGAAGTCTATCGTGTACGTGGTGTTGGGCTTGAGGGTGTCTTTCAGTTCGATGATTATCCGCTTGCCGGCGGCTTTAATGTCGGCCGGCTCTATCTGCGGGGGCGATATCACCACTTTGTTGACGGCGTCTTCAAGCTTTATGAACTCGTCGAACGTTATGGTTATCCTCTTGCCCCACACTCCGGTTGCCTTGTCGGCAGGCGATGTGTACAACACTCTTGGCGGAGTGTCGTCATACCATCCGCCGTCGGGCTGTCCCATACGGGCGCACGACAACAGTGTGGCTACGAGCGACAACGCCAATATATGTAAATGCTTTCTGCCCATAATGATTCGTTATGCCTTGCTCTGCTCGTTGAGTGTCATCATCTGCTCCATGATGTCGCGGCTGTTGCTCAGTCGCGGTATCTTATGCTGTCCGCCCAGCTTGCCTTTCAGTTTCAGCCAGTCGTTAAACAGGTTTGGCCGTGCCTCCACTATTTCGAGATGTTGCAGGGTGATGTCCTTATAACGTTTGGCCTCGTAGTCGCTGTTAAGCTCTTGCAGGCGCCTGTCGAGCAACCCGGCGAAGCGCCCAATGTCGTCAGGCCGGCGCGTGAACTCGATGAGCCACTGGTGGCGGCACTTGGCCTTGTCGTCCATGAACACCGGCGCGGCCGTATACTCGCTGACCTCGGCTCCCGTCTCGGCGCATGCGTAGGCAAGTCCCTGCTCGGCATTGTCTACGATAAGCTCCTCGCCGAAAGCGTTGATGAAACTCTTGGTACGGCCGGTTATTATGAACTTATAAGGATTGACCGACGTGAAGCTCACCGTGTCGCCGAGCACGTAGCGCCACAGCCCGCACGAGGTGGATATCACCATGGCGTAGTTACGCCCCGTCTCAACGCCCCACAGCGGAACCACCGTCGGGTTGTCCGTGCCGAACTCGTCCATGGGTATGAACTCATAGAACACGCCGTAGTCGAGCATCAGGAGCATTGACTTGTCGGCCGGATCGTCCTGCAAGCCGAAGAAGCCCTCGCTCGCGTTGTATGTCTCCATGTAGTGCATGTCGGGCGAGGTTATCAGTTGCTCATACTGCTTGCGGTATGGCGTGAAAGCCACTCCGCCGTGGAAAAACACCTCGATGCCCGGCCAGACCTCTTCCAGATGCGTCTTGCCTGTCAGCTCCATCACCCTTGTGAGCACCGAGAGCATCCACGAAGGCACTCCGCTCAGGTTGGTGATGTTCTTGCCTGCGGTCTCCCGCGCTATGCGGTCGCGCTTGACCTCAAAGTCAGACAGCAGCGCCGTCTGCTTGCATGGCACGCGCACCAGATTTGCGAGCGGTGTGATATTCTCTATCAATATGGCGCTCAGGTCGCCCACGAGACTGTCTCTCAGATTGTAGTTCGGAGAGTGGCTTCCGCCAAGGATAAGTCCCTTCCCGTCGAACATGCGGCTCCTGGGATTGTTGCGCAGGTATATCGCCACAGCGTCCTTGCCGCCCTTGTAGTGCAGGTTTCCCAGTCCGTCGTCGCTCACGGGTATGAATTTGCTCTTGTCGTTGGTCGTCCCCGACGACTTGGCATACCACCTCACTTTTCCCGGCCACAGGATGTCGCGCTCTCCGTGACGCATCCTGTCGATGTCACCTTTCAGTTCCTCGTAAGTGTTCACGGGGGTGTTTCTCGCGAAATCATCATATCCTTTCGCGCTTCCGAAAAGGTGGTTGCGCCCATACTCGGTTTCCTTGGCATGTGCAAGAAGCCGCCTCAACACCTCGCGTTGCAGCGTCTCTCCGTCGTTTATGTGCTTTTCCAGTTCTTTCTGCCTGTGCAGGAAGACATTCCGCACTATTCCTGTTATGCTCATAATGATTGCAAAGATACGGCAAACTTTTGGAAGTAGGCCGCTTTTCACTATTTTTAAGGATAAAGCCGGAATACAGTCCTTTCTCCCGGCACATACGTTCATTATCACACAGATATATTTCTCATGTATTTTGTATTAATTATTGCATGTATTTTATCTCAATATATTCACACGTATTTTGTTTTCATAAACATATCGTTTATCATTAACAAGACACTTGGAAAAACAACATTCCGTAAAACGTAGAAAAAGGAATAAAATATTTACAAAACGCTCTCCATACTTCGCCCGTTTCAAAATTAAAATCCAATGCCCGGAAATAAGCGAATTATGAGCCGCTTTACGCAAGTGTCTGTGCGTCAGCTTAATATACCTTTCGCACCTGCCTCCCCTATCAAACCTACCCCACCTACCCTCACGAATTTTTCCATTCAGCGTCCCGTTGCCTCGCATTCAGACGCTAAACGGAATGCAACGGGACGCTGAACGCGACGCAACCGGAAACCAAACGCACTCCAACGGGCATCCCGTTGCGGAAAAAACCGCTTTTTACCATCCGTCGGAAAGCGGCATATCGCATTGCATATAGCGTTACGTATCGTCTTCATTTTCTATTCCAACAGAAAACAAAATGTTAAATCCATGACTTTTTATTTACGAAACAATGATTGAAAGAATACCGCTTATCCGCCACAGTAAAGCAAACGGAATAAAAACCGGTCGGAACCGGCATTTGAACAGGAGGAAGACAGAACAAATCAATGAAAAAACGAGCCTCATACAAACGGAACAGAGATTTTTTAATTGACAGAGGACGGGATTTGGACAAAATGGAAAATAAAGCGAAATGAACATAAACCGGCCGCAAGCAACAATGAAATGAGATTTAACCTCGGAGAAAACGAAATTTAACTTTCAGTCTGCAACATTATACGGGATATTTCGCTATTTTTGCAAAATACGACCGTCCGTAAACATAGACTATATCAACGGGCTATCAAACATAAAAAAACTACAAAAAACGGAGTATGGAACAATATAAGGCTGACGAAGAGCGATACTCAGGACTGATGGAGTACAGCCGCTGCGGACGTAGCGGGGTGCTGCTGCCGAAAGTGAGCCTCGGGTTCTGGCACAACTTCGGCGGAGTGGACGACTACGGCCGAAGCAGAAAAATAGTGCGCTATGCGTTTGACAACGGCATCACACACTTCGACCTGGCAAACAACTACGGGCCGCCATACGGCAGTGCCGAGGAGACGGTGGGGCGGTTGATGGACGATGATTTCAGGCCATACCGCGACGAACTGTTCATAAGCACGAAGGCGGGATACGACATGTGGCCCGGGCCATACGGCAACTGGGGTTCAAGGAAATACCTTACGGCGAGCCTCGACCAGAGTCTCAGGAGGATGAGGATAGACTATGTCGACCTGTTTTACAGCCACCGCTATGACCCCGAGACACCTCTCGAAGAGACATTGCAAGCTCTCGTGGACATAGTGCGCTCGGGAAAAGCCCTTTATATCGGCATATCGCGCTGGCCGCTGCACGCACTAAGAACAGCCATAAAGTATCTCAGGGAGCATGATGTGCCGCTGCTGATATATCAGGGACGGCTGAACATGATAGACCGGACACCGGTGGAAGAGGGTATAACAGACGAGTGTGAGCGCGAGGGAGTGGGATTCATCTCGTTCTCACCGCTGGCACAAGGGCTGCTCACCGACAGGTACCTGAACGGCATACCGACAGGCAGCCGCATGTCGAAAGGCAAATTCCTGAAAACGGAAATGCTGACACCCGATCTTCTCGAACGGCTCAAAGCACTGAACGCAAAAGCGGTCGGGCGAGGGGAGACGCTGGCGGAGATGGCTCTGGCCTGGGTGCTGCAACATAGGGCGGTGACCTCGGTGCTGGTGGGAGCAAGCAGTACGGAGCAATTGTCTGCAAACCTGAAATGCCTGAAAGCGGAGAAAGTGGAAGAGGATTTTTTTTTTAAGTTAAAAAAGAGTTTTATTGGAAGTCAAAGAAAGGTTGTTTGGAAGTGAAGGAGGGATATTTGGAAGTTAAAGGAGGCTTGTTTGGAAGTTAAGTGGGTATTTGGAAGTTAAGGAAGTTATGGCAGGCACTGCCTGCCATAACTTCCTTAACTTCCTTTAACTTCTTTAACTTCCAAACAAGCCTCCTTTAACTTCCAGACAATCACCCTCTGACTTACAATAAAGAAACACATCAACAGAAAAAAACTTATGCCCATACATAGAATCATCGTAATACTGACCGCAATGCTTGCGGTATGCGCCATGGAGACAATGGCACAGGAGAAAGACAAGAATGCCTATGCGGAAGACAGGCAGCCCGACATGGACAGCCCGACATTCGTGCCGATGGTGAAGGTTGGAAAGGTGCTCGACGGCAGCGACAGCATACAGTACATGGAAATGAACAACGTCTATGTATACCCCGAACTGGAATTCAAGAACGAGAAACAGGCAAGAAACTACTCGAGGCTGGTGAGGAACGTGAAGACGGTGCTGCCCATAGCGAAAGAGGTAAACAAAATCATCATCGAGACATTCGAATATCTCGAAACACTGCCCAACAAGAAAGCACGGGACGAGCACATGAAGAAAGTGGAAGACGGAATATACAAACAGTATAAGCCGAGAATGAAAAAACTGACCTATGCGCAGGGCAAACTGCTCATAAAACTGGTTTACAGAGAGTGCAACTCATCGTCATACGACATTCTCAAAGCATTCCTCGGCCCGATAAGGGCAGGTATGTGGCAGGCGTTCTCGTCGATATTCGGAGCCAGCCTCAACAAGGAATACAAACCGGAAGAGACCGACCGCCTCACAGAGCGCGTGGTGCTGATGGTGGAAGCGGGGCAGATATGATTTATTGAGGAGTTGGGTAGTAAGGAATTGAGTTGTAAGGAGTAAGTAGATATGCTACTTGTTGGCTAAGTCTGTACATAAAAGACATGAAAGTAATCATGGCTCTACACCTGTTCCCATTATTCTAAGCTCTACACTCAAAGCATATCTACTTACTCCCAAACTCCTTACCACACAGCTCCTTACTCCTAAGAAAAATACTCCCTCAACTGCGAGGCATACGAAGCGAGCGCCTCGCAACTGCTGTTGCCGAAGCGTTGCCATATACGCTGGCACGGCAGGAGCAACGGGCTGAACACAATATCAGTGCGGTTGAGATACGGATCGCAATGCTGGAACACATCCATTATGTCGGCGACATCCGCCGCATGCAGCCCTATGGTCCTCGCAAGTTCGACAACCTCGGGCGTATCGGCTACCATCGTGATCGGCGTGAGACGGAAATAAAGGTCGAGAATGAGTATAAGCATCACCGGGGTTACGGTCTCACCGTCGGCCACGGGGCGGAAATCGCGCTCAAACGTCTCGTTGGTCTCCACGCCGTCATAGAAACTTCCCGAACTGTTGAAACCGCTCATGGCACGTAACAGACCAACGACCCGCGACAGCCTGCGCGGATTTGAACCGTAATTACTCCACAGGCGCTCCATCCGCGGAGTGTCTATATTGGCGATTGAACACATCCGTGCAAACAGGGCGGCGGGCGGAATATGCAGTTCGAGACACAGTTCCACCATCGGACGACTGTACATCGGTTTTATGCCGACAGGGCGCCGAAGATACAACTGCATCAGCAACAGCCAATAATCATCGTGCCATACATACGGTTTTGACATAATCCTTTATTACAATAATAATCGGTTAGTTTTGCAAATATAGCTATTATTTTCTATATTTGCAGTGCCGGTACATCTTTTTATGACCGTAATACAAACAAATCATGACCATAAAACAAACAAACCTATGAGAAAAACCATCATCGCGGCGATACTGATATTCACGCCGGCAAGTGTCGTAGCGCAATCGGTACGCAAGGAAATAAGCGAAAACCTGCATCTCTCGGCAAGCAACCACCTTGCCTATCCAAATCCCAGGCCTGGAGCGATGACAGCTCCTCCTGACGGCAAAAAGCCTTTCTATATAAGTCATTACGGCCGACACGGTTCGAGATTTCTCATCGGCAAAGACGAATATGACGCGCCATACAGTACGCTGGCCAAAGCAGACAGCGCGGGAGCCCTGACCGACACCGGCCGCGACGTGATGCGACGGATTGCCGCCCTGCGCGATGAGGCACGAGGACGACTCGGCGAACTGACCCCGCTCGGCGCGCGACAGCACAGGAACATAGCCCGAAGGATGTATGAACGGTTTCCTGAAGTGTTTGCCGGAAACGCCAACATAGACGCAAAAAGCACCGTGGTGATAAGGTGCATACTGTCTATGGAGAACGAGCTGCTGCAACTCACGGCACTCAACCCTATGATAAACACCACCCACGACGCCAGTGAGCACGACATGTACTACATGAACTTCAACGACAAGAAGCTAAAGGCGAAAGCCCGGCCGAAAAGCGCCGAGCGGGTATACAGGGAGTTCTGCAATGCCTATCCCACTCATAAAAGACTAATGACGGTACTGTTCGCCGACACGGCGTACGCCAACAGAAACGTGGATGCAGAAAAACTGAGCGACAGGCTTTTCAAACTTGCATCCAACATACAGAACTGCGAGTCGAGACGAGACATCACACTATACGACATCTTCACCGACGAGGAACTATACCTGAACTGGAAAAAGAACAACGTGAGATGGTATATGACATACGGAGCATGCCCGCTCAACGGCGGAACACAGCCTTTCACACAGCGGAACCTGCTGCGCCGCATTATCGAAGAGGCCGACAGCTGCATAGCGTTGCCTAAACCTGGAGCCACCCTGCGCTTCGGCCACGAGACGATGGTGCTGCCATTGACATGCCTTCTCGGCATAAACGGATACGACATGGAGGTCAGCGACATGGAGAAGCTCGAGAAAAAAGGCTGGATCAACTACCGGATATTCCCCATGGCGGCCAACATCCAGTTTATCTTCTATCGTGAAGGACCGGACGACGACGACGTGATCTTCAAGGTGTTATTAAACGAAAACGAGGCAACGCTGCCCTTGAAGACCAACATAGCCCCGTATTATCGCTGGAAAGACTTCCGCAAATACTATCTCGACAAAATCAACTCGTTCAAGGAATGACCGCCCGCATGGCGGAAAACGCTTTTCAACAAAGTCTCAAACGCTCCTCATCGGAGTATTGAAGGTTTTTCATCGGAGTTTTGATTGCGGAGCGGTCAGTGGGATATACCGCAGGAAACATACGTTGCCCGCCATTCACCGGCAATATGTCCCACTGGCCGCTCCGCAATATCCGCTTTCAGAAAACCTACTCTCCTTTCACCTTATAAGCCAGCGCATACATACGCATCTGCTTCACCATGGCCAGCAATCCGTTGCTACGGGTAGGACTCAGGTGGTCTTTCAGACCGATACGGTCTATGAAATACAACTCGGCATCGAGTATCTCGGCGGGTGTGTGGCCGCCGAGCACACGTATAAGGAGTGCCACAATGCCTTTCACTATCAGCGCGTCGCTCTCCGCCGTGAAGTCTATCACGCCGTCGTGATAGTCGGCTTGAAGCCACACACGGCTCTGGCAACCGTCTATCAGGTTGCTTTCCGTCTTGTATTTGTCATCCAACGAAGCCTGCTCGTTGCCAAGATCTATAAGCAACTGGTACTTATCCATCCAATCGGTGAAGTCTGAGAATTCCTCGATTATCTCGTCTTGAATTTCATTTATAGTCATTATTGTATTATTTTGTCCGTTTCATTGAAAGATGTTGTTCATTTCATTGAAAGATGTTGTCCGTTTTTATCAAGATACCATATCCTTATTATAGAAAGATGAAAAACATTCGATAATACCGACCTTGCTTTTCAAATATAAAAGAAAAGAACTCACATCATACCATAATGGGCGTTCCATCATTCCACTTTATCTATCCTGAACAACTTATCGCTCGGCCTCACCTTACCGGTAACGGCCACCGATACGCGTGTTCCCTTGCGGGCTACGTCCACAGGTCCGTGGTCGCCGTGAATTTCAGCGGTATCGATATACATCGCGCCTGTGGTCGGGCCGGTGACCAACAGCTTGTCGCCCACGGCGAACTCGGCGGCATCTACCGTGAACTCGGCTACCCCGAGCTTGCTGAAATACTTCACGCCGCGGCCCACATAGACCTTGCGCTCCGTGGCACATGAGCCGTAATGGCGGTTCCACTCGCCAAGCGTCTGCCCCTGGTAGTAACCGTCCCAGAAGCCGCGGTTGAACACAGTGGCGAGCCGAGCATCCCACCCGTCTTTCTTTTCCTCGGTAAACGTGCCGTCGAGCACCGACGCGATGGCCTCCTTGTAGCATCCCACCACGGTGGAGACATACTCCGGTCCGCGCGCACGCCCCTCTATCTTGAACACCCGCACGCCGGCTTTCATCATCCGGTCTATGAACCGCACGGTTTTAAGGTCCTTCGGACTCATGATATATTTGTTGTCTACAGCAAGCTGCGCGCTTGTCTCGTTGTCCGTCACTGTATACGAACGGCGGCATATCTGAACGCATTCCCCCCGGTTGGCGCTGCGGTTTGCCTCGTGAAGACTCATATAGCACTTACCGCTTATAGCCATGCACAGCGCCCCATGGCAGAACATCTCTATGCGTACCGGCTTGCCGGAAGGCCCGCAAATGTGCTCCCTCTCAATAGCATGGTATATCTCTTCCACCTGCTCCATGCGCAGTTCGCGAGCCAGCACCACCACATCGGCGAAGCGGGCATAGAACCGAAGCGCCTCGACATTGCTGATATTGAGCTGCGTACTGAGATGGACTTCCACCCCAACCTCACGGCAATATGTCATCACGGCCACGTCGCTGGCTATCACCGCCGATATTCCCGCCTCCTTGGCGGAATCCACCGTACGGCGCATCATGTCCATATCCTCGTCGTATATGATGGTATTCACGGTCAGATAGGTCTTTATTCCCTTCTCACGGCATGTGCCGGCAATATCCCGCAAGTCGTCCGCCGTGAACTCGTTTGCCGAGTGCGCCCTCATGTTCAGCCGTCCGATGCCGAAATACACCGAGCCGGCGCCTGCCTGTATGGCGGCCGCGAGACTCTCGCGCGAACCCACCGGAGCCATTATCTCAAAATCGTTTATCGTATGTTCCATTATCGTTATATCATGAAAAAACTGTCCTCTTTCGTGTGAAAAGCAAGCCGTCGTATAATAAGATGCTCCGAAACAGATTTCATATATATTCGTTATCCGCTTCGGAGCATCTTCAAATAACCTTTTACCTATTCATAGGCAGCAGCTTCCGCTGCCGCTATGATGTCTTCTCTCGACGGTTCTTTCGGGTTGGCGGTGATGTCCGAGAGGTCGAACTCGTCTTTCACCGTCTCCACGCCGGTATTCCCCGCGCTCCCGTTCCGCCTTTCTTTCCTTACAGCCTGGTCCTTGACCGGCTTCTCATCAGGCTCGGCCTGTATGGTGTCGGTTGTGTCGAGAGTCACTACCGGCGTTCTCCCGATGGGCTTATCATCATCGGCCACGGCCCGTGCAGGCTTTTCCTTCACGGTGCCAGCCTTGACCCTTTCAGCCTTTGCGGCAAACACGGTGCCGATGAACTGCGGCTCTTTCCGCAGACGCTGCAATGCCTCCTTGGCCGCCGCCTGCTGGCTTTCCTTCTTGGAGTATCCCCGTCCCGTTCCTGCCTCAAGCCCCTCAATGGACACTTTGGAAATAAATACGGGACTGACGTTGTCTTTCTCCATCTCCTCGCCCGCGAGCATGAACTCCATCGAGACCTTGTTCTTCTGCGTCCACTCTATCAGCTTGCTCTTGAAGTTGACCACCTTGTAGGCCACCTTGTCTATATTGACGAGCTGCGCGAGTATCCGCTTCTGCATGAAACGCATGCAGGCATCGTATCCACGGTCGAGATATATCGCCCCCACAAGCGCCTCGAAGGCGTTGCCGCCCATGTAGTTGTTGTGTGCGCAGTTGTGTCCCGACGACTTTATGAGGCGCGGTATGCCCATCTCGCCTGCCAGTTTGTTGAGCATGTCACGCTGCACGAGCTTGCTCCGGGTGTTTGTCAGGAAACCTTCACGCTTACCCTCGAAGTGGCGGTACACAATATCGCCCACCACGGCGTCGAGCACAGCGTCGCCGAGAAACTCGAGCCGCTCGTTGTTCAGCGGCTTTCCCTTGTCGTTGCGCCTGGCTACGCTCTTGTGCATGAGAGCCAGCTTGTAGTATTCTATGTGGTGGGGGTAGAACCCCATGATGTCATAAAGGGAAGAAAAAAGCTCCTTCTCCTTGCGGAAAGGGAGCTTGATCCTGTCTATGATATTGTTATTCAGCATACTTCTTGAAAACAACACAAGCATTGTGGCCTCCGAATCCGAAGGTGTTGCTTATAGCGGCGCGCACCGTTCTCTTCTGGGCCTTGTTGAAAGTGAAATTCAAGTCGTAGTCGATTTCTTCGTCGCGGTCGTCCTCGTCGTGGTTGATTGTCGGCGGGACGATGTCGTTCTTCACGGCGAGCACCGTTGCCATGGCCTCCACAGCGCCTGCCGCGCCGAGCAGGTGGCCGGTCATCGACTTCGTAGAACTGATGTTCAACTTGTATGCCGCGTCACCGAATACTTTCTTTATGGCCTTGGCCTCCGATATGTCGCCCACGGGTGTCGACGTGCCGTGCACGTTGATGTAGTCGATGTCCTCCGGTTTCAGGCCGGCGTCTTTCAGCGCGTTCTCCATCACGAGGCACGCTCCGAGACCCTCGGGATGCGACGCCGTGATATGATATGCGTCCGCGCTCGCGCCCTCGCCCACCATCTCGGCATATATCTTGGCTCCGCGCGCCTTGGCGTGCTCAAGCTCTTCGAGAATCAGACAGCCCGCGCCCTCACCCATGATGAAGCCGTCGCGGCTCTTGCTGAACGGGCGTGAGGCGTGTGCGGGGTCGTCGTTGCGTGTAGACAGCGCATGCATGGCGTTAAATCCGCCCACACCCACTGCACAGATAGCCGCCTCGGCGCCACCGCTCACCACTACATCGGCCTTGCCCAGACGTATCTGGTTGAAAGCGTCGGCCAACGCGTTGCTCGAAGACGCGCACGCCGATGTGGTGGCGTAGTTGGGTCCGTGAAATCCGAAGTGTATCGATATCTGGCCTGCGGCGATGTCGGCGATCATCTTGGGAATGAAGAACGGATTGAACTTAGGACCGTTCTCCTCGTTCACGCCATAGTATTTCACCTCGTCCTCAAACGTCTTGATACCTCCGATACCCACGCCGAATATCACGCCAACGCGTGTCTTGTCGATCGTGTCGAGGTTAATCTCGCTGTCTTTCACCGCCTGAATGGCCGACACGAAAGCCAACTGTGTGTAGCGATCCATCTTGCGCATTTCCTTGCGGTCGATGTATTCGGCAAAATTGAGGTTCTTGACTTCGCAACCGAACTGTGTCTTGAACTTCGAAGCGTCAAACAATGTGATGGGCGCGGCTCCGCTGACTCCGTTTACAAGGTTGTTCCATGTCTCCTCGGGGTTGTTGCCCACCGGGGTAACGGCTCCCAGACCCGTCACGACTACTCTTTTTAATTCCATGATGGTTATTTGTTTGTGGCGGAAAGCATCATTTTAAAGACACATACAAGACCACCGCCAAAACGGCAAAAGACGAGGGATGAAAGTTTTTGAACGCAACAGCATTCGGCTTTCAGCCTTCGTCTTTTGTCTTCCAGTGATAGTCTTTCAACTCGCGTCTTCCAACTTTCCGTCTGAAAAATATTATTTCGCGTTCTCCTCGATGTAAGTGATGGCGTCACCTACTGTACCGATTTTCTCAGCTTTGTCGTCCGGAATAGAAATACCAAACTCTTTCTCAAACTCCATGATGAGTTCAACTGTATCCAGAGAGTCGGCACCCAAATCGTTTGTGAAGCTTGCTTCGGGCTTTACTTCTGCCTCGTCAACACCAAGTTTATCAACGATGATTGCCTTTACTTTTGATTCAATTTCTGACATAATTGTAATGTTTAAAATGTTAATAATTTCTTCTTTTTGAAAAATACGGCTGCAAAGTAACTAATTTTTATTTAGTTACGCAAATTATTTCGAAAAAAAAGCACCGTTCATTGCACACAACGGGGGTGTTTGTGCAACTATTTAACGCTTTCGCCCTGTATTTCAGTCATATAAGACCGCATATACCACTATTTTGATTGCACATTGCAACATCATGGCACGTATATGCCGCCAAATGGGAACGCATTATATATAAATATGTGTCAAGATGATAACCGGCAAGATGCCACAACGGCAACCACACTACATGTATCTCCGACCGGAAAGTGTCAATAATGTTTACAAAACGCTCTCCATATTTCGCCCGTTTAAAAATTAAAAGCCAAAGGCCGGAAATAAGCGAACTATGAGCTGTTTTCCGCAAGTGCCTGCACGTCAGCTTAATACATCTTTCACATCTACATTCCCTATCAAACCTACCCCACCTACCCTCACGAATTTTTCCATTCAGCGTCCCGTTGCCTCGCATTCAGACGCTAAACGGAATGCAACGGGACGCTGGACGCGACGCGATTAGCTACCGAACGCGCTCCAACGGGCATCCCGTTGCGGAAAAAACAGCTTTTCACCATCCGGCGAATGGCTGCATATCGCATTAAATATAGCGGCATGTATCGTCTCCGCTTTCTATTTCAAAAGAAAACAAAGTGTTAAATACGTGACTTTATTATTACACACGCCGGCTGACGGAGACTACCGGAATGTCTCACGCCGCAACGGATAGTCGCCCCGCAGACGCTCGAAAGCCTCGGGCGACGATTTAAGTGCGGCGCTGTCTGTCAGCGGATTGTACAGTTCGAGCGGGTCGCCGGTATACACGAAGCCGGGCGGTAGCGGCGGAGCGACAACCGGCGGCGGCGGCACAAGTCCGAAAAAGCGGCACAGGGCGGCCAGTGCCATATTGTCGGCGTTCACTTTCCCGTCGGCCGAATAGCCGGCGATATGGGGCGTGCCTATATATACCTTGTCGAGCAGGGCGCGGTCTATTTCCGGCTCGCCCTCCCAAGTGTCTATCACCGCCTGGCGCACCATGCCGCGGTCTATTGCCGCGCCGAGCGCATCGCCGTCTACCACGGCACCCCGACTGGTGTTGATGATAAACGGCCTGCGTGCCAGACGGCCGAAGAACGCTTCGTCGGCAAGGTGGAACGTGGCATGGCGGCCGGAGGATGTGAGAGGCACATGAAACGTGATTACATCGGCCTCACGCTCTATCGTGTCGAGCCGCACGAAGCCTGTCCGGCCAAGCGGCGGGTCGCACACAAGCACGTTCATCCCAAGCTCACCGGCGGCGGCGGCCACGAGCGAGCCTACATGTCCGCAGCCTACCACACCGATGGTGGCACGGCAGAGGCACAGCCCGAAATCACGGGCAATCAGAAGCAGCGACGAGCGCACATACTGAGCCACGGAGGCGGCGTTGCATCCGGGGCAGTTGGTCCACGCTATGCCCGAACGGTCGAGAAAACGTGTGTCTATATGGTCATGGCCTATGGTGGCCGTGGCCACGAAGCGCACCCGGCTGCCGCCGAGCAGGGTCTCGTCGCAGCGTGTGCGGGTACGCACTATGATGGCGTCGGCATCGCGCACGTCAGCGGCGGTAATGGCCGCGCCGGGCATGTACACGGCATCAGGCGTGACGGCGGCCACCGCCTCACGTATATACGGAATCTTGTCGTCTATCACTATCTTCATCTTATCATGCTTTTTACAGGCAGAGGAAGAGCGGGGCCGCAGGCCCTCGTCCGTGCCATGTATCGTTGCCGGAAACAAAAGTAACTAAATTTCACATAAAAAGATTGCAATAAAAGTAAAAACTTATCTTTTAATTACGTAATTGGAAAAGTTTGAGTATATTTGCATCAGGATAACCGCTGCACGGCACTGCGCGGCCTTCATGAAAACGGACGGTTTTCACGGTGTCAGCCGCAAGCGGAAACAATACAATAACAATAAAAGAAACATACAGATAAACTATGTCATTTACAGAACAATGCAACACCATCTTCAACCAGGCGATAAGAGACTATCACCTGACGGATGACGTGGACACCCAGATAAACAACCCGTACGACAACAACACCGTAGAGCACAACCTGTACATGAAGTGCTGGATAGACACAGTGCAATGGCATCTGGAAGACATAATCAGGGATCCTCACATAGACCCGCTCGACGCCCTCGCACTGAAAAGGCGCATAGACCGCAGCAACCAGGACCGCACGGATCTCGTGGAGCAGATAGACAGCCACTTCCGCAGCGAGTACGGCAACGTGACACCCATGGCGGACGCAAGACTGAACACCGAGAGCCCGGCGTGGGCGGTGGACAGGCTGTCCATCCTCGCACTCAAAATATACCACATGAAGGAACAGACCGAGCGCACTGAGGCATCACAGGAACACAGGGCCACATGCACGGCAAAGCTCGACGTGCTGCTCGAACAGCGGAAAGACCTCTCGCTGGCAATAGACCAGTTGATCGAGGACATCGCCGCCGGAAAGAAATACATGAAGGTATACCGGCAGATGAAGATGTATAACGACCCGGCCACAAACCCGGTGTTGTATAAGAATAAATAATGGTTTGAAAAGGCTCCGCACTCCAAGATAAACAACAAGATGAAGAAAGAGCATATTCTGGTCATCAGGTTCTCGGCTCTCGGCGACGTGGTGATGGCCGTACCGGTGGTGTACTCGCTCGCCAAAACATATCCCGACGTGCGGATAACGGTGCTGAGCAGGGCGTATGCACGCACTTTCTTCGAAGACCTCGCGCCGAACATCAACTTCATGGAAGCCGACCTCAGGGGTGAGTACAGCGGAGTGAGAGGACTGAACAAGCTCTACCGCAGGCTGACGGCAAAGAACTTCACGGCCGTGGCCGACCTGCACAACGTGCTGCGATCGGACTATCTGCGCATGAGGTTCAACATGAGCCGCTACAACGTGGCCCACATAGACAAGCACCGCAAGGCCAGAAAGATGCTCACGGCGGAAGAAAACAAGGCCATGGAGCAGCTGCCCACATCGTTCGAGAACTATGCCGACGTGTTCGGCAGGCTGGGATACCCGATAAAGGACATGTCGTTCAAGTCGATATTCCCGCCGGAGGGAGGCAACCTCAACCTGCTGCCGGCCATCATAGGACCGAAAAAAACATTCGGACAGTGGATAGGATTTGCTCCGTTCGCCGCGCACAACGGAAAGATATATCCGCCGGAAAAGATGCTCGAAGTGATAAAGATGACAAAAGCGGAATACCCGCAAGCACGCATTTTCCTCTTCGGGCGGGGCAAAAGGGAAGACGCCCTGTTCCCGAAATGGTGCGGAGAGACAAGCGACTGCATTAACGTGGGAGAGCACATGGAAACCATGCAGCAGGAACTGATACTCATGAGCCACCTCGACGCGATGGTGTCTATGGACAGCGCCAACATGCACCTTGCATCAATCACCGGCACGCCGGTAGTAAGCGTATGGGGAGCGACACATCCGTATGCGGGATTCATGGGATGGAAACAGGACACGGCAAACGCCGTACAGGAAGACATGCCATGCCGGCCGTGCAGCGTATACGGTAACAAACCGTGCATGCGTGGCGACTTTGCCTGCATGAACAACATAGCACCGAGACGGATTTTCGACAGGATAAAGGCCGTGGTAGGATGAAAAGACAAAAAGAAGATGTGAAAGACAGGGCGGCTTTGAAAAACGACGCAATGCCACAATATAAACGCCATTGACAACGGCTTGAAAGGCCGAAGAGCCGACACTCCGGCAACAGGCAACCGGAACAACAGTGAAAGAAGCGCGATGAAAAGCCCGCAAAGCAGTGGCGACAAGAAAAAGGCTGGACATAAACAGCATATAACTAACAGTATTATCAACCATTTAAAAACAAAAAAATTATGAAAAAGTATGTTTGTGACGTCTGCGGATACGTTTACGATCCGGCAGTGGGAGACCCAGAAAACAACATTGCACCAGGAACAGCATTCGAAGATATACCCGAAGATTGGGTATGCCCGCTATGCGGAGTGGGAAAAGACGAGTTTTCCGAAACAGAATAAAAAAAACAAACGCTCTTCATTCAGTGAATGGGGAGCGTTTGTTTTTTTTATTGAGGAGTTGGTTGTGAGGAGTTGAGGAACAAGTTACTCCTCACTACCTACTTACCCAAGAATTTATACATTATTATCCCGGCGGTAACGGACACATTCATGGAGTGCTTCGTGCCGAACTGCGGTATTTCAAGACATCCGTCGCACATGTCTATCACCTCCTGATGCACTCCTTTGACTTCGTTCCCGAGCACTACGGCATAGCGACGGCCGGCAACGGGAACGAAATCGTGCAGCATGGTGCTGCCTTCTACCTGCTCTACGCCATACACCTCGTAGCCTGCGGCATGCAAAGCGTCGACAGCCTCAACGGCCGTGGCAAAATGTTTCCACTCCACACTGTCCTCGGCTCCGAGCGCCGTCTTGTGTATCTCGGTGCTTGGCGGGGTGGCGGTGATGCCGCACAAGTATACGGCCTCTACGCGGAAAGCGTCGGCCGTGCGGAACACACTGCCTACGTTATACATAGACCGCACGTCGTCGAGCACAACGACAAGCGGCAATTTCTCGGCCTGTTTGAAGTCCTCGACCGTCAGGCGGCTCATCTCTATCGTTCTTAATTTTCTCATAATCCCTATATAAAATAATGTGAACCTGCCCATACGGAATTTAACGCGTACCGGAACCAAGCAAAGAAACTCGCAGGCAGGATTATTTATAGCTTGCAAAGACAGTGAAAACCGAATGCGGTGAAAACAGTGTCTTTACCGCTGGGACACAGCCTATCTTGCTGCAAAGATACGCAAAAACGCCCGACCACACAAAAAATATAGTGGTCGGGCGATGTCTTTTTCATATCCTTTGCCGCCGGCTTCTTAATCAAAGGAAGCTTTTCTTTGGCTTTTTTACGGCAGGCTTCGTAGCCGGAACATCGGTATTCCGCTCGGTGGGCACGGCGGGCGACGTACTGTCAGTCGCCGGAACTGCGGTATTTGACGGTGCCGGCTGCGGCTTGACGTTTCCCGTAACACCCTGCGTGTCGGCACGGCGAAGCAGATAGGCATGCGAAATAATCACGTTCACCCGGCAGTGTGTCTGTCCGGAAGCCGCACGGTCGAAGTCGTCTATCAACTCAATACCCGCACAGAATTGCTTGTAGCCCGGGTTCTTGCCTGTGAACATGTTGCCAAGCCAGAGGTTGGTACGCTTATGCTCGGCATTGGCCACTATGGGACGGCCGCCGTTGAAACCCTCCACCCCGCTGTACAGAATGGCTTGCATCACGTTGATACAAGCGTTTTCCAGCGCTTCCTCACGGTCGGCAGCGAATCCGTCAGAGGTGAACACGGCCGTCTGCGCGTCGGCATCGATGATGCTTATCCGTGCCCGTGAGTCCTGGGCGGCCACCGTCAACGTGACGACCGGCAAAGCAATGACGGCAAACAGCCGCATATATTTAAAACAGTGTAGCATATATTTTGAGATGACAGATGATTATTTAACAGTCAGGCCGCTTATTGCAGCAAATTGTCAAGTCCCTTGTCTATCGTATCGAACAGTGATTTCTTCGCACGGCTTACCACTGTCATCTTCACTCCGGCCTTATGTTTTGCCTGAATATCCTTTCCACCGTTCTTCACCTCGCACAGTGTCATATCTTCGGCCACCACCTCTTTGGCTTTCAGCTCGCCGATTTTCTTGCGCACGTTGCGGTTAGCGACGGTCACTTCGCTAAACACTTCGAATATCTGTCCCTTCTGAATGCCTTGTGCCGAGCCTGTCGTCACATACACCGTAACGGCTCCTTTCTTTTCATTCTCCTGCTCCAAATCGGCAATTTCGGCCTCTACCTTGAAGTTCTCGTCCACAAACTTCTTCATGGCGCCATGCGCTTTCTTCACCACCGCAATGGCCGCTTCTTCCTCAGTCTTGTTCAGTGAGCTAAGGTCGGTATAGTTCTTTGACGCAACAGACTCACCCGTCTCAACGTCGGTGACAGTCAGCGTGTAGCTCACATGCGATGTGTATGTCGTCTTTCCGTCCTTTACATCTTTATCGTAAGTCATAGTGTTCAGCGTACCGCCGATTACATAGTTGATGCCTTTCTCACCAAATGCCTTCAACCGCTCGTTGGTTGTGGCCGGCAGGTCGGTCATCACGTTAACATCGACGACCGTAAGGCGTGTGGTGGCGTTCAAGCCGGCGATAATATCGGTGCGGAGAGCATCTACCACATCGCTCGTCTCGGTGGTGTTATCGGCAAATTTATCGACAACCACCACTTTCTTGTCCTGTGCGGAAACGGTAAGCACTGCGCAAACCATGGCCGCAAAAACAATAACTCTTTTCATAATAATCTGTTTTTTAAGTTTGTAAACGTTATAAATAATACTAATGTCATAATAAATATCCATCGGCTGTATGTATGGCCCGGAGGTCACTTCTTGTCCTGAGCCAACCTTAATCCAACGGTGGGACGGGCTTCGTGCTGCTTCATGTGCGAGCGGTGCGATGTATGTCCGAGCCATCCGCCGGTATCGTAAGCGCCTCCGCGCACCACACGCTCATAGCCGTCGGCGTCGTTGCGGGGATTGTTGGCCGACAGTGCCGTGTAGCGCTTGATGAAGTCCTGGCACCATTCGGCCACGTTGCCCGTCATATCACACAGTCCAAACACATTGGGGCGCTTGCCGCCGCATGCAGCCGTACCACTGCCGGTTACGGCGACATCATCCAACCGTGAGCCACCGGAATAGCTGTCGCCCGATGCCGTGCGCCCACGGGCGGCATATTCCCATTCGGCCTCGGTAGGCAGACGAAACTGTTGGCCGGTCATGCTGTTGAGCCGGGCTATGAACTGTTGGCAATCATCCCATGACACATTCTCCACGGGGAGGTCGCCGCCCTGATGAGCGGACGGATTGCTGCCCATCACCTTCTGCCACAAGACTTGTGTCACCTCGGTCTTGCCGATGGCAAACGTGCCTACCGTGACACTGTGTGCCGGCTTGTCCATGCTGAAAGTGCTGTACTTGTCAAGCTCCCGCTGCGAACCCATGGTGAAAGTACCGCCTTCCACGAGCACCATCTCATACGATACACCGTCGAGAGAGAGGCTTCCGGCAGCCACCATGTTCATGCGGTAGTCGACTGTACGTCCAAGACGGATATCCACCTCGGCCGTCTCATCGTTGTAGCCGTCTGCCCGAAGTGTCAGCTTATGGCGCCCCTCGGTACCCTTATATACAAAGGGTGGCACACCGCCTGAAATATGTTTCACTCCGTCTACATAGAAATCGGCACGGCTTACATTGCTCGCCACGACAACGGTTCCTTTCGGATCGGTGTCTTTTTTGACGATGGTGTCTGTCTTGTTGGCCAGCACAAGGTTGCATACGAGTTTGTCTTTCGGCGTGAGGCCTTCTATAAGTGCCGCTTGAAGGGGAATGCGGTTTGTGCCGTTACCTTGCAGCACCACCGTGACTGCCTCGGCATATTCGCGTGTCGCGTTATCGCTCGCGTCTTTCAACTGCTCCAACCGCTTCCATTGGTCGTCGGTCCACTGCCCGTTGGCCGAATCATCCATCTTGCGGTAGGTATCGGCCGCATCGGCGGCCGCTGTCTTCAACTGCCCTATCCGCACTGTATTGACAACAAATGAATACTGATAGGTGCCTTCTCCGGTAAGAGTACCCTCGCCACCGGATACCTTTACCTTATCGCTTATCTGCACATCGAGTCTCACCGGACTCTTGATATCTATCAGTGCCTCGGTGGGCTTCTCGCCTTTGGCAAAATATGCGTTCTTGTCGATACGTTGGGTAGACGGCAAAAGGATAGTGGCCGGCTCGTCAATACGGAAGTACCGGTATTCATCCGGATTGACATTGAGCTGGTCTGACTTACCGGCGATGGGACTTCCTTTTTTATTGACTACGAACACCCGGCTCTTGCCTTTCGACACGTCGAGCAGCAACTTGAACTCGTAATGGCCGCCGACTTGCCGGCTTTCGGTGCATACAGGCTCGTCTTTATTTGTCGTCCGTATCACGTAATCAGGCTTCTTTGCCAAGAAGATGACTCCCGCCTTACCGTCGAGAGCCGCTTTCTCCTGCCGGTCTTTCACCACATTAAGCATATTGTCGCTGTCCTGCGCCAATACATGCAAAGGTGCCACCACATACAGGATAAGCAGCCATAATATTCTTGTCATTGTTTTCATTACTATTTTGTTTTTATTAGAAGCTGGGGAGTAAGTAAACGTCTATTTGGAGCTGGGGAGTAAGGAGTTGAGAAGTAAGTAAACATCCATTATGAATTGAGGAGCAAGGAGTCGGAAAATAAGTAAAATACCATCAAGGTAAGAAAACTTATCATACCGATGCCGTTAAACGGCTTTTTTACCCTCTTGCTTCCTAACCCCCTTTACCTTTTTACTTTTTTACTTTTTTACCTTTAAACACCCTCCAAATATCTTACGGTATCATGTCTTCCACCGAACTGATATTGAATATCTCCTCTTCCGGCAGTTTCTGGGATGTACCGCCTGCGGCAATCATCGTCGGCTGCCATGTACGCACATGGATCACAGGGTTCTGCTCGTCGCGGAAGTCCCACAATAGGAACACATATCCGTCGTCGCTGTAACTGCTCGACCGCCATTCCTGACGCAACCGCACGCCGTAGAAGTCGGGATTGTTGCGCGATTGGGTGATGCCCGGACATCCGCCGCCACTTCCACCGTCGCCTATTTCGCTGAACTTCACTTCTATATACTTGTTGCGCAGGAACGCACGGCGCAGGTTCGACAGATACTGCTGCTTGTTCTGACGGTTGTATTCCACCTTGGCATTAGACTGTCCGAGATCGTCCGGCTTCGACATCACCACCTTACCGGTAATGATAAGCGCGTCGTCGCTGAATATCTTCTCCATAAAATTGAGGTTCTTCGTGCAGTAGGCTGTACGGAACTGCTCTATGTAATCGAGGATTATCATGCGCCGTTCGGTCTCAACCACCGAGCCACACCGCTCCATGCTCTCGGAAAGCTGGGCATCGAGAGCGAAACGGAAGTCGGTGATCATCCCGTCTTTACCGAACTCTATCACCGCTTCCTGATACGTACCGCTGGTGAACGCCTCATCCTGCGGGTCGATGATAAGCGGTATCTGACGCAGCAGATAACCTTTTTTCAACGGCCAGCAGCGGTCCACCACTTCCTCGTCGTCACAGTAGAAGTGAACAGTCGACCATAACGTGACGAGCATGTTCTTGGCGTGGTCGTCCATTTTGAGACCCGCCGTGTTCACATCCCGATTGCCTTTATACGCATTGTTTATCTCAGTGAGCACCTCGCCGAGGTTCTGTTGCATCTTCTCTATAATCGCTGGATCATCAAACCCCTCGTCGGTGGTTATAGTTACAGTGACCGCATTGGCGCAAACGCTTGCCAACAAGGCAATAAAACCTAAATAAAACTTTCTCATTGTCATATCCGTTATTTTTTTATTTTTACTCCTATGGCGCCGCATCCTTTATAGTTGCTTATAGCGTCGGCCTTGCCCGTCTTCATGTTCGTGCGTCCTACACCCTCGCTCAACACAGCCTGTATGTTTCCCTCGCCGGTGAATATCACCATTAGATAGTTCTCGGGAGCGGTCAAAGCGCTTAGCTTGTTGTACTCGGTGATCTTTCCCTGCTGTTTGAGTTGCTTCAAGACGGCAGACAGCTGGCCTGTGTTCTCAACCTTGATGATTTCCGACACCACCGCGTCAACCTTCGGATTGCCTATCGGCGTGACGGTAGACGCCCCCTGCTTGGAGGCCGTCTTGACCTGCATGTCAGGCGTATCGGTCACAGTCACGTTGTTGGCAGGTATGATGTCGTTTTTCTTCACGTACATGAACGCCCTGAACATATTGCCCCTGGGCAGCATCATGTCTTCAACAGCATAGTTGGTGTTAACGGTAACCACGTTGCTCGAACCGGCAAATTTCTTCTGCTTCGACACCCATTCGTTTACATTCTGATACAATATATCCTTCGCAAGGTCTATGGCGGCCTGCTTGTCGGCGAGCGTTGCCTCGCCATATATATACGAACTGCTTTTCTTTATCTTGTTGATTTCTTTCTTCTGTTCCTCCACAGATGTCTGGGCAGAGGCAAAAGAGAAAACCGTCATCGCCGCAAATACGACGCATGTAATTCGTTTTAAACAGGAAATGTTCATCATTCGTTATTATTTTATAGGTTCAAACTCCGCTACATTCAACACTTTGTCCGACACGTTGTGCAACGGTATGTAGCAGTATATCCGTGCACCGGCCGTATATTTCGCAGGATCATCCAGCGCTTGTCCAGGTATGTCGACGCTAAGCAGATGCAGATATCCGCCAAGTCTGTTTACCATGAATACCGTACAGCGGTACATGTCGCCGGCCTTGCCTTTCATTCCGAAGTACGGAGTGCATCCCTCATCCTTGCAGAACTGCCATAACGCGCTGTATCTCACCGTCGCGCTGTCCGTACGCAGTCCGTATTTATCCAGTTTCAGCCTCATTTCAAGACCGTTGCCGCTTTCAGGCCGTAGCATCATGTTAGACAATGCCCTTGTCGCCATCCGGCTGCCGCTCACGAGCGACCATCCGTCCCTGTCGCTTTTTCTCTTGTAATAGAGGTCGTTCCGCACAGCCGGACTTATGAAATAGTTTCCTTTCACCGTGTAGTCAGTGCCTTTCACGGGCAATACAGGCATGTCGGTGCCACGCGATTGCGGCTCGTAACGCCGCAGATTGCGGAACAACCGCTGTTCAAGCTCTATAGCATTAAGCCCCGTGAGCAACTGATAGTCCATCTGAAACGACATTTCGAGCACTTTCCTGTCAGCCACCGACCACGATACTTTATATACATGCAGGTCCACATGGTTCTCGGTAAACATCGCCGTGGTGTCTATCGAGAGCGCCGTACGAGCGTTTCCCACGGCAAAATATACCTTTTCCCAACTCATCTTCATCCCGTATTCGGAATTTGCCGGCACTGCGTTTGCGGCCAACAGATAACGTTCGAGAAAGTCATGTACGGGCAGCGGATTTATCTCTCTCAACTGTCGTGGAAAAAGCAAGAGGCCGATATGCTCGATCTCGTTCCACTTGTTGACGCGCACCGTCACCCTGTGTTGCTTGTAACGATAGCCGTCATGCACTCCGGGACGCAACGTGTCGAGACGTTGCAGACCGGCGTATGCCGCCAACCGTTCAAGTCTTTCCGACGAAAAAGTGGCAGCCCGGGCCTCGCCAATACCTATGGCAAGTGCCACCGAAACCGCAATGAAGAATTGTCTAAGCATGGTTTTGTGCCATTAAAAAAGCAGCGCACACATTATAAAATAACATGTACGCATACTCATTGTTATCATCTGTGTACCTTGACCGTGTTGCCGTCGTTCTTATACAGGGTGACAAAAGACGGCTTGCCATTGTCAAACACACCCTCGATGCGCTCACCGCTCTCTGCCATCACGTCTTTCGTGCTCACCACTCTCTGAGATGTATTGTATCTGAGAACACCTGTTCCGTCGGGTCTTCCGTCTACAATCTCGCCCGAATATGTTCCGTAACCGAGGTTGAGCGTGCCTTGATAGCGCTCACCGGGAGCATGCTTGGGAGCCGACTGTCTTGCAGCGGGTTTGCCCACTGTCTCCTTTCCGGCGGCTGTCTCTTTCTGTTCGGGCTTCTGTGTCTCCTCAACAGCCTTGCTGTCAGCCTCTGCCGGCTTAGCATCAGCAATAACTTGTGCGGTATCGTTTTTCGCGCTGTCGGCCGGTGTTGCCAATATGACGGCCTGTTCGTTTTCAGCGGCCTCATCGCCACCACCTATAGATATACCCACACCGGCTCCCACAACAGCCACCGCCACTGCGGCGATTATGGTTTTCTTTCCGTTTTTGTCCCACCACGACTTCGGTGGAGGACAGTCAAGAAGAGATTTTCCACACTCAGCGCATACAAAATCCTTGTGTGCCGAAATCTGCTGTACTTCCTTTGCTTTTCCTTTCGAGCATGACTCATTCAGACATTTACCATATCTGAAACGCACACTCTTCGAACGATTTGATGTTGCCATGTTGTTTTTATTGTTTTATTTGTTTATTATCGTGTTCATTATTGATTGGCCGATTATAGGATTGACTTGCCAAACCGTCTTTATCCGAGATTACACAAGTCAACCCGATATACCTTATCTTGATTATTACTACATCATCGGCGGCGGAACCGGACCTCCCGTAGGAGGCATCGGCGGCATTTCAGGAGTTGCGGGAGGAGCAAATAGCGGCTGCAATGCCGGCACCTGACCTGCCGGTGTCCATGCGGCCATGCCTTCCATCCATACCATTGTCTGTGCCGTAAGCTGTCTGCCCTGCACCATCTGCTTGCACATGTCCATGTTGTAAGGCCCATATTGCTGTCCGCCAACAGCCAAGAACAGTTTAATATCCGGCTGGGCGGGTGTCAATGGCGGAGGAGCGACATGAGATTCGGGCATTACCGGAGGTACCGCACCTGTTCCGACAGCAGGCTGTTGGGCGCCTGGCATCGGCTGACCTGCCGGTTGCTGCATGGATTGCCGCTCGTTTTGCTTGCGCCATACTTCTCTCTCATAGCGTTTTACGGATATCTCTTCCTCGCTGAGGGCAAACAATGATGGAAGTTCCGTACCGTCACCCTCGCTGTGTAGCAATATAGCGTTCTTGATATCGGTTATGGGATTACCAGAATTGAGGAACTGATTATAGCGGTCTTTGTATGGTGCCATCCAGTCAATGGCACGCATCGGGTAACAATACTGTATTGCTATTATGGATAATTCATCCTTACGCGGACTTTGACGATTGATTATTATACTTCCTTGCGATGCTCCATTGCCAAACTGATCGTTAAAAGCATCAACAAGCTTATTGGCAAAACGCTCCAAGCCGGGACTTTCTTCATCAGACGGTATAGACACAAGTATCGTCTTTTTATTTACACTTGCCGGATTAATAGGACTTAACTCACCTTCATTATTACGAAGATGCAATTGCATTTGATCATTATTCAATTTGAGATATACCCCACTTTGCTTTACTATCTTGGTAGCAAATTCCTTTATATCATCATCGGTAACAAGTTTCTGTTGCAGCTGTGTGAGTATATTCAGACCCAAAACTTTCTTGTCGCTATCCGCTTTCTCGTCGTGTTTGGCTTTCACTATGGCCGACAATTTTATGTCGAAAGCGTCTTTTATGTCGTCCACGCTTATCTCGTTCGTAAGGCGTCCGAAATTAACAAATTGACCCTGAGGAAGTATAGTCTCTCTTATCTGGCGGGCTATGTTGGGCATTTCCACCTTATCTACCTTTATGTCTACCTCAAACTCGCTCATCGCCTCGTCCTCGCTGACCTCGATAATGGCTCCCTTCATGTCTTCAAGACCTTTGTTTACCTTGCGTTGCGCGCCGACAAGCCGCTCAGTCTCCTCGATAGCCTCGTTTATCTTCTGTCCGAATGCCAGTATCTCAGCGTCCATCTTACCTATCTCCACGAATACTTTGGCTGCCAGTTTCTTGGCAAATTCAAGAGCCACGAGTTTTGTTTTAGACGTATAATAGTCTGTGAGTATACCTTGATGATCGGCATAGCGGCGTGCTCCAACTCCCACCATACGCTGCAAAATTCCCAGTCGGCTCCACTCTGATACATTATCAGTACGATCCTGATCGAAAGCGGTATAATTGTCTTTCTCCTCTTTTGTCTTGGTTTCAAGCTCGGTCCGGATTTCTCCCATGCGTTCAAGCAGCAGCTTGGATACTTTTTGAAGCTCCACTATCGACACGTCGCCGATTTTCCAACTCTCAAAGATTCCGTTCTCTATCCTATGGCGTATCTCTCTCGCCATCTCGGGAATGGCACGCTCCTTGCCTGTGTAGAATGCCTCTACACCCTCTTCACGGAAGTGGTTTGCGTAGAACTCGCCCATTATGTTGTCAAGTTCGTTCAGCGGGCAATCGGCTTTCTTTGCGTCTTCGGCGTATGTTATCGCCTTGTCGTGCCAGTAATCGTTAAACTTCGGATAGTCGGTATCGCTTTCAAGCACTTTCAGTTCGAGTGTCATGTGATCCGTATCTATCATCCATTCCGATTGCTTGTCTGCGTTAAGATATGCCTTGCGGTAATCCTTATTACGCTCTTCGTTGACAAACCCTTGGTTTTCACGCCAGTTGTTGTACTTGAATTGATATAGCACGCTCTCGCCCACGGTATATGTTATATGTTTGAGCACGCGCAGTTCGGGATACATCACGCGCTTGATACCTATCGAATTGACTTTCTTTGTGCGGGCGACAGGTATATGACCTTTCTCGTCAGGATCAGCTGCCTCATCGTATTCAAGAGCGAACTTATCCATATTCTCATAGTTATAAGCACGCAGAATATCACCGAAATGTTTCTCGTCCTCTTCATTAACAAAGAATATACGGGCAAATATATAATCGCTGATAATCTTCGGAAGCTCTTCAAGCGAGTTGACAGTCATTCCGTTTTCGTTAACATTACTATATAATGTAACACCGTTTGCCACACCCTTTATCCTATCACTATAAAGACAAGCTTTACCGGTTCCCGTCACGTCTTGCGGACAGAAACGACCGGCCTGCAAGGCATTAAGTTCATTTACGGCCGCATATCCGTTCTGATAATAACGTCCCTGATCCATGTTACTTTTCGGAAGGTGCATTTCCGGTATCATGGTGTAAACGGAAATAATGGCATCGGGGAATGTCTTGCGTGCCTGTACTATGGCATCTATGATAGAACCAGAACCGGTACCGCCACACAATCCGGCGAATATATATACATACTTTCTTGAAGCATCACCCGAAATCTGTTCGCAACGGCCGTATGCGTCTTTAAGGGCATTCACGTAAGCGACGGCGTTTGCGGCGAAAAGCAGACGGCCGGCACGGCGCATCTGTCCTGCGGCCTGACCGAGAGACCCGATAGCCGACTTCACCTGCTCTGCGTCTTCCACTATTCCTTTCACCGAAGGGTAGTTTCCTATATGGTCGAGTATATAGCTTACGTCAACCGCCTTGATGTTCAGAAATTCCCTGTTTGTGAACGAGGCGTCTTGTCCCATCACCCTGAAATCGGGGCGCGGACGGCCGTCCTTGGGCATCATCTCATCCGTAGAGTCAACATATAGCAACTGTACGGGCAGCTTCTTACGCTCATCGTGTGTAGGGAACTCTTCGAACATACGCATCTTAAACGCACGGAGAATCTTACCTCCCGTACCTCCAAGTCCCACCAGGATATGGTTGGCTGTGCAAAAACTTTTTGTCTCTGTCATGGTTATATTTATTTTTAGTTATATTTATTTTTAGTTTTATTTCAATATACGGTTTTTGTTATCGGTATAGAACAAATGGCTCCATGGATACACTCACCGCCGGCGGCGGACATGAGGACGCGAACCACTGCCCGACATCGGGGCACGGCTTCTCACAGGCCGTGCCGACCGGTGGCCGAGCCTGTTTTCGACAGTTATCGTCTTCACGGCTATCACTCCTCCCACAAGCACGAAACCGAGACACCACAACAACCTGCGCACAATATACTTCTTCATGAACGAACGCAGCTCGTCGGCCATGGCGTGTGGAAGCTCAGCGGCACTGTAACCGCTGAACTCCCCACCACCTATATAGTTGTTTAGTATTGGATACTCGTCCGTCAGACTGTCTATTATGCCGCTTGACTGTTCCACGTCTATCATATCGGCGCTGTCGTAAATACTGTTCACTATCCCCGTAATCTGCTGCTCATAGTATCCGGCGGTGTTCATTATCCTTATGGATCCGCAGATGAGTATGCACTGGATTGAAAGCAAAACGAAGAGAACGGCTCCCACGGCGTATGTGGCGACGGTGAAGACGGCGTTTTTCCACCATCCTTTTATTATGAGCACAAAGAGCGCCATGCACACCATGGCTATCAACACTCCCCAGAAAATGCTGCCTGCCGAAAAACGGATAATGTCAAAAAGTGCCCACATAAAAATACTTGCCGCAATGTTTTTATGCCTGCCGTTCCCCTGACAAAGCTTTTTGATATTATCTGAACAGAACATAAAAAAAGCGTGGGAACCGCACCTGTCACTCGTCCCACGAACTGAGGCTCTAGCATTGCCCGATATTGTAGAACGAGCAACGCTTAGAGCCCACGCCGATATGTATATAACAAATCCCCCTCTGTATGCAGATATCCGAATACAACGACCCAATAGCCATTACCCCTCTACCGCAACAAAGGGGATGCGTATAAAACACATCCCGAGGACATCTACCGTTGCCTCACCCTTGACAATATCAGTTGAATTTGCTAGATTCCAGTCCGTCAAGAACAAAGCGCCATGTAAACGCCTTTTAATATGTCGTGAATCCGTATTCCCTACCCTAATCCGCCGCCTCGCAATATACACCGATACATCGCTGGCGGCCCGGCGCAGGCTTCTCATCGCTCTGGCTGTCATCAAAGGCTCGAGACCTGGATTGACGCAAAGTCGATAAATAATGGATTCATTTGCAAATATAACGATTATATTTTACAAAACAAATAAATATTGTGAAAAATATTATGTATTTTAATCACATGAGTTTTCTGGCATGAGGATAACAGTATAATCACAATATCAAGACACGCCAAAAGCAATAATAATAAAAAATAACAATGATAATTCAGAATAATATTTACAAAACGCTATCCATATTTCGCCCGTTTAAAAATTAAAAACCAAAGGCCGGAAATAGGCGGATTATGGGCCGCTTTCCGCAACAACCTGCGCGTCAGCCTAATACACCCACCACACCTATTTTCCCTACCAAACCAACCACACCTACCCTCACTATTTTTTCCATTCAGCGTCCCGTTGCCTCGCATTCAGACGCTAAACGCAAGCCAACGGGACACCGAACGCGACGCGATTGGCAACCCAACGCGCTCCAACGGGCATCCCGTTGCGGAAAAAACACCGCTTTTCGTCTATGGCGAAAAGCGGCATATCGCATTGCATATAGCGGTGCGTATCGTATTCGTTCTCTGTTTCAACAGAAAACAAAGTGTTAAATACGTGACTTTATCATTACATTTATAAATCGAAAACAATGGACTATCAACTGTTGATAACTCTGTGGATAACCGTGTTGATAACTTGTTTATTATCCACAGAGATTTGCGCAGCCTGTGGCAGGCAGTGGATATCAACACTGTTATTATGCGGTTTTAAGTAAGTTTTAAACAGAATATTGACGGAAAAAGATATAAACTTATTAATTTTGCACAGAAATGAAATATTGTGGATAAAGTGCCGATATGGCTAACAGTCAGCAAGTAACTATCAACAATGTATGTTGAAAAACGAATTTATTACGTTTATATCGGAATATGCAAGAATTATGAGAAAAAGTTTTCAACATATCAACATCACATCATCTACAACATTTTATTTTTTAAAAGAAGAAAATAAAAAAGATAATAATAAAACAAAGCTGATAACGGGTGGAAAAACACCGTGCGGAGCCTGTGTGCGACGAACGGAACACATCAGCCGCCGACAGCTAAAACAATGACAGCGATGATAAAAAAAGAATGGGTTGAGAAAGGGTTCATAGACGAACCGGCCGCCGTGGGAACAGACCTGAAGGCTGAGATAAGACGGATGTGTGAAGAGAAGAATGCCGTGATACTGGCACATTACTATACAAGGGGTGAGATACAGGACGTGGCCGACTTCATAGGCGACTCGCTGGCTCTGGCGCGCAAGGCTGCCGATACAGACGCGCGTATCATAGTGATGTGCGGCGTTCACTTCATGGCCGAGACGTGCAAGATACTCAGTCCGGAGAAAACGGTGCTCGCTCCCGACCTGAATGCCGGTTGCTCGCTGGCCGACTCGTGCCGTGCCGAGGATTTGAAAAAGTATAAGGAGGAGCATCCGGGGTACAAGGTGGTGAGCTATGTGAACACCACGGCCGCCGTGAAAGCTCTCACCGACGTGGTTGTGACGAGCGGAAACGCCCGCAAGATAGTGGAGGCGCTGCCTAAGGACGAGAAGATAATCTTCGGGCCCGACAAGAATCTCGGTTCCTATATAAACGAGGTCACGGGCAGGCAGATGCTTCTATGGAACGGCGGTTGCCATGTACACGAGCGTTTTTCGGTAGAGGCGATAGCGGATTTGAAGAAAGCGCATCCCGGAGTGAAGGTGCTGGCGCATCCTGAGTGCAAGGGTACAGTGCTGGCACTGGCCGACGTGATAGGTTCAACGGCGGTGTTGCTCGACTATGCTGTAAAGAGCGGTGACAGGGAGTTTATAGTGGCTACCGAGTCGGGGATACTGCATGAGATGAACCGTAAGTGTCCCGGTAAGACATTCATCCCCGTGCCTCCCGAGATCGGTGAGGGAAGCATGGGATGTTCCTGCAACGAGTGCGACTACATGAAGATGAACACGCTGCTGAAGATATACAACACTCTAAGATACGAATGGCCAGCAGTAGATGTCGACGCTGATACCGCTCGCCGGGCCGTGAAGCCTATCGAGAGGATGCTCGCAATGAGCTGACGGCGGCGATACCGGCTATTGCGAACGGCAGGGAGGCATTGAAATACGTAATGTCGTACATAGAGTTGAAAATCTCCGTCCATGTGCCGTGTGCCAGCATGCTGTGGGTAAATGCCGTGGCGGGCAGCAGAACCATCATCACGGACGTGAAAACGAGCATCCGGACGTGATTGCCTTTCCATTTGAGAGCGAGCAAGAGCGCTGCCGTCAGCGCGATGACTGAGTCTTGGGGTGTCCCCTGCCGTGTCTGAAGCACGAACGGGTTGTATTCGGCCCCTGTGAGGGCGTCGAAATCCCACAGGGCGAGCGGCAGGAAAGTTATTATAAAGGTGATGATAATCGTCAGTGGGACGGTTATCATCATTTTTTTGTCTGTCCGCAGATAGCCGGGCAGCAGGCAGATGAACAGCGGAAAGGCCGTGGAAAGGCGTGTGCTGAGCCATAGCCCGCAGCATACCGACAATATTATGGCATGGTTTGTGAAGTCTGTTTGCCGCCGGCATATATATAATATGAAAGCACACAGCAGCATGAAGTTTGTCATCATGTCGCTCCTCACGGCTGTCTCGTACCACAGGCTGACGCTCGCCGTAAGCAGAGCGGCCGATACAATGGCGGCTGTCGTGCCGTAAGCGTACCTCACGCTTAGTATGAAGACAACTGTTGCGGCGATTACGGACAGTCCTACGTTGTTCAAAAAGTAGAATGGTATGTGTAATACCATCCACACGGGAAAAGGAGACGCAAAGCCGCCCAAATGCGTCTCGGCCATATACGGGTATTCTCCGCCAAGCAGAGCGGCTATCACGTTATGGATGGCCGACCAGCGATCCACTTGTATCTGCATGGGGTCGAAGTGGTATTGAACGGCTATCATCATAACAGTCATGGCAGGGATTATGGCGTACAGGGTCTTCGGCGAACGCATGACTGCGCTGTCTTTGTATTTATACATTATATGTATCAGTGAGAGGACGGCGAACAGATATGACATGATAATGTACCCGAACATGTCTGTCACGCGCATGGTATACTTGCATATCACCATGTATCCCACTCCGGCGTATATGACCGTGGCGGCCGATGTTATGCCGTTTCCCGGCTTGGCGATGAACTTGTCGAGTTTATAAAGAAAATAAGCAAGTAGGCAGGAAAAAGCCATGTATAGCGGAATCACTGCCGCGTTATTGTCAATATGGGCCATGAACGGAGTGTGAACCATGAACAGTTCGTATGTGGCTAAGCCTGTAACGGAGAGTATTTTTGATTTTGTTGCCTCCGGAAAGAAATACGGCAGTGTGATGACGAATATTCCCAGAGGCATTTTGATGAGCAGCAGTATGATGTTGTAAGGCAGTGTTCCGATAAAAGCCCTTACGCAGTGAATTTCTTTCAACAGCAGGAATGTCATGCCCACGGCAAGCGATGACAAGCCCACGGCAAGGATTTTACGGGCGTTCCATTGCCGGATACTGCCTATGTGGCGCGAGGCCATATAGCCGGCGAAGAACGAAAAGGCTTGTTCGCTTTCCAGTTGCGGCAGAAAAACATTGGCGACACCGAACAATGCCAGTGCCGTTGTCTTATGGCGACATAGAAAACGGTTTGCCATCCAGAAGGCGGCATACCACCTCAGTAGGAAGGTTATGAACCAGAAGTCGCATTTTACGAAGAAGATATTATTGAAAAGCCACTCGGGAGTGAACTCTGCTCGGAAGGGAATGACAAGCAGCGTGAATATCCAGAACGGTATGATGATGCGTTTGAACTTCTTGGTCCAAAAACCGTAGATGCCTTTTGACTTGTAGCTTTCGTTGAGTCCGAAGCCCGATACGAACATGAATATTGCCACTCCGATGCTTGCCGGCAGGTTGAGAAATCTCGGATAACCGTCTGTCTGCATTACGTAATGCAATGCCATTATAATAATAATGGACAGTCCTTGCAGGCATCTTGTGTGCTTATGAGACAGTATTTCGGCTGCCGGCAGTGTTCGTATCATGTGTTTCGGGTGCTTTACTGTTGTTCGTTCTGTGGCTTATTGTCGTCTTGTTCGGCGGCTTTCTTTGTCTGTTAGGAATATTGTCTGTTATAGGGTGGTTGCCGGTATTTTCATCAGTTGACTATCGCTATCTTGCATACGGTGCCTTTCGAGCCGTCGGCCTTTGCCGTATGCACCATATATACGCCCGAAGCCACTCTACGGCCGTCTTTGTCACGGCCGTTCCAGGTAAACATTCCGCCGTTGCTGCGTCCCTGAGCCACTATCGCTCCGTTGGCCGTGGTTATCTTTACGTCGGCGTTCATGGAGAGACCTACCACGGTGATGAGTCCTGTGTGGTCGGGTGTCACGGGATTGGGATATGCGTATACGTTGTCGTCTGTCATGTCGTCGCTTGGCGTCGTGGCGTCACTCATGTATGAGCAGAGCCCTTTGTCTGTGCCCATGAACACCTCTCCGGTGCTGTTGTTTACCGCTATCGACTCGACGGTATTGGATAAAAGCATGCTGTTGTCGAACGTGAAGTGATGTATTTCCTCGATGTTGTCGTCGCTGATGAGGTATACTCCGTTGCCGTCGGTGGCAAACCATTTCCTGTTGGCACCGTCGACTACGATGTCTCTTATCCCGATGCCGGCCAACAGGTAGTCGGCAAGGTTTGTTCCGTCGTTTCTCGGCACTTTGACCTGAGTGAATTTATAGTCGTCTTTGAATATGTCTTCTTTCTCGATGACTATCGGCCCGATGTTTGTTCCTATCCAGATGTTCCCTTCTTTGTCTTCCGTTATGGCCGGAAGTGTGGTAATGCTGCCTATGTTGGCACCGTCCTGGTTGTAGAACCTGTCGAATGCTTTGATGCCGTCGGTAGCCGGGTCATAGCAGAATACGGCCGGTTTTTCCCAATAGTCGAAATTAAACCAGAACAGTCCGCGGCTGTCTTCAAACATCTTTATCATATATGTCTTCGATATTCCGTTTTTGTCGAGCAGCTCTTTCTTGTTGTGTGTGGTCCAATTACCGTCTCTTTGTAGTGCTATTACCGACTGGCCGGGTGCCATGCTGTTCAGGCACCACAACGTTCCGCCTTTATCGAAAGCGCAGGTGAACACACAATTGTAGTTATATGAGTTTAAACCTGATTTTATCGGACTGTTGTCCATGGTGTATTCCTTTTCCAACCTGCCGTTCCTGAACTCGTAAATGCCTGTCCGTCCGCATGCGAACACATGTCCGGCATCTTTCGGATCAACATCGACGCTCATTATATCGACATAGTTATGCTCGTCTGTTCCGAAGTCATCCTGATATATTGTCCAGTCATCGGATATGTTGTCGGAACGGTCGAGCACCTGGACTGTGCCGGGACGCATGAGGTCCGACAGTATGTTGTATCCGCAACCGACGGTATACAGTTTGTTGTTTCTGATCCGCATGAAGCCGAAATTATTGTATTTGGGTCCTCCGGGATTGAGTTTCGAGACGGTGGGCAGCAACCTGTCATAATCGCTCGTGTCGATATCGAACATGCTTGCGTCGTAGTCTTGGGTTATAGTCCAATTGTTTCTGTCCACTAAATTGTCGGACATAGATGCCGACATCACAATGTTATCTTTTCTTTTGACGTAAATACGGTTGCCGCTTACGACAATGCGGGCCATGCTGATGCCGAAGATATTATACGATTCACTTATCTCAGCCCTGTCCATGTCTACCTTTACCGCTCCGAAATTAGTGGCGAGATAGGCGTGTTTGCTGTGTATGAAGATGTCGTTCACGGTCTTGTCTTCCGTCATGGGTTTTGCGTACAGCGCCGAAATGTTATTCACATTGCCGTTGACATCTATGAGGTCTATGTTCGAGTTTCCGTATACGGCTATCAGGCGGCGCGCCGTTTTCGACCATGCCATATGTGTGATATACGTGTCGTTAAGGCCGTTTGTACGGTCGTAAACGGTTATCGACATGTCTTTTTGGTTATAAGAGAACAGGTTGTTAGACGCCCTTACGAACACATCATCGCCTGCCGGTACTATCTGTTGAATGTCGTGGTAGGCCAAATAAGCGTTCCATTTGCCGGTGGCGGCATTCGCCAGGCTGCCGGATATTGTGCCGATGATGCAGAAAATATAGACTGTGATTGTTCTTTTCATATTATTACGCTTGTTTTGATGTATGTCCGTAAGATGCCTTATGTCTCTCTGTCAGCAGGTAATTGTAGTTTTTCCGGCATGTGGTCATCGGTATGTCGACAGATGGGTATTCCTATCGGTAACCAATCACCGTGTTTCGGAAAACCAATGGTTAATCGTATGGTATCGGCATGCTACCTTTCCAACAGGTAACCGGCCAGTTTCTTGACCGCTCTCGCACGATGGCTGATTTGGTTTTTGATGTCGTTTCCAAGTTCGGCGAATGTCTTTTCATATCCATCGGGACAGAATACGGGGTCGTATCCGAAGCCTTCCCCACCCCTTCTCTCTCGTATTATGCTGCCGTTGACGATGCCTTCGAATGTCATTACGGTGTCGGCCGCTTGCCCATCGCCTGTCAGTATCATTGCTATCACGGTGCGGAAGCGTGCCTTCCTGTTGTCGTTGTCTCCGAGTTCGGCCAGCAGTTTGTCCATGTTGGCCTCGCTGTCGTGCCCTGCTCCGCCCGCATACCGTGCGCTGTAAACTCCCGGCGCGCCGCCGAGTGCGTCCACTTCGAGACCCGTATCGTCGGCAAATACGCTCAATCCGTAATTGCGGCGTATGTAATAGGCTTTCTGCATGGCGTTCTCTTCGAGGGTGTGCCCCGTCTCGGGTATGTCTGTCGTGCACCCGATGTCTTTCAACGATACTACTTCTATATCGCTGCCGAGCATGTTTCTTATCTCACTTAGTTTATGCTCGTTGTTTGTCGCGAATACTATTTTCATGTTATGATGGAGTTAATGGAGTTAAAGGATTTATAGCGGACAGCGTCCGCGGGAGTCAAAGACAATGGCTTTTTATTCTTTGCAGAGTTAAAGAAATAAGGGAATTAAGAAATTAAGACAATGTTTTCAGACTTGAAAGCAATCATATCTTTGTACTTATCGCTAATGGTTCAATACTTGAAAGCCATTGTCTTTGACTCCCGCGGACGCTGTCCGCTATAAGTCCTTTAACTTCTTTAACTTCAAAAATCATCTTACCAAGCCCTCAAAAACAGGTTTTTGAGGGCTTGGTAAGATGATTTTATTTAATAACCACGTTCACCATGCGTTTCGGCACGATGATAACCTTCACTATCTGCTTGCCTTCAGTGTATTTTGCGGAGCGCTCGTCGGCCAGCACGGCGGCTTCTATCTGCTTGTTGTCGGCATCGGCGGCAAACTGCATCTCGAAGCGACGCTTGCCATTGAAGGCCACACCGAGCTGCACGGTGCTCTCAACGAGATATTTCTCGTCGTGTTCGGGCCATGCGGCATCGCACACGCTGCCATCGCCTCCGAGTGCGCTCCACAACTCTTCGGCTATATGCGGGGCGAACGGGGCTATGAGAACGACAATCGTTCGGAGCAGTTCCTTGTTGCGGCACTTCTGTTGCGACAGTTCGTTGACACATATCATGAACGCCGATATCGACGTGTTGTAACTGAAATTCTCTATGTCCTGCGACACTTTCTTTATCAGCTTGTGTACCGATTTGAGCTGTCCGGCAGTCGGTTCGCTGTCGTCCCATGTGGCGTTGCCGCTCTTTTGGTCGTAGAACAAGCCCCAGAACTTCTTCAAGAAACGGTGGCAACCGTCTATTCCGTTGGTGTCCCACGGCTTGCTTTGCTCCACGGGACCGAGGAACATCTCATAGAGCCTGAGTGTGTCGGCGCCGTATTTCTCCACGATCATATCCGGATTGACCACGTTGTACATCGACTTCGACATTTTCTCGACCGCCCATCCGCACACATACTTGCCGTTTTCGAGTATGAACTCGGCATTGTTGTATTCCGGTCGCCATGCCTTGAAGGCTTCGGTGTCGAGTATGTCGCCGCTTACTATGTTCACGTCAACATGAATAGGAGTAACGTCGTATTCGTCTTTGAGGCCCAGTGAGACAAATTTATTGGTATCCTTGATGCGGTATACGAAGTTGCTACGTCCCTGTATCATGCCCTGGTTGACGAGCTTGCGGAACGGTTCTTCGCTGCGCGAGTATCCGTAATCGTAGAGGAACTTGTTCCAGAAGCGCGAGTAGATGAGATGACCGGTGGCGTGCTCGGTGCCGCCCACGTAGAGATCGACGCACTGCCAGTATCCGGCCGCGTCTTCGCTTACGAGCGCACTGTTGTTGTGCGGATCCATATAGCGCAGGTAATACGCGCTCGAACCGGCAAATCCCGGCATGGTGTTCAGTTCGATTGGGAATACTTTGACGTTGTCTATGTTAGTGTTGTCCGTTATCTCGTTTTTCTCAGTGTCCCAAGCCCATTTCGTGGCGTGTCCGAGCGGCGGCTCTCCCGTCTCCGTGGGCAGGAACTTAGCCACTTCGGGCAGTTCAAGCGGCAGCTTGTCTTCCGGAATCATGTATGGCATGCCGTCCTTGTAGTATACGGGGAACGGCTCGCCCCAGTAGCGCTGGCGGGAGAATATGGCATCGCGTAGACGGAAATTTACCTTCACGTGGCCCAGATTATTGGTTTTGACATACTCCTTGGTCTTGGCGATGGCCTCCTTTACTGTAAGTCCGTTGAGCGAGAAGCCCCCCTCTCCCACTCCGTCCGTTGAGTCGGCGGCGGCCGGCGAGTTCATCACGATACCCTCTTTGGCGTCGAAGCTCTCCTCGCTCACGTCGGCTCCCTCTATCAACGGGATAATCGGCAGGTTGAAATGCTTGGCGAAGGCATAGTCGCGCGAGTCGTGCGCAGGCACTGCCATGATGGCTCCCGTGCCGTATCCGGCGAGGACATACTCGCTGATCCATATCGGGATGTTCTTTCCCGTGAACGGGTTGACGGCATAGCTGCCCGAGAACACGCCCGTGACACGTCGGTCACTGATACGTTCGCGCTCGGTGCGCTTCTTCACGTATGCTATGTATTCGTCCACTGCGGCGCGCTGTCCGGCAGTGGTAAGGCGGTCTACGAGTTCGCTCTCGGGTGCGAGCACCATGAATGTCACACCGAATATGGTGTCGGCGCGGGTGGTGAAGATTGTGAAGCTATCGTCCTCATCCATAAGTGGGGATGAAGAGTCGGCGTCCCGGCGGCCATCGTCTGACGGCTCTACCCTTTCGGGTGAGCCTGATGGTGTTGCCACCTTGAACCTCATTTCCGTACCCTCGCTGCGTCCTATCCAGTTGCGTTGCGTCTCTTTCAGCGAGTCGGTCCAGTCTACGTTGTCCAGTCCGTCGAGCAGACGCTGTGCGTATGCCGACACGCGCAGACACCACTGGCGCATCTTTTTCTGCACCACGGGATAGCCGCCGCGCTCGCTTACTCCGTCCACCACTTCGTCGTTTGCCAGCACGGTGCCCAGTTGCGGACACCAGTTTACCATCGTCTCGCCAAGGTAGGCTATGCGGTAGTTCATCAGTATCTCCTGCTGCTCTTTCTCGGTCATGGCCTTCCACTGCTCGGCAGTGAAGTGAAGTTCCTCGCCGCAGGCCGCGTTGAGACCCTCGTTCCCGTGTTTTTGGAAAGCGTCCGTGAGTTCCTGTATCGGTCTTGCCCTGTTAGTGTCGTTGCAGTAGTAGCTTTCAAACATCTTCTTGAACGCCCACTGCGTCCAGTGATAGTATTCCGGATCGCAGGTGCGTATCTCGCGGCTCCAGTCGAACGAGAAGCCTATCTTGTCGAGCTGCTCGCGGTATCGGCCGATGTTAGCCTCGGTAGTCACCGCCGGGTGCTGTCCCGTCTGTATGGCGTATTGCTCGGCGGGCAGTCCGTATGCGTCGTAACCCATCGGGTTCAGCACGTTGTATCCGTTGAGACGCTTGTACCGTGCGTATATGTCGCTGGCTATATATCCGAGCGGGTGGCCTACGTGCAGGCCGGCTCCCGAGGGGTAGGGGAACATGTTAAGCACGTAGAACTTCTTTTTTTCCTTGTCTTCCGTCACTTTGTAGGTGTTGTCTTTCACCCACTTCTCATGCCATTTTTTCTCGATTTCTCTGAAATTGTATTCCATTTCCGTATCTTGTTTTTTTGTTTTTCGCTTTTCGCGGATGTGCCGCCGTCATCGACAGTCGTGTCTCCGGGCAACGGTTCGAGCGCTGTTGCCTGCTTTTATATTAATGTGCAAAGATAGCGAAAAGCAGGATAATAACAAAACAAACGGCTCGTTTTGTTTTCCGCCTGTTTACGGTCGTTTTCCCGTTTGTGACATTTTCAGCTCCCGCCGCACACTTGTTTTATATTTATTATTTGTAAATAAAATATCATGCGTTTTGCTCTTTATTTTCCTATGCCTGTCTATGTTTTATCGGGCGTATGGGATTCGGTTTTCATTTGTATTTTGATAAATATCCGTTGTTGTCGGTTTGCTGTACCGTTGCGTAATGTTGAAATATCTGTCTTGTCGCGTTCGGTACCCCGTTGTCATGAGTTTGGCGTCCCGTTATGTGTAACGGATATTGTTTTGTAAATATTATTCATCGTTTTTAATGCTTTTTCGTTATTTTACCGTAAACAAAATTACGGCAAAAACCAAGCTGTCATATATATAACTGTGATGCAGATGACGATACGGCGGTGTTTTAATTTATGTTTACGAAAGGGAAATAAGCCTGCCAAATGTTTGAGTGAATGATATATTTTAATTAAATTTGCATACAGAAAGTATAATTATCAACAATTTAAAACAGTATTATTATGATTAAAGATTTACGTTATTCATTAGTTGTGTTGTTTGCTCTGATAAGCAGCCTGTCATTCGCTGATGCTTATAAGACTTTGACTTTCCCCGAAGGAAACAGCGAGGAAATAAGTTCTTACACAGCTACATGGACGGTGACATTGGACAATTTCACATGGACTATCGAGAACTTTAACAACAACAAGAACCAGTGGGCATACGTCAAGTGTGGAAGAAAGAACGCTGAGTCTATAGGTTATATAACCAATTCGACAGTGATGGACCAGGCAATCGGTTCTGTTGTTGTAACTATTGATGCACTTACGGCTTCAAAAGTAAATTCAATTTCACTGACAGTGGCTTCCGATAATGAGTTTGCTAATGTGGTGGAGAAGATCGAAGCCAAAGAAATAGCCAAGGGAGACATGACTTTCAAAGTGACAAAACCGACGGCTAACTGCTATTACAAGCTTACATTTGATTGTCAGTCAGGTTCGTCAAACGGTCTGGTACAGGTTTCAAAAGTGTCTTACTACAAGGAGGGCGATGAACCGCAGATAGTTGATATTTCCAATACTCCCGAGACAGCGTATACTGTTGCCAAGGCACATGAGTTGATAGCTGCCGGCGAGGGTTTGACGACAGACGTGTATATAAGAGGCATTGTCTACAATGTTGAAGAAGTTTCATTGGAGTACGGAAACGCCACTTATGTTATTTGCGACGACGCAACAGGTCAGAATCCGCTCAAAGTGTACCGCGGATATTATCTCAACGGTGACAAATTTACGGCCGAAGATCAGATAAAGGTTGGCGACGAAGTTATTGTTTACGGTCAGTTGACTGTCTATAAAGGCGAAAATCAGGTTGGCCAGGGTAACAAACTCCACTCCCTGACAACAGGTATCAGCGACATCACGGCTGATAAGGCTGAAGGCAGCGGAGCCATCTACAACCTTGCCGGACAGCGGATTGAGAAGATGCAGAAAGGCATCAACATCATCAACGGCAAGAAATACGTTGTGAAATAATAAACATGAGCTTGTAGTTTTAGAGTGATATCGGGCGGAAGCAAATGTTTTGCTTCCGCCTTTTTTTTGTTGTGGCAGGGTGGGGTAGGTGTTACTTGTCGCTGCGGTAATTGCGGATTGGAATAGGCGGTATATCCGTCTGAGTGGGACAGAGGTAGGGCGCATGTATGTAGGAAGCCATACAGTAGTGGAAACGACTGTCGACTGACATGTGCCGCATAGCCGGATGCAGGCTTGTGAAGGGCTTAAAAACGAATGTTTTATTTTGTTTTTAAGCCCTTTTGCCGTACCTTTGCAGAACATAAACAATGCCTCGGCACGGTTGATGAGTTTTCGGATTATTGCGGAACAACCACGATCGTGCCCTGTTAGCATCATCTTTGCAGTAAAATAAAATACGCAGACATGACGAAGAAAGACAAGGAACTGACCCCGATGATGAAGCAGTTTTTCGACCTTAAGGCACAGCATCCCGACGCTGTGCTGCTTTTTCGTTGCGGAGATTTCTACGAGACATATTGCGAAGACGCCATCACGGCATCGCAGATACTTGGCATCACGCTGACACGGCGCAGTAACGGAGGCACGGAGATGGCCGGTTTTCCGCACCATGCGCTCGACACGTACCTGCCGAAACTGGTGCGTGCCGGCAAGCGGGTGGCTATATGCGACCAGCTTGAAGACCCGAAGCTGACCCGAAAGCTGGTAAAGCGCGGTATCACAGAGCTTGTCACGCCGGGAGTGGCCATGGCCGACAACGTGCTTAACTACAAGGAGAACAATTTTCTGGCGGCCGTCCACTTCGGGAAAGCCGCCTGCGGAGTGGCTTTTCTCGACATATCCACCGGCGAGTTCCTCACCGGCCAGGGCACGTATGACTACGTAGAGAAGCTGATGGGCAACTTCTCTCCCAAGGAAGTGCTGCACGACAGGGGCCGCAAGAAAGACTTCGAGCGGTATTTCGGCAACCGTTATTTCACGTTCGAGCTCGACGACTGGGTGTTTACCGACCAGAGCGCGCGCCAGAAGCTGCTAAAACACTTCGGCGTGAAGAACCTGAAAGGCTTCGGCGTGGACCACCTTGAAAGCGGAGTGATAGCCGCCGGCGCAATATTGCAGTATCTCGAGATGACGCAGCACACGCAGATCGGCCACATCACGGGTATCGCCCGCATTGAGGAGGAACGCTACGTGAGGCTCGACAAGTTCACCATCCGCAGTCTCGAACTGCTCAATCCCATGCAGGAAGACGGCTCGTCGCTGCTCGACGTGATAGACCGCACCGTGTCGCCGATGGGCGGCCGCATGCTGCGCAGGTGGCTGCTGTTCCCCTTGAAAGACGAAAAGCCCGTTGCCGAGCGTCTCGACATGGTTGAATACTTCTTCCGCCGGCCCGATTTCCGCCGCTGTATAGACGAGCAGTTGCACCGTATGGGCGACTTGGAACGTATAATGTCGAAGGTGGCTGTGGGCCGTGTGTCGCCACGCGAGGTGGTACAGCTCAGAGTCGCGTTGCAGTCTCTGCTGCCGATAAAGACCGCCTGCCTGTCGGCCACCGACGAAACGCTGCGCAGGGTGGGGGAGAGAATAAACCTTTGCGAGTCGCTCCGCGACAGGATAGAGCACGAGGTAGAGTCTGACGCCCCGCAGCTTGTAAACAAGGGCGGCGTGATACGCAGCGGGGTGAACGCCGAGCTCGACGAGCTGCGCCACATAGCATACAGCGGCAAGGACTATCTCTTGAAGATACAGGAGCGCGAGATGGAGGCGACGGGCATCGCAAGCCTTAAAATAGGGTACAACAACGTGTTCGGATATTACCTCGAAGTGCGCAACACGCACAAGGAGCGGGTGCCCGAGGGATGGGTGCGCAAGCAGACACTGGCCAACGCCGAGCGTTACATCACCCAGGAACTGAAAGAGTACGAGGAGAAAATTCTCGGGGCTGAAGACCGCATACTGGCTCTGGAAGCAAAGCTGTTTGGCGAGCTTGTCATGGCCATGCAGGAGTTCATACCTCAAATTCAGATAAACGCCGGCATCGTGGCTCATCTCGACTGTCTGCTGTCGTTTGCCAAGACGGCCGAGGAAAACAACTACATACGTCCGCAGATAGACTCCACCGACGTGATAGACATAAAGCAGGGACGACACCCCGTGATAGAGAAACAGTTGCCTCCGGGAGAGGATTTCGTGCCGAACGACATATATCTGGACAGCGACAAGCAGCAGATAGTGATAATAACAGGACCGAACATGGCCGGAAAATCGGCTCTGCTGCGTCAGACTGCGCTGATAGTACTGCTCGCCCAGATAGGAAGTTATGTGCCGGCAGAGAGCGCCAGAATAGGCCTGGTCGACAAGATATTCACCCGTGTGGGCGCGTCGGACAACATATCGCTCGGCGAATCGACATTCATGGTCGAGATGACCGAGGCTTCAAACATACTGAACAACGTGTCGTCGCGCTCTCTCGTGCTCTTCGACGAGCTGGGACGCGGCACTTCCACATACGACGGCATAAGCATAGCGTGGGCAATAGTGGAGTATATGCACGAAAATCCGCGGGCACGGGCACGCATGCTCTTCGCCACACACTACCATGAGCTGAACGAGATGGAGAAGAATTTCGACCGCATAAAGAACTACAACGTAAGTGTGCGGGAGGCCGGCGGAAAGGTGATCTTCTTGAGAAAGCTCGCCCGTGGCGGTTCGGAGCACTCTTTCGGTATTCATGTCGCCGAGATTGCGGGCATGCCGAAAAGCATTGTCAAGAGGGCGAACACTATCCTGAAACAGCTCGAAGACGACAACTCTTCCGTTGGTTCGGCAGGCAAGCCGGCCGTCACGCTCGCCAATCCGGCGGCCGACACGCAGCTGAACTTCTTCCAGCTCGACGACCCCGTGCTCTGCCAGATACGCGACGAGATTCTGGGTCTCGACATAAACAACCTCACTCCCATGGAGGCTCTCAACAAGCTGAACGATATCAAGAAGATTGTAGGCGGATAAACAGGGTGGGGCAGGCATATAACGAAAATCCGGTGACAGTGAAAAAACATTTTTCCTGTCACCGGATTTTCGGTTGATAATTTTCTGTTTATTATTGTTTGTTGTACGTAATAGACACGAATCCGCACGAACTTGAAAACTTGCTGTCATTTCTTTTCTGTCGTTTCATAGTCTTGCCGTTGTGTTTTTACTTCGTGTTTGTAATGTCCTGACTTTATATTTGTGTCGTTTTCCTTGTGTTTTCATGTCGTTTCTGGTACGTGGTTATTGTCATATTAGTAATAATAAATTCATGAATTTAACATTTTTATTTTCTTTAAAGTAGGATTTTTTAACGCTACGCATCGCTATACGCAATGCGATAATATTTTTATTGAAAGATGACGATTTTGCAGATGTTTTGCAACGGGACGCTCGTTGGAGTGCGTTTGGTTGGCCGTTGCATTGCATTCAGTATCCCGTTGTAATGCAACGGGATACTGAATGCAATGCAACGAGGTGCTAATTCTCCCCCTCCGACTCTCTCGAGGGGGAGAATTTGGAGCAGAAACAAATTAAAATCCTTATATAATACTGACACACAGATATTTACAAAAACCGTAAAATACGGAGATATTTTCGCCCGCCGGATTTTTATTTTGAAATAAAACGAATTATGGAGAGCGTTTTGTAAAGATAGTTCCGAGTTTTTGTTGTGTCTGTCGATGATCTTTATTTAAATGCGGGATAAGTTGATTTTAAGATGTGATTTTTTGGTTATTCCATATTATTTTTGCTATCTTTGTGGTGTGGTTGGGATTGCCCCGACCACTACTTTTAGGAAATAGGAGCGTTGTGTCCTCATCTTGTAAGTGCGAAGCCTGAGAAACTTATCACAAATCGACAAGAGTTGGCATGACAGTTCCCACGTTATGGCGTGGGCTGTTGTCACCATATCTTTCGATTAAGGTTTTCTCAGGGCCTGCACTTTAAGACGTGGCGCATAGCAGGCCACGCTCTTTTAATTTTTATTTAACCGCTTCCGCATGGCCTGAGGAGCTAAATTTATGATTATGAAAAAGGTATTATCGGTTGTGTTGGTTGTCATGCTGGCTTTGGCTGCGCATGCACAGAAAGACGTCACAAAGTTTCTCGGTATTCCTGTTGATGGCAGTAAGTCGGAAATTATACAGAAGTTAAAAGCCAAAGGGTATAAATATAATTCTACTTATGATTTTTTAGAGGGGGAATTTAATGGTAATGATGTTCATATATATGTTGTGACTGATAATAATAAAGTATGGCGAATAATGGTAACTGATGAAAAAAGTATAGATGAAACGAGTATAAAACTACGGTTTAATAAACTTTGCAGGCAGTTTAATAATAATAAAAAGTATGTCCAATCATCATTAAATGACTTTACAATACCGGAAGATGAGGATATAAGCTATGAAATGTTAGTTCATAAAAAGCGCTATGAAGCATCTTTTTTTCAATTACAAGGAACTGAAAATGATAATCCTTACAATAGATTTGTTTGGTTTATGATAAGGGAATTTGAAGGTAAATATTATATAACAATGTTTTATGATAACGAATATAACAGATCTAACGGTGAGGATTTATAACATTATAAAACAATGAAATCATGAAAACAGAAAATCAAGAGAAAGAGATTGTCATCAGATGTGGCAAGACTACAGACAACTTTGAGACACTGAAAGAACTGTGTGAGAAAGAAGCCGAGAAATTATCGGAAACGATAAGAGTTACCGAGCATGAGACGGTCTCTGTGCCCTGTTGGACAGAGGATGCGCCCGAGCTTATCTGTGTGGCTCGTTTTGAGATAGGCAACGGTGGTTCGATAGTGTATAATTTGGATTTCTCCGAAACAACCTTATAAGTATTTCACATATTAACAAACAAATATTCATCACCAACGGGAAAGGCAAATGACGCTTTTTCTGTTGATGATGAATATTTGTTTTATTTGTTGACATATTACCGCCGCCGCTTTTTGGCGTTGACATTATGAGCGGGTGTACAGGCATTCGGCGGCTTTCGGATATTAATTCCCATCCGTAATATCCTCTATGTTCTCCATTATCTCACGGTATTTGCGTTGTATCTTGAAGTGAACGGAGAAGCCGGCTATACCTCCGGCGACACCTCCTATGGCTCCGCCAATAAGTAGCGGCATTCCGTTGGTGATGTTGTATCCTTCGTAGCAGAACCAGCCGAGCCATACGGTGACGAACGGTATTCCGAGCATCAGCCAGTCGGCATCCATCTTTTTGGCGCGGGCTATGCCGCGGTTTGTCTCTATGAGGCTGTTTTCGGGCTTGAAAGCCTGTCTGAGGGCTTTCATGTTGTAATACGTATATACTCCAGCCGTGATGAAAAAGAGGCTCGTGACGATGTTGAACGGCAGCGAGAAGCCAATCCATCGCATGGCCGTCATGGTGTAGGGGACCATCAGCACGCACGCAATGATGGATATGATGTATTTCCGTGATATCCATTTGCTGTTTCTGTTCATTGCCCGGCGCAGTATCTTGTCGTTGACAATGGTCTGTTTTTCGAGTATGCTTTTCAGTGCCTGCATTTGTGATTGCAGGTCGTCTTGCCTGTTTACGTTTTCCATTTTCATTGTTTTTTTGTTGTTATACATTGAGTTTTTCCGGTTATCGCGATACCGTATGTCTATTTTTCAGACGGTGTTTTCTGTTTTTCGGGGTGCCTGTCGTCCCGTTTCCGGGAGGCAGCAGTGCCGTGGCGGTGTGTTTGCGGTGTCAGTCGGACATGCGTTTCAGTTGCTCCTTAATCCTGAACAGTCGCACGGAGACGTTCTTTGCGCTTATTCCGACGATGTCCGCTATCTCGTCGTAGCTTATGTTTTCGAGCCACAGCAGCACTATCGCGCGGTCGAACGGGCGCAGCCTGCTTATCCGTCGGTGGAGCAACGAGGCTTGTGCCGTGTCTTCGTTGTCGGTCTCGAAGAGGTCTACCGTCATGGTGAGATCGGCCGATTGCCGCCTTTTCTTCTTTCGCTCGGTGGATATGCAACTGTTGAGTGCCACCCGGTATATCCATGTCTTGATGTCGCTGCGGCTCTTGAAGCTGTCAAATCCATTCCACAGTTTTACGAGAACTTCTTGAAACAGGTCAGCGATCTCGTCGGCATCTCTGGAAAACATGTAGCAGACGGTATAGATAGTGCCTTTGTGTTCTCTCACAATCCGTGTGAACTCTTTTTCGGATGTTTTCATCATTTAATTTTGTTTGTTAATCAGTTTCTGTATGTTAGACGCTCCGTGTGCCGGAAAAACTACATTATTTTTGGAAAAAGGAGTTTTGGTTTATTCAAGAGTTGTGTAGTGAGAGTAGTATGGAGTAAGTGAATATGCGTGGTTGGTTAAGTCTGTGCTTTCAATACATTGGATGGTGGGTAGGATATGATAAGTGGATATTAATGGGATATGCGGTAAGTTTTCTAGGAGTTGAAGGGCGATATTAATGAGATATGCGGTAAAAGGAATTAGGGGAAATTTACCGTAAATTTCCCCTAATTCCTTTCCCGTTTATACTTCTTCCGGTAGTATATTTACTACTGTTTACTTACTGATCGCCTGTCGTTTTCTTTCTTTCGGTATACCGTCCTTTTTCTATCAGTCTTGTGTTTCTTTTCTTTTATCCTCATGCCGGACGGCTCTATCCCAGCTGTTTTGCCGTCATTTTATCTTTCTGCTCCTTGCCATGCACACAGCGCCGAGCACGATGAACGGTATGCTAAGCAGTTGTCCCATGTTCAATATCATGTCGGCCTCGAAGGCTTCCTGTATATCTTTGGTGTACTCGATGAAGAAACGGAAAGTGAATATGTATGCGAGACAAAGGCCGAAGAAGAAGCCTGTGCCCACCTTTTCGGGGTGCTTGCGGTATAACGCCCAGCCGATGAAGAAGAGAACGGCGTAGGCTATCGCCTCATAGAGTTGACCGGGATGCCGCGGCATGGAGTCTACGCGCTCGAATATGAACGCCCATGGCACATCGGTTATCTTACCGATAATCTCAGAGTTCATCAGGTTTCCGAGTCTTATGAAGCACGCCGTGACGGGCGTGGCTATGGCGATATTGTCGAGCACGGTCCAGAGTTTCACTCCGGTACGCTTCACGTAGAGCCATAGGGCGAGCATGAGGCCGAGCGTTCCGCCGTGGCTTGCCAGTCCCTCGTAGCCTGTAAACTTCCAACCGCCGTCCGGAAGAAAGTGAATAGGCACTATCATCTCGATGAAGTGTGGCACCGACGTGAGGAAATAGTCGGGCTGGTAGAACAGGCAATGCCCAAGGCGGGCACCTGCCAATATGCCTATGAAGCAGTAGAAGAACAGCGGTTCGAACAGCTCTTCCTTTATTTTCTGCTGCTTGTAGAGCATTTTTACTATGATATATGCCGCCGCCAGACCTATGAGCCAGCACAGGGAGTACCAGCGTATGCCCGCAAATGCGGTCAGATCGGGGTTCCAGACGATATAATTAAGTATGTTCATAATTGCAAATGATTATTGGTTCGCGGTTTATGGTAATTCGTTTCGGAGTTTATTACTATTCGTTTTGCGGTTTATGATAATTCGTTTTGCGGTTTATTATGCTTTGGTTCGGGGTTCAGCCGATAAGTGTCGAGTCATGATTACTTTCATTTCTTGAAAGCACAGGCATAGCCGCCAAGCATATCTACTTACTCCATACTACTTACTGCACAACTCCTTGATAAAGCGTTTGTCGTCAACTTCCAAACAAAAACTCCTTTAACTTTCCTCAAAAGAGCCTACACATTAAACCGGAAGTGCATGATGTCTCCGTCCTGAACGACGTATTCCTTGCCCTCGATGCCCAGCTTGCCGGCCTCCCGCACGGCGCTCTCGGAGCCGTATTGGATATAGTCTTCGTATTTGATTACCTCGGCGCGGATAAATCCTTTCTCGAAGTCCGTGTGTATCACGCCGGCGCATTGAGGCGCTTTCCAGCCCTTGCGGTATGTCCATGCCTTCACCTCCATCTCTCCTGCGGTGATGAATGTTTCGAGGTTAAGCAGCGAGTAGGCTTTCTTTATCAGTCGGTTCACGCCGCTTTCTTCCAGCCCCAGCTCGTCGAGGAACATCTGCTTGTCCTCATACGATTCCAGTTCGGCGATGTCTTCTTCCGTCTTTGCGGCGATAACCATCGCCTCGGCACCCTCTTCACGGGCCAGCTCCTCCACGCGGCGGGTCTTATCGTTGCCTGTCTTAGCGGCTGTCTCATCCACGTTGCATACGTATAACACCGGCTTGGCGGTAAGCAGAAAGAGGTTGCGCGCGGCCTCCTGCTCATCCTTACTCTCGAACTCCACGGTACGTGCGTTCTTTCCCTGTTCCAGCGCCGCTTTGTACGCTTCGAGCACTCCTACCTCTATTTTGGCCTCCTTGTTGTTGCCCACAGCGGCCACTTTGGCCTGCTTTTGCAGTCGAGCCTCTATCGTTTCGAGGTCTTTGAGTTGCAGTTCGGTGTCTATTATCTCCTTGTCGCGTATGGGGTCTATCGTTCCGTCTACGTGTGTGATGTTATCGTCGTCGAAACAGCGCAGCACGTGTATTATGGCATCCGTCTCGCGGATGTTTCCGAGAAACTTGTTTCCGAGACCTTCGCCTTTCGATGCACCCTTGACCAGTCCGGCGATGTCCACTATCTCGCACGTTGCCGGCACTATTCGCCCGGGGTGCACAATCTCGGCGAGCCGTGTCAGCCGCTCATCGGGCACGGTGATCACGCCCACATTGGGTTCTATCGTACAAAAAGGGAAATTGGCCGCCTGCGCCTTTGCGCTCGACAGACAGTTGAAAAGCGTGGACTTGCCCACATTGGGCAGTCCCACGATACCACATTTTAAAGCCATATCTATTTTAAACGTTTAAATTCCGTATAGTCGAAACATCGCTGTCATATACCGGAGAACGGCACCGTGCGGTCATGCGCTTGGCTTGTCTGCCTGCCGGGTGACCTGTGTTTCTTTTGCAAAGGTAGTCTAAATAGTATAAAAAGCAAAATAAATAATGTTTTGTTTGCTTTCAGACATGCAAAAGTTATTGTCGTCGTGCTCTGAAAACCATGGTGATACATGGCATGACAGCCGCTCGGACGTTTGTTTCCTGCTTACCGCTTTTTGGAACATGCGGGGCAGGCGGTGCTTCTCCTCACGGCTATCTTCATGAAGTCCATCGTGCGGGCGTCGAACCGTAGAAGCCTGTCGGTCAGCAGGGTGCCCGTGCCCGTGAGATATTTCAGTGCCTCGGCGGCCTGTATCGTGCCGAGCATTCCCGCTATGGCGCCCAGCACCCCCGCCCCGGCCTTGGCTGGCATGACGTCGGGTGGGGGAGCGGAGCCGAAGATGCAGCGGTAGCATGCCGTGCCGGGCGTGTGTGTGAATGTGTGACCCTCAAACTCGAATATTGCGCCGTGGGAGAACGGTTTGCCTGTAGCCACGCAGAGGTCGTTGATGAGTATCTTGGCGGCGAAGTTGTCTGTGCCGTCTATCACGAAGTCATATCCGTCCATGATGTCCAGGGCATTGCTCTCCGTGAGCATCCCGTTGTGTGTGTGCACCGTGATGTTGGGGTTTATAGCTGTCATCCTTTGCCGTGCCGACTCGGTCTTCTGTATGCCCACCATCTCTGTGGTGTGTATCACCTGCCGTTGCAGGTTGGAGAGGTCTACCGTGTCGCCGTCGGCTATTCCTATTGTGCCCACTCCCGCCGCCGCGAGATACATCAGTACGGGTGAGCCGAGTCCGCCCGCTCCGACCACGAGCACCCGCCCGCGCTTGATTTTCTCCTGGCCCTCGATGCCTATCTCAGGTAACAGTATATGCCGGCTGTACCGTTGCCGTTCCTCTTCCGTCAGGTGTGTCATATAGCTTGTCTCGATGATTAAACATGTGCAAAGATAATGCTTTTCACGTGAAACATGTCCGCTTGTCGGGATAAAACGGTAACTTTGCAGAAGACAAGCAAACTTAAAGACAACAAACAATGAATATCGTTTCTGTATTTGGCACATGTCCGGCCTGTATTTGGCGTACTGTGTTTTCACGCATCGCCGCCATGCTGGCGTTTGTGTTTTTCGTTGCCGTCCCGGTAGGGGCGGGAGAACCGGATCCGCAGTTTGACGGACACCGCCGCATAGACCTTTGGCAGGGTGTTAAGATGCCGAACAGCCGGGGGCTTCACATCACAGACTCCGTCAGCAACCATCGCACGTGGCGCATAGCCAGTCCGCGGCTATATGCCTTTCAGCCGTGTGCCGACGAGCGTACAAATACAGCCGTGATACTCATTCCCGGCGGAGGATATGCCAAGCAGGCATACGAGGCTGCCGGCATAACGATGGCCCGGTGGCTCAACAGTATAGGCATCACGGCGTTCGTATTGCTGCACCGTCTGCCCAACTCGCCCGACCTGACAAATGGCTGGGAAGCACCTGTGCAAGACGCGCAGCGCGCCGTGAGATATGTGCGTGCCAATGCGGCCGAGTATGGTATTGCTCCTGATCGCATAGGGGTCATGGGGTGCAGTGCCGGCGGCCATGTATGTGCCTGCGTGTCAACGATAGCCGACGACATGAGCCTTGCGGGCGACTCGCTCGACAGACACTCGTTCCGTCCCGACTTTGCGATACTCGTCAGTCCGGTGATAAGGATGACAGACGGCCTTGAAAGGCATTTCCTGTGCTCCGAGGCGGGCAATGAGGAGCTGCTTGCCCGTTACAGCATGGACCGCCACGTGACACCGGCCAATCCGCCTACACTGTTCATCCATGCGTCTGACGACCGCACGGTGAAACCCGTTCATAGCCTGTCGATGTATCAGGCGCTGATAGACAAGGGTGTCACACGCTCGTCGATACACATATTTCCTTTCGGGCGGCACAGCATTGCCGTGCGCCGTCAGCCGGGCACGACAGCCCTATGGCCGGAGATTGCCGAGCGATGGATGGAGGAGACAGGGTTTCTCGAACCGTTGAAATACGGGAGATGAAGTAAAAAGGCTGTGTTTCACAGCTTTAAAATGTAATGATAAAGTCACGGGTTTAACACTTTGTTTTCTGCTGAACAGAGAAAGCGAAGGCGATACGCACCGCTATATGCAATGCTATATGCCGCTTTTCGCCATAGACGAAAAGCGGCGTTTTTCCGCGACGGGCATCCCCGTCGCATGGTGTTGTCAGTGTGCTTCGAGCCAGTTTGCGCCCCAGCCGCAGTCTGCCGTGAGCGGCACTTTCATCTCGAAAGCTCCCTGCATCTCTTCAAGCACTATGCGCTCTACAAGCTCTTTCTCCTCGGCCGGCACGCTGAAGTTGAGTTCGTCGTGTACCTGCAATATCATCTTGGCGCGCACTCCCTCGGCCTTGAAGCGGCGGTGTATGCGTATCATCGCCACTTTTATTATGTCGGCGGCCGTGCCCTGGATTGGGGCGTTTATGGCGTTGCGTTCCGCAAAGCCGCGCACGGTGGCGTTTCGCGAGTTTATGTCGGCCAGATAGCGTCTCCGTCCGAATAGGGTGTCCACGTAGCCTTGGCTACGTGCCGTCTCCTTGGCCTGCTCCATGTATTCATGCACGTGCGGGAACGTCTCGAAATAACCGTCTATCAGCTGTCGTGCCTCGTCACGGCCTATGTTGAGCCGGTCGGCCAGTCCCCACACGGTGATGCCGTAGATGATGCCGAAGTTGGCCCGCTTGGCTTTTGTCCGTTGGTCGCGCGTCACGCTGTCGATAGCCTCTTTGTATATTTTTGCTGCCGTGGCCGCGTGTATGTCGTGCCCCTCACGGAAAGCCTCGATCATGTTTTCATCGCCGCTGAGGTGCGCCATGACGCGCAGTTCTATCTGGCTGTAATCGGCGGAGAAGAAAAGGCAGCCAGGCTCCGGTATGAAAGCGCGGCGTATCTCTTTGCCGTCCTCGCCCCGCACGGGGATGTTTTGCAGGTTGGGGTCGCTCGAAGATAGTCGTCCGGTGGCCGTGACCGTCTGGTTGAACGACGTGTGTATGTGCCCGGTCCGGGCGTTGATGAGCTTCGGCAGGGCATCCACGTATGTGCCCAGCAGTTTCTTTAACCCTCTGTGCGCCAGTATGTCGGCCACAATCTCGTGCTTGCCTTTCAGTGTTTGCAGCACATCCTCGCTCGTGACATACTGTCCTGTTTTCGTCTTCTTGGGCTTCTCTATGATTTTCAGTTTGCCGAACAGTATGTCGCCAACCTGTCGTGGCGACGCGATGTTGAACCGCTCGCCTGCCAGTTCGTATATCCGCCGTTCGAGTTCTTCCATCCGTGCGGTCAGTATGTTCGATGTTTCGGCCAGTGACCGGGTGTCTATCCGCACGCCGTTCATCTCCATTTCCGCCAGCACGGGCATGAGCGGCATCTCTATTTCGTGGAACAGTCGCTCGGCGCCATACTTCTTTAATTCCGGTTCGAGCTTGTTTTTCAGTTTCAGTGTGATGTCGGCGTCCTCGGCGGCATACTCGTATACCTCAGTCGGTGTCAGGTCGCGCATGTTCTTCTGGTTCTTGCCTTTCGGACCGATAAGCTCGTCTATGTGTATGGTCTTGTAGTTGAGATACACTTCGGCCATGTAGTCCATGTTGTGACGCAACTCCGGTTGTATGAGATAGTGGGCTATCATGGTGTCGAACATGGGGCCGGCCAAGGTCACGCCGTAGTTTGCCAGCACTTCAAGATCATACTTTATGTTTTGCCCTACCTTGACTATTTTATCGTTTTCGTATATCGGTTTAAATATATTAACAATTCTTTGGGCTTCTTCACGATTGGCCGGTACTGGCACGTAAAAAGCCTCATTTTCCTTGACGGCAAAGCTCAAACCGACCAATTCGGCGTCAATCGCGTTCATAGAGGTAGTCTCCGTGTCTAGACTGAGAATTTCTTTTGTAATGAAATAATCATAAATTCGATGCAAACCATCCTCTGTATCAATGAGTTGGTAGTCGTGAGGGGTCGTTTTAAGGCTCTCAAAACTCGAAAATTCCGCGCTGCCTGTGCTCTCGCCCGTATTTTCCGCAAATAAATCGAGTTGTGTATTATCGCTTTTTTGCTTATTTTCAGTTTTTTTTAGAAATTTGTTTGCAAAGCTTTTGAACTCCAACTCATCGAATATTTTTCGCAGTTCGTCCTCGTCGGGGTCGGCCACTGCGAGAGAGTCGAGGTCGAGTGGGATGGGGACATCGGTCTTGATGGTGGCGAGGAACTTCGAGAACACGATCTGTTCACGGTTCTCTTCCACTTTCTTTTTTATGGCGCCTTTCAGCTTGTCGGTGTTTTCGAGCAGGTTTTCGATGCTTCCGAACTCGTTGATCAGTTTTGCGGCGGTCTTCTCTCCCACACCCGGGCATCCCGGAATATTGTCCGACGAGTCGCCCATCAGCCCGAGCAGGTCTATCACTTGCAGAGGCGACGATATGCCATACTTCGCCTCCACCTCTTTCTCGCCCATTATCTCGTATCCCGCATTGCCGTGTCTCGGGCGATACATGTATACGTTCGGCCGGATGAGCTGGCCGTAGTCCTTGTCGGGTGTGAGCATGTATGTGGTGACACCGGCTTCCGCCGCTTTCACGGCGAGTGTGCCTATGACGTCGTCCGCCTCATATCCTTCCGCCTCGATGACAGGTATGTTGAACGCCCTGAGCATGTCTTTGATGATAGGTACCGATGCCTTTATATCCTCGGGACATGCCTCCCGCTGTGCCTTATACTCGGGGTAGGCCTCGTGCCTGAATGTAGGGCCGGCGGGATCGAAAGCCACTCCTATATGGGTGGGTCTCTCTTTTGTGAGCACCTCGTTCAGAGTGTTTAGAAATCCCATTACCGCCGATGTGTTGAGGCCTTTCGAGTTAACTCTCGGGCTTCGTATCAGGGCGTAGTATGAGCGGTATATCAGCGCGTATGCGTCTATGAGGAAGAGTTTATCCATAATTCTATTTAATTTTAAGCGTAAAATTACGAAAAAATAATCAGTATACCGATAAAAATCAGTAATTTTGTGCCAAATTAAATTCGATGGACTATTTATCACTGATAAGGAAACCAATAGAAACCGAATTGAGCGATTTCATCGGATTGTTCAACGATTCGCTCACGCATACAGACGGACTTCTCTCACAGGCTTTGGAATATATTCGCCGCCGCACGGGCAAGCAAATGCGCCCCATGCTGATATTGCTGATGGCGAGAAACTACGGGCTTGTGACTGATGTGACACAGAATGCAGCCGTGGGTCTTGAGCTGTTGCACACGGCAAGCCTCGTGCACGACGACGTGGTTGACGAGAGTTGCGAGCGGCGCGGGCAGGCATCAGTGAACGCCATGTACAACAATAAGGTGGCGGTGCTTGTGGGCGACTATCTGCTTTCAACGGCGTTGCTCCGGGTGGCCTGTACGAGAAACGCCACGATAGTGGAATATCTCTCGGAGCTTGGACGTGTTTTGGCAAGCGGAGAGATACTTCAGCTGTCCACCACACATAACCAGGAGATATCGGAAACCGTTTATTATCAGGTGATAAGGCAGAAGACAGCGGCGCTTTTCGAGGCCTGTTGCGCCATGGGGGCAATGTCTTCAGGTGCCTCTGTGTCGGGCATTGAGGAAGCAAAGGCGTTCGGACGCAATCTCGGCATCATCTTTCAGATAAGAGACGACATATTCGATTACTACGAGTCGCCCGAGATAGGCAAGCCCACGGGCAACGATATGGCCGAAGGAAAATTGACACTTCCCGTCATACATGCCTTGAAAGCTACAGGCGACGGGGCCATGCATGCGCTTGCCCTGCGTGTGCGCAACCGCATCGCCACCCAGGAAGAGATAAGCATGCTCATCGGTTTCGCAAAGGCGAATGGTGGAATAGAGTATGCCGAGAGCCGGATGAAAGACCTGCGGGGCGAATGTCTCGCTTTCATAGACAGGTCTGTGGCTGCGGAAGACATAAAGACCGCGCTCAGGGCATACATCGATTTCGTGATAGAACGTAGCAAGTAAGGGGATATAGCGGAGCAAATAAGAAGATAGAACGAGGCAAATAGAAATATAGCAGGACTCATAGCAAAATGCACGGAAAGCGCTGTCATGGCTTTCCGTGCATTTTGTGTTTGGTATCATCATGCTTGTATGTATGAGGATAAAGCGCTGCCCGTCATCTTCCGCCGCTTATGATTTTGGTAATCGTGGGCATGGTTCTGCTCGTCACATGATATATCATCAGGCAAATGGCAATCGTTATTACCGGCACGGCAAAGAAAACGGCAATCAGCAGGTATGGAGATTGCGGGTGCGGTGCCGTTTATCCGTAAGCATTCCAACGTTTCAAGACGTTTGTTCTCAGAAGAACTTGGTCTCTTCGCCCGTGATCTCGCTCAGCAGCATGTTGGCCAGCCTGCTCGTGCCGAGGCGGAACCATTGGTTGGTGAGCCATTTTTCGCCCAGCACCTCTTTCACTATCGTATAGTATATCAGTGCGTCCATCACGCTGTTGATGCCTCCGGCGGGCTTGAAACCTATCTGTATGCCTGTTTTGTCGTAGTATTCCTTTATAGCCTGACACATCACGTAGGCGGCTTCGGGTGTTGCCGCGGGTTCGAGCTTGCCTGTCGATGTCTTTATGTAGTCCGCTCCGGCATACATTGCCAGGATAGACGCTTTCTTGATGTTCTCGGCTGTTTTGAGGCATCCCGTTTCGAGAATGACCTTCATTTTCCTGTCGCCGCACACCTCTTTCAGCTCGCCGATTTCGTCGGCCACGCTCTCGTAGTCGCCGCTGAGAAACTTACCCACCGACATCACGATATCAATCTCTGTGGCGCCGTCTTTTATGGCGAGCGCAGTCTCGGCCACCTTGACCTCTATAACGGCCTGAGAAGACGGGAAACTGCCCGATACGCATGCTATTTCAACACCGTCCACCTCGAGCGTCTCGCTCACCACGTCGGCAAAGCATGGATATACGCATACGGTGGCTATGTGGGGTAGGTCGGGGTATGTGTTGTCGAACTCGTTGACGCGCTCGGTGAACGCCATTACGCTTTCCGGTGAGTCGGTTGTTTTCAGTGTGGTAAGCTCGATGCTGCCCATAAGGAATTTTTTCACCTCGGGTGTGTCGTTCTCGTGTACTTTCTCTGCTATTATCTTCTTCACGGCCTCGCGCACGCTGTCGTCGGACGGTGCGCTGCCGTACTTACCGAGAGCTTCTTCGATCTTGCTCTTTCCGTGGGCATGCTCATGCCGCTGCCCGCATGTGTCTGAATGTCTTTCCGTCATATTCTTATTGTTTTTTTTGTTTGATTGTATGTTTATATATTGTTTTTCGTGGATTGTGAGTTGGATGATTGAGGGTGGGGCGGCTCAATACAGTGTTCACTCTCCTCCGAGCTTCTTGTTGTTGATGTGCCTGTCCTTGTCCCGTGCGGTCTTTTTCTCGATGTTGCGGCGCAGTTCCTCGGTGAGGTCGATGCCTGTCTGGTTGGCTATGCAGAGCAGCACCCACAACACATCGGCCATTTCGTCGCCAAGGCTGTCTTTCTCACCGGGCTTGAAGCTCTGGTCGCCATAGCGACGGGCCATTATGCGCGCCATCTCGCCTACCTCCTCGGTGAGGACGGCCATGTTGGTGAGTTCGCTGAAATAGCGCACGCCGTATGCCTTGATCCATTGGTCTACAAGGCGCTGCGCCTCGCTGATGGTGATGGCTGTACTTTTTTCCACGGATGGATGAGGTTTCGCTGCCATGCTGTCTTCTTCTTTCATTGCTTTATGTTGTCTTTCAATGAATATATGCTTTATGCCGTTGTTTTTCATTGCCTTTGTCGGAGTGGGTCGGGACTTTACTCCGGATTTTTAGAGTCCATGCAGATTGTCACGGGGCCGTCGTTGAGCAGTTCCACCTTCATGTCTGCTCCAAACTCACCCGTGCCCACGGGGCGTCCTGTGGCTTCGCCCAGCAGCGTGCAGAACTCTTTGTACAGCGGTATGGCGGTCTCGTGGCCTGCGGCCCGTATCCATGACGGGCGGTTACCCTTTTTATACGACGCCATGAGTGTAAACTGACTTATCACCAGCGCCTCTCCGCCGATGTCTGTTATCGGGCGGTTCATCACGCCGTTGTCGTCTTCGAAAATCCGCAGGGAGGCTGTTTTTCTGGCCAGCCACGCCGCGTCTTCGCTTGTGTCTTCGGCACATACGCCGAGCAGTATGAGAAAGCCCCGGCCTATTGCCGATTTTACTTTCCCGTCTATGCTCACAGATGCGTGCGCCACGCGTTGTATCACTATTCTCATCCTTATTATATCGCTTGTTTCAACTATTCGTTGTATCAATATGCAAACTTACATATTTTTTCAGACATAGCGTAATATTTTTGGCCTATAAAGCCATAAATGTGGTTAATCTTTATTTCCGGAATACTATTTCTTGCGGGCTGAGACACATGTTGGTGATCTGTATTTATCCATTCAATGATAACGGCATTTTGATGAGTGCCGGTCCGCATCGTTAGTGTTCCGTACACGCTCATTTCCAGTCATGTAAGTTCGCATGTTTCCATGTGTCGTTTTGGGTGTTTGTTGCCGGATTTATATATTTTTTTCGCTGTATGAATATTTTTTATTGCCGGTTGATGGCGTTCTCTTGATTTGTAGAATATAGTTTGTGAACTATTTTTACAAAACATGCTTTATATTTCGCCTGTTTCAAAATTAAAAACCGCCTGCCGAAAATACTCGAGTTTTGGATGGTTTTGCACAAATATCTGTGTGTCAGGGTGATACGCTGGCCATACCTGCCTCGACTGCAAATACAACCTTGCCTGTACTCCCGATTTTTTCCGTTTAGCGTCCCGTTGGTTCGCGTTTAGCGTCTAAATGTAGTGCAACGGGATGCTAAACGCAACGCGATTGGCAACCGAACGCACTCCGACGGGCATCCCGTTGCAGAATATCGGAAGGATTTTTGAGTTTGAAATGAAAGCATATCGCTTTGCGTATCGTGATTGGTATCGTACTGATTTTCTATTTCGTGAAAAAGCAAAACGCTTTTTTTATGATAATTATATTACAGATCCGGGAATGTTTTTACGGTTTTGGGTTATCGCTCGGGCATGTAAGCGGTTGGTTGGCTTGGTGGGTAAGTAGCACCGGCGGGTATCGGCGGTGCTACTTGCTATTGTGTTTTCATCATTAAAGAATAATGCTTTGCTGTTTTGAAAGAGTTTTTTGTATTCGGTCATTTATTGAAATACTCGTATATGAGTTTCGCTTTTGCCGTTCCCACGATGGAAGATAGAGTCTTTTCGTCTGCCGATTTTATCTGCTTCACGCTTTTCAGTTCTTTAAGCAGGGTCTCTTTGGTCTTCGGGCCGATGCCTTTGATGTCGTCAAGCTCGCTGTGCAGGGCGTGTTTTGATCGCTTGTCGCGATGGAAAGTGATGGCAAAGCGGTGTACCTCGTCCTGTATGTGAGTGAGCAGGCGGAACAGCTCGCTGTCTGTCTTCATGCCAACGGTGACGGGCGGAAAGCCGTATAGCAGCTCGTTGGTGCGGTGTCGGTCGTTCTTGGCCAGTCCGGCGATGGGAATTTGTAGTCTCAGCTCGTCTTCGACTACCTGCCGCACCACCTCCATCTGTCCCCGGCCGCCGTCGGTTATGATGAGGTCGGGCAGGGGCGCGCCCTCTTCCAGCAGGCGGGTGTAACGCCGGCGCACCACCTCCTGCATGGATGCGTAATCATCGGGGCCGCTGACGGTCTTTATGTTGTACTTGCGGTAGTCGCGTTTGCTCGGCCGCATTTTTTTGAATACCACGCAGGCGGCCACGGCGTCGGTTCCGCTGATGTTCGAATTGTCGAAACACTCTATCTGATAGGGCATTTTGGGCAGTTTCAGGCAGTCTTGTATCTCTTTCATGAGACGCACCGATTTCTGTTCGGGATTTAGCTTTTCGGCCTGTTTCAGGCGGTCGAAACGGTACTGGCGGCAGTTCATCTGCGACAGGTCGAGCAGCGTCTTGCGATCGCCACGCTGCGGAACGGTGAGTGTCACCCCGTCGAGCGGCAGGTCGATAGCCATGGGCAATACAATCTCGCGCGAAGTGCTCTTGAACCGTTCGCGCATCTCCACGATGCCCAGTGCGAGCAGTTCCTGGTCGCTTTCATCGAGCCGTTTGCGGTATTCGAATGTGAACGACTGGTTGATGTTTCCGGCCGTTACGTGGATATAGTTGATGAAGGCAGTCTTTTCATCGCTCGTGATCGAGAAAACGTCCACATTATCTATAACATGGCTCACCACCTCGCTCTTTGCGCAGAAACTCTCTATAAGAAGATACTTTTTCTTTATCTCCTCGGCTTCCTCAAAGCGAAGCTCTTCGGCGAGCTTCTCCATCTCCGCTCGCATGTCTCGTAGCACACCCCGTGTGTTTCCTTTGAGTATCTCTCTCGCACGGGCTATGTTTTTACGGTATTCATCGGCTGTCTGGCGACCTATGCACGGCCCCTCGCAGTTCTTGATGTGGTATTCGAGGCACACGTCGTATTTGTTGTGTCTGACGCCATCTTCTGTCATGGGTATGCGGCATGTGCGCGGCCGGCAGAGCTTTTTTATCAGTTCGAGCACGGCATACATGGAGTTCAGGTTGGAGTAGGGGCCGTAAAACGTGCCCCACGACTTGTTGATGTTGCGGGTCTTGAATATGCGGGGAAAAGGCTCGTTGGTTACGCAAATGCTCGGATATGTCTTTCCGTCTTTCAGCAATACATTATAGCGGGGATTGTATTTTTTTATCAGACTGTTTTCGAGCAACAGCGCGTCTTCCTCTGTATTCACCACGGTATAGGATATGTCGTGTATCTTGCTGACAAGTACTTTTGTCTTGAAGCGGTCTACCTCTGTGTGGAAATAAGACGACACACGGTTTTTCAGGTTCTTGGCCTTGCCCACATAGATTATCGTTCCGTTCTCGTCGTAGTACTGGTAGCTGCCCGGCTTGCCCGGCATGCTGCTCACAATGGATTTCAGTCTGGCTAACCTTTGCTCGTTTTCTTCCTTTGTCATGTCCGTAACTCGTTTATATTAAGCACTTTTTGATATTAAAGTTTCACGTGAAACTTATAGTGCATGTACCTTGTCTTTATGTTGCGGCGCAATGCTGTATGCGCCTGTGTTAATAGTAAAGCGCAAAGGCGCAATGGGTATAAGATTTTGTTTTGTTTGTGGTTTCCCTGTAGTGGGCTTTCTGAAAATCTTTGTTCCTTTGCGTCTTTGCGCTTTGTCGCACGTTTGTTTTGCGGTAATGCTCTGTTCGCTGTGCGGGACGTGTGTCTTTACGCCGCTATGCTTATACGGTTACCAGTGTGGTCACTTCGGTCTCTTTGTCGAAGATAGCACGTCCGTTCAAGCCCTCATCGGTTATTTCTATAATGAAATTCACCATTATGTTCTTCGGGTTGAACTTGCGCACAAGGTTGTATGCGGCTTTCATTGTGCCTCCGGTAGCCAGCAAGTCGTCGTGTAGCAATACGACATCGTCTGCCGATATGGCGTCTTTGTGTATTTCTATCGTGTCGCGTCCGTATTCTTTGGTATAGCTTTCCTGGACCGTCTCGGCCGGAAGTTTGCCGGGTTTGCGGCATAATATTACTCCTGCGCCCAACCGTATGGCCAGGGCTGAGGCCAATACAAACCCGCGGCTCTCTATTCCCACAATCTTGGTGATGCCCTTGTCTTTGTAGATTTCATAAAGTTCATCGACCATAATGTTAAGACATTCGTTGCTTTTAAAAAGTGTCGTGACATCACGGAAGATTATTCCTTTCTGCGGAAAATCCGGAATGCAACGCAAGTTCTCCATTAATGTTTTGTTGTTCATACTCAATGAGTTGTAATTTTATGTTTAATTAATTTGTTTCACGTGAAACTTTGGTTTATGTATCTCCTATTTTCATGTGTATTTGCTTTGCCGCTCCGTTGCGGCCGCATTTCTTTTGTTGCCGTATATGGCATTTCGTGTTTTTATATGCGGTTTATGTTTTGCTGTGTTCAGTGTCCTGCCGCTTTCATACAGAGGTGTGTATGCATTGTTGGCGGGCGGCCTTGGTTTATTTCCGGGCTTTCTTTATCTTTTCGCCCTGTGTGGCCTTGGTGTTTTGTCATCGTTTCATCAGCACGAGCATAACGTTTATGTCGCTCGGAGATACACCGGGTATCCGGCTTGCCTGGGCAAGGGTCTCGGGGTCGATGGCTTGCAGTTTTTGTCTGGCCTCGGTGGAGAGCTGCCGCATGTCGGAGTAGTTGAACCGTCCTTTTATCTTTATGTTTTCGAGTCTGTGCATCTTTTCGGCCACCATTCGCTCTCGTTCCACATAGCCTTTGTATTTTGTCCTTATCTCTACGGCTTCCGCTATTTCCTCCTTTCGGTTGGCGGGCGAGTCCAGTATTTCCTTAAACGACGGTATAAGGTCGGCAAGTATCCGGATGTTAAGTTGCGGACGGCTGATGAGATCCGTCAGTTTGCATCCTTCGCGGAGTGGGGTGGTGCCGAGGTTTTCAAGCGCTGGGTTTATGTCTTGCGCTCTTACAGGAGTGTTTTTGCAGAAATTCTCAATCCTCTCTATGTTTTCCTGTTTTTCTTTCCACCAGTCGTAACGGTCTCTTCTTGCCAGTCCGAGGCTGTATGCGCGTTCGGTCAGTCGTGCGTCGGCATCGTCCTGGCGCAGCAATATGCGGAACTCGGCCCTTGAAGTGAACATGCGGTAGGGCTCGTCCACGCCCTTGGTCACCAGGTCGTCGATAAGTACGCCTATGTAGCTCTCGTCTCGGTGCATCACGAACGGCTCGCCTCCGCTGCATGACAGGGCGGCATTCACTCCGGCCACGAGGCCTTGTCCGCCGGCTTCCTCGTATCCTGTGGTGCCGTTGACCTGTCCGGCGAAGAACAACCGTCGGATGATTTTCGATTCAAGAGAATGTTTCAGTTGGGTGGGGTCGAAGAAATCATACTCTATCGCATAACCGGGGCGGTATACTTTGACGTCGCGCAATGCCGGTATTTTTCGCAGGGCGGCTATCTGCACATCCATTGGCAAGGAGGATGAGAAGCCGTTAAGGTACATTTCGTTAGTGTTTTCGCCCTCCGGTTCGAGAAACAGCGGGTGCATGTCTTTGTCAGGGAAGGTCACGAGCTTGGTCTCGATTGACGGACAATAGCGTGGTCCGATGCTCTGTATCTGTCCGTTGTAGAGCGGGGAATCGGCCAGTCCGCCGCGCAGCGTGTCGTGGACATCGCGGTTGGTATAGCATGTCCAGCATGGCAGTTGTTTAAGAATACGGCCGGCTCCCATGAAGCTGAAGCCGTGATAGTCTGTCTCTCCATCCTGGATCTCCATGTCTTCGAAGTGTACCGAGCGTCGGTCGATACGTACCGGTGTGCCGGTTTTCATTCGTCCGGCCGTTATCCCATGTCTGGTGATGCTTTCTGTAAATCCGGTCACGGCTGGTTCGGCAATGCGTCCGCCGCATACCTTTCGCCGCCCGATGTGCATCAGTCCGTTGAGGAACGTGCCTGCCGTGACGATTACGCTCCCGGCTCTCAGTTCGGCACCCCATATCGTCCTTATGCCGACAGCCTGTCCGTTTTCAACGAGCAGCTCTTCGGCCTGGTCTTGCCAGATGTCAAGGTTGGCGGTGGCGTCGAGCGTGGCTCTCCATTGCCATATAAACTTCTCTCTGTCGCACTGGGCGCGTGGGCTCCATACTGCCGGTCCCTTGCTGCGGTTGAGCATACGGAACTGTATAGCCGTGGCGTCTGTCACGAGTCCCATTTGTCCTCCGAGCGCGTCTATCTCCCTGACGATTTGCCCCTTGGCTATACCTCCCACCGCAGGGTTGCAGCTCATCTGGGCAATCTTGTTCATGTCCATCGTCACGAGGCATGTCCTGACGCCCATGTTGGCCGCCGCCGCCGCCGCCTCGCATCCTGCGTGGCCGCCGCCGATTACCAATACGTCGTAATTCATTTTCATAATTAACCGCAAAATTACGCATAAAAATTGATTTTTACTTTAAAAACTTTGATTTATCATTAATTTATTGTAATTTTGCCACCTAATATTAATGAGGTGAAAGACTGCGTATCGTCACGCTCAAAGCCCGGATATTACATGGTGAAAGTCATAAAATTTCATGATGTGAATGTGAGGTTGCGTGATGAAAATACCGGTATCGGGTGATGCCAACCTGTTTGTTCTCGGGTGATTGCCTGGCAGTCAGGTGGTTATGTGGTTATGTGGACGGGTGTGGGCTGTTCCGAGGCCGCTTTGCGGCATGGCGGTTGCTTTCGTTTGGGGCCGTGCTTGCACGCCCTCCGGCTTCTGATAATTTTAATTCTAACTTTTAAATAATTTAATTTCAATCATTTATGTGGTTATTTAATTCATCTATTGGTCGAAAGGTTGTGATGTCCGTCACCGGCGTCGCGCTCATTCTGTTCCTGACGTTCCACATGTCCATGAACATTGTCGCGCTCTTCTCGGGTGATGCTTACAACATGATTTGCGAGTTTCTCGGTGCCAACTGGTATGCGGTAGTCGCAACGTTGGGTCTGGCTGCGCTGGCAGTATCCCACATTGTTTACGCTTTTCTGCTCACCATGCAGAACCGTCGTGCCCGCGGTGCAGAGCGTTATGCCGTCACGGCGCGTCCCGCAAAGGTGGAGTGGGCGTCTCAGAACATGCTTGTGCTGGGAATAATCATCGTTCTCGGCTTGCTGCTTCACTTGTTCAACTTCTGGTATAACATGATGTTTGCCGAGTTGTTCCACATCGCCGACCCGCTCGGAAATCCCGCGGACGGCTATGGCTACATCAAGGAGACGTTCGCAAATCCTGTGTATGTCGTTCTCTATGTCGTATGGCTGGTTGCCATCTGGTTCCACCTGTCACACGGTTTTTGGAGTGCCATGCATACATTGGGATGGAACGGCAAGGTATGGTTCTGCCGTTGGAAGGTGATCGGTATCGCTTACTCCACGCTGCTCATCCTCGGTTTCCTCGTGGTTGTGTTGTACTTCGCCATCCGTCCGTGTCTCGGATGCTGCGCCTGATAATCCAATCATGTTCAAAATAAATTCATTTTAAGAAAAGAATATTATGGCAAAGACATTAAATTCCAGAATACCGGAAGGCCCCGTGGCCGAGAAATGGACCAACTATAAAGCCCATCAGCGTCTCGTAAACCCGAAGAACAAGCTCAAACTCGACGTTATCGTCGTTGGTACGGGTCTTGCGGGAGCGTCCGCCGCCGCCTCTCTTGGCGAGATGGGTTTCAACGTTTATAACTTCTGCATACAGGATTCTCCCCGCCGCGCGCACTCTATCGCCGCTCAGGGAGGTATCAACGCCGCCAAGAACTATCAGAACGACGGCGACTCTGTATACCGTTTGTTCTATGATACCGTCAAAGGCGGTGACTACCGTGCCCGCGAGGCAAACGTATACCGCCTTGCCGAGGTGTCGAACGACATCATCGATCAGTGCGTGGCACAGGGAGTTCCCTTTGCCCGTGAGTACGGCGGAATGCTCGCCAACCGTTCGTTCGGCGGCGCGCAGGTGTCTCGTACGTTCTATGCAAAGGGCCAGACGGGCCAGCAGCTCCTTCTCGGCGCATACTCATCGCTGAGCGCACAGATAAAGGCTGGCAAGGTAAAGCTTTTCGCTCGCTATGAGATGGAAGATCTCGTGATAGTGGACGGCCGCGCCCGTGGTATCATCGCGAAGAACCTCGTGACAGGACAGCTTGAGCGTTTCAGTGCCAACGCAGTGGTGATAGCCACCGGCGGATACGGCAACGCATACTTCCTGTCTACCAATGCCATGGGCTGCAACTGCTCTGCGGCGATGGCTTGCTACCGGAAGGGAGCATATTTCGCAAACCCCTCTTACGTACAGATACACCCGACATGTATTCCGGTGCATGGCGACAAGCAGTCGAAGCTGACACTTATGTCTGAGTCTCTGCGTAACGACGGTCGTATTTGGGTACCCAAGAAACTTGAGGACGCAAAGAAATTGCAGTCCGGCGAAATCAAAGGCTCCGACATTCCCGAGGAAGATCGCGATTATTATTTGGAGCGTCGCTATCCCGCATTCGGCAATCTCGTGCCTCGTGACGTGGCCAGCCGTGCGGCCAAAGAGCGTTGCGACCACGGTTTCGGTGTCAACAACACCGGTCTTGCCGTGTTCCTCGACTTCTCCGAGTCAATCAACCGTCTCGGTATCGACCAGATCATGCAGCGCTATGGCAACCTCTTCGATATGTATGAGGAGATTACCGACGTCAATCCCGGAGAGCTTGCTAACGAGATTGACGGCGTGAAGTACTACAACCCGATGATGATATTCCCCGCCGTGCACTACACTATGGGCGGTATCTGGGTCGACTACGAGCTGATGACAACCATCCCCGGCCTCTTCGCTATCGGCGAGTGCAACTTCTCAGACCACGGAGCAAACCGCCTCGGAGCCTCTGCCCTCATGCAGGGACTGGCCGACGGATACTTCGTTCTGCCTTACACAATCCAGAACTATCTTGCCGATCAGGACATCTGGCCGCGTCTTTCGACAGACCTTCCCGAGTTTGCGGAGGCAGAAAAGGCTGTTGCCGCAGGCATAGACAAGCTCATGAACGTCAAGGGCAAGCGCTCGGTAGACTCCATCCACAAGGAGCTTGGCCACATCATGTGGGAGCACGTGGGCATGGGACGTACCAAAGCAGGACTCGAAGAGGGCCTGAGACTCATCAAAGATGTCCGCAAGGAGTTTGAGACCAACCTCTTCATCCCAGGCAGTAAGGAAGGCCTCAACATCGAGCTTGACAAGGCGATCCACCTGCGCGACTTCATCACCATGGGCGAGCTTATCGCCTACGACGCACTGCACCGTGAGGAAAGCTGCGGAGGTCACTTCCGTGAGGAACATCAGACGGAGGAAGGCGAGGCAAAGCGCGACGACGCAAACTTCTTCTATGTCGGTTGCTGGGAGTATCAGGGAAGCGACGATAAGGCTCCCGAACTAATCAAAGAGCCGCTCGAATATGAAGCAATAAAGGTACAAACACGTAATTATAAGAACTAAGTAATATGGCTAAGAATATAAGTTTCACACTGAAATATTGGAAGCAGAACGGTCCGAAAGACGAAGGCCGCTTCGATACACGCGAGATGAAGAACATCCCCGACGACACTTCGTTCCTCGAAATGCTCGACATCCTCAACGAAGAACTTATCAGCGAGGGCAGCGAACCATTCGTGTTTGACCACGACTGCCGCGAGGGTATCTGCGGCATGTGCTCGCTCTACATCAACGGACATCCTCACGGACCCGCCACGGGAGCGACGACCTGCCAGCTATACATGCGCCGTTTCAACGACGGTGACGTCATCACGGTGGAACCGTGGCGTTCGGCCGCATATCCCGTGATAAAGGACTGTATGGTAGACCGCTCGGCGTTCGACAAGATAATACAGGCCGGAGGCTACACAACCGTGCGCACCGGCCAGGCACAGGACGCCAATGCCATTCTCATTCCCAAGCAGAATGCCGACGAGGCCATGGACTGCGCCACATGTATCGGTTGCGGAGCGTGCGTTGCCGCTTGTAAGAACGGCTCTGCCATGCTTTTCGTCAGCTCCAAGGTGTCACAGCTCGCGCTCCTTCCCCAAGGCCGTCCTGAAGCCGCCAAGCGCGCCAAGGCCATGGTCATGAAGATGGAAGAGCTTGGTTTCGGTAACTGTACGAACACCCGTGCCTGTGAGGCCGAGTGCCCCAAGAACGAGTCTATCGCCAATATCGCCCGCCTGAACCGTGAGTTCATCAAGGCGAAACTGTCCGATTGATTTCTGTTTATATATTTATAAATAAGTTTCAGGGAGGGTCGTGACCAATGCCACGACCCTCTTTTTTGTCCGCTATGCTTATTGTTTTCGTATGTTTTGCTTGTTGTTGCGGTATAAAAGACCGTTATACGCATCTTTCAGGCAAAGCCGTAAGCATCCTGTTCCTTTGTCCTTTCACATTATTCTGATTGCCGAATACATTTCCTTGCGTATCTTTCTTGGCCGAATAATGTTTTTAGTATTATCCTTTTATTTGCAAGATTCCAAATCAGGCTTATAGCATTGCGTATCGCATCCGTATCGTGTTATTTCTCCTGTTTCATCAAAAAAATAAAGTGTTAAATTCGTGACTTTATTCGTACATACTGCCGCCTGTCCAGATAAGGATACGAATAAAACCGCATTATGCTTCCATTAAGCCTGCCGATGTATTAAGCCGTTATTCACCCGTGATTTATGCTTAAAGTTACAAAAACGTAAAAATAAGCACGTCCAAACAGTCTTATTTTTACGTTTTTGTCAAAATAAGGCCGTCTTGCCCTTATTTTCTTCTTTGTTTGTCTTGCGCTGTTCGTCTTTTATTCGTATTTTTGTTATCTGTCATTATAAGTGAAACCATCTTCATATAGCAATAAACATACATCATGAGGCGAAAGTGGGGCATACCTTTTAAAGTGGCGGTCGGCTACGTGTTTTTAATCGTGCTGCTCGGCGTTGCCGTGTGGCTGATATTCCGGTACACCCGCACGGCAGTGCGCCTGTCGGAGGTGGAGCGGTCGGTTTCCGTGCGGTGGAATGCCGTCAACCGCCTTGTGAGCGGCATTTTCGAGGTTGACAATATGGAGCGTGCCGTGTGCATGGGCTATACCGACGTTACGGCCGATTACTCGCGTGCCGTCGATCGTGCGCTGGCCTGTGCCGACAGTGTGGCCGCCCTGCTTGGCGAGCCTGGACAGAAAGCCCGTGTGGATACGTTGAAGATGCTCCTTGCCGGCAAGCGCGACAACACGCTGAGACTGGCGTCGATGCTGAGCGACAACCGCCTTGCCCGCCTTTACGAACAGACCGTCGAGCGGTTGCGCAGCGGCCGCGACTCGGTTGTGGTCAGTTCGCACGATTCCGCCGCCGTCGGCGAGAAGCAGGTGACTTATGTCGTCGAGAAGACCGGCCGCACGTTTTTCGACCGTCTGGCCGACGCTTTCCGCCGTTCGCGTTCCGATACCACAGCCGTCCGTGTGGATACCGTCCGCAGCGAAGCCGACAGCGTCCGCCGGCGGATAAACGTGGGTAGCGACGTGGCGGACGTGCTTACCGATATCGGCCGTCGTGAGGAGCAGCGCAGGCGCCATCGACGCAGCCGTTACCGTGAGAGCGCCGAGGCTCTTCAAGCCGACGGGATGGAGCTTACCCTGCGCACCGAACAGATAATGACAAGCATAACGGCCGGTGAGCAGCGGTGGATTCAAAGTGAGGCGGCGCGTGATGCCGACCTGCGTGATGTCACGGTGATTAAAATCGGCGGCCTGGCCGTCGTCGCGCTCATTGCCGCCGTGATAATGTTGTTCCTCGTATGGCGCGACAACAACCGCGCGGCGCTCTACCGTCGCGGTCTCGAACATGCCCGTCGGCATGCCGAGCAGTTGCTTTCGCAGCGCGAACGTCTTTTGCTTACTATCACACACGACATCAAGTCGCCTGTGGCCGCCATATCCGGGTTTGTCGAACTGCTCCGGCCGCATGTTGGCGATGGCAAGGCCGGCCGCTATCTGCATAATATCGACAGTTCTGCCCGTCATCTGCTGCGCCTTGTCGGGGCGCTGCTCGACTATCATCTTCTCGAACAGGGGCGCATTGAGGTGAGCGAGGTCAGTTTCTCCCCGTCGCGGCTGATGGCCGAGTGTACCGACAGCTTCCGTCCGAGGGCCGCTGAGAAAGGACTGTCTCTCGGCTATGAATATTCCGGCGGCGATGCCGTCCTCTGCCGTGGCGATGCTTTCCGCATACGCCAGATTGCCGAAAACCTTATCGGCAATGCCCTGAAATATACCGACAGCGGCAGTGTTTCGGTGTCTGTATCGTTGCGAGATGAGACCCTTTGCATCGCCGTTTCCGACACTGGACAGGGCATGACCGAGGAGGAGAGCGGCCGCATATTCCGTGCTTTCACCCGTCTGCCAGGCGCACAAGGCATAGACGGGGTGGGGCTTGGTCTCTCCATTACCCGCGAGCTGGTGTCTTTGCTTGGAGGCGATATCACGCTCGACACCGCCCCGGGCAGCGGAAGCACGTTTACCGTCACTCTGCCCGTCGCCATTGCCGGTCAGGAGATCGTGGCGCCCGATGCCGGCAGCCAGCCTGCCGTGCACGGACAGAGAGCAAGCCATATTCCTGCTGGGACCGTGCAATCCGGCGATGGGGAAGGCCTGCCGCCCGCCGATGCCGGCAAATCATGCACCGACGGACCAGTCACGGCGGATAACTTACCTTGCGGCAGTCTGCGAATAGTGGTTATCGACGATGACCGGTTGCAGTTGCGGCTTGTCGGCGAGCTGCTTTCGTCATTGAATACCGGATCATGGCAAGTGGACATGTACACTCGTCCCGACGACCTTATGACCCGTCTCGACGGGCATGGAGCCGACCTTCTGCTCACGGATATAGAGATGCCGGCCATGAGCGGGTTCGACCTTGTGGCCAGTTTGGCCGGCCGTCGTGTGCCGGTGGTGGCCATGACGGCGCACGACGGCATTGCCGAGGCCGATTTCCTGAAAGCCGGTTTTGCCGCACGGCTGTCAAAGCCGGTCACTGTCGACGCTCTCGCCGATGTGATAAGCCGTGTCACAGGTGTTACGGTCGGTCATCAGTCGCCGTCGGTCAATCCCTTTGCCGCCCTCACGGCCTTTGCCGACGGAGATCCTGAGGCCGAGCGGTCAATACTGTGTGAGTTCAGGGAACAGACCGTAAGGAATATCGAAGCCATGCGTCGGGCGATGGCGACGTCAGATATTTCCGCCGCCGCATCCCTTGCGCATAAGCTCACTCCTGTGTATACCATGCTCTCGTCGCCTGTCGTTCCACGTCTTCGTGCCCTCTCTGCCGCCCGCAACGGAGATGTGCCTCTTGCCGTTTGCATGGAGCATTGCCGTGAGATTATCGCCGAAATGGAAAGGATTTTAAAGGTAAAAAAGTAAAAGGGTAAAAAGGTAAAAAAGCCGTGCGGGTAGGTCAGTAATTGTATTTTGCACTTCCATTATATACTTCTTATTCCTGTTTTTACATTGGTAAAATCTATCCGCACGGCTTTTTTACCTTTTTACCCTTTTACCTTTTTACCTTTAAAAGTTGCGTTATTCACACTAAAAAAATGTAATTTTGCACTTTAAATGCCACATATACTCATTGTAGAAGACGACACGACCTTCGCCATGCTGCTCAAAACATGGCTTGGAAAGAAAGGTTACAAGGCAGACACGGCCGGTACCGTGGCTGCCGCTGCCCGTATGCTCTTTGCCGCCGACAGTGTGGACGTTGTGCTGTCTGACCTCCGTCTGCCCGACCATGACGGTCTCGAACTGCTCGGGCAGATGCGAAAGCGGGGATTGCGACAGCCGTTTATCGTGATGACGAGCTATGCCGAGGTGCAAAACGCCGTGCTGGCAATGAAGTCTGGAGCGAGCGACTATATAGCCAAACCCGTGCAGCCGGATATTCTTCTGCAAAAGATCGAAGATGCCATGGCTTCCGCCGCCGCTACAGACAGTGGTGCGTCAGTCGGACGGCCTGCCGCTTTGCCGGCGGATAAGCGCCACGGTTCTGCCGCTGACATGCCGGCTTCGTCGGTGCCTCAGTATCTTGATGGCACGAGCGAGGCATCGCGCCGGCTGTACGACTATGTTTCTCTTGTGGCCCCCACGCCTATGTCGGTGCTCATACTCGGTGCCAGCGGAACAGGTAAGGAGCATGTTGCCCGCCGGATACACAACGGCAGCCGCCGTTCGGCGGGGCCTTTCGTGGCGATAGACTGCGGAGCGGTGCCAAGGGATGTTGCCGCATCCGAGTTTTTCGGTCATGTGAAGGGAGCGTTCACCGGAGCCGTGACCGACAAGCGCGGCGCTTTTGTAGAGGCTTCTGGCGGCACGCTCTTTCTCGACGAGGTGGGAAACCTGAGCTACGACGTGCAGGTACAGTTGCTCCGGGCCATCCAGGAGCGTCGTGTGCGCCCAGTAGGCTCTGCTGCCGAGATCGAGGTAGACATCCGTCTGGTGTGTGCCACAAACGAGAATCTGTCCGAGGCCGTTGCCGCGGGCACGTTCCGTGAAGACCTGTATCACCGCATCAACGAGTTCACCATAGCCATGCCGGAACTGAAAGACCGTGGAGCGGACCTTCTTCTGTTTGCCGACCTGTTCATGAGGCAGGCCAATGAGGAACTTGACCGTAATGTGGAAGGGTTTGACGCATCGGCCTCCGAGAAGCTCACGCGCCATACATGGCCCGGAAACCTGCGTGAAATGAAAAACACCATCAAGCGTGCCGTGCTCCTTGCGCGCGGCAACAGGATAACGGCGGCCGACCTTGATATTGTCGTTCCCGTGACGGCAGCTAATGTGCGGCCGTTGCACGATGCCGGTTCGGAGCTTGAGCGGATAAAAGCCGCGCTGCAATATGCCGGCGGCAACAAGAGTCTCGCTGCCCGGCAGCTCGGGATAGACCGCAAGACGCTTTATACAAGATGGATAAGTATGGTATGAACCGGTGATATGTTCTCGGGTTGTGGAGGCCGTTCCACAGCCGGTTGTGGAATTTTTCCACACTGTCCACACATGATTCCACACTTTCACATATTTCGAAAAATCCCGGTTTTAATTTGTTTTTCACTGAAAATCAGAAGGTTATATTGTTTGTTTGTTTTTCTGGCACGCCTGTTGCACATCTATTGGTGTGAACATTAATTTCATTAACTAACAATAAAAATATAACGATTATGAAGAAGTTTTCAGTAATGGCTATCGCAGCCTTGGCATTAGTTTCAGTAAGTGGCGCTTTCGCAAGTCAGTCTCAGGTGAATGTAAATGATGTTGTAGCTTCCGACTCAACAGTAGTGACAGATACAGTGGCTCCGGCACAGCCCGCACCGACCGCCCAGCCGGCCGACACGACAGCAGTCGCAAATTGACAGTGAACGTTAGTATCACTAAATAAGTCTTTTTTGATTCATGACGAGAGAGTGGCGCCCATGTTTGGGTATGCGCTCTCTCTTTTTGTTTTGTAATGATAAAGTCACGGATTTAACACTTTGTTTCTCGTCAAGATAGAAAACGAATACGATACTCACCACTATATGCGATGCGATACGCCGACTTTCGCCGGATGGCGAAAAGCTGTTTTTTCCGCAACGGGACACCCGTTGGAGCGCGTTTGGTTGCTAATCGCGTCGCGTTCGGCATCCCGTTGGCTTGCGTTCAGCGTCTAAATGGAAGGCAACGGGACGCTGAATGGAAAAAATCGGAAGGGTAGGTTGGGTAGGTTTGGTTGGGGATGTAGGTATGGTGGGTGTATTAAGCTGACGCGCAGGTGGTTGCGGAAAGCGGCCCATAATTCGCTTATTCCCGGCCTTTGTGCTTTTATTTTTAAACGGGCGAGATATGAAGAGCGTTTTGTATGATATTTTCTTAATATGTAAAAGAGGATTTTTGAGAGAGCAAATGGATGCTCTTTGTGAAGCCGGAGGATATTTTTTCATGGATCAGAGCGGTAAAGGGAATTATCGCCGGAAAGCCCGTTTACGGTTGGTACGATACTTTCTGGAACGGAAGGCAATCACACTCACGCACTTCATATTTCCAAACTCTTCACTGCCGAGCACGTTTGTTTACCGGATTTTCGCTAACTTTGCACTTTCTTATAAAACTATTATGAAACAATCATCCAACATTCGCCACGGCCATTATACCGCGTTGCTTAATCTCGGCGTGCCGATAATCATCGGACAGATAGGGACGATCGTTCTCAACTTTGCCGACACACTAATGATAGGACATCACAGCACGGTGGAACTGGCGGCGGCCAGTTTTATAAACACTCTGCTGGTGCTCGTCATTATTTTTGCCCTCGGTTTCTCATACGGTCTCACTCCGGTGGTAGGAAATCTTGTGGGGCGCGGTGAGACAGGCAAGATTGGAGGGGTGATGCGCACGGCGATGGCTGCCAACACCATGCTTGCCGCGCTCATGCTCGCTGTGGTGGCAGCTCTGTATGTCTGTCTCGACCGTCTCGGACAGCCCGAAGAGCTGATACCTTTGATGCGCCCGTATCTGCTTGTGAACATCATATCGCTGCCGTTTGTCTGCTGGCAGAACACTTTCAAGCAGTTTTACGACGCAATCGGCGATACCACCACGCCTATGTATGTGCTCATCGGAGGCAATGTGCTCAACATCTCGGGCAACTATATGCTTATATATGGCGCGTTAGGATTTCCCGAGATGGGACTGCTCGGCGCCGGAATATCCACGATGGCTTCGCGCATTATAATGTGTGCCGTCTTCGCCGTGTTGTTTTTCCGTGCCCGCCGCTACCGCATCTATGGCGACGGTTTCCGCCGTTCGGGTTTCGACGGCGCGGTGTTCCGCCGTCTCAACGCTCTCGGATGGCCCATAGCGTTGCAGATGGGCATGGAGACTGCCGCTTTCTCGCTGACTGCCATCTTCGTGGGGTGGATGGGCATGGTGTCTCTCGCCGCCCACCAGATCATGCTCACCGTCTCTCAACTGTTCTTCATGGTATACTACGGTCTTGCCGCCGCCGTGTCGGTGCGTGTCAGTTATTTCCACGGGCAGGGCGACACGCCGGCCATCAGAGCCACCGCGTCGGCCGGTTTTCGTATGATTTTGCTTGTGGCTTCGGTGGTGGCGGTTCCGATTTTTCTTCTGCGCGGCACGGTGAGCCTGTGGTTCAACGACAGTGCCGAAGTGTGCCTGCTGGTATCCCATACCATTATCCCGCTCATACTATATCAGTTTGGCGACGGTTTGCAGTGTACCTTTGCCAACGCCCTGCGCGGCATGTCGTGCGTGCGGCCGATGATGTATGCCGCCTTCTTCTCCTATTTCGTGGTCTCCCTGCCTCTCAGTTGGTGGCTCGGTATCCGTATGGGCTATGGTCTTGTGGGATTGTGGTATGCCTTTCCTGTGTGTCTCACCTGTGCGGGAGTGCTGTATTATTTGATATACCGCAGGGAAGTGCGCGGGATCGAGGGCTGATAATCCACTGTCCGCTCCTCGAAAAAATCATCATCCGCCTGTATTAATCATCCAAAAATCACTATCTTTGCAACCGGATAAAACATAAAAACATGCGAAAGGTAATAGGAATAGGCGAGACAGTGCTCGACATAATATTCAAGGACGGACAACCGGTGGGCGCCGTGCCTGGAGGTTCGGTGTTCAACGGTGTGATATCGCTCGGCCGTTCGGGTGTCAACGCCACGTTCATCAGCGAGACCGGAAACGACAGGGTGGGGCGGACGATAGTCGACTTCCTGAAAGACAACGGCGTGAACGCCGATAACATCAATATGTATCCCGACAGCAAATCGCCCATCTCGCTCGCGTTTCTCAATGAGAACAATGATGCCGAGTATGTATTTTACAAGGATCATCCGCACGACCAGCTCGATTTCGCATACCCCGACGTGCGGCGCGACGATGTTGTCATGTTCGGGTCGTACTATGCGGTCAATCCCGTGATACGTCCTCAGGTGGCCGGTTTTCTGGAATATGCCCGCGGCAGGGGAGCCATTCTCTATTACGATGTCAATTACCGTGCCTCCCACCGCAGCGAGGTGATGAAGCTGACACCCAATATCCTCGAAAATCTTGAATACGCGGATATAGTACGCGGCAGCAGCGAAGACTTCGAGGTGATGTTCCGCAAGACCGATCCCGATGTCATATACCGTAGCGAGATCTCTTTCTATACCCGGAAGTTCATATTCACCCAAGGCTCAAACCCGGTGCGGTTGCGGGCCGACGGTGGGTTCGCCAAGTCGTATCCGGTGACGAAAACGGAGACGGTGAGCACCATCGGCGCGGGCGACAACTTCAACGCAGGCTTCGTGTACGGGCTTATCCGCTACGGCATCACCCGCGACATGATAGAAGCCGGACTTACGGAAGAGCAGTGGGACAGTCTCGTGGGTTGTGCGCAGAAGTTCTCGGCCAACTGCTGCAAGAGCATCAACAACTCGATAGACAAGGATTTTGGCGAGGAGATGAGGAAGGATTTAAGTCACTGTTGACCGTCTTTGCCGTGAGGTGTCCGCCGATCGGCGGTTGACAGATGGTACGGAACGAATTATAACAATAACGAAATGACAATGCGACAAATAACATCAAACATCCATTACGTGGGTGTGAACGACCGCAACAAGCACCTGTTTGAAGGCTTGTGGCCGTTGCCTGACGGAGTATCATACAACTCTTATCTTATCGCAGACGAAAAAGTCTGCCTTGTGGACACGGTGGAGGTCGACTTCTTCGTGCAGTATATACAGAACATCCGCGAGGTCATCGGAGACCGGCAGATAGACTATCTCGTGATAAACCACATGGAACCCGACCACAGCGGTTCCATATCGCTGATAAGGAAGTACTATCCCGAGGTGCGGATAATAGGCAACAAGAAGACGTTTGACATGATGGCGGGCTTCTATGGCATAGGCGACGGGTGTGTGGAGGTGAAGAACGGCGATACAATCAGTCTCGGCCGCACGACGCTCAGTTTCGTGATGACGCCTATGGTGCACTGGCCGGAGACGATGATGACGCTGGCTTGCGTGGAAGCCGGCCGCGGCCGCGGTTGCGGATGTGGCACCGGCGTGTCATTGCCCGACGACGGTTGTGCCACGGCCGGCAGCCCTTCGGCAACCGTTCTTTTCTCGGGTGATGCTTTCGGATGTTTCGGCGCGCTCAACGGCGGCATCATAGACTCGCGCATCGACTGCTCGCCTTTCTGGCTCGAGATGGTTCGTTACTATTCCAATATCGTCGGGAAATACGGCGTTCCGGTACAGAACGCTTTGAAAAAGCTTGCCGGAGTGAAGCTCGACTATATCTGTTCGACGCATGGTCCGGTGTGGCATGAGAATATAGACAAGGTCATCGGGATGTACGACGGCATGAGCCGGTATGCCACCGAGCCGGGTCTTGTGATATGCTACGGCACTATGTACGGCAACACCGAGCGTGCGGCAGAAGAGATTGCCCGTGCGGCGAGCGAGGCGGGAGTGCGCAAGATAGTGATGTACAACGTGTCGAAGACACACCATTCGTATATTATCCGCGATGTGTTCCGCTATCGTGGTCTCATAGTAGGCGCCCCGACATACAACACCGGGTTGTATCATGAGATGGAAGTGCTGCTCAGCGAGCTTGCCGGCAGAGACATCAAAGACCGTCTTATCGGCTGGTTCGGCAGTTATGCGTGGGCCAGCAAGGCTGTATCCAAGATTAAACAGTGGAACGATGACCATCTGCATTTCGACCATGTGGGTCCCGTTGTCGAGATAAGGCAGAGTCTCGACAGCACGACCGCCACCCAGTGCCGTGAACTTGGACAGGCGATGGCAGAGGCTTTGGCTCTTAGAGATTAAGAAAGTATTTTTTAGAAGTCAAAGAAGTTAAAGGAAGTTATCGCCCGCAAGCTCGCTCCGAAGTTAAGGACAATAGCTTTAAGCTGTGATTTATTCTTGATAAGTGATAGGTAACACGAAACAAGAGTATTGTCCTTAACTTCGGAGCGAGCTTGCGGGCGATAACTTCCTTTAACTTCTTTGACTTCTGAGCGACACTCCTTTAACTCCTAGAATAAGACCTCTTCCACCGAGTTTGCCACTTTTATGACATCCCGCCAGTTTCCGCGGATGAACCCGCGTCGCTGCAAGTCGTCGAGCATTTCGATGAGCTTATCCCAAAATCCTTTTATGTTATACAGTATAACTGGTTTTGAATGGTATCCTATTGTGGCAGACGCGGCTATCGTGAATATCTCGTCGAGCGTGCCTATGCCGCCCGGCAGTGCTACGAACATGTCGCTTTGGGCAAACATCAGTTCTTTGCGGTCGCTCAGGTTGTCGCACGGTATGTGCACGTCGATATGGCGGCTGGTGCGTCCACGCTCCTCAACTTTCGACGGAACGACACCTATTGTCCTTCCGCCGTTCTCCCGTGCAGTGCGGCCGACACACTCCATCAGTCCCAGGTCGCATCCGCCAAACACTATCGTGTGTCCTGTTTCGGCCGCCCGGCGACCCAGTTCCTCCGTGGCGGTGAAGAAATCGGGGTCTATATCGCTGTTGGCCGAACAAAAAATACATATCTTCATAATGCCGCAAAGTTACGCTTTTATTTTCGTCCGGTGAAATGTCGGCATACTGTTTGTGAGCGTTTATTTTATGTCCGTATTAAAATAATTGCCGTTATAGGTGCGATAACCCGTTTATTTTCACTACCTTTGCGGCGGAAAAGCTGCATTTCGGCAAGGGTTGGTGAGCGGACGGGTGATTTTTTGTATTTTTCATGTCGCTCAATTTGCGTTATTTTTGCAGCTCGATGTTCCTGGCATACTGATTGTTTTTATTGTGTTTAGGGACGAATAACGATTTTATATAAGACATTTTAGATTGAAGACATTTGAAGAATTGGGCGTAAGCGAAGAGATTCGCCGCGCCATCACGGAGCTTGGTTTTGAGCATCCGATGCCCGTACAGGAAGAAGTAATCCCTTATTTGCTTGGTAACAAAAACGACGTTATAGCGCTCGCACAGACCGGAACGGGCAAGACAGCCGCGTTCGGAATACCTGTTTTGCAGCGTATCGACCCGCAAAATAGAGAAACGCAGGCACTTGTGCTCAGTCCTACGAGAGAGTTGTGCCTGCAAATAGCAGACGACCTTAAAGACTTTTCAAAATACATGCCGGGTATCAATATCGTGGCTGTATATGGGGGAGCGTCGATAGACACGCAGATTCGCGCCCTGCGCCATGGCGCCCAGATTATCGTAGCGACCCCGGGCCGGCTCATCGACCTGATGAACCGCGGCAAGGCGAAGCTCGACGCCGTTCGTAATGTAGTGCTTGATGAGGCCGACGAGATGCTCAACATGGGCTTTTCAGACAGTATCAACGCCATTTTCGAGGGCGTGCCCGAAGACCGCAATACCCTGCTTTTCTCGGCAACGATGAGCCGTGAGGTGGAGAAAATAGCAAAAAACTATCTGCACGACCATAAGGAGATTGTGGTTGGAAGCCGCAACGAGGGTGCAGAGAACGTCAACCACGTGTATTACATGGTCAATGCCAAGGATAAATACCTTGCGCTCAAGCGTGTTGTAGACTACTATCCCCGCATATTCGCCATCATCTTCTGCCGCACGAAGCGCGAGACGCAGGAGATAGCCGACAAGCTGATACACGACGGATACAACGCCGAGTCGTTGCATGGCGACCTCAGCCAGCAGCAGCGCGACCTTACGATGCAGAAGTTCCGCCAGCACATGACCCAGTTGCTCGTGGCTACCGACGTGGCGGCACGCGGTCTCGACGTGGACGACCTGAGCCACGTGATAAACTTCGGCATGCCCGGCGACACCGAGAGCTATACCCACCGCAGCGGACGTACAGGCCGTGCGGGCAAGAAAGGAACGTCTATATCTATCGTGCACAGCCGTGAGCGCAGCCGTATACGTGATGTGGAGAAGACCATCGGCAAGCAGTTTGTTGCCGGAGTGATGCCCACATCACAGGAGATATGCACCAAGCAGCTCTACAAGGTGATGGACGAGATTGTGAAGGTTGATGTCAACGAAGACGAGATAGCCCCCTTCATGGAAGAGATCAACCGCCACTTTGAGTATGTAGACAAGGAAGATGTGATAAAGAAGATTGTAAGCCGTGAGTTCGGCCGTTTCCTCGCATACTATGCCGACGCCCCCGAGATAGAGGCTGTGAAATCCGGCGGCAGGGATAAAAAATCCGGCAAGGGCGAAGGCCGTGGCACTCAGAGGGCGCAGGGCGGCAAGCGCCGCTCCGAGAGCGGTTACCGCCGTCTGTTCATCAACCTCGGCAAGGCCGACGGTTTCTATCCCGGCGAGGTGATGCAGTATGTCAACAGGCACGTGCAGGGACGCCAGGAGATAGGCCATATAGACCTGCTCAGCAAGTTCTCGTACATCGAAGTGCCCGAGTCCGACGCTAATAAGGTCATCCGTGCGCTCGACGGTACACGATATAAAGGCCGCGAGGTGCGTTGCAACGATGCCGACGAGCGTGGCGGCCGTGGCGGTTCGCGTGGATCACGGGGCGATGCCCGAGGCGCGTGGGGCGACGAGCGTGGAGGCAGAAACGCTTCAGGAAGAGGCGGTAAGGCTGTTAATGACGCCGAGCCTTTCAAGAAAAAGAAAGGCGGCCGTGGCCGTGCCGATGTTGATGTGCGGCCCGAGAGCGGCAACACGAGCGACTGGCGGCAGTTCTTCCAGGGGCATGACGTGCAGCTGATAGGCGACGAACCCGATTTCAGCGAGGAAGGATGGGCACGCCGCAAGCCGAAAAACAAATGATGCGTGATGTTTATGAATACTCCAATGGCGTGTCATGATGTTTGTGATAGGTGTTTGAAACACATTACGTTCCCGATGAAGTGGCTTTTGGGATACTGTTGGGAACAGGCATTATGATGGTTAAAAAGAATTAAATAAAAAAGCGGCACATACTTCTGTGTCGCTTTTTTTCGTACCTTGCCTCCAATTAAACGTATGACTGTGAATATGCCGTTGATACATCGTGTCATGGTGCTGGCGGTTGCGTGCGCAGCCCTGTGCGGTTGCGCTGGCCGTAAGGAGGGGTCCGTCCTGCCGCATGACGTGCGGCTGCGGCCTGGCGACGTGGTGTTCAGAAGCGGTCACGGCCTTACGAGCCGTGCCGTGATGCTGGCCGACAACGGCGGCACCTATTCCCATGTCGGTATCGTGGCCGACTCGGCCGGCGTTCCGGTGATAGTGCATGCCGTGCCCGACGAGCCTGATTTTCCCGGCGATTCCGACCGTGTGAAGATGGAGCGGCCCGATAAGTTCTTCTCGTCGGTCAATGCCGGGGCGGGTCGTGTGATGCGGATTGCCGACAGTGGCGTTGCGGCGAGAGCCTCGCGGGTGGCGGTCGCGGTGTACATGCGAGGCACCGGGTTCGACCATGACTACGATGAGGCCGACACCGTGAGGATGTATTGCTGCGAACTGGTGGAGCACGCCTATTCCGAGGCGGGAATGCCGCTTACCGGCGGGCGTCGCCACAATGTAGACCTGCCCGGCCTGCGGTACAGGAACGTGATATATCCGTCTGATTTCATCCGCTCTTCCGCACTCATGACGGTAAGCGAGTTTTAATCCGTCTCATACCGTATGAAGACCGGATGAGAGCCGGACAGGCGCAAGACAGCTGCCGGATACAGGCGGCGGATATGGTACATAATCGAAAATAGCTGACCGATATATGGCTGACCGATGACAATAACATTTATAACCCAAAAACAATTAACGGCAATGAAAAAACTATTAGGTATCTTATCACTTCTTACAGCGATGTTTGTAATGGCGGCGTGCAGTGGCGGAAACACCCCGGGCGGTGTGGCGGAGAAAGCCGTGAAGTGCATGAAAGACAAAGACTACAAAGGCTATGTGGACCTTGTGGACATAACGGAAACGGGCGAGCATTCCGAAGCCGAAATGCGCAGTGAGCTTACCATGCTGCTTTCTGAAAAGGCTTCGAAGGATATCGAGAAAGACGGTGAGATAGAATCGTATAAAATTCTCTCCGAAGAGATCTCCGAAGACGGCGCACATGCCGTGGTGAAGATGCAGATCGCTTACAGTAAAGGAAATACGGACACCGAGGAGATAAAGCTCGTCAAGACCGACGCCGGCGACTGGCTGCTCGATATGGGCAAGTAGGAAAGCGTACCGGCGTATCGCTGCTGTATATATAACGGTATTTGTTTTGCCTCCTTTTCTCCCGTGTCATGCGGGCGGAAAGGAGGCAAAGTCTTTTTATGTAAACTTTTTTCTGTTTTTATTTTGTCGGTAATCGAAGTGCGAATATATTGTTGATGGGGTATGTTCGTATCGTTTGTCAGGTGTGGTATATCGTCAACCGGCGTTTAATCATATCGTTAATTAAAAGTAAAGATTTTGTCTTTGATGTCCGTTCTTTTGTGAGACGGTAAATAATAGTTATCTTTGCAGGCAGAAAACTTTAAGCATTTTTTTAGTTTTATGAATATAAAGCGAATGATGTTTTCCGTGGCCGCAGTGCTGCTCGGAGTCTGTATTGATGCCGGTATGTGCCTGGCGCAGAAGCCGGTCGGCCGCAAGGCGGGCAACATAGGTGTGGGAATAAACCGCCACACGTCCGACTCTATGCTTCACAGCAAAGCCAATATCGGTCTTTTTGCAAACACAGACACGCTGCGAGGGGCGCAGCTGGGGGTGTTCACGGCCGTAGCCCGTCGTGAGGCCCGTGGTGTGAACATAGGCGGTCTTGCCGCCATGAGCCACGCACGTATGTACGGTGTGCAGATAGCCGGAGCGATGAACAGTGCCAAGACCATGCGCGGCGTGCAGCTCAGCGGTGTCAGCAATGTGGCGGGCGAGGCCAACGGCGTACAGGCAGCACTGCTCACAAACTCATGTACCGCCCCGTTCCGTGGCGTGCAGATAAGCGGAGTGACGAATATTGCAATGGGAGTGAAGCGCGGCGTGCAGATAGCCGCCGCCACAAACGTGTGCTCTTCGTATATGCGAGGCATTCAGGTGGCGGCTTACAACTATGCCGACACGCTCAACGGGTCGCAGCTCGGCGTGGTAAACGTGTGCGTGAGCCATCCCCGAGGCGTGCAGGTGGGCATCATCAATTACAGCCGCGACACCCTGGCCCACAAGATAGGACTGGTGAACATCAACCCCAAGACACGCATAGACCTGCTTGCCTACGGCGGCTCGTCGACCAAGACGAACGTAGCGCTGAGGTTCCGGAACCGCAGCACATACAGTATGATAGGCTTCGGCACGCACTACATGGGGCTTGACGAGAAGTTCTCGGGAGCCGTCTTCTACCGTATAGGCCAGTATTTCCGGATCGCCAGGGCGCTCACAGTCAGCGGCGACATGGGGTATTATCACGTGGAGACTTTCGAGGAGCACTCGGCCGACAAGCCGGCGCGCCTCTACTCGTTGCAGGCCAGGATGAACCTCGACCTGCAAATCAACCGCACGATAGGTGCTTTCGTGTCTGTAGGGTATGGCGACACGAGGTATTACCGCCACTCGCGGCGATACAGAGACCGTGCCATATTCGAGGCCGGGTTGTCGTTCGGTTACAGCAACAGGTCGAAGTGATGTATAGCTGGGATTAATCATTGTGAGTAAAGGATTGCGGATGGGGAAATACGCTCAGCCCTCCCATGGAACTGGTAATCTGAATAAAGTGTAATTAGTAATCTAAATCAGTATCTGTAATGATAAAACAATATCTGTCTGTCATCGCATTGCTGGTGTGCGCCGCCGTTTCGGCCGAAGAACAGTCGCATGCCGACTCGCTTACGGCCGCACAACGCGACAGCATTGCCGCACACTATCTGGGCCGTGTGGTGAGTGAGGGCGAGGCAGAGGAGTGCAACCTGCCGCCCGTGATGACGGTAGGGCAGGGCGGTCTGACTCCCGGCGAGACGATATACGCCTTCGACAACCCTGAGAGGAGAGGCAAGCAGCCGTGGATGGCGGCAGCGGAGGCGTTTGGGATAAATATGCTTGTGCTCGGGTTCGACCGCTATGCGCTCGATGCCGAGTTTGCCCGGGTGACATTCTCGACGATGAGGCATAACGTGAAGACTGGATTCGTGTGGGACAACGACCAGTTCTCCACCAATCTGTTCGCCCACCCTTACCACGGCGGACTGTACTTCAACGCCGCCCGCAGCAACGGCATGAACTTCTGGGAGTCGGTGCCTTATGCTTTCTGCGGCAGCCTGATGTGGGAGACGCTGTGCGAGACGGAGCCGCCGGCCATCAACGACCTCATCGCCACCACCGTGGGAGGAGTGTGCATCGGCGAGGTGACGAGCAGGATAAGCGACCTTATTTACGACGACCGCCAGCGCGGATTCGGACGTTTCGCCCGTGAGTTTCTCGGTGCGTTGGTGTGCCCTGTAAAGGCGCTCAACAGGATTGTCAGCGGCGACGCGTGGCGGGTGCGCACGTCATACTATAAATATCATGATTACGAGCGGCTGCCCGTGAGTCTCAATCTCTCAGCCGGATACCGCTATCTGGCCGATGACAATGCCATGTTCAGAGGCGAGTCCAACCCGTATGTGAATGTGAACCTGACATACGGGGACCCGTTTGACGAGTCGACCAACAAGCCGTATGACTATTTCACGGCCGACATCACTTTCGGACTCAGCTCGAACCAGCCGCTGATAAGCGGCGTGCACCTGCTCGGCCAGTTGTGGAGCGCACCGGTATATACGGGTAACGACATGCAGGCCGAGTTCGGACTGTTCCAGCATTTCAACTACTATGACTCGCAACCTGTGAAAGACGGCACGAGCATGGTGCCTTTCCGTATCTCGGAGGCTGCGTCGGTAGGTCCGGGAGTGATCTACAAGTTCCCGCAGATAGGCAACCTCACGCGTCTCGAACAGCGTGTCTTCATCAGCGGAATACTGCTCGGCGGCTCGCTGAGCGACTATTACAACGTGATAGACCGGGATTACAATATGGGCAGCGGGTACAGCGCCAAGGCCACAACCATAATGGAGTTCGGCCGCTACGGGCGGTTCACGTTCGGTGCGGACTACTATCGAATATACACGTGGAAGGGTTATGAAGGCAAGGACCTGGATACCGTAGACCCTTTATACCTCAATGCCCAGGGGGATAAGGGCAACGCTCAGTTGCTCGTGCTGACTCCCGGCCTGCATCTGTCGGTAAACGACAGGTTGGGAATCGATGTGTCGGCGTCATATTATCTGCGCGACACTCACTATAAATATTATGACGATGTGAGCGCAAACACGTTCACCGCCCAGATCGGTCTTGCGTGGAAGATGTTTTAAGACAGTTCGCCTGGCGAACTGTTTTTTTGTGTATAGGGAAATGTATGGCAGATATTGTCAACGGGTAGGGGTGTGGCGGAATATACCATGCCTTTCTCCTCTTCCCGAGCCATGTGTTATAGGTAAATCATGCGTTCTGAGCTTTTTCCGGCAATGTACCGGCAGTTTGCAAACTGCGTACCGCCAACCTTTGGTTATGGTGTGCGGCATGCTCATTGCCACATACTCAAAAGCACGGACCTGACGGTGTGTTTCCGTGTCGGTATATACGAAATAAAGACATTGAACAAACTTTACAAAACGCTCTCCATATTTCGCCCGTTTAAAAATAAAAGCACAAAGGCCGGAAATAAGCGAATTATGGGTTGCATTACACAAATGCTTGTGCATCAGCTTAATACATCCACCATACCTGTTTCCCATATCATACCAACCCCACCTACCCTTACTATTTTTTCCATTCAGCGTCCCGTTGCCTCGCATTCAGACGCTAAACGCAAGCCAACGGGACACCGAACGCGACGCGATTGGCAACCCAACGCGCTCCAACGGGCATCCCGTTGCGGAAAAAAACAATCCGGCGAATGGCGGCATATCGCATAGCATATAGCGGTGAGTATCGTATTTGTTTTCTATCTTGACGAAAAACAAAGTGTTAAATCCGTGATATTGTTATTACAAAAAAGCCTTTTCGTGAACCGGGAGTATGCCTGAAAGGCGGGAAGATAAAAACAGAGGACGGAAGGGAGTGGTTCAAAAAGCAATATACAGAAATCAACTCTCAGATAACTTCCTTTGCCTGCCTGGCTTCGCAAAAAAATATTTTTCCTTTTCTCCGGCACAGTCTTCCATCGTTTTTTATCCCCTTTGCCCTTTTGTGTTTAAGAACCTTCCGTATCCTCAAATTTCCTCGTAAATATTGCCCCTTTGTCGCTAAAAATCAGTATCTTTGCCGAGATAAAGCAATAATTGGACATGAAAATAGCATTGATAGGATACGGCAAGATGGGCAAGATGATAGAGCAGATTGCCCTTAGCCGCGGTCATGAAATCGTAAGTATAATCGAAGTGGACAATGTTCATGACTTCGACAGTCCCGAATTTGCCTCGGCCGACGTGGCGATAGAGTTCACCGCTCCGCAGGCTGCGTATGGCAACTTTCTCAAAGCGTTTGATAAAGGCGTGAAAGTGGTGAGCGGCTCTACCGGATGGATGAAAGACCACGGTGACGATGTGCGCCGGATGTGTGGCGAAGAGGGGCATACGCTGTTTTGGGCGTCCAACTTCTCTATAGGTGTCGCCATCTTCTCCGCCGTAAACCGCTATCTCGCCAAGATGATGAACGGCTTCGGACAGTATGACGTGGAGATGGAGGAGGTGCACCACATACACAAGCTCGACCACCCGAGCGGCACGGCGATAACGCTTGCCGAGGAGATAACGGCCCGCCTGGACCGCAAGGACGGTTGGACGGTTGGCACGGTGACAAATCCCGACGGCACCGTGGAGGGCACGAAAGACACTCCCGCCGACAAGTTGCGTATAGACAGCATACGCCGCGGCGAGGTGCCGGGAATACACAGCATATCATACGACAGCGAGGCAGACCGTATCACGATAACACACGACGCGCACTCACGCAAGGGGTTTGCGCTGGGCGCGGTGCTCGCCGCCGAGTATACCAAAGACCACAGCGGCCTGCTGACGATAAGCGATATGTTTGATTTTTAGGAAAGGGGAGCTTCCGGCTTTTTTGCGGCAGACACCTGTCAGCCCTCCTGCTTATCGCCGGCATCCCTTTAAATAAAAGCCAATGACAAATAAATATAAGATGAGAAAAGAAATAAACATGCGCACGCAATGGATCAAGTTTATCACCGTGCTTGTGCTTTATCTGGCTTTCCTCCTGTGGGTGGAGAGCTGGTGGGGACTTGTGGTTGTCCCGTTCATATACGACGCTTACATATCGAAAAAGATAAAATGGCAGTGGTGGAAAGAGTCGCCCACGCCCGAAGTGCGGTTCATAATGTCGTGGGTCGACGCGATAGTGTTTGCCCTCGTGGCCGTATATTTCATCAACCTGTTCTTCTTCCAGAACTATGTCATACCGTCGAGCTCGCTCGAAAAGTCGCTCCTTACCGGCGATTATCTCTTCGTCAGCAAGGTCAGCTACGGCCCGAGGGTGCCGCAGACGCCGCTTACCATGCCGCTCACGCAGCATACCCTGCCAGTGCTCCAATGCAAGTCGTATATCGAGTGGCCGCAATGGGAGTACCGCCGTGTGAAAGGATTGGGCAAGGTGGAGCTTAATGATATTGTCGTATTCAACTATCCGGCCGGCGACACTATATGTTCGGCGCCCCAGTATCAGGCACAGGATTTCTATATGATGTGCTACGGGCTCGGATACCAGATATATCCGCAAGGCCCCGATCCCGACTCGCTGTCGGTGACGCAACGCCTGCGCTACTTCGGCGACGTGTATGCGGCCGGCCGCTCATACATAGCCGGCAACCCGCAGGAATACGGCGCGATAGACACGCGCCCCGTGGATCGTCGCGAGAACTATGTGAAGCGGTGCGTGGGACTGCCCGGACAGACGTTGCAGATAAAGAACCGGATAGTATATCTCGACGGAAAGGCCAACAAAGAGCCGGACAACGTGCAGTACACCTATTACGTAAAACTGCGTCAGGCCATTCCTGACGGGCTGATGGATGAGCTTGGAATATCGATGGAAGACCTGCGGAGCCTTAACACCGCCGGTTACATGCCGCTGACAAAGCGGGCCGTGGCGGCGCTCTCGGCCCGCAAGGATATTGTGGAGCGCATAGAGCTCAACACCGCGGCAACCGACAGGGACATCTATCCGCTGAACGGAAACATGCACTGGACTCGCGACAACTATGGCCCGATATGGATCCCGGCCAAGGGAAAGAGCATAGACCTGACGCTCGATAACATAGCGATATACGAGCGGCCTATACGTGCTTACGAGGGCAATGACCTCGAGGTGCGCGACGGTAAGATAATCATCAACGGCAAAGAGGCGTCGAGCTATACTTTCAAGATGGACTATTACTGGATGATGGGCGACAACAGGCACAACTCGGCCGACTCACGTTACTGGGGATTCGTGCCCGAAGACCATATCGTGGGAAAGCCTATATTCATCTGGTGGTCGTCAAATCCCGACAAGAGTTTCTTCGGTGGAGTGCGCTGGAACAGGCTGTTCCGTTTTGTGGACAACATCAGGTGACGGCCGGGGCATATCAGGCAGCAGCTGATATACCACACATACGGACACGGATATTAATATAATGTGATGGAGGATTTATGAAAGCCGGTTTTAAGTTTATACTTGCTTTTGCGGTGGCGGCATTGTGCATGCTCGCTTTCCGCAGCCTGGCTTTCACCCTGCTCACCGTCGACGGCAATGCGCTCGAACCGGTGCTCAGGCGAGGCGACCGTGTGGTTGTCAACCGGTGGAGCTACGGCCTTCGTGCGGGTGGCAACGGCAGTCTGTTCAGTTACGGCCGGTTGTGGCGCTCGGAGGTGAGGCGGGGCGACATCGTCGCTTTCGACAGTCCGTCCGACTCGATATCGGGCATCGTAGTGTGCCGTTGCACCGCATTGCCTGGCGACACGGTGAGAACAGCCGGCGGCACGGTCACCGTACCCGGAAAAATAAACTGTGACGAGGAGGATTGCTACTGGATGGAGTCGCTCAACAAAGCGAACACCGCCGACAGCCGTGTCTTCGGGTTTGTGCCCGAGAGCCTGATAATAGGCCGTGTATGCCTCATCCTGTACAATCACGACGACAAATTGCCGCCATTCGAGGGCTACGACCCCGACAGACTATTCTTAAAGGTAAAAAGGTAAAATGGTGGAAAGGTAAAAATATGAGATCTGGCACTTGATGTTTTCCATGTTGTCACCTGCCATGTAATGGCTGGCATTTACCGTATTGGCATCTGGCATTTACCGTGTTAACATCAATCGTCCGGCATATTGACATCCGCCACCTGCCATATAAAATCAAAATCCTCTATGTATCCAATTCTATCCACAACATATTTCGGACCCGTCCAGTGGTATCAGAAGCTGGCACGTCACGGCTCGGTGCTGATGGAGTGCTGCGAGAATTATCAGAAACAGACGTTCCGCAACCGTTGCGTGATAGCCACGGCCAACGGTCCGCAGGCTCTCACCATACCTGTCGTGCGTGGCGACAGCGACTGCCTGAGAGACATACGTATCAGCGATCACGGCAACTGGCGCCATGTCCACTGGCATGCGTTGCTGAGCGCATACAGCGAATCGCCGTTTTTCGAATACTATGCAGACGATATACAGCCGTTTTTCGAGCGTCGGTGGACATTCCTTCATGACATGAACATGGATATATGCCGCCAGATTTGCGAGCTTGTCGACATTCGCCCCGATATCCGGTATACCGATGAGTATATGCCTGCGGACGCCCTTCCGCCTCATGTCATAGACTATCGGGACGCCATCCGCCCTAAAAATCCGGTGCCCGACGACGAATTCGAGCCTCGCCCTTACTATCAGGTGTATGCACGCAAGCACGGTTTCCTGCCCAATATGAGCATCCTCGACCTGCTTTTCAACATGGGTCCCGAGAGCATCTTCTATCTCGTCGGGTAGCGTGCCGCTCCCGGTTGATTTTTCGTTTTTTCGTATCTCGGTATTGTTTTAAGTGTGGATTACACGGTCATCGCGATAGTTAAAATGGTCGTTTCTTCAAATTTAACTCGCTGGAAATTTGGCAGTTGTGTTTTTTTTACATATCTTTGCCGCCGTATACCTCATGAATAACTTAACAAATACCAGATATAAAGAATTATGATTATGTTTAACAAAGCCTCCCTGCTTGCAGTTGTGGCAGGTGCAGTTCTCCTTTCTTCGTGCTCGAAGGAGACGGATTTCTTTGACCCCAACTATGCTTCCAAGCAGTATGCTCAAAGTTGGGAGAATGCGTTTGGTAGCGTGGCTGCCGAACAGGACTGGAACATGGCTGTGCGTACTACCCTGAACATCAATCTTCCTTACATCAAAGGGGAAAGCGCTGTGCGGGTATTTACGACCAACCCTCTCGAAAAAGGCTGTTATCTCATGGCTGAAACCAAATTGGACAATGGTACGGGCAGTATCGTTTTCGACGCTCTTAAAAGCATGAGCCAAGTGTTTGTGGCTGTCAACAATAACGGCGAGTACCGTGTTTACGGATATTACGGCATAGAAAACGGCTTCGTGAACATAGGCACCAACACGGCAAGCATGGCAAAGAACGCTCCCGCCACGAGAGCCGCAGGCGAGTGCAATGTCACCAAAGGCGAGAAAGATACTGTTATGCAGTATTTTACCGGCTATTATAATATAAACGGTGAAAAGTTGACCGAGGAACAGGCAAGGGAGAAAGCTCCCTGGGGATTTGCGGACAACGGAACAGGAGCGGTCGCGGATTGGTTTATCAACCAAAACGGTGAGAAAGCCGGTATTCCAAATATTTACCTTGACGGTGTTGAAAAAACTGCGGCCAATCCTTATAAATTAAGTTGGGGTTATGAGAACTTCGGCTCAGGTTCGTTCTTTGAGGAGTTCTTGCATTATAATTTGGCACCGAAGTACGGCACGTTCTATAACAGTGCTGAAGAAATGGCCAAGGTAGAACAAGGCTTCTCCATAACGACAGAGGGCGGAGAGATAGAGTTGCCTTATATATATGGTGCCACGATAAACACCAACATGCTCGGATATGTGTATTATAAGGACGGCCAGGACCCGTTGACCCAACCGCACTATATCCTGATGCGTGACGGACGCCCGAAAGAGAATATTTATTGGGATTCCTGGCAGGGAACAAAGTTGCACGAGAACATGCAATTGTCTGTATGGGGCGATAAAGACAGCATAGCCGGCCATGGCCCAAGTTCTCTTTTATATGGAACGAATTATAAATTGGCATTCTTTGGTGAGAACCATGAATTGGAAATCGGAACATACGATTTCCCGGCCGGTTATCATGTGGTGTTCTTTATCCGCCCGATGGATTGCGGTTCATTTGAGAGCAAAGGCAAATACAACTATTCTTTGCCGGAACTGAACCGCCGCATAGGGCACTACTACATGAAGGGCCCGGGATATGACTTGAGCCAGGCGGATATGACGCGTGGCAGTGTCAAGGCTGTGTCTTGGACATATAAGGGGCATCGTTTCCTCGGATTTGAGGATGGAGCGGACGAAGATCTCAACGACATAGTGTTCTGGGTAGACGGTGCTTACACTCCCGACCAGAAAGATGAGATAGAAGTGCCGAGCAAAGACCCCGATCCGGAGCCTGAGGCTCAATCGTGGATACTCGCGTGCGAGGATCTCGGCGCTATCGGCGATTTCGATTTCAACGATGTTGTGTTCGGCATAAGCTATGTGGCAGGCCGTGATTTTGTGACGGTCACTCCGCTTGCGGCCGGTGGTAATCTGCCGTCGGTGATAAAATATAACGGCATGCCCATTGCCGATAATGCGGAGATACACCACCTTGTCAGTCCGGGTGTGACTCCGGGTGACGACGGTAAGTATCCGTTCCTAAACACGAGGGGTTCGAAAGGTGTTGCCGGCGACCCGATAAAGGTAAAGGTTGGCAGTGATTTCAGTATGGAGAAACATGGTTTCACCATCACTGTCGAGAGCAACGGAGATTCGAGAACCATCACCATGGGCACCGAGACCGGCAAGGCTCCGATGATGCTCTGTCTGCCGGGTGACTGGATTTGGCCTACCGAGTGGACACGTATAGATGCCGCTTACCCGGCGTTCAAGGACTGGGTTAAAGATGTCAACGAGAATGAGTGGTACAAATCACCCGTGGAAGACAAGATTGTACAGTAAAAAAAACAAAATGAATGAAGTCGGAATCAGTTCCGACCCGAAACGAAAGATAAAGAGATGCGCCTGCGGTGCATCTCTTTTTTTTGTTGCCGTTGCATGTCGGTGCGCATTGTGTTGCGTGCCGGTCTGCTTTTTGTTGTATGTCGCAAGCATTTTATTTTGTGCCGGCGGGGGGCTTCTTGGAAAGACAGGGCGGGTAGGTGGAGTATGTTTTTGTAGGGGAATTAGGTGTATCAAATGACATAGAGGACGTTGCGAGAACCGACAAATACGTCGATATTTAGAGCTGTCGGATTTTTATTTTCAAACGAGTGGAATATGGAAGGTGTTTTGTTTTGAGTAATCAAGGGGATTTTTGAGGAGTTAAGGAGTTATCGCTCGCAAGCCCGCTAAGGAGTTAAAGACAATGGTTTTCAAGACATTAAAGTAATCATGGTTTTGTACTTATCGTCTACTCCCCGGACTGTTATCATTTTCTCTTTAATTATTTAGCGGGCTTTCGAGCGATAACTCCCTTAATCCTTCAATACATAAAGCTGTTGTCTTTGGCTCCTTAGCGAGCTTTCGAGCGATAACTCCTTAACTCCTTAAAAGCCCCATTGTCTTCTTAAAATAACTAATACACCATGTTCTTTTCAGGATACATATACCAGTCTGTCGCCGAGTTACGGTCTCGCGCCCACTCACCGAACGAGTGCCCGAAAGTCTGGTATGCCCCGCCCAGCATGTTGCTGTCTGTGAACGAGCCTATCGGTTTTGTCTCTCGTGCGTAGGGCGTTCCTCCAGGTAACAGCAGCGCCCAGATATACGGGTTGTCGTACGCGGCTGTGGAATAGTCGAACAGAGCGTTGTCGAGTTTGAACGGTGGCGTGTGTATCTCCCATGTTCCGCCGTTATACTGCTTTATCATGAACACGTCGAGATTGGCGGCACAGATACTGCGCGCGGTGGTCTCGCTGTCGAACATTATCGATATGGTACACTTGCGCGGAGCGATGTCTTCCGCCTCGAAGAGGTCTTCGGGTTTCATGATGCCCCTGTAAGTATTGTAGTATGGTCTCGCGACGCTTCCGTCTGTCGCTTTCACGGGCTTCATCGCCCAGTGGGCATCGTTGAACAGATATATTACGGCATCGCCGTTGTGTGCCTTGGTCACGAGCTTTCCGTTGTCTATCAGGTTGAGACTGGCCGTGGTGCGGTTGTAGAAGTCGAACCAGTCGTCGCCCTCTGTCCTCACTCCGAGCAGTTGGTCGCGGCTCGTTCCTTTCAGTCTGACGGCCGCCGCCAGTTGGTTGAGGCTCCCCACGGCATCGAGGCTTACCGTCAGTCGCATGATGTACGGGTTTGTCTCGTCTATCTCGGGTTGCAATGACACCACGATGTCGTTGAAATCGAAATCGCCCGGTTCGGGGAAGTTCTCCTCGAAACAGTACCGCAGGCTCTGCCTCTCTCCCTCTGCAGGCATCGATGATGTCTCTCCGGCAATGTCGGTTCCTCCTATTTCGGTCGTTAGCGTGCCTCCGGCAATTGTCCGGCGGTATATTCTTGTGTGTCCGTCTTCTGCTGTGAGGGCTATGTATGCGGTGTTTTCCGTCGTCATACGGTTTATTGCCGTCTCGAAGCGGCCTTGTCCCTGCGCGCGTCCCGAGGCGAGAAGCGTCGGTCTGTCGCCGCCGATAGGATTTCCGGCATATATCCGTATGGTGTATATCGACTTGTCGGCTGTTCTGAGTGTCGTTCTCACCGTGACAGGCTTAATGGTCTCCCACGTGTGCGCCCGGTCAACGTCTGTCACGGGGAAAGCTCCGCTCACAATCTCTTCGTATACCCCTTGGTCGAAGTAGTCCTTGTCTTTGCACGATGTGGCTGCGCCGGCCGTCAACGTGAGTGCAATCAGCAGTTTTGCCTTGTTGTTCATGATAGGTGTCTTTAATCTTACAAATGTATGAAAAAAATCCCTACCTTGGCGTTGTTCTCCTGTCTTTAACACTTTTGTTTACCGCTCGTTGCGAGTATTTTTGTACCTTTGCAGGAGATAGGGCGTGCCGTGCACGGAACGGATAATGACAGGGCCGGTTTCATTTCGCCCGGCCAAGCGCAGTCTTTGCACGGTATGAATATGTAATAAAAGCAGTTTGCGTACAGATGGTTCTCAATTATATTTGGATGGCTTTTTTCGTCATTGCGTTTGCCGTGGCCGCGGTACGGCTCGTGTTCATTGGAGATCTTGAAGTGTTCCCCGCCATGATGGACTCCACGTTTGCATCGTCGAAGACAGCTTTCGAAATTTCGCTCGGGCTCACGGGCGTGCTCTCCCTATGGCTCGGCATCATGAAGATAGGCGAGCGCGGCGGGGTGGTGGCGGCGCTGGCAAGAATACTAAGTCCGGTGTTTGTTCGTCTTTTCCCCGACATACCCAAGGGGCATCCCGTCACCGGGAGCATCTTCATGAATATTGCCGCCAATATGCTGAACCTCGACAACGCCGCCACGCCGCTCGGACTAAAAGCCATGGAGCAGCTGCAAGAGCTGAATCCGAAAAAAGACACGGCCACAAACCCGATGATAATGTTTCTCGTGCTCAATACGAGCGGACTGACGCTGATACCGGTGAGTATCATGGTGTACAGGGCGCAGATGGACGCCGCCAATCCTACCGATGTGTTCATACCGCTTCTTCTCGCCACGTTTTTCTCCACGTTGACAGGTATCGTTGTCACAAGCCTCTATCAGCGGATAAACCTCATCAACCGCACCATGATACTGGCGCTCGGCGGAATGTGTGCGGTCGTAGCCGCGATAGTATGGGGCTTCGGCCGTATGGATAAGGTGATGATGGACACCGTGAGTGTGAGCGTGGCCAACATATTGCTGATGACTGTCATCACGGGCTTCATAATCGCCGGGGTGAGAAAGCGGATAAACGTGTACGATACGTTTATCGAGGGAGCGAAAGACGGTTTTTCCACCGCCGTGCGCATCATACCGTATCTCGTGGCTATGCTCGTGGGAGTGGGAGTGTTCCGTGCCTCCGGGGCGATGGACATCATAACAGGCGCCGTCCGCATGGCTGTCGAGGCATGTGGAGGCAGCGGCGATTTCGTGGGCGCGCTACCCACGGCGCTGATGAAGCCACTCTCCGGCAGCGGGGCGCGCGGCATGATGGTCGACGCGATGACCACATACGGTGCCGACTCGTTCGTGGGTCGCCTGAGTTGCGTGTTCCAAGGTTCCACGGATACCACGTTCTATATTCTCGCCGTGTATTTCGGCAGCGTGGGAGTGCGCCACACACGCCATGCCGTCACCTGCGGCCTGCTCGCAGACGCGGCCGGAGTGGTTGCCGCCATAGGGGTGTGCTATTTGTTCTTTTAAAGGTAAAAAGGTAAAGAAGTAAAAAGGTAAAGAAGCCATGCGGCGTGGGAGTGGCCATTATTATTGTTAGTGAGTAAAGACAAACGGATGCGTGGATATAAAATAAATAGTTATGGGGCAGGGGAAGAATGTTATTTATCAGTTGAGCAAATGCTTTGCGTTGAGGATTGTGAGGCTTTACTGTTGCTTGCGTGACAACAGAGGAGAATATGTCATTTCGAAGCAATTATACAGGTCGGGCACGAGCATCGGGGCAAATATCGCGGAAAGCATCTATGCTCAAAGCGATGCGGACTATATAAGTAAACTGAGCATTGCCCTGAAAGAAGCAAGCGAGACTGAGTATTGGTTGGACTTGTTATATGAGTCGGAAGTGATAAGTGAAAAGGAAAATAACTCGTTGGTTACGGACTTGAAAACAATAATTGGAACATTGATAAACATAATAAACAAAATAAAAAACAAGAAAAGGGAAGATAAATAAAAGTAATAAACATCTGTAATTATATTATTGAAAGACAATTCGTTTGTCTTAATAAATATCTGTTATAGTAAAATTGAAAAGTCATCATATTAGAATTATGATTAGAATCATGAAAAGACAAAAGATAGATGATTATCTGTATAATGTCATACGGTTTTCTGATAATGTAAGTTCCGGTGTTTTTTACCTTTTTACCTTTTTACTTTTTTACCTTTAAACAATGTCTTCTTTAAAATCATTGGCAAAAGATACTGCGATATATGGATTGAGCAGTATTGTAGGCAGGTTTCTCAATTACCTGCTTGTACCGCTTTATACGGCCAGGCTGTCGGCCGAGAGCGGAGGTTACGGAGTGATAACGCACGTGTATGCGTACACGGCATTGCTGCTCGTAATACTGACATACGGAATGGAGACCACCCTGTTCCGGTTCTCTAACAAGGAAAGCGAAGATCCCGATACGGTGTTCTCGACCGCTTTGAAGGCCGTCGGCATCACCTCGTTGTCGTTCATCGTGCTTGTGTTTGTCTTCATATCGCCCCTGTCGCAGGCCATGGGATATGCCGATCATCCGTCGTATATACTGGCAATGGCGGTCACAGTGGCCGTGGATGCGTTCCAGTGCATACTCTTTGCCCGTCTGCGCCATGAGAAACGGCCTGTCAAGTTTGCCGCTCTCAAGCTCCTGTTCATCGTCATGAATATAGCTCTTAACGTGGTGTTCTTTGTCGTTTTGCCGGAGATTACAGACAGCCCTGTCGACGTTGGCGATGCGTTCTATATAAATCTCGCATGCACGGTGTTCATAACGCTCTGCTTCGCGGGAGAGCTCAAGACGGCATTCACGGCCTGTTTCGATGCCGCTTTGCTGCGCCGCATGCTCTCGTATAGCTGGCCGATACTCGTGCTCGGTATAGCGGGAATACTCAATCAGACGGCCGACAAGATACTTTTCCCTTATCTGTATGATGGGAATAACGTCAACAAGCAGCTCGGAATATACAGTGCGGCGTCGAAAATAGCCATGATCATGGCTATGATAACCCAGGCGTTCCGTTATGCTTACGAGCCGTTTGTGTTCGGAAAGTCGAAAGATAAGGATGGCGACAGCCGTGAGGTGTATGCCAAGGCGATGAAATATTTTATTATCTTCACGCTCATGGCGTTCCTTTTTGTAACCGGATATATCGGGGTACTCCGCTATATCATAGGCAGCGACTATTGGCCGGGGCTTGATGTGGTGCCCGTAGTGATGGTGGCGGAGATAATGATGGGAGTATACTTCAACCTTTCTTTCTGGTATAAGCTCATCGACAGGACGATATGGGGGGCGTGGTTCTCCGGCGTCGGTTGCGCCGTGCTGTTGGCGATAAACGTCATTTTCGTGCCGCGATACGGCTATGTGGCGTGTGCCTGGGCCGGTGTCGCCGGTTACGGCACGGCCATGACACTGTCGTATGTCGTCGGTCAGCGTTACTACCCAATTCGCTATCCGCTCGGTGAGATAGCGGCCTATGTGATTCTTGCCGCCGCTCTCTTCGCCGGTATCACCGTGTCAAACGCCGGTCTGCCGCCCATTGCCGCCGTCGGGGTGAACACAGTGCTCGTGGCCGTGTTTGCCGCCGTGGTTGTCAGGCGCGATTTTCCGCTCTCTTCGCTGCCCGTTGTGGGCAAGTATTTCCGCGGCAAGCGTGGCGTTTAGCGGAAAAATAGCTATCTTTGCACCTGGCAAACGTGATGGGGCGGGCACCGCAACGACACGATACTTAGACAGTCGAACGACAATTTGATTGTAATTACGTCAGTCCTACGGTTGACGGATGAATGTCAGGATATGCTGTCACGGTGACGAGACGGCGCGTGTGCGTTCATTCATAAGCATATCTGAATGAGGCATACTGTCAAAATCACTAAACACTAATCTCAGCATTAGGAATAATACAAACATATATAAAAGATGAAGAAAATAACATTGACAGCAGCGTTGGTGCTCTCAATCACGGCGGCAAAGGCCGATGAGGGCATGTGGACGCTCTATGATCTGCCCAATGCCGTATACGAGCAGATGCGGGCGGAAGGTTTCGCCATGCCTTATGATGGCCTTTACAACAGTGACAACGCCATAAAGAACTGCGTGGTGAACTTCGGCGGCTTCTGCTCGGGTGTGGTGGTGTCGCCCGACGGCCTTGTGTTCACCAACCATCACTGCGGTTTCGAGGCCATACGCAGCCACTCTACCGTGGAGCACGACTATATGCTTAACGGTTTTTTCGCCAAGTCTTACAAGGAAGAACTGCCCAACAAGGACTTGTTCGTGAGTTTCATGGTGGAGCAGAAGGATATTACCTCGAAGCTCGACAGCATGGGGCTTAACGACATGTTGCCGTCCCGTCAGGCTGTGTTCCTCGACTCGATAGAGAACGTATGGTCCAAGGATGTGAAGGCCAAGGACTCCACACTGCGACTCGAAATAAAGCCTTTCTACGAGGGTAACAGATTCTATGCCACCACATACCGTGATTTCCGTGACCTGCGTCTTGTTTTCACCATTCCCAAGTCTATGGGAAAATACGGCGGAGAGACGGACAACTGGATGTGGCCGCGCCAGACTTGCGACTTTTCCGTGTTCCGCATATATGCCGATCCGAAGACAAACGGTCCGGCGGATTACAGCGAGAACAACGTGCCCTATCACCCGTCGTCATGGGCTCCCGTGTCGATGGACGGATATAAGGACGGTGATTTCTCGATGACGATAGGCTATCCCGGCAGTACCAGCCGTTATCTCTCGTCTTACGGTATACGCCAGCGCCGTGACGCCATCAACGAGCCGCGTGCCCAAGTGCGCGGCGTGAAGCAGGATGTGATGATCCGTCACATGCGTGCCGATGAGGCGGTGCGTATCAAGTATGACTCGAAATATGCCCAAAGCTCCAACTACTGGAAAAATTCCATCGGTATGAACAAGTGTATCGACAGCACGGGACTCATACGCCAGAAGGCCGATTTCGAGGCACGGATACGCCATTATCAGGACTCTACCGGCTACTTGAAAGGCAAACTCGACTTCGACCTGATGTCCCGCCTTTACAATGAGCGCATAGCCGTGCGCCGTGCGATGACAGTTTTCACAGAGACGTTCTTCCGTACAAACGAGCTTGCCAGCCGTGCGCTGCGTGCCCACAACGGTTCCGAGGTGAAAGGACCGGAAAACAAGAAGTCAAAGCAGTACATAGAGTTTGCTGATAACAGCGCCGAGTGGGATGAGGCACTTGACAAGGAGGTGTATGCCGTGCTGTTGAAGAACTACCGTGAGCAGGTGGATGCCAAGTACCTGCCCGATTTCTACAAGACTATCGACAGCCGTTTCGGAGGCGACTGTGCCAAATACGTGGATTACCTGTATGCCAATTCGATGCTGATGAAGAGCGGAAAGAAGATTTATATCAACAAAAAGAACTTCAGCAAAGACCTCGGTGTGCAGATGGGTCTCGACATTATGAGCATGTATGCCTCATTAGGCGAGCCGCTCACGGCATCTGTAGACTCTATCGACGTGCAGGAGAAATATCTCTGTGCCGCCAAGATACGCATGGAAGAGGACATGCCTCATTACAGCGACGCCAACTTCACTATGCGTCTGAGCTACGGACAGGTGGGCGGATTCATGCTTAACGGCAAGCCGTCGGGATATTACACCACGGCAGAGAGCATAGTGGAAAAGATGGACAAGGGCGACAAGGTGGTGGATTACTTTGCCGAACCGATAATGAAAACGCTGCTTTCAGCAAAGAATTTCGACCCGTATACCGACAAGACCACAGGTAAGATGCAACTCTGTTTCCTCACAAATAACGACATCACTGGCGGCAACAGCGGTTCGCCGATGTTCAACGGGAAGGGACAGCTTATCGGACTGGCGTTCGACGGAAACTGGGACAGCCTCTCTGGCGATATCTTCTTCGATTCCAAGCTCGCGCGTTGCATCGGTGTCGACATCCGCTACGTACTCTTCATGATGGACCGTTGGGGACATGCCGACCGCCTTTTGGAAGAGATTGACGCCAAATAGAATATCCGGCAGACCGTGCCCGTGGCTTGCCGGCGGATAATGATTTCCGGCTGTTTGCCGCATATTAACCGTTGATTAGGATAGCAAGGACATGGCCATACCGGACTAACGGTACCGCAGAGGCGCCGGGACATGCAGGATGATGACATTCGGTCGATTATTCCCGTGTCCCGGTGCCTCTGCGGTATTTTAACCTCCGCATAGTGCCTTTGCTTAATCATGTCAATTATCAACCATCCGTAGATGAAAAAGATAACAATCATTTGCTTTTTATCGCTGCTGGCGGCTTCGTTCACGGCCGTGAACGGTCAGGACACTAAGCTGCTCACATCCCTGTTTGGCGGAAACCGCGCTGAGGATGCGCTTGACAAGATACTCGTGGCCTGCGGACAATTCGAGCCGTTGCCCCGTTCTGGCAGTTCTTTCTGGCGCGACTCGATACCCCAGAGCGTTCGCCGCAGTTATATAGAATACGGTGAGAGGTATCTCGGTGTGTCGTGGCCGGTGCTTCCTGTCACCGAGTTCGCCCGTTTCAAGACCGATGGCAACCGTACCGGCTACGAGCGTCTGTCGTTCGCACGCCGCCGTGCGCTGGCCGCTTTGGTGGTGGCCGAGATTGCCGAGGGGCGCCACCGTTTTGTCCCCGGCATCGTCAACGGTCTGCAAGCGCTGCTCGAAGAGACGTGGTGGGGTATACCGGCGCACTACAACAAGCCTGTGCCGGTGTATGAAGACCAGACGGTAGACCTGTTCAACGCCGAGACGGCCGGGCTCGTGGCATGGACATCATACATGCTCCGTGCCGAGATAGACAGTTTCTCGCCGCTTCTCCGCAGACGGATAGACAGCGAGATAAACCGTCGCCTGCTGCGCCCGGCCCTGAAAACGGACTACTGGTGGAAGCGTGCCGGAATGAACTGGAACCCATGGATAGCGAGCAACTGGCTCGCCTGTGTGCTCATCTGCGAGCATGACAGAGACCGGCAGCTTGCCGCCGTGGCTCAGATAATGACGGCTCTCGACACCTTTACAGACTCGTATCCGGCCGACGGCGGTTGTGATGAAGGCCCTAACTACTGGGATCGCGCCGCGGCATCGCTTTTCGATTGTCTCAACCTGTTGCGCATTGCCACCGGCGGCCGTGTCGACATAGGCTCGCATCCGAAGATAAGGGCCATGGCGGGATATGCTTACAAACTGTACGCGGGTGACGGCAGGTGCGTGAACTTCGCCGACGCCGGCATTAACACCATGGCGCTGCAACTCAACGTGGCCTATCCTTTCGGGCGGTATACCGGCGACAGCACGATGACGGCTTTCGCGTCGCACATTGCCGTAAAGAAAGATTTTGCCAATCATGCCGCCGACATCTACGATCGCAGCGGAAACTGGCCCGCCCTTGCCCGCGAGCTGTTTCTTCTCCGTGATGTGGCGGGTCTGCTGGCCGAGCCTGCCCGTGAGCCGCTGCTGGCCGATGTGTGGCTTCCCGACCTGCAAATCATGACTGCCCGGCGCCGTGAATTATACGTGGCGATGAAGGGAGGAACGAACGGCGAGAGCCATAACCACAACGATGTGGGCAGTTTTGTCGTCTACTGCGACAACCGCCCGGTCATCGTCGATCCGGGCGTCGGCAGCTATACGGCCAAGACATTCGGCCGGGACCGCTACGATATATGGACCATGCAGTCGCAATATCACAACCTGCCGGTAATCAACGGTATGGGGCAGCGCGACGGTGCTGGATATGCCGCATCGGCGGTGAGATACTCCAAGGGACGCATGCGACTCGACATTGCCGGTGCCTATCCGGCAGAAGCCGGGGTGAGGCGTTGGATTAGGGAAGTGCGCGTTGGCGGTTCGGGAATTGTCGATATTACGGAAGACTACGAACTGACTGTATGCGGCGTACCGCCGTGCCTCGTTGTCATGGCCGCCGTGTGTCCAGACATGTCCGTGCCGGGCAGAATATCGCTCGGTTCACATGCCGTCCTTTACAACCCGGCTCAACTTTCCGTTTCCATTGAACCTATGGAGCCTTTGCTCGACGACAAGTTACGCGGCGTATGGGGCGACGACCTTTACCGTATTGTGATGACGGTGAAAGGGAAAGATAAGAGAGGGAAAATAAGGTGGAGGTTTTCTTTGGGGAGATGAGTAGTAAGGAGTTGTGGAGTAAGGAGGTATGCTTGGTGATAAAGTCTGTACTTTTAATACATGAAAGTAATGATGGCTTTGCATCCGGCGCCCATTATCCAAAAACTCTGTACTCAAAGCATACCTCCTTACTACTCATCTCCTTACTACTCATCTCCTTACTCCCCAACTCCTTCCTCCCCATCTCCTTCCTTGTAAATTTTACTAAAATCAAAAAAATATGACCTATAATACAACAACCCTTCCGTGCGGGCTCCGTATAATCCACAGGCAGACAGACTCACCGGTGATATACTGCGGATATGCCGTGAATACCGGGACACGAGATGAACAGCCGGGCGAAGAAGGAATGGCACACTTCTGCGAGCATCTCACTTTCAAGGGCACGTCCCGCCGCAGTGCCATCAGAATAATAAACTGTCTCGAGAGCGTGGGCGGCGAACTGAACGCTTTTACCACCAAGGAGCATACCGTATACTACTCATCGGTGTTGAAAGACCATTTCGCAAAGGCCGTCGACCTGCTCACCGACATTGTGTTTCACAGCATTTATCCGCAGAGCGAGATAGATAAGGAAGTGGAGGTGGTATGCGACGAGATAGAGAGCTACAACGACTCGCCTGCCGAACTGATATACGATGAGTTCGAGAGCCTGATTTTCGGCGGTCATCCGCTGGGACGCAATATTCTCGGTGAGGCCTCACGGCTGCGCACGTATACCACCGCCGACGCCCGCCGATTCACCGCCTCCCATTATCGGCCCGGCAACATGGTGTTTTTCGCCTGCGGCAATCTCGATTTCGGCCGTCTTGCGTCCTTGCTGCGCCGCCTTACAGCCGATATGCCGGCTGCTTCGCCGCATGCGGTCTGTCAGCGCGTCGCCTCGCTGCCGCCTTACACTCCGTGTACCGTGACGCGCGAGAAAGCCACTCATCAGGCGCATGTGATGATCGGCAACCGTGCATACGGCATGTACGACAGTCGCCGTACCGCTCTCTATCTGCTGAACAACATGCTCGGCGGGCCGGGCATGAACGCGCGCCTGAACCTCTCGCTTCGTGAGCGTCACGGCCTGGTATATACGGTTGAGAGCACAATGGTGAGCTATCGGGACACCGGCATGTGGAGCGTATACTTCGGTTGCGATCCGAAAGACGTATCACGCTGTCGCCGACTTGTATTCCGGGAGCTTGACCGCATGGCCGACCGTCCGCTCGGTGCGGCCCGCCTTGTTGCCGCAAAGCGGCAGATAAAGGGACAGATAGCCATTGCATGCGACAACAGGGAGAGCTTTGCGCTCGATTTCGGGCGTACTTATCTCAATTTCGGTAAGGAGAAAGATGTCAACCGGCTCTTTGAGCGCATAGATGCCGTCACAGCGGAAGACATAATGCGGACAGCCGCCGAGGTGTTTGCCCGCGATAGACTGACAACGCTCGTTTTCCGATGAGCATCCCTAATAGATATTTATAATCTGTACCGCCCCGTTTTCCGAACACGTCAGGAAAGCGGGGCCTCATTGTTTTTTGTACTAATAAAGTCACGTATTTAACACTTTGTTTTCTGTTGAAATAGAAAACGAAGACGATACGCACCGCTATACGAAATGCGATATGCTTTTTATCGCAAGTTGGTAATTCTGCCGATTTTCCGCAACGGGATGCCCGTTGGCTTGCGTTCGGTTGCCGGTTGCGTCGCGTTTGGATACCCGTTGGCTTGCGTTTAGCGTCTAAATGCGAGGCAACGGGACGCTGAATGGAAAAAATCGGAAGGGCAGGTGGGGTAGGTTTGAAAGGTGTATTAAGTTGATGCACAGGTGTTTATGTTATACTGCTCATAATTCGCTTATTTCCGGCCTTTGGGTTTTAATTTTGAAACGGGCGGAATATGGAGGGCGTTTTGTAAATATTATTCATTTATGCGGGTTGATGTCTCCGGATGTGCGGGTTGATGTCTCCGATAACTCTACGGATGTCTGTTTCCGGTCAAAGGAGAAAGCCTACGGACGTAGGCATGTTTGCTGTCGATGTCAGAAAAAATATTACTTATGGCTTTGGTCGGCATGTATGCTGAAAAGCGGCATACCGCCGATATGCCCTTGCGGTGCGTATCGACGGTATGTCAGGCGTGTTTTTCATTCAAGTGATTTCGTTATCTGGCGGCGAAGAACATCCCGTCGTTCATCGCCATGCGCAGGTTGTACACTCCTGCCTCGTCGGGAGTGACGTCCATGCTGCGTCCGTCGGGCAGGAAAGCCCTGATAGTGCCGTCTTCATTGAAGCGGAATATCTCTGCCTCCTGGCCGTCTGATTTCAGTGTCCACGAGTCGTTGGTGTTGTCGTGCACGAAGAGCACCTTCTCACCAGTGGGCTTTGTGATCTCGTATCCGTCTTTCAGTGTTTTCACTGCATATTGTTTTCCGTCCTGCCCCCAGACGTTTTCCACCTGTCCTGCCTTTGCAAGGGGGCTTGAGCCGCTCCAGAACTCGATTGAGTTGAGCACCAGCAGGTCGGCCAGTCCGAACAGTGCGTATACCGGTGAGCCAACGATGAACACCAGCTCGTTGACGAATTTATTGCTCAGTTTCTTGTTCCATGCCAGTGTTTTGTTGAACAGTGGGAACGAACCGATGCACGAACTTGTCATCATGGCTCCGGCCATGAGACAAACGAAGACTTTGATAGTAATCTTTCTCATAATTTTTCCGTTTTAAAATGTTATTATTTCATGGTCTTGCGGCCGCCCGCCGTGCTTGCCGTGCGTTCCCGCGGCCGTTTTTGGTGCAAATATAATGATTGATTTCCACAGGTTGACGCAAACGCGTCTCTTTTTCATTTTTCTTTTTTTACGTTATGTTTCTTTTGTTTTTCCGGATCTTCTTTTTCCGTCCGTTTTCATTATATGGTGAGGTATTCAGGCGTCTTGCGGCAGATGTCGTTTCTTTTTGCGTACGATTGCCGTATAATCCGGATAAGAATGGTTATCTTTGCAGAAAACATAATACACAATGCTTATGATTAAAAATCTAATGACATTCATTATTCTGCTTGCCGCCGTGGCGCAACCTGCCGTTGCCGGGAAACGTAAAGGACAGACAGACCGCGAGTACTGGTGCTCGCTGGCCTATAAAATGGCCCGGCCGGTGCTCGAAAAGATGGCCGACGGCCGCTTGCAGGCCGACATGCAGGTTGAGGTCAGCCCCACGTGGGATGGCCGTGACAGACGGGTGACGTATATGGAGTGCTTCGGCCGTCTGATGGCCGGCATTGCCCCGTGGCTCGCCCTGCCCGACGACGGCACGGCCGAGGGGGCCGGTCGCCGCCAACTGAGGGAGTGGGCGCTTGCGAGCTACAGGAATGCCGTGGATCCGCAGTCACCCGACTATCTGCTGTGGCGCAATGAAGGGCAGACGCTTGTAGACGCCGCCTACGTGGCGGAGAGTTTCGTACGTGCCTATGATGCGCTGTGGATGCCGCTCGACAGCGTTACAAAAGCACGGTATATAGACGAGTTTACCCGCCTGCGCCGTGTCGATCCGCCATATACCAACTGGTTTCTTTTCTCGTCGGTGATAGAGAGTTTTCTCGCCAAGGCTGGCGCGCCGTTCGACATGTTCCGTGTGAACACGGCCATCCGCAAGACCGAGGAGTGGTATGTGGGCGACGGATGGTATGCGGACGGTCCCGAGTTTGCTTTCGATTACTATTCGAGCTATGTCTTCCACCCGATGTATCTCGAAACGCTCCGCAACATGATAGACTCCGAGCGAGGCTCGCGCATAGACTATCCGAAATACTATGACCGTGAGTTGCGCCGCGCGCAGAAGTATGCCATCGTGCTCGAACGGTTCATATCGCCCGAGGGCACGTTCCCGGTCTTCGGCCGCTCTGTCCCTTACCGAATGGCAGCCATGCAGCCGCTGGCCTTGCTCGCACGCATGGAGAGATTGCCGCGCGAGCTGACTCCTGCCCAGGTGCGTTGCGCCCTGACGGCCGTGATGCGCCGCATGTTCGACCGTCACGAGAACTTCAACGAGGGAGGCTATCTCACCATCGGCTTCTGCGGCAGTCAGCCCGGCATTGCCGACTGGTACACCAACAATGGAAGCCTTTACATGGCATCACTCGCTTTCATGCCGCTCGGCCTTCCCGCCGACAATGCCTTCTGGTCGTCGCCCGCCGAGGAGTGGACGCAGAAGAAGGCCTGGGGCGGCGAGCCGTTCCCGAAGGACCATGTATGGAAAGACGAGATACGGACGAAAGACAAGTATTGACTTGCGGGCCGGCAGGTTGTCGGCAATCATGCCGGTCGAAAATAATGGAGGTATAAATAATAGTGTGTCAGCCCGGCCCCCATGTTGGTATGTTATGTGTAAATAAGCGGCTTTTTCTCTGATGCCCGTATGGCAATCCATACGGGCATTCTCCGTCATGATGTCATTGTATAGACTCTGTTGTATAAATGTGGTTTACAATACGAAAAAAGGCTGAGTGATTATAATCACTTAGCCTTTCTGTTTTCGGTGGGCCATCCAGGGCTTGAACCTGGGACCTCCAGATTATGAGTCTGTTGCTCTAACCAACTGAGCTAAAAGCCCGACAAAATCAGACAACCGTTCTGATTTCGAGTGCAAAGGTACGTTTAATAAATTAAATATGCAAATTTTTTATGCAAAAAGAAACTAAATAATTTTACATAGAGCGGTTGTTACGCCCTTTTTTGACTAACTTTGCACGAAGACAGGCGGTATGCCGGGCGCTCCGGGAGTGTTATGGCGGCCGGTCATCGGTATTATATATTGATCGATTGAAGATTATATTTTAAGTAAAAACCATATTTGGAAGTAAGGAATGGAAGAGAATAAAAATCGTCCCGAAGTGAGGACAGACGGTCTTACGGACGCAGAGGTGGCTCAAAGCCGCATCAAGCATGGAGAGAACATGCTCACCCCGCCGGTGAGGGTATCCCTTTGGCGGTTGTATATAGATAAGTATAATGACCCGATAATAAAGATATTGCTCGTCGCCGCGGGCGTGTCTCTCGGTCTGGCTTTCGTCGAAGGCAACTTCGCCGAGACGGCGGGAATATTCCTTGCCGTGTTTCTCGCCACTACTGTGGGATTTTATTTCGAGCGTGACGCCGCCAGGAAGTTTGACGTGCTCACGGCAATGGGCGAGGAAGAGCCGGTGAAGGTGGTGCGTGGCGGCCGTGTGACGGAGATTGCCCGCCGCGATGTCGTTGTTGGCGATGTGGTGATAATAGAGACGGGCGACGAGGTGCCGGCCGACGGCGTGCTGTTTGAGGCCACCGACCTGCAGATAGACGAATCGGCGCTGACAGGTGAGTTGATTGCCTATAAAAGCACCGATGGCGCGGACGACGGGGCATATCCGTCGGATGTTGTGCTGCGGTCGACGATGGTAATGGCCGGTACGGGACGAATGACGGTGACGGCCGTGGGCGACGGCACGGAGATCGGGCATGTGGCTGGCAGTTCCACGGAGCTGACAGCGGTTAAGACACCCCTCAACATGCAGCTCGACAGGCTCGCCTCTCTGATAAGCAAGATAGGAACCGGCGTGGCAACATCGGCACTCGTGATATTTCTTGTACACGACATACTCACCAATCCACTTTGGCATACCGATGATTACATCGGGATGACGGGCGTGGCGCTGAGATATTTCATGATGGCCGTCACGCTTATAGTGATGGCTGTGCCGGAGGGTCTGCCTATGGCTGTCACTCTTGCGCTTGCCCTGAACATGCGGAGGATGCTTAAAAGCAATAATCTCGTGCGTAAGTTGCATGCCTGTGAGACGATGGGAGCCGTGACGGTGATATGCACCGACAAGACGGGAACACTGACACAAAACAGAATGCAGGTGGCCGAGATGGTCTCGGGATGTGATGAGTGCGGTTCCACTCAGTCACAGGTCATGCAAGGCAAACTGCCAATCGCCATCGCTGCCAACACTACTGCCGAACTGAACGACGGACAGGGGATAGGTAACCCTACGGAGGCGGCTTTGCTGTTGTGGCTCGAAGGCAACGGCGAGGACTATCGTATGTTGCGTGGAGAAGCGCACGTGGTGGAGAGGCTTCCTTTCTCCACGGAGCGTAAATACATGGCCACGCTGTGCGACGTGGGTGGCGAGCGGTGGCTGTTTGTAAAAGGCGCGCCGGAGATAGTGATGGGGCATTGCGCCATGACGGATGGAGGGCGCAAGGAAATGACCGCCCGGCTGACAGCTTATCAGAACAAGGCCATGCGCACTCTGGCTTTCGCCTGCAAGCGCACGGACACGGTGGATATATCGGGGATGACGTTTCAGGGAATCGCCGCCATCAGCGATCCGTTGCGCAAGGAAGTGCCGGACGCCGTTCGGAGTTGCCGTGAGGCAGGCATCGACGTGAAGATCATAACCGGCGATACCGCAGCCACGGCCTTGGAGATAGCCCGGCAGATAGGCGTGGCGGATGCGGATGGTTTCCCGGTAGACGGAAGAGACGCCTCTCCGGGAAGAGATGATGAGGGATTGAGGATTGATATCACCGGCCCTGAGTTTGCCGCTTTGTCTGATGCGGAGGCTTATGAGCGTGTGAAAGAAATAAAAGTGATGAGCAGGGCACGTCCGACAGACAAGATGCGGTTTGTTGAGATGCTGCAAAAGCGTGGCGAGGTGGTGGCCGTCACGGGCGACGGCACCAACGATTCGCCTGCTCTCAACCATGCCCATGTGGGTTTGTCGCTCGGCTCCGGCACCTCGGTTGCCAAGAATGCGAGCGACATGACACTGCTCGACGACTCGTTTAACAGCATTGTCAAGGCCGTGCAGTGGGGCCGTTCGCTCTATCGTAATATCCAGCGGTTTGTCTTTTTCCAGCTGGTTGTCAATGTTACGGCATTGCTTCTTGTTCTCGGCGGGTCTATCATAGGTACCGAGTTGCCGCTTACCATACCGCAGATGCTGTGGGTCAACCTTATCATGGATACCTTTGCGGCGATGGCTCTTGCCTCGTTGCCGCCTGAAAGCGACGTGATGAATGAGCGTCCGCGCAGTCGCGGCGAGTTCATAATAAGCAAGTCGATGGGCAGGGCTATACTTATTATAGGAATATTGTTTTTCATCGTGATGTCGGCCATGCTCTATTATTTTGAGAATGTCGCCGGCGTGTCGGCCGAAGAGCTTACGGTCTTCTTCACCGTTTTCGTGATGTTGCAGTGGTGGAACCTGTTCAATGCCAAGGCGTGGGGCACGTGTGGCTCGGCATTCCGCGGCTTCACGGCAGACAGGGGGCTGCTGCTCGTGCTTGCGATAGTGTTTGTAGGCCAGTGGCTTATAGTCACGTTCGGCGGCACAATGTTCCGCACGGTGCCTTTGTCTGCCGATACATGGATCATGATAATGGCCGGAACATCTCCCGTGATGCTCATAGGAGAGGTGCTGCGCATGATTTGCTCAAAGAGGGCGGCGGCTGTGTGACGTCGTAAAATGGAGCCGGATATACGGTGAAGATTAATCAATTGGAATATGACAATCGTTAAATATACGGATATGGATGATGTCGCCGCGGAGTGTGTGGCCACTGTCGGTTTCTTCGACGGTGTGCATCGGGGGCATCGTTATCTGATAAAACAGGTGAAAGAGGAGGCGGAAAGACTGGGAGCGGAGGCCGTTGTAGTGACGTTCGACCGCCATCCCCGCCAGGTGCTCGGATGCGATTATCGCCCGAGAATGCTTAATACTCTTGACGAAAAGACGGCGCTTCTCGAGTCTACGGGTATCGACCGTTGCGTGATATTGCCGTTCGATGAAGCCATGTCACGTCTTTCGGCACGTGATTTCATGAGCGGTGTGCTTCGCGAGAGGATCGGAGTGAAAATTCTCGTGACAGGATATGACAACAGGTTCGGCCGTAACCGCAGCGAGGGTTTCGATGAATATGTTCGCCACGGTGTAGACATAGGCATGGATGTGGTTCTCGCCAAGCCGCTGATACTGAACGGAGTGAGCGTCAGCTCGTCCGTAATCCGTTCTTTTATTGAAGCCGGCGAGGTGGAAATGGCTGCCCTGTGTCTCAACAGCCATTACTCGATGACCGGTTGTGTGGTAGACGGAGAGCATGTGGGCAGGGGGCTCGGATTCCCTACCGCCAACATTGAGCCGGACGATGCAGACAAGATCATTCCCGCTACGGGTGTCTATGCCGTGTGGGTTGAGATGGACGGAGAGCCTGTCAGGTATCATGCGATGATGAACATAGGTTTCCGCCCTACGTTCGGCGGAAACCGCCGTACTCTCGAAGTGCATATACTTAATTTCTCGGGCGATATCTACGGCCGTAGGATCAGCGTGTCGTTCGTAGGCCGCCTGCGCACCGAACGTAAGTTTCATGGTGCGGCCGAGCTTGCCGCACAGTTGCGTGAAGACGCCCGTCTTGCTGTCGGGATACTGGAAGAGGATGTAAAAAAACAAACAACTGATATACGATTATGAAAAAAGCGTTTATATATCTCATGGTGTTCATGGGCCTGCAAGTAGGTGTGACCGCTGTCGTGATGTTGATAATGAGGTTGACCGGTGTTTCCGGTGACCCGTCGGCCGATAGCCTTATAATATCCATGGCGGCGTCAAGCATTGTCGCCGGAGCCGTGTTTCTGATTGCCCGGTGGGGCCGTGTGTCGCGCGATTATGTGCGGTCTCGTCCATGGGGGGTGCTGTTTTGGTGCGTGTTGGCCTCTGTCGGTATGGTGATACCATCCACATGGCTGCAAGAGAAGTTGCCGGAACTGCCCGATATGCTCGGCAGTCAGTTTGCCATGATATTGAAAAACCGCTACGGGTATTATGTGGTGGGGCTGCTTGTGCCGGTTGTCGAGGAGCTTGTTTTCCGTGGAGCTATACTGCGTGCGCTGCTCGCCGGTTTCAAGAAGCATTGGATAGCCATTGCCGTCTCGGCTCTGTTGTTTGCCCTTGTGCATGGAAATCCGGCGCAGATGCCACATGCTTTGATCGCCGGGATGCTGCTCGGATGGATGTATTACCGTACGGGAAGCATTGTTCCGGGTGTGGCATATCACTGGGTGAACAACACGATAGCATATATACTATATAATATATTGCCGGATCCGAACGTCCCCCTCATCGTAATCTTCAACGGCGACGGGCGTGCGGTGCTGGCAAGCGTGCTGTTCTCGCTGTGCATCCTCCTGCCGTCCATATACCAGCTGAACATCAGGATGAAAAGAGCGGATGGCGGGAAGCCTGCCGTTCAGGATATATCCGGCGGAGTGTGATATACATGCGGCCATGCGATAGCTGACGGTTTGTCGGGTGATTGCCGCATCGACATAATTTAATGAATAACCAAATAATCATCATGGAAAAACTCCTGCATTACGTATGGCGCCATCGCCTGATGCCGTCAATGTTGGCGACAACCGACGGCCGGCCGGTGGAACAGATAGATCCGGGACTTCCCAACAACGGAGCCGGACCGGATTTTTTCAATGCCAAGGTGAGAATCGGCGGTACGTTGTGGGTCGGCAACGTGGAGATACACGACCGGTCGGCTGACTGGGAGCTGCATGGCCACGGGCGAGACCGTGCGTACGACAATGTGGTGCTGCATGTGGCGGGAGATACAGACTGTGATGTATTCGATTCGCAAGGACGCCGTATACCTCAGATAAGGCTTGAGGTGCCGCCTCATGTGCTTGAAAACTATGAGACATTGCTGCATGAAGATGAATATCCGCCTTGTCACCGTGTTGTCGCCACGCTGCCCCGGCTTACCGCCCACTCATGGATGGCCGCGTTGCAGACGGAGCGTCTCGAACGAAAAACGGCCGATATACGTCGCAGGGCAGAGTTGTGCGGAGGCTCGTGGGAAGACGCCTGCTTCATCACGCTTGCCCGCAACTACGGGTTCGGCATCAATGGCGATGCCTTTGAGCAGTGGGCGTGCCGGGTGCCGCTCGCTGCCGTGGCCCATCATCGTGACGATTTGTTCCAGGTAGAGGCCGTATTCATGGGGCAGGCGGGGCTGCTCACCCCTGAGTCCATACCTGAGCGGTATCGCGACAGGGCGCTCGCCGATGATTACTATAAGCGTCTGTGCGGTGAGTATGCCTATCTGTCGCATAAGTTCGGTCTGTCTCCGATGGACTGGGAACAATGGAGATTCCTCAGGCTCAGACCGCAAAATTTCCCTCACATACGTATCTCGCAACTGGCAAACCTGTATCACGGTCGTAGGATGGGGCTGCGGGCGCTTGCCGAGTGCGATTCCGTTGACTCTCTTCGGGATATGATGCGCACTCATGTCACTCCATATTGGGAAACCCACTACACGTTCGCTTCGGAGAGCATGAAGAACGAAAAGCGCCTGTCGCCTTTCTCCCTCGACCTGCTTATGATAAACACGGCCATTCCGGTGATATTCGCTTACGGGCGGCATATATCCGATGAGCGGCTTTGCGAGCGTGCGGTTGATATGCTCGATGGTCTCAAACCTGAGAATAACCGGATAATAAGAATGTGGCGCGAGTGCGGACTCGACGTGCGTTCGGCCGGTGACAGTCAGGCATTGATACAGCTCAAAAACGAGTATTGCGACCGAAAAGACTGCCTGCGGTGTCGCTTCGGATATGAATTTTTAAAATCAAAGGAACGATGAGGCTTTTGGGATGAAAGGGTGTCCGTGAGTTGCGGTGTTTTTGGAGTGTACATAAGGTTTATTTAGCTTCAAGATAAGACAAGTTTACTCCCATGCACCTTTCCCGCTCTACAATAAAACTCATTTAATTCAGCAAAATATAAATGACAATGATGGAATATCAATTTGAAACGAAGATGGAAGTCCGCGACTATGAGTGCGACATCGAAGGAATAGTGAACAACGCCAACTATCTGCATTATGCGGAGCATACACGACATTTATATCTCAAAAAGTGCGGACTGAGTTTCGCCGAGATGCACCGCCGTGGCATAGACGCGGTGGTGGCGCGGATGAATTTGCAATACAAGATGCCTTTGCGGTGCGACGATGAGTTCATGTCCCGTCTGTATGTGGAGAAAGTGGGCTTGCGGTATGTGTTCCATCAGGACTTCTACCGTCTGCCCGATGAGCGGCTTTGCTTCAAGGCAGTGACCGAGGTAGTGTGCCTTGTTGACGGCAAGATGTCCGGGTGCGACGAATACGACGGAATACTATGACGGCCGGCAGCGACACCCTTTATGCGATGGCGCTGACACGTATCAGCCATTTCAATTATGCCGCCGCTCTCGCCCTCTATCGTGAGTTGGGCAATGCCCGTGCCATATACGACCATCGTGCCGATATCGGCGACATTGTCGACGGCTGTTCGCCAAGGCTCTCTGCTGCCCTCGCATGCTGGGATGAGCCACTGCGGCGTGCAGAGGCCGAGATGGAGTTCATGCAAAAGCACGGAATCAGGCCGCTCACACTTGCCGACGACGGTTATCCGCGGCGGCTTAGGGAATGTGCCGATGCACCTATCGTGCTCTACTATCGGGGCTCGGCAGACCTCAACGCCCTCCGCGTCGTAAGCATGGTGGGCACACGTCATGGCACAGTCTACGGGCAAGACCTCATAAGCAGGTTTATGGCCGACCTCAGAGACCTGTGCCCGCAGACGCTTATCGTCAGCGGCCTGGCATACGGTGTCGATATCTGCGCGCACCGCAATGCGCTGGACCACGGTTTCGATACCGTGGCGGTACTTGCCCACGGGCTTGACTATATCTATCCGTCGTCGCACAGGGACACCGCCGTGCGGATGCTCGACCATGGCGGTCTGCTCACCGAGTTCATGTCGTCTACAAAGGCCGACAAGGTGAACTTCGTGCGGCGCAACCGTATAGTGGCGGGCATGGCCGACGCCACTGTTGTCGTTGAGTCGGCGGCCAAGGGCGGCAGCCTTATCACGGCGGGTATAGCCCGTGGCTATTCGAGAGACGTGTTTGCCTTTCCCGGTGCCGTTGGCGCGGCAGGTTCCGAGGGGTGCAACAATCTGATACGCGACAATTGCGCCGGTCTTATCACCTCGGCTTCCGATTTCGTGCAGGCCATGGGGTGGGAAGATGCCGCGGCGCTGAGCCGTGCCAAGGCCTCCGGTATAGAGCGTTCGCTGTTTCCCGACCTTACAGGTGATGAGTTGCGGATAGTGGATCTGCTGAATACGGCCAACGACTTGCAGGTGAACATAATAACGGCGAAGACCAATCTACCCATAAGCCGTGTCACCTCGTTGCTCTTTCAACTCGAGATGAAAGGCGTGGTAAAGCCGCTTGCCGGCGGGATGTATCATTTGCTGGGCAGGTGAATGTTATGATATTTGACTACGAAAGAATGCTGACAACCATAATAAACCGATTGACATGAAAATAGGCAATATAGAATTTGGCTCTCGTCCGGTGTTTCTCGCACCGATGGAAGATGTGACAGATATTGGCTTCCGTACGCTGTGCAAGCGTTTCGGGGCATCGATGGTATATACTGAGTTCGTAAGCGCCGAGGCGTTGGTGCGGTCGGTGAAGTCGACGATGAGCAAGCTGGCGATAAGTGACGATGAGCGTCCCGTGGGAATACAGATCTACGGCCGCGACGTAGAGTCGATGGTAGAGGCCGCCCGCATCGTGGAGCAGGCCCGCCCCGACTTGATAGATATCAATTTCGGCTGCCCCGTGAAGAAAGTGGCCGGTAAGGGAGCGGGTGCGGGCATGTTGCAGAACATACCGTTGATGCTCGACATCACACGTGAGGTGGTCAAGGCGGTCAACGTTCCCGTGACGGTGAAGACGCGCCTGGGCTGGAACAGCGAGCAGCTCGTCATCACGGAGCTTGCCGAGCGGTTGCAGGACTGCGGCATACAGGCGCTCACCATCCACGGACGCACCCGTGCGCAGATGTATACCGGCACGGCCGACTGGACGCTGATAGGCGAGGTGAAGCGCAATCCCCGCATTCATATTCCGATAATAGGCAACGGCGATATCACCGCTCCCGAGGAGGCGCGTCTCGCTTTCGAGCGTTACGGCGTAGACGCGATAATGGTTGGCCGTGCCACGTTCGGCCGCCCGTGGATATTCAAGGAGATAAGGGATTATTTCAATTCGCGGGCTGTTGGCGATGGGGCTGTCATGGGGGGTGAGACCGGTGGATTGGCTATGGATGCCTCTCATCCGCTTACGCTCAACGACAAAATCGACATACTCGAAGAGCAGCTTCGCATCAATGTGGAGCGTATAGACGAGTATCGTGGTATATTGCATACACGGCGGCATCTTGCCGCAAGCCCCATATTCAAGGGTATACCTGATTTCAGGCAGACACGTATTGCCATGTTGCGGGCATCTACGGTAGAGGAGCTGGTGGGCATACTGGAAGACGTGCGGCGGCGCCTCGCTGAGTGACGAGGCTGTGCACGCTCACGTCTTTGTACGAATAAAATCACGGATTTAACACTTTGTTTTCTGTTGAAATAGAAACCGAAGACGATACACACCGATATACAAGATGCGATATGCCGCTTTTCGCCGGATGGCGAAAAGCGGCTTTTTTTTGCGACTGGACGCCCGTTGGAGTGCGTTGGGTTGCCAATCGCGTCGCGTTTGGCGTCCCGTTGGCTTGCGTTTAGCGTCTGAATGCGAGGCAACGGGACGCTGAATGGAAAAAATAGTGAGGGTAGGTGGGATAGGTTTGGTAGGGGATGTAGGTGTGGTAGGTGTATTAAGCTGACGCACAGATACTTGCGGGAAGCGGCTCATAATTCGCTTATTTTCGGCCTCCTGCTTTTTATTTCAAAACGAGCGGGTTTTAAAATGAGTTCTGTCAAATAGTTTCTTAAAAGATGAGAAATGGTAATATGGGGAAGACAATATGGGGAAGATAGGAAGCGATGATATGTGAGCGCCCCGACAGAATATTCTGTCGGGGCGCTCACATATCATCGTCTTTCACCCATTAAAAGACCTTGCCGGTCTTTATGGTCCTGCCTTTTTCCCGGATGATGTATATACCCTTTCCGAGATTGTTTTTAGATACTTTCCTTCCAGAGAGGTCGTAGTATTCCGCCTGTCCACGGGATGTTTCCGTGGTCGAGATACCGCTTGTCTCGCCGGATACGGTCGCGGTGTATTCTTCCGACGGCATTGATTTGAGGTCGGCCGATGTCGCCGTTATGCGCAGCCCGTATTTGGCATTGTGCTCAAGCGTATTGAATGTGTACGACAGAACGTTGCCCACATTCAAGTCCCGGTAGCCGTCGACCGGTGTGCGCTCCGTTCTTACATAGCTTGCGGTCACGTCGTCCACAACAAGGAAACCGCTCTCCCGGCTGTATCTTATGCGTACCTTGTCGGCCGGGTCGATGGCGGCCGTCACCACTCCGCCTTCATCCTGCGGCACTATCTGCTCCACCTCGTGCCACTCTCCGTCGGCAAATCTGTCAATGCACACGCTGCCGTTGCCGTTTCTCAGTCGGCACCAGAGCGACAGGCCGGTGATCTTGCTGTCTGGATAGGCCACCTCTATGTAGTCGCCGTCTGCCGACATGCGCAGCGAGGGAGACGCCTCGCCGTAGTATCCGGCTATCGAATAGTATGTGGTGCTGCTGGTGCTCCACAGTTGGGGTATACCCTCGGCACGCTCGCCGAAGTCGTAACCGCCGGTCTCGGTTTCTGTGCCGGCAGAGTGCTTATACAGGTTGACGATATATCCGTCCGCGTCCTGCACGGCATCCCATGCCGCTGTAAATCCGTCAGAATATACAGCGGTGGCCGTGACACCTGTCGGGATGACCTTCTCGAATGCCAGTTCGAGTGTCTTCACTCTTGTGGTCTGCGGCTCCGAGCGGTAGCTTCCGAAACCGGCCGTCACCGTGATTTCATATTCCGTGGCCGGTTTCAGGCCGTTGATGTGCAGTGTCTGTGCCTTGTCGAACGTGGCGTTGTCCATGCCCTCTATGGGAGTCCTGCCGTCGTCAGGCCCGATTTCGTTAATGCTTACTATATAGTATGCGGCGTCTTCTGTGCCGCTCCATGTGATGGTGAAGCTGCTGTCGGCGGTCTCGGTCACGGTGATGGCCTCCGGTGATGCGGGCTTGTAGCCTGTTCCGGCCAGTGCGAAGCGTATGTTATCGGGCGTTTCCATCACCTCGTCGAGAGCGAGCAGGCTGCTGCCGTCCCAAGCCTTGAAGTCAAACTGCCTGATGTTGTCTGTTCCGGGGAACGGGTCGGCCTTGCGTGTGCCCGTGCTCCTCACTCCGTCTGCCGCGACGATGTCTACCCGCTGGTGGTTTGTCACAGTGTTCACCGTGTTTTCTTTCCATGCCGTTTCGTCCATGTCTATGTGCCATGCGAGCATGCCGTGTCCCGGCAGATATGTGTCCCAACCGGTCTGTTGGCGGTTCTCGAAGATGAAATACTCGTTTTCCTTTCCCGGCACGGTCACGCGGTATGCCTTGTTAGACTGTTTCAGGTCGGCTATGGCCTTCACTCCTGCCTCGTCCGGTGCCATCTCGGTGTAGTCGAGCCATCCCAGCTCGGCGCGCTCGAATGCCGAGAATACCGGCGGTGTGTTGCCGTCGTTGTTGTAAGAGCCTGTAGCCATGGTGTCCCACTCGCCCACGGTGTATGTCCGCGAGTCGGCCGAGTCATAGTGGTCTGCCAGTCCGAGCACGTGTCCGAACTCGTGTACGAACGTGCCTATGCCTGCCGGTACCTTGTCTGTGATGTGGAAGCGCAGTTCGTTGCTGCACGCATAATGGTTTATTCTCTTGCCGTCGCAGGTCAGGTCTATGCCCCAGCTGGTCAGCTCGGCGGAGTGCGGCCATATAGACAATGTGGCTCCGGGGGTGTCTGCCTGTCCCGGACCGGCATAGAAGCAGTAGATGTTGTCCACATAACCGTCGCCGTCGCCGTCAAACTGTGTGAAGTCAACGCCGCTGTCGATGGCCTTGCACACGTCCACTATCATCTCGTGGGCATGATAGTCCGTGCCCGGCGTGTCGCCTCCGTAGTAGTCTGACGGCTTGTCGAGCTTTATGGGCCCCACGACAACAAAGTCGGGATCGAACATTCCGGCCGAGCTTGCGATGTAGAAGTCGCGCGCGCTGCCGGTGGCTCCGTTGCTGTGGGTAAATCCTTGCTCGTTGAGCATGCGGTTGTAGAAGTCGTGCGGGTCTGTCATGGCCGTGAAGCCTATATCGCTGAACTCCACGAGCACCACGAGGGTTTTCTGCCTGCCGATGGTAGGGAAGTCGGTCAGCTTTATGCGTTGCTGGATTCCGGCCCTGCTTTTACTCCTGTTCTTGGCGGCTGTGGCGCTACCGCAGGCGCTTTTCCTGGCCGTGGATAGTAGTGCGGCTTTTTCTATTCCGCTTATGTTGATGGTACGCAGATATGCCGCTGCCTTGGCGTCGCGCCGTGATGCGTCTGCCGCGACCATTCCGCTGCCGCCTATCCGGCCGTCTGCCGTGATGCATGCGTACTCGAAGTTGCGTGTGTCACGGTTGTAGAACAACGGGTACCCGTCTGTCGTCCGTGTGATGTGGGCATGCTCGTCGCCGGCCATCACCACCGTTACAAAGCTCCCGTCGGCCTGCCTTACTTGTTTGGGGCGTGGGTCGGCGGGCACGGCTGTTGCCGATTGCGACATTATTGCCGCCGCGAATAGTGCGAGTGTGATTTGCTTTATGTTCATTTTTACGTACTGGTATTATCTGTGTTTGGCGGCATCCGCCGGGTGGTGGGGCTGTGTTCGCTTGGCTCAGTAACCCGTCGTCTGCCGTCAGGCAATTAAAAAGCGGGGCGGAGCGCCGCTGTCTTTCGACATCTCCGCATCCGTCCCGCTTGCCTTACTTTATCGTTTATCCCGTAGTATGTTATTTTAATACAATCTTGCTTGTGGCCGTATGTCCGGCGGTGTCTGTCGCCACGATGACGTATACACCCTTGCTCATGCCCGATGTGCTCATGGTTGAGCCGGCGTTGTCGGCAGCAAGCTGTCCGTTGATGTTGTAAACGGAAATCCTGGAAGCGCCATCGGCTACGATGTTGCCGTCGCGGAATGTGATGGCCGGGCCGTTGCCGTCGGCTGTTATTCCGTCTATTGCTGTGGTGACACCGTTGATGAGGCATGTTGCGGTCAGTGTGCCGGCGGTAGCCGTGATGGTGGCCGTGCCCGTTTTCTTGCATTTTACCTCAATGGTGATGCTGTTGTCGCCCTCTTCGACGATTTCAGCCTCGGCCACGCTGTTGTCTGAAGACACTACGTCTATCATGCTCGGGTCGGCTCCGTAGAGTGTGGCGACGATGCGTACGCTCTCGTTTTCAACCACGTTTACGGCGCTCTGGCTGAGTGTCAGCGACATTGGGATGTTCTCGAAGTAGAGCACCGGCAGCTTGCCAGCCTCTTTCCAAGGCTCTGCCGCTGTGTTGCCGTATGCGAAACCGATGCCTTTGAGGAAGTCGGTCGTAAGGTCGGCAACACTCTTTGTGGCACCCTCGGATGTGGTGTCGTCCGTATATTCCACGGCGGCGTCGTTCCATTTTACGGCTGTTGTGGCATAGTTCTTGGCGAAGCCCTTGTCTTCCGCTTTTCCGCCGGCATCCTCAGCGGCGTTTACGATGGTGTATCCGGCTATGCGGTGAACGCTCTTCATGGCTTTGGCAGTGAGGTCGATTTCCGCTCCGGTGTCGGGATCGGTGGTCACATTAGGCTCTGCCGTGACATTGATTTCGGCATTCATGATGTTGCCTGTGACGTCGGTTGCCTCGACAAGCTCGCCCGCTATGCCTCCAACGGCAAACTTACCCCAGCGTGTGGGAGCGTCGGCGTCGATGGTTCCGTTGGCGATGCAGTTTGTGATCAGGCCCTTGTTGTTGTCCACTCCGACGATACCGCCCACGGTGTTCTGAGCCTTTATTGCAGCGTCTACACGGCAGTTGGTCACATTGGCGTCTCTCTCGGTCTCTCCGACTATTCCGCCGAGTGTGTTGGCGGCGGTGAATGTTCCGGTTGCGGCACAGTGATCGGCCGTTGTTCCGGTGCGCATGTTGCCTACGATACCGCCGGCAACGCTTGTCTCAGGCAGGTTGATGACGCCGTTGAACGAGCTTGAAGCGATGGCGGTGTATGTAGTGCCCTGGCCGATCAGACCGCCGATGGCGTCTGTAGAGCCGTTGCCCTCAATGCGTGCGCCATAGACGTGGATGTCCGTGATCGATGTCTTGGTCGTCGCTCCGGCCACGAATCCTGCGTATGTGGTCTGCGGGTTGACAACGAGAGTGGGGTCGGTGATGATGATGTTCTTTATCTGTGTGCCCTCCTCCGTCTGGCGGAACAGTCCGGCCTTGCCGTTGTTGTCGTCTATTGTAAGGTTCATCAGTTTGTGTCCGTCACCGTCGAGTATGCCGCCGAACGTGTCTATCGGCTTCCATGTCTGCAGGCTGTTTGACATGTCGATGTCGGCAGCCAGCTTGTAAGCCGCTTTCGGGGCTTTCTCTATCTGCTTCATATCGCCGGCGGTGGATATGAGATAGGGGTTGTTCTCGGTTCCGTCTCCGCCTTTGGCAAATTTGTTGAACGGCAGCGGGTAGAAATCAATGCTGTATTCGCCGGTATTGTTGTTCATATAACCCACGATGAACTCAGGACGTGAAGTGTTGTTGTCGAGAATGGCACTTGTCATCATCTTATATTCGTCGTCTCCGCTGTATTTGCGGATGAACTCGCCGTTCTCCTTAGCCACGACCACCACGTTGTCGAGTACGGTGCTGTTGTCGCGTTTTATTTTGGCGATGAAGCAGTATTCGTGCTCGTCGTCGGTGTCGAATGTATAGGGATTCATGGCGTCGTCGTTGAGCAGCGGTGTGAAGTACTGTGCGTTTGGACCGAGGTTGAACTTAGTGAAGTGATCGAGTTTCAGGTCGGTGGTGTACCATCCGAGCAGAGCTATTACGTTCTTGTCCGCGTCGCCCTCGGCGTATGCCATCTTAATGACGTACTGGTAAGAGTCGCCCACCGGAGCGCGGTTTATGTCGGCCGAAATCTTGTTGCCTTCGATGGATGACGGTATGCGTGTTTTCTTCTCGCAAGAGGGCATATCCACCATCTGGATGAACTGGTCGCTGCCGATGGTCTGTATGAAGGCATACTGGTCGCTTTGTCCGTTTATCGAAGACAATGGGAACCATGTGTCTGTGACATAGTCGCAGATGGTGTTGACATGCTTGCCTTCCGAGTAGACCTCGAAGCGGAACCTGTTGCTGTCGTCAGACTTGATGTAGTCGTATAGGGTCACCGTATAGTTCAGCTTGTCGTCGCCGGTGAAGTAGCCTTTCGTGAGGTCATTGTATGAGAACGTGCCGAACGAGGCAAATGCCGGCCACAGGGCGTCGGGAGCTTTGGTGAGCGGTATGGCCAGGGAGTCTATGCGGTTGAAGTTTCTGTCGAATGTCTCTATCACGTAGAAGTTGTTCTCTGTGGGTATGGGGTCGAGCCCGATGTTTGAGTCGGAGTCGAAATCAAAGTCATATCCCGAAGCCCACGGTTTCTCATAGTGGGTGTACAGATAGTAGGGGGTGCCTTCTACATCGTATGCGTGGAAAGCCGGACCGTCGCTGTAGCTGACTTTCTCGAAGTCGATAGTGAATGTGTGTTCCAGTTCGGGTGTTGTGTTGTTCCATCCTCCCGGCTTGTAGATGTCAACCTGTATGTAAGAGGTATCCTCGCCGATGTAGTTGTTTGTGAGCAACAGTCTCTGATATACGTCCCATGAGTTCTTGACGGACTCTGTCATCTGTGCCACTCCCTTGAAAGCGGCCACCTTTTCACTGTTCATGTTGTAGGCGAAGGTCGAGTCGATGGTGACTCCGGGAGACGGAACCTCATGATAGTAGATGGGTATTTCGAGTGTCTTGTCGTTCTTGTCAAAAAACTTTGTTGTAATCTGGCCGAACGGCTCTATCACGTTCACGACCTTATCCTGTGGTACTTGGATATTGATACGGCCACGCTCTTTGTGGGTGTTGTCGTAGACCACTATTTCGGTCTTGTCGTAGTACCAGTCGTTGCGTGTGGCTATACTTTGGGTATAGGTCCATGTGGTCTTGTCCGGACCTTCGATGTAGCCGAACTGATGGCTCTTCATGTTGAATATCGGTTCGTCGCCGGCACCTGCCTGTGTAGGGCTGTATGATACCGATGATGGGCCGAAGCCTGCTTTTTCAAATTTCGCCGCTGTGGCAGACTTGGCTGCTTGCCTTTCGGAGTGCACGGCGACAAAGTTGCGCTTGGCGTTGTCAAAACGCCTTAGGCCGTTGGCTGCCTTGCTTTGCGCATTGGCATCAACAGCCGTTCCTGCCATCAGGAGTGACAGGGCGAAAAGTGTAAACTTTCTCATAAACGATTATTGAATATTAAAAATAATTAAAATAGCATTTTGATAAAATGCGTCTAATTCCAAACTGCAAAGTTAAGTTTTTGTTGATAAGTACATTATAAATATGCGATTAATTAAACTTTAATTAACGTTTTTATGCAGTTATGATGCCGGTATTGTAAATATTGTTTGTGGTTTTTCTTAAAAATGTATATTTATGCAATGTTTGGCATGCGGTTGGCGTTGATAGCGGTTGCTGTAGCGAGCGGTTTTTTAAAAGGTAGGAAAGGCAGTTGTAAAAATCATCCGGTTGCGCCTTTGTTGTGTATGCAATCCGTTGAATTGTATTTAGATAACGGCAGTGCCGAATCTGACGGACAAACGGTTTGCGGCGGTGTCCGGACGTAGCGTGTCGGGCATGCCGTTGATGGGTAAGAAAACTATGGATGCACCGTGACGGGAGGATTCGATGCAACATGTCGGTCGGTGTTTTTGCATATTTATACCGTTTTTGCAAACTGTCTGTACTGTTTTTGTGCTTTTGTCAATTCACGGCCGGCAATAAACCGGTAGAAATGGACTCTGATCAATATGCAATAGCCGGTGAATAAACATGCGCAAACGTACTTTATGTTTAATAAATTTAACCATAAAGAATAAAAAGTGAACTATATGTGCATCTCGGCGTATTACTTTTGCAATCGATATCAAAAACAAAAACAGAGTGGCATGCGACTCTTAGAAAGCGTCTGCCGATGATGCGGCGGAATGTATGAAGGTAACTTTAATAATTTAAGGACAATGATGATTTACTACAACAACACACACGTCAAAGCCGGCGACGAAAGCCGCAGGGCTATCGAAGCGCGACAGGAAAGGGAGGCTCGCGAACGTATTACGGAGGAGTTTGTGGCTCTTTTGAGTCTTGATCCTGACGAGGGGGCAAGGTGGACGGGAACGGTGACCGACCTGATGGAGGCGACACACATAGCATACACGCAGGGCACGATATGCGACTCGGAGGGAAACACGTGCACATTCACGCAGTTGGTGACCGGTATTTGCGATACGCTGCACGTAAAGCGGCCGCGCAATCCGGCCGGATGCGCATATCAGGCCGCACAGCGGAAGGGAGTGCGGAAAAACTCATTGATATACAGATATATGCGGCAAATGTTTCACTCGGCCGTGGAAAAACCGCTTTCAAGTAAAGTGATCAAATAAAAACAGATACCATGAAACTGACAACACACTTTTCGCTCGAAGAGATGATACGCTCGGGCGTGGCGATAAGCCGGAGAATAGACAACACGCCGACAGTGGAGGACATAGAGCGGATGTGCCTGCTGTGCGAGAATGTGCTCGAACCGATACGTCGGCGGTTCGGGGTGACGAGGATTTCGAGCGGATACCGCTCGCGGGAGCTAAACAAAGCCGTGGGAGGGGCACCATCCTCGCAGCACATGAGGGGAGAGGCGGCGGACATACATATATCAGATATGGAGACGGGGATGAAGATATATGACTTCGTGCGGAAGCACTTGGACTTCGACCAGATGCTTTTTGAGCACAGGATGAGCAACGGATGCCGCTGGCTGCACATTTCATATACCGCGCGGCGCACAAACCGAAGGCAGGCACAGACCGTGCGGTGCTGACGGAGACGGCATGTTTTCAGATGCCGGAGAGCGGCCGGATGCCGGACGGCCGGCATGCTATCGGGAAGAGTAGGCCGATGTGTATCGTGATAACGCTTGACAAAGGGTTTAAAATTCACTACCTTTGCAATGTCTTCCGGAAAGACAAGCGACAACAATTTTTCATTAACCATTTTAAAATTAAGGAAAGGAACAAAAACTATGGCAGTACATTACAGACTTTATCAGAACAAAAACAAGAAAAGTGCTTTTTTCAACAAGTGGTATGGCAGGGCGGTGGTGCTCGATACCGTGACTACCGACCAACTGGCAGACACCATAGAGGCCAACTGTACGGTGAAGCGGGCGGATATTCTCGCGGTGATCAGTGAACTGGTGGTGACGATGAGAAAAGAGTTGCAAGACTCCAAGAGGGTGAAACTCGACCGTTTCGGTTCGTTCAAGCTCGGCATCAGTACATCGCCGAGTGAAACGGTGAGAGATTTCGGTGTGAACCAGAACCTTCGCGACATACACATTATATTCCAGCCGGAGGTGAAGATATCCAAGGAAGGCAGACGGGTGAAGGCGTTTCTCGAAGGATGCAAGGTAGCCGAGCTGCCAAAGAACACCGTGATGAAAGAGACCGCCGGGGCTGGCGTACCCGCGGTATGACGATGAGACTCACGGTATGCTGGAAGACGGTTTTGATGCCGGTCGGCAGTGAATGTCCGTCTTTCAGGACGGAAGCGGGATAATAAATGCGTGGCGGCGAGATTGTTTTAGGCATGAGCCGCCACGCTCAGTGAAAAAGAATACCATGACAAACAACGACACAAAAATGAGTAAGATAACCATAAAGAACATCAAGTTGATAATAAAAGTGATAGCAACCGTGGCCACGGCACTGCTCGGTGCCCTCGGTGCGACATACGTATAGAGGTGAGAAAAAGATATATCAAGGAAACTTAGAACTTAAAGGGTAAAATGGTGAAAGTGGTAAATACGGTAAATCACAGCTTTAGCTTCTTTACTTTTTTACCTTTTTACCTTTTTACCTTTAAAAAAAGTGCTAACTTTGCAGTTCTAAGATATACACGGACAAACGGATGAACGAAGATTTTGACATAAGGCAGGAACGGGCTTCGGCAGAGAAAGACTTTGAGAATGCATTGCGGCCGTTGCGGTTTGGTGATTTCAGCGGACAGCAGAAGGTGGTGGAGAATCTCGAAGTGTTTGTCGAGGCCGCCAAATATCGTGGTGAGCCGCTCGACCATACCTTGCTCCACGGACCTCCCGGACTGGGAAAGACAACACTGAGCAATATTATCGCTAATGAGCTTGGAGTGGGATTTAAGATAACGAGCGGGCCGGTGCTCGACAAGCCCGGCGATCTGGCTGGAATACTGACCTCGCTCGAACGCAACGATGTGCTGTTCATCGACGAGATACATCGATTGTCGCCTGTGGTGGAGGAATATCTGTACTCTGCCATGGAAGACTATCGGATAGACATAATGATAGACAAAGGACCGTCGGCGCGCTCTATACAGATAGACCTGAACCCGTTTACACTCGTGGGAGCTACAACGCGTGGCGGACTTCTCACGGCGCCGTTGCGTGCCCGTTTCGGTATAAACATGCATCTTGAATATTATGACCCGGATACGCTGACGAAGATAATAAAGCGCTCGGCAGATATTCTTCGGGTGCCGATATATGACGATGCGGCCATGGAGATAGCCAGGTGCAGCCGAGGTACGCCGCGTATAGCCAACGCTTTGCTGCGCCGTGTGCGTGACTTTGCGCAGGTGAGAGGCACTGGACGCATTGACCTTGGTATCACGACGATGAGTCTCTCTGCACTGAACATTGACCGGTATGGGCTTGATCAGATAGATAATAAGATTTTATTGACTATAATAGACAAGTTCAAGGGTGGCCCGGTGGGCATCAGTACCATTGCCACAGCGATAGGAGAAGACTCCGGTACGGTGGAGGAGGTATACGAACCGTATCTCATAATGGAGGGTTTCATAAAGCGGACTCCGCGCGGACGTATGGTAACCGAACTGGCTTACCGTCATTTCGGGCGTAATCCTTACACCGGAAACATCATGCATCCGGAACTGTTCTGACTAAGTCGGGAGATAATATGGGAGTCGTGAGTGATTGTCCCAGAAGCATGAAAGGTTGTAATGAAAGATTTGATATGAAAAGTTCGGAACTAAGAGCGTATCACGCAGAAGGATGATTGGCATGCGATATCCATGGTGTCGCAATATCTGTCAGATGGGATACGTATGATATGGGATTACGGTTGGTGTGATATATTCTTTTGGTAAATATGGAAATACAGAGATGCGGGACGTTAAGTAATAGATAAATAATATCTCAAAGTTCATTATTCTGTGCTTTTCACTGTTGTCATTTGACTTGATTCATGACAGATAATATAGGCAAGAGGTCTCTTGATACTTCGGATTTACAATTTAATTACCCTTGTTTCACTAAGTAAATATCATAAGAATTTATGTTTAAAACGGCGATATTTTCGGGCAGTTTCGACCCGTTTACCATTGGACATGACTCAGTAGTGAGGCGTGCGCTTCCTATTTTTGACAAGATTATAATCGGTGTAGGGGTGAATGAGAACAAGAAATATATGCATTCACCGGAGAAAAGGGTGGCTGATATTGCCGCTCTATATGCAGATGAGCCGAAGATAGAGGTTAAGTCGTATTCCAATCTCACGGTAGACTTTGCCAGGAATGAGGGTGCTGGCTTTATAATCAAGGGAGTGCGAAGTGTGCGTGACTTTGAGTATGAGCGTGAGCAGGCTGATATCAACCTCAGAATTGGTAATATAGAGACGGTTCTTTTCTATGCCGAGCCACACCTGGCGAGTGTCAGTAGCAGTGTAGTGCGTGAACTTATGCACTTCGGGCGTGATGTAAGTGAGTTCCTGCCGCGGCGCTGACAGATGCTTCTTTTATGTATGAATGCTTATGAAATGGGCATGAGTGTGTGTTATTTGAAGCATTGAGAATTTTTTTTTGGGGGGGTAAGGATATATTTTCGGTCTAATATGATCGGGCACTACTTGATTCTTTTCTTTCATAAAATTTTCTTCATTTTGCAAATGTATAAAATAAAAAATACGAGACTCAAACTTGAATCCCGTATTTCCATTTACACAAAATATTTTATAGTGCCTATTATGACGGTAAAACATTTCGAGTATATGATAAAAACATTTCCGGGGCATGAATATTTCATGCCCCGGAAGTTTATAGAATACCGTTCAATGAAGTATTATATTTGGCAGCTTCTGTATTTTGCTAACCACGAACGTCTGCTTGATACCTCATTACATGTTAAACATATATGATATATGGTTCGTATACCTCATTCCTTTCTTTTTGATTGAGTTCTTTTTCATGTTGAATGGAGTATATTTACCGTTCATGTGATGCCTTTCCCTTATTATTACGGAGCCTTTTCCTTATCGGATTGGTTTTCTCCTGTTTTTCTGTCCGGGCACTTCATTCAACGGAAGATGACGTTTTCACGTTTTCGATAAGACTTATTGTCTTTGTCATTATTTGTTGATGAACTTCTTGCCGTTCTTGATCATCAGGCCTTTGAAGTTGTTGTTTACGCGCTGACCGGCCATGTTGTATGCCGGAGCGTCAACATTCTCTGTATTGGCTTTGATGTCGTTGATACCGTCTTCTGTTCCGAGGTTTATCGAAACGTTCTGATAAGCCACAGCCTTGTTGTTTCCGATACCGTATACAACGATGCGGAGAGTAATCTCGTATGCGTCCTCGGGGAAGTCGGCTGGTGCCGGGATAGTGTATGTCGTGGCACCGGCATCGCATGAAGCGGGTTTTGATGCGTCCTCGCGGGAAGGCTCTGCGCCTACGATTTCTCCTTCTGCGCCAGTTGCCTCAACCCATGCGCCTGTTCCGTCAGACACTGTTGCCCAGTTTTCACCGTTGATGAGCCAGTCTGATTCATAGTCGGCTTCGGCTGCCGCGATAAGTTTTGCGTTGATACGCACGGCGTCTGTACCGAGACGTGTGGCGTTGAACTGTACGTTATTCAATGACAATACCTTGTTTATATCGCCTTCTTCGATTTTGAAGTCAATGTACTGGCCGGCGGCATAAGCCTCGTCGATAGTCTTGATAGCGGCATCAGAAGCACATGTGGGAACCCACTTGATGATAGCCGGTGTAGCCTCAGAACCGAATTGGATAGATGTTCCGCTTGCGTCCTTGTGGCTTTTCTGGCATGTTGTGGGAGGGAATATTATTCCTGTTCCTGCCGTAACGGCATGGGCTTTGATAGATTCGCTGCCGCTTACCACGCCATCCAGTGTGTAATCAGCCTCAGTCATGTTCTTGCCATCGGCAGAAGCGGTCTCGCAAGACCATTTTACTGATTGGGCGTTAACTGCAACGCTTGCAAACAGCGCTGCTGCAAAAAGTAAACTCTTTTTCATAATTACTTGTTTTTGATTGTTAATAAAATGATTGTATTTATATGGCTTGCCGGCAACACTTTTTGAAGAATTTGCCGGCAAGCCGTTGTTCACGAAGTAGTACTTATTCCTTTTTTCTGCTAATGCGAGCCGATATGATTGATTTTAATCTTGATGGTCTCATCGGATCAATCGCTCGCCATGTTGTCCCACGGTTTGTTTTCCGGTTTGTGCTATCAATGTCAGCATTCGGCACTATTCGCCGTCTGTGCTTGCAGCCACGTATCCCGGGTTCTGGTCTTTCTCACTGATGGCGCCGTTGAGGTTGATGACATCCTGCGGCAGCGGTCTGAACCAGCGTATTCTTCCGTCAGGACCTTTCATGTCGTCTGCCGATGTCACGCCGCTGTTATGCTTCACGTTGTAGCTTACCAGCCGTTTGGTGCGTCGGAGGTCCATCCAGCGGTAGTATTCTCCGCACAGTTCGCGTGCGCGCTCATCGAGGATTACATCGATCGGGTCGAGATTTGTCTCGAACGGGACGTTGCCTATGCCGGAGCCGTTGTTATACGAGTTGGCCGTTCCGTCTGAATAGTGGCGCTTGTATGACGCATAGCTTGTCAGTTTTTCCGCCTTTGCGCGTTCACGCACTACGTTGAGGCGTTGCAGTGATAGCGGCTCGTCGCCCGCCATGTAGTATGCCTCGGCTGCCATGAGGTAAGATTCGGTCAGGTGGGCCAGCACGATATTGTGGAACGATACGCCCTTTGTCGTGTTTCTCTTCGACTCGTAGTCGTCAAACTTGCGCACGCATATCGTCTGGCTTGTCTGTGTACGGCTGACGGAGTATCTTTGCTCGCTTTTCGTATATGTGATTTTGCCTGTACGCTTGTTTATAGACACCTTGATGTAAATGCAGGGATCGGATGTCGAGTAGACATTGGTCGTCTTATGTCCTTCCGCGCTTGTGTTGTATTTATCGAGCGTGCTGAGGTCCGTATACCATGCCGGGAAGTAATAAAGGATCTCTGTCTTGTCCGTTACCGGTTCAGTGTACCAGCTCATATACGAGCGCAACTGGCTTACCATGAACGTTCCGTCAAATCGTTCGTCGCCCGGTTCGAAAAGATATATCAGTTTCTCGCTTGCCGGGAATTGCGAGTCGGTATACTTTGTCTCTGGCAGGTCGTCGTTATAGTAGTTTCCGAAGTGGGCCATCTGCTTGTTGCCTGTCGTGGTCTCGTCCTGTCCCGATATGCCGCGGGTGTACTGTATGGCGAAGAGTATGTCGTCGTTGTTGTCGTTCTTCACGTCCCACATGTCGCTGAAAGAGAGCGATGGCGTCTTTCCGGCGATGGCCTTGTCGGCATATTGTGCCGCCAGCCCGAAGTAGGTGCGGTCGGTCACCGCCAGGTTGCTGCCGTCGTCGTTGGCTGTCGTTCCGGTATCCCATCCCCATGCGAGATACACTTTGGCCATCAGGTTGTATACCGCCCTCATGGACACGCGTCCGGTGTGGTCTTCTTCCGGCAGTGCGTTGGCCGTTTCCACGCTTTTCAGCAGGTTTATTATATAGCCATATACCTCTGTCTGGCTCTTGCGCGGGAACGAAGTCATCACGCTTGTGATATAGCTGTCAGACACGGGCACACCTCCGAACTGCTGTGTCAGCAGGTAGTAGTAAAGGGCTTTGAGGAATTTCGCCTCGTTGAGTCTTTTCTGTACGTTGCTGCCAGCCGCGCCTTTGTTTGCATAGTCGATGACGGTGTTGCACTGCTGTATGCCGTCGTAGCATGCCTTGTAGAAGTTGAGCAGCGTCTTGTTCTCCGCGTTCAGGTTCTTGTATGTTGCCAGTGCGGCGTCGGCATAGTTCGAGCGTCCTTTCTCGTAGAGGTCTGTTCCGCTGATGAACAGGTTTACAGGGTCACCGTCATATATGGCCCTCAATTTGAAATAGGGGGTGGTGCTGAGGTTCTCGAAGCCCTCTTCCGACATGAAATATTTTTCAGATTCCACGTTCGATTTGTTTTCGGCATCAAGGAAGTCGCTGCATCCGGTGAGTCCGATACATCCTGCCATTACCAATGCCGACATTAATATTTTGTTTCTCATATTCTTTTCAATTTTAAAATTAGAACTTAATGCTTGCTCCGAACTGATATGTCACTGTGCTCGGACCGCCTTGCGACATGCTTGCGCCTGCCCATTCAGGGTCGAATCCCTTATAGTCTTTCGAGAAGACGAACGGGTTGGTGATGTTCACATACAGCCGCAGATAGTTGATGAACGTCTTTGAGAGCAGGGATTTCGGGAATGTGTATCCCAGGCTGATGTTCTTCACTTTCCAATAAGATCCGTCCACGATCTGGTAGGGCGCGCCTTTCCTGTTCGCGTCAGCCATCTTGTCCATGTTGTCCGCTCCGTCTTTCGCGTTTCCTGAAGCCCAGTAGGTACCGGCTCCTGCGTTAGACGCGGCCTCGTTGGTCGGGAAAGGATATTCTCCGTAGTGTGTACCCTGCTGGTAGACCTCGTTGATGCGGTTTCCGTTCTCGTCGTAGTCGCAGCTCAGCAGTGTGCCGTCGGGGATGTAGAAGTCCATGTACGCGTGCTGCATGCCGCGGTCTCCGTAGTTCATGTACTGTTTGTAGAACGGAGAGTAAACCTTGTAGTTCTGCTTTGTATATATTGAGAATGAGAAATCCCAGTTCTTGTATGTCAGTGTGGAGTTGATGCTTCCTGTCCATGTGGGGTTGCTCTTGCCGATGATGCTCTTGTCGTGCTGGTCTATCACGCCGTCGCCGTTGAGGTCGGCGATGATCGGCATACCCTCGCCCCATCCGTAACATGTATGGTAATAGTCGCGGCTCGGCACCGATTCGCCCGGGGTGAATCCCTTGTCCTTTGCGATTTTGGTGTTCGGCACGGTCATGGCCTGATCGTTCACGATGCCCGCCCATGTGTAGTTGTATAGTGCGTTGATCGACTCTCCGATGAAGAAGCTGTTGGCAATGTCGTCCACTTTTCCGCCGTTCACTTCGAGAATTTCGTTCTTGTTGTGCGAGAATGTGAACGATGTGGTCCAGTTCCAGTCTTTCGTGCTTACGTTGACGGTGTTGAGCACCACTTCAAAGCCGCTGTTGCGAACCTTTCCGATGTTGTCGATCACCGTCGCGTTGCCTCCTGTCTCGTATGGCAGCTGGCGGCTCATGAGCAAGTCCTTGCTTGTCTTGGTATACCAGTCGATAGAACCGTTGATGCGTCCGTTGAGGAATCCGAAGTCTACACCGACGTTGTATTCCGTGGTTTTCTCCCATGTGAGGTCTTTGTTCACCAGGGCGCCCGGCCAGTATGGCGTGGTGCCTGTTCCGTCGGCAAATCCGTAGTAGTCGTTTCCGCCGTTTGCCGATACGGTCACCGGATAGTTGGTTCCCTGTGTATAGTTGTTTCCCGTGACACCGACACTGGCGCGCAGTTTCAGGTTTGAGAGCCACTCGCTTGTCTTCTCCATGAACGGCTCTTCCGTGATGCGCCATGCCACTGCCGCCGACGGGAACGAGCCCCATCTGTTTCCTTCGGCAAATCTTGATGAGCCGTCCCGGCGTATGGTTCCCGTGAAGAGGTAGCGGTCCTTGTATGAGTAGTTCAGGCGTGCGGCATACGAGAGCATGCTCCACTCCGTGTATGCCGAGGCGTTTGTATATGCCGTTCCAGATGCCTGCGACAGGTTGTACCACATGGCCTGCTCGACCACTCCGAATGCTTGCTGCTCATATTTCTCCTGGTTGAAAGCGCTTGCGCTTATGAGTCCCATGATGCCGATGCTGTGGTCTTTTATCTTCAGGTTGTAGTTGACCTGGTTGTCCCATGTCCAACTGAACTTCTGCGTGTTGTTCACGTATGCGCGGTTTTCGCCGAAGTTGCGTGCGGCTGTGGCGCTGCCCTCGAACTGTCCTGCGCGTGAGTTGGTGTAGCTGGGGGAGAATGTCGTTTTGAGCGACAGGTTCTTTATCGGGCGAACCTCGACATACAGGTTTGCGAGAAACTGGTATGTCTTGGTGTTGTATGATGAGTTCTCGAAGTCGAGCATCGGGTTGGCCGTACCTGTAAACTGGTCGCCGCTTGTGCCGAGGGCCTCCGACTTGCCCGGGTAGTCAACGATGTTTCCGTTCTCGTCGTAGGGGTTGCAGAACGAGTTGAGGCGGAATGCCTGTCCTATTGCCGAGTCGTCCACTGTAGAGTGGTTGGTGTAAGCGCCGTTGAAGCTGATACCCGCGCTTATCCAGTTGTTGATTTTCGTGTCCACGGTACCTTTCAGGTTGATGCGTTCCATCTGGTCGTCCTTGTAGATACCTTCTTCTTTCTGGTATCCGGCACCGAAGTGATAGTTGGTGTTTCCGCCGCTGTTGCCGCTCACGCTGAGATAGTGGTTCTGCTGCGATGCCGTGCGCATCACGAGATCCTGCCAGTCAGTCTCGCTGCCGTTGCGGATTACCGATTTCAGGTATGAGTCGTCGAGGGTCGCCCTTGTCAGCCAGGCAGTCTTGTAGTTGCCCTCGGTCATTCCCCAGAAGTTCTGCGCGCCGTATCCTTTGAGTGTCTGCGAGCCTTTTGCGTCTACCGGGTTGAGGTAGCGGAAGTGACGGTACTGCGCGAATTCGCTTGCAGTCATGAACTCGGGCATGCGCGCTGCTTTCGTCACTCCGTAGTAGCCGTCATAGCTGATGGTCGGCTTCGAGGCTTTTCCGCCTTGTTCCTTCGCGCTCTTTGTCGATACGATCACCACGCCGTTTGTGGCGCGCGATCCGTAGATGGCTGTCGACGAGGCGTCTTTCAGAATGTCGATGCGCTCTATGTCCTGCGGGTTTAGGAAGTTGATGTCATCGCAGATTATCCCGTCTACCACGTATAGCGGGCTCTTGTTGCTTCCCAGTGTGGACTGGCCGCGTATCTCGATGTTGAATCCTCCGCCGGCACGGCTCGATGTCTGTGTGATGTTCACGCCCGGCACGGAGCCTTGCAGGTTTTCCATCACCGTGGTGGCTCCCTTGGCGTTCAGCTTGTCGGTGTTCACAGACGCTATCGCTCCCGTGAGATCCGATTTCTTCATCGTTCCGTATCCCACTACGACCACGTCGCTGAGTGTGTTGCTGTCTTCTTTCATCACCACGTTGACCTGTGTCTTCTCGCCCACCTTGATGTTTTGCTCCACATAGCCGATGTACGTGATTTTCAATACTGTCTGTGGCGACACGTTGTTCAAAGTGAACTTGCCTTCCATGTCGGTGATGGCACCTGCCTTGCCGCCCGCAAAGACGGTAACGCCGATCATCGGTTCTCCAGATGCGTCCCTGACCGTTCCGTGAATGGTCTTTTGGGCATAGCCCAGGACACAAATCATGGACATGATCAAAATCGTAAAGATTCTCCTGATTTGTTTCATAATGATTGTTATTAATTAGGTTTGATAGATTTTTTCATGGTTTGTTTTCTTCGGTAGATAGATTATCACGTGGCAAAGTTAGGTTAATGTTTCAAAAAAGAAAAATAACAAAGGTAAAAAATTATCCAATAAATTTTATTTTAGCTTTTTTTAAGACATGACCTCTTTTTAAAGTATTAATTTTGCGCTTGAAATACTTGTGATAAAGATTTATTAATAATTTTGTGTTATTTTAATATTGGACAATGATTACATACAGTGCCGAAGGCGTGAAGATGCCGGCCATAAAAAAGCGTGATACCACCGCATGGATAAAGGCTGTGGCAGCGGCGCACGGGCGAAAGGTGGGTGAGATCGGGTATATGTTTGTAAGCGACGAACGCATACTCGAAGTGAACAACGAGTATCTCGGCCACGACTACTATACGGACATCATCACTTTCGATTACGACGAGGGAGATGTCATAAACGGAGACATAGTGATAAGTCTCGACACGGTGAGAAGCAATGCCGCACAGTTCGGAAAAGACTATGACGACGAGTTGCGCCGGGTCATTATCCACGGCATACTCCATCTGTGCGGCATAGACGACAAGGGACCGGGCGAGCGTGAGATAATGGAAGCCGAGGAGAACAAGGCTCTGGCTATGCTTGTACCGGCGGGAAGATGACTTTCGCTGTTTCCAATTCCATTGGCGGGCTTGATGGCCTTTATATTTATGAGTGTTCTGAATTGTTTTTACAAAACGTTCTCCGTATTTCGCCCGTTTCAAAATAAAAGGCCGGTTGCCCGAAAATAAGCGGATTATGGGACGTTTTGCGCAACCGCCTGTATATCAACCAAATAAACCTACCATAACTGCATACATTACCGAACTTACCACACCAACCCGAAATATTTTTTCCATTTAGCGTCCCGTTGCCCCGCATTTAGACGCTAAACGGAAGCCGACGGGTATCCAAACGCGACGCAACCGGCAACCGAACGCACTCCAACGGGCATCCCGTCGCAAAAAAAGCCGCTTTCAGCCATCCGGCTCAAAGCGGCATATCGCGTCTTATATATCGGTGTGTATCGTCTTCGTTTTCTATTTCAACAGAAAACGAAGTGTTAAATCCGTGATTTTATTCTTACATATGAGGCATGTCTAACGTCCGGTTATCACTTCTATTCCCTTCTTCACAATGTCGCTGCTCTCGTTGATGATGTCGAAGTATTGGTTCAGATCCCACAGATCGCGCGCCACGAGGGCTTTCATTTGCAGTCTCAGGTAGGCGAGGGTGGTGCTCTTTTCCTCGTCGTCCTTTGGTTTTATGTTCTGTTTCGCGGCCTCCTCCATTATACCGTCTATCACGCTTTGCGGTATGCTGTATGAGGCCTTGAAGCTCTCGAACGTCGGATATGCCTTCACGAGGTTCTTGCGCTGCGTGTCGATATATCTCAGGTTGGCATTCACTATCAGTCCCTTGGCCGCCAGCTCGCGGTGAAACTTGGTGAATCGTGTGGTGTCGAGCGGCACGAAAAAGTCGGGCATGATGCCTCCCCCGCCGTATACGGTGCGTTGTTTTTTCAGTGTCCGGTATTTCAGCGAGTCTGCGAAATGCACGCTGTCGGCATTTGTCAGCTCGCCGCTTTTCAGCCGGTTGAGCATGTCCATGGCGTAGTCTTTGTGCTCACCCTTGGTGTATGGTTTCTGGATGCACCGTCCCGACGGGGTGTAATAGTGCGACACGGTGAGGCGTATCATCGAGCCGTCGGGCAGGTTGACGGGCCGCTGCACAAGACCCTTGCCGAAAGTGCGGCGTCCCACCACCGTGCCACGGTCATGGTCTTGGATCGCCCCGGTGACAATCTCTGCCGCCGATGCCGTGTATCCGTCTACGAGCACCACCACTTTCCCGTCCATGAACGCTCCGTTGCCCCTCGCCTTGTAGTCCGTGCGGGGCGTCTTGCTGCCCTCGGTATATACTATCAGGTCGCCGCGGCCCAGAAACTCGTTGGCTATCTCTACCGCCGCCTGCAGATAGCCGCCGCCGTTCTCTTGCAGGTCGAGTATCAGGTCTTTCATGCCATGCGCGTTCAGTTTTGCAATGCTCTCCAGGAACTCGGCGTGCGTGGTGGCTCCGAAGTTGCCTATCCTGATGTATCCCACGCCCGGACGTATCATGTATGTGGCGTCGACAGACTTCACCGGTATCTTGTCTCTGGTGACGGTGAAAGCCAGCCTGTCCTTTATTCCGTTACGCGTCACGCCGAGCCTCACTTTCGTTCCCTTGGCTCCCCGCAGGCGGCGCATTATCTCGTCGCGGTTCATCTTCACTCCCGCTATCGCCGTGTCGTTCACTGTCACTATGCGGTCGCCGGCGATGATACCCACTTTCTCCGACGGGCCGCCCGCTATCGGCTGTATCACCATCAGCGTGTCGTCTATCATGTTGTATTGCACGCCGATGCCTTCAAAGTTGCCTGCGAGCGGCTCGTTCATGGCTTTCACCTCTTTCGGTGTCGAATATGATGAGTGCGGGTCGAGCTTTTCGAGCATCCCCTTGATGGCGTCTTCTGCGAGCTTGTTCTCGTCGACGCTGTCTACATATAGGTTTGACACCGCGAGGTGCGCTATGGTGAGCTTCTGCAACGCCTCGTTATTGTTCGTGTTGATGCGCAACTGGGCGTTTAAAGGTAAAAAGGTAAAAAGGTAAAAAGGTAAAAAGAACGCTTGTACTCTTCGCCCTGGGATGGCGCGCAGGTGTTTGGCTGTGCGGCTGATGTATTTGCTTATGTTCTGTTTCATGATGTATTGATGTGTAGTCTTTTTATTATGATATTCTGTTTCTGATGGTATATGAAAGCCATGCCGACGTTCCATCCGCATGGCTTTTTTACCTTTTTACCTTTTTTGCCCTTTTACCTTTAAACGTCTTCCGGGAGGTCTTCTTCTATCACGAGGTTGTCTATGATGAAGTTCTGTCTTTCGGGTGTGTTCTTGCCCATGTAGTATTCGAGGAGCTTCTGCACCTGGTCCGTTTTGTGGAGCGTCACCTGTTCGAGGCGCATCTCCGGACCGATGAAATTGGCGAACTCGTCGGGCGAAATCTCGCCGAGACCTTTAAATCGGGTTATCTCCGGGTCGGGACCCAGCTCGCCGATGGCTTTGAGCCGCTCGTCCTCGCTGTAACAGTAGCGGGTGACGAAGTCGCTCTTCTTGCCGTCGCCTTTTGCCGCCGCCTCTGCGAGCACGCCCTTGTCTTTTATCTTCGTGCGGCGGTTGCGTACCCTGAATAGCGGCGTTTGCAGCACATAGACATGTCCTTTCTTTATCAGGTCGGGGAAGAATTGCAGGAAAAACGTTATTATCAGCAGCCGGATGTGCATTCCGTCGACATCGGCATCCGTGGCCACGATGACTTTGTTGTATCTCAATGTGTCGAGACCTTCCTCGATGTCGAGCGCCGCTTGCAGCAGGTTGAACTCCTCGTTCTCATACACCACCTTCTTCGTCAGCCCGAAAGAGTTGAGCGGTTTTCCGCGGAGAGAGAACACGGCCTGCGTGTTCACGTCGCGGCTCTTGGTGATGCTTCCGCTGGCCGAGTCGCCCTCGGTGATGAATATCGAGCTTTCCTCCTTGCGTTCGTTCTTCACGTCGCTGAAATGTATGCGGCAGTCGCGTAGCTTACGGTTGTGCAGATTGGCCTTTTTGGCTCTTTCACGGGCCAGCTTCGTCACTCCGGCCATGGCCTTGCGCTCTTTCTCGCTCTCCTGGATTTTTTGCAGCATCACCTCGGCCGTGTCGGGCGCCTTGTGCAGATAGTTGTCCACCTCGGTCTTTATGAAGTCGCCCACGTATTTGTTTATGCTCACCCCGCCGTTCGGTTCCATCGTGAGCGAGCCGAGCTTGATTTTCGTCTGGCTCTCGAACATGGGTTCCTCGACGTTTATGGCTATTGCCGCTACCAGTCCGTTTCTGATGTCGCCGTACTCGAAGTTCTTGCCGTAGAACTCCTTTATCGTCTTGGCTATGTGCTCTTTGAACGCGCTTTGGTGTGTGCCTCCCTGTGTGGTGTGCTGTCCGTTGACGAACGAGTGGTACTCATCACCATACTGTCCGGTGTGCGTGAAGGCAATCTCTATGTCCTCGCCTTTGAGGTGTATGATGGGGTATATGCCGTCGTTGATCATCGTGTCGTTGAGCAGGTCTTTGAGTCCGTTGCGGCTCAGTATCCGCCTGCCGTTGTACATGATGGCCAGTCCGGTGTTCAGGTATGTGTAGTTGCGGAGCATTGTCTCCACTATGTCGTTGTGGAACGAGTAGTTGACGAACAGCGTGTTGTCCGGTTCGAAGTATATGTACGTGCCGTTCTCGTCCTCGGTGTCTTCCGTGGTGTCGCTCGTGAGCGAGCCGCGCTCGAACGTCGCCTTGCGCACCTTGCCGTCCCTGTACGACCGTACCTCGAAACGCGAGCTGAGTGCGTTCACCGCTTTCACGCCCACGCCGTTCAGTCCGACGCTCTTCTTGAACGCCTTCGAGTCGTATTTGCCGCCGGTGTTGAGCACGCTCACCGCCTCGATGAGCTTTCCTTGCGGTATGCCGCGGCCGTAGTCGCGCACCGACACGCACAGGTTTTCGCTCACGTTGATTTCTATCCTGTTGCCGGCGTGCATCTTGAACTCGTCTATAGAGTTGTCTATCACTTCTTTCAGCAGTACGTATATGCCGTCTTCCGGCAGATTGCCGTCACCGAGCCGGCCTATATACATGCCCGGTCGGGTGCGCACGTGCTCCATGTCCGACAGGTGCCTGATGTTGTCGTCGGTATATTCCGTCTGCGGCGCGAGCTCGTTTTCTATGTCTGTTATGTTGTCGGTCATCTATGTCTGTTTTTTAAAGCGTAATCTTTTTCACGTAGCATCTGCGGCGTTTGTGAAGTATGGATTCGAGGTATTGCCACTGGCTCTGCACTTTTTCGTTGGTCTCCATCTCGACGTGCGTCTCTCCCCATTTGAAGCCGTAGCGCTGGTACCACGGTATCAGGTCGGCGAACAGCAGCGAGTTGGCTCCCTTCGATCGGTACTCGGGCAGCACGCCGACAAGCAGCAGGTCCACAACCTCTGTCTTGTGGAATTTCAGGGCGCGCAGCACGTGCCACCAGCCGAGGGGAAACAGTCTGCCCTTGCGGCATTTCTGCAATGCCTTTGTGAGCGAGGGGATGGTTATTCCCACTCCTACTACCTTGTTGTCGGCACTACGGTCTTCTATCAGTGTGATGAGATTGAGGTCGGCCATGGGCAGGTACATCTTTATGTACTGGTCTATCTGTCTTTGTGAAAGTTCCGAGTATCCGTACAGGTGACCGAACGTAGCGTTTATGACGTTGAATATCTTTTGTCCGTAACCGTCGGCGCCGAATATCTCGCCGCGTTTCAGTTTCTTCACGTGCAGATTGTAACGCTTCTCTATCATGGAGGCTATTTTGGCGTATTTGTCGGGCACTTCGTCGGGCACGATCAGCTTGTATTCCACATAGTCGTTGTCTTTCTCCCAACTGGCAAGTTTCTCCATGTGTTCCGGATAGTAGGGATAATTGTATATTGTGGCCTGTGTTCCGAGCTGGTCGAATCCGTCGATGAGCATTCCCTCCGGGTCAAGGTCGGTGAAACCGAGCGGTCCCACTATTTCTGTCATGCCTTTGCCTCGGCCCCATTGCTCGACGGCGTCGAACAGGGCGGCCGACACTTCAAGGTCGTCTATGAAGTCGACCCATCCGAAACGCACGCTCTTGCGCTCCCATTTGTCGTTTGCCTTGTGGTTGATTATTCCCGCTATGCGGCCTGCGGGCTTTCCGTCTTTATAGGCGATGAAGTACTCTGCCTCGCAGAAGTCGAACGCCGCGTTCTTGTCTTTGCTCAAAGTGGCAAAGTCATCACAGTACAGGTTGGGGGCATCGAACTCGTTGCCTTCATACAATTCATGGTGGTATTCAATGAAAGTCTTTAATCCCTTCTTGTCAGTGACTTTCTCTATTCTTACAGATGACATTACAGTCGTTTTTTATCTTGTTATTATATTGTGTGCTGTTTGGAAAGACAGTGCGGCACGCGCATGTGGCGGCGTTGGCTCCAATTCATCCGCGGTGCCGGTGTATCAGTGTCGAATGGCAGGCTGTCTTCTGCAAAGATAACGCTAAAAATCAAAACGAAGAAAGAAAACGGGTATTTTTCGTTTATGTTGTTTTTCTTTTGCAGATGAACAATATGTGCTTTCTGTCGGCCGTTGTGGTGGCGAATATATAGGTGTCGCCGCCGTCTTTGAGTCTCAGCCGTCGCCGGAGTTCGGCCACTGACAGCGGGAAATTCCGTGTCGCTATGTTGGCTTGCGTGACGGTGCCGAGAGTCTTTTTAAGCTCTTTTTTGTTCATTCCGGTCATAGCCTCTACGGTGAACTCACGTCCCGGGAAGTTGTCGGCGGGCTTGTCGGAGATGAACAGGTGGCTGTCTTTGCTTATCTGCCGCACGCCGTATCTCCGCCCGACGAGTGCGAAGCAGCCGGCTTTCATTATCGATGCGTTCGGCTCATAGAGGAACAGTGGCGCTCGTGAGGGGTCTGTTTTATCTTCGGTCCCATCTCCGTTTTCCGATTGGGGGTGGGCATCCGTGTGTGTCGGGCTTTCTGCCGGTGTGAGGCAACCGGTCTCGGGGGTGTATGATATCACATTGTCGTCGTCCGCGCAGAATACAGTCAGCGGCCTGTCGCATTCCCTTGATATCACGAGCAGCAACTCCTTGCACTCGTTTGCCGCAGATACGATGTGTACTTCGCGCACGTTTCGCCCTATGTCGGACACAGCCTTGTGCCAGTCGAGCATAGGCGAGAGCTTTATCATCACGTGGTCCGTCTTGTCGAGCAGTGTGTCCATGACCTCTGTCATGTCGGGAGTACAGTCACCGATGGCGTATGTGCGGCCTCCGTTGCTGTTGCGGCGTGCCGGGTCTGCGTATATCATCGAGGCATGCCGGGTTGTCGTGCGCACGTGCTCCACGCCGTCGCCGTTGACTATCCGGCAGTTGGCGGCACCGAGCAGGGCAAGGTTTTTTTGGGCTATGGCGCACAGATGCTCCTGCCGTTCCACGTATACCGCCGTGTCGAAAGCGCGTGCCATGAACGAGAAGTCGACCCCGAAACCGCCGGTGATGTCTATCAGCAGTCCGCCGCCGGCAATCCGCCGTGCCACATCGGCCTTGTATCGGGCGGTCTGTTCGCTCGAACATTGCTCCATTGATATGTGTGGCGGGTAGGTGATGCCTTCCGTAGCGGCCCACGATGGCAGTTTGCGGCGTGCCGTCTGCCTTCCCGCTATCTGGTCGAGGGCGAACGGCAGGTCAATGTCTTCGCGGCCGCCGGCTTTCAGTGCCAGTGTCCTTATGTCGTCATCGGCATGCGTCTGTATGAACTCAGCTGTCTTCCGGCAGGTCATTTTATTACCTTGAAGTATTTTTTAGCCTCGGCTCTTGTGCGCAGGTTGAAGTGCCACCATTCCGTGCGGAGCGGTTTCCAGCCGGCGGCACGCATCACCTTGCGCAGCAGCCGGCGGTTGTCGTACGCCTCGCGGGAAATTTTTCCGCTTTTGAGCAGCCCGTCTTCATTGTCGATGTGCGACAGGTTGTTCATGTTGTCTATCTTCGTTCCCATCGGGATTGTGTCGCCATCGGCCTTGCACAGCGTTATGTCCACTGCCAGTCCGTAGTTATGCAGTCCGCCACCGTTTCTCGGGTTGCTCACGTAGAAGCTGTGGTTGGTGTTTTTCACGGTGTCCCACATCTTCTGTTGGATGCTCATCGGCCGTGCGGCGTCGTACACCTTGATGCTCAGGTCGGGGCGTTCTTTCTTCAAGAGGCGTTGCGCCTCTTTGAGGGCCTTTGCCGCCAGAGGGTGCAGATATGCCTGTCGCAGGTCTTCATAGAGTATGCGTCCCGTGAAGTTGTCGGCCCGAGAGTACATCAGGCTGACATGTATCGTAGGGTCAATATCCGCTATGTCCGTAAAGCCCTGCTTGGCGATGCTCCCGGCCGTGGAGGCCTTTATTGTGGCCTTGGCTGCTTCCTGCCGTGAAGCGCCGCTGCCCTTTGCGGTCGCGGTGCTTTTATGCTGTGCCGTCGCCGCCATGGCGAAAGCCGCGGCGAGGGCCGTTATCATTGCTCTCAGTGTCATTATATATTGATGTTATGTTCCGGTTGTTGCGTGCTTATGTATCCTTGGCTGCATGCTCATGCGCCTTTTACTGTGTGTTTACGCTTCCTTTATCGTGTGTTCATATTTCCGTTACCGGATGCAAAGGTAGTGAAAAAAAGCGGAAACAATGAGAGCCGCCGACTGTAATTCAGTCCGGCGGCTCTCTCTTCAACGTTAGTATGTTATGAAAAATTTGAGAGATTTGAAACTTCGCAGTTTCGTTTTTGTTTTACTAAACATGATTATTATTGAGAAAGCATAGAAATTTCTTTTGTTGTTTTGCGGTCAGGCACAGGCTGTTTTCACTCCGAAATGCTTTGCCAGGCTGTCGATGAACTCCTTGTCGATGTCTCCTGTCAGGTTGACTATCACCATTGTGCCTTTCCGGGTGTCGTTGTGCAGCAGTATGAGTTCCACCGTATTGCCGTTTTTGGTCTGTCTTGTGTAGAACGTTCCGTGGGCGCTTTGGGTGTTGTATCTCTTGCTTCTGCGAAATCGTCTGCTGTTTTTGACGAGCAGTTTCTCCGCCCTGTCGTAGTATACGTCGCTGTTGCTGGTGGCCGTCACGATGCGCGCGCTTTTCAGTTTGTGTATCGCTTGTGCCATGTCCTCGCTTATTTCGGCATCGTTTTGCCTGCCGAGCTGTTCCATCATCTTCGGGCTTACCGTCACGCAGACCACCGCTGTGTCCTCATCGCACATTTGCATGAACCGTGAAGCGAAATCCTGCGCGCTCTGGGCGAGTGCCGTCGCGGCCACTGCCATCACCGTCATTATGCAAACCAGTCTTCTCATCGCTCGTCTGTCGTGTCGTTTAGGATAAGGCTTCCGACTGTGGAGTCGGCCGGTTGGGCTTGCGCCATGCCTTCCGATACCAGTTCGAGGGCGTTCTGTATGTTGTCGTATGCCATTGCCGGGTCACTGAATGTGTCGGTATAGGCGGCATAGTTTATCTCGTCGCTGTTGTCCTGCTTGTTGAAAGAGAACTGGGCCGCGTTCACTATTGTCACTATTATTGCCACCATGGCCGCGGCCTTGAATAGCGGGGCAAACCGTTGCCTGATGCTTATGGTCCGCGCCTTAACCCGTGCCGGCTCGTTTATTGCGGCCAGAATCCTGGTATCAAAGTCATCGCCCAGAATGTCGTTGCCGTCACCGCATCCCGTCACCGTGAATATTTCCCGGTATTGCGCAAGTTCGGCCGGCAAGTCGTTCTGGCTGAAAAATGTGCGTAGTATCTGCTCTTCTTCGAGCGATGTCTCGCAGTTCCAGTAGCGTTCGAGCAGTTGCTCTATATACTTATAGTCCATAACTCTCTGTTTTTGCATATTTCTGCTTTATTGTCTGTCGGGCACGGAAGATGTTTATCTTCACCTGCTCCTCCGTAATGTCGAGTATCGCGGCAATCTCCTTGTAGCTTTTTGCCTCGAAGTCTCTCAGGTGCATGGCGCTGCGCTGCTTTTCCGGCAGGCTGTCCATAATCCTTTTTACAGTGTCCATCCTGTCGCGCTGCACCGCCTGCTCCTCTGGGTTTGCCTCGTAAGACGTGTCGGCGGGCGCTTCGGCAATGTTGTCGTCTATGGTGACATTGCGCCTTGCCGCCGCTTTTACCTTGTCGAGGGCGATGTTGCGGCATATCGTCATGCAGAATGCCTCCATCGACTCTATCCGTTCCCAGTTGTCACGGCGGTTCCATACCTTTATCATCGTATCTTGCACGACATCTTCCGCCTCCGCTTTATCGAGAGTAATGCGGAGAGCGAGCCGGAAGAGTTTGTTCTTCAACGGCAACACGTCGTCCCGGAAGCAGATATTTTTCATCCTCTCTGTATATATGACGATTGTGGAAGCGAAAAGTTACACGCCCGTGTGATTTTTTGATATTAATGTTATTCAATAGGAAACCACCGGCACTCTGTCCGCTTTGTTGCTTCCATCAGTGACATATGTCTTTAAATAATGTGAATATTGAGATCTTAGTGCTTCCGTGTTGAGGAAGAAAGTATTAAATCCGTGACTTTGTCCGTGTGTTTAACGGTAAAAAGCTATACAGGCAGATGTGTTGTCATGTAACGACATGCATCGTTGAAAAATGAAAACAGGCATTATGGTGAAAGCAATCTCAAATTACAGAAAATATATGCCTGAGTTATGTGTAAGCGCATCTTTCCGCCTTTAGGTCCACTTGTCTTTAAAAGCGGCTCTTTACCATTTTACCTTTAATCCGTTTTGCCGTCATTTTGTCACCACGGTGCCGTGCCGTCCGTCTATTGCGCTGGCGAGGGTGATGATCACACGGCTCACGCCTGCATCGACGGCGGCGAGGGCGTTTTCTACTTTCGGTATCATGCCGCCGCTGATGGTGCCGTCGGCTTTGTATCGGGCGAAGTCGTCATGTGTGATTGTGGGTATAAGACTGCTGTCGTCGTCGGGATTTCGGAGTACTCCGGGTTTCTCGAAACTGTATATCAGCGTCACGTCGTGGCTCTTGGCGAGCGCTTTTGCCGTCTCGGCGGCCATGGTGTCGGCGTTGGTGTTGAGTATGTTTCCAAGTCCGTCGTGGGTCAGCGGGGCAATCACGGGGGTCACTCCGGCGTCGAGCAGGTGTGAGAGAGCGTCGGCGTCCGCACGCTCCACGTCTCCTACGAAACCGAAGTCGACACCGTCTTTCACCGGTCGTCTGCGGCTTCGGATTATGTCCATGTCGGCACCGGTCAGTCCGAGGGCGTTCACTCCCGCCGCTTGCAGCCCGGCTACTATCGTCTTGTTCACCAGTCCGCCGTATACCATTGTCACCACTTCGAGCATGTCGGAGTCGGTAATGCGTCGTCCGCCGACCATCCTGCTCTCTATCCCGAGGCGTGAGGCCACTTGAGTGGCACGTCGTCCGCCGCCGTGCACAAGGATTTTGCGTCCCTTAATGGCGGCGAAGTCATTGAGGAGCCTTTCGAGCTGGACCGTGTCTTCGACCACGGCACCGCCTACTTTCACGATTGTGAGGTGGGGATTGGCTCCTTCAGGTCTCCCCGAAGGAGAGGAATTGTGGTATTGGGTGAGGGGAGTGATGGGATTCATCGGATTTTATGGGAATAATGTGGTTTTATGGTAGTAATGGGAATTATGAGCCGGGCATCCCTTGACCTCCCCTTTCGGGGAGGCAGGGAGTGGTTTCTCTATTCTAAGTAAGTATATCCGTACAGTCCCGAGCGGTAGTTGCTGAGGAACTCTTTGCCCTCTTCGAGACTGATCTTGCCGTCTTTCACGCTCTTGGTCACCCACACTTCGAGCTGGCGCACGAGTTTCTTCGGGTTGTACTGCACGTAGTCGAGTACCTCGGCCACCGTCTCGCCGTCGAATATCTGGTCGATGTGGTAGTGTCCGTCTTTCACGCTGATGTGCACCGCCGTGGTGTCTCCGAAGAGGTTGTGCATGTCGCCGAGTATCTCTTGGTACGCCCCCACGAGGAAAACACCGAGATAGTAAGGCTCGTTGCGGCGCAGGGGGTGTACGGGCAGGATGTGCGAGTTGTTGCGGTTTGTGACAAAGTTGGTTATCTTGCCGTCGCTGTCGCAGGTGATGTCTTGCAGCGTGGCGCTGCGGTTGGGCCGCTCGTCGAGCTTCTGGATGGGCATGATGGGGAACAACTGGTCTACAGCCCACGAGTCGGGCAGGCTCTGGAATAGCGAGAAGTTGCAGAAATACTTGTCGGCAAGCAGTTTGTCGAGGTTCATCAGCTCCTCGGGCGTGTGCTTGAGGTGCTTCGCCAATATGTTGACCTCCCGGCATACGCTCCAATACATGCTCTCTATCTCGGCACGGGTTTTAAGGTCTACAATACCGTGACAGAACAGGTCGAGCGCCTCTTCGCGTATCTGCTCGGCGTCGTGCCAGTCTTCGAGCATGGTGCGTGGGTTGAGGTTGTCCCATATTTCGTATAGGTCTTTGACGAGCTGATGGCTGTTATCATCCGGTTCGTACTGTTCGTCCATCTCGGGCAGGGATGCCGTTTCGAGCACGTCGATGACGAGTACCGAGTGATGGGCCGTCAGCGAGCGTCCGCTTTCGGTGATGATGTTGGGGTGGGGTATGCCGTTCTTGTCGGCACCGTCCACGAATGTGTATATGCAATCGTTGACATACTCCTGGATCGAGTAGTTCACCGAGCTTTCGCTGCTCGGCGAGCGTGTGCCGTCGTAGTCTACTCCCAGTCCGCCGCCACAGTCTACGAAGTCAACGTTATACCCCATTTTGTGCAGTTGTATGTAGAAGTGCGATGCCTCTCGCAGGGCGGCCTGTATGCGTCGTATCTTCGTTATCTGGCTTCCGATGTGGAAGTGTATCAGGCGCAGGCAGTCGTGCATGCCTTTCTTGTCGAGCAGCTCGAGCGCTTCGAGCAGCTCGCTGCTTGTGAGTCCGAACTTGCTGGCGTCTCCTCCGCTCTCTTCCCACTTGCCGCTGCCGCTTGCCGCCAGCTTGATGCGTATTCCGAGATTGGGCTTCACGTTGAGCTTCTTTGCCTCGCGGGCAATGATTTCAAGTTCGTTGAGCTTTTCCACGACGATGAATATGCGCTTGCCCATCTTGTGCGCGAGCAGGGCCAGTTCTATATAGCTTTGGTCCTTGTAGCCGTTGCACACTATGAGAGAGTCGCTCTGGCACTGGATTGCAATCACGGCGTGCAGTTCCGGCTTCGAGCCGGCTTCGAGGCCGAGGTTGAATTTGCGGCCATGCGATATTATTTCTTCCACCACCGGCTGCATCTGGTTCACCTTGATGGGGTATATTATGAAGTTCTCGGCCTTGTAGTTATATGTCTGGGCCGCTTTCTTGAAGCAACTGCTTGTCTTCTCGATGCGGTTGTCGAGGATGTCGGGAAAGCGCAGCAGCACAGGGCTTGTTACGTCGCGTAGCGCCAGTTCGTCCATCACCTCACGCAGGTCTATCTGTGCCTCGTCTTTGCTTGGCGTGACGTAGACGTTGCCTTTGTCGTTGATGCTGAAATAGGACGTGCCCCAGCCGTTGATGTTGTAAAGTTCCTTAGAGTCTTCGATTGTCCACTTTTTCATCTCGTTTGCTAAAAAAAATAAAGAAGTTAGGGGTTGTGAATAAAATATTAACGGTGCGGTTGTAATCTTGCGGAGCGCCGGTGCTGTCCGCAACGGATTACGGCCGGCGGGAAAGGGGGATGCCCGCCGGCGGTTAACAATCATATTTTCAGGATTTCCCTGAGTCTTGATACAGATATTTTTATTTTCTCGTAGTTGTCCATCAGGTCTACATCGAGCGTGTGACGCGCTTTCGAATAGAAAGGCTCGCGCTTGCCGAGCTGCTCGTGTATGAATGTCATCAGTTCTTCCGGAGTCTTGTTTTTAAGCAGAGGTCTTTCCGTCTTGCCCATCATAAGATGTTTGTACAGTACGTCGGGCGACGCTTTCAGATATACTGTCTGCGCCTGGCCGTTCATGTATTCGATATTGTCGAAGAAGCAGGGGGTTCCTCCGCCGCAACTGATTATCACGTCTTCGAATTCAGCTACCTCGTGGAGCATGTTGTGCTCGATCTGCCGGAAAGCCTCCTCGCCACGCTCGGCGAAAATCATGGGTACGGTCTTGCGCATCCTGCTCTCGATGTACCAGTCGAGGTCGTAGAACCGTAGGCCGGTCTCCTTGGCCAGAGCCTTGCCTACAGTTGTCTTGCCGGCTCCCATGTAGCCTACTATTATTATTCTCCTCATCAGCTTCTTAATTCCGGGGATTATCGCTTTCTCGTCGGAAGGTGCGTTCTTTTCATTTCTTTTTTGTGGGAGCGGCCTTTATTATCTCCATGCACTCTTCGAGCGTCAGCTCGGCCGCCTTGTCGTGAACGGGTTTCGGCAGACGGTAGTTCTTGCCGTCGTAGGCGATGTACGGGCCGTATCGTCCGTTGAGAATCTCAAGTTTCGGCTCTTCGGCGAATGCCTTGATGTGGCGCTGCTCCTCTTGCTTGCGCTTTTCTTCTATGAGGCTTATGGCCGTGTCGAGTGTCACGGTCATCGGGTCTTCGCCCTTTGGCAGCGACACGTATTTTCTGTTGTGCAGCACGTAAGGGCCGAAACGGCCTGCGCCGATAATCACTTTCTCTCCCTCATACTCGCCGATTTCCCGTGGTAGTTTGAACAGTTCGAGCGCCTCTTCAAGCGTGATGGTTTCCATGCTCTTGTCGGACGGCAGCTGTGAGAAGCGCGGTTTCTCCTCTTCGTCTGCCGCGCCTATCTGTATAACGGGGCCGAAACGGCCGATTTTCACGAATACAGGCCGGCCGCTTGCAGGGTCGATGCCGAGCTGCCGCTCACCGGCTTTGTGCTCCGAGCGGGTGTTCATGGTGTTCTCTACGATCGGTTCGAACTTCGAGTAGAAGTCTTTCATCATGTCTGTCCATTTCTCTTTGCCCTCGGCAATCTCGTCAAACTTCTGTTCCACGGTGGCGGTGAAGTTGTAGTCCATTATACCCGGGAAGTATTTCATGAGGAAATCGTTCACCACGATGCCTATGTCTGTGGGCAGCAGTTTGCCTTTGTCGCTGCCTGCCATCTCTTTTTTCGTGTGGCGTGTAATCTTGTTGTCTTTGAGAGTGTCGATGGTAAAGGTGCGCTCTTCACCTTTTTTATCGCCCTTGTGCACGTATTCGCGTTGCTGTATGGTGCTGATTGTAGGGGCGTATGTAGACGGTCGCCCGATGCCCAGCTCTTCCAGCTTGTGCACGAGGCTTGCCTCGGTGTACCTGAGCGGCCCCTGGCTGAAGCGCTCTGTAGCGGTAATCTCTTTCGACATCAGTTCCTGACCCTCGCTCATGGGGGGCAGTATGTGGCTGTTGGCCTCGTCGTCATGCTGCTGTTCGTCGTCATCCGCCGACTCGCGGTATACTTTCAGAAAACCGTCGAACTTAACCACCTCGCCCGTTGCCATGAACTGCGGCATGCTTTTGTCGCCCGTTTCCGGCCGTATGCTTATCGACACGGTGGTCTTCTCAATCTCCGCGTCGGCCATCTGGCTTGCCGCCGTGCGCTTCCAGATGAGGTCGTAGAGGCGTTTCTCCTGTGTGGTGCCGTCTATCTCATGGTCGTGCATATATGTTGGGCGTATCGCCTCGTGCGCTTCCTGCGCTCCTTTCGAGTTCGTATGGTACTGCCGTTTATGGCTGTATTCCTTTCCCCACACTTTTATTATCTCGTCTTTGCTCGCGTTGAGGCACAGTGAGGATAGGTTGACAGAGTCAGTACGCATGTAAGTGATGCGTCCGTTCTCGTACAGGTGCTGCGCCACCATCATCGTCTGGCTCACTGTGAAGCCGAGTTTGCGTGCCGCCTCCTGTTGAAGCGTCGATGTGGTGAATGGCGGTGCCGGGGTGCGTTTGAGCGGTTTTTTGTTTGTCGACTCTATCGTGAACCGTGCGTTCTTGCACTTTTCGAGGAAATCTGTAACCTCAGCCTCCGTCTTGAAGCGTGTACCGAGTTCGGCTTTCACCTCTGTCACGCTTCCGTCGCCGCCCTTGATGGCGAAAATACCGTTCACACGATAGTATGGCTCGCTGTTGAAAGCCTGTATCTCACGTTCGCGCTCGGCTATCAGGCGTACCGCTACGCTCTGCACACGGCCGGCCGACAGAGCCGGTTTCACCTTGCGCCACAGTACAGGTGAGAGTTTGAAGCCCACAATTCTGTCGAGCACTCGGCGTGCCTGCTGCGCATTGACAAGGTTCATGTCGAGGTTTCTCGGCTTGTTGATGGCATCGAGTATGGCAGGCTTTGTTATTTCGTGGAATACTATTCTGCTTGTTTTGGCCTCGTCGAGACCCAGCACCTCGCACAGATGCCATGATATGGCTTCTCCCTCGCGGTCCTCATCGGATGCGAGCCATATCTTGTCGGCTTTCTTGGCGTTGCTTTTCAGTTCCTTGACGAGCTTTTCTTTCTCTTCGGGAATCTCGTAGTCGGGCTGCAACGTGTTGACATCGACGCTAAGCTCTTTCTTTTTCAGGTCCCTGATGTGGCCGTAGCTCGACATCACTTTATATTCGTCTCCCAAAAACTTCTCTATTGTTTTCGCTTTTGCCGGAGACTCGACTATAACTAAATTCTTTTGCATAATCGACTGATATTATTATAATTGGGGTGCAAAAGTAAGCAAAAACTTTTCCACTACATTATATATAAGGTAAAATTTCTACTTTTTTAATGATTTATTGTGAATATCGAGATATGTCCTTATCGCATGGCGGATGGAGCGCAGCCCGAACTGCTCTGTGTGGATGTCGCCGGGCGCGAGCCAGAAACACTCGTCGGCATCGTCCGCCGGTCGTGCACAGGAGCAATCTCTCACCTCGCACCGGAAAAACATGTCAAGAGTATGGATGTCGAGGCCGGAGTAGAGATAGATGTTCGGCAGGCTGAACAGGTATTCGGTCTTCTTCACTTCCAGTCCCGTCTCCTCCATTATCTCACGTGCGATGCCCTCTTCGGCCGTCTCGTCGTTGTCCACAAAACCGCCCGGCAGGTCGAGGGTGCCTTTCCCCGGCTCTTTCCCACGCTTTGTCACGAGCAACTCTCCCTTGTCGTTTACTATGAAAGCGGCCGTTGCAGCGCTTGGGTTTACATAGAACACGAGTCCGCATTTGGCGCATACACGGCTCTTTTCGTTGTTTATGTTGAAGTGCTTGCTGCCGCACTTGGGGCAATAGTTGAGTTTGTCCAGCATTTCGGTCTTCTGTTTTTTCGTATTAATTACGTGGGCATGTAGCCATACGGATGTCATATCATGTGCAATATTACGAAAAAATATTTGCAGCCGCAATATAAAGCGTATGTTTTTTATCGGATGGCGGCGTTATTGGTTTTATGTGGAAACATTTGGGTTTTATGATGCGGCATTATGCCTTTGCGGCTTCTCTTTGATGGGCTGTGAGCCGACTGAAAGGGGAAAACACTGTGCCGAACGGAAAAAAATCGTTATCTTTGCAGTGGACAGATTGTGGCTTGCGTGTGTCGGTAGTCTGTGGGACACCGTTTATATGTTGGTTCGCGGCCATCGGCTTGTGCCATATTTGCGGATGAATATTACTATGATAATTATGAAGAAAAGATTTAAAACACTGTTCGTCATGCTTGCCGCCGTGCTCGCCGCGTCGGCTCAGAAAGGCATGGAGTTTGATTTGTGGCCTGGTAAAGCACCGGGAAATAACGGCGACCCGAATGACGTTGCCAAAGTGTATGTATATCTTCCGGATGCCAAGAAAGCCACGGGGCGTGCCGTGGTGATATGTCCGGGCGGTGCTTATACGGTGCTGGCTATGGGGCACGAGGGCAAAGACTGGGCACAGTTCTTTAATGGCCAGGGAATAGCGGCTATCGTGTTGAAGTACCGTATGCCGCACGGTAACCGTAACATTCCTGTCAGTGATGCCGAGGAGGCCATGCGGATGGTACGGCGCAATGCCACGGCTTGGCATATAGACCGCAATCAGGTTGGTATAATGGGCTCGTCGGCAGGCGGTCATCTTGCTTCTACAGTGGCTACCAAGGCCAAGGGTGACGCCGCTCCCAACTTCCAGATATTGTTCTATCCGGTGATAACGATGGATCCGAGCTTCACCCATAAAGGCTCACACGACAATCTCCTCGGAGCCAATCCTGGCAAGAAACTGGAGCGGCTGTACAGCAGCGATCAGCAGGTCACCCATACCACGCCACGCGCTTTCATTGCCCTGAGCGACGACGATGACGTTGTTCTTCCGGCAAACGGCACCAATTATTATCTTGAATGCTATCGCCACGATGTGCCGGCATCGCTCTATGTCTATCCTGCCGGCGGTCACGGATGGGGTATTCTGCAAAGTTTCCCTTACCACATAGAGATGATTCTCAACCTGAAAGCGTGGCTGAACAGTTTTTAAAAGTAAAAGGGTAAAAAAGGGTAAAAAGGTAAAAAAGCCATGCGGACTAATGAGCGACAGAGAACAACCTGTCGATAAAGAGTCCGCATGGCTTTTTTTACTTATCTATTTGGTAGTTGGGTGGTTAGGAGACGGGTGTCAAGTAACATACCACCAAGGTGGGACCGACCGAATTTTCATACCGCAGCCTTTAACCAACGTTTTTTGCCTTTTTTACTTTGATACAGGTCTCCGCCGGTCTTCTCATGCGGTCATGCCGTTGTCACAGCAGTCTCTCTATCTCCAGGCTCAGGTCGTCCATCTGCTCCGAGCGCTTCACGAGATTGTTGTTTCTGTCTATCAGGAAGAACTCAGGCAGGTTGCTTATATTATATAATGACAGGTATCTCGAGCTGAGACTGCTCTTGTCGTATACGCATATCCACGGCAGGGCGGCTGTCTTCTGCTTCCAGAAATGCTCGTCGGCGTCTACCGACACCTGGTATATCTCCAGGCCCCGGTCGTGATACTTGTTGTACAGTTCGCGGAGCATGAGTATTCGTTTGGGCGACTCTTCCATGCCGAATATGTGGAAGTCGAGCAGCACCACGTTGCCGGCCAGCTCTGTCAGTGTGTGTATCGTGCCGGTGTTGTCGGGCAGTTTGATGTCTATCACTCCGGCTGTCGATATCTTTGCCGGGTCTATTTCTTTGTCTCTGTCGGCCGCGGCTATGCGCTCATTCTTCATTCCCTCGATAGCTATGTTATGCAGGTTCTTGCCACGCTCGGCCTCTGGGTAGTAGGTGTCCCATGCCGTGGCTACGGCGGCGAACACCCTTATGTCGTCCCTGTTTGTGCGTGGGTTGAATATCAGGAAGTTGCCGAGTGTCTGGAAGAGGGCGAAGTATGACGATGCCGCCTTGGGGTCTTTGAATATGTAGTTTGTCTTGACATATGCTTTGTGCTCGTCTATGATTTTCATCAGGCTGTCGAGCGCTTCCTCGCGGTTCATGTCGTGGTTGTTCTCGAGCGCCATCACCCGCTTGTGCAGCGCAATCTGTCTTAGCGACAGCTCCTTGATGCGCTCGCAGTCCTCAGAACCGCTGACGGTATAGCCTGTGGGCATGGTGGCGTATGACGCTTTCACGGTGATATCGCGTGCCGAGTCGCAGGCAAGGTTTATAATCCGGTCGCCTATGCGCAGACGGTAGAACTCCGGCGACATGCCTGCCTTGTCGCTGAAAGCGAACTTGCCGTCGGCACCGAGCCTGGCTGAGTCTACGGCCACGGGGCCTGTGAGGCTCATGTTCTCGAAATACAGCACCGAGTCTTCCGCTCCGGTAATCTCGCCGTTCACGGCATACTTGTTTCCGATATCGCAGGAGGCCATTGCCATCAGCGTGGCGGCCACGAAAATAATCTTTTTCATATATTTTTTGAGGATATAAGTCTGCCGGCAACACCGTGCGGGCTTGCCGATTGATGGTGCAAAGATAGGAATTTTGGACGTATGTAAATATTATTATCAATAATTTAACACTTGGATTTGGTGTGAAATAGACGCGGAAACGATATACGGCACGATATATGGGAGGCCGTTTCCCGGCTTCGGTTTTGCGTTTAGCGTCCCGTTGGGTCGCGTTTGGCATGGTTTTGCGACGCGACGGGTATCCCGTTGGAGGATGAAAGGCGGCTAAACGCGACCCAACGGGATGCCCGTTACAGGAAAAAGTCCGGATTTTTTGCCGCGGGCGGCTTGTCATGATGTGGGTGTTTTTGTGTTAATCGCTGGTATTGAGGAGGTTGCGCTAATCGGTCGGATACTCGGAAAATCGAGACCAGGCGATTTGTTTTTTGAAATACAGGTCTTAATTTTGAGGCTGTTGTAAATATTGATTACCGTTTTTAACACTTCGTCCACGTTTGATTGCCGGATCCTCCATTTTATCGGAACGTCAGGTAGGAGACACGTCATATCATAATAAAACGAAAAATAGCATACATTATTCGTTTGTTAGTGCGAATTTAATTATCTTTGTCCGAATTTTATTTATTAGATGTTTTTAAATACAAAGATGAACGTAATTACGAAAAGTATTCAACTGGCTGATGGAAGAACCATCACCATTGAGACCGGGAAAGTGGCAAAGCAGACCGACGGAAGTGTTGTACTGCGTATGGGCAACACCGTACTTCTGGCCACTGTTTGTGCCGCAAAAGATGCAGTTCCCGGAACAGATTTCATGCCCTTGCAGGTCGACTACAAGGAGCAGTATGCCGCGGCGGGTCGTTTCCCCGGCGGCTTCACGAAGCGCGAGGGTAAGCCCGGCGACAACGAGATACTCACTTCTCGTCTTGTAGACCGTGTGCTGCGCCCCCTGTTCCCGTCAAACTATCATGCAGAAGTATTCGTCAACGTGATGCTGCTCAGTGCGGACGGCGTTGACCAGCCCGATGCTCTGGCCGGATTTGCGGCTTCCGCAGCCCTGGCTTGCTCGGATATACCTTTCGAATGCCCTATAAGCGAGGTGCGTGTGGCACGTGTGAACGGCGAGTATGTCGTGAACCCGACATTCGCCCAGATGAAAGACGCCGACATGGATATCATGGTAGGTGCTTCGGCTGAGAACATAATGATGGTTGAGGGCGAGATGAAGGAGGTGTCCGAGCAGGACATGATCGGAGCGCTCAAAGTGGCCATGGAGGCAATCAAGCCTATGTGCGAGTTACAGGCCGAACTGTCGAAAGAACTTGGCAAGGATGTGAAGCGCGAGTATGACCACGAGGTGAACGACGAGGAGCTGCGCGAGCAGGTGAGCAAGGAGTGCTATCAGAAAGCATACGATATCACACGCCAGGCCCTCGACAAGCATGCGCGCGCCGAAGCGTTCGAGAAGATCATCGAAGAGTTCAAGGAAAGCTATGCCGCTGCGCACGCAGACCTCACCGAGGACGAACTGGAAGAGAAGTGCGCCATGATGGACCGTTACTATCACGACGTGGAGCGCGATGCCATGCGCCGCTGCATCCTCGACGAGGGAATACGTCTCGACGGCCGCAAGACAGACGAGATACGCCCGATATGGTGTGAGGTAAGCCCGCTGCCAATGCCTCACGGAAGCTCGATATTCACCCGCGGCGAGACACAGAGTCTCTCCACATGTACGCTTGGAACTAAACTCGACGAGAAACTGGTGGACGATGTGCTCGACAAGAGCTATCAGCGTTTCCTGCTGCACTACAACTTCCCGCCTTTCTGCACCGGCGAGGCAAAGGCGCAGCGCGGTGTGGGACGTCGTGAGATAGGACACGGACATCTTGCATGGCGCGGTCTTAAGGGCCAGATACCCGAGGACTTCCCCTACACTGTGCGTCTGGTGAGCCAGATCCTCGAGAGCAACGGCTCGTCGTCGATGGCTACCGTATGTGCCGGCACGCTCGCGCTGATGGATGCCGGAGTGCCGATGAAGAAACCGGTGAGCGGCATCGCGATGGGTCTCATCAAGAACACGGGCGAAGACAAGTATGCCGTGCTCAGCGATATTCTCGGCGATGAGGACCACCTCGGTGACATGGACTTCAAGACTACCGGTACGAAAGACGGACTGACAGCCACACAGATGGACATCAAGTGCGACGGACTTAGTTTCGAGATACTTGAAAAGGCGCTCATGCAGGCAAAGGCCGGACGCGAGCACATACTCGGAAAACTCACCGAGACGATAGCCGAGCCGCGCGAAGAACTTAAGCCACACGTGCCGCGCATCATACAGATAGAGATCCCCAAGGAGTTTATCGGAGCGGTGATAGGCCCGGGCGGTAAGATAATACAGCAGATGCAGGAAGACACCGGCGCCACTATCGTGATAGACGAGATAGACGGTGTGGGCAAGGTTCAGGTGAGCGGACCGGACAAGACGAGCATCGATGCCGCTCTCGGAAAGATACGCGCCATCGTGGCAATACCCGAGGTGGGCGAGGTATACGACGGAACAGTACGCTCGATAATGCCTTACGGCTGCTTCGTGGAGATAATGCCCGGCAAAGACGGACTGCTTCATATCAGCGAGATAGACTGGAAACGTCTTGAAACCGTCGAGGAAGCAGGTATCAAGGAGGGTGACAAGATTCAGGTGAAACTGATGGAGATAGACCCCAAGACCGGCAAGTACAAGCTCTCTCACCGTGTGCTCATCGAGAAACCGGCCGATTATGTGGAGCGTCCCGCACGCGGCGAGCGTCGTGAGCGCCGTCCACGTCCTGATCGTGGCGAGCGTCGTCCGCGCCCCGAGCACGGCGAGCGCCGCCAGCATCATGACTTCAACGAAGCTCCGGTGCAGGAAAACCACGAGCCGAAAGATTTCAACGACTCTCTCGACCACATGGATTTCTAAACGGTGGAAGATGGTTTCCGGAGTAGGGTAGCATACATTCCGGAAATGATTATAGTGCAATAGACAGCCTTGCCAAAGGCTTTATGATAGTCTCCGCCCGTGATAGTTTGCCCGGGCGGAGATTTTTTTTCATATACAACCATTTTATATACGACCAATGGTTTTGGGATGACGGGGCATCGCATGATGGCGTATCCGTATATACGCTTGAAGCCATGCAGATATAAATACATTCATTTTAAAGAATATAATTATGAGCAACGAAGTTTTATATATCCTTCTGCCTGATTACGCAGCGCATGAGGCAGTGTACCTCTCCCAGGCGATAGCATCGGATGAGCAGTCGTTGAAGGAGACTCCAAAGTATGTCAACAAGGTTGTGGCGCCCACGATGGACCCGGTAAGGTCTATCGGTGGTTTCCGCACGATGCCCGACTATTCGTTCGACACGATGCCCGACGATTATGCCGCAATAGTTCTTATAGGCGGTTTCGGCTGGTATCAGCCCGTGGCCGACAGGGTGGTGCCGATTGTGGAGAAGGCGCTAAAGGCAGGTAAAGTGGTCGGCGCGATATGCAACGGGGCGTCGTTCATGGCAAAGCATGGTTTTCTCAATACCGTGAGGCATACCGGTAACGGCTTGGAGCAACTCCGGTCGTGGGGAGGCAGCAACTATACCGGTGAGAAAATGTATGTGCACAGTCAGGCTGTTAGCGACGGCATGACGGTGACGGCCAACGGGTCGGCAGCGTTAGAGTTTGCGAAAGAGTTGCTGCTGGTATTGGAAAATGACACGCCGGAGCGCATAGATATGTACTACCGGTTCAACAGGCAGGGCTTTTGCGCGCTGTTTCCAGCAAAGGAATAATATGATGCGAAGCGGATGGTAGAGCGCGTGGCCGGTATGTTGACGTCTTATTATGTGTCGCATCGTTGAGTGTCCATGCGGAGAATGAATACCGGTCGAATGTTAATGCCATTATAACAGTATGGAAACATCAAGATTAATATTACGCCCTTGGCAAGAGAGCGATGCGAATTCGTTGTTCAAGTATGCCAAGGACACGGCTGTGGGGCCTGCCGCCGGATGGCCGCCGCATACATCGGTGGAAGACAGTGCTGAGATAATCCGCACCGTGTTTGCCGCTCCCGAGACTTATGCTGTAGTGTTGAAAGCCACCGGCGAGCCGGTAGGATGTTGCGGTTTGGTGTTTGCCGACGGAACACATTCATCGGAAACAAGAAAAAACGAGGCTGAAATCGGATATTGGATAGGCAGGCCTTATTGGGGGCAAGGTCTTATTCCCGAAGCCGTCGGGGCGCTTGTTGAACGGTGTTTCGGATATTTCGCCTTGTCGGCAGTGTGGATTGGACATTACGACGGTAATGCCCAATCGCGTCGTGTGGCCGAGAAGTGCGGTTTCAGGTATCATCACACGGAGTATGGCAAGCCTTCGCTTCTCGGTGATACCCGCACTGAGCATTTCCTGAGGCTTACATCGCAAGAGTGGCGTACCGCTAATGACAGGCGGCCATAAATTTTTTATTGATGATGGTTGCTGACAAAATAAAGGTGGTGTTCTCACAACCTTTATTTTGTCAGCATTATTTATAAAAAAGAACAATGTAGACAGCATGGGGTAGTGCATTACCGGGTGAGGGCCATAGAAAGTTTGTCCGTAGAGAGCGGCCAATTGCATTCTTAATGTCCAGTCTCTCAAACCTGGAGCCGCGTGATGTTTGTCGGTAAAGAATAACTCTAATATGGTTTGTCGGGTTATACCGGGTAGCGTTTTGAGCGATAAAAGCCAATGCGCTTTATTGTATGTCCGATGGTGGGGATGAGGAATGCCAAGCCTATTTTGCCGTGAATACCGCCAAGCGCAGAGTGCATGAATGAACCAACCCAATGGATGAAAGCCGCAACAGCACTGATGATGGTAAGAAGTGTGAAAATGGCAAGCGACCGAGTGACTGGAGATACTTGTTTACGCAGCTTCTGGAACCATGCTTTCCAACCAAAATGCAAGTATAGATGCCAGACGACATTGCCGGGAAACATACATCCCATAATGATATGTATCCATATCCATGACGAGTGACGGCTTCCCATCGCTTCGAGTAGTATGCTTGAAGCAAGTGTAAACGCTGTCATACATAGCAGTATGCGGTCGCGCAATCAGAGTTTGTCTGCCTTTGTCATTGATGATGGTTTCTTATCAATTCGTACATTGTGGCAATATCCTGGGTCAGTAGAAATTCTACTGCCCCTAAAAAATTGCATAAGAACCGCTACAAATAAAAAAAAGGTTGGACAAACCAACCTTTTACCTTTCATTTTGTCGGGATGAGGCGACTCGAACGCCCGACCCCTACGTCCCGAACGTAGTGCGCTACCAACT